>Ga0209016_1000011_pt1 | contig 404763 bp, 345 predicted proteins | sample EPASupsiteSAE305_FD_187265 | JGI IMG/M metagenome (GOLD analysis project Ga0209016, IMG submission 187265) | Bioremediated contaminated groundwater microbial communities from EPA Superfund site, New Mexico - SAE3-05 (SPAdes) (version 2) | ecosystem: Environmental > Aquatic > Deep subsurface >...
TCTGTCATTTTCTGGATTGTAGTTTGCTATTTCTCTCCAGTTTATGATCTTAACTTTATTGTTTAGAATATTCTCTGCTACAAATCCTGCCATATTAACTGGATCTTTTGCCGATGAGTATGGTGGAGCGTAAGCGTGTTCTATCTCTATCAATTCGTAAATTGTTCCTCCATTTTTAATTACTTGAGCGAACATTTCGATCCTCTTGTCTACACCGTCGAATCCTACTACCTGAGCTCCGAGTAGTTTGCCAGTTTCGGGAGCAAACAGAATTTTAATAGAGAGTGGAAGAGCGTTTGGATAATAGCCAGCGTGTGATGATGAGTGAGTGAAAGATGAGATGTAAGGAATGCCTTCGCGTTTTAGTTGCTTTGCATTTGCACCTGTTGAGGCAACTGTCAGATCAAAGACTTTTGCAATGCCGGTTCCGATTGATCCGTTGTATTTTATCTTATTTCCATAGACGATATTGTCTGCAGCTATTCTTGCTTGTTTGTTTGCAGGTCCTGCAAGTGGAATAAGAGCTGGTTTTCCAGTAACTGGATTCATAACCTCAACAGCGTCTCCAACGGCATAGATGTCTTTGTCCGAAGTCTGCATATAGTCATTAACCTTAATCCCTCCAAGCATTCCAATCTCTAATCCAGCCTCTTTTGCCAGTTTTGTTTCTGGTTTTACACCGATGCTCCATATAACCATATCTGTCTCGTAGCTCTTTCCGCTTTTTAGCGCGACCTCTACAAGGTTTCCTTTATCGGTAAATTTCTCTACTGCGTCTCCTAAAATAAGTCCGACTCCTTTACTTCTTAAATGTGAATGTACGATTGATGCCATTGAAAAATCAACAGGTGCCATCACCTGATCTGCCATTTCAACCACAAACACTTCAATTCCAAGTTTATGTAGATTTTCTGCCATTTCAAGACCAATAAATCCACCGCCAACGACAATTGCACGTTTAACCTTATTGATACTTACAAATTTTTTGATTTTATCTGTATCTGGAACACTTCTGAGAGTGAAGATGTTAGGATGGTCAATTCCTGGAACTGGGGGGCGGAGAGGAGCAGCCCCTGGAGATAAAATAAGTTTGTCGTAACTTTCAAAGTATCTCTGGCCATTTTCTAAGTTTAACACTTCGATTGTCTTTGCTTTTGGATCTACTCTTTCTACCTCTGATCTAGTCTTGATGTCGATATCGTATCTGTTTATGAAACCTTCGACTGTCTGTACAAAAAGTTTATCTCTGCTGTTGATAGATCCCCCAATATAATATGGAAGACCACAGTTGGCATACGATACATATTCTCCTCTTTCGAAAATAGTAATCTCTGCCGATTCGTCATTTCTTTTGAGTCTTGCCGCGATTGTAGCTCCTCCGGCAACACCACCTACTATTAGATATTTCATAATTATTATGGTTATTTTACTATAATTCTGCTAAGTTCTTCTGTGAATTTTTCAAAATCTGCTGAGCATATCTTCATGCTCTCTATTTTTCTGAGACCGTCGTCTGTTAAAGTAAAAATCATCTTTCTTTTATCCTCAACTCCCATCTCTCTCTTAATTAAGAGCTTCTCCTCTGCATTTGTGATGATTCTTGAGCCTCTCGAAGGGGAGAGTGCGAGAAAATCGCAAATTTCGTTTGCGCTCTTACTTTTTCTGTCTTTCATACAGCATAGAAGCATCCCTTCGTTGAGTGTAATTCCATATTTATCAGAAAACTCCTTTTCAAAAAGATGAAGAGTTCTATATAAGTCCCTAATGTCGCAGATTGATTCCATTAAAAATATTTGCTAATAAAAATTATTGTGCAAAGAAAAGAAAATTTTGTTTTAATTCAAAATTATTTATTTTTGTAAAAAATTTCCAATAGAAAATATTTCAATTAAAACTAATTAATAAAAAATAGAAAAATGAGAAAAGGATTATTATTAATAGCATTAACAGCATTTGCTGTTTTATCGTGTGGTGCAAAAAATGGAAATGAGTCTGCAAATTCGAATGAAGTGCAGACCAATTCAAAGCAATCAGAGACAAAAAAGGCAACTAAAACGATACATTTAACTAAAGCAGAATTTTTAAAGAAAGTAATAAATTACGAGGCAAATTCCAAGGAGTGGAAATATCTGGGAGATAAACCAGCTATTGTTGACTTTTATGCAACATGGTGTGGTCCTTGTAAAAGAATTGCTCCAATCTTAGAAGAACTTGCCGCTGAATATGAAGGTAAAATCTATATCTATAAAATTGATACCGATAAGGAGAGCGAGCTCTCTGCAGCCTTTGGTATTCAATCTATCCCTACAATTTTCTTTGTTCCAAAGAGCGGAGATCCTAAAGTAGCACAAGGTGCAATGTCTAAAGAGGAACTTAAAAAAATTATTGATTCGTTCTTATTAGAAAAGAGATAATTATGAATAATTTGTGTGCAATCAGAGATGTTTGTAGAGCTCTCAGCGAGTTCGAAAACAAGTTTCAGCAGCGACACTCTCTCTGTATGAATGAGGGGATGGTTCTCTGTTGTCTTAAATCGGGCAGCCTCAGCTCTGGAGAGATAGCAGAGATGATGAACCTTACTTGTTCAAATACATCAAAAGTTATAAGATCAGTTGAAGATAAGGGTTTGATTGAAAGAGTCCTTGGAGAAAAGGATCGAAGACAGATGTATTTTATTCTAACTGACGAAGGAAGAAGAAAGCTGGAAGAGATTGAAAATGAGCAGATAGAAATTCCTGAATTACTGCAACATATTGTAAATTAAACTTAAGTGCTATGAAGATGTTATTAGAAAATGAAAGTAAGTTTAGTTTTGATAAAACAACTGAACTTATTCAAGAAAAGGTATTGTCTTCGGGATGGAGAGTATCTCATGTTCATGATTTAAAGGAGACTTTGAAGAAGAGTGAAATTGATGTTTTGCCAGTTAAAGTTATTGAAGTATGCAGACCATTCTATTCGTCTAAAATTTTAAAAGAAGACGATTACAGAATCTATTCGAGTCTTATGCCTTGTAGAATTTCTGTATATGAAAAATCTGATGGAAGAGTCTTTATTTCAAGAATGAACTCAGGAGAGATTGCTGCAGCGGCCGGTGGAGTAGTTTATGAAGCTATGAATGGAGCTTTTGCAGAGATGGAAGCGATACTTAACGATTTGTTAAAGTAACTTACATTTTAAAGTTTATGAGCTATGAAAGAGTTTTTTTTATTTGGTAAAGCGCAAAACAATAGTCTATTGTCTAGTGCATTGCTGCTACTTAGAGTTGCAGTCGGCATTTTAATGATGACCCATGGTTGGGGGAAACTATCGAATTTTTCGGCAATTTCAGAATCATTTCCAGACCCAATAGGAGTTGGTTCTCAAATGTCTTTAATGTTAGCAGTAGCGGCAGAGTTTTTTGGTTCTATATTATTAATATTCGGATTCTTGACAAGATTGGTTGTTATCCCTTTAGCGTTTACGATGGCAATCGCTTTTTTTGTAATTCATGCTGCAGATCCACTCCAAGTTAAGGAGCTTGCACTATTTTACCTAATAATTTATATCTTTTTGTTCATGTCTGGTCCTGGGGAATACTCTTTAGACAATGTTTTGAACAAATATATAGGTAAAAAATAACAAACATGTTATAAAGTGTTACTATTATAAGCAGGGCTTATAATTTGTAACCCTTATCGTGATTAGATTTCATGAAATAGTAGAATTAATTGTACCAACCAGAGAGATAATTCCAGTGGAGTTATCTCTCTTTTCTTATTATATTTTGATAACTTAGGAAACGAAAACACTTATAAACAACCTAAACTAATACCGATATGAAAAAACTAGTAATTCTTGGAATAGCGGCCATTGGCCTTGCTTTCTCAACATCTTGCGGCTCTTCTCAGGTAGCACCTGGTGCAGATGAAGTTATTGTTCAAACTTATTGTAGTGGACCTGAATATATGACAAATGCAACAGCATTAAGGTTTTCCGCAATTGGTGCAAGTATGGACCAGATGACTTCCAAAAAGAAAGCTTTAAGCGAAGCAAGAGCTGGTCTTGCTGCTCAAATCGAAACTAAACTTAAGGGAATGATCGATAACTATGTAAAATCATCGGAACATCAAAATAATGAAGATCTTACAAAACGTTATGAAGGTCTTACCAGAGAAATTTTAGATCAAACACTTACTGGTACTAAAATTATTTGTGAACAGACTACCAAGACTAAAGATGGGCAATTCAAAACTTATCTTTGTTTAGAGTTAGGTGGTCCAGAAATTCTATCTTCACTAAATAATAAAATGTCTAAGGACGAGCTCCTCAAAATCGATTACAACTATGAAAAGTTTAAAAAGGTATTCGAAGAGGAGATGGCTAAGAGAGAAAAATAAGATTACATTTTATCACAGTTTAACTAATCTTTATGGATGAATCTTCACAGGATAAAATCCATGATGCGGCTTGCCTTTTACCAATTTTTAGATGGAGAACGATACCTCTTCTTTTGTTAGTCTGGTTATTAACTAATCTGAACCAATCATTTGCTCAGAGCTCACAAAATGATGATTATAAATACCCAGTGGGAGTTAAATCATTTATTCCTAAAGATGTATTCGAAGTTTTAAAATTAGAAGGCACATACGTTATCGGGATATCTGATGCAGCTATGGACTCTGTATCGGGCTACGATCTTGCATATACAAGAGCAAGAATGATGGCATCTTTGACTTCGAAAATTGGATTGTCAGTAGTGTCAGAATCTTTCGAAGAGAGTGAAGATAAATCGATTTCAAAATACGAAGAGCTCTTTGCTGTTAGACTTAAAGAGAATGTTTCGTTTGATGTAATAAACTCATATCGCTTAAAGAGCGGAGAGACAATCATCGTCGGAAAAATTCGCGAAAAGACAGAAGGAGAGAGAGAGAGTATAGAGAGTAGAAATAATTATAATTGTGAAATAAGGCTTTACCATATAGAAAACATAACAGATCGCAGTCAAAACATCTATAGAACAAGTTATAGAATGTGTTTGGATGAAGAGTATGAGATGTACTATGTTAACAATAAATGGATAGAGTATTGCACAAGATTCAACAATAAGAAATTAGAAAGAAAATCCGAAAAGTATTTCTACTCAACTGACTGGGTGGAAAAGGATCAAATATCAGACACTCATTTAGGGATCAATGTCAACGACGGATTATGGGCTGCATATATATGCTCTTATTTATGGCAGCTCACCACCGTTTTAAGAGAGGGAGAACCCTCTGTAAAGATGATTTCCGATAATTATTCAAAAAAAGCAATCAATCTGAGTAGAACCTCTGAGAAATATACTATCAGCTCAAGGCTAGAGAAATTAATTCTCTCCTCAGATATGATCTATCCGGTAGTTTCATTGAAACAATTAAGTATTGTAAAAAAATGAAAAAATCAATTGGAATATTACTGACTCTCTCAATGATTATCGTTTCGGGAGATCTCTTTGCGCAGACATTCGAAGAGTATAAAAAGAGAGAATCGGAGAACTTTAATAAGTTCAAGCAACAAGAGGAGGCTTTTATCAAACAGATGATAAAAGAGCAGCAAGAGTATATAGAAAAAGAGGACAAAGCATTTAGAGAGTTTATTGAGAAAGAGTGGGCATCATATAAGACAGACGCCCCCAAAATAGCCCCTAAATCTCCTAAACCAGATGTTATCCCTGAATACAAAAAGCCTGAAGTGCCAATTGCAAAACCTGTTGATATTTTACCAGTCAAAGGAGTTATCGCGCCAATACCAAGTAGAGTTCCAATTTTAGCACCAGTTTTAGTCAAACCAACTCAACCCAAACCAGGGATGCCTGAAATAAAAGTTTCTTACTATGGAACACCTATTTGGTTTATGTATGACCCTGATTTCATTTCAGATATTAATTCTATAAAGAATCAAAATGATATTGCAAAATATTGGGATCATGCTGCTAAAACCGATTATACTATACTTATTCAGCAGCTTAATGAGCAAAAGGCTTTATTAAATCTTAACGACTTTGCTTACTATCTTCTTATAGACAAACTTTCCGACGCATTGTATCCAGGAAATGAAGATGCAAGGCTAATTACAAACTGGTTTTTGATGTTACGATCTGGCTACGGCGTCAGAGCCGGATTTGAAAGTAATGAAAAGCTTATTCTACTTTTGCCATCTTATAATGTAGTGTATGGTAAAAAGTTTTTAAAAGAGGGCGATCGGTTTTTATACATATTTGGTGGAAATACTGGTCAAAATATCAGAACATACGATAAAGACTATGCTGGAGCAACAAAGATTATTGATTTCAATATCACATCTCCATTAAATGTACAAGGCAAAACATTTACCAAAATGGTTGCTTTCGAGCATAATCAAAAAAACTACAGTATAAATGTTAATTGCGGAGATGGTCTTAAATTGCTTTACAATGACTTTCCGCAGATGGAGCTTTCTGTCTACTTTAATGCAGCAGTCTCTTCTACTGTTAAAGAATCACTAGCAGCCTCAATCAAACCAATTGTAAACGAGATGAAGGAACAAGAGGCTGTAGATTTCTTGTTAAGTTTAGTTCAAAAGGGATTCAATTATAAGACAGATGATGATCAATTTGGACGCGAAAAGTTCTTTTTTGCCGAAGAGCTATTCTATTATCCATTTTGTGACTGCGAGGATCGTTCTGTATTATTCTCATATTTAGTTAGAGAGCTACTCTCTTTAGATGTAGTAGGTCTTGAATTTCCAGGTCATATGGCAACAGCTGTAAAATTCACTCAACAGATTCCTGGAGATTATGTTAAGTATCAAAATCAGCGTTATACAGTTGCGGATCCAACATACATTGGAGCGCCTTCTGGTTCTACAATGCCTCAGTTCGAAGGAGTCTCTCCGACACTGATCCCTGTTACCTCAATCAACCTGTTTGCTGGTATCGAAAACAAAATATGGGAAAAATTGCAAGATGAGGGATGCCGTCCTGGCAGCAGTGTTAGAAGTATCGTAAAACTTGCGGATAATACCTATGCAGTGACTGGGTTTTATGCAGGTATAGCAACATTCGGAGGGCTAAAATTACCCGATTCTGGAACACTTAATAGAGGTTTTATTGGTAAAATAGACGAAACAGGAAAAGGAATTTGGGTCCTCCCTTATAATTCTCAGGCAAACAGTGTTGGACTTACTGTCACATCAGAAAAGGAGAAAGTTTACGCTGCTGGTTCGTTCAGAGATAATATTGCGATAGGTAATCTTAAGGCCGAACTTAAAAAGAACAGCCACGACTCTTTTATTGCATGCATATCTTCGAATGGAAATACTGAATGGATTACAAGACTGAATCTTGATACGATACCTGGAAGTGCTCCAGTTGCTTTTTCTGCAAAATTTAATTCATTGGGAGCAAAATTATCAATCTCTAAAAGTGTGGAAAATGAGAGTTATAACGGATATGGATTATTTGCGATTGGTGATGGTAGTCTGTTGTACAACGGGATTGTAAATAGAGTATTTTCTTCGACCCCTGCAAAATTAGAAACAAGTTATGCAAATGCCGCTGTAGCAGCTACTCCAGAACTTCTCAAGAAGCAGACTGATGATTTAATAGAAGATAATGCCGATAAAGGAATCGCTGGACTTATTGCAGCTGTTTTGCTAGTTAAAAACATGGGAGCAACACTTTCTGGAAATGACGCAAGGGCTGCATTAGACAAGTATAACGCTACATTCAGCAAACAATCACCAAATATTTACAAAAACCTCTCTAAGATCAATTTTGTAAAGAACAGTAATGGCGTAATTTCAATTCAGACCGAAAAGGGGAGTGATATCTATTTCGATAAGATAAGAGTTAAAAATAACTCATCAATCAACATAAATACAACACCTTCGGGTGATGTGAGTGTCGATGTTCTCTCTGGAATTTTGGTTGGGAAAATGGTTGTTTGGTATAAATTAAACTCTGTTAAGCTCTCCAAAAAGACAGGAGATATGTTTTTTGACTACGATAAAGATCACTCTACTGCCAAGGTCAATATGAGAAAAGATATTCTTCAATAAATCAATAATGTATTTATATGAAAGTCTGTAAACTAATATTGTCTTTTGTGTGGGCGATGTTGCTGTTACCCATTCAATATAGTATATCTCAAACGCCCGAACTTGTGATTCAAAAAGGACACATTGGAAATGTCAATGATGTAGTTGTTACACCTGATGGATCATTAGTTTTAACAGGAAGTGATGATTGTACTATAAAGTACTGGGATCTTAAATCTGGGAAAGAGATTAGAACTATTGATGCTTTTTCCCAACCAGTAAAAAAGATAGCTGTCACACCAAACGGACTTTATTTTGCTTGTGGAAGTAATAAGAAGGAGAAATCTTTAAAGATTTATGAATTGGCAACCGCAAAAGAGATTGCATCAATGCCAGCTGTCAATGGTGAGATTCTTGATATTAGCTTTAGCTCAGATGGGACAAAGCTTGTAGCAGTAATTGAAGAGGATGGATTTGTTACAAAGGTTCAAGTTTATGATTGGGAGAAAAGTATCCTGTTGAAATCACCAGACCTCTCATCAAATGAGTTTGTAAGAACAGCAAAATTCGCAATGGGCGACAAATTCATTATTACGGCAGGCAAAAGGCTTTCTAATGCAGGAGACCAAAATATATCTTCATGGAGTACAAATACTGGATCAAGAGAGGAGACATTTAAATACACTCCTTCAGATATTAATCAGATTTTAGTTTCAAAAGATGGTACAGGTTTTTTTGCTGGAGGCAATAATCTTCAATATTGGGATATCGCCACAAAATCAATAAAGACAACATACAATTCAAGTTCTGCTTATATCTCCTTGTCGGAGGACTCTAAAAAATCAGTTATATGCAGAGGAAGAGATGTTATTCTAAAGGATATGGAGAGCGGTGTAGATATTGGAGTTGTGAAAAATGCTCATGCGGGACAAACTTTAAAAGCAATCTTTGTAAAGGACAATAATTATGTTGTTTCGGTGGGTAAAGATAAAGATGTCAAACTTTGGAATACTGATGCATTTATCCAAATACCAATGTTTTCAAAAGCTCCTGTAGATGGAATTTCAGAGTTTGTTGTTGCAGAAAAGGGTAATGTTATCTTCTATCTTTTAGAAAGTGGCGCAATTGTAAAATTTGACATCAGAGATGGCAAATTCAGCCCATTTATGAGAGGAGAAGATGGAGCTCCTCTGTTTAAATCATCTGATATCTCTTGGCATGAGTCTTCACGAACTCTATATATTGTTCCAGAGGCTTCAAAGGATGTTATAGCATATAGTGTAAAATTTGGTAAAACTAAAAAATACACTGTCGCTACTTCTTATATCAACAAAGTAGATATTGACCCATCTTCTTCATTGATTGCTGTTGCTGCAAAAGATAACTCTGTTATAATTTACTCACTTACAGATTCTCTACAGAAATTCAAGATGACAGGTCATATAAATGCTGTCAATTGTGTTGCATTTTCTGCTGATGGGAAGAAAATCTATTCGGCTGGAGCAGATAAAACTTTAAAAGAGTGGGATGTTGCTTCTGGGACTTTAATTAAATCTGTCAATGTTAGTCAACCTGTAAACCATATTGCAGTATCTCCAGATAACACTTTGATTGCTACTTCGGGAGGGGATAAAAATAACTCTAAATCTACTACACAAGAGCTCATATTATGGAGTATTGACATGACTCCAAAGTCTCTGTTGGGCCATACTAAACCAATTCTGTACTCAATTTTTTCATCGGATTCAAAGAGAATGGTCAGTACCTCTGCTGATAATTGTGCTATTTTATGGGATTTAACTACTTATCTTCCAATTAAAAAGATTGATAGACACACAAGAGCAGTAACTTCTGCTGGCTTTATCAATCCCGAAGGTGTTATAATTACTGCATCAACCGACGGATTAAGTACTTTTTATTCTCCAGGTGGTGAACAGATTTTTTCGATTGCTCTATTCAGTCAAGGAAAAGAGCATGTCGTTTTTACTCCTGAAAATTACTATACATGCACAAGGGATGGCATAAAGAATTTGCACTTTTTGATGAATAACAATGTCTATCTTTTTGAGCAATTCGATTTGAGGTTAAATCGTCCAGATATCGTTGCCTCAGTTTTACCTAAGATCGACAAGAGATTAGTAGCAATTTATAAAGAGGCATACCTCAAAAGACTAAAGAAAATGGGATTCTCTCAAGATAAATTGAGAGCCGACTTTCATATACCGGTTGTCTCTATTGCTAATGAAGAGAACCTTCAATATAATTCTCCAGTCAAAGACATTGAAATTGAGATTCAAGGAGCAGACGAGTCTGAAAACTTGAGCAAGTTGAATCTCTGGGTGAATGATGTCCCTGTTTATGGAATCAAAGGGTATGATTTAGCTTCCGCGTCATCACCAAAAGTCAATTTGAAGATTCCGCTTCGACTGAGTGAAGGTGTAAATAAGATTCAGGTCTCGCTATTGAATGCTTCTGGAGGTGAGTCTCTCAAGGCTACAAAATTTATCTACTATAAAAATCCTGTACCACAAAAAGATAGGTTGTTTATTGTGACTGTAGGTGTATCGAAGTTCAAAGATGCTCAGCGAAACCTTGATTATTCGTCGAAAGATGCTCGAGATATGATTGCTCTATTTGAAAAGCATAAAGATTCATTTTCGGAAGTAAAGACTTTGAATATTGCCGACGAACAAGCAACAAAAGAGAACATTATTAAAACTAAATCATTTTTGCAACAATCTTCGGAAGATGATTATGTTATGGTTTTTGTTGCCAGCCATGGACTCTTAGATAAAGATTACAACTATTACCTGGCAACATATGATACAGATTTTAACAATCCTTCACTCAAAGGCTTGCCTTATGATGAGCTAGAGATGCTTTTGGATGGTATAAAGTCGAGAAAGAAAACTCTTTTAATTGATGCATGTCATAGCGGCGAGGTTGATGAAGATTCTACAACATCGATTAATTCGTCAATAGCCTCAGTAAATGAGTCTTCCGACGATGCAGGAATAAAAGTAAAATCGAGAGGATTCAAAGCTGCAGGAAGTTACACTTTATCGGTCAGCAGTGCGTTTGAGGCTATGAAAGAGATGTTTGCAGACCTTCGAAGAGGCACCGGTGCAACAGTAATCAGTTCGGCAGGAGGTGCTGAGTATGCCTTAGAATCTTCGCAGTGGAATAACGGAGTCTTTACATATAGTATAATAGAAGGAATAGAGACAAAAAAGGCAGACCTTAACAAAGACGGATCTGTTACGGTAAGTGAGCTTAAAGAATACACTTCAAGACGTGTCCAAAAGCTCACTGGTGGAAAACAAAACCCTACATCTAGAACAGAGAATCTAGATTCTAATTTTAAAATATTATAATCCCCAAACCTAAACTAGCTATGAAAAAACTTAATTTACTATTCCTGATTGTATGCTTGATATTTTCGGCATCCCAGGGATTGTCGCAAAACAAAAAGAAAGATAAGGAGTTGCAGCAACAAATGGCAAATGCTCTTATCACTAAAGACACAATAAAATTTCACCCCGAAGAGGTTGTTATAGGTGGAGTTTATAAAGCGGGGTTCAGAGGTATAAAATCCATACTCGATCCACAAACAAGAGCATGTGTAGGACACTATGCCTTCTTCAAAACAGAAAAAGATCTTAAATTCATGCTATTTGACACAGAACTTAAGGCTTTGAAAACCTTTGATGTACCTTCATCTGAAAAGTCAGGAGTAGGATCAGCTTTTTATAATGGTGCTTACCTTGCTTTTACAGTCTATGATGAGGCAGGAAAAATGAGAGTCTTTGCTCTCAATATCAATGGAGATCCAATATCTGAAAAAAGCATTAATTATTCTGCAGAATTTAATACCTCCGATTTGGTTCCGTGCGTAGATGATAAAGGCTTTTATTTAATAAGTCAAGTAAAAAATGACAAGCAGACAGGCTATACTATTTACAAATACGATTCTACTTTCCAAGAACAGTGGAAAAAAGAGGAAATGCCTGAATCTAATGGATATATTATTGTAGAGGCTGCAATTTCTGACAAAGGAAAATTGATTTTAATCCAAAGAAGTGCAAAAGGCGTTAAATTTTCTAGTTCAGAAGCTTTAGAGCCTAAATTGGTCTGCTATGATCAAAATAACGGAGATTTGCTGTTTACCTCACCACTTTTCGATAAAAATTTCTTATCAGTTCCAAATCAGTTGATTATTGATAGAGAAAACAATATTGTTGTTGCAGGAGAGTACTACGAAGGACAAAAAATGAAAGAGAGCAACTCAGATGGTGTGTTTATCAAAAAACTATCACCGGCAGGTGATGAACTTGTTTACAACAAAGTATCTTGGAAAGAGGGAGTTCAAAAGCAGCTAGCAAAGACTCAATTATCAATCTCAGGAAAAAATAAAGTTTATATCCATAAAATTGTACTTACAGAAGAAGGAGGATATCAGTTAATTGCTGAGACATTTAGTGTGTCGGCAGCTAGAAAGCTTTTAAGTAGTGCCGCTAGTTTACTCTCTTTAGTTAACGATAACGCAAAATATATAGCAGATGGTGTTAATAATGCAACATACTTAGAGGCAATAATCTCTGGACGATACATTGGAGAACCTACTAATAATGAAGCTCCTATCACTATCAATGCCCAAGACTTTTTAATCTTAAATTTTGCAACAGATGGACAACTTGAGGAGGTATCGAAAGTAGAAAAAGATTACACTAAAGTGTTCATCTATAATCCATACATGTATTTGGGCGGTTTAAAACTTGCGAAACTTATCAATGAGTATGGTTATATGGATTATGCATTCACTGTGAAGGCTAAAGATTCAGATAATGAAGTGCTTATATCTAATTGTGCGAATGCTAAAGATGAATATATTGGAACAATCTGGATTAAAAAGGGAGAAGAGAAAAAGCAACACCAACTTCTTGTAGAGAGAATCGGCTATGTTCCTGCAGCTGATGGTAAAAAGGAGAAGAAGAGAAAAGTTGAGTCAGTTGGATTAACTCCAGGTGCAGATGGTACAATGGTAGTATATTTCATGTGCAAAGAGGACAAGAGTAAATCAGGTGAATTACATATGTTCAAAGAGAATATTAAAATGTAAAAGAGATGTACAAGAGAATAATCTCATTCATTTTGACGGCAGTATGTCTGTGTGCCACATCTATTGTGGCACATGGGCAGAGACCTGCATGGACACAGTCGGGGGAGAGAGATTTTCTCTATCCGCCCTCTAATTACATTGTAGGTTACTACTCCGAAAAATACAACAAGAAAAAACCTCTTCAAGATCAATTCAATATTCTGATAGGTTATGCTAAATCAGATATAATTGAATCAATTATAGTTACTGTTCAGAGTACATCAATTTTATCTACTGTTGAGACTGAAAAATCTGTCAGTCAAACTTTAAACCAAAAAACAGCATCGTTTTCTAAAACAGAACTAGTTGGACTTATTACCGAAACGTGGTTTGACGATAAAAATGATGAAGTTCACGCAATGGCTGTAGTTGAAATTGAAAGATTGTCTGAGCACCTTAAAACGATGCTCTCGACTAAGCAATCAGAGGTAGAAAATCTCTTGGGAGAGGCCGAAGGCTATAAGAATTCGGGGAAAAAGGAGGCAGCTTTGACCTCTTATTATGAATGTCTTCCTTTGCTAAGGGAGATAGAGGAGCTAAATAGTGTTATCACAGGACTTCGAAGACATAATTTTAATAAAGAGCTAATCTCTTTAGAACAGATTGCCCGTAAGGGAATTAAAGAGATTTTAGGGAGTAAAGCCTCTACAATTGATGAAGCATGTTTCTTAATTGCTGAGGTAATTAACTCGCAGGTAAAAGATAAAGGTTTAATAATAAAAGTTTTTGCTCCTGTTTATGAAGATTCAAAAATGAGTAGTGAGTTTTCTATCAGAGTTCGAAACTCAATCGAGAATAAATTAGCAGCCAAGCTTACTGTTGCATCCGATGTCTCGAGTTCGAGCGATAATCGTCATAACTCAATTTTAATTGGAAACTATTGGAACGATGGCGATGGTGTAAGGCTAATCTGTACAATTAAAGATATTAAAACCAATCGAGTATTGGCTAGTGCAGAGGCTTTAGTTTCGAAGAGCTATCTTCAAGAAAACGACATATCTCTTTTACCCGAAAATTTCACTCAAGCAGGAGAGAGGAATAAAGCATTTGCAAAAGACGAGGTAGTATCTGGTGGCCTAAAGTTAGAATTATGGACAAATAAAGGAGATGATAACCTTATATTTGAAGAGAATGATGAAATGAAGGTCTTTGTAAGAGTAAATAGAGCCTGTTACCTGAGATTCATATATTATCTTGCAGATGGAACAAAATGTCTGCTGTTTGACGACTATTTTATCAATGCCGAGAATGCAAATAAAATAATCGAACTTCCAGAGACATTTGTCTGCTCAAAGCCATTTGGCATAGAGAATCTCCAAGTAAATGCACAATCAAAGCCATTCGATCCGCTTAAAACGTTGGAGAAGGATGGATATCAAGTGATAGTTGAAGATATGGGGTCGGTATTAATCAAAACCAGAGGATTTAAAAAATCCTCTGATCAAGTATTTAAAGCCGAAAAGCGGCTTACAATGAGTACATTTCCTTCGGGAACAATGAAATAGTTATACCCAGTCTTCGCTAAGTACTTCACCTCTTACTGACAATATGATTGCCTTAACAGGGACGTTTCTGCGTGCCTTTTCACGCGCCTTTTTTACGAACATCATAAGTCCTCCACAGCAAGGGACCTCCATCATTATTACTGTTAAGGTATTGATTCTAGATTCATCAAACATTGCAACAAGCTTATCTACATAACTATCGGTGTTGTGGTCGAGTTTAGGACAGGCAATTGCAAGAACTCTGTTTTTTAAAAATGTATCGTGGAATGAGCCATGAGTGAATGCAGAACAGTCCGACGCTAAAAGTACATCTGCATTTTGAAAGTATCCTGCAGCAGGATTTAGCAGATGAAGCTGTACAGGCCATTGTCTTAATTCAGACTCTCCAGAAAATTTAAATCCATTAGACTGATTTTGAGAAGATGGAGCACTGTTTCTAAAGTCTCTTGCCATGCTTCCAGGGCATCCGCAAGCCATCTTAGGTTCCTCTTTTTGCATAAGTGAATCGATATTATAATTTAAATTATTTGCTTTTAACCATTCAACACCTTCGTTGAACCATTTTGTCTCACCATGATCTTTTAAATGTTTCAGGTGAGCTAGAACAACTTTTTCTCCTTTAGGAGATATCCTCTCCATTACCGCAACTTCGTTGTATGGTTCTGCCTCTCTCTCTTCTAATGTTATAGCACCAACAGGGCACTCTCCAATACATGCACCAAGTCCATCGCAAAACAGATCGCTGATCATCACGGCTTTACCATTGATTAATTGCAAAGCACCTTCGTGGCATCCGCTGACACAATTACCACATCCATTACATAACTCCTCGTCTATTTTAATTACTGTTCTTTTCATGATTTTTAAATTTTAAATTCTGGTGCAATATTATGAACTTTGCACCGCGATAATTGTAACAATTGATACAGTATTAAGTTTTTTTACTAATTTTATACTAAAGATGGAGGAGACGATATAATGAAGAAAATAATTTTAGCTGTATTCGGACTACTTGGTATCTCTTGTGCAACTTCTTATAATGCATTAGAGACAGCTGATAAATTTGATGTAAATAAGTATTTAGGTAAGTGGTATGAGGTTTGGCGTTTGCCAAATAGTTTTGAGGAGGGGCTAGAGGAGATTACTGCAAATTATATTCTTAGAGAGGACGGGAAGATTACTGTCATAAATGAGGGCAGACTGATTGAAGATAAATCCAAAATCAAACAAGCAAAAGGAGTTGCCTGGATTCCAGATATAAATGAACCATCAAAGCTTAAGGTTACCTTTTTTTGGCCTTTCTCAGCTGATTATTGGGTGTTATATGTAGATCAAGACTATCAACATGCATTAGTAGGTGGTCCATCAAGAAAATACCTCTGGATCTTAAGTCGTGATAGACAAGCAGATCCAAAGGTAGTAGAAGATATGAAGGAGTTTGCAGCTTCGTTAGGCTTCCCTGTCGAAAATATGATCAGCGGTCTTGCTGATTAATGACTCATCTGCAAAATTCGGTATTGTTACTTTTAGTAATGGAGTCCTCTCCATTTCGCGTTTGATGGCAAAGATAGCACCACTGTTTCTTGCCCATGATCTCCTTGCGATCCCATTGTTAACATCCCAATGAAGCATGTTTTTAATTCTTCTGTCGGCATCTTCGCTTCCGTCTATAACCATTCCAAAGCCTCCATTGATAACCTCTCCCCAGCCAACTCCACCGCCATTGTGGATTGATACCCATGTTGCTCCTCTGAATGAGTCTCCAATTACATTATGAATAGCCATATCTGCAGTGAAGCTTGAGCCGTCATAGATATTTGAGGTCTCTCTATATGGAGAGTCTGTTCCAGAGACATCATGATGATCCCTTCCTAATACAATTGGAGCAGATACCTTTCCATCTCTGATCGCTTTATTCATTGCCAACGCAATCTTAGTTCTCCCTTCGGCATCGGCATATAAAATTCGGGCTTGAGAGCCAACAACCAATTTATTTGCTCCAGCTTGTCTAATCCATAGAATATTGTCTGCCATCTGCATTTTGATCTCTTCTGGAGAGTTTTGCATAATCTCTTCCAGAACCTCTGCTGCAATTTGGTCGGTAGTCTCAAGATCTTTTGGATTTGAAGAGGTGCACACCCATCTGTATGGACCGAATCCATAATCGAAGAACAACGGACCCATTATATCTTGAACATAAGAAGGGTATTTAAATGTGCCATCATGTTTCATGATATCAGCACCTGCACGAGAGGCCTCTAATAAAAAGGCATTTCCATAGTCGAAGAAATACATTCCTCTTTCGGTCAGCTTATTAATCGCTGCGGCATGGCGCACAAGGCTCTTTTGTACCTCTTCTCTGAATTTTTCAGGCTCTTCAGCCATTAGTCTGTTCGACTCTTCGAAACTAATTCCTGCTGGATAATAGCCTCCAGCCCATGGATTGTGAAGAGATGTCTGATCCGATCCAAGGTCAATCTCTAATCCGCAATCGACAAATTTTTCCCATAAATCGATTATGTTTCCTTGATATGCGAGCGATACTGCCTCTTTGTTCTCTTTAGCAACCTTAATTCTGTCAACGATTTCATCTAAGTCGGTAAATACCTCATCTACCCAGCCTTGAGAGTGTCTGGTGTGAACAGCTTTTGGATTGACCTCGGCAACTACACCGATAACTCCTGCAATTACTGCTGCTTTAGGCTGAGCACCCGACATTCCTCCTAATCCTGAGCTTACAAAAATTTTACCTCTTAGGTCAGTCGTACTTTGGCCCTGTTTTTCAGAGTGCATCCTAGCAGCATTTAAAACTGTAATTGTTGTTCCATGAACAATACCCTGAGGTCCAATATACATGAAAGAACCTGCTGTCATTTGTCCGTATTGCGACACTCCTAGAGCGTTGAATTTTTCCCAATGGTCTTTGGATGAGTAGTTAGGAATAACCATTCCATTTGTAACAATTACTCGGGGAGCATCTTTATGAGAAGGGAAAAGACCCATTGGATGACCAGAATAGAGAACTAGAGTCTGTTCGTCAGTCATCTCAGAGAGATACTTCATTGTAAGTCTGTATTGTGCCCAGTTTTGGAAAACAGCACCATTTCCCCCATAAGTGATTAACTCATGAGGATGTTGCGCAACTGCGTAATCTAGATTATTGCTTAACATGAGCATAATAGCTGCAGCTTGCACCGATTTATGCGGGAAATCAAAGATGGTTCTAGCAGTTATTTTGTAGTCGGGACGTAATCTATACATGTAGATTCTTCCGTAATCTTTAAGCTCTTTGGCGAACTCTTCTGCCAGTTCTTGATGATGTTTAGGTTCAAAATAGCGCAGTGCATTGTGCAGCGCCAGCTTCTTCTCTTCCTTAGACAAAATGTCTTTTCTTTTGGGTGCATGATTTATTTCCGGTTCGTACGGTTTTACCGGCGGAAGAGTGTCCGGAATGCCTTCGGAAACGGCTTTTTTAAATTGTTCGGTAGTCATAAATGTTTAGTTTTGGATTACAAAAATAATAAAAAGAGGCCGAAACTTGGCTGTTTAATAAAAAATGTATATTTTTGTCGCCCAATAAAAGGAGGTGTAAAGCTTATGATTATAGTACCAATTAAAGAAGGTGAAAATATCGAAAGAGCTTTGAAGAAATTCAAGAGAAAATTCGAGAAGACCGGCATCGTTCGCGAACTTAGAAGCAGAAAGACTTTTGTAAAGAAATCTGTTAAAAGACGTGAAGAGGTGAAGAAGGCTGTCTACGTTCAAGCTATGCATCGCAACGAAGAGTAGTTTCTTTTAAACAAAATACAAAAAAGGTATCGTGATATTTTTCGCGATGCTTTTTTTTTGTAAATTAGTACTTGAGTTATGAGTTACGCAGAGAGATATTTGGAGTATATCAGGGTGGAGAAAAGATATTCACTCAGAACGATAGAGATCTACCGTACAGCTATCGATGAGTATTATACGTTCTGTAATAAAGTTGATGATGAATCGGAGCTTAATCTTCTCAACTATCGAAATATTAGAGGATTTGTAGCATCAAGTCTAGAAAACGGAATCTCTTCGAGAACAATGAATTTAAAATTGTCTGCGATTAGTAGTTTTTGCACCTATCTTCTTAAAGCCGGATTAATTTCATCAAATCCTGCAAAACAGGTGCGCAGACCAAAACAGGAGAAAAGACTTCCAGATTTCTTCACAACAGACGCAATCCAATCCTATTTTTCGGAGCTCCCAGAGAGTGATGATTTTATTGCAATTCGTGACAGAATGGTTGTGATTCTTCTCTACTCTACCGGAATTAGAAGGGCAGAGTTAGCATCACTAAAAATTGGCGACATTGACTTTAGTCGAGCGGTCTTAAAGGTTACCGGAAAGGGTGATAAGATGAGAGAAGTACCGTTGACCACAGAGCTAATGGCAATCCTAAAAAGGTATTTGTCTGACTTTCGGGAGAACTATCCTGTGAACGACGAAAATTATCTTTTTTTGACCGATTCGGGACAACCTTTCTACCTCTCTTTTGTTAATAAAGTAGTAGGAAAGGAGCTAAATAAGTTCCCGGAATTTAAAGGTAAAAAGAGTCCACATAAGCTACGGCACTCAATAGCGACTCACCTCTTAAACAATGGAGCGGACTTAAATAGTATCAAAGAGATATTGGGGCACTCATCCTTGGCCGCAACCCAGGTATATACCCACAACTCTTTCGAGCAACTCAAAAAGGTATTTATAACTGCTCATCCAAGAGCAAAAAAAGGAGGATAATATGGACATCAGAATTCAATCTCTAAAGTTTGATGCAGATCAAAAACTATTGGACTTCATCGAAAAGAAACTTGAAAAATTACCGAAATTCTATGATGAAATCGTAAGGGTAGAGGTATCCCTAAGTTTGTTACCAGATTACGAAAACAAACAAGTTAAAATCAGAGTTGACATTCCTGGAAATGATCTCGTTGTTGAAAGACATTCGAACAAATTTGAAGATGCGCTTGTTGACTGTGTTGATGTGTTAAAAGACTTGCTCGTAAAGGTTAAAGAGAAAAGACATAATTTGTAACAAAATAATGCTAACCAATAAAAACTAAAAAAAACGATAGAAGAAATTAACGAACATATCATTAGCCGTAAGGTGTTTAAGTGAAAAGGATTGTAATCCTTAATTCTCTGATATGAGAAAATAAAAAGAAGATCCGTCCAGCCAATATGTCTATAGACAAGCATGGTGGACGGATTCTTATTTATTTGATTATCAATGTCCGAACTAAAATTAATAATGGCGTTGAAATTAGAAATTCATCAGAAAAATAGTGTCAAAAATTCTTCTTTAGTAATATTACTGAAATAGTCTCCGATCTCTATCTCATTAATTTTAGCTTCAATTGATTCATAGTTATGAGCAACCCCAACAAGTAGCTTTTCAATATCTATTGTCTCTTTTGAGAAAAAGTAATCCCCAAAAATTTTAATATCTGAGATAATTCCCTTCTCAACATTCAGATAGACCTCAAGTAGTCCCCCATTGAACTTCTCGACTTTAGAAAATTGATATTTAGGCGATTGTCCGAAATTCCACCACTCTTTGCTATACTTTTCTGCCTTTAGTTTCGAAATTTCGAAAAGATCTTTGCTTGAATAACTATATAGTTTGTAATCTTTAGCTCGGCTGTTTCGAATAAAATTGTCCATATAATCGATAAAACTCTCTACCGACATCGGCTGAGCGAGATGTTCACTGATGTTTGTAACTCTACTTCTATTCGATTGGACAGATTTACCTATGAATTTTTCAGGCCTGCTTGCAAGGGCTTGAGAGAGATCGGCCATTGATGACGAAAAGAGAAGTGTCCCATGTTGCAAAACCCTGTTTTTATATACAGCAACTGCATTCCCCGAAAATTTTCTACCATCAATCAAAAGGTCATTTCTGCCTTCGAGGTAAGCTTTCACTCCTAATCCCTCAAGAGCTTCGATTATAGGTTTTGTAAACCGTGCAAACATTGATGAGGTATCTTCACTATCTACTCGATTATCTATAAATGTGAAATTTACATTCCCTAAATCATGAAATACTGCTCCACCACCTGTAAGGCGACGTACTACCTTTATCCCATTTTTTGAGACATAGTCGATATTTATCTCCGCAAGAGCATTCTGATGATGACCAATAATTACTGCATTTTCGTTTTGCCAAAGACGAAATACAGGTTCATTCAAATGTTTAAAGAGATACTCCTCAGCTGCAAGATTCCATTGAGGATCAGTTGATTTATCGATTACGAAGTACATTTTTTCTAATTTTTACCCATTCAAGCAGACGGAACACTAATAGAGCAATTACAACTCCGACGATAGCTCCCGAAATGATGTCGAGAGGGTAGTGCTTTCCAACATAAATTCTACTATAGGCAACTACTGCTGCCCAAAGGAAAATGCCAATAGAATAATATCTATTTCGGATGATTATAGCTGTAATTGTAGCAAGTCCAAATACATTAGCAGCATGGTTCGATACATATCCATACATGCTGCCTTTGCCCTCTAATAAGTGAACAAAAGGGGCAATTTGTGGATCATGACAAGGTCGAAGCCTCTCAACTGTATTTTTAATCAGATTGCCTGCAGTATCTGTTAGCGCAAATGTTATTATAACAGCCAAAAGAGTAAAAACAAGATATCTTTTCTCTTCTGACTTTACAATTAGATAGACTATTAATAGATAAAGTGGTATCCAAACAAGTTTGGCTGAAAAAAAGACCATAACTGGATCTACACAGGTCGAATGAAGACCATTTAGATACAGAAATAGTGATTTGTCCAATTCAATCAGCCATTGCATATTGAGTTAATCTTTATTTAGCGATTTCCACAATAGATCTTTAAGAGCTTGAATGTTGTACCCAGTTATCGAAGATATGAAGAGGTGAGGAACTTTGCGTGGCAAATGTTTTTTGATCTCTTTCATCAACTCTTCGTCAAGCATATCAGATTTTGTGATTGCAAGTACCCTGTCTTTGTCTAATAGCTCAGGATTGTATTGCTTTAATTCATTTACGAGAATCTTATACTCCTCCTTGATATCCTTACTGTCGGCAGGAATCATGAAAAGTAGCATCGAGTTTCTTTCGATATGACGTAAAAATCTCAATCCAAGACCTCTTCCCTCACTTGCTCCCTCAATAATTCCAGGGATATCTGCCATAACAAAAGATTTATGATTATAGTACTCAACAATCCCAAGGTTTGGTTCAAGTGTTGTAAAAGCATAATCTGCTATTTTTGGCTTTGCTGCTGATACAACCGATAGAAGTGTTGATTTTCCTGCATTAGGGAAGCCAACCAATCCAACATCAGCCAGAATTTTTAGCTCAAGAACAAACCAGTTCTCTTCCCCTGGTTCGCCAGGTTGAGAATATCTTGGAGTCTGATTAGTTGCTGATTTAAAGAAAGCATTTCCCATACCTCCTCTACCGCCTTTCACTAATACCTTCTCTTCTCCTTGTTCTGTTATTTCAAATAGAATTTCACCAGTCTCGGCTACTTTTGCTACTGTGCCAAGAGGAACATCAAGATAGATATCTTCTCCATTTGCACCATGACAAAGACTGCCGCTGCCAGCACCTCCGTGCTCTGCACGAACATGCTTTCTGTACTTTAAATGGATTAATGTCCAGTATTGAGAATTTCCCCTAAGAATTATATGACCGCCTCTTCCGCCGTCACCTCCATCTGGGCCTCCTTTGGCCACGAACTTTTCTCTATGTAGGTGCATTGAACCTTTACCGCCGTTTCCCGACTGGCAAAAAAGACGTACATAATCTACGAAATTTGAATTACTCATTATTCAATTGGTCTATAAGCCTGCAGATATCTCTAAAATTGTTTTCAATTGTAGAGGCACCATTGACTTTGTAATATTTGCCCTGTTTAATATAATACTCTTTAAGAGGTTCAGTTTGGGCGTGGTATGTCTTGATCCTTTGCTGAATAACAGCAATATCATTATCATCCTTCCTGTCCTCAATCATAGCACGATGCTGTATTCTTTGAACAATCATATCATCATCTATCTCTAAAGATATGACAGCATCTACTTTGTTCCCGTTTTCTGCCAAAAGCTGGTCGAGTTCAAATGCTTGTTTAGTGTTTCGGGGATAACCATCAAAGATAAAACCGGATACATCACGGCTTTTGATGATTTCATTTTTTAAAATGTCCAGGACTATCTCGTCACTTACGAATAATCCTTTGTTTATTAGTGATTGAGCTACTTTGCCAATCTCACTTCCTCTTGCGATCTCTTCTCTCAACATCGAACCTGTAGAGATGTGGCGTAAATTGTACTTCTCAGCAAGAAGTACTGATTGGGTGCCTTTACCCGCACCCGGAGGGCCGAAAATTACATAATTCTTCATTAACTATCTGGGTCTAAAACATATATGTCTTTATACTGTCGTCCGATTTCATCATAGTCAAGACCATAACCAACAATAAAGTCATTAGGAATCTTTATTGCCGCATAGTCAATAGGAATAGGTTTTTTATAAGCTTCTGGTTTTAGCAATAAGGTGCAAATTTTAATATCCGCAGCTCCTGCCTCTTTCAACATTGCGTACAGACACTCAATAGTTACTCCTGTGTCAACTATATCTTCCAATACAACAACTGATCTGCCCTTAATGTTTTGACTTAGTCCAATCATCTTTTTAACCTCTCCAGTAGAGCCTGTACCTTCGTAAGAAGAGAGTTTTATAAATGAAAGTTCACATTGAATTTCAAGACACTTCAGAAGATCCGAAGTAAACATGAATGATCCATTGAGAACAGATATAAATAAAGGTGTTTCAACATTCTTGTAATCTTTATTTATCTGATCGGCAACAACTTTAATGCTTTTAAGTATCTCATCATGAGGGATGCAGATCTTGAAAGTCTTGTCGTGTAGTCTTATACGCTCCATATTGAAAAAATATTTGTGCCCGCGAAATTAAGTATTAATTTTGTCTTAAACCAATTTTAAGTAAATATACAATGAATCCATTAGTTAGCATTATTATGGGAAGCACATCCGACCTGGGTGTCATGAAACAAGCTGCTGAATTTTTGAATGAAATGGAAATTCCGTTTGAAATCAACGCATTGTCGGCTCACAGAGTCCCTGAACAAGTGGTCGAATTTGCTAAAAATGCTCACAAAAGAGGTGTTAAGGTGATTATCGCTGGAGCGGGCGGAGCTGCTCATCTTCCAGGAGTTATCGCAGCTTTGACACCACTGCCGGTTGTAGGGGTTCCTATCAACTCATCAAACTCAATCGACGGATGGGATTCTATTCTATCCATTTTACAAATGCCTGCTGGTATCCCTGTAGCTACTGTTGCTCTGGATGGAGCTAAGAATGCTGGAATACTTGCTATGCAGATCATTGCCACTGGTGACAAAGAGATGCAAGAAAAGGTGGTTAACTTCAAGGCCGATCTTGCTAAAAAGATTGTGTCTGCAAACAAGGAGCTCTCAGAAATTCAATACAAGTTCAAAGTTTAGTATTGAGTAGATATGTCTTATTAGAGATGGCAGACCAATGTGTCTGCCGTTTCTGTTTTAATAGCGTCCATAGAAATAGAAAAAAGTTCTAAAAACAGATATTTTATTTTTAAAAATCAAAAAATGAGGAGGAGAGATTATGTGGAGAAAGATGTCTATTCTTGTGCTGCTGTCTGCAGTTACAATCAATTTACCAGCTCAAAGCGGGAGAGTTGATAAATATAATGGCAAAGAGATTCCATCTCAAGTACAGGAGTTACTGATTGAGATCTTGGAGGAGAATGAAGATGCCAATATTGAAGAGGTTGTTGAGCAGCTAGAAGAGTTGCTGAAAAACCCGATTGATATTAATAAGGCGTTAAAACGTGATCTGGAAGCACTCTATATTTTAAACGATTTTCAGATAGAGATGATTTTGTCATACAGGGCTGAACATGGTGAGTTTGCCTCTGTGTTTGAAGTTATGTACCTAAACGGATTTGACGAAGATCTTTTTAAACTGATCTCTCCATTCATAGTTGTTTACGACAATGGATTTCATATTAAACAGGGTAAGCATAAAATCAATAGTTACGAAGTTATATCGAGGTACAAAAGAACATTGCAACAGCATAAGGGATATGCATCAATTTCCCCAACTTATGTTGGATCTCCTGATTATATTTACTTACGAGGTAGTGCAAAAATTGGGGCTCTCTCTTTAAATATAACAACAGAGAAAGATGCCGGAGAGATGTTTTTTGATTCCAGAAGATCGTCATTACCAGACTTTGTGTCAGTGTCTGCACAGTATGAATCCAAAGGAGTGCTGTCTAAAATCATTGCAGGTGATTATTCTGCAAATTTTGGACAGGGATTGGTTCTATGGAGTGGTTTTTCAATGGATTCACCATCACTGCCTCCCTCAAAATATAGAAAATCGAGAGAGGGGGTGTTTTCATACAGATCAAGCGCTGAACAAGGTTTTTTTAGAGGGTTGGCTGCAGAATTTACTCTAGGCAAATACATGATTACAACAGGGGTATCATATATTTTAGAAGATGCTAAAATCGAAAATGGCGTTGTTAAGACGATTTATAACGATGGACTACATAGAACGCAATCTCGTATTCTTAATAAAGCAACACTTCCGACTTCGGTTTTAATTTTCAACCTTTCAAGGGAGTTCAAATCATCAAAAATTGGATTCACAACGGTTGCTCATAAAGACAAATATAATAGACCTAAGGGTAATTTGGGGATAAACTGGTATTGGTCAAAACAAAGAATCAGAATTTTTGGAGAGGCTGCTTTGGACTCACATCTAAAAATGGCACTTATAACTGGAGGAATCTACAATTTTTCTGGAATCAATGAGTTAGTTGTTGTTTATCGTGAATATTCCCAAAATTATGATGCAATTTATTCAAATGCATATTCAAAAAACTCATCTGCTTCATCGGAGAGAGGGGTGAAAATTGCAATTTTATATAAGAGGTTCAAGCACTATCCAATAAAACTGGATCTTGATTATGCGTTCTTTCCATATGGTAGGTATAGAGCAGACAATCCATCGTATCAATTTGAACTCTTTTCAGAAGTAGGACCAATCAAAACATCTAAAGTTGATCATATTTTTAGAGTCAGATTTTCTAAAAGGTTTTATAATGTAGATGACAAAAGATCCTTGTCACCTCACAGTAAGTACTCTTTCAGATATACAACTTCGATAGTTCTCCACCCATTTAAAATAAAAAGTGCTGCAGAGATAAATTATTATTCAAAAAAGAGAGAGGGAGAGAACTCTTATGGATTTGCAATTATGTCTGAAGCATCGTGTAAATTATTGATTGATAGAATGACAGTTGTTGCAAGATTGAGTCTTTTTAATGCAGAAGAGTGGGATAACCGAGTCTATTTTGCAGAAAGCGATCCTCAGGGTGGTGCATTTTCGCAACCTCTTAATGGTTATGGCTATAGAACCTACTTATTATCTAGATACAAACTGGCTAAAAATATTGATTTGTGGATGAAATATTCGAGAACACATAGGTTCGGTGAAGATAAAACAGGAGAGGGACCAGAACAAACTCTTGGCCCCTCTCGTGACGAATTAAAACTTCAATTGAAGCTTATTTTTTAAACAGGCTTGATTTTAAGTACTTTGCCTGGTACGATTTTACTCCTTTTTGTAAGACCATTCAACTCCATAATATCATTAAGTGAGACGCCTTCGAACTTTTTCGAAATTTCCCAAAGTGTGTCTCCACTTTTGATTTTATAAGTGATATATCCACCTGATTTAGATGTTTTTGGTTTCGATGAGGTTTCAGATGCTTGGGCAACATTAGCTCTTGAAGAAGAGTCAGGCCCACCTGATTTGTATATCTTCAAGCGTTGTCCAGCTTTGATATATTTCTTGATATGGTTCCAAGATTTAAGATCAGCTACGCTGACGCCATATTTAAGTGCAATTTTATTTAAGGTCTCGCCAGATCTGACTTTATGCTCAATTACTCTACGTTCCGATGATGCAATCGATGATGATTTATAACCACTGTTTTTGTAGATAATAGGATTAAAGAAAATAGAGTCTTTGTAGGTATAGATTTCATTCTCTTTTTCAACAAACTGAGATGTGTAATTATAAGGAATTGTAAGAACATATCCTTTTTCTGACGCAGGAATTATTTCGTTGATATATTGAGGATTAAGATTGCTTATCTCCTCTTTTGGGATTCCAAGAACTTCTGAGATTTGACCAAAATGGAGAGGTCTGTGAATCTTGAAAGTGTCAACATGAGCTGGCATTTGAACGGCTCTAGGGGTAATTCCGTGCTCTTTGTAATAGTTTAAAGTATATAGTGCAGCTACAAATGAAGGAACATAACCTCTGGTCTCTCTTGGTAGGTAAGGGTAAATTTTCCAAAAGTCTCTACTTCCTCCAGCCCTGCGGATAGCTTTGTTTACATTACCAGCACCGCAGTTATAAGATGCAATCGCAAGCGCCCAATCTCCAAAAATAGTGTAAGAGTCCTTCAAATATCTAGCAGCAGCATGACCTGCAACAATTGGATCTAGCCTTTGATCAACATAAGAGTTAATCTCAAGATTATATTGAAGAGCTGTCCTATACATAAACTGCCACATACCTTTGGCATTTACTCTCGAAGTTGCTCTTGGGTTTAGAGCAGATTCGATTACTGCCATAATTTTTAATTCTTTAGGCATGTTGTATTGATCGAAGATCTCTTCGAAAATAGGCATATAATAGTTTGATAGCCCTAAAATCAAGTCAACCTTATTAGGGATTTTTTGGGTGTAGAAGATGATGTGGTTCTTTACTATCTCGTTATAAGGCAGACTGATGAATGAGTTCATCGCCTTTAATCTTCTGATGTAAACTGAGTCAGGAATATCGCTTTTGAAATTAGCATTGTCCAAGTCTATCCCCTCGTTGTCCATCAAATTTAGATTCTTTTGAATATACCAGAGGCTAAGAAGACTATCAGTACTCACATTGGGGCCGAGATTATCTGCACTGTCGAAGAAGTTTAATCCTCCAGGATTAATAGTATCGTTTGTGCTGTTAGTATCGGCAAGCGGTATCTGGAATGACTCCATTTCGCTCTTAAGCGAATCGATAATTCTCTTAAGTTTGGTAACCTCTGTCTGAAGCTCCTTTTTTGTTGGTTTTTTAGAAAAGATCTGTGCATTGGAATTTGTCGGCAGTGAAATCATAAAGATTGCCACTGCAGAGGCAACCATTGTAAGTCTTTGGATGGAACTTGTAATTGTCATCTTTTTCAAAATGTTAAATTTATTTTAATTCCCACCGATGGGGATTGATTATATGCAAATTGAGGATTAATCGGGTTGATCATAGCTGGTCTGATGTTCATTGAAAGGTCGTCGCTTACATCAAAATCTTGAAGATGAGCAAATACATTTGCATCAACAATATTCAAAACATAGACAAGTGCTCCTGCTATAATGGAGTAGTCTCTATATCTTCTGTATGTATCACGGTACCATTTTAAGGTCTCTACACTATACTTTCCACTATAGTCAGAGCCAGGCTGGCTCGCCCAATTATATAGATCCTTATACCTTAGGTATTGGTTCTGATTAGAATAGATAAAATATCCACAAGTAATGAACCCTCCATAGAAAATTGGAATTTTCCAGTAGTCACCATTATACGCTTGACCTAAACCAGGCAAAAGAGCTGAGTATAAAGATGCTCTGGCAGGAAGAACTTTTTTATGATATTTATAATTGACAACACCATCCATCATGCTTCCCCAATAAGAGAGGGCTGCACCTACGTAAAATAGGTCACGCATTGTTTGATACTTTGTGTCGCCTGTGTTCATATATTCAAGATTGCTTCTGTAACCAGCATACATGAACCCAGATATACTTCCATATACGATAGGGAGTTTCCAATACTCTCTATTGTAAATTTGAGCGGTTCCTGGAAGGACAATAGACCCAAGCCACATGTGGTTAATCCTCATACTATCTCTCCCTGCCAAACTTTTAAAGTATCTCTTTAGGGTGTATGAAGGTTTTTTTGGTTCGTATTTCTCCTCTTTATTGTTCTCCTGATTTTGTTGAGTAGAGCCAGGAGGACCGACAGGTGTAAAAATTTTAGTAACCTGGGCGTTAAGTGCCGAGGTTACCAAAATAAGTAATATGACTATTAAATGTTTGAACTGCACTTCGATACTATAAATTTGTTTTTTCTAGTGCCTCAATGAATGCCAGAACATCTTTGTCGTCGCTGAACTTAAATGTGACAGCGCTCTCACCCTTTTCACTTCTTCTGACACTTACATTGTTATTTGTATACTTGCCAAATATCTCGGCAATCTTAATGAACGACTCGTCGATCTCTTGCGGAGTCTCAACGACCTTTTTCGCAGGTTTCTCTTTTTCGGTCTGAACAACCTCCTCCTCCAACTGAGGGTTGTTTATCTTTTGAACAGTCGCTTCAACCTCTCTAACCGACATGTTTTCCTCTATGATTTGATCACAAAGAGCAATCTGTTGTTCAGGGTTTTCGATAGATAGAAGCGCTCTTGCGTGTCCCATGGTCAACTTTTGAGCTCTTAGAGCAAGTTGAATCTCAGCAGGAAGCTTAAGGAGACGGAGATAATTAGTAACAGTAGCACGTTTTTTTCCAACTCTTTCTGCCATAGCCTCTTGAGTCAGACTACACTCTTCGATCAAGCGTTGAAAGCTAAGTGCAACTTCAATAGCATCCAAGTTTTCACGTTGAATGTTCTCTACAATTGCCATCTCTAACATACCTTGGTCGTCTGCCTTTCTTATATAAGCAGGAATGTGAGATAATCCAGCCATTGAGGCTGCTCTGAAACGTCTCTCTCCACTGATAATTTGATAGTTGCCATTTTCGAGCTGCCTAACTGTAATTGGCTGAATCAGTCCAAGAGTCTTGATAGACTCCGAGAGTTCAGACAATGCCTGCTCGTCGAAAGTAGTCCGAGGTTGATATGGGTTTGCGCTAATTTTTTCGACAGGAATTTCGGCGATGGATGCCGGAGTAGCAGGAGTTTCGGGTTTTGCGGGTTTATTGAATGCGGCATTGCCCGCATCCGATATAAGGGCTCCCAGACCCTTTCCTAATGCAGCTTTTTGGCTCATAATCAGTTACTATTCTTTTTGATAATCTCTTTAGCTAAATTAAGATAGTTGTTGGTTCCGGCAGAAATTGCATCATACAGGATTACCGGTTTACCATGCGAAGGAGCTTCACTCAATTTAACGTTTCTTTGTATTATTGTATTGAATACCATATTGTTAAAGTGGTGCTTAACCTCTTCTACAACTTGATTTGCGAGTCTTAGTCTGGCATCGAACATTGTTAAAAGAAATCCCTCAATTTGAAGTTCAGGATTTAATCTGTTCTGAACCAACTTAATGGTATTAAGTAGTTTGCCTAATCCCTCAAGAGCAAAAAACTCACATTGAACAGGTATAATAACCGAATCGGCAGCTGTTAATGAGTTGATTGTAATCAAACCTAGAGATGGAGAGCAGTCGATTATGATATAATCGTAGTTTTCCTTAAGTTCTACTAAAGCATTTTTTAGAACCATCTCTCTGTTTTCCAAGTTAAGAATTTCGATTTCGGCACCAACCAAGTTGATGTGAGAAGGAACAAGATCAAGCCCTGGAACCTCGGTCTTCAACAACGTCTCCTTTAGCGTTACTTTGCCAATTAATGCCTCATAAAGCGTTGTCATAGAGTTCGAATCAGGATCGAAGTTAAACCCAGATGTTGAGTTTGCCTGAGGATCGGCATCTATAATGAGAGTCTTCTTCTCCATAACGGCAAGCGAAGCCGCAAGGTTAATAGCAGTGGTAGTCTTACCAACTCCACCTTTTTGGTTTGCAATAGCAATAATTTTTCCCATATTGTTTTTGAAGGATATTTCCTAAGTGCGCAAATTTATAAAATCTTTTTTTGCTATACGAATTATGTTACATTTGCGATGGCATTTTTAACCTTAAATATGGAAAAAGGCGGCTGGATGGTGATTGTCAATCCCAAGGCAGGTAGTGGGAGAGGACTAAAAGATTGGCCTGTAATATCTAATCTGATGAATCGTAGTGGATTGGATTTTACCTGCGTATTCACAGAGCATAAATATCATGCTGTAGAGATGACAGTTAAGGCCGTCAACGATGGTTATAGAAAAATTGTTGCTATTGGTGGAGATGGAACTGTACATGAAATAGTAAACGGACTTTTTATTCAAAAAGTAGTACCTACAACAGAAATTTCTTTAGCAGTGATTCCAACAGGAACAGGTAATGACTGGATCCGAATGTTTGGAATCTCAAAAACATATACAGAAGCTGTTCAGTCATTGGTAGATCACAGGACAGTAATTCAAGACGTTGCAAAGGTTGAATTCTATGAGACAAAAGTTAAGCAGCATCGTTATATGGCAAATGTTGCTGGAATGGGATTTGACGCTGCCGTTAATATCAAATATAATCGTCTCAAAGATGAGGGAAAGGTTGGTAAATGGCTATATATTACCAGCAGTATCAAAGTTTTTTTAAGATACATCTCAAAGCGATTCAAAATTAAGATCGACGATCAGTTGTATTATGATGGTTACCTATTCTCTTCGACAGTAGGAATTGGACGTTACAATGGAGGAGGAATGGACCAGATGCCAGCTGCTAAAATTGATGATGGTCTGATGGATATCACAATGATTAAAAGAATGCAGAAGCTTATGATTATGAAAAATTTCAGATATCTCTACTCTGGAAGGATTTATGATAACCCAAAGGTTATGCATGAGCAAGCTAAAAAGATTGAAATTGAGACATGGCCTGCATCAAGAATAGAGATTGACGGTGAAGCCATGGGATACTCTCCATTTACATTTGAACTAATTCCTGGAAGTATTAAAGTTGTTGTAGGTCCAAAGTTCGTGATTTAAAAAGGATCTACGTCGCAGAAAAATTGAGCTTTCGGATTATCATTCGAAAACTTGTCCACCACTCTTTTAATCGATTTTTTGATAGCAATACCACTATTGTCTTTTGGAAGTTTTATCCAGAAATTCAGTATGAATTCACCTCTTAATTTCTCATTAACAGGAGCAAAAGGTCCACTAAAGTCTAACCCTTTTATTAAACACAGAAGCTTGTATAATTTGTCGGCGTAGTTATAAGCCTCTTTGCGCTCTCTATCTTTAACCACAATTCTGATAATTCTCAAAAATGGGGGATATAAAAACTCTTTTCTCTCTTCAATTAATTTTTTGCAGACATCTCGATACTCTCCAGTTAGAGAATAGACTTCATTCTTATCGCCTGATGTCTGAATAATCATCTTTCCAGGTTTATTTTCGCGCCCAGCCCTTCCTGAGAGTTGATTCATCATCTGAACAGCTCTTTCCGATGCTCTGAAATCTTGAGTTGCGAAGAGCGATTCTGCTTGTAAAAGGCAGACAAGCGTAAGATCGGAAAAGTGAAAACCTTTACTAAGCATTTGAGTACCAACCAGAATATTCGCTTTATTTTGTGAAAACTCTTTGATGATTCTCTTCTCTTCGGTTTTGCTAGAAGTAGTATCAGCATCGAATCTCTCAACTACCTTGTCACTAAACCTCTCTCTCAAAAACTCCTCAATCTTCTCTGTTCCGTATCCTTTATCTGTAACAGAATTATTTCCACAAGAGTTACATCTATTAGTAAAAACAAAACTCTCTCCACAATAGTGGCAACTAATTGTCCCTCTGTATTTATGATAACTTAATGGAATGTTACAATGGCTACAATATGGGATGTGACCACATTCGTCACACTGAACATACGGAGAGTAAGATCTTCTGTTTCTAAAGACAATAACTTGCTCGCCCCTTTCCAGACAACTCTCCATTTGCTCTAAAGTGTAATTGGCAAATGGGCCACTCATTCGATTGCCTCTCTTCTCGGTCAGCGTATTTAGTACCTTTATCTCAACTGGCTGAGAGTTGTGATATTTTTCCGACAATACCACCTCGGCATATTTGCCAGTTTCTATGTTGTGAATTGATTCAAGAGAAGGCGTTGCAGACCCAAGAATAATTGGTGTATTAAATAAAGAGGATAGTACAACAGCAGAATCTCTTCCATTATATCTAGGTGCAGGCTCACTCTGTTTGTAAGAAGAGTCATGCTCTTCATCAACAATAACAAGACCTAAATTTTTGTATGGTAAAAAGATAGCAGACCTAAGTCCTAAAACAATGTATGGCTCTTCACCCTTGATTATTCTCAAAAATGAATTGCGCTTGTCTGCTTTAGGTTGTTTGTAATTGTAAATTAATAATTTGTCTCCAAAATATTTCTCCACTCTTTTAGAAATCTGACTGCTTATCGCACTCTCTGGAAGCAGGTATAACACACTCTTTCCCGACTCCAGTACTTTTTTTGCCAGATGAAGATAGATCTCTGTTTTACCCGACCCAGTAACTCCATTCAGAACAACTGGACGGTCTTTCATCTCATTCTCAATTTTGTCTAAGGCTAATTTTTGAGCATCAGACAGTTGAGGTAGTAATTCTCCTTCTGGGCCGAGCTCTTTTTGACGTTTTTTACCAGGATTAAGATCTAGTGAAAAAGCAGAAGCAGCTGATTTAAATACCTCTCCTTTAGTGCACATGTAGTAATCTGCAAGCCACTCCCAAAATTTTACAATTTGGCGATGAGCAGGAGGTACATCCTCTACAAACAAGATATATTTAAAATTTCCTTCGTACTCTACTTTCTCGCAGTTAATCTCATCTACAAGGGCAATATACTCTCTTCCTGCAAAATTCACTCGAACAAACGAGCCAGGAAATATTTTGTCACTGAGAATTTCGGGCACTACATAATGAATGTCCTTTTGAAGTTTTAGAGGCAGAATAACCTTTGCAAACTTTTTTTCATTATCCATGGCTAAGTTCTTCGATATGTTTTGCAACATCATTAAGAAGCCAACCAGGTGTAGACGTTGCTCCACAAATACCAACACTATCTCCGTCTTTAAACCACTCAATCTTAATCTCCGAACCCTTTTCTATTTTATGAGAACGCTCATTGACCGATTTACAGTGTTCAAATAACACCTTCCCATTCGAACTCTCGCTTCCGCTAACAAAGATTATAACATTATGTCTTTTGGAGAATTCTTTTAGATGAGGATGCCTTGAAGAGACTTGATTGCATATAGTGTTAAATGCTTTGAACTTATCGATTGGACCTCCTGCTTTAGTAATTCTCTCTTGAATCTTTTTGCAGATTTTTGTGTATTCAGCAGGCTCTTTGGTTGTCTGAGAAAAAATATTGATAGGACGAGAATAGTCTATCCCCTCGAGGTCATCTTGATTCCTGATAATAATAGCATCTCCTCCAACTTGCCCAATAAGCCCGTTTACCTCCGCATGACCAAGCTTACCATAGATTAAAATCAGACCATTGACGCTTTTTAAATTTGCGTAAGCCTCTTTTACTCTCTGCTGAAGTTTCAGAACGACAGGACAAGTACAATCTATAATCTGAAGGTTGTTATCCTTAGCAATCTTGTAGCTTTCAGGTGGTTCTCCATGAGCTCTGAACAATACAGGCCTGTTCTTGATGCTTTCAAGTGTAGATTTATCAATTGTCTCAAGCCCCTTATCACGTAGCCTCTCAATCTCCGAACCATTATGAACTATATCGCCAAGAGAGTATAACGACCCGTGAGATGCAATATAGTTCTCAGCCTGGTTAATAGCTCTTACGACACCATAACAGAAACCCGATTTAGGATCTATTTCAATTTTAAGTTCCATCTGTCCGAAAAATTATTTACAAACCATACAATCTGGTCGTCCATATTCATTTCGCTGTTATCTAAAAAGATAGCATCAGGCGCTCTTCTCAAAGGAGCAGTCTCCCTAGTCTCGTCGAGTCTATCCCTTTCAATCACATTTGCCAGCACCTCATCAAAGTCAGCACTCTCTCCCTTGGCAATAATCTCTCTATATCTGCGCATTGCCCTAACCTTAGGATCGGCAGTCATGAAAATTTTTATCTCAGCATCTGGAAAAACGACTGTTCCAATGTCTCTGCCATCCATAATAACTCCCTTCTCTTCCCCAGCTTTGTGAAGGATTGAATCAACGAACTCTCTTACAAAAGGGATTGAAGCAACGATACTTACCCTTCCCGCCACTTCAAGCCCTCTAATCTCTTTTTCGATATTTACTCCATTCAAATGAAGTTCACTAGCCCCAACAGATGGAGAGAAAATGAATCTCAACTCTATAGATTTTAATGCCTCTTTTAAATTCTCTTTATCGATATTATTGTTTTGATCAATCAACCCATTTTTGAGAGCATAACAGGTAACTCCCCTGTAAAGTGCTCCAGTATCAACATAAATGTAGCCTAATTTTGCTGCGACAGCCTTCGCAAAAGTGCTTTTACCCGTAGATGAGTGGCCGTCAACGGCGATAATAATTTTTTCCATCTCCATACCCAATTATTGTAAAGACAAACATACATAAAAATCGATTATCTTTGTAAAAAAACAACTAAGATGAAGATTGCGGTCCTAGATCTAGGAACTAATGTATTTAACCTTCTGCTAGCAGAAATTTCAAAAGACAAATGTCATATAATCAGAGAATTCAAATCGCCAGCAAGATTGGGAGACGGAGGTCTCTCTTCTGGGATATTATCTGTTAATGCATTCTCCTCGGCACATGAAGCGTTAGAAAAGATTATCAAAGAGATAGAGAGAGAGGGAGAGGTAGAGAATATATATGCTTTTGCGACCTCAGCAGTGCGAGACGCCAAGAATGGCAAAGAGTTTGCAGAGAGTATCAAACAGAAATTTGGGATAGAGATTCAAATCATTTCTGGAGACAGAGAGGCTGAGCTGATTTATAAGGGTATAAGAGAGGCGATGTTTATTTATGATGAGGTTGTGCTGATGCTCGATATTGGAGGCGGCAGCAATGAGTTCATTCTTGCAAATAAAAATGAGATTCTGTGGAAAAAGAGCTACCCTTTGGGAATGGCTAGACTCAAGGAGAGATTTATGCCTTCGGAGCCAATCACAACTGCTCAGATAGAGGAGGTTGAGCAGTTCATTGAGGAGTCTCTTCAAGATCTTTGGGCGGTAATAGAGACTTATAAGCCTTCACTATTAGTAGGTTCATCAGGTTCATTCGATACAATAAGGGATCTTTTGGCAACAGGCGAAGAAGATAAATCTCTGCCAGCAAAGGAGATTCCATTAAAAGATTTTGAGGATTTGCATCAGAGATTAATTGCTTCAACAACCGAAGATAGACATGCAATGCCAGGGATGTCGATGATTAGAATAGACTTTATAGTGCTCGCTTCTATCTTCATCAATAAGATAAAAGATAGGTGCGGATTTAAAGAGATATATCAGTCTTCATTTTCGCTTAAAGAGGGAGTGATGGCCGAAAAATACAGAGAATTAACAGAAAATTAATTGATTAAAATATGAAATTGCTCATTATCGACGACGAGAGAAGTATCAGGAATACTCTTAAAGAGATTCTTGAATTCGAAGGTCACGAAATTGCACTAGCATCTGACGGTGTTGAGGGTTTGGCTATGGCTACTGCAAACAGCTATGATGCCATTTTTTCGGATATCAAAATGCCAAACATGGACGGCATGGAGCTGTTAGAAAAACTGAATGAAGCAGGTTGTGAAGCAGCCGTAATCATGATTTCTGGCCACGGCTCAATTGATACAGCCGTTGAGTGTATTAAGAAAGGTGCTTTTGACTTCATTCAAAAACCACTCGATTTGAATAGAATTCTGATTACACTTAGAAATGCTACCGATAAGACAACTCTAGTTAAGGAGACAAAAATACTCAAAAAGAGAGTCTCTAAAATTCCAGAAATCGTTGGTGTATCTCCAGCTATAAGCCATATTAAAGATATGATAGACAGAGTAGCACCAACAGATGCAAGAGTTCTGATAACAGGATCAAATGGTACAGGTAAGGAGTTGGTCGCAAGATGGCTCCATGAAAAAAGCTCAAGAAATACTATGCCTTTCATTGAGGTAAACTGCGCTGCTATCCCTGGTGAGTTGATCGAGAGTGAACTATTTGGTCATGAAAAGGGTGCATTTACTTCGGCAGTAAAACAACATAAAGGGAAATTTGAGCAAGCAGACGGTGGAACTCTATTTTTAGATGAGATTGGAGATATGAGCCTTGCTGCGCAGGCGAAAGTATTGAGAGTGCTGCAAGAGAATAAATTAAGCAGAGTAGGGTCGGATAAAGACATCAATGTTAAAGTGAGAGTTGTTGCAGCGACCAATAAAAATCTTGTTGAAGAGATAGCAAAGGGTTCATTCCGCGAAGACCTTTATCATAGACTAAGTGTAATTGTAATTCATGTACCACCTTTAGCACAACGAAAAGAGGATATCCCACTGCTGGCTCGTCACTTCATTGAGACTATTTGCGAAGAGACAGGCATGATTAAGAGAGAGATAGACGAAGATGCAATCGAAGAATTAGCTCAATACAAGTGGACAGGTAATATCAGAGAGCTTAGAAATGTGATGGAGAGACTTCTGATTTTAAGTAATAACAGAATTACTAAATCTGATGTTTTGGCTTACGCCAGTCCAGTATTCAGATAGGAACCGAGATAGAGATAAAAAGAAAGAGTAGCTTTTCGGCTACTCTTTTTCTATTCTAATACTTTGTATAAAATTTCCATCATCCTGAGTCTTGACAAATAAAGTCACCCTAAACTTTTGCCCACCTGCACTTAGGTTTCCAATTGCATACTTCATAGGTGGCTTTCCACTTCTGTGTACTATAGTAAAAGCCTTTGGTGTATTGTTAGAGAAGAAATCTTTTATAACCTGTTTCGCCTGAGCTTTACTTGTAACATTGATATTACCAAGGATATCTACCTCAAGATTCGAGGCAAACCATGCAGATAATTTTTCTGCATCACCATTTTGAATGTATTTTGAAATTGGAACAAATACATCCTGATGCTCACTACTATTCTGAGCACTTAAAGCACAGAAAGGAATGATTGTTGCAACTAATACTGTAAATAAGGATCTCATTATTTTTGCAATTTTTCTTGACTTAGATAAAGATACAAAAATCGAGCCATATGCTCCAAATAACAATTATAAAAATAGACCAATAATTCATACATTTGTATATGAAGATAACCTTTTTACTCACCGGAAAAACCGATGTACCATGGGTCAGACAAGGTACAACTCTCTACGAATCAAGACTTAAACACTATGTTAAGTTTGAGGCATTAGAAATACCAGAGCTGAAGTCAGTTTCTGGTTTGTCGGTGAACCAGATAAAGGAGAGAGAAGGGGAGTTGATTCTAAAGAATATTAAAGAGGGAGACGAAGTAGTTTTGTTGGATGAAAGGGGTAAGATGTTATCATCCGAGGAGTTTGCAGACTTTATCAACAAGAAGGGAGTTAAAGGGACAAAAAATTTACTCTTCGTAGTAGGAGGAGCCTATGGGTTTTCGGACGAAGTCTATAAAAGGGCGACAGATAAACTCTCAATGTCTGCAATGACTTTTTCTCATCAGATGATTAGAGTTATCTTTACAGAACAGCTCTACAGAGCATTTACAATAATCAAAGGAGAACCATACCACCATAGATAATATTAAAGGGAATGAAAGAGGAATTTTCATCGGTGTTAAAACATAGAAGCACTATACTTTGGGCGCTTGCCCTCTTTTTTGTAATCATCTCCTTTTTTGAATTCAATTCAGCGGATTCTATTGATAGAGAGGTGAGAAGCCTCGAAAAAAGACTACATAACCGACAAGAAGTGTTGGATACATTTGCAAAACAAGCTCTTGAGATACCCAAAAGTGAATTCATTGTCTTTCCAGAACTACCATCCGACATGGTTATATATCGCTTCTGTGATGATACTCTCCAATCTTGGGTTAATCAATTACCAATTGCAAATGACGACATCGATGTTTACCCATTTGGTTACAGAATAAATTATATGAGCAGCAGAGGCGTGACAAATACTCCTCTTGCATATATTAGTCAAAACGTTGGGATAGAGCAATATGTCAGTTTAGGTTCGGCATGGTATGTTGTGAAAGTCTATAAAAGAGCCGACGTTACAGTAATTTCGGCACTTTTGATTCAAACAGATTACAATACAGATAATGAGGTTCTTAAAAATGAGGTTAATCCAAATTTAGCGCTTAGTAAATCTTTAAGCATTGTTCCTGTAACATTCGACGAATCCTATATTGTTAAAGGAAAGGATGGAGCTGTGTTGTTCTCAGTTCTCAAAGTAACTCCGAATTTTATTGGACAGACAGGTGTAGTGTTGAGATGGTTGTCAGTTATATTTATTATCCTAGCTCTATTCTCTGAATTACAGTCAAAAAGAACGCTGAAGATGTTCTATGCAACAGCGTTTGTATTGATTTTTATGCGGTTTATGGCTGGTTATCTCTCTTCGGTTTTGGAGTCTGATCTTGAATTATTTTCTCCTACACTTTATGCTGACTTTGAGCTTTTTAAATCATTAGCAGATCTGTTGCTTTTGAATCTCTTCATCTTTTTGATCATCTCCGCACTCTTTATGATTCGGAAAACAATCAATCTTCAGTATGTGAGAGCCTCAAAAAATGTAAGAAGAAAAATGGTATTTGCGCTGTCATTAGTACCACTGTTATTGATACCATACATTCATATAAGTCTAAGATCTTTAATTTTAAACTCAAATATAACTCTTGAATTGTTCAAGATTGATGAGATTTCACTATACACAATTCTAGTCTATTTTTCTTATGCACTCCTATTCATAGCACTTCTCTTCACTCTCCAGATGCTAAGAGCACCATTTGTGTCTTTAAGGAAGTTTTCGTTCCTAAGGCTAAAGCCAATGCTCGTCTACATTTTTGTAATTTCTGTTTACTCTCTTGTAGTTGTAAGTATATATGGATTTAAAAAGGAGTATAACAGGAACAAAGTTTGGACTACAAAAATGTCTGTAGAACGTGACCTTAATGTAGAATTACAGTTAAAATCTATAGAGCAATATATTGTAAGCGATCCAATTATAAGAATGTTTGCTGAAAATGGTGAAGAGGAGGCATTAAACTACTATCTCACCGAAGAGTACACATGGAATTTAGAACAGCGATACGACCGACGTATAAGAGTATGTCGTCCCTCTTCAATTCTTGAATTGGATAACTATTCCGATATAGTGTATTGCCAAGCCTATTATCAAGATGAACTTTTAAAGTATGGAATTCCACTGTATGATAGATCGAGATTTTTCTTCATGAATAACTACAATGGAAGAATTAGTTATCTAGGTGTATTTAATTATCCAACTGTAGTTGGAGATTTGAGCATTTTTATTGAGTTAGAGTCTAAATTTATAAAAGAAGCCATTGGATATCCGGATATACTGCTGAATCACAAGCAGATTGATAATTTAAATATGCCTACAAGTTATTCTTATGCAAAATATCTGAATAGTAGGTTAATCTCATATGGCGGACGATTTAATTACAGTTATACAATTGAAGATGCAAAAGAAATAGGTTACAATGTCATTAGGAAAGATAGATATGTCCATTTTGTTAACAGAGTATCTACAGAAAGTGTAATCATAATTAGCCGACCAGAGAGAAGTATCTTTCCTTACATTGTATCTTTTTCTTATATAGTGCTATTCTTTTCATTAATAATGTTTGGACTAATAAGGATAAGACATAAATCAATCTTTACAGAACTACCAAAAAACTCTTTCCGTAGAAAGATCACCTTCTTGATTCTTTCTTCTCTTGTTTTTGCCCTGATAAGTATGGGTGCTGGTAGTATTTGGTTCAGTTTGAATTACTTCAAGGAAAGCAACAGAGGGCAGATGGAGGAGAAAATCCAGACCGTTCAATCATCTTTAGCATACTTCAGTAAATATGTTGGAAACTATAAAGATCCTCAATTCTTTAATAATAGACTATTTGAATCACTAACAAGACTTTCAAATAATGCTCAAATAGACATAAATCTTTATGCCCCAAATGGAGTAATGATTCGGACAACTCAGAAGGAGATGTTCGATAGTTACCTTGTCGGATTTAGAATGAACCCTTATGCATACAAAGAGATTGTAAACAACTACAAAAAACAAGTCATAAACCAAGAAAAAATTGGAAATTTAACATATTACTCTCTGTATGCACCTCTACTCAATAAAGATGGAAAAATAATTGCGATCGTAAATATACCATACTTCTCAAGGAAAAACGATATTGGCGCTGAGGCCTCAAACATTATTGCAACAATTATCAATATCTATCTGCTTCTTTTGTTAGGAGCTGTCTTTGGAGGTATTGCACTATCTAATTCACTATCTAAGCCACTTGCAGAAATTAGTAGAAAGATGAGAATCATCGAGGTAGGGCAGTCTGCTGAGCATATCGACTATAACAACAAAGATGAGTTAGGTATCCTGGTGGCTGCCTACAATAAGATGGTTGACGATCTCGAAGAGAGTACAAGACAGCTGGCACAAAGTGAGAGAGAACAAGCTTGGCGAGAGATGGCAAGGCAGATAGCTCATGAGATTAAAAATCCACTGACACCTATGCGATTGAGTATTCAGCACCTTGTGCGACTCAAACAGCAGAACATTCAAGGATGGGAAGAGAGATTTGATGCTTTAGCAAACTCACTCATAGAACAGATTGATATTCTGTCCGATGCAGCGTCTGAATTTTCAAGTTTTTCTCGCTTCTACTCCGAAGACTTAACAAAAGTTGACGTCAACAACCTAATTTTAGAGCAGATTGTATTATTCAATACTCGTGATAATATCTCTGTAAATTTCGAAAGCGAGGTAGAACGCGATGCTATGATTCTGGCTAGAAAGACCCAGCTTGCAAGAGTATTGGTTAATCTACTGTCAAATGCTGTGCAAGCCTTAGAGGGACAACTAAATGGAAAGATTCTGGTCTCGCTCACAAAAGAGGAGAAATACTACTCAATCTCTATCGAAGACAATGGAACAGGAGTGCCAGAAAATCTTACACATAGACTATTTAAGCCTAATTTCACAACAAAGAGCGGTGGCACAGGTTTAGGTCTGGCTATATGCAGAAGTATAATAGAACAGAGTCAAGGAAGTGTATCCTATAGAAAATCAGAAAGGCTGGGAGGAGCCTGTTTTACAATCAGGTTACCCTTCAGCCTTGAGTAGTTTATATCATTTGGGGCTTAAGTAGTTTTACTTTTGCCTCATGAAAATCTGAATAGGAGTTCCGCTAAAATCGAAATGTTTGCGAAGTTTGTTCTCAAGATATCTCTTGTAGTCCTCCCTTACATATTGCGGCAGGTTACAGAAAAACGCAAATGAAGGAGAAGGTGTCGGAAGTTGGGTCATGTATTTTATCTTGATATACTTACCTTTAATTGCAGGTGGAGGATAATTCTCAATCTCTTTAAGCATAACCTCATTAAGCTCCGAAGTCTTGATTTTTCTTGATCTGTTGTCGTATACTCTTTGAGCTGCCTCTAAAACATCAAGGATTCTCTGCTTATTGATCACCGATGTGAAAATGATTGGAACATCATTGAAAGGAGCAATTTTGTTCATAATCACTTCGGTCGCCTTCTTCATAGTATTTGCATCCTTGTTCTCGACAAGGTCCCATTTATTTACTACAATCAAGCACCCTTTTTTATTTCTGATGATCAAATTGAAGACCGACATATCTTGCGCTTCGATGCTTTGTTGAGCATCAACCATCAGGATACAAACATCTGAATTCTCAATTGCTCTCACAGAGCGCATCACTGAGTAGAACTCAAGATCCTCTTTAACTTTATTCTTTTTTCTTAGACCAGCTGTGTCAACAAGCATAAATTCATGTCCAAACTTATTGTAATAAGTGGAAATTGAATCACGTGTTGTGCCTGCAACCGGAGTTACGATATTTCTCTCCTCCCCTAATAGGGCGTTAGTAAGCGATGACTTACCAACATTAGGACGTCCAACAATTGTAATATATGGAATTGCCCTCTTTTCTAAAGGTTTTTCATCTTCGGGAAGAAGTTCTAATACCTTATCCAAAAGATCTCCTGTACCACTTCCTGTTGCTGAAGAGATTGCGTATGGCTCACCTAACCCAAAAGAGTTAAAGACATGAGCGTCAAACAGTTTGTCTCCAGTATCTACTTTGTTTGCTACAATTATAATCGGTTTTTTAGATCTGCGAAGAATGTCCGCAACTGCCATATCGTAATCTGTGATTCCTGTTCCCACATCACAAAGGAAAAGGATAACATCAGCCTCCTCTATTGCGAGAACTACCTGTTTTCTGATCTCCTCTTCGAACACATCGTCTGAATTGAGAGCAAAACCACCAGTGTCAATCACTGAGAATTCTTTACCACTCCATTCGCATGTGCCATAATGTCTGTCGCGAGTAACTCCCGCGATCTCATCTACAATTGCTTGTCTCATTCCGACAAGTCTATTGAAGAGTGTCGATTTGCCCACATTTGGGCGTCCTACTATTGCTACTATACTCATAAGGGCGGCAAAGATAATAATATTTATTTAAGAGACGAATATGAGCATCCTGAGCATCCGCCCGATTCACAATCATCAACGGCGCAATCCGATGTCAACCCTTTTTTCTTTCGCCACATTCTTCTCTCATCATCTTTTGCGCATCTGATACCTTTTTTTCTCATCTCCTTATTATGACCAATCTCAGTATCGGGAAACTTCCCATTCTTCCTGAATATTATATTGAAGGAGAGTAGAAAGACACTTAGCCCAACAAAAACTACTGCTGCTATTAATACATCCATTTTTTTAAAAATTTAAATTACCCATTTGTTTTCGGGAAGAAGCGGTGAGCTTCCTACCTTTATAACGGGAGGTAACTGGTGAACTTTGAACGCTGCGGCCTTTCTCAAAGAAGAGATTTTGTCGAGCAGTTCTCTGCTCACTCCCTCAGACAATAAATCTAAGTCAGATTTTCCACCCTCTATCAACTCATACAAAATTGGGTCCAAAATGTGATATTCTGGCAAAGTATCGCTGTCTTTCTGATTTTCACTCAGTTCGGCAGACGGAGCTTTTGTCATAGTTGAGTCAGGAATGACACATTCGTCGGAATTGATGAAACTTGCAAGCGAATAAACTTGCAATTTATATAGATCGGCAATTGGCATTATAGCCCCACAAAGGTCGCCATACATAGTACCATAGCCCATTGCCAGTTCACTCTTATTTGTTGTATTAAGTAACAGAGAATCGTTCTGATTCGAAAAGGCCATCAGTATAACACCTCTGATTCTTGCTTGTAGATTTTCAATTGTAATCTGTTTTGGATCTGCTCCAAAAAGAGATGTAAGCTCTTTTACATACTTATTATAAATCCCCTCAATTGGAACAATCTTGTAATTGACTCCAAGATTTTCTGCCAATTCAACAGCATCACTTACTGAGTGCATAGTTGAAAATGGAGAGGGCATTAAAATTGCGGTAACATTCTCTTTTCCAAATGCTCTCACACCAAGAGACAGTACAACTGCTGAGTCAATTCCTCCTGAGAGACCAACTACGGCTTTGGTTTTACCGGCTGCCGAAAAAAACTTTCTGAGAGATTCAATGATTAAATCATGAATGTCCTCTGTAACTGTCTGGTAAGGCATGATTTAGAAAATAAAGCTAGAACTGATTGATTTGTAATTATATACTTTATCGATAACATCTGCAAAGATCTCAGCTACTGATAACACCTTAATCTTTGTTGTATCGTAGTTAGGATCTGTTGTAAGAGGAATAGTATCCGAAATTATTACCTCTTTCAGTTTTGATTTTGCAATCCTTTCGTATGCTGGTCCAGACAATACAGCATGGGTAGCAAGTGCTCTTACGCTCAAAGCTCCTTTCTCCATTAACATATCTGCAGCCTTTGTAATCGTTCCTGCTGTATCGATCATGTCGTCGATAATTACGATGTTTTTACCTTCAACATCGCCAATTGCTGTCATGGAGCCAACTACATTGGCCTTCTCTCTTGATTTATGGCAGATGATAAGTGGACATCCCAGGATTCTTGAATATGCATTTGCTCTCTTCGCTCCACCCATATCAGGTGCTGCAATCGACATATTTTCTAATTTAAGATCTCTTAGATAAGGAAGGAAGATTGAGCTCGCATAGATATGATCAACTGGAACATCAAAAAATCCTTGAATTTGATCGGCATGAAGGTCTGCAGTCATCACTCTGTCGCAACCTGCAGCACTTAAAAGATTGGCAACCATCTTTGCTCCAATTGGAACTCTTGGTCTGTCTTTTCTATCTTGACGCGCCCAGCCAAAATATGGCATTACGGCAATCACTTTATATGCAGAAGCTCTTCTTGCTGCATCAATCATCAGCAATAATTCGAAAATATTGTCAACCGGAGGGAAGGTAGATTGAACAATGAACACTGTTGCTCCTCTTACGCTCTCTTCGAGCGCAGGTTGGAATTCTCCATCGCTGAAAACGGTAACACTAGACTTACCAAGTTCAAGTTTCAGGGCAGCAGCTATCTTTTCGGCCAGATATCTGGAGTTCCTGCATGAAAAAATCTTTATCTGATGTTGATGATCCATAACTATGGTTTTATGTTGTTAAAAAGGGTTTCAATATAATCTAGAATCTCATCTCTACCTTTACCTGTCTCGGCAGAGCTAGCAAAAACAGGAGGAAGCTCCTCCCAATAGTTCATCATCTCTTTTGAATTAGCCTCTATCTGATTTGCTAATGCTGTGACTCCCAACTTGTCGGCCTTAGTATAAATAATCGAAAATGGAACTTCAGCGCGAGCGAGTTCCATCATGAATTGAAGATCAATCTTTTGTAGAGGGTGTCTGGAGTCCAGAAGCACGAACAATGTGACCAGATCTTCGGAGCTGTTGATGAAATCGCGAATAATATCGCCAAGTTCAGACCTTTGAGTTTTCGAGACCTTTGCATAACCATAACCAGGAAGGTCAACAAGATACCACTTTTCATTAATCATAAAGTGGTTTACAAGCTGGGTTTTCCCGGGCTTAGAAGAGGTATGTGCAAGATTTTTTTGTCTGCACAACATATTGATTAGCGAAGATTTGCCAACATTGGATCTGCCTATGAAGGCAAACTCCGGGAGGCGAGTCTTAGGCTTGTCTTTAGCAAGTCGGCTGCTGCCGGAAAATATGGCTGTCGATATCTGCATAGATGATTTTTATCGGGCAAAGGTACAATATTATGATTATATTTGTATGAGAAGATCGATAAAAAAATTCAAAATGGAGAGAGCAGATAGTATTACCCTACATGAACTATTAATGAGGGTAAAGAGGGTTGTAGAGGATAATGTGTCTGGATACTACTGGATTAAAGCCGAAATTTCTGAAATTAAAAACCACCCTACAGGCCATTGCTATCTTGAACTTTGTGATAAGGCTGGGGACGACTCTCCGGTAAATGCAAAGGTGCAGGCAATGATTTGGTCGAATGCATACAGACTGATCAAACCATATTTCGAGACATCAACTGGCTATCAGCTGGGAAAAGGGATGCATATTTTAGTCAAGGGACAGGTTCAATACTCACCAATCTACGGAATAAGTATAGTTATTACAGACATCGATCCGTCATTCACAGTAGGAGAGGCAGAATTGCAGCGTCAAAAAACAATCAAACGCCTACGCGACGAGGGGATGATGGAGATGAACTCAACGATTCCTATTCCCACTCTTCCAAGAAGGCTTGCAATTGTCTCTTCGGACTCAGCTGCAGGGTACCTAGATTTTATGAAACATCTGCACGAAAATAGTTATGGATTTCGTTTCCAGACAACTCTTTTCAATTCACCAATGCAAGGGGCAACAGCTCCAAAAGGAATCATTGAGTCTCTCGATAAAATAGCCTATCTGCAAGATCAGTTCGATATTGTAGTGATCATAAGAGGAGGAGGGTCGGTGCAAGATTTGAGCTGCTTTGATGACTATGAACTGTGTGCAAACATTGCACAATTTCCACTTCCGGTTATTACCGGAATAGGACACGAACAAGATTTCCATATTGCAGATATGGTAGCTCATACAAACCTCAAAACTCCCACTGCAGCAGCAGGTTTCCTGCTAGATATTTTTGTGAGAGAGGATATGCAGATTAGTTTTTTATCCCGAAGACTTTTGTTATCTTTACAAAGGAGGATGGCTGATGAATATGCAAAAGTTGAGAGCATAAGCAGCAAAACAATCTCTTTAGCAACCACGCGCATAAAGGAGGAGCATCATCGACTGGACATTATGCAACAGCGCATAACAATGAATAATCCTTACAGACTTTTAGAGAGAGGTTTTACAATAATTACCAGAAACGATAAAAGAGTAACAGATATTGCAAATCTTAAACAGGGAGATGATATACAAGTCCTGATGAATGAAGGGGCAATTGAGTGCGAAGTTAAGAATGTAGTAAAACATGAAATGTATGGCAAAGAGTAAGAGTGAGCAAAAGATGACATATGAGGAGGCTTTGGCAGAATTGGAAGCCTTGGCGAAGAAGATAGAAGATCCCAATACAGAGATTGGAAAAATTTCTGATTACATACAAAAGACATCAGAGTTAGTAAAATATTGCAGAGATCTTCTAAGGGGACAAGAAGAGGAGATTGCAAAGTTAAACGAACAATAAAACCGACGGTTATGGAGGAGCTCAAAATCTGGAAAGATGATCCATATCTGGAGCCATATAAAAAGACAATATGGGGCAGATACCTAAAGGCATTAATAAGATACAGAGAGATCTCTGGTTACGGAAACCTGCTATACTCTTCGGTTAATAACCATCTATACTACGGAATTCATTCCGAAGGTGATGAGCTAGTATTTAGAGAGTGGGCGCCAAGAGCTACTGAGTTATATCTTATCTGCGATAAAAATGGATGGACAAAAGATGAGCACTATCGTTTCTCAAGATTGGATTCGGGTAACTGGGAATTGAGACTTCATATAAGTGAACTTTCTCATGGCGACCTCTTCAAGTGGCTCATAGTTTGGAATGGCGGAGAGGGAGAGAGGCTCCCAGCATACGCTACACGATGTGTTCAGGACCCAATTACAAAAATATATTCTGCTCAACTATGGATGCCACAGCCATATAGCTGGAGAAACAAACGACCAAAACGAGTAGAGAACCCACTAATCTATGAAGCTCATATTGGGATGAGCAGTGAAGAGTGCGTTACCGCAACATACTCTCACTTTAGAACAAATATCCTCCCAAGAATTGTCGAAGCAGGATATAATACAATTCAGTTGATGGCTATCCAAGAGCATCCATACTACGGCTCATTTGGATATCAAGTAGCAAATTTCTTTGCTCCAAGTTCGCGATTCGGGACACCCGAAGAGCTTAAGATGCTAATTGACGATGCTCACGGACTTGGCCTCTCTGTTATTTTAGATATAGTTCACTCACATTCAGTTAATAATGTTGCAGAGGGTCTCTCAATGTTCGATGGATCAGAGGATTTATACTTCCACGCAGGCGACAGAGGACAACACCCTGCATGGACTTCGCGTTGCTTCGATTACGGAAAGACGGAGGTGATCCATTTCCTGCTCTCAAATTGCAAATATTGGCTGGAGGAGTACAACTTTGATGGATTTAGGTTTGATGGCATCACAAGTATGATCTATTATGATCATGGTTTGGGAAAAAGGTTTACCGACTACTCATGTTACTATGATGGAAATCAGGATGAAGATGCATTAGTTTACCTGACTCTCGCAAATTGTCTGATTAAAGAGACCTACCGTGACGCAATAACTATTGCCGAAGATGTTAGTGGCTTGCCAGGCTTAGCTGCACCTTTTGAAAACGGCGGAGTTGGGTTTGATTTTAGAATGAGTATGGGAGTCTCCGATAACTGGATTAAGTGGATCAAAGAGCTCCCCGATGAGAAATGGCATATGGGAGACATCTTCTACGAACTAACAAATAAAAGAGTAGATGAGAGAACAATAAGCTATGCAGAGTGTCACGACCAAGCGATGGTGGGAGATAAGACAATCATCTTTAGACTAATCGATAGTGAAATGTACACTTCGATGAGTAAATTTATTGAGAGTTTGGTAGTTGATAGAGGAGTTGCTCTCCATAAAATGATTAGACTCGTTACGATTTCAACTGCGGGAGACGGATATCTCAACTTTATGGGAAATGAGTTTGGCCACCCAGAATGGATTGACTTTCCACGTGAAGGAAATGGATGGTCTTATTACTATGCGCGTAGACAATGGTCGCTGTCAGAAGATGAAAACTTGAAATACTCGTGGCTGTTGAAATTTGACAGAAGCATGATTAAGTTAGTAAAAAAGGAGAGAATTTTAGAATACCCTGTAAAATCATTATTTATTGATAATCAGAAACAAATCTTAATTTATTCAAGGAGAGATTTGATTTTTGTTTTCTCATTCAATCCTACAGAATCATTTATTGATTACAAATTCAAAGCACCTGCAGGAAAATACAAATATATTCTTGATTCTGATGATGAGCTATATGGAGGATTTTCAAGAAATAACAACGCAATAGAACACTTTACGATTAATGAAGAAGAGGGCGATAAACTCTCGCTTTACATACCCTCAAGAAGCGCTTTTGTCCTAAAAAAACAGAAGTGATTAACAAAATTGTAACAATTTTTTCGTAACTTGCGATAAATACAGTTCAAAATATGGCTTACTTAAAGTTTAACAAGGCAGAGCTTGTAAATCTGGAATACTCCCTCAAAAGGGAGTTTCTTGCAAGCAACCACGCTGGCGGTTATACCTATACAACAATTTCAGGCTGCAATACCAGAAAATACCATGGTCTGCTAATTGTCCCATTAAAACAATTTGGCGATGAAAAACATGTTTTACTCTCTTCTCTCGATGAGACCCTAATTCAGCATCAAAAAGAGTTCAACCTTGGAATTCATCGTTATGGTGATATTTATGAACCAAGAGGCCATAAATACATTGTAGACTTTGAGGTAGACAAGTGTGTAGCCCTAACTTATAGAGTTGGAGGTATGGTTTTGCGAAAAGTTATGCTGCTTGCTTACAACAAAGAGCAAATCTTTATTCAATATACACTATTGGAAGCTCACTCTCCTACAATCCTACGACTCAAGCCATTCTTAGCTTTTAGAAACATACACAATCTATCAAAAGCCAATACATCGGCAAACACCAAATATAAAGAGGTAGCCAAAGGCAGAAGCTTCTGTATGTACCAAGGATTTCCAGAATTGAACCTGCAGCTTAATGTAGATTCAGAATTCATTTCAAATCCAGATTGGTACTATAATGTAGAGTACAAGGAGGAGAGCAGGAGAGCATTTGAGTCCAAAGAGGATCTATTCGTTCCCGGATATTTCGAGTTTCCTCTTAAAAAAGGGCAAACAGTTCTTTTCTCCGCATCTATTAATGAAGAGAAACCCACTAGGTTCAATCAAGAGTTTTTGAAACACATGTCTGCCCGCAGGCATCGCGATAGCTACGAAAATACTCTTAAAATTACTGCCAAACAGTTTATTATGGAGAGAGAGGGGAAGACCTCAATCTACGCAGGATATCCATGGTTAGACAAAAATCTTCGAGACACATTGATTGCGGTACCAGGATTAACCTATTATGCCGATGGAGATTTAGACACTTTTAGAGCTGTTATAGATACAATTGTAAAACATGAGGCTGATAAGTTAATGGGAGATACAATCCAGCCCGATGTGTCATTATGGTTCTTTTGGACTCTGCAGCAATATACAAAAGCCGGTGGAAACAGGGCAGAGGTGTGGAAGAGATATAAAAATATTATGAAAGCAGTGCTAGGTTCGTATTGCGATTGCTCAAGAAATAGAGTCACAATGCATGAGACAGGGTTACTGTGGGCAGAAGAGCCAGGCAAGGCTTTAAGTTGGATGGATGCATATGTGGGAGGGAGACCAGTTACAGAAAGGGCAGGATATCAGGTAGAACTAAACTCTTTGTGGTACAATGCAATCTGTTTTATCATCGAGCTTGCGGAGGCTGCAGCTGACACAAAGACAGTAAATAATTGGATTTGGGTAAAGAAGGCCATAGAGAAAAATTTCTCGAAAGCTTTTTGGATTGAATCGCAAGAGACCCTCGCAGATTACGTAGGTCCAGAGGGTCAAAATAGATTCTGCAGACCTAATCAGATGTTTACATGTGCATTCGACTACTCACCAATATCGGATGAGCATAAAGCGAAGATTCTCCAGAATGTTACCAAGGAGCTATTAACATCTCGTGGACTAAGAACATTATCGCCAATGAATCCTAGCTATAAATCGGAATACGATGGAGATCAAACTTCGCGTGATTTAGCATACCATCAAGGCACAACGAGAGTCTGGCTATTAGGCTTCTATATTGAGGCTTCATTAAAACTCTATGGAAAGAGTTTTGTGAGAAAGGCAGAGGAGTTGATCCAGGCTTTTGAAGAGGATATGAATGTACACTGTATAGGTTCTATCTCGGAGGTCTATGATGGAGACCCTCCTCATCAACCGCACGGATGCCCTTCTTATTCTAATAGTGTGGCAGAAATTTTAAGATCGATTAAATTAATAGAACAATATAAAAACGAGGTGCTATGAAGGTTTTGATGTTTGGATGGGAGTTCCCTCCTCATATATCAGGAGGGTTAGGTACCGCTTGTTATGGTCTTACAAAAGGGTTGGCGAATCAAGGAGTAGAGGTATTGTTTGTTATGCCATCAGCCTCTGGTGACGAGGATAAAACCGCTGCGGAGATTATCAATGCAAGCGATATAGCAGTTTCGGAAAGTTGCAAGAATGTAAAAGAGTTTTTAGATAAGGTTCAGTTTTTGAGAATAGGTGCAAACCTTGTTCCATACGTAGATCCAGAGCTTTTTACCGAGATGGTTGAGCAGAATATGAAAGGACAGATAACCGATTATAAGATGCACTTTGGACAAAAGTTTCAGTTTTCGGGGAAATACGGAAAGAACCTGATGGAAGAGGTGGTTCGCTATGCGATGGTTGCAGGAGAGATAGCTCTAAGACATAATTTTGATGTCATCCATGCTCACGATTGGTTGACCTATCTTGCAGGAATAGCTGCAAAAAGACTGACAGGTAAGCCATTAGTAGTTCATGTTCATGCTACAGAGTTCGACCGAAGTGGAGAGAACGTAAATACAGAAGTGTACGATATCGAGAAGATGGGAATGAAAGAGGCAGATGTCGTAGTTGCTGTAAGTAATCTGACAAGAAATATCGTGATCACAAAATATGGAATCAGCCCCTCTAAAGTTGTAACAGTGCATAATGCCGTAGATTTTGACGGATTCAAAGAGCTGAATGTCGATAGAGGAACTAAAGACAAAATTGTTACTTTCCTAGGAAGGATAACTTTCCAAAAAGGTCCAGAGTATTTTATAGAGGCTGCTGCCAAGGTATTGAAACGATACCCTAATGCGCGATTTGTGATGGCGGGAAGCGGAGACCTTCTCAATAAGTCTATAAGACGGGTCGCGAGATTAGGAATAGCCGACCGCTTCCACTTTACAGGATTCCTTAGAGGCGACGACGTAAAGAAGATGTTTGCTCACTCCGATGTCTATGTAATGCCTTCAGTTTCTGAGCCATTTGGTATATCTCCATTAGAAGCAATGAGGGCAAACGTACCTACGATTATCTCAAAACAGTCTGGAGTTGCCGAAGTGTTACACCATGCAATCAAAGTTGACTTTTGGGATATTGATGCTATGGCCGACGCCATCTACGCTTTACTAGCCTATCCATCTATCTCCGAAATGGCGGTAAGATGTGGATTGGACGAAGTTAACGCCCTTAAATGGGATAATGCCGCACTGCAAATTAAGAACATATACGCGAAAGCTGTAAAAAGAAAGTAAAGATTGAGTTATGAAGAAGACAATTTGTTTCTATTTTCAGGTACATCAGCCCGACAGACTGAGGCAGTACAGGTTTTTTGATATCGGAAAAGAGTCTTATTACTATGATGACTTTGCCAATAAGACAATTCTAAGAAGAGTTGCCGACAAATGTTATCTGCCAGCAAATAGACTTATGCTCGACCTGATCGAAAAGCATAAAGGTGCTTTCAGAATTTCATACTCGATCTCGAAAGTAGCTTTAGACCAATTTGAAAAATACTATCCCGAAGTTATCGACTCATTTAAAAAACTTGCAGATACAGGTTGCGTTGAATTTTTAGCAGAGACATGTGCACACTCTTTAGCGTCGCTTGTCTCTCCAAATGAGTTCAGAGCACAAGTGAAGATGCATAACGATACAATAGAGCGTCATTTTGGATTAAAACCAAAGGTTTTCAGAAATACAGAACTAATTTATTCCGACGAGATAGGGGCAATTGTTGCAGACATGGGCTATTCTGGAATGCTGACAGAAGGAGCAAAACATATATTAGGATGGAAAAGCCCTAACTATCTGTATACAAACGCAATTAATCCGAGGCTCAAGCTTCTTTTGAAGAACTTTACACTTAGTGATGATATTGCTTTCCGTTTTTCTGATAAAAGTTGGGCGCATTGGCCATTAAGTTCCGAAAAATATACAACTTGGATATCACAAGCTCTTGAAAAAGATGAAATTGTTAATCTGTTTATGGATTATGAGACATTTGGTGAACACCAAAGTGCTACAACTGGAATCTTTGAATTCATGAAGCATCTGCCGCAATCAATCATAAATAATACGGAATTTGAGTTTTTAACACCATCGCAAGTAGTTGCAAAGCATCAACCTGTTGCTCCACTTCATGTTCCTTATGCCATCTCGTGGGCAGATGAAGAGCGAGATACAAGCGCATGGTTAGGAAATGAACTTCAAAGCGAAGCATTTAATAAATTGTATTCATTAGAAAATAAGGTAAATAACTCATCAGATAAATCGCTTTTATACGATTTTCGTCGACTTCAAGAGAGCGACCATTTTTATTACATGTGCACAAAATTTTTCTCTGATGGTGCAGTACATAAATATTTTAACCCATATGACACTCCATATGAAGCGTTTATAAATTACATGAATGTTTTAAGTGATTTTATGATTAGAGTAGAAAAGGGAGAAAATAGCGATAATTTAAAAAGTATTATTAATATTGCGACCGAAAACCAAAAAAACGACGAAAAAAAGGATAAGAAAAAAATTACCAAAAGTAGTAGTAAAGAGCCTGTAAATCAATTGAAAAAAAGAGATACGAAGAAGTAGAATTTTACAGGCAATAAGTAATTAAAAAATAGCAAAAACCTATGTCTGTAAACAAAATTCAACAACCCGACTATTTATTCGAAGTAAGCTGGGAGGTTTGCAACAAGGTCGGCGGGATTCACACAGTTGTTGCAACAAAAGCACTGAATCTTGCAAAAGATCTTGAAAACCGACATATTTTAATAGGCCCCGATGTTTGGCGCGATACGGTCCAGAATCCTGAATTCATAGAAGATCATACTTTATTCAGAACTTGGAGAGGCAGGGCATCCGAAGAGGGGTTAAGGGTAAGGATTGGAAGATGGAATGTTGTAGGAGAGCCAATAGCAATCCTCGTCGATTTCAGCAACTTTATCTCAAAAAAAGATGAAATACTAACCGATTTTTGGAAAAAATTCGAACTAGACTCGCTAAGTGGTCAATGGGACTATGTGGAGTCTGTTCTTTTTGGCTACGCAGCTGGAAAGGTTGTCGAAAGTTTCATTCATTACAATGTAGCACCAGGAAAAAAATCTGTCGTTCAATTCCATGAATGGATGACCGGTTCGGGATTGTTATATCTTAAAGATAAAAAAGTGCCTGTAGGAAAGGTATTTACAACTCATGCTACAGTGATAGGAAGATGTCTTGCAGGAAATAACTTACCGCTTTATGGTAAACTGCAGGAGTATAAATCTGATGAAAAAGCAAGAGAGTTCAATGTAATGGCAAAACACTCATTGGAGAAGGTATCTGCTTTGAATTCCGATGTCTTTACTACAGTTAGTGAGATTACTGCTAATGAATGCAAGTATCTTATTGGTAAAGATGTAGATATAATTACTCCAAATGGTTTTGAGGAGAATTTTATCCCCGATGGTGCCGATTTAGAATCTGATGAAAGAGAGGCAAGAGCAGCCATGATAAATATGGCAGCTGTAATGTCGGGAACAAAAGTATCTGAGAATGCACTTATCATCGGCACTGGTGGCCGTTATGAATATAAGAATAAGGGTATAGATGTGTTCTTGGACTCATTAGCAGATCTCAAGAACAGTAGCCGTCTTGAAAGAGAGGTAATTGCATTCCTGTTCATACCTGCAGGACACAATGGACCAGATAAAGAGCTTCTGAATAAGCTCAAAAATGGTTCAAATTACAAGACAAACTCAACTCACTATCTGCACGAAGCAGATTACGACAGAATAAACAACAGGCTGAAAGAGCTTAATCTTTTCAACAAGGAGGGAGACAAGGTAAAAGTCTTCTTTGTACCATGCTATCTTAACGGAAATGACGGTATTTTCAATTTGACATACTACCGTCTTCTCACCGGGCTGGATCTTTCTGTGTTCCCATCTTATTATGAGCCTTGGGGCTACACACCTCTCGAAAGTCTTGCCTTTGCCGTGCCAACCGTAACAACGTCGCTTGCGGGTTTTGGCAGCTGGATACAAAAGCACTGCACCACCGACCATCCTGCCGCAGAGGTAATTGAAAGAGATGAAGACAATTATGGCCGCGTAGTTTCATCTATCGTTTCAAAAATCATTGAAATTTCGAAACTAGACGAACAAAAAAGAAACATCTACAAGCAAAACGCCAGAGAGGTATCTAAGATTGCACTCTGGGACAACCTGATAATTTATTACAGGCAGGCATACGATGCCGCAATTCGTAAAATTGTACAACAAAAAGGAGATTTAAAAGTGATACTGGAAGATAAAGAGCACATCAGCAATATCAAAGATATTAATAAGCCAAACTGGGCAAGAGTACTAATCAGCAAACAATTGCCGCAGAGGCTTCAGCATCTGGACACATTGTCAAAAAACCTTTGGTGGTGCTGGAACCAAGAAGCAATAGAGCTATTCGAATCCATAGATCGTAAATTATGGGAAGAGAGCAAAGGAAATCCAATTCTTATGCTCGACAAAATCAGTCTCAAGAGATACCAAGAGCTTGAGGCAAACAATGAATTTTTAAGGAAACTTGATTCAGTTTACGCAAGTTTCGAAACATATATGTCTGAGAAAGACAAGATGGAAGGACCAAAAGTTGCATACTTTAGTATGGAATATGGTCTAGATAAGTCATTGAAAATTTATTCAGGTGGTTTAGGAATTTTGGCTGGAGACTATTTGAAAGAGTCAAGTGACAAAATGGTCCCAATCACTGGAGTAGGACTACTTTATAGATACGGATACTTTACACAGAAACTATCTTCACATGGAGATCAAGTTGCTCAATATGATGCACAAGACTTTATGAAGATACCAGTAACTCCAATCAGAGACGAAGAGGGTAACTGGGTAACAATAAGTATAGCTCTTCCAGGCAGAAATATGTATGCTCGCCTTTGGAGAGTTGATATCGGACGCACAGAATTGATTCTGATGGATACCGATTTCGAAGATAACTTGCCAGAAGATAGAGCAGTAACTCACCATCTATATGGCGGAGACTGGGAAAACAGACTAAAACAAGAGCTTCTTTTGGGAATCGGTGGTATACGTGCATTGAGAACTCTTAAAAAAGAGGCAGAAATTTATCATTGCAACGAAGGACACGCTGCGTTTATTGGTTTAGAGAGACTTAGAGAGTATATTGCAGAAGAGAATCTAACATTTGGAGAGGCAGTAGAGGCTGTTAGGTCATCTTCTCTATTTACAACACATACGCCAGTACCAGCTGGTCACGACTCATTCTCGGAAGATCTGCTCAGAGGATATATGTCTCACTATCCTAATAGATTAAAGATTACATGGGAGGGAATGATGGCATTAGGAAAGATTCATGCCAACGATCCCGAAGAGAAATTCTCAATGAGTATTCTTGCTGCAAATATGTCGCAAGAGATAAATGGTGTTAGCTGGTTACATGGTAAAGTTAGCCAAGACATTTTAGCTCCAATGTGGCCTGGATATTTGCCAGAAGAGCTAAATGTAAGTTATGTAACTAATGGTGTACACTATCCAACGTGGACAGCACCAGAGTGGAAAGAGATACATTCAGAGGTATTTGGAGCAGACTTTGCTTCGCACCATTACGATAAAAAATGCTTCGAAGGCATATATGATGTTGAAGATGAGCGAGTATGGGCAGTTCGTTCAAAATTAAGGACTAAACTTATTGAGGCTGTAAAAGAGTCTCTTTCCGATCCTGAGGCTACTACTCACTATGCTCCTCACCACATTGTTGCAATCAAAGAGGCACTGCGCGACGATATCTTAACAATCGGATTTGCAAGACGCTTTGCAACTTATAAAAGAGCACATCTGCTTTTCAAAAACCTAGATCGTCTGAACCAAATTGTAAACAATCCAGAGATGCCTGTGCAGTTCTTGTTTGCAGGTAAGGCTCACCCAGCAGATAAAGCTGGACAAGAGTTAATCAAGAGAATTGTTGAAGTTTCATTGATGCCTGAATTTATTGGAAAGATTGTCTTCATCCCAGGATATGACATGACCATTGCACGAAAAATGGTTCAAGGAGTTGATATTTGGATGAATACACCGACAAGACCTCTAGAGGCTTCTGGAACAAGCGGCGAAAAAGCAGTTATGAATGGAGTTATGCACTTCTCTGTACTAGACGGATGGTGGGTAGAGGGATACAAAGAGGGAGCTGGCTGGGCATTACCAATGAACAACACATACTCCGACACTGAGTTCCAGGACGAATTAGATGCGGCAACAATCTACAACATGCTCGAAAACGATATCGCACCTATATTCTATAATGTAGATTCAAACGGACTATCTTCGGAGTGGATTGAGATTATCAAGAATACAATTGCTCACGTTGCAGCTAATTTCACAACCAACAGAATGTTAAACGACTACCAAGTTCAGTATTATGAACCAATGGCTGTTCGTCATCATAACATAGTTCAAAATGACTATGCTTTAGCACGTGAACTTGCATTTTGGAAGAAGAAAGTTAGAAGAGAGTGGCCACTAATCGAGGTTCGTTCATATAACAAACTCGATAATGCAAAATCTGAGATGGTACTTGGAAATGACTACACAGCAGAAGTTGAACTATATCTTGGAGAACTATCTCCAGAAGATATTGGAGTTGAGATCTTGATTGCTGAGCAAAACAATGATAACAGAATGGTAATCAAAGAGAGATTTGAATTTGTTCCTGTTAGCATTGAAAACTCTGTTGCAAAATATACATGTAACATAAAACCAGAGACAGCTGGTTTGTATAATGTTGCAGCAAGAATTTATCCTAAAAACCCACACTTGCCTCATAGACAAGATTTTGATTTAGTCAAATGGTTGTAGCAACTACAGGCTTTTTCGACGGAGTACACAGAGGTCATCAAGCCGTATTAAAAATAGTGACAGACTTGGCTCGTGAAAACGAGTGCAAGTCTGTTGTTTTCACATTTTGGCCACACCCTCGTACAGTTTTGCAACAAGATGCAGCAAAATTTAGGCTACTTACATCTATCGAAGAGAAAAAAAGACTAATTTTATCCCTTGGAATTGATTCTGTTGAGGTATTGACTTTTGATAAACAATTTGCCAACCACACAACCGAAGAGTTTTATAGGGATATCCTCATAAATCGTTTTGGAGTTACTCATCTTGTTATTGGTTACGACCACAGAGTTGGAAGAGATCTGTCTCAAACTCAAGAGCAGATGATAGAGATTGCAAATGGCTTAGGAATAAAAACTTATCGAGTAGATGAGTTTGCCGAAGAGGAGGTTATAGTTAGCTCAACAAAGATTCGCGACTACATTTCGAAGGGTGAGATTAATAAAGCAAACCATTTTCTTGGTTATAGATATGGTTTAGAGGGTGTAGTAGTTGAGGGACAGAGAATTGGAAGAACAATTGGTTTTCCTACTGCAAATATCAGGTTGTACGAGCCATTAAAGATGTTACCAGCTGATGGTGTTTATGCTGTTTGGGCAGAGTCATCGGGCAGAGTTTTTAGAGGGATCACTAATATTGGTACCAGACCTACTATTGCTGCAGGAAACGAAAGAACAATTGAGACTCATCTTCTAGATTTTGAGGAGGATATATATGGACTTAGTCTTAAAATAGAGTTTGTTTGTAAAATGAGAGACGAGCAAGCCTTTGCATCAATTTCTGATCTTAGAGATCAACTTCTTAAAGATAAGGAGAGAGCAATGACTATTCTCGATTTCGGCAATATTGTACTAAGATAAAAACTAAACAAAATGGAAGGAATAATTATTTCGATCGTAATTGCGCTTGTTGGCTTGTTTCTACAGAATAAAGCGGAGAAAAACAAAAAGGCTGCACGTGAGAGAGCTGCTAGAGAGAATTATACAAGTAATTCAACCTTGCAAAATCAGACAAAGCCTTCCCAAAACGTAGTCGAAGAAGAAGAAGAAGAAGAGTACGACGAGTTATCGGAGTATAAAAATGCATTTAAAGACATTTTTGGTTTTAGTACCCAAGAGCCAGAAGTTATTGAGAGCAATGAGGTAAAAGAGGGTAAAGTCTTTAATAACGAAGGACAAACACCGCTTGTTACTAACTATTATCAAGAGCCAGCTAAGAACCAAAATGTTGTTGAGACAAATTCAATGCTTTCGAAAGAGAACAGCATGAAGAGAAATCCAACTCAAGAGAGAGTAGTAGAGGGCGATATTGCAGAGAGATCTGTAGCAGATATAAACTTTGGAGATGACCTTTCTATTAATATGGAGTACTCATATGAAGATGGCAAAAATGACGTTGCTGAAAAGCTTCATAATATTGATCCTAAGATGCTTGTACTGTATTCTGAGATAATGAAGCCAAAATTTCAAGCGTAATTCTGTTAATTAGAAATAAATTATTATCTTTGTGTCAAAGAGTCCTGTACCGCAGGATTCTTTTTAATTTTTTATATTATGTCAAAAATTCACTATTTAACCTCAGAAGGTTTGGAAAAACTAAAAGCTGACCATCAGCATTTAGTTTCAGTTGAACGCCCTGCCATCTCAAAACAGATTGCGGAAGCAAGAGATAAGGGGGATTTGTCGGAAAATGCAGAATATGATGCAGCCAAAGAGGCACAAGGTCTTCTGGAATTGAAGATATCAAAGCTGGAAGACATGATTGCAAACGCAAGAATTATCGACGAATCAAGAATCAATACAGAGCATATTCAAATTATGAATAAGGTTAAGTTGTTGAATTTAAACAACAACACTTCTGTAGAGTATACTCTGGTAGGTGAAACAGAGGCTAACCTGAGAGAGGGCAAGCTTGCAGCTGCTACTCCAATTGGTAAAGCTCTCATTGGTAAAAAGAAGGGAGACGTCGTTGAGGTGATTGTTCCTTCTGGCAAGATTAAATTCGAAGTTCTAGAAATTTCAAAGTAGTCTCGGATTATGGCATCAATTTTTACAAGAATCGTTAATGGAGAGATTCCTTGCTACAAAGTTGCTGAGGATGACAATTACTTCGCTTTCTTAGATATCAACCCAATGACAAAAGGTCATACACTTGTTATTCCAAAACGCGAAGAGGATTATATTTTCGATCTACAAGCAGAAGAGCTATCAGGTCTCTTCTTGTTTGCACAAAAAATTGCTGTCGCAATTAAAGACGCCGTTCCTTGTACAAGGGTCGGCGTTGCCGTTTTAGGGCTAGAGGTTCCTCATGCACATGTACACTTAGTACCAATTGTAACTGAGAAGGACATGAATTTCTCTAATCCAAAACTAAAACTTTCGTCCGAAGAGATGATCTCAATTGCAGAGTCTATCGCTTCCAAGATAAAATAGACTTCAAATCAATCAGATCATTAAGAATATAGATAAGATCTCAAACTTAGATAAAAGATATAAACCTAAAACTTAAAAACTTACAAAGACCTATGAACAAGTTATTTACCTTGATTATTTCTGTACTGGTCCTAGCTTCTTGTAATCAGAACAAAGCAGTTATCGAAGCAAATATAGAGGGTGCAGCCGAGAAGGAGTTTGTAATTAAAAAACTAAATATCAACAAACAAGAGATTGTTGACACCATCAAAACAGATGCTTCAGGCTACTTCAAGTTCAAGGCAGATGTTGTCAAAGGCAACCCAGATTTCTTCTATATCTATAGCGGAGACAAAAAATTGGCCTCTATCATACTTAATGGGGGAGAAAAGGTAAAACTAAAACTTGACACTTTAGGTAATAATCTCTCTGTTGAGGGATACGAAGAGGCTGTTAAATTAGCTGAAACTGAAAAAACTTTTACTAACGCAGTTAAAAAATTCGACTCTTTAGCAGTTGTATTTGCAAATGCAAAAGCAGCAGGTGATACAGCAGCAGAGAGATCAGCAAATTTAAAGCTTGGTTCTCTTTATGTGAAATACAAACAAGCAGCAATAAAATATTTATATCAGAATCCGAAGTCAATCACAAACGTATATCTTCTTTATCAAAAGTTCCCTGGTGAACTTCCTGTTTTTGGAAGCAATATGGATGGGCTTCTTTTTAAGAGAGTATATGACTCATTATCTGTTGTATATCCTGAGTCTAAATATTTGCCTTTATTAAAGAGTGAATCGGAAAATAGACAAAAGTATAACGAGATGGCATTTAAAATGATGGATGCAACTGAGACTAGTTTTCCCGATATTCAACTCCCAGATATCAATGGTAAAGTTAGATCATTAACCGATTTAAAAGGTAAGGTAATCTTGCTGTCATTCTGGACCGTTTCTGACATTAAGCAAAAGATGTACAACAAAGAGCTTATTGAAACATACGAAAAGTATAGTGCAAAAGGATTTGAGATATTTCAAGTCTCTGTTGATAACGATAAGACAGAGTGGGGTAAAACAGTAATGACTCAAAAACTACCATGGATTAGCTTATGTGATGGTATGGGTGTTGAGTCTCCAGCTGTAATTACTTACAACATTACTAAAGTTCCAACTACCTTCTTGATAGACAAAAATGGAAATATTGTAGCAAAAGACATTTTTGGATCAGCATTAGATTCAAAAGTTGCATCGCTACTATAAGATATTAAGCTAATTAAGAAAGGGTCTAAGGTTATTCCCTAAAAGAATTTCTTTTTACTAATGCCTGCTACGAAGTCTTTGAGATAGAAAGGCTCGAAGTAGGCTGTATCTACAAATTCACCTTTAAGATATTTCGCTAGCGCGGGGAGAATCATTCCCGACGCTAGTGCTTTTGCTGGAGTGTAGTGAGCATTAGAATGCGTAATTACCTCCTTTATTTTCATTGCACCTTCGCCAGCGAACAATACAGATCCCAAATTCAACTCTTGCGAGAAGCTCTCGCTATCTACTACTTCGGCTGTTGTTTCGGAGATAGTCGACAGGTCAGACGAGGCTCTAAAGCAATAGACCTCCATTCGACGTGCATCAATCATTGGAATAATTGTACGAGGATTACATAAGGCAAATTCTTCTGTCTTAGTGGCTAGTTGGGCAATCAAAAGAAGTGAACTGACAGCTATAAGTGGTTTATTTGCACCATAGCAGAGCCCTTTTGCTGCAGAGACCCCAACTCTTAAACCTGTATAGGAGCCAGGTCCTTCACTCACAACAACGGCATCACAGTCGTTGACTGTAGTGCCGTTGTTAATAAGGATATCTTGTATCATTTTACCGATTTTGGCAGCCTGAGCTCTTGGTTCCGAAGATACTAGCTCATCGATGAGTCTATCTCCTTTGCTAATGGCCACAGAACATGTATCGGTACTTGTTTCAATAAGTAATAGTACTGGTTCTTTTGTCATCAAGAATTATGTTTATGGGCTATCTATTTCTCGCCCTCTTTTGTCTCTTTATCGTTTTTACCATTCTTGCCATCTTTCTTCTCTTGCTCAACAAGAGTCTTGTCTTTAAGAGTTTTACTGATAGCACTGTATGGTCCTGTAATTACGATATCATTCTCTTTAAGTCCACTTAAAACCTCAATATAGTTCAAGTCTTGAATACCAGTTGTAATTCTTCTAACCTCAACCTTATTCTCTTTACCTAGAACAAATACCTGCTCGATAGCATCATTTCCAGTAAGTGTCTTTTTAAGTGAATCGCTCAAAAGATCAGTACGAGTTGTGATTGCTTGAAGTGGAACAGCTATTACCCCAGCTCTTCTGTTGGTTTGGATAGAAACAGAAGCAGACATACCTGGGCGGAATGGATTTGTTCCCAATTTAATAAGGTCGCTATAAGATTCTGGAAGAACAAAAATCTTCACTTCGAAGTTAGTTACCTGATCTACAGCTGAGCTAAGATTTTTAGCAGAGTTAGCAATTTGAGTAACTAGACCCTTGAATTTTCTATTTGGATATGCATCAACTTCAATTGTAGCTGTGTCATTTTGTTTAATACGAATAATATCATTTTCATTCACATCAACAAGAACCTCCATCTCTTCGAAGTTGGCAATGCGGAGCATTTCGGTACCTGCCATCTGGCTTGTACCTACAACACGTTCACCTTTTTCAACATTGAGTTTAGAGACAACGCCATCCATAGGAGCGTAGATTGTGGTTTTGTATAAGTTTTCCTGAGCCTCTTTCAATCCAGCTGAAGCACTCTTAACATTAAACTCTGCACCTTTCAATTGCTCTTTGGCAACTTCATACTGTGAGAGGAAGTTTTCGTAATCAGCTTCCGAAATAGCTTTTTGCTCATAAAGTAATTTATTTCTCTTGTAAGCAAGCTCTATCTGATTTAGAGACGCCTTTTGCTGAGTATATTGAGCACGAGTTGCATTAAGCGAAGCCTCTGCTCTGTCACGCATAGAAAGGTAAACATCTTGCTTAATCTTAATGATCAGCTGACCCTTTTTAACCCTGTCGCCCTCTTTCACATTAAGTTCAACAATCTCTCCCGATACGTCGGGACTTATCTTAACCTCAACAACTGGCTTTATCTTGCCGTTTGCAGGAATAACTTCAACAATGTCTTTCTTTACAATTGTCTCTGTAGTAACTGTAGTCGCTTTTTTACCTTTGAGCGAACTGACAACTATCAGAACGATAATTAACCCGATAATTATAAAAATTACCCATTTAAGTTTTTTATTGATACTCATTTTGCTTAGATTTTTCGTGAGAGTTGAATTTATAGTGAAATAGGTTTGCCTTTGTAGAAATCAAGAACCTTCATCTGGAAAAGAAGTTGGTACTTAGATTGCAGAAGATCAGACTGAGCTTTGAATAGATTTGTTTTTGCTACAGTATAATCTGTTGCATTAGCAGCACCAATATCAAATTTTTGTTGAACATATCTGAATGACTCCTCCATAGCCTTTACATTTTCGGCAGATGCTTTCATCTGAGCATATTGCGAAGAGGCATCATTAACTACTTGCTGAATCTCTTTGTAAAGAGCTTGTTGAGTGTTTTTGAGATCAATTTCAGATTTGATTATACCAAGTTTTGCATTCTTTACACCAGTCTTGATTGAAAAAGCAGTAAAGATAGGAACAGATAAACTGAACCCAACTGAAGTGTTGCGGTTGTCTTTTAGTTGTTGTAAGAATTCTTCTTTATAATTGTCGCTGTAGTTTGCGTTTGTTCCATAACCAGCCGAAATTGATAGAGTAGGAAGGTGTCTGCCTTGAGCGAGCTTCAGTTGTATTTTTGAACTTGAGTACGATAGTTCTGAACTTTTAATCTGAGGTAGACCTAATGCAGCTGTGTAAACATTGTCAACAGACTCTCCCATAAACGACAAATTGTCGAGATTTACAGATGGAACTGCAATGTCGAATTCGCTATCTCCAGGAAGATCTAACAGCTGTTTTAGAGAGAGCAGGTTTGCTCTAAGTTGATTCTCTGCATTTACAACTTGTACTTTCTCTCTTGCAAGTTGAGCAGTAATCTCAAGGTATGGTCCATACGCTTGACTTCCAGCATCAACTAGCTTTTTGCTTCTGTCTGCCTGAGCTTGAATAGACGACAGACTACTTTTAGCACTTGCGAGAATATCACGAGACAATAAAACCTGTAAGAATGATTTTGAAATCTCAAGAGAGATATCATTCTTCATTTTAATTGCATTTTGCATCGCAATCTCGTAGTTAACCTCTTTATCTTTAAGATCGTTAATCTTCTTATTTCCCTCATAAATATCAACTGATGCTCTTACCGACATTCCAGTACTTTGGCTAACTGTTGTCCTTTCAAGTATTTGCACATTAGAGGAGACACCCCAGTTCATATTATGACTTAACGAACCGCTCACAGTAGGAGCAAAGGCATATTTTGCCTGAACAACATTATTCTTGCCCTGTTCAATGGCAAGCTCTTGCTGTTTTATCCTTAAATTGTTTTCCCACGCATATCTGATGCACTCTTCGAGAGTCCATCTCTTTTGTCCACTTAAAGTAAGTGGTAAAATAAGAAGCAGAAAAACAGGGAGTTTGTGTATTAATTTCATATAAATTAGTGTATATGTTCATCCATCTTTACAAAGTTATACAAAAAATGACACAACCTCCCAAATTCTACATATTTATAAAGGATTATTTATAAATGATCATCGTCTCTTTTTGCATATTATAGAGGTTATTGCTTAGGAACTTGAAAGCACGGCAGATCTTTTTCAATCCATATCCCATTCCAAGTCCAACATAACCAGCGAGAGTCTTATCAAAATCTTCGCCACCTCTCACTAAAACCATCTCCTGTTCCGACATTGCAGCCAGAGAGATCAGAGCCGAATCATACGTTCTCATCTATGCAGCCTCCCATCCTTTTTTGAAACCATCTCTGAAACTAGGCCAGTATTTCTCTGCCCTGTCGATGATGTCAATTACTCTTTCAACAAATTCCAGCGCTTTCTTCCAGTTAAAGCCGCCGGAGATCTTCATCTCCTCCTCACTGAGCGGAACTAATCCCGCCATCTTCAATTTGCTCTCTTCCATCTTGTTGAATTATTTAATTGTTTCTGCTGAATTGGCGTGCAGAATTCCGCCACCGCCGTGCACTGCGGATTTTATATCTCTACGAACTTATTTCATCTCTCACTAACTTATTTAATCTCCCAAAGATCTAAGTACGTCAAGGTCTATTACTGTGTCTGCAATACTCTTATGCGCAGGATTGTGAGTGATTAAAATAACTGTTTTCCCCATCTCTTTCAGAGACTTCAACCTGCTAATTATTAGCTCCGAACTCTCTTGGTCAATCGAAGCTGTAGGCTCATCAAAGATCATAATTGACGGATAGTGATACATTAAACGTGCAATTGCAACCCTCTGTTGCTGACCCCTCGATAGCGATTTTCCATTTTCTCCAAGCAAATCCAAATAACCATTTGGGCGTTTTGTATATATGTCTTGTAGGTTTAAAAAGTTAATAATCATTTCTATATCATCAATTTTGTCTACAAAATCTCTATTGGTAATATTATCGATAATTGATCCTGAAAATAAAGAAGGTTCCTGAGTTACGCACCCAATTTGATGACGCCATCTGATGAGATTCATATTTTCAATATTCGTAAAGTCGATATTTATGGAGCCCTTTGTTGGCTTTAAATCTCTCATTAACAAAGAGGCTATTGTGCTCTTGCCAGAGCCACTCTTTCCCATTATAACAGTAATCTGATTTGCTTTGATTTTAAAGTTTAGATTCTTGAATATAGTTGGATGACCAGGATATGAGAACTCTACATTTTCAAAAGATAGGTACATAAAATCTTCGAAATCCTTATCTACACCCTTTGTAATATCTTCACAATCCAAATTGTCAATCTCAAATAGCCTCTCTGCCGAGATCAACCCTTCGCGAATCTCTTTTGCAGAGCTAGTTAGAGAATTAAGAGGAGAGACAAAAAAGGAGATCAGAGTCATAATCGCGATCATTTCGCCTTGTGTTATTTCGCCATCAATTACCAATAAAGCGCCACCACACATCACCATCAAAGTAAGAATGCCAGTTATAAACTCCGACGAGATTGCAGAAAAAGCAGATATCAGCACACTCTTACCCATCTTTTCATTGATTTTGCGGATAATCTTTGCAGACTCCATTATGAATGTAGATTGCTGACAATAATGTTTTATAACATTCATGTTTTTAATCCCCTCAATAATGTGACTCTCAAATCTAGCACCCTCTTCGGCCAATTGTCGCAAAGGTCTCTTCGAGACATTATCTGTTACCCAGTAAATCAGCACAAAAAGAGGTATAAAGAGACCTACTAGCAGTGCCGCAGCAGGGCTAACAATAGCAACAGCAGCCATAGCTATCAAAAGCGATAAAAAGGCAAGTAAGAGAGAGATTGTCAGGTCATTTAACATACTTCTTACTTTGACAGCATCCGATATTCTCGAACTTATCTCTCCACTTTTTCGTGTTAAATAGAAATTGACTGGCAGAGTTGTTAGCTGACTTATATAGCTAATGATTAATGTGCGATCCATTGAAATTCCACTTACAAGAGAAATATTTGTTCTCAGGTAAATCATAAAACCTTTAATTATCAATGTAATAAACATGATTGAAGCAATTATCAAGATCATCGTCTGATCGCGATTGGGAATTGCAGAATCTATGATTATCTTGACAAAGAGCGAAGCTAGTGCCGACAATCCTATGTAGATGATTGAGAAGAGAGCAGCAAGGAACAGTTGGCGCCTATGGCTGACCATAAGCGAAAGGAGCTGTTCAAATGTGCTTACCCCTTTCGGTTTGGTGTCGAACAGATGAGATGGCTCCATAATTACTACATAACCAGACCAAAGATTGGATAACTCTTTGATAGAGAGTTTAGTGATCTCCCCAAGTGCAGGATCCATAATCTTTGCATGAGCCCCATTAACTCCATACAAAACCACATAGTGTAGTCTCCCATCTTCGAACTGAAGATGAAGAATAGAGGGAGTTGGCAGATAGAAGATATTCTCCCTTTCACCCTTCATTGCTGCAGCCTTAAATCCATATTTAGACGCAGCGTCGACAAGACCTTTGATTGTAGTACCCTGAGTGTCGGTATTACTATGTATACGTATATCTGCTATAGATAATTTAATCCCATAATAAGCTGCGATTGAGGCGATACATGCCGCACCACAATCACTGCCATCGAACTGTACAACTTTAATTCCTCTTTTCATCACAAATCACTCCCACAAAAATTGATTGTTAAAATTAGAAAAGGGAGAAACCAAAACCTAACTCACAATCTTCTCCTCCTTTAAGATTATCCAACCACACAACCTCTCCCTTTTCCGAGAGCAAAACTATTGCAATAAAAACCGATTGAGATGACAAAAAAACAAAACCTTCACAATTTGATAAAGAGTGAAGGTTTGCACGATTTTAAAATCAGAAAATATTTGATTCTTAAAAGATTCAGGAGAGTTTTAGATACGGGAAAACCTTTGGGGCAAGGGCTCTGAGAAGATTGTAGACCTCAGAGTCGGCAAACTTATCTTTTGGAAACATGTGCCACATCCCATTCAAGGTATCCACCAAAAAGATTAACATGCTAATGATAAATGCTGTTTTAATAATTGCAAAGATCACCCCCAACAGTTTATCGAGCCATCCAAGCATCGAAATCTTTACGATTCCCTCGGCAGCCCTTCCAATCAAAATCACAACGATCAAAACCGCAAGAAACGTAACAATAAACGCTATGATGTTAACTACACTTTGATTCGCATCTATCCATGGAGCAATCTTAGTAGATACATATCCAGAGAACTTGTAACTGCAATAAACACCGAGAATTAGCGCGGCAACGCCAGCCAATTGTCTAACGAATCCTTTCATCACACCAACAATGATTGCCGGCACAAAGCACAACAGTAAAATTACATCAACAGGATTAAATTGCATCTGCTTATCAAATTTTTTCAAAAGTAGTGAATAATCGTATCTTTGCAAATTCAAAAATCTACATATATGAAATTTACAGAATATAAAAGTCTGGATTTAGTTGAGGTAAATCGTTCCATACTAGAGAGATGGAGAGCAGAGTCGTGCTTCTCGGAAACTTTGAAACTAAGAGAGGGAGCACCTAGGTTTATTTTCTTCGAAGGACCTCCTTCGGCCAATGGGATGCCTGGTATTCACCATGTCATGGCCAGATCCATTAAAGACGTATTCTGCAGATACAAGACTCAGAAAGGCTTCCGCGTAGACAGAAAAGCTGGTTGGGACACTCATGGACTACCAGTTGAGCTTGGCGTTGAGAAGATGTTGGGAATCACCAAAGAGGATATCGGAAAATCTATCACAGTAGAGGAGTACAACGCTGCCTGCCGCAAGGAGGTAATGAAGTACACAAAAGAGTGGGAGTCACTCACAGAGCAGATTGGATATTGGGTAGATATGAATGATCCATATATCACCTACGACAACAGATATATTGAGACACTTTGGTATCTGTTAAGAGATATCTACAAAAAGGGCCTTCTATATAAAGGTTACTCAATTCAACCATTCTCGCCTGCAGCAGGAACTGGTCTGAGCACACACGAACTGAACCAGCCTGGCTGTTACCGCGACGTAAAAGATACAACATGCGTAGCCCAATTCAAGGTAATCAAAGATGAAAAGTCTGCATTCCTGTTCACCCAAGAGAGCGAACAACTATTCTTCTTGGCATGGACTACTACACCTTGGACACTGCCTTCAAATACAGCGCTTTGCGTTGGTCCGAACATTAAATACATCAAAGTAAAATCATTCAATCCATATACCCACGCCCCTGCAACCTATATCCTTGCAGAGGAGCTGTTAGGAGCTCACTTTAATCCAAAAGCACAAGAGTTAAAACTCGAAGATTTCAAACCAGGAGACAAACTGATTCCATTCGAAATTGAAGAGGTAAAATACTCAGGATCGGAACTTTGCGGAATACGCTATGAGCAACTGATCCCATGGATCAAACCAGAGGCAAACACAATGTCTGTGATCTCTGGCGATTTTGTAACAACATCAGATGGTACTGGAATTGTGCACATTGCTCCAACTTTTGGTGCCGATGACGACAGAGTTGCTAAGACAAACAAGATTGCTCCGATGTTGGTTATAGATGCCGACGGACAGCAACAGCCACTTGTCGACAGAACAGGAAAGCTATACAAAATAGAAGATCTGGACAAAGATTTTGCGGCTACCAGAGTTAATGAGTCATACAAAGAGTTTGCAGGCAGATTTGTTAAAAATGCCTACGACACAACAATAACAGCAGAAGATGCACCAACGCTGGATGTTGATATCTGCGTTATGCTTAAACAGCAAGGACTTGCATACAAAATTGAAAAACATGTCCACTCATATCCTCACTGCTGGAGAACAGACAAACCTGTGCTCTATTATCCGCTGGACTCTTGGTTTATCAAGACCACTGCAGTGCAAGATAAGATGATTGAGCTGAATAAGACAATCAATTGGAAACCAGAGGCAACAGGTTCGGGCCGTTTTGGAAAATGGCTAGAGAATCTGCAAGACTGGAACCTCTCGCGAAGCCGCTACTGGGGAACACCACTTCCAGTTTGGAGAGCAGTAGAGGGTAACGAAGAGATCTGCATTGGATCGGCAGAGGAGCTTTACAACGAGTTGGAAAAATCGGTTGCTGCCGGCTTTATGCCAAGCAATCCATTGAAAGATAAAGGATTCAATCCACAAGACAAGAGTAAAGAGAACTACGAAAAGATAGACCTTCACCGCCCTTATGTAGATAACTTCATCTTGGTCTCTCCGTCTGGAAAACCTATGAAGCGCGAGACCGATTTGATCGACGTTTGGTTCGATTCGGGAGCAATGCCGTTTGCACAAGAGGGGCTAGGCAAGGTCAACGAGGATGCATTTGGTCAGACTGCAGATTTTATTGCCGAAGGTGTCGACCAGACTCGCGGATGGTTCTTCACTTTGCACGCAATCTCAACAATGGTTAACGGAAAGGTAGCCTACAAAAACGTGCTTTCTAACGGCTTAGTGCTAGATAAAGACGGCAATAAGATGAGTAAACGTCTAGGCAATGCTGTAGATCCATTTATAACACTTAGCGAATATGGCGCCGACCCACTTCGCTGGTACATGCTAACAAACGCACAACCTTGGGATAACCTCAAATTCGACATCAATGGAGTTGACGAAGTACGCAGAAAATTCTTCGGAACACTCTACAACACATACTCATTCTTCGCCCTCTACGCAAACGTAGATAGCTTCGAAGGAGCACAACCACAAGTTGCAATAGAAAAGAGACCAGAGATCGACCGCTGGATCATCTCCCTGCTCAACACACTTATAAAAGAGGTAAATGAAGCTTACGAAAACTACGATGTAACATCTGCTGGACGTATGATTCAGGACTTCGTAGGCGATAACCTAAGTAACTGGTACGTACGCCTCAACCGTAAGAGATTCTGGGGAGGAGAGATGAACGATGACAAGTTGTCTGCCTACCAGACGCTCTACACCTGTCTCGAAACCATTGCCATTTTGGCAGCGCCGATTGCACCATTCTTCACCGAAAGACTATTCTGCGACCTCAACAACGTCACCAGACGCTTTAGCGAAAAGTCTGTCCACCACGTGATGATGCCTCAGTACGACGAAAAACTTATCGACAAAGCATTGGAGGAGAGAATGGAACTTGCCCAAAGAGCATCATCGATGATTCTTGCACTTCGCAGAAAGGTGAATATCAAAGTACGCCAGCCACTTGCGAAGATTATGATTCCAGTTCTCGACCCAACTATCAAAGAGCAGATCGAGTTGGTAAGATCATTGATTCTGAATGAAGTAAACGTAAAAGAGATAGAGTACATCCTCGACACACTTGGACTAATTACCAAGAAGATCAAACCAAACTTCAAGACACTTGGTAAGAAGTATGGAAAGCAGATGAAAGAGATTTCAGCAGCATTTGCAGAGTTTACACAACAGCAAATCCTAGATATTGAGAGCTCTGCAGAGTACAAGCTAGCATTGGCCGGTGGCGAAGTTATCCTTGCTCCCGAAGACTACGAAATCACATCGGAAGATATGCCAGGATGGTTGGTAGCAGTAGATGGAAAACTCACTATCGCACTGGATATTACAGTTAGCGACGACCTACGTAGAGAGGGAGTTGCAAGAGAACTCGTAAACAGAATACAAAATCTAAGAAAAGATTGTAAATTTGAAGTTACCGACAAAATAACAATCGAAGTACAAAGCACACCAGAGATCGAAGATGCACTAGGAATGTTTGCAGACTACATCTGTAACCAGACCCTCGGCGTTAAGATCACAACATCAGCCAATATCCAAAACCCGATGACAATCGAGTGGGAGGAGGGCGAACTAAATATACGAATCGAAAGAATCTAAAGAACCAAAAAAGTTAGATGATGGAAAAAGAGTACACATTCATGAGAGAGGCGGTAGCACTGGCTGCAAAAAACGCTAACGGAAACGGAGGCGGGCCATTCGGTGCAGTTATCGTTAAAGACGGGAAGATAATCAGTGCAGCATCGAATAGTGTTACCCCCGACAAAGACCCTACCGCACACGCAGAGGTAAATGCGATCCGCCAAGCCTGCAGGCAACTCGGAACACACGACCTCACAGGGTGCGTGCTATATACCAGCTGCGAACCATGCCCCATGTGCCTTTCAGCCGCTTACTGGGCACATGTAGACAAAATCTACTTTGCTGCCGACCGAAACGACGCAGAGAAGGCAGGTTTCAGTGATGCCTTTATTTACAATCAGTTTGGAATACCAATGAGCGAAAGATCGATCCCAATTGAACAAATTCTACCCGAAGAGGGTTTTATGCCGTTCGAGGAATGGATCAACAACGACAAAAAAGTGCCGTACTGATTTTATGATTTCCTTTAAATTATTAACTTTACAAAAATAACACACCTGAAATATGACAAAGAAAGGGAAACAAGTAGAGGATACTAAGGAAAAAGTACGCTATAGTGACGAAGAACTACAAATGTTCAAGGAACTTATTCTTTCTAAGCTAGAAGCAGCAAAGATAGAGTATCAGCAACTGAAGTCCGCAGTGACACACAGTTCGAGTAACGATACCGAAGACACATCACCAACATTCAAAGTGCTGGAAGAGGGAGCTTCTGCCCTTTCTAAAGAAGAGGCTGGACAATTGGCACAAAGACAATTCAAGTTTATCCAGTCACTCGAAGCTGCACTAATCCGTATAGAGAACAAAAGCTACGGAATTTGCCGCGAAACAGGAAAGCTGATTCAGAAAGAGAGACTACTTTTGGTACCACACGCCACACTGTCGGTGGAGGCAAAAAACAAAAGAGACTAATAAAACAAAGCCCGACAATTGAAAGATTATCGGGCTTTTTACAGTTATAGACAATACAAAAGAAATTCAATATGCGATTGACAAAAGGGCAGCTTGTATGCGTGATCATCTTCTCGCTGCTTTTGATAGACCAGATCGTTAAAATCTGGATAAAAACACACATGGTACTAGGCGAAAGCATCCCCGTTTTCGGAAACTGGTTCCAAATCTACTTTATCGAAAATAACGGCATGGCATTCGGCATGCAATTAGGCGGAGCATTTGGCAAATTCCTTCTAAGCACACTAAGAATCGTCTTAGTAGGATTCATTATCTATTACCTAGTAAAACTGGTAAAAAAACAAGCACCCACCGGCGTACTTGTAGGAATCTCCCTAGTACTGGTAGGTGCTGTAGGTAATATTGTCGACAGTCTTTTCTACGGCATGCTCTTTAGCGAATCAACATTTACCGAAACAGCCAAATTTTTGCCCGAAGGAGGCGGTTACGCCCATTTCCTGTTTGGGAAGGTGGTAGACATGCTCTATTTTCCTATTATCGATACAATGATGCCCGATTGGGTTCCATTCATAGGCGGCGAACGCTTTATCTTTTTCCGCCCAATCTTCAACATTGCCGACTCTTGCATAACTGTCGGTGTTATCTATCTTATTCTCTTCAAGAGAAAATACTTTAACGTATCCGATCCATCAACTTCTGCCTAGAGAAGTGAATTCTACTCTTTACAGTACCGAGATGCAGGCCAAGTTCGTCTGCAATCTCTTGGTATTTGTAACCATTGTCGTGCATTTGGAAAGGCACGCGGAATTCAGGTTCCAGACTATTTACAATCTCATTTAGCTCCTTATAACCAAGATCCGACTCTGGGTTATGATCGGCAGGACGGTTGTTTAGGATGAAATCATGCACCTCTTCGTTGAACAAAGTACGTCTCTTAGACCTTCTTCTATAATCATTGATGAAGGTGTTCTTCATGATTGTGTAGATCCAAGCCTTAATGTTGGTGTCCTCGTTAAATTTCTCCTGGTTGTTCAATGCCTTGTAGAAAGTCTCTTGCACCAGATCTTTAGCATCATCTGAGTTAGAAGTGAGACTATAAGCATATCTTGACAAATTCGATTCGAGCTCTAATATTTCTGTTTCAAAAGTTTTAGTTTTCATGACTTTGTAGGTGTTAGTTGAAACAATGAGCCTCAAAATATATACCAAAAACCCCTGTCTATTAGGCCATAGACGGCCTCTATTGGGGCTGGCTGCGGGGATAACGCAAAATGCGCAGATGAACCACTTTAGTTTGTCTGCTATAAATATACGAAAATATTTCTTCATAAACAACCAAACATTTTTTTGGTTCATTACATTTTTTGCATATCTTTGCATCCCCAAACGAAAGGAGAGGTGGCAGAGTGGTCGATTGCGGCGGTCTTGAAAACCGTTGAACTGCGAGGTTCCGGGGGTTCGAATCCCTCCCTCTCCGCAAAAAAAGAGAAGTCGAGCGAATAGCTCGACTTTTTTTATTTGTGCCCCGCATCAAGCTCGCTTGAATACGGGAGAACAAAATAAAAAACGCCACCAAGTGGCGGCTTCTCTTTTTTTAAGCCCCTCGCGTCAGCGCAGAGGGATCACCGACCAGAGGGAGGTAATCCCATCTAAATTCAGATATCAAAGATGGCTATATTTATCTTTTAATAAATTTTACTTCAAAAATATTATAATAATAACTAAATTTACTGTCCATAAAACCAACAATATACATCATGGCAGAAAAATATAGTGCATCAAATCTTTCTATAGAACAAATATTAAACTTTATAAAATCAGGAGAAATTGCGATTCCAGAAATTCAAAGACCTTTTGTTTGGAAGCCGCGACAAGTACGTGATTTAATTGATTCATTATATACTGGATATCCAACAGGATACTTGATTATTTCTCAAAGCCCAGATATGAGGTTAAAAGATGGTAGTAAGTCCGAAGGTAAAAAGATTATGATTGATGGACAGCAAAGAGTTACAGCCTTAATGACTGCAATTATGGGTATGGAGGTTATTAATTCTGATTTTGAAAAAAAGAGAATTAAAATTTCTTTTAATCCCTTAGCAATTGAAGAAGATGAAGAGGTATTCAAAGTTCAAGATAATGCGATATTAAATGATAAAAAATGGATTTCTGATATTGCTGAAGTTTTTAGATCTGATTTTAAAAGAGGGAGTTTTGTGCAAAATTATTGTGCAATTAATCCCCAAATGGATGCCGATAAATTACATGATATTCTAGATAATCTAATAGGAATAAAAAATAGACAAATTGGAATTATATCATTAGATAAAGAGTTAACCATTGATGAAGTTACTGAGATTTTTATTAGGATAAATAGCCAAGGAGCTAAGTTGAATCAAGCAGATTTTGCAATGTCAAAAATTGCAGCAAATGAGAATTATGGCGGAAACATTTTAAGAAAAGCAATTGATTATTTTTCTCATCTAGCAGTTCAGCCCGAGTGGTATCATGAAATGATAAAGGATAAAGAATTTATTGAATCACCATTTGCCAGTAAATTAAAATGGCTGAAAGATGATAGAGAAGATATATATGATCCTTCATATGGGGATATACTTAGGGTTGCCTTTATGTATAAGTTCAAGAGAGGAAAGATGAAAGATCTAGTTAGTTTACTTGGAGGAAGGGATTTTAAGACAAGAGATTACAAAGAAGAAATAGCTGAAACTTCATTTTTGCAATTAACTTCAGGTGTTGAGGATTTTATGAATGAGTTTTCGTTCTCAAATTTTGTTTTAGCAATTAAATCTGCTGGATTTATATCAAGTCGAATGATAAATTCGCAAATAACACTAGACTTTGCTTATACTCTTTACTTAATATTAAATAGTTATAATAATATCGATAAAACGCAGATAAAGAGATATGTTTCAAAATGGTATGTATTTTCAACTTTAACCAGTAGATATATATCTTCACCAGAATCAGCTATGGATCTGGATATTCATAAAATAGAAGAAAAGGGCTTTATTGAATATTTTAAAGAACTTGAATCTGCTAATTTATCAGATAATTATTGGGATATATCATTAGTTCAAGACTTGGAGACATCTGCAATTAATAGTCCATTTTTTAATGTCTTTTTAGCAGCACAGGTTTGGGGAAGTGATAACTCACTGTTTATGAATAGCACCAAAGTTCGGGATTTAATTACAACATTAGGAGATATTCACCATATCTTCCCGAAAAATTACTTAATAAAAAATGGAATTACTGACAAATCTAAATATAATCAAATCGCGAATTATGTTTATTTAGATACTCAAACAAATATTTCAATTGGCGAAAAAGCACCAAATGAATACTTTAAATTAATTTATGATCAGTGCTTTTCTGAGAATTTGAAATATGGAAATATCTCTGACATATCGCTATTAAAGAAAAATTTGATAATTAATTGTATACCTGATGATATAATCAATATGGATGCAACTAGATATGAGGAGTTTCTTTTATTGAGAAGAAAACTAATGGCTCGCAAAATTAGAGACTATTATAAATTCCTTTAGAAAATAGTTAAAATCATGTGCATTAATTGAGATTGATAAATCATATTAATATATTAAACAGCTAGTTAGTAAAATATCTTTAATTCACCACACATCTCAAAATTACCCACCTTCCCATAGCTAGCCCCTCATTACAAATGAATTAAATTATTAATTTTGAAGATATTTCCTACTTATGCAATCCAAAGATGACACAACGTCAATTCATAGTATATCTAAAACACAAAACATCACTAAAATTTGTATACAAAAGTGATGTAGCTGATATTTATTCCTTCAAAAATGGATATCGCGTAACATTTAATAATGGAAAAAGCTATAACTATGGAGCCGAAAAGGTTAAATATTATCCTCTTATCTCGACACGAAAGGATGTTCGAATATATGAGAACGGCAAGTTAAATAATTATGATACAGTCGATAATTATGGTCGTTACTTAATATTTAGAAATGAAAATGAATCTTCTTTACCAATTGAAAATAAAGCTAACATAGAAATCTGTGAAATAAAAAAGAATATAGATCATTCAAAGAATGTTGTCGACTACTTTAAAGAGATACATAAGAAAACAGGAGGAGTGGCATTCACTATTCCTGATGAAGATCAAAATAATAAACCAGATCAAATTAGTTCCGAAATATTGCATAAAGCCCTTGATAGCATAGATTTATTAGACTCAAGATCTGTATTTTCTAACTACATAGAAGGAATTACCCCAATACTTAGCAACTCTGAGGAGATTTTAATTTACCCTTTTGGTTGTAATGAAAGTCAAAAATTAGCAGTTGAAACTAGCCTTAGGAATCATATAAGTATTATTGAAGGACCTCCAGGAACAGGTAAAACTCAGACAATTCTAAACATAATCGCTAATCTTGTTGTCCAAAATAAAACAGTAGCTGTTGTATCAAATAATAACTCTGCGGTATTCAATGTGCGAGAAAAGCTGGAAAAATATGGATACAAAATGATTGTAGCTTTGCTTGGGAATAACGAAAACAAAGCATTATTCTTTGATAATATTGAAGAACAATCAATCAATCCTGAATTTGAAATTTCTAATGAGCGATTAAAACGAGCAAATCAAGAGATTTGTGAATTAGATTCCTTACTAACAAAATGTTTTCAGAATAGGAATAAGTTGGCTTCACTAAAAACTGAGTTGTCAGATGCTACAATGGAATTTAGTCATATTAAAGCAGAACAGCCGCTAAATCCAAAAATTAAATCAATACTAGATAAAAATTTTCAACGAAACAGGAATTATATAAATATCATAAAATTAAAAGATTTACTATCCAATATTGATTATAAAACTAAGTTACCATTCAAAATTAAATTGCGGTTTATATTCCAATATGGGATCTTTAATCTTAAATCTATCTATAAATATAGAGAAGAGCTTCCTATTTATATAAATCATAAATTCTATGAATTATATATAGCAAATATTAAAGCCGATATCTCCAATATCGAAAATTGGTTAGCCTCTAATAATGAAGATGCTAACCTTAAGCTTTTGATTGAAACATCTAAAGAGATATTCAATGGAATTTTGTTTAAGAAATATAAAAGTTTAAATAATGTTTCATTTAATGTTAAAGACTATCGTCATAAGTTTGATGATTTTATAAAACAATATCCCGTAATTTTAAGCTCTACACTTTCGCTACATAAAAGTATTCCTTCTGGACATCTTTTTGACTATCTTATTATAGATGAGTCTTCCCAGGTTGATATTATAAAGTCTGCTATCTGCTTTTCATGTTGTAGAAATGTGATTGTCGTAGGAGATAGTATGCAGCTGACTCATATTGTAGATAAACATGTTAAAGATGTAGCAGATCAAATTCAAGTAAAGTATAACATTCCTCCTGCTTATGACTATGTTAAAAACAATATACTTAATTCTTTGAAATGCTTGTATGGGAATAATATAAAATCAATTTTATTAAAAGAACATTACAGATGCCATCCTATAATTATTGGATTTTGTAACAAGAAGTATTACAATAATAATTTAGTTGTTATGACTAATGGCAGTAAACATCCGTTCAAAATCATAGAAACAAATATTTCCAGCGGAAGAGGCTATTATAATCAAAGACAGGTAGACGAAACGGATTTATATATTCGAAAAAATTTTTCAGAAGACTTTAAAAAAGTAGGAGTTATCGCTCCTTATCGAAAGCAGGCCGATTTGCTACAAAAGCAACTACCTTTTGGCGTAGAAGCCGATACAGTACATAAATTTCAAGGACGAGAAAAGAGTGTGATTATATTTAATACAGTAAAAAATAAGATTGAAGATTTTATTGACAATCCTAACCTTATTAATGTTGCAGTATCAAGGTCGGTAGATGAGTTTATAGTAGTGAAGCCTTCAAAAATGGAACTCCCTCATGGAACAAATATTGGTGACTTGATACGCTATATTTGTTATACTTCAGATCCAAATGAGACAACTATTAGAGGGAGTATTCGTTCTGTATTCGACCTTCTGTATAAGGAGTATAATAAGGTTTTTACAACATTTATTTATTCAAACAAAAACATAGGTGGATCTGCTGCTGAGATTATTATTCATAAACTATTAAGTGAAAATATTCTTATAAATAATAATGAATTCGCATCTATTGATATGGTGAGAGAATATAGACTTAGTGACCTTATTCATGATTTGCAACAATTCTCTGAGGATGAAGTTTTATATATTATGAATAATTCAAGAATTGACTTTCTGCTATTTAATAAGATTGACAAAACACCTGTGCTTGCTATAGAGGTGGACGGAGTATCTTTTCATGATAATAAATTGCAGCAAGAGAGAGATCGTAAGAAAAATCATATTTTGGAAATTATCGGGCTCCCATTACTCAGATTATCAACAGATGGTCACAACGAAGAACCAAGGATTATTGAGTGCTTGAAAGCAGCAATGCGTAAAACCTGAGATTTTTAATTTTATTTAAAACTTTGCTTAGCAACATCTCTATGCAAAGTCTTCAAATCAACGATTTACTTCACTAATTACTCTTCTTGCTCAATATAGGTCTGAAAATTTTAGAATTAATAATCTATTATAGAATTCTATTCATTGTAATACGAGTATATACATCCATGAGTAAAATCTCCTCATCAATCCAAGAAAGAATCTTACCCGCAAAATTTTTTGTAATTTTTCGATTGAAAACTAAATCTGCAAATTTGCTCTAATACACACGCATACCTAATCACATCTCCACTCATTAAAATTTTGTTGTTTGAAATATATCACTACCTTTATAGTTGAAAAATATACAATATTCTAAATTATGAGTATAGATAATGCAAATAAATTAAACCAGTTATTAATGGGAGCGAAAGATGGAAAACTTTTTTTCTCTGCATGGTTAAAAGCTAATGGCTATTCAGACCAGCTAGTAAGGCAATATCGTACTTCTGGATGGCTAACTATGCTATCTAAGGGGGTCATGTATCGCACAGGCTCTAAGGTTAAAGCTTTGGAAGCACTGTCCTGCTACAATGAGCAATTAAGTAAAACATTTCATGTCGCAGCCCATTCTGCTTTAGAATTGTCTGGTTTTAGCCACTATTTACCAATGGGTAAACCAAAGCTTATGGTATGCCATACTAAAGAAGAGCGTATTCCTCTTTGGATGAAAGATGTAGAGTTTGATCGAGAGATAGTGCCCTTTTCAACTCAAATTTTTACACAACAGTACACGCATATACAAACTGTAAACGATTTTCCTCTTTTAGTTTCTTCTCCAGAACAAGCTTTTTTAGAGTGTTTATTGCTTGTGCCACAGCAATACAATCTCATGGACTTATATTACTTAATGGAACAATTAACAACTTTACGTGCAGACGTTGTTCAATCACTTTTGGAAGGGTGTACTAATAATAAAGTGAAAAGATTATTCCTATATATGGCTGAAAAGGCAAATCATAATTGGTTTAAGGATATTGATACAACGAAAATAGACCTTGGTACTGGAAAATACCAACTATCTTCTAAGGGTGTATATCTTCCAAAATATAAAATCACCATGCTTCAAGAATTGCACGCTTATGAATAATATGTATAAAAGACAAGTTGGTTTGTTAATTAAGATTTTGCCTCTTTTGTACCGTATTGAAGAGTTTGCAATTCACGGTGGTACTGCAATCAATTTGTTTATAAAGAATATGCCACGTTATTCTGTTGATATAGATATTACATTCATTCCTATAAAAGACAGAGATTCAAGTTTTGCCGAGATAAATTCACTTTTGCTAATTCTTAAAACACAAATTGAAAGAGCAATACCCAATATTAATATTGTGCACAGACCTTCAACTTTGAAATTACAATGTACATCAGATGGTGCAACTGTAAAGATTGAAGTAAATGGCACAAAGCGTGGAATTATCGGTGACGTACTAGTACAAGAACTTTGTTTAAAAGCCCAATCTGAATTTAATGCAACTTGTAAAGCTAATATTGTTCCTCTCTCTCAGCTCTATGGAGGTAAAATAGCTGCAGCTCTCTCACGGCAACATCCACGAGATTTGTTTGATTACAAGTATATGGAGCTAGATAGTTTTGATGTCGTAAAAAATGGCCTTATGCTCTGTTTGCTTGGTAGCGACAAACCAATAATAGAATCGTTAAATCCAAATTTAACAAATCAGAAACTGACTCTTGATAATCAATTCAAAGGAATGACAGATGCCTCATTCTCGTATGATGACTTTGAAATAACCAGAAATGATCTTATCGCTAAAGTAAATTCTTTATTTGATAAAGACGATAAAGAGTTCCTTTTATCATTTGAGATGGGTGTTCCGTTATGGAAGAAATGTTGCGCAGGAGATTTAAGTAATCATCCTTCGGTAAAATGGAAACTCCAGAATATTCTAACATTTAAATCTTTAAAATCTGCAAAATTTAACAAAGAAATTGATAAACTTCGAGACTATTTTGAATTATAAATTCAAAAAACATTAGAGCATTAACCGTACTAAAACACGCAAATACAAACGTGGTATTACACGTCTTTTGTGTGAAACTATGCTTTAAGTTGCAAATAATCAAGCAGATATAATTATATAATATTGAACAAATCTACCTCATCCTTTATGCTCTAAAAAAATAACTCATTTTACCTGGCACGAAACTTCATATACAACTTATAATGAAGTAATTTCTTTAGGTAATTTTGGCAATCCGGGATTAGCAATGGTAATTAATTCGTATTTTTTTATAAAATAAGTAGGCCCATTTTTCACACACTCTTTTAAACCATTGACCCCATAGTATTGATCTATATGGTACGCCATAAAGAATCCAGTCATGCTAATGTATTTATCCCAATATTTTCCATATAGACCCGAATTTAATGCAGATAGTCTCTCTTTCTCATTTTTAGAAGGATTAAAAATAACTTTTGAACTATCAGAAAGAGTTATAAATGTTTTGTTTTCAATATGAGTAATTTTATTATCACTCTTATACCTATCTCTTAAAATTTTTCCTTGAGATATATAGTGAGCAATACCTTCATCAAATATTAGCATTAATGCATTATTATTGATCTCTTTAACATTAAACGAAATCCAATTTGTTTTTGTGTAATCACTTAGTATTGCATGAAACAGTTCATGAGACATAACCTCTTGTAATGCATCCATTTGTTCTTTTAATGTTTTTCCATAGGTATTGCATACAATTGTAAGATTAAAAATAATTGCTGGAGTTCCAGTATCTGTAACTGCGTATTTGTCTCCTGTTTTGTTGTAGCTAAATGACATAGCATCGCCCCATTTCCATCCCGTAGCTGTAAAATATACTTCATAATTACGAGTAGGAGTATAGTCTTCGGGGAAATAACTTAGAACTCGACTATATACACTATCCGAAAAATCAGACTCTTTGATTTTATTAATTAACGCTGCTATTTCTTTGCTTTTTATGTATGCCTCATTTAGCAAATATTTGCTTCCCGAAGAGCTGTCTTGTGGGTTATAATGGATTAGATAATTTTTAAATAAGGGTACATTTTTTTCTTGGTTTATTAATAATTGCTCCATTATTTGACTTTCGGGATATAATACTAGTATGTCAATACTGTTTTTTGGGCACCCTGCATTAAACCATGATATTATAGTGTCTAAATATTCTGTATGAAAAATTAATTTATTTTGGGAATTAATATTTATTGTTTGTAGAAGAAGTGTAATTATTAAGACAATCTTTCTCATTTTAATATAGATTAAGCTAATATTTAGTTAATTATAACTAGCAAATATAAAAATATTTAATCCAGTGGTTTAATTAGAAATTCTTTTATTTTTCAGTAATTTTCATCTCAAAAACCTACTCAACCGTTCTTGATAAGACCGTTTATACATCCGTTTGGTTTTGTCGTCCAAAAATGAATGGTCAATCAGTTCATCTATCAGCGGATTATTCACAGAGAACATCTTGATAATTGCGTCCTTTTTCTTTGGTAACACTCCGGTACGATTGGCAAACGTGATGAAATCCTCCTTACACGGGTGTCCGCTATTTCTGTATATTTCTGAATGTTCACTTTTGGGCATTAAACCATCTTTCAGGGCAAAATCATCGTCCTGCACATGAATGGAAGTGTTCATCAAATCATATGCAGGAGATAACAAATAATCACCATTAACCGACTGTTGTAAAGAAAAGTTTTTCAGGTGTGCATCACCATTGGCAAATAAATAGTTAAACACAATCAAAGTAAACAAGTGGCTCATTTCCACCTGCCATGCAGAGACATTTGCTTTCAATAATGCTGCTACATCTTCGTAGCTCCCAGTATATTTATAATCCTTTCCGTGCGTATCGGTAGTCTTTTGTGCCAATGAAGAGAAATCTTCCTGTTTAATTTTGTTTCCATCGATATCAAAATCAAACCGTTTAGTGATATAAGCCGCTTCGCCATTAGCAAAATACACAATTCCATTTTCAGCAACTTTCATCTTAAACACTTGCTTTGCTATCTGCATTGTCAGATGTTCGTTTGCGGGAATAAATTTTCTAAAGCGAAGGTTTTTATAACTCGGTGCAGGCTTTATGATATAGCGTCCGAGTTCGCCCTGTGGGGTAAGGACGACTTGCCCATTTTTCACCACGGCGGATAATTTTTCTTGTACACCTGACACCGATATTTGATTGATACTCTCTGCAAGGTCAATGCTGTCAGCATCGTAATCAAAACCCAAAACAGGACTTACCCGCTTGCCATCGAAAAGTTTTTTGAGGCAAGGCGGACTAAATGTATCATATCCCGGTGTTAAGTTGCCGGGGCAAACTTCTATCTGTTTCATATCTTTTTCACTATTATAGCTCCAATGGTGTCGGTATGAGCTGTTGCCAATAATAATCCGAACGCATCGTTTTCGTCAATCTTCAGTGTTTGACACTGGATAGCTTTATTCGTTCCCTCTGAAAGCATATTAAAAAAGAATGGGAAAAGTGTCTCTGAGGAGAACTCTCTTTGACTTTTAGGAAACGAAAGACTTATAGCTGTCTGTTTTTCATCAATCAAGAATGAATCATCGTAACAGAATATATATTTTCCGCTATCGGTTTCAGTCAGCGTACCGGCTAATACGCCATTACTAAATACTTTTGCCTGTCTCATCTATTCACCTCTTTTACCTTCAATATTATTTCCAAACCAAGCACTTCCGCTATTTTAGTAAGCGTACTCATAGATGGATTACCTTTGCCAACTTCAATACTTTTGATAATCCGCAGACTTAATCCTGTATAATCCGCTAAATCTTGTTGAGTTAAACCCAACAAGGAGCGACGTTCTCGTATGATTGTATAAAATTCCATAGTGCATTATATTGCCTCTTTACCACAAAGCTAATACCTTTTTCTTTATAAACAAATAAAAAGTGCAGTTTATTACACTTTAATTATTTAAAATAATACTATAGAAACCCAAGATATAGGCGGACAACTCTCGGACTGAGGCGGACAAAATGAGTAATTTTATTTGTGCCTAAATCGTTATCTACTACAAAAGAGTCATAGGCTCAATTTCTGCTTTTTACTTTTAAGCCACCCGCGTCAGCGCAGAAGGATCACCGACCAGAGGGAGGTAATCCTAGTCTATATTTGCTAATAATATTAATTATTCAGGAAGTATTAATAATAGATTACTATTTTTTACCTTCTATAAAGATGAATAGGTGAAAATATATGAGTTTAAAAAGGCATTACTACTGTTTTTTGGTTATGACGTGGCGTGTTTCATGTTACGGGTCTGCCTGTCTATCCTTTACAGGCTGTGTGTTTCGGTGTTGTTTCTGTTGTTACTTGCCCTGATGGTATTATAAACCAATTAAATAAAACGCCAAGAGCAACCGCCCGTTTACATTCTGTTTCAGACAGACTTATACAAATGTTAACATGCTATCTCGGGTTTGATTGACTTATTAATGAGTCTTTATGGTTTATATTTTTAAAATTGAATCAGAAATATCATTAAACTAATTGATAAGAATACCTGGAGTTACTAGCTTCCATATAAAAGATAATATATTAGCATTTACCCAATCAACCAAGACCTCAACCACCCATCCATTGAGGTTTTTTTAATATTTAAAATCTTCCCAACCGTACTAAAACACGCAAATACAAATGTGGTATTACACGTCTATTTCGCAAAAGTATGTTTTATATCGTTAATAAACAAATAGATAAGCTCGTGTAAAATATCTGTGATTATAATCATCAGCAATCTACTCCTAACTTTGTGCTTAGATGATTAACTTTGTTTGTGATTGCATCTAAATTTAGTAATAAAAGTAAACTGAGCATTGTTTTGAGTGTTATAAGTCTATGACGATACTATAAATTTATTTATAAATTAATAAAAATAACTAACAAAATGATACCACAAATAAACATGTTTCAAATAATATTATTTGTAGAAAATCAAGAGATTAGTAGTGATTTTTATCAACAATTATTTCGTACTAATCCTTCTCTAAAAGTCACAGGAATGACTGAATTTACCATTTCAGAAAATCTTAAACTTGGACTTATGCCCAACGAAGGTATCGCCAGAATTTTAGGTAAAGTCATACCTCATCCAGCAGATGGAAATGGCATTCCTCGATGTGAGTTATACTTATATGTTGAAGACCTAGAATTAGAATTTGCAAATGCCATAAAATGCGGAGCAAAATTAGTTAGCGACATTCAGGAAAGAAACTGGGGCGATAATGTTTGTTATTTTGCCGATCCAGATGGACATATTATTGCCTTTGCTAAGAAAATAAGTAATTTATTGTGAGATAAATTATATTGATTTTATCCATTTTTCAAAGCAACTAAAAACAGCAGCCTATTGCCCCTTTGATTTCAAACGCCTCCACTCACACCCCTCTAGATGGTCGTTGATAAAGCCCGATGCTTGAAGGTGGGCGTAGCAGATTGTCGACCCGAAAAATTTGAATCCGCGCTTTTTCATGTCTTTACTCATCGCGTCAGAGATAGGAGAGAAGGCAGGAATCTCCTTCAAAGAATGGATTGAGTTGACAATAGGTCTATTATTGGGGAAGAAAGTAAGCGTATACTTATAGAAACTCCCGAACTCTTTTTGGATCTCCAGAAAGTGCTTTGCATTAGAAATTGTAGCCTTGATCTTTAGGCGGTTTTTTACAATGCTGTGAAGCTGCATCAGTCTCTCCACATCATCGTCTCCCATTTGAGCGACACGCACTGCATCGAAATCGCAAAAGGCCTTACGATACCCCTCACGTTTGCGCAGTATCGTTATCCAACTCAGCCCCGCTTGCGCACTCTCAAGCACAAGAAACTCAAAAAGAGTCATGTCGTCGGTCACCAATTTGCCCCACTCCTGGTCGTGGTATCTCATATAAAGCTCGTCAGTTCCGCACCAACCGCAGCGTCCGTTTATGATGTCTTGCATGTTAAGTAAAATTAATTTTTATACCATTAAGTACAATACCGAAAGGTACAAAAATGATTGTACATATAAGTGAAAATTATTATTGTAGTTCATGACTGTCCACTAAAAATTTAAGGACAATTGTTGGTTATATAAAAGTTCAATCTGCCAGCGATTGTTATAAAGCAATGCTACATTACATTAATCGAAACAAAGTCCTCATTCAAAGCATATCACATAAACAACAAAATATATTTCTAAATTTGTCCAGTTTATTACGCAATAAACGGGACAAATAGTTTATATTTGCACAAAATAATATTGCATGAAAATATCTGATATCGTTGCAAATACCATAGACAGATTTCCAACTGACTATATTTTTACCTATACTGATTTCAATATAGATGTAAATCGCAAAGATGCAGTTGTAAAAGCCTTGAACAGAATGGTAGCAAAGGGCAAAATAACAAAGCTGTCAAAAGGGAAATTTTACAAACCGCGCCAATCACGGTTTGGAGCTTTACAGCCATCTGCATATCAGATTGCAAAAGATCTATTGGAGCAGGGTGGCGAAGTAATCGGATACATTACTGGTTACAACGCATACAACGAAATGGGCCTTACCACTCAGATACCTGCTTCACTCCAGATTGGCACAAACAAGTACCGGAGAGCAATCAAAAGAGGATTATATAAAATCTCATTCATTGTTCAACCCAATAAGATCACAAAAACAAATATAGAGTTGCTTCGTATTCTTGATGCCATCCGTTATATCCGGGTAATCCCTGCAACTACTCCAGAACAGGCTTGCCAGCGGTTGATGATTATTCTATCACAACTCTCGTACGAAAAAATAAAAACATTGGCAACGCTGGCATTAAAATATAGCCCTGCCGTACAGGCTCTTTGTGGTGCCATGCTCGAAAATATAGGGGCTGATAAGTCGTTGACTGATAAAATAGCAGCCTCTCTGAATCCTGTAACTGAATACAATATACCGGTTTCTGAATCCGTATTACCTAACAAGAAAAAATGGAGGATCAAATAATGCTACACAATGACTCGAAACTTTTTAAAGATACTGTACTCGCTACTTCCGAATACTTCCACATATCTCCGGTATATATTGAGAAAGATTACTGGATAACCAACACCCTGCGTAGGTTGTCGCAGAATTCTAATGCAGACAAAGTAGTGTTCAAGGGCGGAACTTCATTATCCAAAGCTTATAACCTAGTTGATCGCTTTTCTGAGGACATTGATATCGCTGTCATTGATGCAAACTCGTTTAACGGAAATCAGTTGAAGACATTGATTAAGAAAGTAGCTAAAGAAATGACCCTTGATTTGGAAGAAATTCAAGTGGAAGGTGTCACCAGTAAAGGCTCCAGATTTTACAAAGCAGTATATGCTTATCCCGATATACTGAAGCAGAACCCCAAAACTGCTATCAGCTCAGGAAAATTACTGGTGGAAGTAAACTCTTTTGCTAACCCATACCCATATGAAGCCAAAAGTATCACGTCGTTTATTGAAAGCTTTCTCGATAAAACAGGAAATAAAGATCTGATTACGGAAAACAACTTATATCCCTTTAAAGTAAATGTACTGGACAAACGACGTACAATGATAGAAAAACTCGTTTCATTAATCCGTTTCTCTTTTGCCGAAAATCCGGTAATAGCCATAGCTTCCAAAATCCGCCATTTCTACGACCTGTATTTTTTAGCAAACGACCTGGAATGTGCTGTCTACTTCAACTCGCCCGATTTCAAAAAAGACTTTAAAGAGTTATATGCACATGATCAAGAGATGTTTTCTGAACCGGCAAACTGGGTGGGCAAATCTGCGGATCAGTCACCGTTAATGACTGATTTCACTGCTCTTTGGACAAAACTGAAAGAGACATACAATACAGAGCTTTCTCAGTTAGCTTTTTCTAGAGTACCGGAAGAAAAGCAAATTTCGAATAAGTTTATTCAGATTATTGATCAAATAATAAAACGCTAAAGAACAGATAATAAACTAGAAGAGTCCATTAAATAAAAGACATCTTAACATGACGAATATGGAAAATTTTTATATAAACCAAGAAGGGTATTCGCAAACTGAAATGTTTAGGATTATTAATTCATTATGGAAGGATGATTCTATTATCAAATTAAAAGAACTTAACGATATTGACTTAAGTTACATACCAATTTTTCGTCAAGTTAAGTTTGTTATAGATTATTTAATAAGTTATGAAGAGATAAAACTTACTCTTACTAAAGCATTGCCTACTAACCTTGTAAAAGAAATTTATTCTTTGGGAGTTATTGATGATTACTTAGAATTCAGAATGCCTAAACAGTTAAAAGAGAAAGATTCAATGACTGTTGAAATCGTCCATGTTTTACTTAAAATAATGAAACTGACAAAAGAGAGAAACGGGATAATGACTCTGACAAAAAAAGGTAAATGTATTTCTCAAAATAACGTGGAGTTGTTGAACTTACTTCTTTTTGCTTATACTTATTTTTTGAACATAACATATTTTGATGGATATGAAAATTACTCTATTGGGGTATATGCAATTGGATTTAGTTTTCTTTTAGTCTCCAAATATGGTGATGAAAAGCGTCTTTCCACTTTTTATGCTGAAAAATACTTCAAAGCATTTCCTCACCTATGTAATTGTATTGAATCTAGATATAGCAATATTATTGATAGAGTTGATAGGTGTTACTCGTTAAGGACTTTTGAACGATTTATGTTGCAGTTTGGAATCATAGAGATTGAAAAGACAAAATATCCTGATAGTAAAACTTATATAAAAAAGAGTGCTTTATTCGACAAAATGTTTCAAGTAAAAATATGAATCAAACCTTTCAAAACTTAGGGCTAGAGGAGCCTGTTCTAAAGGCAATTGCAGACGAAGGTTATGCCGAACCAACTGAAATTCAGCTGTGCGCAATTCCTGCAATTCTCAAAGGACGAGACGTTATCGCCTCTGCACAGACGGGTACTGGCAAGAGTGCCGCCTTTTGTCTGCCGATATTGCAGCTGCTCGCAAAAGCCAAGAGAGACGAGGGATACCGCGGCATTAGGGCATTGGTCCTCGCACCGACACGAGAGTTGGCAGTGCAGATTGAGTCTGCCTTTTCAACCTATGGGAAGTATCTGCCTCTCAACCAGACAGCTATATTTGGAGGCATCCCTCGAAAGGTGCAGATAGATTACCTTGGACGCGAAATTGATACTCTTGTCGCCACACCCGGGAGACTTCTCGATTTGATCGAAAGGGGACACGTCGATTTGTTTGCAATACGTCATTTTGTTTTGGATGAGGCAGATACGATGCTTAATCTTGGATTCATGGAGGATGTGCAGCGCATAATCGCTCTTCTTCCCAAAGAGAGACAAACGCTCCTCTTCTCTGCGACGATTCCTCCCGAAATTTCGACTCTTGCGCAAGCAATTTTGATTAACCCTGAGCAAATTGTGACCTCTCCAAAGGTGAAAACGGCAGCTGGAGTGAGGCAGGAGCTTTATTGGGTTGGCAACGACCATAAGTTGTTTCTGCTTAGCTATATTCTAAAAACTAAGGAGATAGACTCTGCTTTCATCTTCACCAGCACTAAGAGTGGAGCAGACAAAGTTGCGCAGACACTAACGATGCAGGGTTTCCCCGCTGAGGCAATTCATAGCGACCGATCTCAGCGCGAGAGAGGGGAGGTGCTGGAGAGGTTCAAATCAAAAGAGGTGCGTTATCTAGTTGCCACTGATGTTGTTGCCAGAGGGATTGATGTGGACGGGATTACTCATGTCATCAACTTGGAACTTCCGCAAGAGGCTGAAAATTATATCCATCGCATTGGTCGCACAGCAAGAGCTGGGGCAGACGGAATTGCAATAACGCTCTGTGATCCAAAGCATCAAGCTAAAATCAAGCAGATTGAAAAACTAATCGATCAAAAAATTCCTATTATCGCAACTCACCCCTTCATGAATTCTGTCCGAAAATTCCTACTTAAAAAGTAGTTATTTGTTCCTGAGAGACGATTTATAGCTTATACCTATTGACCAGATTGTCCAAGCTGTGTAGAAAAATCGCTGTTTTAGTCCAAAATAATCAGCTAGAATGTCCGGAAAGTAAACGAGAAAGCCAAGTGCAAAAAGCACTGTGCTAATAATCACAAGAGTTTTGATTTTAATAACGTCTCTTCTTTTATACCAAAAGATGAGAGTCACTAACGGTGCAATGATGATCAAAAGCATAGGCAGACCTACATAACCGTGTTCTGGAAGTGGCATTGGGTATAATCCTGGCCCAGCGAGAAAGGAGTACATCAAAAAGAAAAAAAGAGGGACTTTATTCAGATTTTTCTCTTTGCAAAATCTCCATAACCCTGCAACAAACACAACATTTAATGCAGAACTAAGCACTAAGCCAATTGTGAAAATATACTGTGATTTTGTTCCTAAAGCTCCCAATTCGCTTACCATCCAACTTAAATGATTATAACCATCTATCATCGGCGCACAAATTAAGGTCGTAATCCAAAAAGTAAGCGGTGCGACGATCCCGAAATAAAGTAATTGTTTATTTTTCATATAGTTTATTTTTGGTTATTACTTAGTTTAATGACCAATATAAAATCATCAAGATTTTCTTCAATCACATAAAATCCGAGACGCTTATACAAATTGATAGCTGGATTACCTTTTGAAACGCTAAGAGATACTTGATGATATCCTTTTTGAAATAGATAGTTAAGCATCTGTTTCATCATTTTCGTACCAATACCAAAGTTTCTATATTCTTTATAAATAGCGATACCTATTTCAGGAGTATTTTCATCAATATATCCATACCCCTTTAATTCTCCATGAAAATTTCGCGACCAAACTACACCAACAATGTTATCGCTATTATTACTATTACTATTGACAATTCCAACTAGGCAATGATCATCCTTAGAGTGTCCCCAATTATCCCAGTATATTCTAATATTGGGAATGTAAATTATATCTTTTGGATATGGTGTTGATGGATTTGGTTGATATATTGATTCATACATAAACTCCCCAAGTAAATATGTTTCACTATTCTTAATACCTCTTATTTCAACATCGAATGACATATCTATGAATATCTTATGGTAATCTATAATGCTTATTTATTACGGTAATCTATATGCTAATCTATATACTTATCTATATGCTAATCTATATACTTATCTATATAATTATTTATTGTGCTAATTTATAATAATATAATCGGATAATTATCATCTAATCTGAGATAAATGAAAAGTTGTGCTTTTGAACAATTTAACAATTCCGATTTGAAATTGAATACTAAATTTTGAGATAGGATTGATTATTATAGTTAAATTACAGATATACAGTGCGATATACAGTTTCCTGCAGATCCCCCCTATCTGCCAGAATAAAGTATAACTATCACATAATGTGCGTAATAGCACTTTTTAATCTTGTGTTTTGGAATCTTTAAAACACTAATATCTTATAATACAGACACATAAGAATTATTCTGGCAGATAGGGGGGATCTGCAGGAAATCGCAAAACGCATTGTCTATGTGATACTTAGTCTCTATTTGAAAATTTAACTTCAAACTAAGATACATCGAATACAAATTCATGTGATGTTTCGGACATGGCGAAGCGGAGCTGAGCACATAACTTGCGAAGCACCTTTAGAATCGAAAAGTTTTGCCTGAATTAAGCCGAATAAGATATATGTATCTTCTGAACAAGTCATTACATTTTTTGTCTGCAATCTTATCCGAACTATATTGTTGATTATCTGAGCGTTTTGCAAATACATGCAGACTACCCATAGTCTGACGGAAAATGCAAAACGCTCAGACTATAAGGTGGTTAGCTAAGGGGGAGTTTGTCCTTTGATCAATGATAGGTGAAAGGTGATATTTTATAGGTAACTAGAAAATTAGATTCCGTCTTTCTGTCTGCTTACCTGTATGTATGTATGTATGTATGTATGTATGTATGTATGTATGTATGTATGTATGTATGTATGTGTGTATGTATGTATGTATGTATGAATATCGATTAACTTCTTGCTTCAAGGTTGTGGAAGGAAAAGAGAAAGGGTAACTAAAGTCATTTTAGTCACCCTTTTAATACATATTTAATATTTCGTAATTGTCGTAATTGTCTAAAACATCTAAAACATCATAAATCTCATAAATATCTTAAATCTATTGAATATCTTGAATGTTTTAAATCTCTTAGATCTCTTATAGCTCTATTGATTTAGAGTCTTTTAGTTCGTGTTTGCCGTGTAGGTATTGGTATTGAGCTACTTGAACTTTGTTTTTATTTGATGCTGCTGGGTAAATTACGATAAAGTCCATGTTTTCGGCATCTTGGTCTATTGCAGCATTTTTGTCTCTGCTCTTCTTGTCTTCCCAAGTTCCTGAGTTAGCGTAAATGCACTCTTGCCCTTTTGTGTTGGTGAAGGTCTTGATCATTGGGATATGGGTATGTCCAAAGACAACAACTCTTTGTTCACTTGCTTTATTGTTGAAATATTGAGTTTGTGATTGATTATCAATAAATGAGGTTGCAAGGCTGCCAATGATAGCAGAATCAATTGGAGTCATAATTGATGCGTTGTTGAATGCAAGACGCTCTTCCCAGTTTTTCTGTGTAAAAATACCATTGTACAGATTCATTATGAGACTCTTATTCTTTGGGTCGTTTTTGGGAAGAAGATCATTGATTGAATATGTTTTTGTATAATTTCCAATATTAGTGGTGATTATAGGTTCATTAAAATCATCTTTTACAAAGATTAAACCGGTCAGAACTTTGTTCCAAAGAGTGTAGTAGATGTATTTAGTCTTTTGTTCTACATTAGTGCTGTCGTATAGCTTAGCCTCTGGAACTTTTGTAGCAGCCTCAGGCGTTGTTGGATCGGTAAATGAGTTTGCAGCTATGCGTGCAAAGAAGTAGCCTGGAGGAAGAATTGCTCCTTTTGCATCTGCATCATTTGCATTTGGGCACATTGAGCTAAAGAAGTCGTATCTGTGCGAGTGCTCAATTGCAATTTGCGGGTATCCTTCGGGATGGTATGTGCCTACCTCTGTTTTATTGGCAGCGTCTCTCGCTTGGTTGATTCCGGGCATCGCTAAATCGATGTTTTCTGGGGTGAAGCCCATATCGTGGTTACCAGGAACGTATGTTACCTTAACTTTTCCGTCTGCAATGATTCCATTGATTACGTCGAAAACCTCCTTGTTAGCAGCAACTGTCTTCTTAACAAAGTCAGCCTGGGTGCCTCCACCATAAGTGTCCGTTCTAGTTGGGATATACCACTCGTCTAACATATCTCCCCCAATTACTAACTCTTTTACAGTTTCGGACGAGCGAATTTCTTTCAAAAATTCGGTTAATCTTCCTAAATGTTTAACATTTTCTGAGTAGGAGAGATCATTGCCTAAGTGTAGGTCGCTGATAATTACAATTTTGTCTCTTGTAGATTTATTGCTCTCTTCGATACTGTCAAATGGACTATTAGTCGATTTTGAAGAACTACAACTGGAAACTGACAACAAATAAAAAATTGTTGTTAATGAAAGTAGTAATGGGATGAACTTTTTCATAGATTATGTTTATTTAGTGCTTGTTGCAATTAATAATACAGCGAATTTAACTATTTAGTATAAAAACTCACAATTAAGATTAAAAAATGATAAATCCCAAAAACAAACACTTTTAGGGGTCTGTTTTTGGGACTTGAGAACTAGCCTTGTTCTATAATTCAATTATCATGTTATTGTTGCGTGTGTGTTTTCCGTGAATGTATTGTGATAGTGAAACTTGCAGTTTTTTACTATTAGACATAACTGGACTAATTACTATGAAATCCATCTTTTCTGCATCTTGATCGATGACTTCACTTTTATTTCGTGTCTTTTTATCTTCCCATGTTCCCGAATTTGCGTAGATGCAGTCTTTACCTGATAGATTTTTGTATATGCTTATCAAAGGTTTATGTGTGTGTCCAAATATTACAATTCTACTATTACTGAGTGGGTTCAGAAAATATTGAATCCTTGCTTGATTGTCGATATAGGTAGGATCTAATCCAGAACTGATAGATGTATAGACATCAAGCATAACTGGAACATTGTTGTACTTTAGGCGGTTATCCCAGTTTGTTTGTGTGAAAAGATCGTTATAAAGTTTGATATCGATATATCTGGTATTTGGGTCGTTTTTTGGAACAATGTCATTAATAGCGTATGTATTAACGAATTTACCAACATTGGTCTTTATGATCTGTTCACTAAAATTATCGTTAACATAGATGACATATGACAGAGCAGTTTTCCAAGTATTATAGTAAGTATATTTTAAAAATTGCTCGTAAGCCGAAAAATATTGTACAACTTCATGAATTTTTGTCGCATTTGCTGATGTCGTAGGATTCGTGAATGAGTTGGCTGCTATTCTTGCAAAGAAATAACCTGGAGGAAGAATCGATCCTGGAGCTTCTGATTCGTTTGCATTAGGGGTAAGGCAGTTATAGAAATCGTATCTATGTGAGTGCTCAATTGCAATTTCTGGATATCCAGTTGGGTTATATGTTCCAATGCCAGTTTTATCTGAAGCATCTCTCGCCTGATTAACGCCTGGTAGTGCTAGATTTATATTCTCAGGAGTAAAACACATATCGTGATTTCCAGGAACATATGTCAATTTTACATTGCCATCTTGGATTATTCCATTTAGAACATCGAAAACCTGTTTGTTTGCAGCTACTGTCTTTTTGATAAAGTCAGCTTGAGTTCCTGTTCCATATGCATCTACCCTTGTTGGAATATACCACTCATCAAACATGTCTCCTGCTATGACTAACTCCTTTACAGTTGATGAGTGTCTAATTTCATTAAGAAATTGTTCTAGTCTCGGTAGATGTGATACTGTTTCTGAATAGGATAGATCGTTTCCTAAGTGTAAGTCACTAATAACAACTATTTTATCTCGCACGTTATTGTGGCTAACACTAATTGTGTCAAAAGGAGTAATTAATACTTCTGTTTGGGGACTCTTTTGGCACGAACAAATAGTTATACAAAATGACGAAACAAGAACTAATAGACTGATTTTTTTCATTTGTTATTGAGTTTAATACTTTGATGCAAAAATATGGCTAAAGTGAATGTGTCATGTTTCATATTTACAAACCTTTTGTTCCATTTTTACAAAATATATTGTTGATTTATTGTATTTTTGCGCCTCAATAAGATTATTTTTACATGCAATATTTATACATAGCGACAACTTTTGCAGGCGCAATAATCTGTTTTTTAGCTTCTTTTCTGCTATTTGTGCGCAGAAAAACAGGTGAACGTGCGAGAACAATTCTTGCAGCGATAGTTTTCATGTCTGTTTTTAATTATTTACCTCGGTTTATCGACTCGATAAATGGTGTTGCTCCCGATTTTGTAGTATCGTCGAAAATGTTGCTGGTGGCCATTTTTATGGTAATTATAAATCTTATCTACCCCATAGAGGTAATATCTCCTCGTTGGCTAAATTTAAAAAGGACGCTTTACCTTTTCTCTCCGTTTATAATTCTTGTTATACTCTATAATCTTACATTATTATTTGGTGTTGATTATAAGCCATATAGGTCTATTTTAGAGATGCTGCCAAACATTGAAGATTTTGATGTTATTTTCCGTCTCTTTTTAGGCATGATGATACTTCTACCTAGTCTATTCATCATAGTTTTACATAGATATGGTCGTTATAAGTATACAGATAATGTTTGGATTACAAAATACACGATTGCGTTTCTTATTACCCTAGTTGCCTATCTGATAGTGTTGATTTATAATCATCCAGTTATGAATATCTTGTATTATTATATAGGCGTTGGATGTAATCTTTATCGAATATATTTAGAACTATTCGACCGATTGATAGGGACCCCTGTCGTTGAGACTGTTGCTGAAAAACCAGCAGTTGAAGTAAAGAATAATGTTTTGATAGAGAAGCTTGATTCTTTGATGGAAAAGAGCAGTGCGTGGCGCGATCCCGATTTGTCTTTGAATACTTTGTCTGCAGAACTTTGTACTAATCGTACAACTTTGTCCCAAGTGCTGAGAGAGAATGGATACGAAAATTACACTAATTATATAAATCGTTTACGTATAGAGGATTTTGTAAAGCAGATTGAATCTGGTGAGATGACTAATTACCAGGATGCCTTCTTTTTTGTAGGCTTCCGCTCACGCAGCACAGCTTTGCGTAATTTCAGACAATTTACTGGTAAGACTCCTTCGGAGTACTTTGAGGATAAACAATAAGGGCAGACCCTTTTTATCGTCTGCCCTTAAGCGTTTGCGGTCGTATGCCTTTTTCGATTTGTGCACCCTTTTCACAGTGAGGGGGCGCTTGTGATTTTCAATCTCCGCTTCACGGCTAGCTTTGCGGTGAGCTTTGACATAATCACTCTGAGTGATTCTTAATTTTTTCATCTTGTGAAATTTTGGTTTAATATAGTTTGAAATTCTTCAATAAACAATCCAACATGATAGCCATCTACTAAAGCATGATGAACGTGTATTGATATTGGTAATACTTTTTTATCACCTTGTTCGGTCAATTTACCAAAGGTTATTTTAGGGCAGCTATCTGGGAAAGAGTAACTTCTGGCATGTGACATTGATGTGAATTTAATCCAAGGCAGTGATGAGTAGTGGATTACATTTTCTCCTGATGTGGCAGGAATTAGATCTGTCGAACCCTTAACTCGAATAATCTCTTGTCTTGCAGACTCTTGAAATGTGAGAAAACTCTCTTCAAAGGGCATGTATCCAAAACCAAAAGTCCCATTATCTCTATTTATAGTTGGTGATGCATCAATTTGATCATATATAAATACTTGATCATTAAGAATTCGATATCTAAATGATTCGATTTTATTTGCTGCAAGTAGTGATGAATGAAGGTAATAAAGGAAAAATGAAAAACCATTTTCTTTACATATTTTGTATGCATTTGTACACTCTACCTCAACTGTAGCTCCCCAAAAAGGTTCTTCAAATTTGCTGAAAAAATGAAAGTGCTCCTTTCTGTTCCAATTTTTGATATCAAGTAATGTCTTCATTTTTAATTTATTCTAAATGTTGAGGGGGAAGTCCCTCTTATCTCTTCGCCTCTATAGTATACCTTCCACGCGTCTTTTGTCAGATGCTTCTAAATTGATAACTCCGCACGAGGCAACTACCATTGTTGCAGAAATGATAAAAGTGGCTATAGATAAAGTTTTCATGATGAAATTGTTTGCAAAAACAAAAGCAATTATGGTGCCAATCAAATAATTTTTAACTTTAGATATTCTTAAAAGACATCTATTATGAGACATTTAACTTTCTTCTTAGCTGCTTTTATTCTCTTTAATTGTGCCAATAAAGATTTGTTGATTACTAAATCATTTATGTTGGCACCTAATGTTAGCCTTATAAAAATATTCAAAGGTGATAAGGAGTGTTCAAGTTTGAACGAAAAAATTATAAATGATTATAAAGCAATTATTAATGAGTATCGTGCTAATAAAGAAGGAATTAAATACTCTATTAGTTCAGAATTTTTTCTTCACGATAGCATCATAACAATCAAGGTTTCGGAAAAACAACAAATGGAGATGTCTGAGGGTTTAATGAAGTATAATGTGTATCATTATGATTATAAGAATAATAAAATATTAAATACTTCGAAGATGTTCGAAATTTTTGGTTTGTCGCAAGTTCCGATATTGAGTGCATTTGCAGAGCAATGTATAATGCCCGACGAGATGGCAGAACCGTTGTTCGATCTAGATTGGTTTGAAAAAGTTAAGTGGAAGGAGTTAAATTTGATGAAGTTTTACATCAATAACGATAATAAGATTGTAATTATTTATCCTTTAGCCAACGACGGAATTGAGGGTGAAATTATTTTAAATTGATAATCTGAACTACATGAAATTTAGAATATTAGTCTTTTTAGCTGTAGCAAAACACTCAAATTTTACCAAGGCGGCGAAGGAGCTTCATATCTCTCAGCCTGCAGTGAGTCGTCATATTCATGAATTGGAATCTTGTTTAAGTCGAAAGTGAAAACTTTTTCGAAGTATCTTTTGCAAATATCTGTAGTGGGCTTGGGTTTTGGGATGAATCTGAATGAATCGTTAGCGGCTGGAATTGATGGAATCCTTTATACAGTCGTCTCTGTTTCGGGGGTTATGGTAATCGGTTACTTTATTGGAAAAGCTATAGGAATACCAAGTAAACTTGCATATTTAGTCTCTTCGGGGACTGCTATTTGCGGGGGAAGTGCAATTGCGGCTATTTCGCCAGTAGTGGATGCTAATGAAAATGAGACCTCTGTCTCTTTGGCTGTTATTTTTACTCTTAATGCTATCGCTCTCTTTTTATTTCCTTTTGTAGGTAATCTATTGGGTATGGATCAAATAAGTTTTGGTAAATGGGCTGCTATTGCAATTCATGATACAAGTTCTGTTGTTGGAGCTGGTATGTCTTATGGTCCTGATGCATTGAAGGTTGCTACTTTGATTAAGCTTACTAGAGCGTTGTGGATCATTCCTTTATCTCTGGTCTCTTTTCTTATTTTCAAGAAGGAGAAGGTTAATAAAGTCGCTATTCCTTGGTTCATCTTTCTCTTCTTCGCAGCAATGGTCTTCGCAACTTATATCAACCTTCCCGCACTCCTCTTAAGAACAATCTCCATGGCATCTCACTCCTCTCTTTCTCTAACACTCTTTCTGATCGGAAGTACCCTTTCAATAGAAGCCATAAAAGACGTGGGTATAAAACCGATCCTTTTTGGAGTTATTCTTTGGGGGATAATTTCGGTAACTACATTATTAATTATTTACTAAAATCGTAGCCTGGTTTATTAATTATTTGATATTTATTATCATCTATTATTGAAGCTAAACCTAATTTGACGAAGATCATCCCAACTACATGGACATGACAGCCGTGATTTCGAACTTGCTGAGGATATAATTGGTTCATTAAAATCCCATCATATATGCAATTATTTGCTAAGCTCGCTTGATAAATTCTACTCAACATTTGAAATGGGATTTCTAAGCATGTATTAGTTGCATTTCCAATATTAACTAGATATCCTAGTTGATTATTAAAATTATAAGAATTACAATGATGATTGTTTCTTACAATATATCGATTTGTAGAGATAGGTGTGTCAATTTCTGTTTTAACTGCTAACATAGTTTTAGGTTTTAATGAATTTATAAAAATGGCCAATATTTACTTCCAAATATTGTTGAGACAAATGCAAAGATCAGGTAAGCAGAACAAACTGAAAGAAGAGTCATAAATAAAAAGGATAGACGCAATCCTGGTTTAATTTTACTTTCGTTTTCCATGGATAAGTTATAAGAATTTGATGTTTGAGTTTTAGAATTTACATGGCGGAAACCAAAACCCTTTAATACTCAATTTTTATTAATCATCTCCGCCATGTTCCATTCTTCAAGCAAGATTAAAATTATAATGAGATAGTTATATAATCACTAAAAAGTAGTTGCATCATTTTGCAACTATTTTAAAAGATATTGTATTATTGCCTTTTTCATGCTTGTATAAATTGTAGAAAGTACTAAATTTGTGATGTTTAGAAGGTTTTTTTATGAGGTATTTTATAAAAGTGTTATTGGGCTTAGGTTTTTTTGTTTTTTCCCTTTTTCATTCCATCATCGCGTTTTCTAATGATATTTTTATCGGAAGCAGAAAATATAATTCAACTCTTTTCAATTCAAATTTGTTAATCAAAACTGCTGTTGATTATGATAAAAAAATATTTTATATCAATTGTGGTGATTCATTGATTAAAATTGATCTAAAAACATTTTCCGAAATAGAAAGAGTAAAACTTAAGCTACCAAAGGAGAGTGACTTTTTACTAGAAGCGTCTATTCCCGTGTTTTATTTGAATGAATTACATATTGTACATATTCAAGGAGGATACTTATACAAAGTAGTGTCAGATTCATTGTGTAGGGTAGATAGGTCATTTAACCATAAGATGCAATGTGAATCTTCGATTTTTGTGTTAAATGATACTCTATACAAATTTGGTGGATATGGATTTTGGTCCTGTAGAAATTTTTCTACATTTTTCAACTCTTCGTCGAAGGAGTGGGATATTGTACAACCTTTAACATCTTTAGTACCTCAAGGTGTGTCTTTTGCTGATACTTATTTTGATAAAAATAATATGTATGTATTTAATGGGTTTTATCAGGAAGATGGTGAATATCAAAAAAGTAAAGATTTTGATCAATACTGGTCTTTTAACTTTGTGAATAAGCAATGGAGGTATCTTGGAATGAGACAAATTTCATATTCAAAATATCAATTGAAGATAACAGGTAAAAATTATTTCATTCAGATTGATGATAAATATTCTTATAAACTGGATATTCTTAATAATAAAGCCTATGTGTACTCCAAATCGGCATTAGCTACAAGTATAATTGCAAATTCTTTTTATTATGACGGATATTTATATTTAATTGTAGCTAACAGTAAAGAGAATAGTCCTGTCTATTTAAGGAAAGTTAAAGAAGATCAGCTTCTTAAGGATTTAGTGGAAATTAAAGAGATTTATAGACCGAAAAACAGGATTTATTATGTTTTATCAGTAATATTTGTAATTCCTTTATTGGGCTTTGGATTTTGGGTATTTGATAAAAAAAGAAAACTAAGGAAGCGAATAATATTAAAAAATGGAGAAATACAGTTCCAAAATGCAATTCAACAAATTGACAAAAACAGTTATAATATTATAAAAGCATTATTGGAGAAAAACGATCTGGATACTAATAGCCTTTTGGAATTAATTGATAATCAAGATTTGCATTATTCTCATAGAACAAGAGTTCTTCATCAATTAATAACAGAATTAAATTTGAAACTAAGTCTATTAACTGGAATAAATGAGGATTTTATTCTGGTTAAAAAATCAGATATAGATAAAAGAATAAAAACATATTATCTGAATAAATCAATGTTCTAATCTACCGCACCATCGCTTTTTTCTTGTACTCTGCTGGCATTTTTTCGATTGCGTAGCGGAGGGAGGTTCGAGGCATAATTGATTTTTTGGAGAGTACGTAGTTGAAGATCTCCTCTAAGTGAGCTTCGGAAGCAGCTTTAAGCATCCATCCGTACCCTTTCCTTACAAGATCGTCTGAGTCTTCGAGCAAAATGTCTGCGATTTCGAGGATGTCTCTAAAGAATAGTCCTTTACGGGCTGGGATTATTAAAGTTACTGCTGCCGCGCGTTTTAGCCATCTATGATCGGATCGAGCCCAGCGTTTTAGCTCTCTTAAATATTCTGGATACATCATCATGAACTCTCCAATTGTGTGGTTGCAAAGAGTGTCGCAATCTGCCCAATTTGTGACATAATTTGAGACCCATCTCTCGAATACTTCAAAATCAGATGGTTCGAACTGTCGATGAATCGAGTCTGCCCAATTGCAAGCAATTATTGCCTCCTCTAAGTATCCCGATTTCCAAAGCTCTTCGCATAATGAAAAGATTTGCTCTTTAGGCAGACTTTTTATCTGTTTTAGCCCTTCTCTCCCAATTTTTACTGCTAATGAAGTACTTACGCCGTAAACTTTTGCCCTCTCTCCCTCTTTGAAAAAGCGGGCAGACGATTGAAGAGTCTTTTCGTCGGCGCTATCAATTAGTGTCTGACGAATATCTTTGATTATGTTTGCATTAACCATAGATTATATGATTTAAATGAGATGATTTAGATGCTGCAAAATAGGGTGACTAAGAAAGGGACTGTAAAATCGACTACCATTCCATGGTAGATTGAGGGGATGACGAATTTTTCGCCAGCAGTGCGTGTGATGATTGGGAGTGTTGTGTCCATTGTCGTTGCACCTCCGGCAGAGATAGGGGAGAGGTTTCCGAACCATCTGACCATCAATGGAGCGAGGAGCAGGGTCATTATTTCGCGACTAATATTGGATAAAAGGGCAATTGTGCCAAGTTCGGCTCCTTTGTATTCGGTGATGAAAATACTTGAAAGAGAGTAATATCCAAATCCGCTACCGACAGCCATACACTCGGCAGTAGAGCGAAGGGGAAGGACAAAACTTATCACCGCCGCGCCAGCGAGTGTGCCAATTATTGTCATTAATGGTAAAAAAATGATGCCTGGATTTAGAGATTTGAAGTTTTGAAGAGCGTTCGGATCTTTGCCAATACTTACTCCAACGCAGAACATCAGTGCGCAAAGGGCAAAGTAGCTTAGTTCGAGATTGCTGAATTCTGGTGGGACGATTTTAAAAGTGCCAAGTATTACTCCAGCAATAAAAAAACTTACAATAATTATGCTTCCTTTCATAGAGACTCCTTCTTGCGATTAATATAGGTCCATAAAAGTTTAGCCATTGTAATACTTCCAAGTGTTGCTGCAGCAGCTATAATGAATGCCTCTAGACCAATTGTATGAAGATTATTCATAATCTTATCATTCCCCCCTACGTCAATTCCCAACAGAAATAATAAGATCCAAATAAGTACAGTAATTAACTTTGAAGTTGCTTTTAGATTCTGGTTACGAAAAATCCTCCCAAAAGCAATACCGAGTATCATTAATCCAATTACTACAAACATCCTATTTAAGATTTTTTTTGAACTTAATCACCTCTAAAATGTCTGGTATTAAGCTTTTATTGCTGACACTTATAATCATAGGATGTAGCTTTCCTACTGGTTTTAACATCTCAAACTCCTCTTTTGCTTTTTCTGACAGGTTGAGAAGCGATAAATCTTCGAGGTGTCTCTCCGAAAAGTAGAAGGTAAGTTTAAAGCATCCTTCCCAAATAGATAACCAAAATAGATTTTTCTTTTTACTTAGCATTTTGCAGAGCCACGACTTTCCGTCGTTGTAGTATCTCCACTCAGGGCATATTTCCATTGGAGCCTTAGATGTTTCGGACAAAAAAGTTGAATAAGCATCGAAGATATCATCTCCCATTATCTCATGAAGCACCTTATCTTCAGGTGCCACCTCGGGGTCTCTAAGCAAAATTTGGGTTTCCATGTCTATGTTTTTTACAATAATACTATTATAAATCCTTATTCAAAAATTTAAGTATTTTTTTACCATCTATATCCTATTCTATTTTGGAATAATAACTCTATTTATTATAAATGACAGGCATTTGAAACTTGAAATTATTCCATAAATCTTTGTCAATCAATAGTAATTTCATAAAATCAGCTACATTGATCCTACTTGTCTTACCTGGGTTAAATATTACATTTCTTATAGGGGAGGTGTAAAGATTGTAGTCGGTTACTTCATTTTCATCAATTAACGAGTCAGGCCTCACAATAACCCACTCAATTTTTGGGTTAGACATACCAATGTTTGTTCTTAAAAACTCAGCTGCTAAATAACTGTCTTTAAATGGGGGTAAGACTCTTTTCAGAATTGATGTTATAATTCTTTGACTAACAGACGGCTTTTCACTAATCTCTCTATTTTCTACACCGACTGTATTCATTAGAATCAATTTTTTAGTATTAGTTCTAAATGAATTAATATTGCATGCTGTATAAATCTTTGTAATAGTATCTGTTACAAGTTTTCTGGGATGACCAAAGATACCTTTGAAAGTAATGTTATGACCTAAACAAGATACAACAGCATCGCAATTAGCAATATATTGATATAGATCAGGCACCTCCATTGAATTGATATCTTGTCTAATAACTAAGAGGTTATTGTAATTATTCCACTCTTCAGGAATTACAGAAGTAGGTCTCAAGATGATTATAATTTCCAAAGTGTTTTTAATAAGGCTGTTTACTAGTAGTTTACCAGTTGCTCCGCTTGCCCCAAAAATTAGTATTTTCATTTTTTGTATATGTTATTTTTAAGACTATCTATTAGATTGTCAATTCGTACCCAATAAACACCTACATCAGAATAATCACTCTTCGTTCCAGTTGAATAGATAATTACCATACAAATTTATTGATTGATGATTTTTGAATAAAAATTGTCTTTATAGCTACCCCCTAATGGGATAGCTTTTTCTCCAACTACAATCATATTTTTTTCGATATGATCAATTTTATTGATTGCAACAATATAGGATTTGTGAACTCTTATAAAATCAACTTTTGGCAGAATTGATTCAATTGATTGAAAATTCATTAAAGTCACAATTTTTTTTTCTTTTAAAGTGATGTTTAAATATGCACCATTCCCTTCTATGTAAAGGATTTCTTTAAAAAAGACCTTTTCAAACTTGCTATCTGTTTTAATAAATACAAAATCATAGTTTTTACTTTGGATTTGATGCTGTTCTGCCTTTTCAACTGCTTTTAAAAATCTCTCGAATGAATATGGTTTTAACAAATAGTCAACTACAGAATATTCAAACCCCTTTATCGCATAAGTATCGTAAGCTGAAACTATGATAATCATCGGTAGGTTTGTTGAAGATTCCAAAAATTGGATTCCATTAAATTCTTCCATCTGAATATCCAAGAATACAAGATCTGTCTTGTTCTCTTTGATAAATGTCAAAGCCTCAACTCCATGCGTAAAGGTTTTCTGTAGATTTAGATTAGCTGCTTTATTTATAAAACCACAGATTTTTTCGGTAGCTAAAGGTGAGTCTTCGATTACGATACAATTAATTTTCATTTGTATTGATTGATAAATTTATTTCGTACACGTCGTCTGAATCTAAAATTTCTAATGTGTGTTTATCAGGATAAATCAATTCAAGTCTCCTATACACATTAATAAGACCGGTTCCACTTGATTTATCCTTAGAAATAATTAGATTTTTTTTATGTAAATTTTTACAGCTAAAGGTTAATATTTTGTCAGTTAATGATATATCTATTTTTATAGCATTAGGAAGATTTTTCTGATTACAATGCTTAAATGCATTTTCGACAAAAGGAAGTAGTAATAATGGTGCTATTTGAATAGTTGATGTTTCTCCTTTAATACTAAATGATATTAACTCTTGATTGCTATGTTGTATTAATTGGAGGTCGATGTACTCTTTTATATGATCAATCTCTTGAGTGAGGCATACTCTCTCTTTATTTGTATCATATATGAGATACCTGAGAAGGTGTGATAATTTGAGAAGAATTTCAGATGCCTTTGCTTGGTTTTTGATAATAAGACTATCAATATTGTTGAGTGTATTAAATAAAAAGTGAGGATTTATTTGGTGTTTAAGAACTGATAGCTCACTTTTGAGATTTTGCTTCTCTGTCAACTCTCTATTTATCCAAAATTCAGTTGTTCTGAAAAGAGTTCCTAAAATTGTAAACTGAATAGTGCTAATGTAAATTAGAGTAAAATTTAATATGTATTCTCCCGAGACAGCTAGCGTAAGTTGTCCAAATATAAATGTTATGATACCTGGAGTTAAAAGTGTTATTAAGCTGAATGTTAATGTTTTTTTAAGATTTCTGTTTTTGATGTAATTTGGGATTATTGCACAGTAAAAGATGTAAAATACTCCTAATGGAAGTAGAACTTTATAAAAAATGTTAAATGTTATTCCAATAACATTGGAAAGATCTAGTGTAGCCCTTCCAGCATCAAATGTTATAACCAGCTTTTGAAATACTACAAAATAAAGAACCTCAAAAAAATCTTTTGTAGAATTGTTAAAAATACTTTGCATAAAACCATATTGCATCGACCATATTGAGAATGCAGAAGCTAAAGGGAAGTATGCCCAAAAGCATAAATGGATAATAATTTTGACAGTTTTTTTCATGACTATAATATTTAAATACTGTGCAAAAATCAAAGTATTTTATATCGATGATTCATTAATTTAATGAACGCTATATTTTACATCATAAATTTAACTTTTCTCTTCATAAGTAAATAGATCTTCTACACATACCTCGTCAAGTGATAGTAATTTGTTATATCTTAGTTTTTATATTTTAAAAACGCATAAAATAAAGCACACATAATGTTGAAAATATTTTACATGAAGTTATATGTCTTTTACAAATATATCGGTCTTTTTTTACTCATTCTTGTAATTCTATTTTCCTCTTGCACTAAAACAGAGTCTAATCCAATTAAATATGTGAGTGTTAGGGGATGTGATATGTCATTAATAGGAGACATAAGACGTGTGGGAGTTAAGGTTTATGATAGTCAAAGAAATGCAGGAGACATGATAGATATAATTAAAAAATCTGGATGTAATCTTGTTAGACTAAGAGTATGGCATAATGATGTCGATAATTTATTTGAAGTAGAAAATCTAAAATCTATATGTGATGAATTAAGATCAAAAGGACTTAGTATCATGCTATCTATTCATTACTCTGATACTTGGGCAGATCCATCGCACCAAACTAAACCCAATCTTTGGAATACACAAAATATTAATGTCTTATCGGACAGTGTCTATAACTATACCGCTAAAACCATTCAATTATTAAAGCCTGATTATGTTCAAATAGGAAATGAAATCAATAATGGGTTTTTATGGCCTCAAGGTCATTTTTCGAATTTAGACGGAATGAAGATGTTGATAAAAAGGGCAGTATCAGCAGTAAAGGAAAACAGTAGTAAGGCAAAGGTAATTCTTCATTATGCAGGTTATGAAGGAGCCGAAATTTTTTATGAGAAACTAACTGATATAGACTATGATATAATTGGAATTAGTTACTATCCAATGTGGCATGGTAAAGATTTAGTCAGTCTAAAAAATGTTTTAACTGACCTGAACAAGAAATTCAAAAAATCAACCATCATCGCAGAGACATCATACCCTTTCACTCTCTCATGGAATGATATGACCAATAATATTATCGGAACTAATAGTCAGATTTTGATTCAGTTTGCTGCCTCGCCAGAAGGTCAGAGAGGTTATCTGAATTTTATAAAAACAATAACTTCAGATTCACCAGGATGTCTAGGGTTCTGTTATTGGGGCGGAGAATGGATCAGTTATCAAGGAGGTTCAAAATACGCGGGCTCTCCTTATGAAAATCAGTCACTATGGGATTTTGATAATGTCTTACTGCCTGTTGCGAGTGAGTTATCTGCACAACTTTAGGAATCCTTGCTCTCCTATGGTCTTGATGATTTTTTGATTTTGGATAAAATTCTGTCCATGTTTTAACCATCTTTTTGAGAATGTCTTAAAGACAGTACATGGGAATATTTTACATTGGTAGCAATGAGTTATCCCATTTTTCTCGCAACATTGGTGAAATGTTTTGCATCTTTTGCATCTTTCCGAGTTGAATTCTGCACCAGGGCATGGGTTTTTCTCTTTTGTAAAAGAGGGACAATTACCACAATAGACTCCACATGCAGGAATTTTTCCAGTATACTTAACTGGTTTCGTTGAGAAAGTAGAAATAAACTGAATTAAATGATGAAATTCCGAAGAAATTGACTTTTCGAAAAATGGAGTGTGCCCACAATTTTCTATTGGGATGTATGTGTATTTTGCGCCAGAACTCTTCATTGTCTGGGTTACACTATCCACTGGATGAGGATCAAATGTTCCATGAATCAAGAAAATAGGGGCCTTGATTTTACCGAGAATTGATAGAAATTTGCCATCACGTCTCAGCTTTTCTGCCTCACTCCACACAGAGCCGAAAATCTCAGGATTGAATAGGACTTTCCTGTGGATTGTCTCTAAATCCAACGGCGAATAGTTATCAGTGCGATAAGTCAACTCCTCAATAATCTTGAATGATTCTGCCTTATTGATTGAGTCAGACATCTCCGAAAGCATCTCTACATGTTTATTGAACATCTCTGCCTCGTAGGGCGAAAGTCGACGAAATCTGTTAGAGGTTATCTGCTCCGAAAAATCGGGAGTGAGAGGTGGACATCCGATAAGAATTAGCTTCTCTACAATTTTGGGATATCGATAAGTAAAGAGTAACGACAACATAGCACCCCATGAGTGCCCAACTAGGGTTACTTTGTTTTTTGTTGATGTCGCAATGTCTTGATGTAACTCTTCGATCAAGTCGTCAATAGTGAGTTTGGTTTGAAGAGATTCAATAACGCCCATCTCTTCCGACAAGTTGTCGGCAAGGATACTCATCGATCCAGCCGCCCCCGGCCCTCCGTGCACTAAAACTAGGCTGAAAGGTTCTTGTCCATATAATCTTGTCATGCAAAATGAGCAATCAATTCGTATGCCAAATTATTGTTTTATCTTTGTGGGGATTAGATTTTATTAAATTTTTATGGCATTTACGATAGAAGGAGCAACATTAGATAGACTTTCGGTACATAATGTTGGAAATAAGAGCGCAGACGACTACATTGTTTTAACAAGAGAGGAGGTAGAGCTATACCCCGAAATTGAGAATCTTTTACGTTCTTACTTTTTAAAACCATTCAAATTAGACGAGTTTTTCTCTTTTAATCATGAGACAGATGTCAATCTTAATGAGCTCTTCGTTTACGTTTCTGCTATTTTTGATAACCCCGACTCTTTGCACGAACAATCAATTAATTTAGCAAAGCATCTATACTCAAAATGTAACCATCCAAAAATCAAAGGCGGTGAATTCTATGTAGCCTATTTTTCTGATTGCACTGCAGACGGAATAGGATGCAATGCCGTTGGTATTTTTAAATCGGAGTCAAAGGAGACCTTTTTAAAAGTTAGTCCAAATGGGGAGATGTTTGAATTTGAGCCACATGTGGGGATAAATATTAATAAGCTAGACAAGGGATGCATCGTTTTTAACACGCAAAGGGAGAGTGGTTATGTTGTTGCACTGGTCGATAACACAAATAAAAACTTAGAGGCGAGATATTGGACAGATGAGTTTTTGAATGTTCAGCAAAGGAAGGATAATTACTACAAGACTCAAAACGTGTTGAGTATGTGTAAGACATTTGTCTCAGAGGAGCTGCCTCGTCACTTCGAAGTAAGCAAAGCAGACCAAGCCGACCTTTTGAATAAGTCTGTTGCCTATTTCAAGGAGAACGAATCATTTACCTTTGATGAGTTTACGGGAGAGGTGTTGTCTCACCCCGAAGTTGTAGAGTCTTTCAATAGTTTTAGAGATAGCTATCAACAGTCTAGAGATGTTGTAATTGATGACTCTTTTGAGATTTCAGACTCTGCGGTTCGCAAACAATCCAGAGGGATGAAGAGTGTAATAAAACTGGATAAAAATTTCCATATTTATATTCATGGAGACAAAAACAGGATCGTAAAGGGTTACGATCCTGAATCTGGTCTTAATTTTTATCAGCTATTCTTCGATAACGAAGATTAGATTTATAACTTAAGGTTTGCGACCTATAAAAAACGTGTAACCATAGTACTCTCTGTATTTCATATACAGTTCAATCTCTTTTGCTTCACGATCTACAAAGCTGAGGATGCCATCGCTGAACCTGTATCGATTTCTGAATAGTTCTATTCTCTCTTTCATCGATTGATAGTAGTTGTCTATCCAACACTCATCGGGCAAGTTAAATGCAGAAATAAATTTATATCCAGCATTTTTGAGAATTTCTATTTTGTTTTCCACAGTGTCGATTTGAGGATAGTTGTCTCTCCAATACTGTTCGATTTCAAGCGGCCTTTCGTCTGTAAACCAACTGCAATCGGTAACAGCAATATAGCCTCCTGGTTTTAAAAATTTATACCACTCTTTCAATCCTTGCTCGAAGCCGATAATAAAAATTGACCCTTCTGCCCAAATTATATCAAAGCTCTCTGCATTGAATGGTAGATTGTCCATAGACGCCTCCACAAAGTCAACTCTCTCACCTAAGCCTTTTTCCTTGCTCTTCTTTCTTGCGATAGCTAAAAAATCGCTTATGAGATCGGTTGCTGTTATCTGAAAATCGGTATAGTCAGCTAAAACCATTGTCTGAGTTCCTGTTCCACATCCTATATCGAGAATCTTACTCTCTGCTTGAAGTTTCTGACTATTGATTGAATGGTTTTGGATTCTCTTTAGAGCGTTAAGCGTAGAGGCTGTGCTGCCAGGACCTTGACGAGATACGCCTTTGAAAAATTCTGCGATTAGAGCCATGTCGAAGTCTGCAACTAGGATATTTTGTATGTTGTTGTTTTCCATTATGATTTAATGAATAAAAAATTAAAATAAAATAACTTACCGAGAAGAGTTCTCGGATTTAAAATCTAAATGGTCCAGCCTGTGAAATAGATAAATTACAGGCTGTTAACTACGGACTCCGATGTGCAGATTACTGTTTTCAAAAAAAGTGTTTTAGTTTGGCAAATGTATAAAGATTTTCCTGATAATTATTTAAGAGCCTCTTTATATTCTCCTTTTATCTCTCTTAGAGAATAGATTAATAAAGTGTTTCCTATTGGGTCTTTAATATCAAATGACCTGTCTCCCCAATCGTGATCTGCTATCTCTTGATCTATTTTTACACCTTTTTGGATTACCTCTTGATAAACTGCGTCTACATCTTCGACCATTAAATTTAGAGTAGCACCACCTTTGTATTGTAGATAACCATCGCTTTGAGGTACCATAAATGAGATAAAAATTGGTGCAGCCAAACTCTCTAGTTTTACTGTTGCATACCAACCACAATCGAATGTCATAATACCATTCATGTACTTACAGTAGAATTCTGTACACTCCTTTATGTTGTGCACATGAAACGTAATTGATAAATCTTTGAATTGCATAATTATATAATCTTTAAATTATTTCTAGGCAAAGGTAAAGATATGCGTAAACGATAATGTGTAAAAAAGCGACATTCAATTCTTCATACTTATTGATAAATCAAATAAGTTTAGATGGAGTATCCCCTCCTAGCTGTTTAAACTCCTTAATAAGATGGGCATGGTCATAATATCCATTTATAATGGCAGCATCCAAAAGGTTTTTAGCATCTCCGCTTTTAAGCGAGTTTAAAGCTTTATTGAATCTAACTATATTGAAATATCTTTTGGGAGTGATTCCGACAGCCTCTAGGAATCTTCTCTCAAACTGTCTGCGTGAAAGGGAGATATTATTGGCAATGTCGTCAAAAGTCTTTAATCCGCAATTGCTATCTATCTCATTAATTGTGGTCTGCACAAGTTTATCTAGGGGCTTGGCTTTTTCTACAAGGTTGGTTATTAGCTCTTCTGCCGAAAAGAATGATCTCTCACAATCGGAGCACATCATGTCTGCAATTAAACTTGCCGCTTGCTTTAAACTTCCAGTTAAATCAGACAACTTCGCTTGGTCGTCAGTAAGTTCGTAAGTAGGAATTGATGTAAAGCACCTCAATGCACCTGGTTTGAATCTTATTCCAGTCATTAGCACATCTCCCGCGAAACTGACCTCTATATATTTTGATATTGTGCCAATTAGATATGGAGTCTCTTTTGTCATCGAGTCACTACCATAAACATTTGTAATTATATCTGTGCACCCGTCTGGCATAATCTTTTGAATACAAGGAGATTCATATCTTCCCGAAGATATCCAGTAACACTGAATAAACTCAGAAACATTTTTCCCAGGTTTGATTTCCTTGTACATTATCTTAAATTTGAAAAAGAATCGCAATTTATTAAAATATTATGAGAACAAAATATTGGCTTCCTCTAGTCCTATTAATAGCTCTAACAACTGAAGATATTTATTCACAAAGAATAAAATATGTGAATCCATTTATCGGGACAGGATCGATGGGCCATGTATTTCCAGGAGCTGTCTCCCCTCATGGTCTTGTTGCTTTAAGTCCAGATACCGACACAATTCCTCATAATGTCAATGGAGTTTATCAAAAGAGAGCATACGAATATTGTGCTGGATATCAGTATAAAGACTCCACTATCGTTGGTTTTTCACATACACATATGTCGGGAACTGGCCATTCCGACCTTGGTGATATCTTAGTTATGCCAACAAATGGACCTCTAAAACTTAATCCTGGAACTTCAGATAAGATTAGCTCCGGATATCGATCGTCCTTCTCTCACGCTAATGAAAAGGCCTCACCTGGTTATTACTCTGTATTTCTAGACAAGTATGGGATAAAAGCAGAATTAACAGCCTCGCCAAGAACGGGAGTTCATAGATACATTTTTACAAATAATAGAGATGATAATAGAATTATACTCGATTTGATTCATGGGATATACAATTACGATGGAAAAGTTCTGTGGAGCTCTATCAGGGTTGAAAATGAAAGATTGTTAACTGGTTATAGAATTACAAGTGGTTGGGCAAGAGAGAACTATCAATATTTTGCTATTGAGTTTTCGAAACCCATTCTCAAATATGGTTATAAAGATAAAGAGAAGAAAAAATATACTGGATTTTGGAGGAGATTTAATCAATTCGAAAATTTCCCAGAGATGGCAGGGCAAGGAATCTGTGCATATTTTGAATTCGGGAACATTGATTCTTTGACGCTGAAAGTAGCCTTATCTGCTGTCAGTACTCGAGGTGCGCTAGAAAACTTAAGGCACGAGACAAGTGGTAAAGATTTCAATCAGATCCGAAAAGAGTCAGAAGATGAGTGGGAGAGACGATTGAGTAGAATAGATGTGAAAGGGGATAGTTCTCAAAAAGTGATGTTCTATACTTCATTATATCACACTATGATAAATCCATCTAAATATCAAGATGTTAATGGCGAGTATAGAGGTTTGGACGGAAATATCTATAAAGCAACTGATTTTACAAACTACACAATCTTTTCATTATGGGATACATATCGAGCTCTGCACCCACTTTTCAATATTATAAATAGAGAAGTTAACAGAGATGCCGTATTGTCTATGATTGAGCATTCGAAACAAAGTGTACACAAAATCCTACCAATTTGGTCGCACATGGCAAATGAAAATTGGTGCATGATTGGATATCATGGTGTTTCTGTTTTGTCAGACGCTATAGCTGCTGGAATTGACCTTGACAAAGAACAGGCGTTAAAATCAATGGTGTCAAGTTCAAATTTTGAACTCTATGACAATATCGGAGATTATAAAAAATTGGGGTATGTACCTTTTGATAAAAACAAAAGTGGTGCAAGCATAACTCTTGAATATTCGTACGATGATTGGGCAATTTATCAAACAGCTTTAAGAGCAAACAATTTACCTTTAGCAAAAGAGTATAAATCAAGAGCAAAAAATTACGCAATATTATATCATCCAATTACTGGCTTTTGTACTCCAAAGTTCACTGATGGTTCTTGGAAAAAAGATTTTTCACCACTTAACACCCATAACGAAGGCTTTATTGAGGGGAACTCTTGGAACTACTCATTTTATGTTCCACACGATGTCGATGGACTAATAAGCAAAACAGGTGGTGATGCCAAATTTATACAAAGACTTGATTCTCTGTTTACAATGCACCTTCCAGATGAATTTTTTGAACATACCGAAGATGTTACTAAAGAGGGCATTATGGGAAATTATGTTCACGGAAATGAGCCATCACACCATATCCCGTATCTTTATTCATGGACAACTCAACCTTGGAAGTCTCAATTTTGGATCAGAGAGATTATGAATAAAAAATATCTGCCGACAGTAGAGGGTCTGTGCGGAAATGACGATTGTGGGCAAATGTCTGCATGGTATATCTTTAGTGCAATGGGGTTTTATCCAGTCTCTCCTGGGTCGGGAGAGTTAATTCTAGGAGCACCTTATCTACCTGAACTAATTATTAATTTGGAGAATGGATCTAAATTTACAATAAAGGCTATGGGTGTTAGCGATAAAAATCGATACGTCAAAAGTGTGAAATTTAATGGTATTCAATATAATAAGGCTTATATTAAATACGAAGATATTTTAAAAGGTGGAGTTCTCGAATTTGAAATGGTCGACAAACCTAACAAAAAGAGACTATTTATAAACTACGAGCGACCATACTCGTTATCATCATCGAAAGATTAAAATAAACTAAGCTGACTATCTGGTTCTTGTGTGTAAAATTTCATTCTTGAGGAGAGCTTCACTTCCGATAGCTTTTGTTTAAAGACCTTTTGTAGGTTGACATAATCGGGCGAAAAACATTCGTATTTTTCGCCATAGGTTTTGTCGTAATATAGAGAGAGACCAGGTGCAATAGCGTCGAGTTTGTTGTATAGATACTCCCTTGATCCTTTACGCATAGTAACACCAAACATAGGAATGATGTATGAGGCGCCACAATCGGCAGCACGCTGAATTATGGTAGTTATGTTCTCAGGAGAATCATTAAGATAAGGGAGTAGAGGCATCATTGTGACTCCTGTGTAAATTCCTGCTGAGGCAAGACGCTCCATTGCCTTGAACCTCATAGATGTCAGAGGAGCGCCAGGCTCAATTTTGGCAGACAAAGAGTCTTGAGCACAAGTAATAGTAAAACTGACAGCAGCATAACGCTCCGAAATCCTCTTCAACAGATCAATGTCTCTAATTACAAGATCACTCTTAGTGATTACATGCACAGGAAAAGAGAAGTCAGCAATCGTCTCCAAACACTTTCTCACAATTTTCTCTCTCTCCTCAATTGGCATATAAGGATCATTCATAGAGCCAGTCCCAATCGTAGCATATTTCCCATGTTTGCTCTTAAGTTCCCTATACAAAAGCTCAGGAGCATTACTCTTTACTATTATTTTAGAAATATCGCCAATTCTATAACAATCACTTCTAGAATCACAATAGATACAACCATGCATACACCCCCTGTAAACATTCATGTTATAAGTAATCCCAAAAAAATTATCAAGTTCTCTAAGCTTCGACAAAATGGTCTTTACTTGGCAATATGCAACCGACTCTTCCATTACCTTACAAAATTGTAATACAAATGTAATTCAAACATATTACAATTAGCTCCTGCACTCCCTTTCTTTGCAATAAAAAAAGATGATACTAAAAATAGAAAACCTCACAAAGCGATACGGGAATGGACTAGGAACTCCCGCGCTTAATGGAATCAACCTAGAAATCGAAGAGGGTGAGTTTATTGGAATCATGGGTCCTTCGGGAAGCGGCAAGACAACGCTATTGAACTTGATAGCAACAATCGACAACCCAACATCGGGAAAGATATTGATTAACGGGACTCAGCCTGGTAAGATGTCCGACGGAAAGATGGCATCATTTCGCAGAAATAATCTGGGAATAGTATTTCAAGGGTATAATTTAATTGATTCATTATCTGTAAAAGAGAACATAGCACTTCCGATGATTCTAGAGAATCGCAAAGTTGATGAAATCGAAAAGAGAGTAGGAGAGCTGGCAGACTTTTTAGGGATAAAAGAGATTCTAGAGAAGCACCCCTATGAAATATCGGGAGGCGAAGGGCAGAGAACAGCAATTGGAAGAGCAGTTGTAAACAGACCGTCGCTTCTTCTGGCAGATGAGCCAACAGGAAACCTCGACAGTAAAAGCTCAGCAAAGGTGATGGAGCTCTTCACAGGCCTCAATGCAAAAGAGAGAGTTACAACACTTCTGGTGACTCACGATCCATTCGCAGCAAGTTATTGTAAGACAGTGCTATTTATTAGAGATGGAAAACTATATAACAAGATTACAAAGGGAGAGTCTCAAAAAGAGTTCTTCAATGACATTCTAGAGGTGTTGTCGTATCTGAATTCAACACAGGAGGAGAGTCTATGAATCTGCAAACAATCATAAAAAAGAGCGTAAAGGGAAACTCAAAGGGATTTGGAAGCTATTTTTTAGCAGTCAGTTTCTCTGTCTTTGTAATCTTTGTACTCGCGCTACTTACATACCATCCCGATATACCACTCAATACAATGAGAATGGATTTCCAAAAAGGGGCAAAAGCTGTGCAGATGATTCTTTTTGTATTCCTGGCTCTATTCATTGCATACTCTTCGGTAACCTACAGTCGACAACGAAGTCGCGACTATGCAATCCTGAAAATTCTGGGGACAGATTCGAAAAGACTACTGATATTATCATTCTGCGAAAATTTTGTTGTCTATTTTTCAGGAGTATTTGCAGGGATTTTACTTGGTATCGTACTATCAAAGCTAATCTTTATGCTTATTGCATGGATCCTAGGTTTAGAGGCAGTTGCATTTTACATTCCACTCAAGCCGGCACTACTCACAATAGTCTGCTTTGGAGCACTATTTATAGTTGTCTTTATAGTTCAAGGTGCACTTTTGAAAAGTTCACAACCAAAAGAGATCCTAAGCTTTGGAGTAAAAAGACAACACCGCCCAAAAATTAGAGCTTGGGCAGGAATTCTTGGTGTTTTATTAGTAGCGATCGGATATTACTTAGCATATACCTCTGATCCAAAAACAATCATAAGTAGAATTCTTCCTGTTACAGGTATTGTTGTTTTAGGGACCTACTTGTTATATAATCAGTTCTTTGCATTAATAATAAGCTTTCTTACTAAAAGAAAATCAGTCTTATATAAGGGAACAAATATCTTATGGCTTTCAAACCTGCTTTACCGAGTTAAAGACTCCTCAATTGTACTTTTTTTGAGCACAATCATCATTGCTGTGGGTCTGACTGCTTTCGCAACAGTCTATTCTGTAATGACAGCTACTCAGATTAATTTCGATTATAAAAAGGAGATTCCACTGGCAATATCGGCAGACACAGCGAAACTGGAGACATTAACTGCAAGAGTATCTAAGATTCTCGATAGTGTTGGAATTGAATATAAGCTAATTAATAGCGAATATTTGATCCAAAGACAGAAGGGTGTCAGAGCCTCTGTCTGGATGAGTGAAAGTAATGTAAAGTCAATGGATACGTCTACTTTACGAAAAGTAAAATCGTCACTCTTTGGCTTTGCTTCAGTAAAATTGGTAAACGATATTGAATACGATTCACTCAAATTGAAGCATAAGGTTCATCAAGTGAAAATCTTCGACTACAGCGACATGTATGCAGCAGGAAAGGAACTTAGTGTTTTAATGAAAGAGATTTATAGTCAAGAGAGGAGTGAAATTGGAGAAAATTACTTCTTTTCAACAGCCTCTTTCTATTACTTATTCATCTATGCAAGAAGATTCTATCTCTTTTTAGGACTCTTCTTTGGTATAGTCTTCTTTGTCTGCGCAGGAAGTATGCTCTACTTCAAGTTCTTCAATAACCTTAAGCACGATGTTGAGAAATATGGTCAATATGCAAGGATAGGCCTGTCGCAAAAAGAGCTGTCATGGTCAACAGCAAAGGAGATGGGAATGTTATTTTTTATTCCTAACATATTGGCAGTAATGCATACATCTATGGCATTAACAGCTCTTAACAATTTAGGTAATGGAAACTTCTCGATACTAATGCCCGTCCTACAAGTTTTGGGCGTAACACTATTGATTCAGACAATCTATTTTGTCTTAATGCACAAGAGATATAGTACACAATTAAAACGCGCTTTGAAAGATGCTTAGATTTCTCGCTTTAGTATTATACCTACTCGAGTCCCTTTTTTAGGTTCACTCTCAAGAGTAATCCTGTAGCCAAGAGAGTTGCAGATCTTTTTTACAACAAAAAGACCAATGCCGGTAGACTCTCCATACTGCCTGCCATTGTTACCTGTGTAGAAGAGTTCGAAGACTCTCTTTTGCTCCGATAGAGGAATACCAATTCCACTGTCGGACACATACATCTCTACCTCATCACCTCTAGTTATAACACCAGTTTTGACAATCGATCCAGGCTCAGAATATTTAACAGCATTCGTTAAAAGTTGCGAAAATATAATTCCAAGCCATTTAGAGTCGCTTTTTACCACAACCTTTTGAGGGACATCTAGCGATGGGAAGATATTTTTACGAATAAACCAAGACTTGTAATTATTGATACACTCAGTCATTATCTCTTCGAGATCGACACTACGAATTACAAAATCGTTCTCTGGCGAGCTGCTTCTTGAGAAATTGAGAGCCATGTTTACATTGTAGAGAATCTTGTCTGTTTCGGCTTTGACAACACCAGCAGTGTCGAGATCATTAATCTCGTCGGCAACCATTCCTAACACCGAAATATTCGTCTTAACAGCATGTACCCAGCGAGTAATGAATAGTTTATACTCCTCTTGCTGCTTAATTGCCTCACTCAACCGCGCGCAATTCTCCTCATCTCTGCTTCTTAGCATCTCATCGACAGCCGAAGCCAACGCACCTTTGCCAAAAATATCATCTCCCCGACGTGTCTGCAAAGAGTTAGAGTATAGACTTTTATTCCTTATATATCTAAAAACAATCCAGACGAATAAAAAAAAGAGCGATAGAAAGAAGAAGTAAAAAACGATTTTTAAGTCTGCATCGATAGAGAGAAAATTAAAAAGCAGCAGCAGAGCAACGAAGTTGACTACATACAGAGCAACAAATCCAGATATATCTTTAAAGAAGGTCTTCATCTGCTAATGGATTACTAGTCTATAGCCATAACCTCTGACTGTCTCCAAACTATCGGGCAGACCTACCTCTTCTAATTTCTTCCTTATTCGAGCAATATTTACATTCAGAGTATTTTCGTCAACAAAATTTTTACTGTCCCACACTTTTGACAGAATCAGCTCCCTTGGAACTGCTCCTGGGTAGATGTCTATTAAAGATTTTAAAATAATTGCCTCTTTATGCGAGACTATACTCTTTGCCATAGGTGAGTTGTCTCCTTTGAAAGAGAGCTCCATTCTGGAGAGGTCGATCTTAAGTCCATTTTTTTCTGAGAAGCTACCACTCGTCTCTGCAGAATAGTCTCCACATCTTCTTAAATGGCTCCTTATCTTTGCAATAAGAACCTCCTTTTCGAAAGGCTTGCAAACATAATCGTCGGCACCATTTTCCAAAGCTAAAACTTGATCGGAAGAGGAGTCGCGAGCAGAAATAATGATGATAGGGCAGAGAGTAGATTTTCGAATTTTAAGGCACCAGTAGAACCCGTCGAACGAAGGAATACCAATATCGAGAAGGATAAGATCTGGCTTAAGTAACTCTACCTGTTTGTCCAGAGCATCGAATCCTTCGGTGAACAGAGGCTCATATCCATATTGCCGAATCGTTCCAGCAAGGGCTTCGCACAACTGCCTGTCATCCTCTATGATTAGTATTCGTGTCATTTATTCGCACAAATATATTATATTTAAACAAAATATCACCACGTTGGTTATTAATCAAAAAGACAAAACCTATGGACATTGTTGTTAAACATAATCTGCAAGATAGAAGATTCGAAGTCATGATTGGCTCCGACCTTGCCTTTCTTGAGTATAAATTTGTTCCCGGCGGTTTAAATCTAATTCACACTTTTGTTCCAAAAGCTCATGAAGGCCAAGGAATCGCATCGCAGCTTGTAAAAGAGGCAATAAAATATGCCGATTCCAAAGACCTTAAAATTAAAGCTACCTGCCCATATGTAAGGGATTACATGATGAAGAAGTGTCTTTTTTCGAAGATGATGTAAAACGAATAAAATTAAGTCGATGCTCGATTTTAACAATACCCAGAAAGCCTTTGCTTCTAAAAGTAAGCTAGAGCTTTACAACGCCTATGTGCTATTCTCAACAATCTCTAGCAGAGGTTTCGTCAATTTCTTAAACTCAGCCACAGGCTTCGCCCTTAAAAACAGTCTGCCATTAGGCTGGGCGGTTAAACCTACACTTTACAGGCAGTTTGTTGGAGGAGAGACAATTGAAAGCTGTGCTGCAACAGTGGAGAACCTTTATAGATATGGAATCTACTCCGTTCTGGACTATTCTGCCGAAGGCAGCGGGACTTATGAAGATGTTATAAATTCATACAAGGAGACTCTAAAGTCTGTCGATTACGCATCAAAGGATAACCGAATTGCTTTTGCAGTCTTCAAACCATCTGCCTTTATCTCTGCTGAGGTCTTGGATAATTTAACATTTCCAGGTTATAGCCCAACTGAGGCAGACAAAAGAGAGCTTGAGGAGTTCAAAGAGAGAGTCTTTTCTGTCTGCGCAAGAGCTGCCGAGAAAGGGGTAAAAGTTTTAATTGATGCAGAAGACTTTGCCTCTCAAAACCTATTTGACTCAGTAGCCGAAGAGGCGATGAAAAAATTCAACCAACAGAGAGCAGTTGTATTTCATACTTTGCAAATGTATAGAAAAGATCGTGGCGAGTACCTCAGAAAGATTCATAAAATGGCTCTTGAAGAGGGGTTTATTGCAGGAGTTAAGTTTGTCAGAGGAGCATATATGGAGGAGGAGAGAGACAGAGCGCAGAGAATGGGCTATCCATCTCCGATTCATGATACAAAAGAGGATACAGACAATTGCTACAACGATGGCCTCAGATACACAATAGAGAGTATTGCGAATTTCGAAATCTTCAGCGGTAGCCACAACTACGAAAGCAACCTTCTGCTTCCAGAGTTGATGAAGAGTGCAGGCCTAGAAAGAGACGATAAAAGAGTCTTCTTCTCGCAGTTATACGGAATGAGCGACAATATCTCTTTCAATCTTGCCTCCGAAGGATATAATGTTTGCAAATACATCCCGTATGCCCCAGTCGAAAAAGTCCTTCCTTATCTGCTTAGAAGAGCAAGGGAAAACACCTCGATGGCTGGGCAGACAGGCAGAGAGCTTGCGCTACTGAAGACAGAACTAGCACGACGCGGAGGAGTCCTGTAAGATTCTATGAAGAGAGACAATTTTGATTATTTCCTATAATACAATTTCAAGGTGAGATATCTCTTAAAATTGGCTGGCATTTTTAAGTTTTTCTTGTGCCCATTTGAATCGAGGCTCTATGATCAATAACTTTTTGTAGAGATTAATGGCTTCGTTTTTGTTTTCGGTCTCCAAAAGTGCCTGGGCAATAACAGTCAGCAAATTAAGATATTCCCAATTTCCAATAGTCTCGCCTCTGCTCTCCAACGCAGAGGCTGCTTTTTTATACATTTGGATTGCTTCTCGCTTATTACCACCAAACATTTTGGGAGAGTAGAAGAGAATATTGCCTCTCTCTGTGAGAACCCTGCTACTTCCAGGGTTTAATGCATAGGCTTTCTTAATAATTGCCTGGCTTTGCATCCCCAACGTCACTGCCTTAAATTTTGAAATACCAATTTTAAACCCTTTGAATGCAGCTTTATACGCAAGCATCTCTGCATTCTGAGGTTGTTTTGAAATAAACGTCTCGATAATTTTTTCACCCTTCTCGGCATAAATAGACGCCTCTTTCATCCTCTCTTTTGAAATCAAAAAGGCGGTGTAACCATAATAGTAATTCAAGAGCTCCTTTTTTACATCCTTTTCCGATGGTTTTTCACTCAATGAGATCAGATCACTCTCCATTTCTGTTATCAAATTTAGCCACTTACTCATATCTCCATTTATGAACGCATCATAAGCTTTGGCTTTATAGGTAGTTGAATGATTGTCCGACTCGCTGTTCGATTTGGCCAGTAAGTTAGAACCACTTATCATTTGAGCGATTGATGATATCAGGATTATTGCTGTAAATCGTAATATTACAGCCATTAAATTTCTCTTCCTTTCCATAATAGTTTCCCTCTTTTCTTTTTAAACATAGAGACGATGCTCACCTTCAAAAAGAACCAATGTTGAAGAGGAGCGTAAAGAATCATATTTTTAATACTATACTCCGACTCAATGGCAAACATAATTCTGATAAGCAGAATAAGAATTGCTCCAGAAACTGCAAGAAAAATTGAGTTGAATAATATTAGCCAAGGTAATACTAGAGTTGTAAAAATTGTGAAGAACAACTGAAAGAAAATTGAGTTGCCGAAAAAGTAGGGCATATTTCTGGAGAACCCTTCAGTAGCTTCATTATAAGTGTTATACATGTGGCATTTAATATCTTCATCACCCAAAAGAGTTGCAATCTTCTCTCTCCTTCGTTTAAAAAGTGTTGCCGTTTGAATATCTTCGGCACGACTGGTTTTAAAATAGCTATGAGGTTGGTGTCTTCTGTATGCCGATGCTAGAAACATCATAAATTGCCCGTTTGCAGCGGAGAAAGAGCTCCAGGAGCATTTGCGCACTAAAGGAAGAGGAAGCAATGAGAGCAGTATCCAGTTCATCACTGGAACAGTTGATAAATTGCTTCTGTTCAATAAAATCTGCTTTGGGAATATCGATAACATAGACAACTTTTTCCTCTTGATTGTAGCTACAGATCTGTGAATAAGACTCTTTCCAATTCTCACATCAGCATCCAGAAACAGTAGGTACTCTCCAGTTGCAGATGTCGAGAGTTGATGACAGGCGTGTTGCTTGCCATTCCAGCCCTGTTGAAGGGATTTTCCGTCTAAGTATTTAATAAAGCTGTATTTAGAAGAATACTCTTTAATAATAGATAATGTATTGTCGGTAGAGTTATCATTGTAAATAATAACCTCTATCCTTGGATAAGATGTCTCTAAGATATCATCTAACAATTCAGGGAGATTATTCTCCTCATTTCGGGCTGGAATTAGAATCGAGACCAGCGGAGTTTCACTCTCTTTAAAATCAGCTGGCGCATATCGGTCAAGTTTGTTGGATCGCAACAAATTCGACAATACAACTAAGGAGCGGATTGCTAGAAAAGTAAATAAGAGAATTCCTATCCATTTTGTAATGAATATGAAAAGAAGTAACTCAGCTAAATTATTCATTGCTCTCTTTGATTATATATACAGTCTCTAAGATATAAATTGAAATCGTTTTCTATGTCTCTCAACGAAATACCATCTTCAGGAACATACTCTTTAAGATAGCAGGTGAGTGTTGGCTTCTTTTGAGAGAAATAGTCTGCCAAATTTACATTAAAGACTATTTGCACATCTTTCCCACACTTCTCAATTAAATAGTGCACCCCTTTTCCAAATGATAGATTGTGATTATGTTGAGACTGAATTTCGCCTTGCGGAAAGATAACAAGTAGATTTTCATTACCTGTTAGTACTTCACAAGAGTATTTTAAAGACTCAATTATATCTCGTCTCCCTCTCTGAACCGAAAAAGCACCGCACCATTGAAGAAATCTATGCTTGAGTAGTTGCTCATGAAGCATCATTACATGGATCTTTTTATGAAATACAGAGTCGTTCAAATAAAAATGGATAAATCCATCCCAGAATGAAAAATGGTTTGAAATCAGTAAAACAGGTTTTGTTGATACAGCATAATCACCCTCGACTACAATTTTATGAAAGTGTCTTTTCAACTGTATTGCAGTATAGGTGCGAAAAAATAGCTCCCACCTCTTTTTATGATTTGCGCGTATCATCTCAAAATTAATAAGATATAGATAATTAGCAAAAATACAAGTTGAGTAAGATAGAGCATCTCAGACATCTTCTTTTCGGACTCAATTTTAAACAACCTGAAGATAGCATGAAAGATAAACGAGAGAACCAACCACGCTACGTAGTTTTGCAGTGGAGGCATTCCTCCATTGAATATCCACATCCCCATTGCAGGGGCAGTCAGTTCTACAATTAAGTCGTAACCAGTCATAATCATAGCCCCCACTAAAACTTTAGAAATTTTGCCATTAACTAGTCTATCTGATATTCCAGCAGTAATGTAGATTAACATAAACCAGTTTAAAGAGATAATAAGTGGAGTGTTAAGAACTTTTGGCCCTAAGGAGTGAAGATAGATGTATTCTCCAAAAATTTTTCCAGTATTCACCCCAATACTCTCAATAATAAACGAGCTTACTCCAATCACTCCGAATAGAACAGCTAATCGGGTTCTAGATTGGTTATGTTTCCAAAATATTACAGCAGTAGCAAGTATAAAATTAAAAGGATTAAGAATATAGAACAACTCTCTTGTATAGGGGATTGCAAAAAGAAGCAATCCTATACAGTAAAAGCGAACGATATTGATTGTGATTACTTTATCGTCAATAAGCGAGTTAATATAACTTTTAACCTTATTCAAAATTATATAGTTTTACTGTCTAAAATTAGATACGATTACTTAAACTCTTTATCTACAATTGCTGCACTGGCAAGGCAAAGCGGAATTCCTCCGCCAGGATGAACGCTTCCTCCAACAAAGAAGATGTTTTTTAAACCACTCACACTGTTTGGATGACGCAGAAATGCAGAAAAAGCACTATTCGATGCAGATCCATAAAGAGCTCCATGGAGACTGTTCGTACTCTTTTCAATTGTTTTAGGAGTCGCAATCTTCTCAACAACAATATGTTTCTCGATATCAATACCAAGTGTTGCATTTATTTTCTTAATCACAACAGCTCTCGACTGATTAATAAATGTACTCCAATTCTGTCCACTATCTATCGGAGCATTAAGCATAACAAACCAATTTTCGCAACCATCAGGAGCATCGGCAGGAACCGCTTTTGAACTGACAAAAACATAAATTGTTGGATCGAAAGACAGAATCTTCCTTTCGAATAGTAATTTAAATTCACTGGCATAATCACCACTGAAAATTACGTTGTGTACATCAAGAATGTCATACTTTCTGTTGATCCCCCAGTAGAAAATCAGAGCAGAGGTAGATAGCTCAGCTCTCTTTAAACGTCTCTCTAGTGGATGTTTTACTAATTTAGAGGCAACATAGTTAACGTCAGCATCGCAGACAACTCTGTCGAAGAGACGATCTTCCCCTTTAACCCTGACACCAGTCACCCTCTTACCACGAAGAGTGATATTTTCAACCTCCGAATCCAACTCAAAAGTAACACCCTTCTTGATCGCCAGGCGATATAAAGCATCAGCGATTTGATAGATTCCACCTTGCGGGAAATAGGTGCCAATATTATGCTCCAGATGCGCAATCATATTAAGAGTTGCAGGAGCTCTGTAGGGATCAGACCCATTATAGGTTGCATACCTGTCGAATAGTTGCACGATGTTCCTGTCTAGAAATTCATTCTCATTGACAGAGTGCATTGTCTTTCCAAACTTTAGGTCTTTAAGAGCAGATAAAATCTTTTTGTTTTCAGGTTTTATAAAGTTGGAGAACTTGTGAAAATCATTAAAAATAAAGAGATTGCTAGTCAAGTTGTATAACCTTTCCGAATCATCAAGTCTTCGTTTTACATTCGAAAACTGTTCAAATGAGTTTCTTTTAATTTCATTCTCAAGCTTTTGTAAATCATCATAAAAGGTCAACTTTTTCCCATTGGAGAAGAAGTATTTGCAACTACTTTCCAGTTTAAACCAATCGATATAATCTTCTCTCTTCTCACCAGCAATGGCAAAAAGATCGTCAATAAGCTGCGGAAGAGTAAAGAGAGAAGGGCCCGTATCGAAACGAAATCCGTTTTCTCTTATCTCGGAAATCTTACCGCCAGGTAAACTGTTCTTCTCAAAGACAGTGACCTCATGACCTCTTGAGGCTAGTCTTACCGAAGAAGCTAGTCCTCCAATACCCGCACCAATTACCGCAATTTTCATTATTTTAGAATTTTATAAAGATTTGTTTTGAATAGAACAAGAGCCTTTAAATATACAACAATCTTTCCTATTCCACTAACCCTAACTCTAGAAGAAGATAGCTCTTTTGCACTAGTAGAGCAGATTTTGTATGTCAATCTCCTGTAATACTTGTAAGCTAAGAAGACCCCAAATCGACAACTTTTCGGCAAAGATCTGATTCCAATTATTGCAGCATCAAAATCAGACAAAATATCGGAAATAATTACCCTTTTTGCCTCCTCGTCGAGCTCCCTCTCTTTGAGAATTGGAAAGTAGCATCGAGACAAATTCTCAGTATCATTTTTGATGTCGCGTAAAAAATTAACTTTTTGAAAAGCAGATCCAAGGCGCATTGCAGATGGTTTTAAACTATCGAACAACCCCTCTTGACTATGAGTGAAAATCTTTAGACACATCAATCCAACAACATCTGCAGAGCCATAAATATATGCCCTGATACCATCTTCGTCGTAACTATGCTCAGAGATGTCACTCTTCATACTTTTTAGGAAAGCCTGAACTAAATCATCTGGAATAGAGTACTCCTTAACAGTAAGTTGAAACGCATTAATTGCAGGATTAAGACTAATCCCACGCTCAAGCGAGCAGTAGTATTCACGCTCAAACTCTTCAATCAGAACAGCTTTATCAAATTCGTGAAAAGTGTCAACAATCTCATCTGCAAGACGTACAAATCCGTAAACCGCATAAATCGCATCTTGCACATCTCTCCCAAGCGACTTTACCCCCGAAGAGAATGATGTGCTGTAAAGATTTGTAATAAGCCTTCCTGTGGCAAATGATGTCTCTTTATACAATTGATCCATGTTCTTTCTTTTTGATGATGAGTTCCGATACAATTTTCCCCGAAATCAGCGAAGGTGGAACACCTGGGCCAGGAACAGTTAATTGACCGCAATAGAATATATTATCTATCTTTTTATTATATAGTTTAGGTTTCAGAAACGCTGTCTGAGTAAGAATATTTGAAAGTCCGTATGCATTACCTTTGTAGGCATTGTAATCCCTTGCAAAATCACTAACAGAATATACTTCACTGAACAGAACTTTACTCGAAACACTCTCTCCAGTAACACTCTCGATTCTCGACAAAATCTCACTTAGATATCGCCCTTTGTCGATATTGCTATCGTTCAGGCCAGGTGCCACAGGAATCAAGAAAATTCCACACTCTTTGCCTTCAGGAGCAAGAGAGGCATCGGACATCGAAGGAAAACTTGCATAAAACAGAGGCTTGGCAGGCCATTTTGCATCTTTGTAAATACTATGAGCATGTGAGTTGAAGTCAGTATCAAAGAAGAGCGAGTGGTGCTTCAAATTTCTCAACTTTTCACTGAAACCCACATAAAACATAAGAGCCGAAGGGGCAAATACCCTGTTTCTCCAATAATCTTCGGAGTAGTTGCGATATTGCTCATCAATCAATAACTCAGAGTGGTGATAGTCAGACGAGAAAAGAATTGTATCGAATTCAACCACCTCTCCCGATTTTAAAATGAGATGTTTAGCCCTCTTATTCTCAATATCAACCTTGGTTATACATTCAGAGCATCGTATTTTGGCCCCCAAGTTACGAGCTATATCAGCCATTGCCTCGGCGAGTTTATAAAATCCACCTTCAATATGCCAGGTGCCGAGCTTAATGTCGGCATAATTCATGAAATTGTAGAAATATGGCGTATCCTGAGGCATCGCCCCCAAGAATAGAACAGGAAATTCAAGCGTACTAATAAGTTCTGGACTCTTAACCGATCTGCGAATGCCTCCACTGATAGATGACAAAAACTGATGCGACCTAGAGATTGTCTCCAACATAACAAGTTCGGCAGGAGATAGCCCCGGTTTATAAATCACTTTGTCTACAGCAACTCTGTAATTAAACTCCCCCTCCTCAGTAAATTTCTTCAAAAATTTGGAGCTTCCCCTCTCTCGCGATTCAAATTGCCGGCAAAGCTCCTCAAAATTAGAGGTTACATCTATCGAGTTCCCCTTTCCGAAGAAGATAGAATAACCAGGATCGAGCCTTACAAGCTTGTAAAAATCAGATGATTTATGAGAGAAGTCTGCAAAGAATTTTTCGAAAATATCGGGCATCCAATAAAATGTCGGACCCATATCAAACGTGAATCCATCTCTTTTCAACTGTCTTGCCCTACCTCCAATAGTGTCGTTCTTCTCTAACACAACCACATCATACCCAGCTTTGGCAAGGTAACAAGCAGCCGACAATCCAGAAAAACCGGCACCTGCAATCACAACCCTCTTCATTCTACACTATTTTTTTGATATTATTACAAATATACCATTCCGAATCGGATTCAAAAACATTTTAAGGGGCAAAATGTTATTAAAATATATATTCACATTATGGGTAAGATAACAATAAAACGATATCCGGTTACAGGGCTCAGTTGTGCCTCATGTGCCGCAGGTGTAGAAAGACGATTAAACCAGACAGAGGGAGTCGTTAAAGCAGTTGTAAATTTTGCAGATTCATCGGCTGTAGTAGAATTCGACCACGACAAAGTGACACCCGAAACCCTTCGCGACAATATAGTTTCACTGGGTTACGGAATGATTATCGAAGACGACAGCGAAAACATGGCAGAAGATCAGCGAACAAAACACTACAAAAGATTAGTTGCCGACACAACCATTGCTTGGTCGCTATCAATCCCAATCATGATCATCTCAATGGTATTCATGGGAGTCGATCTTGCGAACTGGATTGTTTTTGGAATGACACTTCCTGTAGTGCTCTATTCAGGAAGACACTTCTACATTGGCGCATATAAGCAGTTAAAAAGAGGCTCCGCAAACATGGACACATTAGTCTCACTCAGTGTTGCAATTGCTTTCCTTTTTAGCCTAGCAAACCTGATATTTCCCGACTTCTTACACGTTCCTGGTTTAGAACACGCACTCTACTTCGAAGCAGCAGCAATGATTATAGCATTTGTACTACTTGGCAAGACATTGGAAGAGAGAGCCAAAGGAAACACCGCAGGTGCAATTAAAAAACTAATGGGACTCCAGCCTAAAACCGCGACTGTTACAAGAGACGGAAAAGATAAAGTGATTGCAATCAAAGAGATCCTTGTTGGCGACATCATCCTTGTGCGCCCAGGAGAGAGAATCCCGGTGGACGGAGTGATTGTTAATGGAGAATCTTTCGTTGACGAGAGCATGATAACAGGAGAGCCAGTTGCAGCAAGAAAGGAGATAGCATCACCAGTTTATGCCGGAACAGTTAACCAAAAGGGAAGTTTTAGATTCAAGGCCGTCAAAGTAGGGAGCGATACTCTTCTTTCGCAGATTATTAAAATGGTGAGAGAGGCTCAAGGAAGTAAGGCCCCAGTGCAAAAGATTGCAGACAAAATCGCAGCATTCTTCGTTCCTGCTGTAATCTTGATATCGATTATTACATTCGGAGTCTGGATTATATTTGGAGGAGAGTACGGCTTTGCCCATGCATTAGTAGCCGCGGTCTCTGTCTTAGTAATTGCTTGCCCTTGCGCATTAGGGCTGGCAACACCCACAGCATTGATGGTGGGAATCGGAAAGGCAGCCCATCGGCACATCCTCATAAAAGATGCAACAGCATTGGAACAGATGATAAAGGTTGACACAATAATCCTCGATAAGACAGGAACATTAACCTACGGCAAGCCATCAGTTAAAAAATGGATTTGGCTAAAAAGACAAAATGATTTCGAAAAGAAGATACTTCTTGATTTAGAGATGATGTCGGAGCACCCTTTAGCAGAGGCAGTTGCAGAGTATTTAAAGAGCGATCTGCATCCTTACAAAGGCGACACTCCAATCCTTGAGTCTTTTAAAAGCCATACAGGAACAGGAGTTGAAGCAACCTGCGAAGGGACTCACTATTGGGCAGGAAATGAGGAGATGGTGCGAGAGGCAGAGGCAATTATAGACGACAAGATGAAGGATGCTGTGAAGAGGGAGACCGACGAAGGAGATAGCCTTATCTACTATGGAAGAGGGAAGGAGCTAATTGCCGTCATCTCCGTCTCCGACAGAATTAAAGAGACAACGATGGAGGCATTGAGACTTTTGAAAGAGAGAGGTATAGAGATTCACATGCTCACAGGAGATAATCCAGCATCAGCAAGAGTCATGGCATCTAAGTTAGAGATTGAGAATTACAGAGCATCGGTGAAGCCTGCCGATAAAGAGGAGTATGTTCGAAATCTCAAACAGAAGGGCAAAGTGGTAGCAATGGTAGGAGACGGAATTAACGATACTCAAGCTTTGGCAGTCGCCGATGTAAGTATTGCTATGGGAAAGGGAACTGATATAGCGATGGACGTTGCAATGGTAACACTAATCACTTCGGACCTGAAACTATTGAATACCTCATTCGATATCTCTAAAAAGACAGTCAGATTGATTCGACAGAATCTATTTTGGGCGTTTGTGTACAATATAGTCGCAATTCCAATTGCAGCAGGTATGCTCTATCCATCATATGGATTCATGTTAGATCCTGTTGTCGCAGCAGCAGCAATGGCATTCAGTTCTGTCTCTGTTGTAGCTAATAGCCTTAGAGTTTCACGGGGCTTGTAGGGTTGATCGAGAATATAGACTTTTCTGGATTGTAATCAAGAATCAACGGTCTAGCAGAGGGCATCAAATAGTCCTTGAGAGTTTCATTTGTGCTCAATGATAAGTGTCTGATAATCTCTCTTATGGAGTTTCCATGAGCGCAGATGATTATCTTCCTGTTATATCTGAGCGAAGGTACTAAAGAGTCTTCCCAAAAGTCGATGACCCTTTTATTCAGGTCTTTAAACGACTCTCCAGTTGGTAGCGTATCAGGGTCGATACCCGAATAGGCAGGATCATTTCCTGGAAATCTTCTGTCTAACCAATCAATTTGAGGTGGCCTCTTATCGTAGAAATTGTACCATTTTGCACTTTCGCTACACCCTAAGAACCTCTCAGCCTCCTCTCTGGTCATACCTTGCAGAACGCCATAGTGGTTCTCGTTAATCCTCCAATCTCTATTGATTCCAACATTACTATTCCCCGAAGAGTTCAGAAGAATCTCCATAGAGTCGTAGCAACGACGAAGCGAAGAGACAAAAGCTTTATCGAAGGAGAGACCTCGTCCTCTTAAGTAATAGCCACAAGCTTCGGATTCGAGTTTTCCCTTTTCGGTCAAAGGAACATCGCTCCAACCTGTCAATCTATTCTGAGCATTCCAAGTGCTCTCTCCATGCCTGACAATAACCACTTGATGACTATGTTTGTCATCGGAGTAGTTATCTAATTCATACTTGGCAACCTCTCCATAAGCAGGAACAACCTCCAGAGCCGATTTAATGTCGGAGTTTCCAAAGTAGACCCTTGCTGCAGCCAATATTCCTCCATGAGTTATCAAGAGAACCCTTTTGAACTTCTTCTCTCGCAACTCATCCATGAACTCGCCGAATCGAAGAAACAGATCAAAAAATGACTCACCACTTCCCGCTTTGTTGAAAATCCACTCATTGTACCAGACACTAAGAGAAGGATCAGTGATTTCGTCCCATCGTCGCATCTCCCATTCACCAAAGTCCATTTCAGACAATCTTTTGTCTGTATTAGCCCTATAACCAAGATATTTGCACAATGCTTTACATCTTGTTTTTGGACTCGTGAAGACCTTGTCGAAACTAATGTCCGAGATCTTCATCTTAACTAACTCTGCATCGGCTTCGAAGCTCTTTGCAGGTGGAACATCACTGGATCCGTAACAGGTTCCTGGGGGGATATCGACTGCCGTGTGTCTTACCAGATAGATTTCCATTAGATATTGTAGGTTATTAATATAGCCATGTAAAATGACAACTCACTCATTACAAAAACTGCACCGCAACAGTCTCCTGTGTATCCTCCGATTTTTTTTGCAAGATAGATAGTGCAAGATGCAAAAACGATTATTGGTGCTGCAACACATAAATAGTATTGCTGTGGGAGCAATAAATAGATCATCAACATACATAAGACACCTTGAAGTGCCTTTTGTAACATCCCACCTTTCAAATAAATAACACCAGACTTACTCTCTTCTTCCTTTCTAGAGTAATTAAGGAACAGAGTGATTTGAGATGAAATAAATTTCGCAAGAGGATCTCCGATAAGTAATGATTTGATTAGCAGATCATAAGGTAGGTTCTCCAGGATTTTATAAAAAGTTAAAAAATAGAAAATCAAGGCGATAACTCCATAAGTTCCAACCCTGGAATCTTTCATGATCATCAAGATTTTTTCTTTTGTCCGACCACCTCCAAAGCCATCAAAAAAATCTGCGAAGCCATCTTCGTGGAGTGCTCCTGTCAAAAGAACTCTTGAGAGAATTGCAGCAATGATGGCAATTTCGCTTCCCAAAATCGGATAAAAAGAGATATACACACCAACCATAGTGGCTGAGGTGAGCAATCCCGTGTAATACCAGTAGTTTATAACATCCTTAAAATACTCTCCTGGTATCTTGATTCGATTTAAATGGGGAAGTTTTGTGAAAAACATCAATGCTGCAAGAAGACGATACATTTGCTTAAAATATTTAGGCGTTCTTAATCGAAATATTTAGTGACCATGATTTTCTCGAAACTATTCATCTCATTTATCATTCTGACTGCCGAATCAACAATTGGATAGGCACAGATAGCTCCAGTACCTTCTCCCAGACGAAAATCTAATCTTAAAAGAGGCTTGACATTCAAGAATTGGAGCATAATTTTGTGACCCGACTCATCACTTTGATGGCCAAATACAGCATAATTAAGAACTTCTGGATACATCCTTGCTGCTGCAATCATACAACTTGTCATTATAAAGCCATCTACCAGAATTATCATCTTCTCCTCAGCCGCCTTCAGCATGCCTCCAACTGCCATTACCATCTCAAAACCACCAAAATAAGACAGGATTTCGAGTGTGTCCCACTCTTTATGGTTTTGGTTGAAGTTTTCACAAGCTCTCCTTAGCACGTCATATTTGTGCTCAACCCCTTTTTGATCGAGGCCACATCCTGCACCAACACACTCCTTAAGATTGGTATTTGTAAAATAACTCATCCACACTGCCGAAGAAGAGGTATTTCCTATACCCATCTCGCCAAAGCTGATGATGTTACATCCGTCTGCCTTGCATTCTGAGACTACGTCTGCTCCGTGTTTGATTGCGAGTTCTGCCTCCTCTTTGCTCATCGCTGCCGAATAGAGATAGTTAGCTGTCCCTTTTCCAATCTTCTTGTCGACTAGGTATGGATTTGGCTGAAAGTCATAATTGACGCCAGAATCCACAATTTTCATCTTAAAACCATGTTGACGTGCTAAAAAATTAACACCAGCCCCACCACTGATAAAGTTGGAAATCATCTGAAAGGTAACCTCTTGAGGCGATAAACTTACCCCCTCTACAGCTACACCATGGTCGGCAGCAAAGACGATGTTGTAAGGAGTTGAGAGCTGTGGAGAAGTTGTCTGTTGGATAAGACCGATTTGGATTGCCAGCTCCTCAAGCATACCAAGCGCACCTTTGGGTTTAGTGAGGTTGTCAATCTTTTTTTGAAGCTCAGCCCCGATCGCTTGATCTGGTTTTTCGATGTTAAATTTTATCATAGTGTTGATTTTTAGTTATTGTGCTTATTTATATACGTACTTTTTGTCATTAATATTTCATCAAATTAGCGTAATTACTTAACTCGCAAAGGGATTCCAGAAATCATCATGAAAACGGAATTTGCTTTTGATGCAATCATTTGATTGACATATCCTTGCAGGTCGATAAAACGGCGTTGAGTATTATCTTGGGAGACCCCTCCGAGCCCAATCTCATTGGTCACAAAAATCAATGTACAGTTGTTTTGTGAAAAAGATTCGAACTCTTTACACAGCTCTTGAAACGAAAGATCTACATCCCCATTGTTGTCGAAAAAGAAGTTAGTTGCCCACAACGTTACACAATCAATTACCACAACATTGTCGTCATTAAACTTATGATTAGAGAGAGCCTTCTCCTCCTCTAAGTTTACCCAATTCTCTAGCCGTTCGAGCTTATGTCGCTCAATTCTTTTTCTATGCTCATCGTCCCACACCCGCGAAGTCGCCAAATAGATGGGAAGTCTGTCTATAGAGGCTGCCATCTCCATTGCCAATCTCTGAGCATACGAACTCTTTCCCGATCGTTGACCACCTGTTATGAGAATAATATTTGCCATATTGAGTTTAAGATTTAAAAGATTGTATAATAGTCTATAATAGAGGTGAATAATAATATTATTAATGCGATTGTAGTGAACACAAGTTCTGCCCTGTAATTTGTTCGCACAGCAATTTCACAATCTTCGAGAGTGATCTCCCTCTGATTTGTCCCAATGAAGGGTTTGTCGCAGAGCTGCCCAAAATAGGTAGAAGGTCCTCCAAATCTGCAGTTGAGCAGCGCAGCCATTGCAGACTCTGGATAGCCCGAATTTGGACTTGAATGGGCCCTCCCATACTTCAGAACAAACTTCAGCCGCTCAATAAATGTCAAATGTGAAGAATCTGCTGATGTGGTATCTGTTGATGCTGAAGTTGATGATAGTGATGAGGTTGATATGATCAAAAAGGCGCTTATTCTCGCCGGGAAGTAGTTTGCGAAGTCGTCCAACCTCGCAGCAAATTTCCCATATTTAAGATATCTCTCTGATTTATAGCCAATCATAGAGTCTAATGTGTTGACAGCCTTGTATGCCAACATCGCAGGTGCACCTCCAATTGCAAACCAAAACAGAGGAGCAATCACCCCATCGCTCAAATTCTCCGAAAGGGTCTCCAATGCCGCAGTCCTGATTTGATTTTTAGTGAGTTGAGAGGTCTCTCTCCCAACTATTCTCGACAGTGCTTTTCGCCCCTCTTCCAACGACTCTTCACTTTTGGCAAAGACCTCCCTCACCTCTGTTACAAGCGTCTTTGCAGCAAGGCAATAAAACACAACTATTGATGTAATAATGATTGCAATAATTGTTTCAGTTATCTGATTTTGAATAGTTAATTCTGTGACTCTTAAGATTCCCCACACGGCAAACCAGCAAATAGCAACAATCAAAATCGAAGAGATTGCACCTTTTAAAAATCTGAACCGCCCTCTATTCAGTAGCTTTTCGGAAGCCGAAATCAAATTTCCAATCCAGACAATAGGGTGCGGAAGAGAGGCTGGGTCGCCGAAGAGCTTGTCTGCCAGCGATCCTGTGATTAGCGATATTGGTTGTATTATAGTCACTTAGTTTAATTTTGTTTGGTTGATTTATTTAGATTCAAAAACTCGGATATTCCATTGATTAGTTTATCGTTATCTTCGGTAGATGGACGGACAGCCACTCTGAAGTGTCCCGAACTCAAGGTCTCGAAATTTGAGGCGTCTCTGATTAAAAGATTATGATTTTGAAGCAGATACTGCTTCATATGGGCAGACGAGTCAGATTCGAGGTGCCCAAGAAAGTAGTGAGTAGTTGTTTGCTTGATCGAAACAGGGCAGCGAGAAGAGTTTAATTCAAGAAGATAATTTACCACGCGTCGTCTCTCATTCAAAAGATTAGCGAGATGCGGTTTATCATCACTCGGTAGAGAATTGTTCTGCTCAAGAAAGCAGATTGCTTCAACGGCAAGGGAGTTGAGACTCCAAGGAACAGTTTGCCGTTTTAACTTTGATGTCAATCGCTCCGACGCTGCAATGAAACCTGCCCTCAATCCTGGAATTGTGTGCTTTTTTGTAAGAGAGCTTATCGTTATGATATTGTTTGTGTTACACATCTCATCAATTCCAATTGTCGGCTCTTCGCAAAACCAAGAGTATGAGTTGTCTACGACGATTATCACATTACTTAACGATGCCGAAAGAAACATGATTTCGGAAGGGGAGTAGTGCTTTCCGTCGGGATTGTTTGGGTTACATAACCAAAGGAGATTGCAATTTAATTGATTGACTTTGTGTGCAATCTCTACAATATTTAATGTATTTGGGATAAATACTACTTGGTGTTGGTTAAGAACGCACGAGTCTTGATACTCTCTGAAAGTTGGGACAACGATGGCACTTTTTGAACCATAAAACTCTCTGGCTATCATATATATGGCCTCGACGGCTCCATTGGTCGCTATGATGTTCTCTGCTGAGACTCTCTCCAATCGAGCAATTGCTCTGCATGCCGATAAAGCATCTGGCTCGGGGTATCGATTGATTTTATGAAGCGATGTTTGAAGATGTCTAATTAGCTCACTGCTTGGGTTGTAATCTGCAACATTGGAGCTAAAATTTATAATTTCTGTTGCACACTCCAAATGGATGTCGTCGCCGTGTCCGATGATCATTGTTCTAAAATTTTATATAATTGGTCTAAATCAACACTCTCTCTAACCAGCTTTGCCAATTTGTCGAACTCTTGCTCGCGCAGCTCTGCAATTGATTGATTTGGTATTGAGTAAGGTTTATTTACGCACGATAAAATGTGCTCAAGTACTATCTTGTTGTCGAAGATTCCGTGCAGATATGTCCCAAAGCACCTTTGAGAGTGGTAGTAGCCATCTGATTGAGATGATTGACTTGAGTTTAGAAAATGGGCGACAGGCTTATAAGTCCCTTTATCACAAACAGTTGTCTTGCCCATATGAATCTCGTAACCCATACATATTTCGCCCTCTCCGTTTTGAGCATCTCCACCGACAAACCGAAACTCACGTCTGACAGTCTGCTTTTCACTCTCCATAATCGTCTCCACAGGGAGAATGCCGATGCCTTCACACTCACGCTCCTCGCCCTCAATGCTCTGAGGGTCGAATATCCTGCGCCCAAGGATCTGATACCCTCCGCAGATTCCATAGATCTGCTTCCCCTCAGCATAAAGCTCCCTGATTGCAGAATCTAAGCCCGTCTGTTTTAGGAAGAGCATATCTGCAATTGTATTTTTGGTGCCTGGAATGATGATGATATCTGCCTCTCTTAGCTGTTGTTTATCAGTGGTAAAAAAGAGGTTGACCCCTTCGGTGAGGTCGAGCATGTCGAAATCGGTGTAGTTCGACATATATTTTAATCTTACAACGGCAACATTAATTTTGCCATTTGTGATTGTGCTTTTACGATTTTCTAAATCTACGGAGTCCTCCTGCTCGATATAAATATCATTGAAATAGGGGATTACCCCTAACACTGGAACTTGGCACAACCGTTCAATCTCCCTGATTCCCGTCTCGAAAACGCGAATATCGCCACGAAACTTATTAATAATGATCCCTTTGACCATCTCTCTCTCTTGTGGAGTCAAGAGCATCATTGTTCCGTAGAGCGAGGCAAAGACGCCACCACGATCGATGTCGGCAACAAGAATCACCTTTGCATTGGCGTGCTTAGCCATACTAAGATTGACAATGTCGTTCTCCCTGAGATTAATCTCAGCAATGCTTCCTGCACCTTCGATTACAATTGGATTATATAGCTTTGAGAGTCTGTCGAAAGAGGCGCAGACATGTTGTCTGAAAAACTCTCTTCCCTCTCGTTTAAAATAGCTGTAGGCATCGCTTTCGCCAAAAGGTCTGCCCATGAAGACCACCTGCGACCTCATTTGCGACGAAGGTTTGAGCAAAATTGGGTTCATCTCTGCCGAGCAATCCAATTTACAGGCTGCAGCCTGAACTGCCTGAGCCCTGCCGATTTCTAAGCCATCGGGCGTGACAAAAGAGTTTAAGGCCATATTTTGAGCCTTAAAGGGTGCGGGGTGGAGTCCGTCTTGCAGAAAAATACGACAGAAGGCAGCAGCAACAACGCTTTTGCCTACATCGCTTCCTGTTCCTGCGAACATTACGGCGTGCAACTGCTTACGCATACAATAAAATTTGTTAAAATTTTGGACAGAGAGGTTTGCCGAACAACAACAGCTTATTCTCATCGCACTTTGCCGGTCTTCTGGCTCGCTTCGGCAAGATCGCCTTCCCATCTTCGACAGACAGTGGCATAAGAGTGACCTTGCTCTTTTTGAAGCTTACAGCAGTTGTTTCTGCTCAGGATTCGCACCTGATTCCCTTTTAATCCCCTGCAACAAGCAGGAAGGAACAAAGCGACGCAAAGGTAAGAAAAATATGATTACTGTAGAAATTGTGAGATTGCCTCTTCTAACTCCTTTTTATTCTCTAAAAAGGGGAAATGGGCAGTTTCGCAAGAGACAACTTTTGATATAGGAAATTTTACTTTTGTATAATGTTTAGGACCAATCGACCAATCACTCTTTCCATAAAAGAAAAGGACTGGAACCTTTACATCCGACGTTGCTGTTGTGTAATCCTTCCAATAATCGTTAATACTAAATGCAACATTGCTAAAAGTGTTATTCCAATTATTAATCTCAGAATAGGTTGAACTAATTAAATCTTCACTTGCTTTATTTAAGAATGCCATTCTCCATCTATCACCCTTTTTCGAAATGGCTTTTAATGCATCAAGAAAACGATCCATTAATTTGAGAGTGTCTGATTTTTGTTCATATTCAACTCCCGACAATTCGTAAGCTTTAGGAATCCAGCTGTTTTTGAAACTATCTTCTAACGATAAAGTGCAATTAATCATTAACATCCCAGACATAGACGAAGGGTAACGTTCATAATACCCCATTTGTAGGACACCACCAAATGAGTGGCCCAATGTATACCATTTTTCAACTTTAAGCTCCTTCCGAACCTCTTCAAAATCAGAGACCATTCGACCCATACTAAAATCATTATTTTGAGGAGAGGAAGATCTGCCAACTCCTCGCTGATCGAGATATATCATCGTAAAATACTTTTCCAGAGCATCTCCATAGTATTTCTCTAGCCAATAACTACCAGATCCAGGGCCTCCATGTAGATACAAGCAGTAGGGCCCTTTGCCTTTCACTGTAATATAAATTTCTGTACCATCCGAAACCTTCACTTTTTTGCTTTCTGCAATCCCTAGATTACAGATCAATGTTATTACGATTAAAGCCGTAATTCTGTAAAATCTCATCATTCGAAGAATCATTATATTTAAATCAAAGATAATCAATTACTCTATAAGATTTATCAATAATGTTCTAAAGTTGAAAAGAAGAAAAAATGTTGATATGAGGTAGAGTAGTCGATATAAGTATCAAATATTAAGTAATATATGAGGCTAGTGTTTAGATTTTCTTTTTGTTGTTTTTACTATTACTAACCCATATTTTGAGCGTTCGCCATTTATTCCAATTTTAAGTAATTTTTCTCCTGTAATAGTCATTATTGAATCAATGTTATCCAGTGTATAATAATTTAACAAAAAATCATATTTAACAGGTATTCCATCAAGAAGAACTAAAGGTTCCTTTGGTGATGATGGTTCGTGAATAACCAATTTTAATTCAGAGTCATAGTTTACAGTGTCTTTAATCCATGATAAATCTTTGACTTTTATACTGTCAACTTTCATAGCAAAGTCACTTCGTTGTTTAGGTATTGAATCAAATTTATTATCTCTATCCAAAATTGCCCAGCTCTCTTTTTTATGTTTAAGATTGTCACTTATAAGAATCTGTTTACGAGAAATAATAATCCATTTTTCATTATGAAAATCAAAAACAGTGTCCTTTGAATATGAATTTAAGATGATTGTGTCTCCTTTGATAGTATAATTCCCAAATGTTTGTCGATGTGCTCGTTCTGACATAATATGGTAATTAAAAGTATTGTCATATTTAAACTCAATAATTATAAATCTATAAAACAATTGTTGGGTAAAAACTCCTGAGATACTTTTATCTGATTCTGCTGGTTTTAATTTAAATTCCTCAGGAATTATTAATCCATTTATGAAAAAAATCAGAACAAATGTTAAAAAATTAGCCATATTATTGAATGTTCTTTAAACTGAAACTGATAAAGGTTGTCGGCATAGAGTAGTGGCTGAGCTTTTTTGTCAATTCTTTCTAAATCTTTCTGTAAACCTGTTCAAAATATAGATAATTCCCAAGTAAGGAGTAATCATTATAATTCCGAGCATAGCTTTTAAAGACCATCCAATTCCCATTACAGAGGCTTCAATATTCTTTACTTTTTGCATATTTTCAGGTAGAACGTCTCCATAAAATTCAGTTTTATTCATACCGTCAATATTGTATCCATAATGCTTTAATAACATTAAATCGGATTTATAATTCCACCATGCAGAAATAAATATTATTAATCCTAACAATAAAATGCCAATCAAAGAATAATAAATAAGTTTTCTTCTAATTCTAAGTTTATTCAGAATGCGAAGTAATATAATCGGGAATACAAGTATTAGTCCGATAATTATAATGTTTGAAATCCAAATTAATTTTTCCATTTATATTGTTCTGAGTCACTCTATTGGGTTTTAAGTATACTTTCTACGACTAATGTTTTTCTCTTTAAAATGAAGCCTGATGGAATATTGTATAAGTAGGTAGCTGATTGCGGGATTCCTCATTGTCAATAATTACAATGTTTTGCGGGTTACAATATTTCAAGTTGCACTTCATAGTTTTATTAGACATAGGTGCTGTTCAAAAGCGTTATTTTTTACTTCTCAGTTCAGATAATCTTTTTCTAAACTGCTGATTAATAATATTTGAGTTTTTTCTCAAATTCAATGGCGGATTAAGTTCTCTAATTAATTCATTTTCTAAGTCATCAGGGCATGAATTGCATTTAAAATAAATAACAATATTAGATTTCATCCACTCGCTCAATTTAATTTCATCAGTTTCAATAAATTTTGTTTTTCCGTTGCTCGGGTCTTTGTCTCTTGCAATTTTAGTATACCCAAACATTGAGCCTATTGATTTTCTTAAGGTTGAACTTCCAGCATTATTTCCAGTAAAATGTTGTTTGTAATCACGTTTTCTAAGGCTTTTACCCGCAATTCCAGTATAGATTACATTTAATTCTTTGTATGTTTTCATTGTGCATGATACTCCAATATCTGGCAATTTTGAGCCCTTTTTTAAACAAACAATGTAATTACCTGGATTGTCGGGAATATGTTCTGAATTGTGTTTTTCAAAGTCAAACAACTCAAACTCGTTTGTCGATTTCATTGTAGAGATGGAGTCTACAGATTTTTCGTTCGCTTTAAATGGTAATGCAGTTTTCTGTTTTGATAATTCTGTGGTTAAAACATTTTTTTGCCCAATAACTTTTATTCTACCTGAATTAATTAGACTTTCAAAGTCCGCAGGTTGCAGATCAATAATTCCAAAGTCATCTGAACCATAAAATCCAATGTTTCTCATTTTAGCTCTAATTGCCTTTTGTCTTGATTTATCGGCTTTTATTCTTTCTCTAATAAGATTTCTTAGTTCCGAAATTTCTGCCTGTGTAAATGCGTTTTTTCCTTTCATATCTGTTGCTTTTTATAATGCAGTATAACTTGTTTCTATAATCTCTTTTATTACATTGGTGTCGCAAATAAATTTACTATCTGCAAGTTATGAATTTTTTCTTTATATTATTCGGCATTTAAAAAATTAATCTAATATTAAAGATGTTGCAGAATTATAAATTGTAATAAGATCTAATGTAGGTATAAAGGGAAGAATATTGAATGTTACTTTTGATTCTCTTGTTCAATAAATCGTTTAAATTCTTTTATAATAGATTTTTCGATTTTACTTGCTTCTATTTCTGGGTTATGTACAGTATTATCTTGGTTATTAAAATAATCGAGATCTTCTTGTAGTGTATAGAATTGAATAAAACGATCCGAATAGTCAGTAGCAATCACTATTTCCTGCATTAGTGATAGGCCATCTCTAGGATTAATTTTTTCTTCAACGACTTCGTTAATTAATTGCAAGGCAAATATTTCAATTAATTCTTTATCAGACTTATCCGTACTAATCTTTAAGTCTTCAATAGTTTTTTTGAAGTATTTATCAATTACGTCAGAACTTTCATTGCCTAGACCTGCTAAAATTAAAAGATTTTCAGATTGATAACCTTTTACAATAAGTTGATAAGCCCAAGCTACGATTTTCTTATGATCATAATTAGTCACAAGTTTTTCGCCCATTATTCCATATACCTCTTGTTCTATGCTCATTTTTTTCTAATTAATTAAAGGCAAGTTAGTAAAAGTATGATTTACAAATCGTCGAAATAAAAAATAATACGATTATGGATACTAAAAAGAGAGGAATTTGGGGTGAAGAAACCTTTCATATACTTAGGGGTATAAGCTGGCCTAAATTCAAGCTATTGGTAAAGATAAGTCGTGAAAATAATACTTGGCTTATTGATGGATGTGGAAGTATCAATATCCCAAATTCAATAATAATCCAATCTAGTGTATGTATCCAATAATATTGACCTGCTGAGATGCCAGTAGTTTACCTTCAGGTGAAGTCTGATTGCTTTCTGTTGAAATTTTCTAGACAAAGTATTGGTGCATAGCTATGTAAATAGCTTGTGTTGACTTTTATATGTGACTTTGGACGCAACTGTACAGTTCAATAATAATTTTCCACATTCAGGATTCAATTTCCTAATAATCCTTAACTATTTTAGATTTACACAAAACTCAAATCTGGTGGAGTATAGTATCTTATTTGAGTAATACCATTGGGAAATCTTGCTTTATTGTATTTAATTGCATTTTGAATAAAAATATCACATTTTGCTTCATCGAATACATCTTTATTAGCAGCAATAGTCAGAACATCTAGCGTTCCGAGATAGTAAATGCCATTCAACTTGCAATATGGCGCAATGTCTCTAAAGTTGCTACTTGCAACAATGTCGCGGCTATGTTTGGCAATAGCCATACATGCTCTTTCTCCATCACAAATTAAATAATTTAGTTTTTTAATTTGGGCAAATTCACGTTTGATTTCCAAATCATTATTTGGAAATTGCATTAGTTGAATAGCCCCACTTGCGATAATCCCATCAAAAACTGCTCTCCGGAAAGGATTTCGTGAAATTTCGTTATAAACATAATCGACAACCATACATCGATGAGGAGCCAGAATTGTTGGCAAATCAGCTAAACAATTGTTGGCAATGAAATGAGAAATCACATCACTGTCAAGTAGAATTATTTTATTGGATTGACTCATCTTCGCTCTCATTTTCAAAAATTTTTGAAATATCCACCCCTATATCCTCGAGCAAAGACAAGTAAGAACTTTCTGACACAATCCCTTTTTCCCATGCATTATACGCTAATGTTCCGTAGTCGCCAATTACTACGTTCTCATTTCCTTTTTCATATAAATCTGTACTGAATCCCAATTTACGTGCACCACTTTTAATACCTTTTGAATATAAGGCTTTAAACTCCTCATCGATTAACCCCATATAGATCAAACGATGCAACAGTGTAGAACGCGAACAGGCATAGTAATTTTCTATTGACAAAAGTGTCGCAATCGAAATTTTGTTTTTTGTTTTCTCTTTTTCAGGAATCATTTCCCAAACACCCCATTGAGGCAAAAGTAAAAAACTTGCAAATATATCAGCATTGTATTCTTCTGGATTCCCCTGTTTATCAAATTTGCCTGAACTACTTACAGCAGCAGAGAAATCTTCTTGATAAAACAAGTGGTAAAACTCATGACAAATGGTGAAATGCTGCTTTCCGATTGAATGTTCACTATTTACAAGGATGAATCTTTTGCAAGTTCGTCCAATATCGATTTTTATGGACATGCCAGAGAAGTCGGGGCTTAAGGGACGATATACGGTCAAGATATTATTTCTCTGAAGAATACTTTTTATCCGAATAGGCTCCTTTTCATTCAGAAAATTTTCTTCTCTAAACTTTTTTGCTAAATACTCCAGGTTGTCAATTCGCTTACTCATTGCTCAGAGCTTCAGATAAATGAAAATAATTTAAAACGATTTTCTTGAATGCTGAAATGCTTTTGAAATCAGCCTCAACAAATTCGTTTGCTCGAAATGCAAAAGCAGATAAAATCTGCTGCTGCTGAGGATTTTCCTGATATAGTTCGTATTCTTCTACACTAAAAAGTAAAGAAAGTTTGCTAACAACATCGGCGGGGATAGGTCTTGCATCGTTTTCATATTGATTGACTGCAGAAGCAGTAATCCCGAGATAATTGGCAACTTGTGCCTGCGTGTAACCAAATTTTTCACGCAGAGTGCGGATGTTTTTGGATAGCATAATATTGATTATTTGTTTATTAGATTTATATGGCTGTTACGTCAAGTGTGTTGTAAAAATAGTACAAATAATCAAATAAGCAAAAAATATAACAAGAATGTTGAATGTGTAACATCAAATAGACCACCAAAAGTGAGCAGTAATTTTGTCATAGAAGTATTAATTTTTATACACATTTGCCATGAAATCAATAAAACTATAACTGCACTGTACCCATCGGAATACTGGCTCTAGATCATCAGAATCATCAATTACGAAAAGATGTAAATTTTTGAATGCTTAAGAAAGATTTAAAAACGTCTGTTGATTGACTAAATTTATGCAAAAACTGTCAATGAATTAACGATTTTATTAATAAAGTAACTAAATCGTCCAAACTAGCCCAGTTTACTCCGGAATACTTGCCCTATATCATCAGAATTGCCATTAAAGACTAATGTAGGATATTATTTTATGTTTATAAATACGAATTTGATGAAATTTTAACTATAGAAAAATCAAGCTAAAGAAGAAGTTTAATCGTTATTTAAAAAAATCTAAAAGTGCTTGATTGTTATTTATTTGGTTGTAAATTTTGTCAATTTCTTCAATTTGCGTATCGTTGAAGTGATATTTTTTTAGAAAATAACCCCACTGTAATTTTCGATACTCATTTATATTTATATCATTAATTCCAAAATTGTTATTTATATTTAATTCTCTTTGTCTAGCTATATTTGCGGCATTACTTGGACTAAATAGATATATTAAATTGAAAGATATTTTGTTAATAGAAATGTTCTTTACAAAGCCATATGTGTTAAACCCACTTAAAGGTTGGTTTAATACTGAATCTTTTAACCAACTGGCTACATTTTTATTAGAATTTATGTTTCCTACTTTTCTTTTGCCACCAGACGTTATAAAAATGTTTTCAAGAGAAGGGTATGATTTTTTTAGGTTTAAAATGTTATTATAATTAACAGCAGTAAGACAATTGTCTCTATTACAATTATCAGGGTTTCTATTTACGGTTTCTAAGATATCAGTTATTCCTAGTTTATATTGTTGAAGAAATAATAATTGCTTATTAATATTATTTATTTGCGTATCAAAAATGTTAGCTAAGCAATTCCAAAAGTCATTTACTATACTTCCATAAAAAAATTCTGTATTTATATTTTGCGATGGTCCAAAAGTGATTTCCCAAATTGGGAATGACCCTAAAAATATACTTTTTATGTTTTTTTCGGGCATATAACCGAAACTTAGGACTTTATTGTTTCTATCTTTATTAATATACCACTCAGACTCTAGAGTTTGATTAACAATTTGTTGTTTCCATCTATTGGAGGTAAAAGGATGCTGTTCTTGTGTCATGTTTACTAAAGATTTAAATTAAAAATTATCTACCATACTTGCCAAGTATTCAAAGAAATACTGACCCTATATTGATAGAATTGTCAACCAATTATTTTGTTACATATAAAATAAATCATTTTATTAAATTTGCCCAATGGTCTGAATTTGTGGGAGCATTATAGGTTAATTTAGTTTTATTTGCATTGGAAATACCGCAATATATGGCTCCAGTTTTTACCCGTGTCGTTTCATTACTTCCAAAAATTTATCATGGAATTTTTGTTGATTACCACTTGATGGAAATTCAATACGTTTGTTTATCACGTTAAATTTTTTACTTAAGGGAATAAATGCTGTATCAAAAACATTAGCCTTAATTAAAACAATTGGGGCTTTGTTTATTCCCAATCCCTCAATTTTAAGAATCAATTTATTAACCGCTTCATTGTCGGTGTCTGTATTCAAAGAAACAGGGAGTTCAAACAAATCAAGAAGGAAAAACCCATCTTGCTCAAACTTGTTCAAAATCTGTTCTTTTATATCAGGACTTCGTTTGCTGTCTAGGTATTGATTTTTTAGACTGGGGTAAATAACTCCAATAATGCCTAAAAATAAATAGTCTGCTTTTTTTACATCTTCAAAATAAAAAAAACGGTCAATACTGTCAGGTGGTGCTTCACCAACAATTAAAGTTTTGATTTTTTTAGGTTTATATTTATTCCTTGCTAAATCTAACATTTCCAAAATTTTAATACTTTCCATATTGTATTATAGTTAATACACATCTTTTTCACACATAAGATCCCCATGGTCATCAGTATAAAATATTTTGTTTTCAATTACAAAGCCACCAAAACTATTTTTGCTCGATATTTATGTCTTACACAATATTTGTATTCACTGTTTTCAGACATCTCATTATCCTTTGACCATTCTTTTCTTTAATAACTATCAGGGTCTTTAAGATAGTTTTTTTTTATAATGCTCTACTTGGTAAACTGATAATTTTATTTTTTTTAGTGAAGCAAGAAGTTGATTTGTTTGTCTTAATACCAAGTATTCTTTCTTGATTTCGATTAATTTTTCATCGATTGTTTTAATTATTACCCCTATTTGCAGTGACTTTTTTATATGTTGTCAATAACGGAAGACAATAAAAAACGTAGGGCATGTCGAAGCTCCTACTTGTTTAACGATTAGTCGAGTCGTAATAAAATGTTATATTGTTTAAATTTAGCACTTCCTGCACTATTTTTTATTGCGTGTTAGCTGATGGTGTTATTGTCTTTCTTTCCCACAGCACTTTTTATATTTTAATCCACTTCCGCAATAACATTTATCGTTTCTTCCTATTTTCTTGTCAAGATTAAATACCGTTCCTTGTCCTTTATTCTTGAATAGATTGTTTGTTATTTCTTCTAAATCCTTATCAAATTGCCATTTATGATTATTAAAGACAAATATATCAATCATTCGAGGACTATTTCTCAAGCTTCCAAATCCAATCCAGATATCACCCTTGCTTTTATATTTCCGTGCTTTACTTAATGTCAATAGTCGGTCAAGAAGTTCCTTAGGATTGTCATTTTCCCAAGAAACGTATGTAACACCAGAATTTGCCCCTTTTTTATTATTGGAAAGCATAGAGAAATTATGCCATTTGTTGTCTTGAATTGTTTGGGTTTTAATTTGGCGGATATATTTAGTTAAATTATCTCTAGCTGGTCCATCCCAATCTAACAATGTAAAGATTGCATCTGTTACTTTAGGCTCATTTGCCTTTGCAAGCAAATTACACAATATGTCAAAATCTTCATTTTTCCATCTGTTTTTAATAGAGTCACCTTCGTCTGTGAGATCAACACCTAATCTTAATGGATAATAGTTTCTATCAATGGCACTACCAAAGTCATTGTCAAGTGATACAAAATCATTATTTGGTAATTTCCATAGTTTGTTTTTTAAATGGTAACCCAAATAAATCATTTCATTATCAGCTATAAAATAATCCATTAGGTCAATTCTTTGACGAACATAGTAAAGGAAATCATATGGATTTTTTAAATAGTGTGATACTAATTCTAAATCAAAAACGGTCAAGAACAAGGGAAAAGGTTCATTACTTTTCTTATCTAATAGAGTATGTGCTTGATGAGTCAGTGATGGATAATTCTCTGATGTGACGCCCATTATGTATACTTCATCAATGCTTTCCGATAATTCTATTAGATTGCCATTTTCATCATAAAATTTTGATTCCTTAGCCAAAATCTTACTACGTGATACAATACCTTGTTCATATGCATCTTGCACGGCTCCTTTAAAGTCCGTTTGTAAATGAGAAAAGCTACCTTTTTTTGAAAACTCAGTTAGCTTCTTAGATTTTACTTGTACACATAAGGCTTTACTACCAAGAATGCATAAAACATCAATATCTGTATCATCAGTCCCTTTTTTAGTAATTATTTTAACAGACTTAAATGTTCTTTCTTGTCCAAAAACATTAGATAAGAATTCGTATGAAATTTCTTCACCACTATTCCCTCTATTTTTGGCAAGTTTGTCTTTATAGGCTTTGTCTTTGAGCATCCAATAATATGGGCTTTCATAACATGCTTCATATAGACTAAAGGTGATAGGGACAAAAAATCTCTCACTATCTATTTGAAGTATTGGTTGAGCATTGAAAAGATTAAAATCACCTATCTGATTAAAATTATTGTTTAATTTTTCCTTATTAATTTCAATTGAAAAGTTTTTAAAAAATGAATCAATTTTAACTTCCTTTATAAAGTCTTCTCTCCGAATTACAAATAAATCAATTAATTTCTTATAAAAAGTCTTCCATGCATCATTAGGCAAAGTCTCAAATTCAATTGACACATTTTCAGACAAATCAGAAAATAAATTCGCATATTGATAAAATTCATAAGCTGGTAATACTTCTTTAATATGCTCTTCAATATTCTCTGATGGATTTTCTTTTTTTATAGTTTCTATTATCTCGGGAAGTTTTTCTTTTAAACTAAAGAAATTAACCTTCTTAGATTTCTCTTGAAGTATATCTTTTATCCTTTGCAAGATGACTTTAGTATTATTGAAATCAAAGTTTCTATTCTCTAAAAGCCATTCTTTATCATATCGATATTTTCTTTCTAAAAAATCTGTATACTGAAAATCATAAACTCCATCATTTGCATAAAAAATTGGCTCAATAAACATGTTTTCATCACCATAAAATCTTCTCATCTCAGCCCTGAAATTCATTCTATCAAGCTTCTGTGGATGAACACTTTTCATTTTCTCATAGAAAGGAGTCATAAGAGACATATGAAGTTCATGCATTAATTCATATGTACTTTCTTTTGATTTTATTACATCAAGAGGATTATCAGGTAATGTAAAATCAATTTGTTTTTGTATCAAAAAGCCAATTAGCAAAGAAACTTCATTTTTATTTAGTCGAGACCTAAAATCTACTTTATTAATCTCTTGTAGGATAATATGAAAATCCTCATATATAATCATACAAAGGGTATAGATATAACCTTTTGAATATATAAGTGTTTTAATATCATCTATTACTTCTTCAGTTTTTCTTAAATTCATTTATCCTATCTGTATATTAATTGTAATGCTGTCGCTTTTTAAACTTGCCGCTAACGTTTTGTTGCTTTGCGCAGTAGTGGATTTATAGCAAAAAAATAAATCGAAGAACTGAACTATCCATTCTATCAAACCGATGTTATTAGCTGGGCGTTCTTTGTTAATGTGGTCTAAATCTCTCAAATGATTGCCAATATTTATCTTTATAAATATCATAATTTAAGACCAAATGGTCTGAATATTTTTGTGTTAAATTGTACAAAACTTTTGAAGGTTTTCTAAAATCTTTACAAGCGAAATAAATTTCTCTTGAATTGTCTGCTGTTTGTCTACCAATGTTTATGTAGCCGTCAAAGTCTTTTAATTCAAGCATTATTTGTTCTTCAATCTCGTTAAGTAATTGATAAGTATTATCGTCAGGCAAACCGTTGTTTTCGTTGCCGTCATAGTTGATTTCAACTTTTAAAATCCAAGGGTGTGATGCTTTACAGTCCCATTGGAGCAATGTTGAATTAACTAAAGCTATAATAGGTCTGCCGTTATTAAGTTCGGCTTTTAAACTTGAATAAATGTCGGTGTCCGTATTGTGGCTAAGACCGCTATACTTTTCAATAAATTCTTTTTGTCGCCAAATCAAGAAGTCTTTGAGTTTTGCAATAGGAATAAGTTCTTTTTCGGCGTCGTTTCGGCTAATGAATTTTAAGTTGTCAATGTTATTTAGAAAGTCAAGTTCTCCCAAATAATTTTCTAAGTAAATATAAATTCCGTTTTCAATTTGCTCTTTGTTTTCTTCTGTCAGTTCATTGTGGACTAAACTAATATCAATTTCGTCAGGATAGTCTGCGTAGTCGTTAGAATAGAAGAATAAATTTTCGCTGTCAAATTTATATCCTGCCATATTGATTGCAAAGTTTTCATTGTCAATTGCAGGTTTGAGTGCTGTAAATTTCCAACCGTTGATTTTCGGTGCTTGTTCTACGAGTTCTTCTACGAAAACAATGCTTTTTGTGTTTCCATCTGCGGTCAATATTAATTCAGCAGTATTGTCGTTATACATACCTGTCAGATAAAAATACCCATCTTTGAGTTGGGCAAGTTTGGGCGATAGTTTATCAAAAAAGTCTTTTTCAATGTTTTTTTCGTTTTTCACTACCTTGAAAAATGTCTTTTCATTCTCTTGAAACCAATTCCAAAAGTCGCTGTAACTTTTAATTGGTGTTTCTTTTTTTTCGAATATGTTTTTTAGAAATTTCATTTGTCAGTCATAAATATAGTATTTCCAATTTTCTTTTCCAGTTTCATACTAGATTGTTAGTTTTCCTTCAGCTTTGTGCTTATCTTTTAAGTCATAAACCACTACTTCACTATTAAATCCGATAATTATATTGTGATAAAATGTCAAATTGAAGTTATCTTTTGTCTTTTCGTAATAGTATCTTGAAATACCCATCACTCCAGGTTTTGGAATACTTTTTATATGTTCAGGCACTAATTGATTTATACTGTCAGGATAATATCCATTCTTATTTTGGAATGTTTCAATAGCTGTAATTAGTTTGTCTGCATTATTAATTGCCATTGGTCTACTTATTTCTCTGGCAAGTACCGAGCCCCACATTGAAAATACGAATGTAAACAATGGAATAGTCCAAAGTAGGATTGGAAATACATTTTTGTTCCGCTTTTTCATTTGTTTAAAATTCCAAACTAGTCCAAATGGAATAAGTATAAGTCCGAAAATACTTCCAAGTTGTGCTAAGCTGTAAATCAAGTTCGACAGGATACTTAAATAATTCGGTCCTGGCAAAAAAGGTGAAAGCACCAATATAATTGTCAATAAGTTTATTACAATTACTATTATCCACTGTTTTCTAGTCATAGATCTTGTTATTGAGTCGTTCAATTTTATACGTTAGCGGGTGCGTGTATGAAGCGTTGGGGATCACAGACTGCTTTTCTGTCCACTTAAACTTATGGTTGACCGGAGCAGAAAGCTCCAAACGACTATCAAATCCAACTAGTGTTGACTATATTATGTTGGCCGCTGGCATTCTAAAGGCGTCAAGGTTTGAATAAAGTTTCTCATTAATTCCACAGAATTTTTTAACTGTTGAAATGTATATCTAGTATTATATGTGTTTTCAGGATGATGAATTTGATGCCTTATGTAATCGGTTAATACTACATTTTCAGTAACAAAATTAACACCGTCTTTTTTAAGTCTATTGTAAGGAATTGTATTTTTCCCACTTCTGTAATTTGTCATTTCGCCTTCTAACTCAATGAAACCGTATAATTCATTATGGTATTCTTCTGTAATTTCTGAAAATGCTAGAAAATTGACTTCATTCAATGATGGATATGGAAGGTGGTTTGGTAATACATTTTCAATGGTTTTTGCGGAACTGTCTGATTTAACTAGTCTTAAATGTTTAAACTCTAATTCTTTAACCAACGTAGCACTGTGAGTAGTAATAATTACTTGTGTATTTGGCGAATTTGATAAGTCCAAAAATGCTTTTATGAGTTTTTTCTGATGGTCGGTGTGTTGTGAAGTTTCTGGTTCTTCTATTGCGTAAACAATACTGACAATATTTTCAGCTAGTTTTCTTCTTTCAGCTTCAGCTCTAAAAAAGTTTAATAGAATAAGTCTTTTCACACCGCTTCCTCGTTTGTTTATAGGAATATTTTCGTCACCCGCAATAGAAACGTTTTTAAAAACATCTGTCCACTTTAAATTGTCTGTTGAAGGAATTACTGGATTTAAACTACTTGCAATCTCAGGGTTCATCTCCTGAATTTTTGCTAATGTCCTTGAAGCAACATCTTGTAACTTGATTTTTACTTCAGTTGCGATATCGTCAAATTTTGATTTTAATGCTGTGTCATTTAAAATTTGTTTAACTGCTTCTTTTAATGGGTCTTGAACTTCATTGTCTCCGTCACTATTTTTTCTGTCAGACTGAAACAATGAATAAAGAGGAAGGTAAGTTTGTAGTTTGTCCCAAATAGACTTTGTGTCACCCTTTGTAACATCAATTTCAATTTCTTCTAATTGTAGATCAGAACTAAAATGTTGCCATATGGCAGTTCTCATCACTGCGTTAATTGTCTGATTACTGCATGAAATCGTGTTTTCTCTTATAATATTTTGCAACTCGGTATTTTTCTTTTGCAACAGATCTTTGCAATTTCTATTTGTCGGGTGGTTAGCTTTTACAAAAACTTTTTCTTTACCACCATTTGAATATTTTTTTATGATATTAAGTTGGTTGTTAGAATTCAAGAGATATTCGGCTTGTAGTGTCGTTTGGTTTGTGCTGTCAATTACAATGTTTGTTGGCAACTCTTCAAAACAAACGGATATAATTGTCTCAGTGTCTCCTTCTGTAAGTGCTTGTTTGTTTACATCCTCCTTATCAAGTTTAATTACCCCTTTACCATCATTAAAAAATATGTCTAACGCTTCTAATACTGTTGATTTTCCTATATCGTTCTTTCCAACAAATGCAGTTAAGTCGCCAAATTCAATTTCTAATTCGTCTTTGTAACTCCTAAAGTTTTTAATTTTTATTGTCTTAATTTTCATTGTTTATTTCTTTTTATGATTTCAATTATATTATTTATAAAGATTTGCAGCTACAAGATGTTGGCGATTTTGGAGAAGAAAATGTCTATCAGCACTATACTTGATATAAATCTTCGTTTAACCGCTAAACAGCCTATTGCTTGTAAGTGCTGTTAGCGTTTCTTTGAATATTTGATTTATTCAAACCAATTTTCATTTTTAGCGATTTGACCAACTGCTATTATATTTTTATTTGCGAATATTCTACAAGATCTTTCTGCAAAAGATGCAATTACTCGAGGATATTTTTTTGATTCTGTCATTATTGTATTTGCAATTTCAATAGGCAATCCTTTAACTGTATTTAGATGGGGGGGGTATAAATGAAGTAGCCTCTCTTCGTAATTTGTTAGTGTAGAATATGTATTTTTTACCTCATTTAAAAGAGCTATGTCATGATTATTTTTTAAATATTTATCTATAAGGTATGACAATCTGATGTCGCCAATATCATACATTTTGGGAGTAACACTTGATAGGTTTTCATAAATGAAATTAAGCCTTGAATCTTCGGAGAAACGATAGCTTACAAGATACTTAACTTCATTTATTACTGAGTTGATGACCATGTAATTTGCAATTTCTTTTACCTGAGAATTTCTTAAATTAGAATGTCTTGTAGTTTTTCTCAGACTTTCGCTTAAGGTCAAAAAATCATTATTTGAAAGCTTACTTACATTGGTCGAAATATTCTTCATTAGTTGAATAATGGTTTTTGGTGTTGCCCAAGTTAGTAGTACAAGAAGTGTGAATGTAATATCGGTTGATTTTTCTAATTGCAATTCCCAATATTTAATATTTCCTGACTTCATTCTGGCATATTTTACACGTTTGCAAAGTGATTTAGATGAATCTGTTAGATTGTAATACTCCTCAAATATTTCGTCTTTTGATTTGATCCCAGCTGAAATAACTGATACGATTTTAATTGCACATGTATCTTTGAATATACTCCTAAAACTTTCTACTAATAATTCCCATGGTTCTATATTGTTTTTCCACTTAGTAATTTCATCATTTAAACTTTTTGAAATAAGATTTGCAAAATTCTCAATTGACTTATCAATTTCATCGTTTACAGGAAATGTATTTATGGGTTTTTCCTTTTTAATATCTTGTGAGTAAAAACTAACTCTTTCACTAATGACATTTAAAAAGGGAATATTGAAATCATCGCTATTCAATACATTAACCAATAAATAGGGATGGAGTATTATCGTCAAAAACTGTAAACTATGATTCGAGTATTTTCTTTGATGAACCGAAATCTTACTTTGTAGAATTCCATCTAAAACTACTTGTTTTAAATCAAGGTCTTGTTCAATTACATCCATTCTGTTTCCATTTATAGAAATTTGTAATCGCTTTCGAATTTGATCCAAGTCACCTTCCTTGATGATGCTAAGCAGTTCTTTGTTTCCGATTTTATGAATAATTTCTAATTGATATGCATATTCAAACCATTTAGTAAGTTTGTCGCCATGAAGATACTCGATATTTTTAGACCAAATTTCTGGTGTTTGGAAGGGATTATTGCGGATAATTCCTATAAGCTCAGAGGCGTAATCATTAGGGGGGAATTTTTTTAACTGATTAAAGCATTCAATTGTTAATTCATAACGTCCACAATCATTCGGTAAAACAATAGGTTCATTATATCCTCTGCGACTCTCTTGGTTAATAATATTTCCAATATTAATACCATCAGCAATAATCTTAACAACATCTTTAAGTAATAAAGGATATTGCGTAAAAACCCAATCAGAAAGAATTTGAGAAGTCAACAACCTAGGATAATTAGTGTTTTTCAATAACGGATCGTTTTGTAGCTCTTTTAATTGATGAATCAGCATTGGCAATTCCCCTTTATCAAAACAACCAGCAAAAAATCGTACAACATTATGCCAGTAAAAGTTACGTGAAATAGCATCAAATCTCTCTGGTTTAGTACCGGTTTTTTCAGAACCCGCAGGTGAATAGGGAGATGTGTTATAAAGATATTTCGCGCAAAAATATTCTCTTAATGGTTGAACTTCAAATTCATATGTTCCTTGAACTCTCGAAACTAAAGCGCATACTCTTTCTTCCATTACATGAAATAACTTGTCGGCAATATCCGTTTTATGTCCTTCTTTAGTTAAGTAAATTTTTAAGCGCGCTTGCAAATCATCAATATGGATGCTTCCACTGTTGTTATGAAGTTCCGCTTCTGAATGTAATACCCATGCTAAATATTGGTGTATATCGATAATTAAATCCCTTTGATCTCTGATTGTAATGTTTTTTTCAGATTCACGATTAAAGAAAAGTTCTATATAACTATCATATAATGCGGTTCTTTTATTTGGTAAAGACTCCCCTCTAGTTCTCAAAAGACTAATAAAGATTGCGAGTTGCATAGGGCTTTTTGCTAAATCTTTTAAATGGGGGAGTTGAAGTTTTTCTTCTACTAATCTTTTTATTTCACTCGCTTCTTTGTTGTCTAATCTACAGGCTTTGACCCATTTATCTACATATTCTTTTGTAATTGAAGGTGTAATATCTGTCAATTCAAAATGAGGATACATATCCGGAGAAAAGCCAATTGTATCTGAAAAAGCTGCTGGACGGCTTGTAATAATAATTTGTAATGACTTAGCGTTTTCGGAAATTCTATTAATTCCCTTGTTTATAAAATCGATTACTTCTTCTCTTATTTTAATATCGGCAATTTCATCAAATCCATCAAAGACAAATAATATTGAGCTTATCTTGGTAATCGCAACCAAATCATAAGAATTGAAATCATCTATTTGAGAATGATATACTATATGACCAACTAAAAATGATTCAAGTGAGTTTTTCCAAATACTATTATAATAATCTTCATTTAGTCTTCCTTGATAAGGGTTTTTATTTTCTACCCAGGATGCAATATGTCTTAGATCAATTTTAAATGGTAATCTAATTTGAGTGTTTTTAGCATAGTTAGGTAATAATTCTAAATCACTTGTTTTATTTAATAAACGCGCTCGATGAACCTGACATATATACTGCGAGATTGTCGATTTTCCTTGACCTGGACCACCTTCAAGTAAAATTCTTTCAACCTCATTTTGTATTTTTGGGTGTAAAAAAAATCTAGCAGCACCAGTATTTTCACGTTCTTCTATTAAAAATTGGTCCTCTAGATTGGTTATTTTCTTTAAATTACTTTCGAAATGAAATAATGCTCTCCTTAAATTCTTATTTTTTTCATTATACTTTTTAATTCTTATTGGAACATCAGTAAATAAATCAAACAATCTATTTTCTAAATCAATTTGTCTAAACTTAACTTTATTATCAGTCGAATATTGGTCAGCCAAGTATGCTTTAACAACACTTTCACGTCTTTCTTTGTTTTCAGTTATGTTTTGAAAAAGAATTGAATTTAAAATATCTTGTCCATTTAATATTTCAGGAAATGACCATTTAAAAATTGGGTCCTTTTCAAATAAACGAGATAAATCATCGCGCCACCAACATAATGCAGGTATTTTTATATTTGATTCTAGAATTTTATTTACTTTATCAATAGAGCCAACATCTAAGTGTGCTGACCCTTTTATATTTGTCAAAAGATAGAATTTTTTTGCTCCCAGTGGAATTAATTTGTCAATTTTGGGCGCCTCATCTGCAATAATTTCAGTCAACCATTTGTGGATATCGGAAATAGATTTTTGATTACGTACAAATTTAACTTGAAATACAATAAATTCTTTTTTGGTTGAATTCATTAAATATACTAATGAATCTCTGCCTCCATCTGGTTGTCCAACAGGAAAAGATTGGGTGTTAGGAAATTCTTTTGTAATGAGACAGTTGCAAAATTCTTGAAATCTTTCATCACCTAAATTTTCATATAAATAATCCATTTTCTGTATATTTTTTTGTTTTCAGTTTTATTCTATTGAGCTTTTTCTACAATAATTGCTAACATATTTAAAATCACTTCTATCACATTTCTCCTTCCATAACGGAGAGAGAACCACACTTTGGGGTGGGGTTGCATTCATTTGTTGCGTTAAAGGATGATTGGTGCTTGGTGTGTATGGTGTGTTTTGGGAGCGCAGCTTTAGTTGTGGTATGTGTGGTTGGCATAGCAAATAAATTTATGCTCTGCAAGTTATGAAATTTTCCTTTATGTTGTTCAGTCTGGTGAAAATTTTCTAAAATTAGCTATGCTGCTGAGTTACAAATAATATACGTTTAAGTAAGCTAACACACCACCATCAGCGAAAAGTAGGGGAATTGGCGGGTGAAGATGTCGGGTTTGGTGGTGAGGTGGAGTTGGGTGGGGGTGCCGATGTTTTCGAAGTAGTGGAGTGTTGAGTCGCTGGTGTGTAGGTAATCTTTTACCTCTTGGCTGAGTTTTGATAGTTTCATCAGCACAACGGTGGTTGAGGCGGCTCTGTGTTGTTGGAGTTCGGCAATGGTGATGGTGCTGGGCACGATTATCAGTTTATTCTCTCCCGAAACTAAATGGAGTGAGGCAAGTGCGCCTGCAGCGATAAAGGCTGGGATGCCAGCGATTTTTGAGACATGTTCGAATTTTGCGGAGAGGAGTTCAAATAGGTAGTGGACAGATGAGTAGAGACCGCCGTCTCCCTCGGCAACGATTGCGATCTTCCGCTTTTGGTTTACATACTCCACAATCTCTGGAACTAAATTTCGGTATGCGGTTAGTGCCTCTTCGCGATCGCTCTTCATCGGTAAATCGTACTTTCGAATCTTGCTCTCCTCTATCCCAAGAGCGAGTAAAATCTCGGATGCTCTCGATCTATTCATAGTCTGCGGTGCATAGATGATATCGCTGGAATTCAATGTCTTGAACGCTTTGATTGTGACAAGTTCTGGGTCGCCAGGACCGATTGATACAAAGTTGATTGAATAGTCGATTGTGTTGTCGCTAAGATTGAGATTCATGTCGCAAGTAAAATTATTTTCGGCAGTAAAAGTAGAAAATCTTTCATTACCTTTGCAACCGCTTCGGTTTGTAGCCCTCGTAGGAGAGGGTCGCAACTAAGAGGGAATCGGGTGCAAATCCCGAACAGTCCCGCTGCTGTAAGCTCCATTTAATTCGTTAACATTCTGGCCACTGTCGGTAATCGATGGGAAGGCGTTGACGGAGGAGCAAGTCAGAAGACCTGCCGAGGTAATTTATGGTTAATGTTTTCGTGGGATGAAACAAAAACTTTATTTTTATGAAAATCAAATATTTAGTCATTTCGTTGATGGCGTTTTTGCCATTGTTTTTTTCGTGTTCGTGCAAACAGAACAGCTCTTCGGATTCAAATGAATCTGCTCAATTGTCAAGCGAATCTGCATCTCTGGATGCGAATCAGATCTTTGCAAATAGTCAGCAAACTGGAATTTGCAAAATTGAGTATGCACAAGGTTTAGTTTTGGCAGAAAGGGATGGTGTAATCTATGCTAAAATCTCCGATCCTCAGGGCGAAAGTGGTGCTGTTTACAACTATGCATTTGTAAAAGATGATGATGCGAGTAGCTCAAAACAAGCTATCTCCAAGGATTTTACGGTCATTAAAGTTCCTGTCTCTAAATTAATTTGTATGACTTCGCTCCAGCTTTCGAGTTTTATTAAGCTAAAGGCATACGACAATATCTGTGGACTCACAAGTACAAAGCACTTGTTTAACAAAGAGATAAAAGGACAAATGAGAAAAGGGTTGATTAAAAAGATTGGAATTGAGGGTAATTTCGATAATGAGACTATCATGAATCTCAATCCAAGCCTTATCATGATCTCCCCATTTAAACGAGGCGGATTCGAAGCTCTTAAAGAGACGGGCATTCCCCTTTTGGTCCATCTTGGCTATAAAGAGCCAACTCCATTGGGTCAGGCTGAGTGGATAAAACTTGCGGGAATCCTCACCGGCAGAGAGGAGGAGGCACTTAATCTCTTCGACCAAACAGCAGCAAGATACAATAGTCTGAAAATGAGGGTTGACTCCCTTTTGGCAGACAATCAGAAACATAGTCTCAAACGCCCAAAAATCATGAGTGGTGAGATGCGTGGGGGCAATTGGTACGTTCCAGGCGGAAAGAGTTTTCTGGCAACACTATTCACAGATGCAGGTGCTGATTACTTCCTGACGGATAGTGCGAGCGGAGGGGTGACCTTAGACTTTGAATCGGTTTACGAAAAAGGGGTTAATGCAGACTATTGGAGGCTCTTGGTGAGTAATCAAGATGAGTTCTCCTATGCTACCTTGAAATCGCAGGATAAAAGATATGCCGACTTTAAATCATTCAAAAAGCGAGGGGTAATCTATTGCAATCAGCAGCAGACGCCATTCTACGAAAGTTCGCCAATGGAGCCTGAGGTTGTTTTGGCAGACTTCGTAAAGGTCTTCTATCCCCAGCTTCTTAATAATTATCAGCCTGTCTACTATAAACTTCTAAAATAGTATGCAGTCTAAACGCTTACCAATACTTTGCCTTGTAATTCTTGGCGTAGGTGCAATTCTATTTCTCTTAAATTTAGTTACTGGGACAGTCTCAATACCAATTGAATCTGTTTTTGAGACTCTCTTTGGCGATTCGAACAACGAAATCTGGCAAAACATAATCTTTAAGTCGCGGCTACCTCAAGCATTGACTGCTGTCGCGGCAGGGGCAGCTCTATCGGTTAGCGGGTTGCAGATGCAGACTGTCTTCCGAAATCCTCTCGCTGGCCCGTCGGTACTTGGGATTAGCTCTGGTGCTGCAATGGGAGTTGCTTTCGTTGTCCTGATGTCTGGTGCATTCGGCGGTATTGCTCTAAGCAGGATGGGTTTAATTGGAGAGTTAGCAGTTACACTTTCGGCAATCGTTGGTTCGTTGGCAGTAATGGCTTTGATCATCTTTATCTCACGTAAGGTGCGAGGGAACGTTACTCTCCTGATTTTGGGCGTGATGATTGGCTATATGGCAAACGCTGTGATTGGGGTCTTAAAGTATTTCAGTGCCGAAGAGGATGTTAAAGCCTATGTTGTCTGGGGGTTAGGGAGCTTTTCGAGAGTGTCTGGAGGGCAGACAATGCTCTTCGTCTCGGCAGTTGTAATCTTGATTCCTCTCTCTCTCTTGTTGGCTAAGAGTCTCAATCTTATGCTCCTTGGCGACGGCTATGCCTCAAACTTAGGTTTGAATGTAAAGAGGGCAAGGATGCTGATTATTCTCTCGTCAGGAACACTCGTTGCTGTTGTAACTGCATACTGTGGACCAATTGTCTTTCTCGGATTGGCAGTTCCTCACCTATGTCGCTCGATTTTTGCTACCTCCGACCATCGAATATTGATGCCAGCCTGTGCATTTACTGGAGCCGCTTTAGCTCTATTTTGCAATCTGATAGCGCGTCTGCCTGGCTTCGAGGGTGCGCTGCCTGTTAATTCGGTTACGGCACTGATTGGAGCTCCCGTTGTGGCATCGGTAATCTTCAGAAAAAGGAGGGAGAGCAGCTATGAGTAGAAATGGGAGACTAGTTTTAGACAACCTTACAATTGGCTACAATGCTAAGAGCGTTGCTGGTCCTCTGAACGCAGAGCTTCGCTCAGGTGAACTGACATCACTTTTAGGGCAGAATGGTGCTGGGAAGTCAACTCTTCTAAGGACAATTGCAAATTTCATAAAGCCGTTATCGGGGAGTGTATTAATTGACGGAGCAGCGGTAAACTCAATCGGAGAGAGAGCTCTCTCTAAACTGGTTGGAGTTGTTCTTACCGAACGATTCAATATCCCCGACATGACCGTTTACGAAATGGTCTCTACCGGAAGGAGTCCATTTACAGGATTTTGGGGCAGATGTCTTAAAGCCGACAGAGAGGTTATTGAGAAATCAATCGATCTTGCTGGAGTTACTTCGTTAAAAGAGCGGTTGTTCGATTCGCTCAGCGATGGCGAGCGACAGAAGGTTATGATTGCAAAGGTTCTTGCCCAGCAGACACCAATTATTATTTTGGACGAGCCGACAGCATTCCTGGATTTTCCCAGCAAAGTAGATCTGATGAACTTACTTCATAAAATTTCGAGAGAAGAGAGTAAAACGGTTTTCATATCAACTCATGATTTGGAGCTGGCACTTCAGATGTCCGACAGACTTTGGTTAATAGACAAATCGAAGGGTTTGTCTTGTGGTATACCCGAAGATCTCTCTCTAAAAGGTGTATTGGGCGGTTTTTTTGCCGACAGAGGAGTGACCTTCGATTCGGAGAGTGGGCTTTTTCGAGTAACAAATAGATTCGAACATTCGATAAGATTAACTGGCCATGACCGTAAATTTTCTATGGTGCGTAAGGCTTTGAATCGAAACAGGATAGAGGCTTCTGGAAAGATTGATTCTCCTTCGGTAATCGATTGTGGCGACAGCTCATCGCTTAATTTGACAGTTAGACTTTTTGGGGAGCAGGAGGCTGTAGTCTCATCGGTCGAGGAGATGCTCGAGATTGTTAAAGTATATTTCCAAACTCATCGGTCAGAATAACTGTCAATCGATCTTCCTCAACTTCTACTTCGCCTCCAACCATCTTTCTTGTATAAGAGATGCACCTCTCTTTGCACAGTTCTGCTAACCTTTTGTAGAATTGGGTTTGTGGAGGAATCAATTGGAGTAACTCTCTTGCAGTATTTAGATCTCTGATTTTTTCCAAAATATCCCTGTCAACTCTGCACTCAAGTGCGAGATTGTATAGGAAATCTCTATTAAAAGTTGAGATTTTACTATGTGTATCTAAATGCCCTTCGGCAAGTTTTACCCCTTTTCCAATCAAAACCACAAGTAAAACTTGTGAAAAACCTGCCGAAAATCCATTTTTGACGCTCTCTCCAATCAAATTGCCATACTGAATAAATGTTTTACTTGTGTTTTTTGCAAAGATCTTTTTTGCGATTGCCTCACTCTTAGCTCCAGAGTTCAAAATTACCGTCTCAACCCCTTGTGCCCTTGCTACGCTCATTTCGGTCGCAATCGAGGCTGCAAAAGCCTCCGAGGAGAATGGTCGCACAACCCCCGAAGTTCCTATAATCGATATCCCCCCTTCTATTCCAAGACGTGGATTGAAGGTCTTCGAAGCTATCCTTTCGCCCTCTGGCACCGAGATTACAACAGTAGCTCCCTTATACTCAGAAAAAGGATGCTCTCCGCTAATCAACTCCATCAAATTAACGGATATCATCTCTTTTGGACTCTTGTTTATTGCTGCTTCTCCAATCTTTAGACCTAATCCGGCAAGAGTAACCTTTCCAACACCAACACCTCCAGAAATCTTGATTCTAGGTGATTTGTCGAGCGAAACTGTTGCCAAAATTGAGATTCCATTTGTTACATCTGGATCATCACCCGACTCCTTTACACACTCACACGTAACCATGTTTCCATTGTTCGAAAAGCTTCTTACTCTGATACTAACCCGTTCCCAGTTTGGAAGTGTAATTTCAATCTTCTCTTTTTGAATTCCATAGAGGATTTTGTAAAGTGCTGCTTTAGCCGCTGCAGTTGCGCAGCTCCCTGTGGTAAGTCCAGTTCTAAGAGGGAAAAACTCTGGAATGATCTTCTCTATCGCCCGACGAAGAGTATGTTTACCATAGACAATTGCGTCGTCGCAAAGGCCAGATATGTAAAATTGGGGGAGGGGAGCTCTGTTGATAGAGACTACTCTTATGTTGTTTTTCCGAGCCAATCTTAACTTTTGTTCGAACATTCCACTTGTGCCACTCTCTTTGGTTACAATCACATCTGGCGAAGTTCGTTTTATGAGTTCATCACTCAAAGCCTCTCCATCCCAAAATAGAAGTCTGCTTTGATCGAATTTGCACCTCTCTATAACCTCTAAAGATTCGGGTCTCTCCATTATTCTAAGATGATAGTTCAGCTTAGAAAAGTGTTGTTGAATCTTTTCTGCAGATTTAACTCCTGTGAGAAAAAGCGGACGGGTAAAATTTTCATTTTTGAAAATCTCTGTGCAATCCTCGATTTTATCTACCTGATAATCTGCTAATAACTCACTATCTTGAATCCTGTCAAACCTAATCACATCTATCAAAAGTGTATATGAGGCTTGAGATATATTTTTGTGAAGCTCTGTTGCGTGTGGATGGGCAGCATCAATTATCAACTTGATGTTTTTAGATTTCACAAATGAGACAATACTCTCGGCATCCATTGCTCCCCAGAGATGCTCTCCGTTTGTGCTCTCAACTGTTGCCGATTTATTGAGTGTCGAAACATAGAAGAGCTTTCCAGCCCCATCACACACCTGAGCTGCAATCTTCCCTTCGGTTGTTCCTGCAAAGATCAAAATCATAATTTGCGATTTATTGTCGGAAAAGGTGTGAAAATTCCGATGAGTAGAGCTTAGAAAGCCCCTCTCTATTATCGATTGATTCGCCAACAATAATCAGTGTGGTGAGTGTGAAGTTGTTCCTCTTTACAATCTCTGCCAATTCGCTCAATTTGCCTCTGCAGATCTTCTCCTGTGGCCATGTGAGTTTATGGCAGACAGCTACTGGTGTGTCGGGTGGATACTCTGTGAGGAGCTCTTTTTCAACCTCTGAGGCTAGCGTTGCACTTAAAAAGATGCACATTGTGCTCTGCGATTTTGCCAACTTGCGGAGACTCTCCCTTTCGGGAACAGGAGTTCTTCCCTCGCCGCGGGTTAGAATAATTGTCTGAGACTTTTCGGGAATTGTAAATTGCGATTTCAATGCTGCCGCAGCTGCCAGGAATGACGATATTCCAGGTGTAATTCGATATTCGATATTGTTCTGGTCGAAATATGCCATCTGCTCTTGAATTGCTCCAAAGATGCATGGATCTCCCGTATGGAGCCTTACTACCCGTTTTCCCTTGTCGTACCACTCTTTCATAAAGGCAAACTGCTCCTCAAGATTCATATCGGCAGAGCTTCTGATTATTGCTCCAGCAGGTGCATATTCGGTGAGTTTAATTGGTACTAAACTTCCTGCATATAATACTACATCTGCCTTTGCTAACAATCTCATCCCTCTTAATGAGATTAGTTCGGGGTCGCCAGGGCCTGCTCCCACAATCTCTATTCTACCTCTTCTTTGGCAACCTCTCTCCAGCGATAGCGAAAACGTAAAGTCACTTCCCGACGAGATTTTATGCTTTTGTTTTTCAATCAACAAATCTCCAAAGTTGGATGCTATTTGTGATGCAGCTTCGCTAACACTCCCGCTTCCTGTTGTTGTCAAAACCTTTTCCGAAGGGTTAGGTGTATCTACTTGATGAAGCTCTGCCGGATTGTAGATATTTGGAGACTCAACATCAAACCTAGCACAGAGGTTTTCGAGCAGAGGTTCTTCTTTTTTGATATCAATTGTTGAGATAGTTTTTATTGATAGAGGGGAATATCCAAATGATTTTATCGATTGACTTATATAGTCGGCAATCCCCTCAACTTTGCAATCTTTGCGGCAACCGATTCCAAGATGTAGCACTTTAGGTCTGTAGAGCAGAGTGGGGAGATTGGAGTCTATAAGTTTTGGAGTGACCGCAATTAATAGTTTATACTCCTCTTTATTAAGATCTTTTAACTCTTTTTGAGTTACAATTTTTACATTTTCTGGAATAGTAGTCTCTAAAATATCGCTCCCTTTATCGCGAATATCTAAAAAGAGTGCACATTTTTCGCCATTCACAAACGAAAAGATGGCTTCATTCATGTTAGTATTGCTTAGTTCGCACCTCCAACCATAAGTAGAGGCGAGAGTGTCCAGCGGCCAGATACCTTTTATATCGCTCAAAGTGGTCACAACAGGGATTGACCCTATCACCGAAGCAACCTCTCTACAGAGTTCATTTGCACCTCCGATGTGACCAGAGAGCAACGAAATTGCAAACTTCCCTCCGCTATCGATACAGACTACTGCAGGGTCACTTTTTTTATCTTCCACGAAAGGGGCGATCTTTCTGACGCAAATGCCTGTTGCGCCAACGAAGACGATCTCTGCAAATTGATGAAAAGTCTCTTTGTTAAATTGGTGGTATCCAATAATAGTTATCGTTTTCCAATGGTTTGTCAATTTTCTTACAACCTCTTGGCCACTTTCCGAAGTGATTACGCATAAAATCTCTCTACCTGCTCTTTCCATAACTTGGTCTGCTTTTTTGTTGCTTAATACCCTTAATCACTCCAATTGCGTTGTTGTCGTCTATCTTAATTTTGGTCTGGCAAACAATCTCAATTCCAAAGCTTTTGCAGCTCTCGATGAACTCGTTTTTACTCGCTTTGCTTACCGAATTAAAGACAATTACTCCTCCATCACTCAGCGATTGTGCGCATCTCTCTACCATCTTTTTCAGCTCTCCGCCATGCCCTCCTATAAAGATTGCATCTGGGCTCTCTAAGCGTGTAATGTCGAAATTATTGAAGTCTCCAATATGATACTCTATTCCAGGGGTGCCAAACCTGCGAGTGTTGGTCTCCATAAGAGCTGTTCCCTCTTCTCTGACCTCGAAAGCTGTAATCTTCAGATGTGGAAATTGGAGTTTTGCCTCGATTGATACAGATCCTGTGCAGAATCCGATATCCCAGAACCTGACTCTGTTTCGCAGGTCGAGCATAGAGAGTGAAAGAAGACGAATTCCAGCCTTTGTAATCATCTTGTCTCTATTGTCCAAGAGTTCAAATTTTGAGTCTGCAATACCAAACTCTCTGCATCTGCACGAGGTTTTTTCCAGGATTAAACAGTTTGGGTTTTCGAATGATATCTCCGACATCTCTTTTAATGAGCACTTTATAATTTGCTCTTTGTAGTGGTTTCCTAAATTTACCCCAATAATTGCTCTATAGTTATGGTAGCCATAACTCAACATTCTCGATGCAATTTTGTCGGGGGAGTGCTCTTTATCTGTCAGAACTCCTATTTTGCAGCACCCTTCAATCACTCTTTTGTCGAATTCGTGCCAATCGCGACCAACAAGGGAGACGGGAATCATATCGTGGTAGGGGGTGACTGATTTGTGGGCTAAGGTTTGAAGAGAGTTGAAGTGTGGAATGACCGTCAGTGAAGCCTCAGGGACTCGCTCTTTTATGGTTGTTGCAAAGCCGAAGAATAGGGGATCTCCCGATGCGAAGACAACGATGTCGCTGTGCAACTCATATTTTTCAAAGACTGAGTTTAGCGGGACTTTAATCATAATCCACTCCGAATCTGCTGGCAGATAGTTTTTTACAATCTCGTAGTGGCGAGCTCCTCCAGAGAAGCACTTTGATCTGTCTATCAAATCTTTTGTCTTTGCATCGAACTCTGGCATTCTGCCGTCATCAATACCTATTACCGTGAAATTTTTCATACTATATATGTCTTCCTGGGTTCATTTGGTGTGCATCTTCGAAACTTAGAATTGAGTTCACAAGTGTTGCAGCTAGGTTGCTTCCGCCCTTTCGCCCCTCTGCTATGATTTTGGGAATGTTTGTAAATGGCTTAATCATGTGTTTAGATTCCTCAACATTCACAAATCCAACAGGGGCTGCAATGATGCCTGCGGGTAAAGCATTACCCCTTGCTATCTGTTGTGCTAGCTCCGAAAGCGCAGTAGGAGCATTTCCAAACACATAGAGAGCGTTGGGGTAATGTCTGACAGCTACCCTGATAGCCGCTTTGCTACGAGTAATTTTTAGTTTTTCTGCCATCTCAATGGCTTCGGGATCGTCGAGGAAACACAGGATCTCAACTCCAGCCTCTTGGCATGCTGCTTTTCGAATACCTGCTTTTGCCATTGTGACATCTGTGATGATCTGTTTTACCTCTCTGTTTTTGAATTTTTCATGAAGTTTTGCAACAGCGCCTTTGTCTGCCTTTATTACATGTTCCATCTCAAAATCGGCAGTTGTGTGGATTGCGTGTAATATTGGCCAAAGCTCATCTGTGCTTCTGAATGGATTTTCGAGCTCTTTTAGAATTCTTGCAAAGCTCTCTCTCATTATGTCGCGCCCTTGCATCTTGTCGCCAGCAACTTTGTTTGAGAAATATCCTCGCGGGGTAATCATTACATCTCTTAAGCTGTTTTGTGCAACAAATGTTTTCGAGTTTCCGATTATCAATGTTGTGAACATGTCTGCTTTGGTGCAATCGAGCTCTTTGAGGGTTGTAACTTCTACCATCTCCTCCTCTCTTCCGGCTTGTCTGACAATTCCTACTGGTGTTCCTGGTTCGCGGTATTGTAAAAAGATCTCCTTTAATCGCTCAAGTTGCCAGAAGCGTCCTTCGCTGCGTGGGTTGTAGATTGCTGTCACAAAGTCGGCATCTGCTGCGGCTTTAATTCTCTTCTCGATTGTTTGCCAAGGGGTAAGCAAATCGGAGAGTGAGATTGTGCAAAGGTCGTGACCTATTGGTGCCCCAAGCAGAGATGCTGCCTTTTGAAATGCACTGATCCCTGGCACAACAGAGATCTTGATATTGTGCAGATTGTCCTGATTGTCAAAATTGTGTGAATTATCTAAAATGTCAGAATTATCCTGATCGGTCTGTTTAGCATTGTGTTTTATTGCCCTTTGGTGCGTCTCTCGATTAGTTCTCTCTCTCTCCTGCATCTCATAAACAAGCGGAGCCATCCCATACATTCCTGACTCTCCAGAGCTCACTACCACAACGCTTTTTCCCTCTTTTGCCCTCTCTATTGCAAAGGCAACGCGCTCCTCCTCCATCCTCATACCAGATTCATAAATCTCAGCTTTAGAATTTGCCAAATCCTCAATAAATGGCATATAGTATTTATAGCCGACTATTACATCTGCCTCTCTGATTGCTCTCTCAGCAGCTGGAGTCAGATCCTCTCTGCTCCCGGGACCGCATCCAACAACCACAATTTTACCTTGAGTTTTCATATCTCATCTTTTTATCGGTGATTCTCTCTCTTTTGTACTCTAACTCTAGAGCTATTTTCTCAATTATCATCTCAGGAAACCCCTCCAACTCTCCTAATCCAATCAAGTTAGTTTTGATTCTATACCCTTTTGAGGTTAGAAGATCTCTCATCTCTTCGCCAATGTCGTTTTGGGCATGATCGCCTGCAACAAACATCAACGGCTGTAGAGTTAAACTATCTTTAGTTTTGTCAAAGTTTGAGTTTGCAATCTCCTTTAGTGAAACATCCAAATTTGGATATCCCTCAATTGTTGTAACAAACCATTTTAGTTTATCGCTATCTCTGAAAACAGATGACAGCATTGAGTACTGTGCGGTTGCAGGATCATAGCTTCCATGTCCAATGAAAAGAGTGTACTCTTTTGTTGGAGAAGACTTAGAGATAATATTTGTGAGAGTATAGTAGTCTTCTGGAAAGTATAAAATTGGATTTGAACATCTTATATCCTTAAATTTGCTCTCAAATCTACGACACTCCTCCCTTAAAGCCTCTGTCTCTACCCCTTCAATCATAAAGGTGCTTTGAACTACTATGTGAGTGTAACCCTCTTTGTAGAGTCTTTCAAGAGCCTGAGTTGGATTCTCTTTTTTTATTCCTCTGGAATTTAGAATTCTAACTACAATTCTAGATGAATATGCCTCTCTCACCTCAAAGTCCGAAAACCTCTTTTTTACAGCCTCATTAACCCTTTGAATTGTCTTTTTTTCGGTGTCGGGGTATGTTGTTCCAAAATGGACAATTAAAATAGCGGCTTTGTCTCCCATTTTAATGCTCTCTTTGATATTATTCTTTTTGTATAAACCATGTCCGCTGCTGCTTTGAGCTGAACATAAGAGAGTTATTGATAAAAGACAGATCGTTAAGAATATAATCTGATTGAAATTAATATGTTTCATTTTATCTCTTTGAATAGTGTGTGAATTTGAAAGTGAGAGCTAAAAACCATGTCCTTCCTGGTGAGAGCGTTGCATAGTTGCTACCATATGGTCTGTCATCTTTGTAATTGAAGATGTTCTCGATACCTGCAGATGGCTCTATTTCAAATTTTTTAAATCCATGATATTTTCCGGTCAAGGTTATATTCCAAAGTTGGTGAGGTGGGGCAGGTGTTTCGTTGAGATAGAATCGCTCACTCTGGTATTTGCCGTTGATATTGAGGTCGGTAGAGAGTTTTTTCCACTGTCTGTGAAGATTCATGTTGATTGATGCTGAGTGCATTGCGGTACCGCTTATAGGAGAAAGATTATCGATATCGCGAGTGTAGGTATAACCATATCCACCTGAAAACTTCAGAAAGTTACAAGGTATGAGGGTGAAATTTAAATCTACTCCTTTAATAGTTGCTTGAGAGATGTTTTCGTATTTATAGCTTTTTGTAATTCCTGCTGCCTGCTCTTCGGGAGTAACTGGTACAAGTTTGCGTCCAATCATATCTTTGAGGCTATTAACATATAGAGTGATTGATCCATACAAAAGATTCCCTCCAAACTCCGAATTCAGTGCAAAGTAGTTACTCATTTCGGGCTTCAGGTCGACATTGCCTCGGCTTACTGTTCCTCTCGATTCGTAATCGTAATAGAGTTCTGTTATTGTTGGAGCCTTGAATCCTGTTGAATATGATGCTCTTGTGGTGAATTTGCCAAGTTTTTTCATCAAAGAGATCTTTGGAGAGAGATTGCTTTTAAAAGTCTCATGATAGGTGTATCTTACTCCTGCAACAGTCTCAAATCCAAGTGGGAGATTGATTTCGTCCTGGATATAAACTGCCCCTTGGGCAACACCTTTTGATCGTTCAGCCAGACTACTGGTGATTAAGAAGTCGTGTGTATAGTCTGCTCCAAAGCTAAATTTATTTTTTCGCCCCAATCTTACCACCCTTTTTGCAGAGACGTTTTTGTAGATCTGAAGTTTGCTCCTCTCTTTATCACCTGCAGTAAAGCTTCCGCTTGCAGCATTGTACTCTTTTGAATATTCGTAAGAGTTCCACGAAAGGTCGATTGCGTAGTATCCTGCATCTCCAGTTAAATACTTAGCCCCAGTTCCAAGGTTGAAATCTTTGTAATTCATATCGTAAGCATAGGCAGATAGTGGTCTTTTACCTGTTTTTGCGTAATAAGAACCATTGAGGTATGCCGATAGTGAATCTGTAAAGTTGAATGTGAAATTCTGATTCAATACGTCTGAAAAATAAGTATTTACAGCTTGTTTTTCTGTGGGGATTAATTTGATTGCTCCTGTCTTTTTGTCTGTTGTAATCTCTTGGTTGCTAAGTTGCCATCCGTCAGACTGTGCTCTTCGATATGCAGTGTTCGATGTTAAAACGCCTGCATTAATGGTAGCATTAATCCCTTGAGTAAATTGTGCAAAGCTCCCTGTCCGAGTTGTTGAGATAAGTTCAACTGGTGATTTTGGGCGTTCTGTGATAATGTTTATTACACCCCCAATTGCATCAGATCCGTAAAGAGAAGATGCTGAGCCTTTGAGAATCTCAATTCGTTTCACATTGTTCATGTCGATTCTGCTTATATCTATGCTTCCAGAGATATCTCCGGTTACTCTTCTTCCATCGACTAAAAGAAGAATGTATTTTCCCTCTAAACCATTCAGACTAATCTTGTCGTTCATGGCATTTGAAGTGAAGATAAATGAGGGGTTGAGCAGATTCATCGCACCTTCGAAGCTTACCGCTCCACTCTTTTTAATCAGATCCCCAGAGATGATTTCAATTGGTACAGGGGAGTTTCTGAGTTTGCGATGTGTTCCTGTTCCAGTTACAACTACTTGATTTAGTGATGATGCAACATAATTTGTGTCTGCATCAATTGGCTTTCTGTCGCCAGTTTTAAAATTGAGGTTTGAGGGCAAAACGATGTTTGCACTAAAGATAAAAAATAGAGATACTGCTGCCTTAACAGCATAAAATGACTTCTTCATTTAAGAAAAAAGTTTAGAAATTAATAGCCATACTCTTGACCCCGAGAGTAATCAATTATTGGTGGCTTGGCAGGTCTCCTGACTAACCTCTATTTTAAAGCGCCTTCCCATTCAAAAATGAACAGTGGCATAAGAATGCTTTAATTTTGATTTTCAACACAGAAAATCAGAGGATCACAGTAGCGGGCACTGTTCCGGATTCTAACCGGATTCCCTTTTTATTGATCAGATTTGACTCATCTGAACATTACCGAAACCGCAACAAAGATAGTTTTTTTATATTTGCCCCGAAAAATTGTTTTCAATAGATCCAAAAAAACATCAAATAGAATGTCAAATTTCTCTCGCTTTTTAATCGGTGCTGCAAGTTCGGGAAGTGGCAAAACCACAGTCACTTCTGCAATTATGCGAGCTCTCTCTCGCAGAGGCATAAAGGTTGCGCCTTTTAAATGCGGCCCAGACTATATTGACACTAAATATCACCACCTTGCAGCAGGTTTCCCCTCTTATAATCTCGATCTTTTCTTTTCTCAACGCGAAGATCTGAATAGACTTTTTATGTCTGTTATTCAAGAGATAGCTGCCAACTCAGTTGGGCAAGAATCTCAAAAGAGTGGTAATAATTCGCCGATTGCAGCAGTTTGCGAAGGGGTTATGGGTCTTTTTGATGGTTTTTCTGAGAGAAACGGGAGCAGCGCAGACGTGGCAATCGCTCTCTCGTTGCCAGTAATCCTGATTGTGAATGCAAAATCGATGGCTCATTCTGCTGCACCTCTATTGAAAGGGTTCAAAGAGTATGATAAAAACCTGAATATCTGCGGAGTAATCTTTAATTTTGTAAATACAGAGTCGCATTATAACATTTTAAAGGCAGCTGCCGACGAAGTGGGAATTGTCTGCTTTGGCAGGATGCCTTTCGATCAATCACTATCTGTGCCATCTCGGCACCTCGGTCTCAATTTCGACTCCGACGTTCTCTACACAAACTATCTCGACTCAATCGCAGATCTCGCAGAGAGACATATTGATATCGATGCATTATTAGAGGCGACAAAGTGTCAAATCTCTGTAGATGAGGATTTAATAAGTATCGATCAGGTGCAAAAAGAAGAGCTCCCCACAATTGCAATAGCAAATGATGAGGCCTTCTGCTTTATCTATCCGCAGACGATTCGTCTCTTCTCTCAATTCGCAAATATTGTCTACTTCTCGCCTCTAAACGACAAGAGAGTCCCAGAGTGCGATCTTCTATATCTGCCTGGAGGATACCCTGAGCTCCATGCCCAGAGGCTTCTAGATGCTAGTGAGATGAAAGAGTCAATTCGAAACTATGTTGAAAGGGGAGGAGCTGTGTTGGCAGAGTGCGGAGGTATGATGTTTTTGACCAACATGTTGGTTTTGAAGGAGAGCTCAAAAGAGACAAATAGTGTAATAAGTTACGAAATGTGCGGAGTTTTAAATCTCGACTCTTCGATGGTAACTCCAAAATTGACAATGGGTTATCGTCAGGGAGAAATTGCAGGACATCCATTTAAAGGGCACGAATTTCATTATTCTAGTTGTTCGGTTAATCAGCAAGTTGAAAACGACACAACAGATGAAGCTCAAAAATCAAAGAATTATAAGATCTTCACTGCAAGGGGTGACTCTTGTAAAACCGAAATTTACAGATATAAAAACGTGCTTGCCAGTTACATCCATTTTTACTGGAACTCATCCAATGAGGCTCAGCAATTTCTGGCACAGATAACGAGTAAATAGCTTAACTATTAAAGAAATAGATTTTTTGAAATATTATTTAGAATTATAAAACAAACAATAGAATGAAGATATATACGAAAGGTGGAGATAAAGGAAGGACTTCAATCTTTGGCGGAGAGAGAGTTGACAAGGATAACATAAGAGTTGAGGCTAACGGTTGTGTTGACGAGTTCAACTCAATTTTAGGGATTGTCAGAGCCAACATGCAAGCCGATCACGAATGGCAGCCTATGCTCTATACGATTCAAAAAAACTTAATGAGTGTAATGTCACACATCGCAACTCCTTCGGAAAAAAGAGTTGGGAATCCAAATATACTTGATGAGACATTAGTTCTACAATTAGAAGAGATGATCGATGATCTCACCGCTGCAATGGGCGAAAACAGCCATTTTCTCCTTCCAGGTGGAACTATCGTCTCCTCATATCTTCACTTAGCTCGCACCTCTGCAAGAGAGTGTGAAAGAAGACTTTGTACACTCAATAAAATTGATCCAGTAACTCCCGAAATCTTACAATACTTCAATCGCCTATCCGACCTTCTCTTTGTTATGGCGCGCTACGACCTGCATCGTGCCGGAATAACAGAGGAGCGTTGGCACAATTTTCAATATAAACGGTCTAACAAATAGGGTAGTATTACAGGAAAAGCCTTGTTACCATCCAAAAGGGTGGGACGACTTTTCTAATGCTGCAAATGGATGGTAATCACCACTCAATCCTAGTGGTTGAGAGTGTCTGATATCGTGAACGATACTAATACAATTTTTAGCTTCACTTAGTCCAAAACCCTCTCCTGCAAGAATCTTCTTGTAGGAGTTAGTATGCAGTTCTGTAAATCCGTCAGAAAACTCAATCTCTCTACCCTCCATTGTCAACGAACGGAATGTTCTTTTGCCCGCAGCTTTAACATCAGAAGGAAGAGTATCGAAATTGATACTTAGAAAATATCTTACACGAGCCTTTTCAAATTCAAGATATCCAGCAACTCTGTCGTGCGACATCACATGGACTCTGTTTGCTTTCACTGCACCAAAGACCCAAGAGAGCATGTCATAAAAGTGAACTCCAATATTTGTAGCAACTCCGCCACTTTTGCGAGCATCTCCTTTCCAACTTGTATAATACCAATTGCCTCTTGAGGTGATGTATGTAAGATCAACATCGAAAACTTTCTCTTTTGGTGAAGCCTCAACCTCTCTCTTCAGATTGATAATAGCATCGTGGAGTCTGAGTTGTAGAATATTAAAAACTCTATTACCAGTCTCTTTCTCAATTTGCTCTAGTGCGTCAACATTCCATGGATTTAGAACTAGAGGCTTTTCACAAATCACATCTGCTCCAAGGCGGAGACCATATCTAATGTGTGCGTCATGCAAGTAGTTTGGTGTGCAGACAGAGACAAAATCGGTGTTTTTATTTTTAGACAGATGTCTGTCGAAAAGTTCGAACTCTGTGAAAAATGAGCAATCAGGAAAAAATGAGTCCATTATGCCCACGCTGTCGAATACGTCGTACGCGGCTGTCAGGGTGTTTCCGGTATCTTTGATGGCTTTGAGGTGTCTTGGAGCAATGTAGCCGGCGGCACCCATCAGTGCAAAATTCTTCATTCTAAATTATTTCTGGTTTTTATACATCTCTTCATAATATCTTTGATAATCTCCCGAAGTGACATTGTCCAGCCACTCCTGATTCTCAAGATACCATTTAACTGTCTTCTCAATGCCCTCTTCGAACTGTAGCGAAGGTTCCCATCCAAGCTCCTTGTTTAGTTTAGATGAGTCAATTGCATATCTTAGGTCGTGACCAGCTCTGTCTGTTACATATGTGATCAACTGTTCCGAAGTTCCTGCCTCTCTTCCAAGAGCCTTGTCAGTTACTTTGATTAGAACTTTTATCAGGTCGATGTTCTTCCACTCATTGAATCCTCCAATATTATAAGTGTCTCCATCTTTCCCTTTGTGGAAAATCAAGTCAATTGCAGATGCATGGTCTTCAACAAATAACCAATCTCTCACATTTTCACCCTTTCCATAAACAGGCAGCGGCTTGTTGTGACGAATGTTATTGATAAACAGCGGAATTAATTTCTCTGGAAATTGAAAACTTCCATAATTATTTGAACAGTTGGAGATCTTTACGGGAAGTCCATAAGTATCGTGATATGCTCTCACGAAGTGGTCGCTTGATGCTTTAGATGCAGAATATGGTGAGTGTGGGTCATATTTAGTCTGCTCGGTAAAGAACGAACCATCGTTTTCCAATGATCCATAGACCTCATCTGTAGAGACATGATAGAAAAGTTTTCCTTCGAATCCTCCGTTCTCTCCCCAATAGATTTTTGCAGCTTGCAAAAGAGCCAATGTTCCCATCACGTTTGTCTGGGCAAACGAAAATGGATCCTTGATTGATCTGTCTACATGCGACTCCGCTGCTAAGTGAATTACTCCATCTATCTTATTATCTCTCATCACCGACAGCATTAATTCGAAATCACAAATGTCTGCTTTGATGAACTTATAATTAGGCTTTGCCTCAACATCCTTAAGATTAGCCAAGTTGCCGGCATAGGTAAGTTTATCTAAATTGAAGATATTGTAATGAGAGTATTTGTTTACCATCAACCTCACCAAGTGCGAACCTATAAATCCTGCACCACCAGTAATAAGTATATTCTTCATGATCTGTTCGAATTAATTTGTTATTGCTGTTAATCTATTTATACATTTTTTGAGAGACTCTCTCCAGTATGGAATCTCTACACCAAACTTCTCTCTTGTCTTAGACTTGTCGAGCACCGAATATGCGGGGCGAGGAGCCTTCACCGGGTACATTTCCGAAGTAACAGGAGAGACTTTGCAAGTTGATCTGCCAGATAATTTGACAATCTCCCGAGCAAAATCAAACCAAGAGCAAACGCCCTCATTTGTATAGTGATAAAGACCGCAGTGCTCTTCGCGAGAGTAGGAGCCACTCTCCATTCCGTCAACAATCTTAATTATTAGCTCAGCTAGATCAGCTGCATAAGTTGGAGTTCCAGTCTGGTCGAAAACAACATTGAGATTCTCTCTCTCTGCCGAATATTTTAAAATTGTCTTTACGAAATTGTTTCCAAATTCAGAGTAGAGCCATGCTGTGCGAATTATAACATAATCGCAACCAGATTTTTCAATTGCTCTCTCTCCAGCTAACTTAGACTTTCCGTAAATTCCAAGTGGATCTGGGTAATCAGATTCTGAGTATGGTCTTGGCCCTGTCCCATTGAAGACGTAGTCTGTAGAGACATGAATCAGCAGTGCTCCACTGTCAAATGCAGACTCTGCTAAGATTCTGGGAGCATCTGAATTTACATTGTAGGCAGCCTCTATGTTGTCTTCGGCATTATCTACTGCAGTATAAGCCGCGCAATTAATAATATAGTCGGCTTTGTTCTCAGCCAAGAAAGCCTCAACAGCATTTTTGTCTGTAATATCTAGTTGATCGGCATCGGTGTAGCGAATATTGAAATTGCTTCCAAAGCCAGCTCTGCGAAGTTCGTTTCCAAGCTGTCCATTAGCCCCAGTAATCAGAATCTCTGCCATAATCTAAGATGTTAAAGTTTATAAAGATCTTGATTGTAATCGAATAGTTTGGCACCCTTTAGTAGAGGATGGTTCCTGTCTTTATCCGACAAAATGATGTCTTCTGCAGGTATTTGCCAATCTATCGCAAGAGCAGGATCGCTCCACAAGATTGCACCTTCATCGGCAGGAGAGTAGTAATTATCACATTTATATTGGAATACAGCCTCTTTGCTAAGAACTGCAAACCCATGTGCGAACCCACGCGGGATAAAAAGTTGTCTTTTATTCTCGGCAGACAACAGACAAGTTACATGTTGTCCAAATGTAGGTGAGCCTTTACGAATGTCCACGGCAACATCAAGAACCTCTCCGTGTACCACTCTTACAAGTTTCGACTGCGATTTTGGGGGTAATTGGTAGTGCAGGCCTCTTAAAACTCCGTAAACTGATTTAGATTCGTTGTCTTGAATAAACTTTGTATTGCAAACACATTGTTCGAAAAAAGATAACGAAAAGGTCTCCATGAAATATCCTCTTGAGTCACCGAAAACCTTTGGCTCTATGATGAGAATATCAGGAATGTTGGTTGGTATTATATTCATAATCAGATTCTATCTTTAACAGATAAGAGATATTGACCATATTGGTTTTTAATCATTGGAGCTGCTAATTCAACAAGTTTCTCGGCATTTATCCAACCATTACTAAAGGCTATCTCCTCTAGACAGGCAACTTTCAATCCTTGCCTCTTCTCAATTACCTCAACAAATGTTGACGCCTCCGACAACGAATCGTGTGTACCTGTGTCTAACCAGGCAAATCCTCTGCCTAACAGTTGAACCTTAAGCTCTTCATCTTTAAGAAACATCTGATTAACAGTTGTAATCTCAAGTTCTCCTCTTGCCGAAGGTTTGATCGTCTTTGCTACATCCACAACCTTATTTGGGTAGAAGTACAGACCAACTACAGCATAATTTGATTTTGGCTCTTTTGGTTTCTCTTCTATGCTTAGAACCTTGCCGTTTGCATCGAACTCTGCTACACCATATCTTTCGGGATCATTAACATAATAACCAAAAACAGTAGCCAAAGAGTTTTGCTCAGCATCCTCTACAGCTTGTTTTAGCATAGCTGTAAATGATTGTCCATAAAAGATATTGTCGCCTAGCACTAAACAAGCTGAATCGTCGCCAATGAATTTCTCTCCAATGATAAAAGCCTGTGCAAGACCATCCGGAGAGGGTTGTTCAGCATATTCAAATTGGACTCCATAGTCGCTTCCGTCTCCCAATAGTCTTTTAAATCCTGGTAGATCCTGAGGTGTTGAGATGATAAGAATCTCTCTTATTCCGGCAAGCATTAAAACCGAAACAGGATAGTACACCATTGGTTTGTCGTAAATAGGGAGCAGTTGTTTAGATACCCCTTTTGTAATTGGGTATAGACGGGTTCCAGATCCGCCTGCCAGAACAATTCCTTTCATAATTAGATGTGATTTATTACAAATATAGTAATAAAATCGTTACCAGAACAGTCTCTTTTTCTTAGCTGGCTGCTCAATTACAGACTTTTGAAAAATAGATGGAGAGAGGCATCTTTGTGGGCTCTCTTTCAGACAATTGTAAATAAAACCCCAATCAGGAATACCTCCAAAATTTCTATCATCGATGAACATGTCTGCCATAAGTTTTCTTGGATAGACAATAGTCGATTGGTCGGGGTGATTTTGGTTTATTGCATAAAATTCTAAACCTCTGACTCTGCAAAACTCAACAGCTGCATCGAGCAGTTCACCCTCTCTGACAGTCCAAAGTATAAGGGTATGTTTAAGTTCTGATTGTATAAGTTTAAGTGTCTCAATAGCAAACGGAATCTCTTCTCCAATTTCAGGGTATCTGTGTTTTACGATCGTTCCGTCAAAATCAATTGCAATAACCATTAGATAAATATTTGTCTGCAAAGATATATAAATCTACAATAAAATCAGGCATTGGTGAAGTTTTCAACAATGCTTTCGAGAACATGAAAGTTGTGGTCGAGGTAACTTTGAGCTGCAGTTTCTAGGGCTACCATATTCTTCTTTGAGGCATTATCCATCCTGGTGTCGCAACCAGTAAGAAGAGGCTCTATCCTAAAATAACTATGGCTGTTATTTGAAAGTGCGAAGATCTGGCGAGTTTGATAATCAACAGTCTCCGACACCGAAGACATCAAGATGTCGATTATTGGCACCAGCCATCCAATATATCCAAACCGCCTTGTCTGTTCGTAAAAATATGGTTTCTCTACCTTGCCTGTACCTGCCGAGACCATCATCAACTTTTCGAATGGCTCATCTGGCCAAAGCTTCATCGATTCCACAATTGCGCACATCGAAGGATTGTTTGCGTAAATTCCACCATCTACAAGGTGACGCGAAGTCTCATCTTTTGCTTTAATGTACGAGGGTGCAAAGTAGGTAGGCGCAGCCGATGTTGAACGGGCGATATCGCACATTTTATAATCTGCACTTTCTCCATATTTGATACATGAATGTCTGGAGAATAGAAGTGCTTTTCTGCTGCTCATATCGTACGAAGTGATCAGACAATCTTTGATCACCTCCGAAACATAGGTGTCGCCCATTAATTTTTTGGCAAACTCGTAAAGGACATTCTCATCGTATCTGCTACGGAAAAGGCCTCCTCCACTCTTAATAATTTGGAGAGGAGTTAAACGAAAAATTTTTGGACCGAACTCCTTGTAAAATCCAAAGACTTCATCGGCACTGAATCTCGCCTTTGCACTGTTTCTCTTGTCGGGGAGAAGGTAAAGGGCTGTAAGCAGACCTCCTGTTGATGTTCCCGACAGCAGGTCGAATCTCTCTGCAAGTCTGATCGAATTGTCTCCACTTCTAAGCTGGTCGAGGTTCTCTAACTCCGACAAAATTTTGGCAGGAATGATTCCTCTGATCCCACCACCGTCTATCGATAAGATTTTTTTCAAAATATATCTATCTGATTATGAATAATCAAATATAATCAAAATGGTTTGAGACAAAAAATATTTCTAAAAAATCACTATTTTGCGAAATATTTGTTAATGAAATTGTTTCAAGAGATCGAAAAATGGCAAAAATTTTAGGAATATCATCGTTTTATCACGATTCAGCTGCGTCTGTAGTAGTTGATGGAGAGGTTATTGCAGCAGCTCAAGAGGAGAGATTCACTCGAATAAAGCATACTCCCGATTTTCCGGTAAATGCTGTAAAATATTGTCTCCAGGAGGCTGGTTTAACAATTGATGAGTTAGATGCTGTTGTATTTTACGACAAACCGCTTCTTAAATTCGAACGCTTACTTGAGACTTACTATGCTTTCTCTCCAAAAGGTCTAGCCTCATTTGTTAAGGCAATTCCTGTTTGGCTTAACGAGAAGATGTTTCTCAAGAAGTTGATTCTTGATGGTCTTAAAGAGGTCTCAAATTATGATAAGTCTAAAATCAAGTTTCTCTTTCCTGAACACCATCTTTCTCATGCTGCAAGTGCATTTTTTGCGTCTCCCTATCAAGAGGCAGCAATTTTGACAATCGACGGAGTTGGAGAGTGGTGTACGGCGTCTATTGGAAAGGGATCGGGTTCTGATATAGAGATACTTAAAGAGCTTCATTTTCCTCATTCTGTGGGGCTTTTATATAGCGCATTCACATATTTTTTAGGGTTTACTGTCAATTCGGGCGAGTATAAATTAATGGGTCTTGCCCCATACGGAGATCCAACTTCAAAACAGACAGATGAGTTTGAAGCGTTGATTAAAAAGGAGATTGTAGACATCAAAAGTGATGGCTCTGTGTGGTTGAATCAGAAGTATTTCAGATATGCTACTGGTCTGCGAATGATAAATGAAAAGCGATGGAAAGCTATGTTTGGATTTGGAACCAGAAAGCCCGAAGATGAATTGGTTCAACACCACTGCAATTTAGCTCTTGCTATCCAGAGGGTTACAGAGGAGATAGTGATTAAGATGGCAGAACATGCTGCCGAAATCACTGGCTGCGAGAATCTTTGCTTAGCTGGAGGAGTTGCACTAAACTGTGTTGCAAATGGAAAACTTTTAAAAAGAGAGGTATTTAAAAACATCTATATTCAGCCAGCTGCAGGCGATGCGGGCGGTGCGTTAGGGGCAGCATTTGCCGCTGACTTTATCTATTTCAAAACGCCAAGGGTAGTAGATGGCAAGAGTGATCTTATGCATGGTTCTTATCTTGGTCCAGATTATTCTGAGAAGGAGATTGCATCTATGATTAAGTCTGTCAAAGGTGTTGCGGTTAAATACCAGTCAAGAGAGGAATTAAATGACTTTGTAGCAAATAGACTGGCTGCAGGTGATGTAGTTGGATGGTTCAATGGCAGAATGGAGTTTGGTCCAAGAGCGTTGGGGAGCAGAAGTATTCTTGGAGACGCAAGAAATCCCGAAATGCAGAAAAAATTGAACCTTAAAATAAAATATAGAGAGGGATTTAGACCTTTTGCACCATCTGTATTGGCAGAAGATTGTACCCAATATTTCGATCTGAATGTCGACTCTCCTTATATGCTTTTAGTCGCTCCTGTAAAAGAGGAGAGACGCACTAAACTCCCCGAAAATTATGGTTCTATGGGCCTTTGGGAGAGATTATATTACCTTCGCAGCGATATTCAGTCTGTAACGCATCTAGATTTTTCTGCCCGTATTCAGACTGTACATAAAGAGACAAATCCACACTATTATTCACTTATAGAGGCGTTTAAAAAACTAACAGGCTATTCTCTTGTAGTTAATACAAGCTTTAATGTGAGAGGAGAACCTATTGTCTGCACACCATTCGATGCTTATCGTTGTTTTATGAGTACAGAGATGGATATTTTGGTAGTTGATAACTTTGTATTCGTGAAAACAGAGCAACCCGATTGGGAGAATAGAGATAAATGGACCGTGAAATTTAAAATGGACTAAAACCGATATGGGATATTTAAAGTATTTTATCTTCAATTATGGATTTTTGGTTGCATTTCTTCTTGTAGCCATTCTGCTTATTGTAATTGGAATAAAGGCCAAAAAGAGTGTTATAAAACATATCATGTTCAACACCTCTGCCATCTTTCTTGCAATTTGCTTATACGAAGGTTATCTTTTGATGACTGTTGAGAAAAAAGCCTTCTCCTATTTCGAAGGATCATTTACTCACACTCCAGAATATTGGAACGGTAATGGAGTTAGATGGTTTGGCCCGGCAAATGAGGAGTTTGTGATTAGTGTAAGGAAGATTTATGACTTTAATCACGAGTTGTACGATGTTCAATATACTGTAAAAGATGGTATTCGTAATACTCCTGGATCTGTAGATACATCAAAATCGTTCGCTCTATTTCTTGGATGCTCTTTTACATTTGGGGAGGGCTTAGAGGATAACCAAACTGTGCCATATTACTTTAACTCCTATTCGGGAAATAAGTATTTGGTGCGTAATTATGGTTTTCATGGATATGGTCCTCATCATGCGTTGTTTATAACTGAAAATGAAATATTAAAGGATACTGCTCTTATAAATGGCAAGAGTGAATCAGTTGTTTTTTACTCTCTTCTTCCCGACCATTATGGCAGAGCCGCTGGTTATAAAAATTGGGACAAATATGGCCCTAAATATGTGATTGAAGGTGATTCTCTTGTGTTTAAAGGAAAGTTTCACGAGAAATATGGAAAGTTTAAGGAGAACTTATACAAAGTTTGGGAAGGTACACAGTTGTTCAAAAGGCACTTCTCTCATAAAGAGACAAAGGAGGAGGATGTTCTGAGAGTGGTGATGATGCTTGCTCGGATAAGAGACGATTTTATGAAAGTTGGAGTCCCATTTTATGTCGTTCTCGACTATGATTCGTGCAATGGTAAGTACTCAGAATACCTTATCTCTCTCTTAGATAAATACAAACTGAGCTACTTTAAGGTTTCGGACATGATTCCAGACATCAGCCCTAATTCGAGTAAGTATTTTATGGAGAATGACGGACACCCTGTTGCATTATATAATGAGCAGATAGGAAAATATTTAGCAGAAAAAATATCAAATTTAAAATTGAAAAAATAGTCATTATGGAATTTTTGAAAGATTTGTGGAACTTTGTCAGAGAGAGGAAGAAATTCTGGCTAGCACCCGTAATTATTATATTGCTGATTCTTGCACTTTTGATTGTATTCGGAGGAGCTAGTGCGATTGCACCTTTCATCTACACACTATTTTAAAATAGAGAGATATGTCGAAACTTAAGTCAGACCCTTTTAAAACCGTATTAGTAATTGTTGCTGGATTTATCATAATCTATTCAATTTCTATTTATTACGACAATAATTGGTCTTGGGCACTATATGTTGCAATTTCTGTCTCTATTCTATCTATTGCCTCAAAAAATATGGCTTTATTGATAGAAAAGGGATGGTTTCTTTTGGCGAAAATTCTTTCCAAAATTATTCCAAATATAATTCTTGGATTGATTTTTTACCTTTTTCTATTCCCATTGTCATTGCTTTCTAAACTCTTTGGAAATAAAGATCCATTAACTCTTAAAAATCCTGATGGTTCTATTTTTAAGGAGAGAAGATATCAATTTACACCTGAATCTTTCAAGAATCCTTGGTAGGTATGAGTAAGAGCGGAGTTTCCAAAACCAATGTTGCTCGATTATTGGATGCTGCTTCAATCGACTATGAACTCGTTGCTTATGAGGTAGACGAGAACGATTTAAGTGCTGTCCATGTTGCCGAAATGGTTGGAGAGCCTGTAGAACAGGTATTTAAAACACTTGTTTTAAAGGGTGATAAAATTGGTTATTTTGTATGTGTCATTCCAGCTGATTGTGAAGTTAATTTAAAATTAGCTGCAAAAATTTCAGGGAATAAATCTTGCGAGCTTATTCCTATGAAAGAGCTACTTCCTCTGACTGGCTATATCAGAGGTGCATGTTCTCCGATTGGAATGAAGAGAGCGTTTCCTGTATATTTTCACGAAACTGTGATCCTTTACGACTTTATCTATGTAAGTGCAGGACAGCGTGGTCTTCAACTTAAGATTAATCCCGATAAACTGATTAATTACATTTCAGCAAAAGTTGAGTGTCTGATATGAAAAAACCGGACCTTTTGGGTCCGGTAAAAAGCCTTTTTTTGAACAGAAGGGTTAGGGTTATTTGGAAAAGGGTTTTAATTTGCTGTTTTTGTTGCGTCAACGAAAACTCTCGTTGCAAGCTCCTTATCGAGAAGATAGATTGCTTGTCCATTTTCTCCAATCAGGTTCAACTGATCGATTAAGGTCAGCGCATTTTGTTCCTCTTCAGCTTGTTCATTTATAAACCATTGTAACATATTTGCAGTTGCATGGTCTCTCTCTTCTACTGCTACTTCGTAGCATTTATGAATCATATCTGTAACAACACATTCGTGTTCATAAGTCTCAGTAAATGGTTCTTTTATTCCGTTCCACTCTGTTTTAACAGCGTCAATCGGCTCTAATTTAACAATTCCTCCTCTGGCTATGAGATAGTCATAAAGTTTTAGAGCATGAGAAGTCTCTTCTTGGTACTGAACTCTCATCCAGTTTGCAAAACCTCTCAAACCTTTTGATTCATAGTAGGCAGACATTGCCAAATATAAATATGCAGACCAAAACTCAGCATTGATCTGTTTGTTGAGAATCTTCTCTACTTTTTCATTTAGTCTCATATGGCATCTTGATTTTAAAATATATAAACAAAATTACTAATTAAATAGTTGAAAAACAATCAAAAAATTATTAAATTATAGGGTGTCTCCAGCTCCTAAAGGTGTGTATGGACCCTCTTTCACTTCAAATATTACTGTCCCTTTCTCAAGTACTTCAACTGTGTGAAACTGTCCTGCAGGTATGTTTATTCCATACTCTCCGTCACACGGGTTTAATAACACTTGTTCCTTAAGGGATTTATCGTCGTTGTAAAGAAAAACTTTTATAGCTCCTCTAAGTACAATATAAGTTTCATCTGTGTGGCGATGTCTGTGAATCGGTAGTTCTGTTCCTGGCTCTAATGCATTCATCAGCCTTTGAACTGGTGAGTCAAGAGAATCATGAAGATTGAAATTCATTCTCAATCTTGGAGATGTTTTGGCCTTCTCAGTAATTGTGTCGAGAAGCGTATTATTTATTATGATCATTGTATAAATTATTCAACAGTAACTGATTTTGCAAGATTTCTAGGTTGGTCGATATTGCATTCTCTTAGTTTTGCCACCTGATATGCAAGTAGTTGGAGAGGTATGATGTTGAGAGCTGATGTGAAAATTGGATCAGTCTCGGGAATCTCAATTACATAGTCTGCCATTCTAGCTACATCTTTGTCGCCTTGATTAACCAAAGCAATTACATTGCCTCCACGTGCTTTAACCTCTTGAATATTAGATACAATCTTTTCGTAAGTAGCATCTTTTGGGGCGATAAATACTACAAACATTTTGTCATCAATTAAGGCAATTGGACCATGTTTCATCTCTGCTGCAGGATAACCCTCTGCATGTATGTATGTGATCTCCTTTAATTTTAGGGCGCCCTCAAGAGCTATCGGATAGTTTAGTCCTCTTCCTAAGTAGATCATGCTAGATGATTTGTAACATGCCGCAGCTATCAACTCGGCAACTGTAAATGAATTTTTAAGAGTAAGTTCTATCTTCTCTGGGAGCTCATCTAATTCATTAAGATATTGTTTGTACTTTTCGAAATCAATTGTTCCTCTCTCTTTTGCAATTAAAAGGGCCATCATATATATAATTGCAAGTTGTCCTGTAAATGCTTTAGTGCTTGCGACACCAATCTCAACTCCTACGTGAGTATAGACTCCGGCATCAGTCAGGCGGGCTATTGACGAGCCAACTACGTTGCAAATTCCCAAAACTTTTGCCCCTTTTCTTTTTGCCTTTTCCAATGCAACAATTGTGTCGGCGGTTTCACCTGATTGGGAAATTCCAAGTACTACTGTCTTCTCTGTTATTACAACTTTGCGATAGCGGAATTCAGATGCAAAGTCAACATCGGTTGGAACATTACACAGGTCTTCGAAAAGGTATTTAGCTACTAGTCCTGCATGGTACGATGTGCCGCAGGCTATAATAAGCAGACGTTTTGCATCTTTAATCTCATCGATGTAGTCTCGAATCCCCCCAAGATTAATAATTGACTCTTGAGCTCTTAATCTTCCTCTCAGGCAATCTCTGAAAGTTCTTGGTTGCTCCATTATCTCTTTTAGCATATAATGCTCAAACCCACTTTTCTCTATGCTGGCAAGTTCAAAATCTAGCTCCTTTATATAGGGCTGGATGACATTGTTTTCTAAGTCGGTGATTTTGTAGTCTTTGCCTTTAATGATTAGCATTTCGTTATCTTTAGGATAGATAACTTTTTGAGTGTACTCTACAATAGGAGTTACATCAGAGGCTAGAATAAACTCTCCCTCTCCGATTCCTAAGGCTAATGGGCTTCCTCTGCGGGCTGCAATAAGTAGGTCCGGCTCTTCGGAGGTTACAACGCAGATTGCAAAGGCTCCGACAACTCTGGTCAAGGCAACTCTTACTGCTTCTGTTAATGAGCATTTAAGCTCATTTTTGATATCTTCTATAAAATGTACTAATACTTCGGTATCGGTCTCGCTTTTGAAGATGTGTCCTTTATTGACTAGGGTTGATTTTAAGGTTAGATAGTTTTCGATAATACCGTTGTGAACCAAAGCTATTTTACCATCACCAGAGGTATGTGGGTGAGAGTTTTGATCGCTTGGTACTCCATGAGTAGCCCATCGAGTATGGCCGATTCCGAGGTTTCCGTTGAGGTTTGAGTTGGAAGCATACTCCTCAAGGTTTATAACTTTTCCCTTCTTTTTTATGATTTGTAATCCATCATTGACCAGCGCAATTCCTGCACTGTCGTACCCTCTGTACTCTAATCTTTTAAGACCTTTTATAATTATAGGATAAGCCTGTTCTGGCCCAATGTAAGCAACAATTCCGCACATTATTTTATTAATTTAGAATGTTAATGATAATACTAAAGTAATAAAATATTTTGGTTGTTAATTAGAATTTTTCGAACAGCTAATCAAAATTACCCATTGGTTTGCCAATATTATATGTCAGCGAAAGTGTGAAATATCGCTTCATTACATAGTTCTCAGAGTCCTCAATAAAGTTTTCAGAAATTATTCTGTTGATGCCTTTGTTTTGGTTTAACAGGTCAGTCACACCGACTTGGCAAGATAATTTATTCTTAAAGAATTTTTGGCTTAGGCTAAGATTTATAATTGTTCTTGTTTTATCTTGCTCGCTGTTGTACCCCTTACCTTTGCTGACTCCTCCTGTAAGCACTGCTGATAGCCCTTTCTCTGTGCTATATACTGCTAATGTTGTAAAAGAGAAATCCCATGTCTCTGGGTTTTTTCGCCCCTCAACGCTATAGAGCGTATTATTGTAGCCTGCTCTGAAACTTGAATATATATCAAATCCCTTAAATCTACTATTTATGCTTAAGTTGTTAGATAACTTAATGTTATTATTAAAAATTTTTGAAATATTAATGAAGTCATTAATTCCAATTTTGGATGGATCTGACTCTGCCTCAGGTTTGATTTGTGCTGTATAACTAGCATTATTATTGACTGCAAGTCTGAGATAATATCCAAAATTTACCCTCTTTTTAAATGCTGCAATGTTTAAGCTGGTCATTACCGATCCGCTGTAAGTTCCATCGGCATTGATTGGTGCAGAATATTGCACTCCACCTTTTCCATATGCATTTACGTTGGTAATTCCATTCATTAAATAGCTACCGCTTATATTTGTCATTAGAGTAATACTCTTTTTTGCAAAATTTGATCTGAACTGGATATCGGCTTTGTTCATAAATGAGGAGGTCAAGCCTGGATTTCCTGTAACAATGTAAAGTGGATTTGTAATGTTTGGAAGAGGTTGAAGTTGTGTTGCCGAAGGTTGAGATGTGGAGCCTGAGTAGGAGAGAGTCAGAAAATGTTTTTGGCTTCCTGTATATTCGTATCTAATAGTAGGATAGTAGTTTACTGTACTGTTAGAGATTTTGTTGCCATTGTTCTCCGTTTTAATATAAGATGGTGACGCACCAAATCCAGCACTAACCGATCCCTTTTTTAAATCTTTTTTAAGAATTATCCCAATATTTTGGTAGATAGTTAGATAGTCATACAAACTGCTATATTTTTTATCTACGATATCATAATTTTTTGTGATGGGATTCCAGTCGAAAGATGCTTTATCGGAGTGGTTCCTGTTAATTCCAAAATTATATGACAGATTCAAAATAAGTGTTTTGGTCAATGGTTCGTTATACCCTATGTTTCCAGATATAGAACCATTGTAACCCTCTCCAATACTCTTTTTCCTTATGGTATCGGTTGTAGAGGTATTGTTGGAATATTTTGTTGTATATGAGTTATTGAAACCTGTTGAGCTATTGTCTCCAATTCTTGCTTGTGCTCCAAACGACAAAACTCTTCCCTTTTTCTTCATCTTGAAGAATTCGCTGAAATTGATAGAGAGACTTTTATCCTTGTTAATTGAGCTGTTATTCGATTGCCCTTCGTTGATTCTAGTGCCATGCACTCCATCTGTCCTGTATTCTGAAGTACTAGATGAGTTGGTCTCACCTATTTTGCCAGATATTTTTGCAGTAATATTATGCTTTGCACTACTTTTAGTCAGTATACCTGCATTAAAATTATTGCTTTGAGTGCGTCTGTCCGAAGTACTTTTATTGTTGTATATAAACGAGCTGTCTGTTAGAAATGTCTGCCTTCTTCTTGAGTTGAAGCTAGGATTCATATCGATATTGGTTTGAAATGAGCCATTTATTGTGTAAGGTGAGTTTTTGATCTCAGTGGCACCTTCAACTCCAACATTAATTGTCTCCATTAATCCGCCTGCTCCGCCTCCAACAATAGTCATCGGGATATCATCTCCACCAAAACCTCCGAATGCTCCCATAACATTTTTAAAATTATAAGCTGCAACACCAAACCTGCTTGTCTCATTTAATTTTGAAAGAAAGATACTTGCCGCGTGTTTGTCCTCCGTTCCTATAGTTGCCGAAACTGCCCCAAAGAGCATCTTTTTAAACTCCTTTTTTACTGAAAGATCCAATACATTTTCACTATTTCCATCATCTACACCTGTAGCTTGAGCCAAATCACTCTTTTTATCATAAACTTTCAACTTGTCAATAGCTTTTGCTGGGAGATTTTTTTGAAGGAGCTTTGGATTATTGGTCATAAACTCTTTTCCATCTACAAGAATCTTGTTTATCTCCTTTCCATTATATGTCATTTTCCCCTCTTTGTCGATAACTAAACCAGGGATTTTTAAAAGCAATTGTTCTAGAACATCTCCATCTTTAACCGAAAAGGCAGCGGTGTTAAACTCAATTGTATCTTTTTTGATTGTTATTGCTTGAGCAATTGCCGTTACAGTAACAGCATCCATGCGTTTTGCATTCTCCTTGATTTTAAGCTCTCCAATGTCGCATACCTTCCCTTTTACATGAATATTTTTCACTACTGGGAAATAGTTCATGTGATAAATTTTTAGTTGATAATTCCCAGGTTTGATGTTGTTTAAAATTGCCCGTCCCGATGAATCGGTGTCTGAGTATTTTACAGTAGAGTTAGCTGGTGCTTCGTAAAGTGAGACAGAGACAAATTCCACCCCTTTTCCAGATAGAGAGTCTACAACTTTTACTTTTACACTAGATTGGGCCTCTGCTATATTAGAGGTTAAGATGCAAAAAGCTACTATGCACAAAATGAGTTTTGCATAAAAAAAGGAAAGTGTCTTCATAGAGATAAGTGTTGATAAACACCACGCTACAAAAACACTGCCATAAAGATATTAGGAATCAGGTATTTAGACCTGTTATATTAGTTTTTTAATATTTTGAGCCTCTAATTTGCTACAAATTAGCAAATTATCATTTGTATCCACTACTACAAAATCGGTTACTCCAAGGAGAGAAATCTTACGAGTTCCGCTACCAATAACGATATTACCGCTACTAGATACTTCATTTACATTTGCATTGCGGATGACACTGCCTTTGTCATTTTTAGGAAACACATCTGCTAATGCAGGATAACTGCCTATATCGTTCCACCCAAAATCAACAGGTATTACCATTGTGTTGTCGTACTTCTCCATAATCCCAAAGTCTACAGAGATCTTTTCGAATCCAGCAAAGAGATTTTTTAGTTCGCTGTTATCGGGATTTCTCATCTCCTTACCTAGTTTTGCTATTGATTCAAGGATATTGAAGTGTCCTGGAAGATATGTTTTAAACGCATCTATTATAACGGAAGATTTGAAAATAAACATTCCGCTATTCCAAAGATGGCGACCACCACTAACATACTCTTTTGCAATATCCAGAGCTGGCTTTTCACAAAATTTCACAACTTTGGCCGGTTCTCCAACATAACATTCGTTTGTCTCCAAATAACCATAGCCTGTCTCAGGATAGGTTGGTTTGATTCCAAGAGTTACAATTGCATTTTGATTTTCTGCAGTTTCAACTGCTGTTTTAACCCTTTTTATGAAGTTCTCTTCGTTTTTGATCAGATGATCCGACGCTAACACAACAATTGTGCTGTTAGGATAGATGCTCTCAATTACAGTAGTGCCAAATCCTATAGCTGCTGCTGTATCTTTAAAAGCAGGTTCAATGATGATGTTACCTTCGGGTAAGTCTGGAAGCTCCTCTTTAACAGCTGGAGCTTGGATCGAATTTGTTGCAATGAAGACTCTTGAGATGTCAGTTAAAGGTAAGACTCTGTCAACTGTCATTCTTATCAGACTCCTCTCTGAATCGATTAGTTTAAGGAGTTGTTTTGGTTTTTCTTTGGTAGAGAGCGGCCAGAATCTTTCGCCCGAACCACCCGCCATGATTAAAACTGCTATGCTCATCTTTTTTTAACAAAGATAAATTATTAAATTTGGCAAAACAATTTTGTTTATGGAATTCATTGACCTTCTAAGACTAACATTCAGACCCATCTTCTTTTTTACAATGGTTGTCGGATTGATTTTTCTAATTAGGCATAAACAGCGCGACAAACTTCATAACAACCTAATCTTTATTATTCACTCATGGATTATAAGTGAGATTTTTGTCTTTATATCAAATGACTCAATACATACAGGTCCAGGTGTTATTCTACCTTTCAATTATCTAATTGCAGGAACAATCCTTACAATTTCAACATTGACCTATCCAATTTTGGCTTTGAAACCTCATTGGCTTAAGGGTAAAAATTTGATATTCTACATTACGCCACCTTCTCTGTTAATTATGATTTTTGTACTTCATTATGCTATAACAGGCAAAGGGACTGAACCTTATTATAGTTTTAACGATGTATTTAATGCTAGATATAATCTTGGCCTTTATATAAGAATCTCATTCTTGTTGTTGAGTCTTGCGTATATTTTTAAGACGATCACAATGGTTCTGCGTATGCTTCCTATTTACAACAAATTTATAATGGAAAATTTTGCAGACGACATTAGATATAATCTTAAGTGGCTGAAGAAAATAGCATTCTTCATGGTAGGTATGACATTCGTTTTTGCTTTGGTCATGTTTGTGAATACTAATGTAGTTAGGGCTTTGTATTTTTTAATTGTGATTTCGCTTTGGATCTATCTTTTAGAGAATGCCATACTTCATAAGGCTTTCACTAAAATGGAGATGATCGAAAATAGGCCTGCTTCGAACGAAAAAGAGGATCAGGAGTACTACAAAGCAGGTGCTGCTATTCATAAATGGATGATGGAGAGCAGGATTCACTTAGGAATTGGATTTACATTGCAAGATGTTATAAATTATACCGGATACAATAGACGTAAGCTAACTAAGATTTTTGCAATCTATTTTGGAGATACTTTTTTAACTACGATACAAAAATTAAGAATAGAGGAGTCTAAAACATTAATGAGGTTATACCCCGAATTGTCATTTAAGGAGATCTCCTCGAGGGTTGGCTTCAATTCGCCCGCCTCTTTTACGCGTTCATTTACTCAAATCACCGGAGTCTCTCCTTCAAAATATAGAGTAGAAAAATAGATTTTGACTATCAGATATTTGTCGCTAAATGCAAAGAAGATTTTCATCTTTAATAACAGTAGCTGCGCTCAATGCAAAGTCTTTTTTCGTAGATGTTAACAAAAAAATAGACTTTTTTTCTTTTTTTAAGATTCTAATAGATACTTTTGCTTGTGATAATTTGAATGACAAGGCTAAGGTCATATTGTGAAGAAGGGTAGTTGTGCAGGTTAAGTACTCCAAAGAGATAAGGGTTAGTATTTATTGTATTGTATTGTAATCTTATTGGTCAGGTAAACTTACTCTTTGGTAGTACTTGAGTTAAAAATGGAGATTGTCTTTTTTAAGGCAATCTCTTTTTAATTTTATAAATTTGGGAAAATATATTCCTATATGACTCAATTATCCACTCTAATACTCCTTACCTCGTTTATTTTTAACATTTCTTCTGGTTGGGAATTCTATAAATCTAGTGATAACAATAGATATAAGGCGTCTGTTCCTGGAGTGGTACAGTCAGACCTTTTATCAAATAACTTAATTAATAATCCATTTATAGATCTAAATGAGAAGAGTATTCAATGGATTGATAAGTCAGACTGGATTTATGTGAATAAATTCTCTGCTTCTGATTCATTATTGAATAAAGAGATTATTGAAATTGTATTTGAAGGCTTAGACACCTATGCCGATGTCTTTTTGAATGAAACAAAAATTATTGAGGCAAACAATATGTTTCGCACATGGAGAGTTGACATTAAAAAGTATCTTAAAAGAGGAGATAACATTTTAAAAGTATATTTTCACTCTCCTGCCAAAATTGATGTCCCAAAATTTGATGCACTAAATTATGAGTATTTTGCCTCAAATGATCAATCCGAAAATGGAGGATTGGAAAATAAAAAAATCAGTGTTTTTGCTAGAAAAGCTGGATATCATTATGGCTGGGATTGGGGTCCAAGATTGGTAACAATGGGAATATGGCGACCAGTATATATTGAAGGGCACGATAAAGCTGTCATCAGAAATCTTTATATTCATCAAGATTCAATATCTCCTAAAGTTGCTTATTTAACTGCAAATGTTGAGGTTTTCTCTAAATCTCCATCTGAACATGTAAAACTTAAAGTTTCTACTGAGAACTTATGTATTGACACCGTTGTAAACGTTGCAAAAGGTTTAAACGAATATAAACTTTCGTTCAAAATCAAATCTCCAAAATTATGGTGGAGCAATGGATTAGGAAAACAAAATCTTTATCTATTTAGAGCAGAACTATTTTCTAACAATAAACTACTCGATTTTATTGAGCAGAAGAATGGCCTGAGAAGCTTAAAACTAATTCGAAAACCAGATAAAGATGGAGAGACATTCTATTTTGAATTGAATGGTACTCCCGTTTTTTGCAAAGGGGCTAACTATATACCACAACATAGTTTTTTGCCAAGTGTAACAAAATCAGACTACCGTAGATTAATTACTGATGCTGCTAAAGCAAATATGAATATGCTACGAGTCTGGGGAGGAGGAGTCTATGAAGATGACTATTTCTACGACCTCTGTGATAGCTTAGGAATAATGGTGTGGCAAGACTTTATGTTTGCATGCAGTATGTATCCGGCAGACTCATCTTTCTTAAAAAGTGTTGAAAATGAGGCAAAAGATAATATTATAAGATTAAGACACCATCCTTCAATCGCATTATGGTGTGGTAACAATGAGTGTTATGATGCATGGTTGGGGTGGGGCTGGAAAAAGCAGATGTTAGCAAAAGATACATTAATAGCTAAGAAAATGGAGACAGAATATTATGAACTGTTTCATAGACTTCTTCCCAAATGTGTCTTAAACTATGCGCCACAGACTCCATATTGGCCATCATCTCCTTTTTCGGTGTATGGTGAACGAAGTAAACAAAACATGGGAGATAGGCATTACTGGGAGGTTTGGCACGGCAAAAAACCTGTCAAACAGTATAATATCGAACGTTCTCGTTTTTTTAGTGAATATGGAATGCAGTCATTTCCTGAGATGAAGACAATAAAAGAGTTTGTCACCGATTCAACGCAGTATTCTATAGACTCTCCAATTATTATGTCGCATCAAAGGGGAGGAGCATTTGCAAACTCGCTAATTGATAGATATATCACAGATGACTATGGAACATCCAAAAATTTCCAATCGTTCTTGTATTTAAACCAATTAATGCAAGCAGATGCTATTCAAACAGCGATTGAAGCACATAGGCGAGATATGCCCTATTGTATGGGAACACTATATTGGCAACTAAATGATTGTTGGCCTGGAGCATCATGGTCTTCAATTGACTTTTTTGGAAGATGGAAGGCTCTGCATTATGCGGTTAAAAGGTCATTTGCCGACCTTTTAATCTCCTTTAAAGAGACAGCAGACTCAACATACATATATATTGTCTCAGATCGAGCCACTACTGACAAAAACAATGGTTCAAAACTGACCACTACTTCCAAAAATAGTGATTCATATCTAATCACTAATTCCCAAAATAGTGATTCAAATCTGACCACTACTTCCAAAAATAGTGATTCATATCGAATCACTAATTCCCAAAATAGTGATTCATATCTGACCAATACCTCTGAAGGTGTATTATCTATTCAGATTATTTCACTTTCGGGTAAAATTCTGTACGAAAATCATTCAAAAATTGTTGTAGAGGAAAACAGTTCAAGACCCTATTTTAAAATTGACAAAAATTCGATTGTCAAACTTGCACCACTTACCGATCTGCTTATTACATCAAGGTTTACACAAAATAATGGTAATGTAGTTGAAAACAGATATTTCTACACATCAACTAAGATGCTCAATTTGAAGAAGCCAAAGATAGCAATAGTTGTCAATAAGATAGATGGAGGTTATGAGCTGACCCTATCATCTGATCTCTTTGCACGAGCAGTACGTCTCTCTTTAGATGTAGAGGGTGTGAGCTTTGATGAGAACTATTTCGATTTATTGCCTCAAAAATCTAAAACGGTTAAGATTTTTACAAATTCAAAAATCGACAATCTAATTAAAAAGATTAATATTGAATCTTACTACGATTTTAAGCATTTATAAAACTTTTTATACAAAAACATGAAAATTCGCTCCCTAATTTTAGCTACATTAACAGCAACGATCGTTCTATCATCTGCATCTTTTGAACACGTTAACGCACAGCAGAGGCCCACAATTTTTAAACTTGGGTTTTCAGAAAAGTTCTATGATGATCTAGAATTTGTAAATAGATTCCCAAATGAAATTGAGGCAATTAAGCAAAAACAGAAGGACAAGCCAAAGATTGCAAACCTCGATGTCCTATTCGTAGGTAGCTCTTCTATAAGAGGTTGGAGAAGTGTTTATGAAGACATGTCTCCTTTGAAAGTTATCAATAATGGGTTTGGAGGTGCAACTATTAGAGATATTCTATACCATTACGATATTGTTGTAAAACCATTTAAAGCTAAGAAAATTGTTCTTTATGTAGAAAACGATATAAGCATCAATGGAAAAATTGAGTTGCATGAGTTATTTGATCTGTTCAGAGTATTTGCCAACAAGGTTAAAAACGATTTTCCAGATTCAAAACTCTATTTTGTATCATTTAAACCATCGCCTGCGAGAAAGAATCTAGAGTACAAACAGATTGTAATTAATGAATTGTTAAAAGGATATGCACAAAAGCAAGAAAATGTCGAATACATAGACATAGCTTCACCAATGAAAGCATCTTACGGAACCGACACAACTCTATTCCTGAACGACAAACTTCATATGAACAGAAAGGGCTATGAGATTTGGATAAAAGCTATAAAACCAGAAATGTTAAAATGACAAAGAGTGTGACTAAAAAGAGTGAAATGAACCACAAAAGTTAGACAACAATTTTTGGTGACCATATCCAAGGATGTCTCTCCTATATTTATGCATATTGATATTTATGCATATTGAGTTACAGAAATCCTATTTAGTACAACAATAAGCCAAATCCACGCCTATATTAATTCAAATTGAGTTACAGAAATCCTATTTAGTACAACAATAAGCCAATTCTTATACTATTTTATGCAAATTGAGGACACCCCTAAATAGCGCTACGAATACCAACTCTATTGATACAGAAAAGCTATTATATTTTAGTGCTTGATATAGTGGAAGTTATACAATTTCCTGCAGATCCCCCCAATCTGCCAGAATAAAGTATAACTATCTATTAATGAGTATTATAGCATTTTTAGTTCAATGTTTTTGAATCTTTAATTTAATCTAAAGCTCTCTATTTCAAGAATATAAGAATTATTCTGGCAGATTGGGGGGATCTGCAGGAAATCGCAAAACACATTGTCTATGAGATATATAGCATCTAAGTAAAAACTTAACTTCAAATAAAGATATCTCTATGTTGCCTCAATTACATGTTACATGTTATGTTCGGGACAAGACGAAGCGCAACTGAGCATATGACTAGCGAAGCACCATTTTACGCGAGGCAAAGCAGAGCTCATAACTTGCGAAGCTCCATTTTCGCGAAGCGCAGCTGAGCTGATAACTTGCGAAGCACCATTAGAATTGAAAAGTTATGCCTGAATGAAACCAAATAAGATATATGTATCTTCTGAACATGTCATTAAAATTTTCGTCTACAATCTTATCCGAGCTATATTATTGATTATATGAGCGTTTTACAAATTCATGCAGACTACCCATAGTCTGACGAAAAATGCAAAAAATATTGATATTCTTTTAGTTAGCGTTGAGGGCGAGAAATTCAGGAAGAGAGTAAGAACGTGAAAAAGAGAAAAAATAGATTTAAAAAGGTGAAAAAGAGATAAATAGATTTAAAAAGGTGAAAAAGAGATAAATAGATTTAAAATGAAAAAAAGAGAAAAGAGAAAAAGAATAAAGTAGATTTAAAAAGATGAAAAAGAGAAAGGGTAACTAAAAATCTCTTTTTAGTCACCCCCTTTATTTAGATTCTAATGTGTAATTAGAGTTTTCTCTTTATCTCTACAATTGTGTATGCTTCGATGATGTCTCCGAGTTTGATGTCGTTGAATCCATCAACGTTCAAACCGCAATCATAACCTGATTGTACCTCCTTAACATCGTCTTTGAATCTCTTGAGGGATCCCAATAGGCCAGTGTAGATAACAATACCATCGCGGATAACACGGATTTTTGCATTTCTGATTAGCTTGCCCTCTTTGACCATACAGCCGGCAATTGTACCAACCTTAGAGATCTTGAAGGTTTCGCGAACTTCGGCAGTTGCAGTAATCTCCTCTTTCTCCTCAGGAGCAAGCATACCTTCGATACCACTTTTAACCTCATTGATAGCGTCGTAGATAATTGAGTACAGACGAATTTCAATCTCCTCTTTTTCAGCTAACTTTCTTGCATTAGAAGAAGGTCTTACCTGGAAGCCTATGATAATCGCATTTGATGCTGCTGCAAGCAGAACGTCAGATTCTGAAATAGCACCAACTGCTTTATGAATAACATTAACATGAACCTCATCAGTTGAAAGTTTGATCAATGAGTCAGACAATGCTTCGATAGAACCATCCACGTCACCTTTAACAATGATGTTAAGTTCCTGGAAGTTTCCGATAGCAATACGTCTACCAATCTCCTCAAGGGTTATATGTTTCTGAGTCTTCAATCCTTGAATTCTCAACAACTGCTCTCTCTTGTTGGCAATGTCTTTAGCCTCTTTTTCATCAGCCATTATATTAAAGACCTCACCAGCAGCAGGAGCTCCGTTCAATCCTAAAATTGATACAGGAGTAGATGGACCTGCTTCGGTAACTTTTTGACCACGTTCATTGAACATAGCTTTAACTTTACCCATATAGTGACCACACAACATTACGTCACCAATACGAAGTGTTCCCGCATGGATAAGAATTGTTGCCAGATATCCTCTTCCTTTATCAAGTGAAGATTCAATTACTGTACCGACAGCTCTCTTTTTAGGATTAGCTTTAAGGTCTAACATCTCAGATTCTAAAAGGACCTTTTCAAGAAGTTTGTCTACGTTCAAACCTTTTTTAGCAGAGATCTCTTGGCACTGATATTTACCACCCCAATCTTCTACAAGTAAGTTCATGTTGGCAAGTTGCTCTCTGATCTTTTCGGAGTTTGCACCTGGCTTGTCAATCTTGTTAATTGCAAAAATCATTGGTACGCCAGCTGCTTGTGCATGGTTGATAGCCTCTCTTGTTTGAGGCATCACAGCATCGTCAGCCGCTACAATAATGATTGCAATATCTGTAACCTTTGCACCCCTTGCACGCATCGCTGTAAACGCTTCGTGACCAGGAGTATCCAGGAATGTTATTTGTCTTCCGTTTTCTAATCTTACGTTATAAGCTCCGATATGTTGAGTGATACCACCTGCTTCTCCTGCAATTACATTCGCTTGACGAATATAGTCCAGAAGTGAAGTTTTACCATGGTCAACGTGTCCCATTACAGTTACAATAGGAGGACGAGCTACCATCTCTTCGTCAGCATCAGGATCCTCCTGGATTGCTCCTTGGATATCAGCTGTAACGAATTCGATAGTGTAACCGAACTCTTCTGCAACAAGTACAAGTGCTTCGGCATCTAGTCGTTGGTTGATAGATACCATCAGACCAAGGTTCATACAAGCTTCGATAACTTTTGTAACAGGTACATCCATCATTACAGACAGATCGTTAACAGTTACAAATTCAGTTACTTTTAAAACGTTGCTTGTCATATCTTGCATCTCCTGCTCTTCAATCATCTTCTGACTGGCAAGATCTCTCTTATCTTTACGATACTTTGCACTCTTAGTCTTACCCTTGCCCTCTACCATTCTGGCATAGGTCTCTTTAATTTGCCTTTGTACTGCATCCTCGTCAACCTCAGTCCTTACTGGTTTGAATTTTTCTTTAACCTTAGGATTGTTGCTAGGTCGATGTTGATTCGGACTTTGATTATGACCTTGGTTTTGATTTTGGTGGTGACCAGGTTGCTGGTTTCCACCTGCATTACCACCTTGTCTTTGAGGATTATTATTGTTCCTATTTGGACCACCTTGATTATTACCTTTTTGAGGTCTGTTTTGGTTGTTCAAAGCACCCTCTTTATTCACATCAACCTTCTCTTTAGTTTTGTGAATTCTCTCTCTCTTACCTTTGTGCTGTCCACCTGAATGTTTTGTAGACGGATCTGGTTTCTTCTTTTCAAACTGAGACAAGTCTATTGTTCCACTTATCTTCGGGCCGGTTAGTTTCTCAACTCTGGTCTCGATGTGTTCAATAACATTAACTGCCGGTTGTTCAGGCGCAGGCTGAATATTCTTCTCTGCCTGGGCTTGAGGTTTTGTTGGAACTTGAGGGAGGGGCATCTCTGTAGTCTTTTTTTCTTGTATTTGTTGTTTATTTTCTTGCGCAGGTTGAGCGGCTTTAGGCTTATTGATTGTGTTCAAATCTATCTTGCCAATAATTTTAGGCTCTTCTACTTTAGGAGTCTGAAGCTGCGTTTTTTCTTCCTGAGGTTGAACAGCCTTAACAATGGATTGCCCACTTTGTGTCTGTTGATTCGATTGTACAACAGGTTGCTGAGCCGTTTGTGCTACGGTATGAGGTGCAGATTGTGGCACTTTTTGCTGTTCTAAATTTTGAACTGGCTGTTGTTCTGGTTTTTGAATCGATTCTTGCACAGTATTTTGTACAGTCTGTTGTACTTGGTTTTGAACCGCTTGTTGAATCGGACTTTGAGTTGGCTGTTGTACTGGGTTTTGTACTTGTTGCACTGGCTGTGCCGATTGTTGTTGAACCTGAGCTGGCTGTTGAACAGGACGCGAAGGCCTGTCAAGATCTATCTTGCCGACAATCTTAGGAGTGGGAGGCTCTACTAATGTTGTCTTGATAAAGACCTCTTTAACAGGAATTTCATCATCGCTATCTTCGTCTTTGTGAGCGTCACTTTTCTCAGTGATATCCTTAACCTTGATTGCAACTTTCTTAGATTGCTCTTTGATAAGTTGTTCTTTTCCAAATTCTTTTTGGATAAGCACATAGGTCTCGGGAGATAGTTTTGTGGCAGGTGAAGCCTCTATCTCTATCTTTTTGCTTTTAAGGAAATCAATTAGGGTACCCATCCCGATATTGAACTCCTTCAGTACTCGGTTTACTCTGATGTTTTCGTTTACTGTCATGTTTTACCTCCCTTTTTAAATTGAACTATTCAAATTCTGATCTCAGAATCTTTTGTACCTCTATTACTGTCTCTTCTTCTAGATCTGCCCTTCTAACTATTTCAGAAACAGGAATTGCAAGTACACTTTTTGCTGTGTCGCATCCGATACCTTTTAGAGCAACGATTACCCAATCCTCAATCTCATCGCTAAATTCGCTTAGCAATACATCTTCTTCATCTTCGTCGATTTCTCTAAATACATCTATCTCCATGCCAATTAGCATACCTGCTAATTTAATATTGCTACCACCCTTGCCAATTGCTAGAGATACTTCTCCAGGTTTCAAATATACGCCAACACGTTTTTCTTCGTCGTTAACCTTTATTGAAGATATTTTTGCAGGACTTAATGCTCTTTGAATCAGTAGTTGAATATTTGCTGTCCAGTTAATTATGTCTATATTTTCGTTTCTTAACTCTCTTACGATGCCATGAATTCTCGATCCTTTAACACCTACACATGCTCCAACAGGGTCTATTCTCTCGTCATAAGACTCTACTGCAACTTTAGCTCTTTCACCAGGCATACGTACAATCTTCTTGATTGTAATTAGACCATCGAAAATTTCAGGTACCTCTTGTTCGAATAGTCGCTCTAAAAATACAGCAGAAGTTCTAGACAAGATAATTACAGGAGTGTTGTTACGCATATCTACTTTAGATACTACTGCTTTAACAGAATCACCTTTTCTGAAAAAGTCCGAAGGAATCTGTTCCGTTTTAGGGAGAAGAAGTTCATTTCCCTCTTCGTCCATAACAAGCACCTCTTTTTTCCATACCTGATAAACTTCGCCTACAATTATTTCACCGATTTTATCTTTATATTTATTGTAGAGGTTTGCCTTTTCAATGTCCATGATTCTTCCCGAAAGATTTTGGCGAAGATTGAGAATACCTCTTCTTCCAAAACTAGCAAGCTTAAACTCTTCTGTATATTGCTCGCCAACTTCATAAGAGTCGTCAATTTTTGATACCTCTGCAAGAGATATTTGAGTGTTAGGATCTTCTACAATGTCAACTACCTCACGGTTTCTCCATATCTCAAAGTCACCTTTGTCGATGTTGATGATAATGTCGAAATTATCGGCAGAGCCGTACATTTTGATAAGTTGAGAACGGAAAATATCCTCTAGAACACTCATCATCGTCGGACGGTCAATGTTTTTTAGCTCCTTAAACTCAGCAAACGTGCTGATTAAATTTAACCCTTCCATATTAGGTAAACTCTTTAAATTATCTGAAATTAATAAATGGCTTTGTTGATTTGATCTCTTCGTATTTATAGGTCTCTTTTACTGCAATTCTCTCTCTCTTTTTCTTTCCTTCAACCTTAACAAGTTTTTCGTAGCTGATTGTTATTTGTTCGCTAGTTGCATCCTCTAGAGTTGCTACAAATTTACCGCCACTCTTTAATACAATTTCGACCTCTTGTCCTATAAACTTAAGATACTGACGAAGTACTTTGAATGGTTGATCTAATCCAGCAGAGGTTACTGTTAATGAGTAATCATTATCATCACGATTTACTCCAGCCTCAATGATGTGACTTAGATCAACACAATGCTTGATATCTATATGCTGATCGGATTCTACTGCCACTTCAATGTCATTCTCTTGGTTGATAGTGATATCCACCAAAAATAGTCCGTTATCTTCGAGATATTTCTCGATTAGATTGCTGATTATGTCTTTGCTTATCATAAAAGTAATTATGAAATAAGGGGACTAGCCGTCCCCTTATATCGTTTGCTCTAAATCGATGCAAAAGTAATCAATTAAGTGGAAAATACCAAATTTCCGATTAAAAAAGTTAAATTTACGGCATGATTAAGACAGGCAAAATTATCAATGACCCGGTACAAGGCTTTGTCTCAATACCGGAGGGGCTAATATTGGAGCTAGTTCAGCATCCATATTTTCAAAGACTTCGCGATATAAAACAACTTGGTCTTACAAATCTTGTGTATCCCGGAGCATCACATTCAAGGCTATCTCATGCACTTGGGGCAATGCATTTAATGAATGAAGCTTTGACAACTTTAGCTGCAAAAGGTGCAGAAATCACTTCCGAAGAGTGGGAGGCGGCACTAGTTGCAATTCTTCTTCACGATATCGGACATGGTCCATTTAGTCATGCATTGGAATATGCAATTGTCAAAGATGTATCGCACGAAGAGATCTCTCTGAAGATTATGAATGAATTGAACAAGTCGTTCGCTGGCTCTCTAGATTTAGCTATGAGTGTTTTTGAAGGTACGTATCATAAAAGTTTTCTGCATCAACTTGTTTCAAGTCAATTAGATGTAGATAGATTAGACTATCTTAAAAGAGATAGCTTCTTTTCTGGAGTAGCTGAAGGGATGATCGGTATAGAGAGAATTTTAAAGATGATGTATGTACACGACAATAACCTTGTAATAGAGTCGAAGGGAATCTATTCAGCTGAAAAATTTTTAATATCTCGTCGCTTAATGTATTGGCAGGTATATCTTCATAAAACAGTTGTCGCAGCAGAACAACTTTTAATTCAAATCCTGAGAAGAGCAAGATATTTGTGTGAGAATGGATGCAAACTCTCTGGTTCTCCTGCACTTATCTACTTCTTAAGTGAGAGACAATCTACGAATTTTACAGATAACGACTTAATGATGTTTACAAGATTAGACGATAGTGATATAATGTCTGCAGTTAAACAATGGCAATTTTCTAATGACCAAATTTTGGAAAATCTCTGTAAAATGTTGACATCAAGAAGACTTCCAAAAATTACATTCTCTCGAGAACCTTTTTTACCAGAAGTAATAGAGAAGGAGAGAGATGCTGCCTGCTCAAAGTGGCAGTGCCAAATGGAAGAGGTTGGCTATTATGTTCAAAGCTCAGCTGTTGCAAATAAGGGATACGATTCCGACAGTGAAGAGATAAGAATATACTCTAAAAACGGAACTTCAGATAACATATTCGACATTTCGGACATGTTGTCGGCAAAGGCGTTTTCTCAAATCACCAAAAAATATTTTCTTTGCACCGCAAAATAGATACAAGAATGGAACTTACCGCACAAACAATATCAGATCACCTTGGAGGAGAAATAGTTGGAGATCCTCAAATCAAAGTAAACTCCGTAGCTCGAATAGAGCAGGGCAAACCAGGAAATCTATGCTTTCTTGCTAATCCAAAATATGAACAATATCTCTACACTACAAAGGCGAGTATAGTACTAATTAACAAAAGCTTTGAGCCAACAGCACCGGTTAGTTCTACCCTTGTCAAGGTGGATGATGCATATCAAGCAATTGCCTCGCTATTAGACCTTTTCAATACTCTAAAAGCACAACAAAAGAGTGGAAGATCATTCTCTGCAAAGATTGCATGGAGTGCAAAAATCGGTAAGAAAGTTTATGTTGGTGCACACTCTTATATTGGGAAAAAATCTGTAGTAGGAGAGGGTAGTCAAATTTATCCACAAGTTTATATTGGAGAGTTTGTTACAATAGGTAAAAACTGCATTTTGTATCCAGGTGTAAAGATTTATGCTGGATGTAAAATTGGAGATAATTGTATCCTCCATTCAAATGTAGTAATAGGTTCAGATGGATTTGGATTCGCTCCAACTCCAGATGGAAGTTATAAAAAGATACCTCAGACTGGAAACGTTTTGATAGAAGACAATGTTGAGATTGGAGCAAATACAGTTGTCGACAGAGCTACAATGGGATCAACTGTTATTGAAAAAGGGGTAAAACTTGACAATTTAATTCAGATAGCACACAATGTAGTTGTTGGAGCAAACACAGTGATGGCTGCGCAGTGTGGAATAGCTGGTTCAACTAAAATTGGCAAGAACTGCATGTTTGGAGGACAAGTTGGAATTGCCGGACACTTGACGATTGCTGACAATACTAAAATAGGTGCCCAAGCAGGCATAATGAGCAACATCAAAGAGGAGGGAAAGACACTACTTGGCTCTCCAGCCTTAGATGCAAAGGAGTACATGAAGGCATATTCTATATTCCGCAAATTACATAAAAGTTAACATTATTTTTATATCTTTGCCGAGTTAAACAGTTAATTAAAAACTATGCAAATTAAGCAACAGACTCTTAAACAGACATATACATTCAAAGGGAAAGGGCTGCATACAGGGCTTCAGGTGACAATGAATCTACACCCAGCTCCCGAAAATCACGGAATAAAATTTCAAAGGACCGACCTGGAAGGCGAACCTATCATGGATGCGGTTGTTGATTTTGTAACAACAACATCAAGAGGAACAACCCTGGAGAGTGGACCAATTAAGATTTCGACAATTGAACATATACTTTCTGCTTTAAGCGGTTTGGGAGTTGATAATGCTCTAATTCAGCTAGATGCTCCCGAAGCTCCAATTTTGGATGGAAGTGCAAAATACTATGCTGAGGCGATTTGTAAAGATGGACTCGAAGAGCAAAATGCCGACAGAAAGTACTTCGAAATAAAGGAGAAAATCTATTATAAAGACGAAAAAACTGGAGCTGAGATAACTATACTTCCAGATGATAAATTTTCTATCGATTTGATGATTGACTTTAACTCTAAAGTCTTAGGTCATCAATATGCAAGATTCACAAATGATACAGACTATGCTGCCGAAATTGCACCTTGCAGAACATTTGTCTTTTTCCATGAATTAGAACCACTGTTCAAGAACAATCTAATCAAAGGAGGCGATTTGCAAAATGCGATCGTCATCGTAGAAAATCAGGTTCCACAAGAGGAGCTTGACAGACTTGCAGATTTATTCCATACACCAAAATTAGAGAGAATACCATCGGGATATTTAAATCATTTAGAACTTCGTTTCTCAAATGAGTGCGCAAGACATAAACTTTTAGATGTTATTGGTGATTTTGCTCTAATTGGTTTCCCTATCAAAGGAAAGATAATTGCTAATAAATCTGGACATCAGATAAATACTATTGTTGCTAAAATCATAAGAAAGGCAGCAAAAGATCAAGCAGCTAACTATATTCCTGTTTACGATCCAAATGCAGAACCAGTTGTTGATATCAACGGAATTAAAAAACTACTGCCTCATCGTCCACCATTCTTGATGGTTGACCGTATAACTGAGATGTCGGCAGAAAGAGTTGTTGGCGTAAAGACAATCGGAGTGAATGAAGGATTTTTCGTTGGTCACTTCCCTGAGGAGCCTGTAATGCCAGGTGTACTAATGGTTGAAGCAATGGCTCAGGTCGGTGGTATTTTAGTGCTTTCGGGTGTTGATGAACCTGAAAAGTACTCTACATATTTTGCCAAAATCGATGGTGTTAAGTTCAAGAAGAAAGTAGTACCTGGAGATGTTTTGGTAATCAAAATGGTGTTAACAGCTCCACTAAGAAGATCTATCGTGAGCATGCGCGGCGAAGTTTATGTCGGCAATACAATGGTTTGCGAAGGTGATCTAATTGCTCAAGTAATTAAAAACAAATAATATTATATGGATAACGCATTTGTACATCCTAATGCAAAAATAGGCGCGAACGTCAAGATAGAACCTTTTTCATATATAGCTGAAAATGTTGAAATTGGAGAGGGAACTTGGATCGGTCCAAACGTAACCATAATGGATTATGTTAAGATTGGAAAGAACTGTAAAGTATTTCCCGGTGCTGTTGTAGGTGCTATTCCTCAAGACTTGAAATTCAGAGGTGAGATCTCTTACGTTGAGATTGGTGACAATACAATGATCAGAGAGTGCGCTACAATCAACAGAGGAACTGAAGCAAGCGGAAAAGCAAAAACAACTGTTGGAAACAACTGTATGATTATGTCTTACGCACACGTTGCGCATGATTGTAATATTGGTAACAATGTAATTCTAGTAAGCTATGTTGGCCTTGCAGGTGAAACCGAAGTAAGCGATTTCGCAATTATCGGTGGACACTCAGCTGCTCACCAATTCTCAAAAATTGGCGCACATGCAATGCTTTCTGGAGGATCCATGATTGGAAAAGATGTTCCACCTTACGCTCTTGCAGGTCATCGTCCATTAGCTTTTGCTGGTATCAACTTAGTAGGACTTCGCAGAAGAGGATTTACAAATGAGCAACTTGAGCAAATCCGCGACATTTATAGAGTTATTTATCAAAGTGGACTTAATATCAGTGATGCTTGTGCGAAAGTAGAAGCAGAATTCGCTGAAACTGCCGAAAAGAGAACAATCCTTGACTTTATTAAATCTTCGAAAAGAGGAATTATTAAGAGCAGTACAGATTCTATCGAAGAGTAACAATAATGTGTGATTCTGTTCTTCTTACTACTGCTTATCTTCCTCCATTGGAATATGTTGCCTTGATTGCAAAGCACAAAACTGCAGTTATTGAGAAGTTCGAAAATTACCAAAAACAATCTTACAGGAGCCGTTGTCACATTCTTAGTGCCAACGGCCCTCTTATTTTAACAATACCTGTAGTAAGGACAGAAGGGACACAAATCCCAATTCAAGATGTCAGAATAGACTATTCAAAGGATTGGCAGAAGCAACATTGGAAAGCAATCGTCAGTGCCTATAAATCATCCCCTTTTTTCGATTATTACATGGATGACTTTGAACCATTTTTTAGTCAGACAAGTAAGACGCTATTAGAATTTAATACAGATCTACTAAAGCTTGTTCTTGATTTATGTAGCATTAGAGCAGACATTACATTCACTGAACAGTTCCGGCTTGAAGCATCAAATGATTACAGATTCTCAATTCATCCAAAGAGAGAGTTACCTGATATAAAAGAGAAAGGGCGATACTATCAAGTATTCGCCCCTAAATTCGGATTTACACCAGGTTTATCAGTAATTGATCTACTTTTTAATGAAGGACCAGATTCTCTCTCTTACCTAAGGTGCAAAAATCTATAAAATTAGAATCTAAATCCAATTGTAAACATGAGTTTAATTCTAGAGTCATCAAGCGTTCCAACTGGTGCTATTTGACTTCCTGCATTGCCATATAAATTAAAATTCTCTGTAGATAGTCTTCTTTGAACAGCAAAATCAGTAAATACTCCAGACTTTCCAATAAAACCTAAACCAGCAGAAACATAGTGTAGATCGCTTCCAGTATTTTTATCAGGATTTTGATAATAAGAATAACCACCTCTCACTGCAAATCCTTGCATAGGTTTGATCTCAACACCTAATCTAACATTGCTTACAGCTTTGTAGTTGTTTTTAATCTGATCATTCTCGAAATTGAAAGCAGATCTGTCTCCATTACTTCTTAAGCGAACCATAGTATAATCAACAAATTCGTAATCAGCAGATAATAAGCCATAATTACCAATTGTATAAGCTATACCTGCATTTAATCTTAATGGAGTGCTTAAATTATAATTGTACTCTCCAAGAGGTGATGCAATTGACCTTGTGTATCCATCAGAATATGCTGCAAAGATTGTCTCATCCCACTCGTCGTTCATAGCATACCAAGTCGGAGTTGAAACACTTGCTCCTATTCTAAGCCCCTCAGCTGGTAGTGCAATAATACCTGCTTTTATGTTAATACCGACACCTGTTGTCTTTTGGCGATATGTGTGCTTGAATTCTGAAAATTTAGAATAGAAATTTGCAGAATTAACTGCCTTTTCGGAGTATTGTTGATAATCATCATAACTTAGACTTTGAAGACCTAAGTTAAATCCAATAAATAGATTATCTGAGATTTTACCACCCATATTGATAATTGCTTCAGATACATTTCCAGTGCTTTCTCTTACAAAATTTTGTCTTAAAGGACCACCAATTACAATATTTAGACCTGATAAATTTTCAGTTGCAGCTTTATAGTCTCTTCCTGAATCAGGTAAAGTATCCAGAAGATTACTGTTCCAAGCTAATATTGCTCTCCATGGCGCTGTACTTCTTCTGAATGGATCATAAGTATTGGTAATATCCATGCTTTTTGCATGTATTCCAGATACGTTGTTTGCTAAAGATGATAGCCAGCTTGACTTATCTGTTTCTCCTGCGACAGCCATTCTGTGAGAGAAATCATTTACTTTGTTGATAGCAAAAGCAAAATTAAAGGTAGCTTCACCTTTTTTACGGTACTTAGGGTTTGCTGCCAATACGACTCCTAATCCAGATAACCCAAAACGTGTAATATTATCATCTTTCTTAGTTGATAGATAATTTACAGAACTATTATTAAATGATAAACTAGGAGCTATGAACAATTCTGAATAACGGTAAATTCCCGAAGCTGCAGGATTGATTGTTAGTGATCCCAAATCGCCACCAAGTGCGGTAAATGCATTTCCCATCGCAACAGTTCTTGCCGAACCTTCGTAGAAATTTTGTGAAAATTTAATTGCATCTTGAGATGTTTGGGCAAATAGCGTGACAGACAATGCTATTGCGGCTAATGTCGAAAATAACTTTTTCATCTTATTTAAATTGATGTATATTACTTATTTAATCTTATCTTCTGTAAACAGATCCACCTCCACTCGAAGATGAAGAGCTGCTTGAAGAGCTAGAAGATGAGTTGGAAGAACTGCTCGATGAACTACTACTACTAGAGCTAGAAGATGACCCGTAGTTGCTTGAATTAGATTCATAAGATCCTCCAGAACGGTTATATCTTGTTGATGATCCAGATGATGAACCTTGATAAGATCTGCTACCAGAAGAGTTTTCTGAGCTTTGGTAAGAAGATCTTCTATAAGAAGAGTTCTCACTGCTGCTTCTACTTGAACCACTCTGATATTGTCCGCTAGAGTATCCACTATTACCAGAGTCTCTTCTATAGGTACTTCCAGAATAACTACCTCTATTGTTGTCAGGTCTGCTTATACCGCTTGTTTGTTGGATTGATCCTCCATTTGTTCTTTGGTATGAACCACCAGATCTAGCACCAGAGTAGTATCCATTTTCGGTATTGTTGTAATCACCTCTTTTTCCATAGTAATAGTTGCTATTGCTACGACCGCCATTGTAATATCCTCTGTCCCAAAACCAATAATCCTGTGGGTTATTGTATCCATAATGATAACCATACCAACCATGATGCCAATCGTACCAAGAATTATATCTAGCATCAGCCCAGAAATCATAATAATAATCATAGTAGTTGTTATATCCATAATATCCCCAGCGACTGTAGCGATAGTACCAAGGAGCGTATGCATATCTCCACGATCTATACCACCATGGATTTCCAAAATAATAATGATCGTCAAAATCAATATTAAGGTTAAAGGTATAAACTGGTTTGTCGAACTTTCTAAGTCTCTCTTCATATGACTCAGATCTATCAACAATTACATAAGTACCCTCTCCTGAGATATCAATATTAGCGACTCCATTTGAATCTACAAATACAGTATCTGAATACGTATTGTTGTAACGATACTGTTTTGTCTTCTTTTTAAGAAAAGCAAGTTCATTGTCAGGTGTAGCGTCCTGAGCAGAAGCGAGATACTTCTCTGGTTTAGAGGAGTCATAAATAGCATCTTCGGTGTATGATGCAGTGTAGGTTGAGGTTCCGCAAGATCCGATAACAAGGCTTAGTGATACTAAGGCTAAAATTTTGTTTTTCATACTACACCTCCTGTGTTTTAAATTATTTTGTATTTTTGTGCCGTTTAAAGCAAATATAGTCAAAAATCGTACCATTTGCAATTTATTTTTAGGTATTTACAAATTTTAGAAGAACAATGGCAAAAGAAGTTAAAAGCAAAGAGGAGAATTATTCGGTTTGGTATAATAATTTAGTAACAAAAGCAGACCTTGCTGAAAACTCGGCAGTTAGAGGTTGCATGGTTATTAAACCATACGGATATGCAATCTGGGAGAAGATGCAAGCTCAATTAGACAAAATGTTTAAAGAGACTGGACATCAAAACGCATATTTCCCGTTGTTCATCCCCAAATCGTTTCTTAGCAAAGAGGCAGAACATGTAGAAGGATTCGCAAAGGAGTGTGCCGTTGTGACTCATCATCGTCTGATGACCAATCCAAATGGCCCTGGAGTAGTTGTCGATCCAGATGCTAAGTTAGAAGAGGAGCTTGTTGTAAGACCTACATCGGAGACAATCATTTGGAATACATATAAAAACTGGATCAAGTCTTATCGTGATCTTCCGTTGCTTATCAACCAATGGGCCAATGTTGTAAGATGGGAGATGCGTACACGCCTTTTCCTTAGAACAGCTGAGTTCCTGTGGCAAGAGGGACACACTGCTCACTCAACAAAAGAGGAGGCAATTGAGGAGACAGAGAGAATGGTAAGAGTGTATGAGACTTTTGCTAAAGAGTTTATGGCCTTGCCAGTAATAGTAGGTAAGAAGACTGCCAGCGAGAGATTTGCCGGAGCGTTGGATACTTTGTGTATCGAGGCGATGATGCAAGATGGAAAAGCACTTCAAGCTGGAACGTCTCACTTTTTGGGTCAGAACTTTGCCAAGGCGTTCGATGTGCAATTTGCAAACAAAGAGGGTGGATTAGAATATGTATGGGCAACCTCATGGGGAGTTTCGACTCGCTTGATGGGTGCTCTTATTATGGCACATAGTGATAACAACGGATTAGTACTTCCTCCAAAATTAGCTCCTATTCAAGTTGTGATGGTTCCAATCTTCAAAACGCAAGAGGAGAATGATAAAATTGTGGCATCGATGAAGGAGATTGGAAAATCTTTGACATCTATGGGGATCTCATTTAAAATCGACGATCGCGACAACTTAAGATCAGGATTCAAGTTTGCAGAGTGGGAACTTAAAGGAGTTCCAGTTCGTATTGCAATTGGTCCAAGAGATATGGAGAATGGAACAGTTGAATTAGCCAGACGTGATAATCTTACTAAGGAGATTGTAAAAGCAGAGGGTGTTGCTGAACATATCAAGAATCTTCTCGAAGATATTCAACAAAATATCTATAACAAGGCATTTGACTTCCGCGAGAACAACACTGTGAAGGTTGATGATTTTGAGACTTTCAAAACTAGAATTGAGGAGGGAGGATTCCTTCTTTGCCACTGGGATGGAACTGCCGAAACAGAGGAGGCAATTAAAAACGAGACCAAGGCAACAATCAGATGTATACCTTTTGATGCTCCCGAGGAGGAGGGAAAATGTATCTATTCTGGTAAACCTTCCAATAGAAGAGTTATATTTGCAAGAGCATACTAATTTAATATTTAATACACAATTATGGCATCTGACTTACCGTCCCGACAGCAGGAGATTCTCGACGGACTAAACAACAAATCACAGATTAAACAGAGAGTTTATACTCAAACTCTCGACATGTTCGGGACTCTCAAAGAGATTCTAAACGAGATGAGTAACGACATGAACGACCTTCTAGAGAGCACAAACGACAGAAGGGAAGTTTCAAAAGATAAAAGAGTAAGGCTAGAGTATAGAGACAGAGGAAAATTTGAAGCAGAACTTAAATTTGCCGATGATGTCCTTATCTTCAGCATGCACTCCGATGTCTTCCAGTTCGACCGTGACCACTCTATCTGGAACAGTAATTTTGTCAAAGAGGACCCTAATAACTCCTATTGTGGAATAATCAGTGTCTATAACTTTCTTTCTGACTCTCTTAAATACAACAGAGAGCAGGACCTTGGGTACCTAGTTGCCAGAATATTCGTCAATAAAGACAAATATTTTTTAGTAGAGGGAAAAAGACAAAAAAATAAGTCTGTCTCCTCTTTTGGTAAAAAGGAGCTAGGGAGAGATGAGTTAGTTGCAATCGTTGAGTCCGCTATTCTATACACTATGTCTTTCGACCTTTTAGTCCCTCCTTACGATCTAGTGAAGGTGGCAAGCGTTGAACAGATCAATGATAAAATAGAGAGTACTAAGTTGCAGACAGGTAAGAGGATGGGATATAAGTTTAATTCCGACGATATTTTGGAACAATGATGTTTAATTCGATAAATTTCTTAAAACGCAGCATATTGATTTTTGCTCTTTTTATGGTGGTAGCTTCTATAACGATGTCTGGCCAACAAAAATTGAGTAAGTTATCTGCGTCTAATGAAATGATCGTTATACTTGCATCACAGTTTAAAGTAGAGGATCCTACAGTCGTAAAACCTGCTGTAAGTCGATGGACAAAAGGGGTTTTTACTCAGTTAGGATTTTCACAAGTTTCGCTCTCAAATTGGGCTGCCGGAGGCTACTCTTCGGTAGCTCTAAATACATATATAAATTTCTACGCCAACTATACCTACGAAAAGATGTTTTGGGAGAACAGAGTACAAGTTGCTTATGGTTTCGTTGAATCATTTGGAGATCGATATCGTAAAAGCGACGATAAGCTGATTATTGATAGCAAAGTTGGGTATAAAGCAGTAGATAAGGTTTTTATGTCTGCCTTTTTCAACTTCAGATCGCAATTTTCTCCTGGATTTAACTATCCTTCGGGAAAGCCTATACAATTGGTCTCTGTATTTATGGCTCCTGGCTACATCTCGCTTGGTGTGGGTATGGACTACAAGCCTATACCTCAATTAAGTGTAAACTTTTCCCCTCTAGCTAGTAATTTAGTTGTTGTGGAAAATCCAAGTCTGAGAGTAAAATATGGAAATAGAATTGATCAACCTGTGAAATTGGAGCTGGGTGCTCAGCTTAAAGTTGATTATAAGCATCAGGTGATGAAAAATGTGAATGTAAACTCGACAATGACTCTATTCTCTGATTTCTTAGGAACAGTGAGTAATATTAAAGTCAATTGGGAGAGCATGATAGATGCTAAAGTCAATAAGTTTATCTCTGCAAACATAAGAACCACATTGATATACGACGATGAGATTCTCATTGCCAATAAGGAGGGTGAGATAGCTCCCCGTGTTCAGTTTAAGGAGATCTTCTCACTTGGATTCGCCTACACATTCGGAAATTTTAAGAAGTAGTATATATTGATTTCGAGATTCATACATAATCTCAAATCCTTGACCGACAATAAGCTCGACTCGAGGTTTCTTCTGGCTGTAAGCGGGGGAGCAGACTCTATGTGCCTTGCATCTCTCTTTTATATGGCTGGGTTTTCAGATAGAATATCTTTGGCTCATGTGAATTTTAAATTAAGAGGAGAGGAGAGCGATGGAGATGAGAAGTTTGTTGAAAAGTGGTGTGAAGAGAGAGGAGTGAAATTTTTTAAAACTTCATTTGATACTTATGATTACGCTCATCAGCACTCTATTTCTACTCAAATGGCTGCCAGGGACTTGAGGTACTCATGGTTTGAAAAGCTGATGAACGAAGGCGGTTACGACTATTTAGCTGTAGCTCATAATCTGAATGATACGACTGAAACTCTATTTATAAATTTGCTCAGGGGAACGGGGATAAAAGGGCTAGGTGGGATAAGTGAGGTCAATGGAAGTGTGATAAGGCCAATAATGATTTTTACAAGGGCCGAAATCGAACAGTTTATGAAAGAGAATGGCTTTCCTTATAGAACAGATAGGACAAATTCGGAGAATCATTACTCTAGAAATAAAATTCGTAATCTTGTTTTTCCAGTATTCGAGACAATTAATCCATCTTTTCTTCAAACAATAGGAGAGGAGATTTCAATCTTTTCTCAGGTGCATGATGTTGTTGAGCAGAAGGGTGAGGAGATAAAAAAGAGAGTAATGAAGTGTTTTCATTCAAAATACGGTAGTGCCGACTCTTTAGACCTTTCAGAAAAACTTGCAGGGAAGGTTGCCGAAATTAACTTTGAACTTTTACTGCAAGAGTTACATCCAAGCCTCTGGCTATTTAATTTTTTGCAACCATTCGGTTTCACTAAAGATACAATTTCTGATATTTTACGATCTGCTGTTGATGGAAATTCGGGATTACTATTCTATTCGCACAATTATACATTGGTAAGAGACAGGTCTACTCTAAATGTGTACGAAAGAGATTTTGATCAACTAAAACATGTTGAAATAGACATTAGTGATGACTGCCTGTCGAATATAATCCCTGTCGGAAATGGAGTGAATTTAGAATTGTCAGTTTATGATGTTTCAGAGGTTGGTAAATTAGAATTTTCAAAAGGTGCGCTCTATTTCGACCGAGATCTTCTTTCTGATAAATTGACATTAAGATTTAGACAAGATTCAGATAAATTCAGACCTTTTGGAATGCGAGGAGTGAAAAAACTTAGCGACTATCTGACCGATATAAAATTAGATTACATCAGAAAGGATAGAACTCCTGTTTTACTCTCGGATAATGAGATAATAGCTGCTATTCCATTCCGTAGCTCCGATACAAAAAAAGTAACCTCTTCGACGAAGAGGCTACTCGTTATCAGATATATTTAAGTATTATTCTTATAGATTGAACTCCAAATTATAAGGAATTCTAGCCATTGTCTTTACTCCCTTCTCTTTCTTAAGCGCTGAGTATGCTTTCTCTAAAAGGAAATATGGGTTATTTAATACCTTTGCAGCAGCCTCTGTCTCCGATAAAGATTCCATAAGTTTTTCAATTTGGCTCTTTCTAACTGGATACTCAACAATTCTGTATCCCTCTAGCGAAGCCATTGCAGCAGCTGCATCGATTGCAGATAAAATACCTCCGCGTTCGTCTGCCAATCCAATCTTAAGAGCATCTGCACCCGACCATACTCTTCCTTGTGCTACAGAGTCAACCTTTTCTGGAGTCATTCCTCTTCCTTGAGCAACTAAATTGATAAAGTCAGTATAAATTACCTCAACTGCAGACTGCATAAAAGCAACTTCCTCTTTATCCAGTGGTCTGTAGCCAGACATAAAGTCACTATGTTTATTTGTGTTAACAGTGCCAGTATTGATTGATAAATGCTTATTAAGTGCCTTCTGAATATTAAGAGCCATGCTGAACACTCCGATAGATCCGGTCAAAGTAGTGTTATTAGTGATAATCTTGTCTGCATTTGCAGAAATCCAGTATCCACCAGATGCTGCATAGTCACCGAAGCTTACTACGACAGGTTTGTCTTTCTTGAGTAATTTCAACTCTCTCTCTATAATGTCTGCGCTCTGAGCTGAACCGCCTGGAGAGTTTACTCTGAATACAACAGCTTTAATAGTGCTATCCTTTCTAACATCAGCTAAAAGTGCTGCATAGTGGTCGGAAGTGATGTTGTTGTCAGATTTTCCCATCAAAATTTCACCATTTGCGTAAATAACTGCGATTTTGTTTTTCTCTTTCAGATTAATTTTTGCAGTAGCTCTTGAGTATGCAGTAATATTTATATAATCAACCTCTTTTTCTGTCTCAACACCAAATAGATGTGCAAGAGTGTCCGAAAGTTCGTCTTTGTAAAGAAGACCATCTACTAGTTTATTATCTAATGCTTTTTGAGCAGTTGTCAAAACTAAGTTATCTGTTATACTGTCGATTTTTGCTTTTGAGATTGATCTTGAAGCGGCAATATCAGTTGTCCATGTATTCCAAACAGCATCTAGATAAGCCTTTAGTTGTTCTCTGTTCTCTTCGCTCATTTTATTACTGATGAATTGCTCCGCAGCAGCTTTGAATTTGCCATGTCTGATCAGTTGTGCTTCAACACCTGCTCTGTCTAAAAGATCTTTAAAGAACATTGTCGAGATGCTAAGACCAGTCAAGGTTGCGCTTCCGTATGGATTAATGTACACTTTATCGGCAGCAGTTGCCAAATAGTATGCTCCTTGAGAGTAGTTGTCCGCGTAAGCAATTACTGCTTTACCAGACTCTCTGAATTTAAGGATTGCGGCTCTTAGCTCCTCAATGTGCGTAACTCCTGCCTGAATCTGGTTAAGATTCATGTAAAGAAATTTGATCGAAGGGTCTGCAGCCGCTCTGTCCAATGTTTGTAACATGTCTAAAATAGACGATGAACTGAGGTTTAATTTAGCCTCAGAAAACAACATGTCTGGCGAAAAAGGAGTCTCTTCGCCCTGTTCAGTAATAGGTAATTTGAAATCCATCACAAGCACAGCAGAAGATGGGACTGTTGGCTTTGTACTGCTCGAAAGCGATGCTATTGAGCTGATAATTCCAATCATTAGGAAGCCTCCGATGAGTATCGCAAGCAATGAGCCGATGAATGAACCGGCTATGATTTTAAGAAAATTTTTCATCACACATTAATTTTAGATACAAATATAAAAAAAATAAATATATATTTGCCCTACTATCTGTTGTATATTAGATAATTAAGCCTAAACTTCAATTTTAATGCAAAAATTTATTCATACTCACATTGTGAAATGTGTTCCAACTCTCTTTAAATCAATAGGGAAGCTCTTTTTAGCAACATTTATAACAGTATCATTTGCTGGTTGTGACCATGGCAAAAGTGGACACGATTGTAAAGTAGCAGATTTGGTAGGAGAAAAAGATAAGATAGAGATTGTCAAACTAAGCGAGGTTGCCGAAAGTATTGATTACATACCTTTAGAGACAAATTTAAACTCTCTTGTCTCAAGATTCTTTTGTGTTTATATGGAGAACGAAAGAATTTACCTTTCATCGATAAGAGAGGTTATGATCTTCGATACTCAAGGAAAATTTATTCAAAACTTCAATCGTTCGGGAAATGGACCACAAGAGTACTCTCGTCTTTCGAACTTTTGTGTGGAGCCTTCCACTGGTAATATTATTGTAAACTTCTCCAAAAAAATGATGGAGTACGATAAGGATGGAAAGTACTTACGAACAATTCAAGAGCCAGCCGATCCATCTTATGGAGGTAATCAAACAGCCATGTTCTATAAGCTAGCTGAGAACAGATATCTGATGATTCCTAGTAGATCTAGAAACATAGTGCCATTTTTGGGGGTTCTTTTAGATAGTACATCTACAGTAATTAAAGAGTATCCAAATCACGATCTAAACTCTATCCCAGAATTTGCCAATGGAAACACGCAATTTCCAGAGAATAAACTGACCTCATCTTTTACTGCTGAAGTTTACAGAACAGGCGACAGCACTAGAATCTACTTCCTTAATTCAGATACAGTAAGAGTTATTGACAAGGACTTTAATTTGAAGGTTCTATATGCACTTAACTTTGGAGATTATAAGATGCCCTATTTTGTAACTTTAGATGATATACAAGATCAGTCTAGAATTAATGTTCGTAAAAAGGCAAAAGAGTCGTCTAGATACTCTTTCCTGACGGTTAATTTAAACAGACACGCAAAAGAGACCTACAATGACGTGTTTTGGGATGGACGCACATCTCCAAAGGAGTCGACTGACGCTTATGCATTGTATGACAAGAGAGTGGGACGGTTAAGATACCTTAAACAACCGCAGAAAGGGATACCGGGATTCGAAAATGATCTAGATGGAGGTTTCATATTTTGGCCAGATTATGTATCTTCGAACAAAAAGATGATTAAAATTGTCTCAGCTTCGAGATTCAAAGAGCTGGCAGAGATGGACTTCATGAACTCAGATAAGTACAGGGAGTTGGCTGCAAAGCTTAAGGATGACGACAATCCTGTGGCAATTATTGTAAAACTTAAAGAATAGATGTCAAAAACAGCAAAAGTTTTATTGATTGCGGCATTGATTCCGATCTTTTGGGTCGAAGCCTATGCTCAAAAAGAGAGAGTAACTCTTACTCTGCAAGACGCAATTTCGGAAGCACAGGATCAATCTCCTGCGGCAATGTCGGCAAGGCTCTCTTTTCTACAGAGTTATTGGCAATATCGTAGCTATAAAGCGCAGTTTTTACCTTCATTGAATTTAGTTGCAAACTTAGGGAACTACAACCGGTCACTCATGGCGCTTCAAGATCCACAAACAGGAGAGATCAACTATGTAACTAACGATAACCTTAACAATAGACTTTCGCTCTCAGTAGATCAAAATATTCCACTTACAGGAGGAACAGTCTCCCTCTTCACAAGTCTTCACAGACTTGATCAATTTTCGCCAAAGGATATCCTGACATTCAATTCGCAACCGATTAACATCACATTAAGTCAGCCTTTAAATGCTTATAATCGCTTAAAGTGGGAAAAGAGGACAGAGCCTCAGAAGTATGAAAAGGCAAAGCGTGAGTATCTCGAACTTGTGGAAGGCATTGGCGTAACTGTTGCAGACCTCTATTTTCAAATCGTATCACTTCAAAAGACGATAGACCTTAAAACAAAAAATATTGAAAATTCTGAGCTCTTATATGCAATAGCTTTAGAAAGATTCAAACTTGGAACCGAAAACAAGAATAATCTTATGCAGATGGAGGTTAGAATCTTGAACCAAAAACTAGAGTTAAACGATAGTCGAACTAACCTGGAGACTATGTTGTTAAAATTCAGGTCATTTCTAGGTTATAATGATAATGTTGACTTAATTTTAAAAGATACCGACATCGTGCCCTCTATCTCAATAGACCCAGAAGATGTTTATCAAAGAGCAAAAGAGAATAGCTCTTACATTATGAATCAAGAGATATTGATTACTGAGGCTCAGCAAGATGTTGCAAAAAACAAAGCGAACAGTGGTATTCAAGCTACATTGAGTGCTCAATTTGGACTGACTCAAAAGGGAGACAATCTCTCGACTGCGTTTAGAAATCCAATGGATCAGGAGATTGTTTCACTCGGACTCAGGATGCCAATTGTTGACTGGGGCTTGGGTAAAGGAAAGGTTAAAATGGCGCGTTCGCGCGAAGAGTTAGTAAGATCTAATGCAGAACAAGCGGTAAGAGATTTTAAACAAGACATATATATAAAAGTAGCAAGATTCAATAATCAGAGGATTCAGTGCGAAATATCTGCCAAGGCAGACTCTTTGGCTGGCCTTAGATACGAAAATGCTCGTGAGAGGTTCAGGAATGGAACTATAACTGTTACCGACCTAAACAATGCTCAAACAGAGAAGGATGAAGCAGCTTTAAGATATTTAAAAGATTTGGGCAATTATTGGAACTATTTCTATACTATTCGAAAACTTGCTCTTTACGACTATATTACAAACAAAAAACTCGGAGCCGACTATGAAAAGATCATCGATAATCAGAAGTTTTAAATTGTCTTCAATCTATTTGATCATTGCTGTATTCGCTCTCTCTTCATGCAAGAATGGTCAAAAAGAGCAGAAAGACGAAAATGGAGAGCTTACCAAAAGTGAGTTTAAAGCTGAAAAGAATTATGTAGACACAGTGGTTATCTCCAAGCGTGACTTTAAGCTTCAGATGATCAGTAATGGCAAGCTGAAAGCTGTTGAGAAGACCTCGCTTAAATTCGGAACTTCTGGCGAAATTTTATACATAAATGTAAAGAATGGATCAATTGTGCGCAAAGGAGATTTGATTGCTAAAATAGATCCAGCTCCTGCCAGATTAAAATTAGAGCAAGCTCAGGCAACAATGGAGAAAGCAGAGCTTGATTTTGCCGATAATATTCTCGGTTTTGGATATGGTCGAGATACCTCAAAACTTACTCCTGAAATGCTCAAGGTTGCAAGAATCCGCTCTGGATATTCATCTGCTAAAAACAACCTTAAACAGGCACAATTAGACTACCGTAACACTGAACTTAGAGCTCCCTTCTCTGGGAAGATTGCCAACTTAACTTCGAAAGTTCACGACTATGCAACTGGAGATATCTGCACTTTGATCAACGATAAAGAGTTCGAAGTAGAGTTTTCACTTTTAGAGACCGAACTCTCTTTTATCAAAATAGGAACTGTCGTTCAAATATCCTCATTTGCAAATCCTCAAAAGAGTTATCCTGGAAAAGTAAGTCAAATCAATCCAATTGTTGATGAGAAGGGTCAAGTAAAGATTATTGCAAGGCTCTCTAATAGCGACTCAAGACTCATCGAAGGTATGAATGTAAGAGTGATTGCCGAAAACACAATATCTGGAAAGTTTGTTGTACCTAAAAGCGCAGTTGTTATCAGGGATAATAAAACAGTGCTTTTCCGCTATAATCCGGAGAGCAAAAAGGCAATGTGGACTTATGTTATAGTTGAACACTCCAATGCTTCGCAGCATTCAGTAATTGCAGATTCAGAGAGAGAATCTGTACTTAATTCAAAGGATATAGTTATAGTCTCTGGTAATTTGAATTTGGCAGAGGGCTCCGATGTCGAAATTAAAAAAAAGTAGTCTCCGATGATAGGTAAGCTGATAAACAGACCTGTCGCAGTCACGATGTCTGTGATAGCTACACTGATATTAGGAGTAGTTGCTGCCACTTTGCTCCCAGTCTCCCTCATGCCCGATGTTAAGATTCCAAGGATCGTAGTTCAGGCAGTCTATCCAGGAGCATCTGCCAGAGAGGTAAATCAGGCAATTATCTCTCCACTCACAACTCAACTTCGTCAATTACCGCATCTTGTAGATATAAAAGGAGAATCTTCTCTTAACTCAGGTACAATCAGTCTTGAGTTTTCATATGGTTCCGATGTCGATTTATTATTCATCGAGGTTAATGAGCGGATAGACAAAATGCTGCCCTCTTTACCGAAAGGTGTAGATCGGCCAAAAGTTATTAAAGCGGGTGTTTCTGATATACCCGCATTCTTTATGGATATCAGTCTCAAAGAAAACAGTGCTCTTACCTTTCGAGACTTGAGCCGATTTGCATCTGAGGTTATTGCAAAGAGAGCTGAACAAATTCCCGCTGTCGCATTAGTTGATATGACAGGCCTCTCTAAATCGGAGATACTGATTATCCCAGACGCAACAAAGATGGAGCCAGCAGGGATTCAGATTTCAGATTTCGAAAAGGCGGTAAAAAACAGCAGCATTAAACTTGGAAACCTGAAAATCAGAGATGAGTTTTATGAGTGGAGCATCAGATTCAAGTCGGAGATCAAAAGTGTTGATGATATAAAAAATATTAGGCTTAATATTAACGAAAGAGTCTATCTTTTATCGGATCTTGCCCATGTGAAAGAGCAGGAGAGAGATGCAGACGGAGTCTATCTTTCTGACGGGAAGAGGGCAGTCTCATTAGCTGTCATCAAACAGGCTGATGCAAGAATGAAAGATCTTAAGGCAGATCTAGAGACATTAACGCAAGAGCTTAAAGCAGAACACCCAGAACTTGATATTAAAATTACAAGAGATCAAACAGAGCTTTTGGAGTACTCAATCTCAAATCTTAAAAGCAACATCATTGCTGGAGCGCTACTGGCTTGCTTGGTAATCTTCTTCTTTATGAGAGACTTTAGAACTCCGCTATTAATCTCAGTAACAATTCCTCTCTCGTTGGTCGTATCTCTATTGTTCTTCTTCTTAGTTGGAATCTCAATTAATGTGATTTCTTTATCGGGGCTCATTCTTGGAGTGGGGATGATGGTAGATAACTCCATTATCGTTATAGACAACATCACACAAAACCGTCAACGAGCCAAAACATTGCATGAAGCAGTTGTAAATGGAGTATCAGAGGTATTTGTACCAATGTTGAGCTCCGTCCTTACCACTTGTGCCGTATTTATTCCATTGATTTTCTTAAGTGGAATTTCGGGAGCACTCTTCTTCGACCAAGCAATGGGAGTAACTATTGGACTATTCTCTTCGTTGATTGTTGCCGTTATTGTTATACCGGTATACTATTATAAGTTTTGCAAATCTGTTGATTCTGCAAAAGAGATAGCACTCTTTAAAAAGATGCCTAAGGTAAATTTTGAAAGTGTATATGAAAAAGGTCTAAAGTGGACACTCAGACATCAAAAGAGTGTCTGGCTTATGTTTGCCGTATCTCTTCCTCTGTTGGTACTACTCTATACTCTCTTGCCAAAGAGTAAGTTACCTGAAATAACTCAGAATGATGTTGTTTTTAGGATAGATTGGAATTATCCAATTGGAATTGATGAGAATCTATCGAGATGTCAAGAGTTATTTAAAGGAATCTCAACCGGAGTCGTCTCAAAGAGCGAAATTATCGGGAATCATCAATTCTTATTGTCTCATACCCCTGAACTAACAACATCAGAAGCACTTGTCTACGCTAAATGCGACACTCCTGAATCGTTGAATCAACTTGTATCCAATGTCAAACAGGCGATTGCTACAAAATATCCTGGCGCCTTTTTAACAGTTCGCCCTTCAGGAAACATCTTTAATATCATCTTCTCAGATAACGAGCCTAAAATAACCGTTAAACTAATTCCTAAAAACGGAGAGATTCCCGAACCAGATATTATAAATCGAGAGATTCTTAAAATTGATTCGAATCTTGAGGGGATTTCTACCGAGATAGAGCCTGTTAATTGGCAGGAGACAGTTAATTATATGCCAGATAATGAGAAGATGGCATTCTTTAAAGTAGAATATTCTGCGATTGCAGAGGCTCTTAAAAATAGTTTAAGACAGAACGAAATCTATAATCTTCGGTCGGGAAATGAAAATGTACCAGTTGTAGTTGGACTCGACGAAAACGGAAAGAGTGATCTTTTAGCATCAACAGTAAAAAATCGTGACGGAGCAGATATTCCATTGGGTTACCTCTTGTCAGAGGGTAGAGGCAGAGATTTGAAAAAGGTCTATACAGGTTCTCAAGGTGGATATTATCCTGTTAATCTAAATTTAAGCGACAAAGAGGTGCAAAAAGCTGTAGAACGAATAGAGTCTTTGTATAAGGGTGACGAAAATTTTGAAATTGCTATTACAGGTTCTTATTTTAGCAATAAGGAGATGGTTCTGGAGTTAGCTACTGTATTGGCAGTCGCTTTGTTGCTCTTGATCTTTATTTTAGCAGCTCAATTTGAGTCCTTAATACAACCGTTAATCATTATGTCCGAAATAGTAGTAGATGTTCTTGGTGCTTTTGTTGTGCTTTGGATCTTTGGAGCAGGAATCAATATCATGTCTTTAATTGGATTAGTTGTTATGAGTGGAATCATAATCAATGACTCAATTTTAAAGGTAGATACAATCAATAGGCTCCGCAGAGGTGGACATTCTCTGATTCGAGCAATCATGGAGGGTGGACGTATGAGGCTTAAGCCCATTATAATGACCAGTCTTACGACAATCTTTGCACTATTGCCATTTTTGGGAAGAGGGAGTCTTGGTTCCGATTTGCAGTATCCTCTCTCTCTTGCACTGATCGGAGGTATGGTACTTGGAACAATTGTTAGTATATTCTTTATACCACTTTTCTACTATAATATTTATAAAAACAGAGGGAAAAGATGAAGATCTCGAGCTTCTCTACCGTTTTGATCTTCGTTGTTCTGATGATTATCGGGGCTGCTACTATTCCCATGCTGAATGTGAAATTTACCCCAACAGAGAGGGTTAACTCTATCACAATAAGTTATAATTGGAATAATGCATCGGCTAAAATAGCTGAATCGGAGGTAACTTCGCGATTAGAAGGTTTGGTATCAACAGTCTCTGGGATAAAGAAAATTAAATCAATCACATCGTTTGGTGGAGGAAGAATTGAAATCGAGTTAAAGAAGAGGGCAAATCTGGAGAAAGTTAGATTCGAAATAGCTTCGCTCATTCGTCGAACATACGCTAAGTTTCCCGAAGGAGTTACCTATCCGGAATTATCGGGAACTGTTACTGGTGAGAAAAACAGTCCAGTAATGGTCTATACGCTTAATGCCGACCTTCCGACCGAAGAGATTGAAAGGTTTGCATCTGATAAAATTGTTAGAAATCTGACTAATATTAAAGGGGTTAAAAGTGTAGAGATTACTGGAGTTAACCCTTTCCATTTTCAAGTATCATACGATGCTCTTAAACTTCAGGATTTTGGTGTTACAGTGTCGGAGTTGAGAGATGCATTATCGAGTATTGGCTCTGGTTCGATTGAAATAGGAACAACAGACACTAGCCAGATTCGACTTTTAACCTCCTATTCAGTGGATAATTTAGAAAACCTGCCCGTAAAGAATCAGGAAGGAAAGATTATAAAATTGTCTGATGTTGCAACTATACTCTTTAAAGAGAGAACTCCGCAATCCTATTATAGAATTAACGGTCTTAACAACATCAATATAGCGATCTATGCAGATAAGGTTTCTAATGTAATTGATGTCTGCTCAAAAATCAAGGAGGAGATGGTTAAGCAGCAGGAGAGCTTTCCTCATAGCTTTTCGGCACTTGTATCAATTGATGAGTCTGCCGATTTGCAACGAGAAATCAACAAGATAACCAGACGGACACTGCTTACTGTCATAATCTTGCTTCTATTTATCTTTTTGGCCGGAAGAGATCTCCGATTTCTATTTATTATCGTCTCAGCGTTATTGGCAGATGTCTTAATCTCATTTGCAATCTTTATCCTCACTGGAACAGAGCTGAATCTATACTCGATGGCTGGTCTGACAGTATCGCTAGGAATGATGACAGATACCTCCATAATGATGTTGTCTTACTATGGCTACAGTCGCAACAGGAAGATTACCACAGCAATGGCTGGTGCCCTGTTAACAACAATTGGTGCACTCTCTGTAATTTTCTTCCTACCCGAACAGATCAAATTAAATCTGAACGATTTTGCAGTTGTTGTCATCATTAACTTGGCAGTATCGTTCTTTGTCGCCCTACTATTCGTACCTGCTCTCTCGGACATGATTGGATTTAAAGGATCTATAGCTAAGACAAGTTTTAAAGGAAAGAGACAAATTGTTCGAATTTCGACATTTTATGAGAAGTATATCAGGATTTCTAGAAAATATAAATTGGCATTTGTCTTATTGGTAGTTGCGATGTTTGGCTTGACATATTATCTGTTGCCAGAAGATTTTGGAGGCAATTTTTATAGGAGTCAGCCCTCGAGAGAGCTTTATATAACAGCCTCAATGCCCGAAGGGTGTACTGTTCAGCAACTAAACGATGTGGTTAAGGATATGGAGAACTATCTCAGCAGTATCGAAGAGATTGAGATGTTTACCTCGCGAATAACCGCTGGGCGAGCAAGTCTGGTTGTAAAATTTGATGAGGCGATCAGAAACTCCTCTTTGCCAGAGAGCATAAAATCTGAAGTAATAGACAAGGCTATTGATTTTGGCGGCGCAAACTGGCAAATAACTGGATTGGATGAGGAGTATTTTTCTAACGTAATTTACAATACAGGAAAATCAAGTTCGATCATTGTCAAAGGATACAACTATGATAAATTATATCAATATGCTCAGATTCTTGTAGATACATTAGCCTCTAATAAAAGAGTGAAAGATATTGAGATAGAGACTTCTATGTTGACATATTCAAATAACAGAACTGAGTATTACATGGACTACGATCTAGATAGACTAGCATTGTATCAAGTAACTCCTGAACAGTTGTTTGGAGTATTGAATGAAAAACTAACGGAGTCATCAAAGGCGGGAGAGACTCTCTACAATGGAAAGCTATACGAAGTATCACTCGTCTCATCTGCATCATCGGGATTCGATTATTGGTCTCTCAATAATTCTAATGTTGATGTAAATGGCAGACAGTTAAAGTTCTCTTCTTTTGGAAATATTGAAAAGAGGATGACTGGAAATAATATTGTGAGAGAAGATCAACAATACACACTCTCTGTTTCATTTAATTATATGGGTTCAGCAACCGCTGCACAAAAGCTTTTGGATAGATCGGTAAAAATGATGAACTCCTCTGTACTCCCAGTTGGATATTCAACATCTTTGAAAAACTTCTTTTTTGGAGAAAAAGAGATAGAGCTAAGTATCTTTTTGATCATTCTTGTTATTGCCATTATCTATTTTATCTGCTCAATTCTCTTTGAATCCCTGTTACAGCCATTGGTAATCGTCTTTATGATCCCAATCTCATTCATTGGTGTCTTTTTAGCATTCTATTTGACAGAGGCGAGCTTTGACCAAGGTGGGTTTGCTTCGTTAATAATGCTGTCGGGGTTAGTAGTTAATGCCGGAATTTATATTATCAACCAATACAACATTAATAAAAGATCTGCCAATTTCGAACGTCGAAATCTTCTGAAACTTCTTGTAAAATCATATAACTACAAACTTCTGCCAGTCTCTCTTACAATTATTGCAACAATCCTGGGGATGATTCCGTTCTTTATAGACGGAAAGAGTGAAGTATTTTGGTACTCCTTTGCATTAGGGACAACATCTGGACTACTTTTTTCTTTCTTTACAATAATTTTTTTCCTGCCAATCTTTGTAAAAAAATAAATTTTATATATTTGCATCGATGTCAAAAGTGTTGTCATATCTAGTTTTTTCGCTTGTAGTCGCTCAATACGTGATTGCTAGCTTAGGAATTAGTGTGCATACTTGCCATAGTGCAGGTACGGTAGATGTGACAATATTATACACCGATTCTGCCTGCGAGCAAGTACACGACCACTGTAAATGTGGCTCTTCTCACTGCCACTCTCAAAAACACGATCACAAATGTTGTACTACAGAAGTACACTCTCTTGATAAAGATTATGACGCCTCCTATGTTCAGAGCGTTTCGAAGCCTGTGATGGAATTAATCGCAGTTCTGCACACTCTTTCGGAGAGAGAATCATTTATCTTAGAAAATTCAAATCATCAAAATCCTTTCTTTGGAGTCAAACGGCCGCCAGATCTCACAACACGGCAAGTTTTGAATCTAATATCTCAATTTAGATTGTAGAGTATTGTATTTTTTTAATCTGTACGGAAAATCCGTACCGATATGTCGTTGCATACAGTCAACGCATTATAAACAATACTTAACATAATCAAATTGAATATGATAAATAAATATTTATTTGCATTCATTCTGCTTTTCACTGCCGGTACAATTAGTGCAGAGAATGTAAACGGAATAGTAAAATTCAAAAAAGCGACCGGAGAGACAGAGCCTCTTGCGTTTGCAACTGTGTACTGGCCAAAATTAAAACTAGCCGTAGAGACCGATAACGCAGGAAAATTCTCATTCAAAAAGAAAAATGGCGGGGAGGCACTCCTGATTGCCACCTTTGTTGGATATTCAAAAGATACGGTAATCTTAAAAGATGGTGAGACCTTTGCCGAATTTATTCTATCCGAAGGAAACGAATTAAACTCAGTTAAAGTAATCGGACGTCAGCAAGGCAACTATTTATCAAAGGTAACTCCGGTAAAAACAGAGGTTATCTCTGCTGCTGGACTATGCAAGATGGCATGCTGCAACTTGGCCGAGAGCTTCGAAAATTCAGCAAGTGTTACCGTAGGCTATTCAGACGCTATTACAGGTGCTCGTCAAATCAGACTCTTAGGCCTTTCTGGAACATACATGCAGATGCTCGATGAGAATAGACCTGTTATGAGAGGAGTTGCTGCTCCATTTGGACTATCTTATGTGCCTGGTCAATGGCTAGAGAGTATTCAAATAGCAAAAGGACCCTCTTCCGTTGTAAATGGATTAGAGGCCATAACTGGTCAAATCAACCTTGAGCATAGAAAGCCAACAACTGAACAACCTCTGTTTTTAAATCTGTTTTTGGGAAGTTCACTTAGAACCGAAGCCAATATTGCATCTTCTCTACAACTGAATAAAAAACTCAGTACCGTAATTTTGGGGCACTTCTCGACAGACCCTCAGGGCCACGATGGTAATCACGATGGATTTAAGGATGAGCCTATAGCTATGCAGTTCAATATATCAAACAGATGGCTCTATATGGCCGACAATGGTTTACAAATACGTTGGGGCTTCAAAGCTTTGAGCGATGATAGAGTTGCTGGTCAGAACGACTTTAAAAAAGATACTCCAAGAAGCCTAAATATTTGGGGTTCAAATATTAAAAACAAAGGGCTGAATGGTTATCTTAAAGTTGGAATTCCACTGCAAAAAGACAATAATCAAAATATTGCAGCTGTTTTAGATTATACTTACCACCAGATGGACTCATATTTCGGTATGAAAGATTTCAATGCAAAGCAAAACTCAGCATTTGTTAACTTAATGTACCAAAACACAGTTCTTCCAGAGCACAAACTTATAATTGGAGTTAGTGGTCAATACGATAATCTTGATGAGACTCTGAATGACTACTATTTTGTAAACAACACAGGTGTAAGAAATCTAATGTTCCCAGGTAGAGTTGAGAATTCAGTAGGTGCATACGGAGAATACACTTTCCACAAAGGTGAAAAATTATCAATTGTTACTGGATTAAGAGCCGATTACAACAATATCCACGGATTACTGTTTGCCCCTCGTTTTAATCTAAAATACTCTTTTATTCCCGATCTAGTTTTCAGAATAAATGCAGGAAGAGGATTCCGCTCTCCAAACGTAATTACCGACAATTTAGGTATACTTTCGACTGGCAGAGTGATTAAAATCGACAATAATCTAGACATAGAGGATGCGTGGACCTATGGCACAAACCTTACTGCCTATTTCAAAATAGGACATGGAGAAAAGGCATCTTTGAGCTTCGACTATTTCCGTACAGATTTTAATAAACAGGTTATAGCCGACCAAGAGCGCGACCTGTCGAAAGTATGGATCTACAACTTAGATGGAAGGTCTTTTACTAATACCTATCAAGTAGATTTTACAGTTGAGCCAATTGAAAGATTTACAATTCTAACTACATTCCGTTATACCGACTCGCAAGTAACCCTACACGGACAAGGGCTGAAAGAGCGTCCATTGACAAGTAGATACAAAGGAGTTTTAAACTTACAATATGCTACCAAAATGAATAAATGGACATTCGACTTTACAGCTCAGTTGAATGGACCATCGCGTCTCCCTAAATTCTTTGAAAATGGTGGAGAGTCTCCAGTATATGGAATGTTATATGCTCAAATTACCAAGAAATTCAGAGAGTTAGATATCTATATTGGAGGTGAAAACCTTACTAACTATCGTCAGAAACATGCAATTATGAATTCTGACAACCCATACAGCACAGGCTTCAACTCGACAACAGTGTGGGGGCCACTAATGGGTATCAAAATATATGCAGGATTAAGATTCACAATTTGGAAATAATTTAAACCAACTTTATATGAAAACATTTAATATTTTTGCAGTAATAACTGCACTTTGTCTATTTTTGACAACTAATGTAACAGCACAGGACAAAGCACCTAAAAAGACAGCAGAGGTGACATTTTCGATAGATATTGATTGTCCAAGCTGCGTTAAAAAGTTAGAGGCCAAATTACCATTTGAGGCAGGAGTAAAGGATTTGAAGATTGATTTGCCATCGAAGACTGTATGGTTTCTCTATGCCACCGACAAAACCGATAAGGAGAAGTTGGCTAAGGCTCTGGATAAGCTAGGATATCCGGCTAAAGAGGTAGAAAACAAAGATAAAAAATGACTATAAAGGCAAATTTTTTAACAGTAATATTGATGACCGTCACCGTAACGCTCTGGTCTCAGGGCACCGGTGGCGGTTCTCTTTTTTATGAAAGGGTAAGAACCTTGAGTTTCGAAGAGAGGGAGAATGCAATCTTAGATGCGTTTAAATCGGGTAATTACCCTCAATTCATGAACTCTCTGTGTAAAATCTCGACTAAACAGAAGGATGCCAAAGGTAAGACTCACCGAGTAACAATCTTTGTCTCTCCAAATTACTTGAGCGTAGGAACAGACCAAGACTATTTTATTGTTCCAATGTCTCCAAAGAGTGCGCAGCAAATTGCACAGATGTTCGACTGCTCCCTTACCACTCCAAAGGTTGCAGATATAATTCATCAAAACGCGAAACTAAAATTGGAGCCATTTAACTTCATTCCAAGAGGCAACCGCAATGAAACCCCCGACATCCTGTACGATCACTCAAAAATTATTCATGCTCAAATGAAGGCTGCTGGCTATCCTGCCAACACTCTCGTTTCTGGAATAAAAAAAGATATAGTGATATCATCAAAATTAGCTGACCCAAAGAGAGATCACCATGTGACAATCTATGGTTGGCACAAATTAGATGGTAAGCCGATTCAACCTCTGTCCAATATTCATATCGAAATATATGTAGACTATAGCCATGGTGCAAGACTCGTTAGCGAGAAAGTGATAATTGATGGAAAGGAGCACAGATATTCAGAAATCCTTAAAGATTCAATTTTGCACACACTTCTAAGCAATGAGGCAACACCATTAACGAAGGTCTCATATTTGAAATGATTTTTACTTAACCTTCTAAACGACCAAAGATGAAAAGATCTTTATGCCTTGCAGCCGCTCTGATGTTAACTATTGCAGCATTTTCGCAACAAGTAAGCGGCAACACCTGGGTGAGAGTCAACCAGGCGGGATACCTTCCCGGAGACATTAAAAATGCAGTATTAATCTCAACCGTTGAGAGCGACCCACGCTTCGAAGTCTTCGAAGCAATTACTGGAAAAAAGGTCTTTTCGGGTAAAGGCAAAAGCTATAATGCCGCTGTTTGGGGGATGAAAAGTGCCTACAGGCTCGATTTTTCGGAACTTAAAAATCCCGGGGGCTATTATATCCAAGCCTCAGGAGCAAAGTCTCCAATATTCAAAGTGGGAGCAGACGTATATAACGGTCTGTCTGACTATCTGTTATTCTATATGCGCCAACAGAGATGCGGTGATAACCCATATACTGGAGAGCTTTGTCATCAACATGATGGATTCATTGTCGATCACCCAACACGCTCAGGCGAGAAGATAGACGTTAGAGGTGGATGGCACGATGCAACAGACTATCTTCAATATCAGACAACTTCGGCAACAGCCCTGTATCATTTGATGTTCTCTTACTACATGCAAAAAGATAAAAGTGTTTTTGGGGATAAATACAAAGCAGACGGACGTCCAGGAAGCAACGGAGTGCCCGATATCCTCGATGAAATCAGATGGGGAATGGATTGGATGTTAAGAATGAATCCCGAAGACAAAGTGATGTTTAGCCAAATTGCAGATGATAGAGACCATTCAGGGTTCAGACTTCCACAAAACGATAAAGTTGATTATGGTTGGGGGCCAGGAACAGGAAGACCTGTCTATTTTGTGACAGGAAAACCCCAAGGACTCGGAAAATACATCAATAGAACAACAGGCGTCTCGTCGGTAGCAGGTAAATTTTCTTCAGTCTTTGCCCTTGGAGCAGAACTATTCTCAAAGAGCGATTCATCATTCGCAGCAATGCTTAAGAAAAAGGCAGAACAGGCATATAAATTTGCCGAGGAGGTACCAGGTAACACCCAAACCGCCTGTCTGAAATCTCCATATTTTTACGAAGAGGATACATACACCGATGATATAGAGCTTGCCGCAGCAACATTTTACCACTTTACTGGCGACAATACATGGAAAAAACGTGCAGACTATTGGGGCGAGCTAGAGCCTGTCTCTCCTTGGATGGAGCTAGGGCGAGGCAGACACTACCAATTCTATCCGTTTATCAACCTGGGACACTTCTTTTTAGCAAAATCGCAAGATCCGTCAATCTCGAAAAAATACTCTGCCCTTATGAAACAAGGTCTAGAGAGCCTAAAATCAAGAGCAGCTGACGATCCTTTTATCTTTAGAGTTCCATTCCTTTGGTGTTCAAACAATCTTGTCTCAGCAGCAATAACACATGCGAGACTATATCGCGAAGCTACAGGTGACAACAGTTATCTCGAAATGGAGACCTCCCTGCGCGATTGGCTGCTAGGCTGCAACCCTTGGGGAACTTCAATGATTGTTGGATATCCTGCATCTGCTGACTACCCAGCAACACCTCATTCTTCATACACTGCTCACAATGGAGACATTACCCCTGGAGGGCTTGTTGACGGACCTGTCTATAGCGAGATCTTCCGTACAAGAGCAGGAGCATCACTTACAAAACCCGATATCTATGCCCCTTTCAATAATGGAAAAGCTGTCTATCACGACGATTTTGGCGACTACTCTTCGAATGAGCCAACAATGGATGGAACAGCAGGACTGAGCTACTATTTTGCAGCACTGGAATCAGATGGAAAGAGTGTGCAAAAAAGAGAGGTTGAAAAGGATTCTCACGGGGCAGTAGTAAGGGTGAACCCATCAAAAAAGATTATACATTTAATTTTCTCTGCCGATTCAATGTTTCAAGGCGGAGAGCACATTTTAGCAGTATTAGCTAAGCATAAAATCAAAGGATCATTCTTTTTGACAGGCAATTTTCTTCGTCTTAAAGATAAAGAGGCAATTATAAAAAGAGTGATTAAAGAGGGTCACTATGTTGGAGCTCATTCAGATAGACATATTTTATACGCAAATTGGGAAAAACGCCAATCAATCGTAACAAAAGACTCTCTAATAAATGATCTTATTGAAAATTACAAAGAGTTGAGTAAATTTGGGGTCTCAACAGAGCAGGCAAAATGGTATTTGCCACCGTACGAATGGTATAATAGTGAGTCTGTTGATGCCATTTCGGGCTTAGGTTTAACAACGATAAACTATACCCCAGGAACAGCTACCCCAGCAGATTATACCGAACCCGACATGAAGTCATATAAAGGGAGCCAAGATTTGATAGACAAGCTATTCGCTTTCGAAAAGAGAAGTGGACTAAATGGAGCTTTAATTTTAATTCATCCGGGAGTATCAGAAAAGAGAACAGACAAACTCTACAATAGGCTAGACGAGATTATCAAACGATTGAAAAGACTCGGATATACTTTTGAAAAATTATAGATAAATGTATAAAATACTTAAAAAAGAGCAGCTTACCCCAATCATTGTCTTAATGGAGGTTGAGGCACCAAGATTGGCGGCATCGGCAAAACCTGGTCAGTTTTTGATCGTAAGAGCTCATGAAAAGGGAGAGAGAATTCCTCTGACTGTTTGTGATTATGACACTGATCGCGGAACTGTAACAATTGTAACCCAAATTGTTGGAGCTTCGAGCCGTCAAATCTGCCATCTTAACCAAGGCGACTCTTTTGTGGATTTTGTTGGTCCGCTTGGTAAACCATCTGAATTTACCGAATTGAGTGATGATGAGCTGAAGAGTATGCGCTTCCTCTTCATTGCTGGAGGTTTGGGTACAGCACCAGTCTATCCACAGGTAAAGTATTTTCATTCAAAAGGGGCTAAAGTAGACGTGATAATAGGTGCAAAGAATCGAGATATGCTGATTTTTGAAAATGAGATGAGAGCAGTTGCAGATAATGTTTACATCTGCACCGATGATGGTTCGGCAGGAGAAAAGGGGTTAGTCACAGATGTTTTGGCTCGTTTAATGGAGAACGGAGAGCAATACAACCATGCTGTGGCGATTGGCCCTATGATAATGATGAAGTTTGCCTCTTTAGCTGCTAAAAAGCATAATCTCCCAATTATTGTAAGTTTAAATACCCTTATGGTAGATGGAACTGGAATGTGCGGAGCCTGCAGAGTTACTGTTGGCGGTAAGACTAAGTTTGCATGCGTAGATGGTCCTGAATTCGATGGAGCACTTGTTGACTTCGACGAGGCTATGCGCCGTCAGGGAATGTATAGAACTATTGAGAGCGAAGCCGATCATAAATGTAAAATAGGACTGGGAGAATGAGAAATAAGATACCAAGAGTGCCTGTAAGAGAGCAGGATCCTCAAGTGAGGAGAGGTAATTTCGAAGAGGTTTGCTACGGATATAACTCCGAAGAGGCAATGCTAGAGGCGACTCGCTGTCTGCAATGTAAAAAACCGTCATGTGTTGGCGCATGTCCTGTCTCAATCAAGATTCCTCAATTTATCCTCAAAGTTGAAGAGGGAGATTTTGCTGCCGCTTCTGCAATTATTGCCGAAGATAGTTCTCTGCCAGCTGTTTGTGGACGCGTCTGCCCGCAAGAGTCTCAATGCGAAGGCTCTTGTATTTTAGGTGTTAAAGGCGAGCCAGTTGCAATTGGAAAACTCGAAAGATTTGTAGCAGACTGGAGTCGCGAAAACAAGGTGAAATTTACCGATGTAAAGCCTTCGAATGGAAAAAAGGTTGCAGTTGTTGGAAGTGGACCTGCTGGTTTGGCTTGCGCTACTGACTTAGCAAAAGAGGGCTACGAAGTGACAATTTTCGAAGTTTTGCATGAGGCTGGTGGGGTTTTACAATATGGAATTCCAGAATTCAGATTGCCTAAAGAGAGTGTCGTTAAGACAGAGGTCGATAACGTAAGAGCCTTAGGTGTAAAAATTGAAACAAATATCGTTGTTGGAAGAACAGTTACTATCGATTCTCTGCTCGACGACGAGGGATTCGAAGCGGTCTTCATAGGAAGTGGTGCTGGTCTGCCCAAATTTATGAATATACCAGGAGAGAACCTGAACGGAGTAGTCTCTGCAAATGAGTTCTTAACCCGTAATAATTTAATGAAGGCTTACGACCCCTCTTATGACACTCCAATTTATGTTGGAAAACGTGTAGCCGTTGTAGGTGGAGGAAATGTAGCTATGGATGCTGCTCGCACTGCTCTTAGACTTGGCGCTGAGGTTACTGTCATCTACCGTAGGACAGAAAAGGAGCTTCCTGCCAGAGTCGAGGAGGTTCACCATGCAAAAGAGGAGGGTATCAACTTTATGATGCTTACAAATCCGACCGAGATTCTCGGAGACGAGAGAGGCTGGGTGAAAGGAATAAGATGTCAAAAAATGGAGCTTGGGGAGCCAGATGAGAGCGGAAGGAGAAGCCCTATTCCAGTTCCTGATGCCTTTTTCGATACCCAAACCGATGTTGTGATTATGTCTTTAGGGACATCTCCTAATCCGCTGATTGCATCTACAACCCCTGGTCTTGAGACAAACAAATGGCGTTGTATTGTTGCCGATGACGATGGAAAGACTACTCGCGAAGGGGTCTTCGCTGGCGGAGATGCTGTAACAGGTGCTGCAACTGTAATTTTAGCAATGGGTGCAGGACGAAAGGCGGCAGCGGCAATTCATGAGTATATCTCTTCTAAAAAGAGATAGTGTGATAATTTAAATAAGTAGAATATAAAGATAAGTGAGATATGGCACAGAAACCGTCAATACCAAAAGGAACAAGAGACTTCGGACCAGCAGAGATGGCCGGAAGAGAATATATTTTCGATACAATCAAAAGCGTCTTCCGTAAATATGGATACGCTCCAATTGAGACTCCTTCGATGGAGAATCTCTCTACTTTACTTGGAAAATATGGAGAGGAGGGAGATAAACTTCTTTTCAAAATTCTCAATAGTGGTGAGGCTTTCTCAGGCGTTGAGCCGTCGATGCTCTCCAACAGCACTGCACTCTCTGTAAAAGTTTGCGAAAAGGGTCTGCGCTACGACCTTACAGTTCCCTTTGCTCGTTTTGTTGTTCAACACCAAAATGAACTTGTCTTCCCTTTCCGTCGCTACCAAATTCAACCTGTCTGGAGAGCAGATCGTCCGCAAAAGGGTCGCTACAGGGAGTTTTATCAATGCGATGTAGATGTGATTGGAAGCAAATCTCTGATCAATGAACTTGAGCTAGTTCAGATAGTTGATGAGGTGTTTGGTAAGATGGGAATCGGAGTAACAATCAAAGTCAATAACCGGAAGATTCTTTCTGGAATTGCTGAGGTTGCTGGTCATCCCGATAAGTTAATCGATATTACTGTCGCAATTGATAAAATTGATAAAATTGGCCTTGATGCTGTGAAAGATGAGCTTCGCGGAAAGGGGCTCGATGAGGCTGCGATTGCATTCATCGAACCAATTTTAACTCTCTCTGGAAAAACACAAGAAAAACTTGTGAAAATTGCTGAATTGCTCTCATCTTCAGAGGTTGGCAAAAAGGGAGTTGAAGAGCTCTCTGAGGTCTTTCGTTTAATCGAAACGGCTGGAATCAGCCAGACTGTTGAACTAGATCTATCGCTTGCTCGCGGTTTAAACTACTATACAGGTGCAATCTTCGAGGTTAAGGCGAATGATGTTGCCATTGGTAGTATTTGCGGTGGTGGACGTTATGACGACCTTACAGGTATCTTCGGTCTGCCTGGAGTCTCTGGCGTTGGAATCTCATTTGGAGCAGACAGAATCTACGATGTATTGAGCTCATTAGATAAGTTTCCATCAGAGGCAAAAGAGGGAACAAAAGTGCTCTTCTCAAACCTTGGAGCAGCTGAGACCGATTATTCGCTTCCTATGTTGAAGGCTGTGAGAGCCGCAGGAATTGCTGCCGAAATCTACACCGAAACAACAAAACTTAAGAAGCAATTCGACTACGCCGACAAGCGTTCAATCCCTTATTTGGCAATAGTTGGAGAGAATGAGATGAACTCTGGAACTGTTAACCTTAAACATCTTTCCACTGGTGAACAAGTCGAAGTTACTATACAGCAGTTGATTGAAAAACTGAGTTGATATTAAACCGATAAAAAAACCAATTAAATTTGGAACTTTAATAAATAGGCTCTATCTTTGCACTCCCATCTAAGAAACGAATCACGTTAACATATACCGCGGAGTGGAGCAGTTGGTAGCTCGTTGGGCTCATAACCCAAAGGTCGCAGGTTCGAGTCCTGTCTCCGCTACTAAAAAACCGAAAGTAATTTACTTTCGGTTTTTTTTATTTGATGTGAATTTTATACATTTGTAATGTAGGCTTATTATGAAGATGAAAAGAACAGCAAGTATTATTCTTTTATTAACCGCTAATATTATTATGTTAGCGCATTATGTTGTTCCTCATCATCACCATAATGGTATTGTAGTTTCTCTCTCTGATGACTATTGTGAGCAACATCATCATAACTCTGCCGAAAAATGTTCATTAAATGACGCCTATACACGTGCTGAAAGTGATTCAAAATTAAATAATTATCACAGACAAATAATTGTAATTGATCTTTTATTTGTCGTTCCGAATATTAACTTCAAAAAAGGATTTTCCAATGAAAAAGGAATTCCTTTTCGACTTAAACCACATTTTGAGTCAACCTATATTTCATACTTAATCTGCTCTAAAGGATTGAGAGCTCCTCCAGTCTGTTAGTCTTTCTAATAAAATCAAATTGAGAATAGAATAACTAATTCTAGTATTATATTTCTCATATAAATTCACATTTTTATAACTCAAAAAAATCACACAAATATTGTGTTGTATTAACTATGCGAATATTAAAACTCGTTATGGTGTTATTTTCAATCTTCATCATAGCATCTTGTAATAATAAACAAAGGGAGAAAATAGGAGAACACGGACATACAGACAATCTTCAACTTACCGCTTATAGCGAATCATTCGAAGTATATGCTGAGGCTACTCCCCTTTCAATAGGAGGAGAAAGCGAAATTCTTGCACATTTTTCATTTCTCAAAAACTTTAAACCAATTATTGACGGAAAAGTCACAATTCGACTTATTTCAGGTAGTAGCGAAATAAGCCAAACTCTTGATAAGCCTACTCGAAAAGGAATTTTTCTATTTAAAATTACACCAAAAACCGAGGGAGAGGCAAAGATAATTTTCGACATTGAGACACCTGGACTTAAGTCTCAAATTATTCTTCCGAACGTTAAGGTATTTAAAGACATTCATGATGCACAGCATTATGCATCAAGTGTTGTCGCAACTAGCAGTAATGGAGCAATCTTTACAAAAGAACAGAGTTGGAAGCTTGACTTTGCAACTGAAGAGGTGAAAATTGAACCATTTGGCCAAGTAATAAGTGCTACTGCACAGATTCTACCCTCTCAAGGAGATCAGCGAATAATTATAGCTAAAGCCAGTGGAGTTGTCAACTTTTCGGGACAAGAAATAGTTGTGGGGAAAATAGTAGGAGCTGCTCAAACATTATTTGCTATTGAGGGTAAAGGCATGGCTGACAATAATATAACAGTTAGATTTAGTGAGGTGTCTGCAGAATATAATCGAGCAAAAACAGACTTCGAGCGTAAAAAAGAGTTGGCGGAAGATAAAATAGTATCTCAAAACGAACTAATAAAATCCCAAACGGATTTTATTAGAGCAGAAGCTGTTTATAAAAATTTTAAAAAAAACTTTTCGTCAGGAAAACAGATTATAAGTTCTCCAATAGGCGGATTTGTAACACAAGTTTTGGTTCAAAACGGTGAATATGTAGAAGCAGGAAGGCCTGTCTTAGTAGTATCTCAAAACAAAGATTTATTAATTAAGGCAGAGCTTCAACCTAGATATTATCATTACCTAAGCAGTATCAAAACAGCAAATTTCGTCAATTCAAATGAAGGTGTGCAGTACACACTCGAAGAATTAGGAGGTACAATTGTATCGTACGGTAAATCTGCTGAAATCAATAACCCTCTTATACCAGTAATATTTCAAGTAAAGAATAGTGTAGGGCTTCTTCCAGGAGGCTTTATTGATGTTTATATTAAAACAATAACTAGCAACACAGCTATTACTATTGACAATGACGCAATTATCGAAGAGATGGGTAATTATTTTGTTTATTGTCAGTTAACTCCTGAATTTTTTGAAAAAAGATTAATACATAAAGGAGCAACTGATGGTTATCGAACAGAGGTAATAGATGGTGTTAAAACTGGAGAGAGAGTAGTGAGTAAAGGAGCAATTTTAGTTAAACTTGCACAAGCATCAGGCGCATTAGATGCTCATTCTGGACATGTTCATTAATATCTAAAATTATGCTGAATAATATTATAAAATTCTCTCTTAATAATAAGCTTTTTGTAATGCTAGGAGCAGTTTTGCTTATTATTGGAGGAATATTTATATCCCAAAAGATGGATGTAGATGTATTTCCCGACCTCACAGCTCCAACAGTTGTAATTATGACAGATGCACATGGGATGGCTACTGAAGAAGTAGAAAAACTTGTAACATTTCCTATTGAAACTGCTGTAAATGGAGCAAATGATGTAAGACGTGTAAGATCTGCGTCTTCGCAAGGATACTCTTTTGTTTGGGTTGAATTTGATTGGGGAACCGATATTTTTCTTGCTCGCCAAATCGTTAGTGAAAAAATGGTAACGCTTTCTAGCTCACTACCATCGAATGTTACTCCTATCTTAGCTCCACAATCGAGTGTGATGGGTGAGATATTATTTGTTGGATTACAAGCAGATACAACAACAATGATGCAGCTAAGAACAATTGCAGACTGGGTAATAAAGCCAACAATTTTAGCTACAGGAGGTGTCTCTCAAGTGACAATTATTGGTGGAGATTATAAACAGTATCAAATTCTCGCTGATCCTATTAGAATGAAAGCATATGGAGTTACAATGAATGAACTCGAGACTGTTGGAAGAACTTTAAGTTCAAATTCATCTGGAGGAGTTGTAAGAGATTTTGGAAACGAGTATGCAATTAGAGGTATTGCAAGAACTTCGGATTTAACTGAACTTGAAAACACTTATGTGAAATCAGTAAACGGAAAGCCAATAGTTTTATCGGATGTTGCCGCCGTAAAAATTGGAACACCAGTGAAAATGGGACATGCATCGCAAAATGCTAAACCATCGGTTATATTATCAATATCTAAGCAGCCTAACATAAATACACTTAATGTTACTGAAAATATTGAAAGGAGATTAGCGGACATAAAAAAATCTCTCCCTTCAGATGTTCGTATGGATACCAAGATCTTTCGACAAGCTGACTTTATTGAAGCTTCGGTAAATAATGTAGGTAGAGCACTATTTGAAGGAGCCTTATTTGTAATTATTATCCTCTTTGTTTTTTTAGCCAGTTTTAGGACTACTATAATTTCTGTAATTGCAATACCATTGTCATTATTAGGGACGATTATTGTTCTCTATATATTAGGAATGAATATAAATACTATGACTTTAGGTGGTATGTGTATTGCAATTGGGTCATTAGTGGATGACGCAATTATTGATGTTGAAAATGTCTATAAACGATTAAAAATTAATCATTTAAAACAAAAACATGAGCGTGAACAAATCTTTAATGTAGTATACAATGCTTCGGTAGAAATCAGAGCATCAATTTTAAATGCGACTTTTATTATCATAGTAGCCTTTATTCCTCTATTTTTCCTCTCAGGTATGGAAGGGAGAATGCTTAAACCATTAGGAATTGCATACATAGTCTCACTTTTCATGTCTTTGATTGTCGCTATGACTGTAACCCCATTACTATGTAAATTGCTACTATCTAGCCAAAAATACTTAGACAAAAAGGAAAAAGATAGTTGGTTAACAAGTCGTCTATCTTCAATCTATGGGAGATCACTAAGATGGGTACTAAATAATAAGAAAATGGTACTCTATACTACTATTGCTTTTTTTGTAGTGTCACTTATCCTATTTACAACAATGGGACGAAGTTTTTTGCCAGAATTCAACGAGGGCTCGTTAACAATTTCTGCGGTTACTAAACCAGGTGTAACCCTAGATGAGAGTAATCGCTTAGGGAATTTAATCGAAACGGAGCTACTTTCTATACCACAAGTTTCAAGTACGGCAAGGAGAACAGGTAGAGGCGAATTAGATGAACACTCTCAAACTACAAACAGCGCAGAGATTGATGTGAATTTTGATCTTGGTAAAAGATCAAAAGAAGACTTTATGGAAGAGGTGCGACATAAATTAAATGGTGTACCTGGAATTGCATACACAGTTGGTCAACCATTAGGGCATAGAATAGATCATATGCTTTCTGGAACGAGAGCCAATATCGCTATAAAACTATTTGGAACAGACTTGAGCCAAATGTTTATGATTGCAAATCAAATTAAAAATTCAATCAACACTATTGATGGATTAGTAGATGTTTCTGTTGAACAACAAACGGAGACGCCACAAATACAAATAAAAGCAAATAGAAACAAACTTGCTCTATATGGAATTTCAATTGATGACTTTAATAAGTTTATTGAACTAGCTTTTGCTGGTGAAAAATTATCAGAAATTTATGAAGGCCAGCGTAGTTTCGATTTAGTTCTTCGATTAAATAAAAATTATACCGAAAATGTCGATCAAATAAAATCTGCCCTTATCGATACTAAAAGTGGAAATAAGGTCCCTTTAGAAGAGGTAGCAGAAATTGTATCTGTTGGAGGACCTAATGTTGTAAGTCGCGAAAATGTTCAGCGAAAAATAGTAATCTCTGCAAACGTTGCAGATCGTGCTTTAAACTCAGTAGTTGCTGATATTAAAGAAAATATTGGTTTGCAAATTAAATTACCAGAAGGATATCGGATAGAATATGGAGGACAATTTGAAAACGCGGCAAGTGCTTCAAAAACACTTTTAATCACCTCAATCATGGCTATCTGCATTATTTTCTTGCTTCTTTTCGGAGAGTTTAAAAATATCACCTTATCGGCTATTATTTTATTAAACCTACCACTAGCTTTAATCGGGGGAGTATTTGCGGTTTTTCTAACTTCTAGTATCGTAAGTATTCCTTCAATCATTGGATTTATTACCCTTTTTGGAATCGCTACCCGAAATGGAATTTTACTAATCTCAAAATATCAACATATGGCTTGTGAAGAAAAGTCTTTACGCCATATAGTTATCGATGGATCGATTGATAGGTTAAATCCAATTTTAATGACAGCTTTGACTGCTGCTCTTGCTTTAATACCATTAGTATTGAGCGGACATAAGTCAGGCAATGAGATTCAGAGTCCAATGGCAGTAGTTGTTTTAGGAGGGTTACTTACGTCAACTCTTCTGAATATTTACATTGTTCCAATTGTCTATGAAATGGTTCAGAAAAGGAGAATAATTAAAGAGCAAAAAAGATGAAGAAAATAATATCAATCATAATCATTTTAGTAATATCTACTGCAATATATGCACAAGATGGATATGAGACTATATTGAATCAAATTGAGACGAATAGCTCAACATTAAATGCATTTCGTAAGCAGATTGAAACAAATAAATTGGGCAATAAAACAGGAATCTATTTGCCAAATCCCGAAGTAGAATTCAATTATCTCTGGGGTTCACCTTCTTCAATTAATAACAGGACTGAATTCGCTATCAAGCAATCATTTGATTTTCCTACAGTCTATTACTATAAAAGTGAAATATCAAACCTACAAAACAATAATTTTGAACTTGAATTTAAAGCAGAGAGAGTTAACATTCTTCTTCGAGCTAAGAAGATTTGCATTGAATTAGCTTACTATAATGCGCTCGCAAAGGATTTAGAAATAAGATTGAAGAATGCTGAATTGATAGCGCAGTTGTATCAAAAGAAATTTGAAAAAGGGGATGCAAATGCCATCGAAGTCAACAAAACAAAAATTTATCTTATTTCTATTCAGAATGATTTAAAAAAAATTGATTCTGAGCGAGAGATCTTGTCAGCAGAGCTTCGACAAATAAATGGAAATAAAGAAATTAGAAATAATCATATTATTTTTGCAAAACCAATACTTCCAGATAATTTCGAAAGTTGGTATTCTCTAGTCGAATCACAAAGCGTTGTTTTACAATATCTAAAACAACAAATAGAGATAAATGAAAGGCAAGTTAAATTAAGCAAAGCATTAACTCTACCTAAGTTTTCTTTAGGTTATATAAGTGAAAGAGGTGAGGGAAACACACTACAAGGTGTTTCCTTTGGGTTTACACTTCCTCTTTGGGAGAATAAGAACATAGTCAAAAAAGCAAAATCTCAAGTATTAACAAGTTTTGCTCAACTTACAGATAGTAAACAACAATTTTACAATAAATTACGAGGACTTTATAATAAAGCATACAAACTTCAAAACTCAATGGATGAATACAAAAATGCTTTAATCTCTTTTAATAATGATAAACTATTGAAACGAGCCCTCGATGCAGGAGAGATGTCGCTACTCGACTATTTAATAGAAATTGATTATTACTATGAAGCAAAATTAAAAGCTTTAGAGACTGAGCGTGACTTTGAATTAACCATCTCAGATCTTACAGCTGTTTTATTATAGCTATTAACTTTAAATAGAAAGAGACTGATAAATATATCTTTGAATCAGTCTCTTTTGTATTATGTTATAATAAAGTTAACAATAGGATTACTACTTACTTCGCTTGGTCTTAAACTTAGATGTTATCTCTTGAACCTGTTCTGGTGTGAGATATTTTAGATTTAACTTCAACAACCAGTGATAAACATTTTGATCATTCTCGGTTATGGTATATGCTTGAACAAATTCCCATCCTTGTGCTCCCATCCAGTTCATTGCATCCACCATTGAGTTGAAATTTACCACCTTCCCATTCTCATCTCTAAGTCTTGTGTCTTCAAATAATGTTGTGTTTTGACCAAAGTCAATGGTCACACTTACCTTAGTGCTTAGAAATTTTGAATAACCTAAAATTTCGGCATACAAGAAGCTATCTCTTGTTTTTTCGCTCGACGCGTTCTCCTGAGCAAACATCGGAACCGACATCAAAACAATCAAAGAAAGTAATACAAGTTTTTTCATGATATGTGATTTAATAACCGAATATACAAAAAATCAAGATGTAAAGTATAATTTTCTTAACTTTATTGACGATTTTAAAAAGATTTAAAATGACAGAAATAGATGAAATAATTTCTGAAATTAGAAAATTCAGAGATGAAAGAGATTGGGATAAATTTCATAATTCTAAAGATTTATCACTTGCAATTAATATTGAATCATCGGAATTGCTTGAGTTATTTTTATGGAAAAATTGTGAGGACTTTGATAAAGAAAAAGCTAAAGAAGAATTAGCTGATATATTGATATACTGTTTCTTACTTGCCTCTAAGCATGATTTTGATGTTAAACAAATAATTTTAGACAAGATTAAAAAGAATGCTAAAAAGTATCCTGTTGAAAAGTCAAAAGGCATAGCAAAAAAGTATAACGAATTATAATTATATGATTGTATATCAGTCTAATAAAAAAGGTTTCATTGAAGATGTCATTTCAAATGAAATTGATACAAAAATTAAAGAGGCATATATAAAGCAAATTGGAAGAAGGCCCTCTGATAGTGAAGCAAACTCTTGGTCAAATTCAATGCTTCACATGAATAATGTTTTGCTTGATAATGATATAGATAATGACTTAGGTGTCTCCATAGAATTTCAAATACCTATGACATCCAAGAGAATAGATTTTATTCTGACAGGTATTGGAGAGAATTTACGTGACAAAGTTGTTGTTATTGAGCTTAAGCAGTGGCAACAAGTCCAATTGACAGACAAAGATGCTATGGTCAAGACTAAGTATGGTTTTGGTATAAAAGAGACTGTACACCCATCATATCAGGCTTGGACCTATGCGTTACTATTGGAAAATTATAATTCAACAATCCAAGATAATAATATTGAATTGGTACCATGTGCATATCTTCATAACTATACTGATGATGGAGTTATAACAAATAATTTTTATGAAGAATATATAGATAAGGCACCTCTTTTTTTTTAAAATGATTCACATAAACTTAGAAGCTTTATAAAGAATCATCTTAAAGAAGGAGATAAAAATGGAATACTTTATAAAATTGAACATGGGAGAATAAGGCCTTCAAGACATTTGGCTGATACAGTTTCCGAAATGATAAAAGGAAATCCATCATTCTTTATGATTGATGAGCAGAAATTGGTTTTTGAAACAGCAATTAAAATGTGTAATAACTCTTTGCATAATGGAGAGAAAAAAGTATTAATTGTAGAGGGTGGCCCCGGTACCGGAAAAAGTGTAGTTGCAGTTAATTTACTTGCTGAGTTTACTAAAAAAGATCTACTTGCCAAATACATTTCTAAAAATGCGGCACCTAGAGAGGTTTATGCAAGTAAATTATCTGGATCTTTTAAAAAATCATTTATCAATAATCTGTTTGGAGGATCTGGAGCATTTTATGACGTTGAAAATAATATTTATGATGTACTAATTGTAGACGAAGCTCATAGGTTAAATCTTAAGAGTGGTCTTTATCAGAATATTGGAGAAAATCAAATTTCAGAAATTATAGATGCAGCAAAATTTTCAATTTTTTTCATTGACAATGATCAAAGAATTCATGTTTCTGATATTGGGTCAAAAGAGTATATTTCTCAAATAGCAAAACAAAAAGGAATTAGTTCTTTCAATCTAAAATTAGAATCTCAATTTAGATGTAATGGATCTGATGGATATTTAGCATGGCTTGACAATATGCTGCAAATTCGAGAAACAGCAAATTTTAGACTTAGTAATGAAGATTATGATTTTAAGATCTTTGATAACCCAAAAGATTTACTAAACGCAATAAAAGAAAAAAATATAATCAACAATAAATCAAGAATGGTTGCTGGTTATTGTTGGGATTGGAACAGTAAAAAAGATTATAATCTATATGATGTTGTAATAGAAGAGTTCGATTTTAGAATGAAATGGAACTTGACAGAAGATGGAAGTAAATGGATTATTTCAGAAAAATCAATTGATCAAATAGGCTGCATTCATACATGTCAAGGATTAGAATTAGATTATGTAGGAGTTATTGTTGGAAATGATATTTCTTATAATAACGGAATAGTTACCACTGATGTAACTAAAAGATCTACAAATGATATGTCTGTAAAAGGATTGAGAACAAAAGTTAAAATGAATGATGAGGAAGGGATTGAATTTGCTGAAAGGATAATAAAGAACACATACAGGACATTAATGACCAGAGGAATAAAAGGATGTTATGTCTATTTTTGTAATAAAAACCTAAGAGATTATTTTAGTGAAAATATCTTGACATCAAAACCTATTGAAAATACTCATCCAGATATTCAAAATATTAGAATTGAAAAAGAAGTTGCAGAATGGGTTAAATATGTAGATTATTTACCATTTTATTCTGTAAAAGCTGCATGTGGAAACTTTGGAGATGGTGAAATTGTTACCGAAGAGGGCTGGGTGAAAGTAGATGGGTTTGGCAAACTTAATAGAAATATGTTTGTGGTAAGGGCCAAAGGAGATTCTATGCAACCCAAAATATGCGATGGAGAACTTTGTGTTTTTAGAAGTAATGTTGTTGGTTCGAGAAATGGCAAAATTGTATTGGTCAAACATGAATCATTAAATGACCCCGACTATGGTAGTTATACTATAAAACTATATAATAGTGAAAAAAGAGTAGATAATAAAGTAGATTTTGAGTGGAATCATCAAAAAATCATTTTGGAACCACTAAACAAAGATTACAAGAGATTATTATTAGATGAGAATGATACTTATATTGTTGTAGGTGAATTTTGTGGAGTAGTTAAAATATAGGTTAATAAAATCTAATTTACATATTTAGAAATTATTTATTGATTCAGAATTCTGCAAAATTTCCGAGTTTTTTTGTATCTTACCGCTGCTACTTTTGTAATGAATCAAATCCTCGGAATACAATGAAAAATCTTGTTACATCTCTCTTTGTTCTCTCTTTTCTAGTTGTCTCAGTTGAGGCCGAAGCTCAGATTACTTCTAAGTGTCCTCTCTATCAATTTGAATATGTAAAAATGTTGCCTGCATCTCCAGTTAAAAATCAAGCAGTTACTGGAACATGTTGGTCTTTTGCAACAACCTCCTTTTTTGAATCGGAATTGATCCGAATGGGCAAAGGAGAGTATGATCTATCGGAGATGCATACAGTTCGCTATAATTATATTAATCGTGTTAAAGACAACTTTTTAAAGGCAGGAAAAGGTAATTTGCAGGAGGGGAGTCTTTCAAATATGTTATTTGATGTTGTTAATGAGCATGGTATGGTGCCCGAAGAGATATACAATGGAATTAACTATAATTCTCCAACTCACGATCATTCACTGCTGAACGAATATGTAAATGTAATTGCAAATGTACCTGTAAAGCATAATTCAATTACTCCTGAATTTGATAAGTTGTTAAATTCATTGTTAGATATTTATCTTGGAGTTGTGCCCGAAAAGTTCAACTATAGGGGCAAAGAATATACGCCAAAAAGTTTCTACAAAAGCTTGGGAATAAATACAAACGACTATGTATTTTTAACTAGTTTTACTCATCATCCATATTACAAAGAGTTTGCACTGGAGATACCAGATAATTGGAATGGTGGCAAATATTATAATGTTCCTCTTGATGAATTGATCCAAATCGTTGAAAATGCACTTGAGACAGGTTATACTGTTTGCTGGGATGGCGACATGAGCGAAAAGAGCTACTCCGACAGGGCTGGATTAGCAGTCATGGCAACTCCAGAAGAGTTATCCTCAGAAGAGGGGGCGAAACTCTCCTTTAACAGATTTTATAAAGAGGTTCAGGTTGATGCTGACTATCGCCAAAAGGAGTTTGAGTCAAAGGCAACAACAGACGACCATTTGATGCACTTGATAGGTAAGGCAAAAGATAAAAACGGCACAACTTATTATGTCGTAAAAAACTCATGGAAGCCCGAAATCAACCGTTTTGGAGGATATAATCACCTCTCAACAGAGTTTTTCAAGGCTAAAACAGTCTCTATTTTAGTTCATAAAAATGCAATTCCATCTAAGATTCTCGAATTAATGAAATAACCCATCACATTCATCCTCGAAAATTGCATGTTCAGTCATTAATTTTTGTAGACTGGTAAGCATAATCGGATGTTTGCGAAAAATAGCCGCAACTTTTTTTGCGACTTTTTCGTCTAACTCCCGAAAAGCACCAAGTACTACAAAATGTAATTATTGTAATTGATTTATGACTGAAAAACAAATGTTTACCCAAGTAAAACAAGTTTCAAGACTTTATTGTCTTATTCTGTTCTCGCTCCTTTTCTCTCTCTCCGCTTTTGCATCAGCCGAAAATGTATCCGAATACAAAGGCTGCAGTGTAAAAGGAAAGGTGATAGACGCACTCACTGCCCAACCAGTAGAGTATGCCACAGTAGCTCTCTTTAAATCTGGTGACAGTACGGCTCTGACAGGTGTAATAACCGCAAGCGATGGCTCTTTCGTAGTAAAATCCTTGAAAGAGGGGAGCTATTATGTTCAGATTTACTTTATTGGATATGACAAATTACGAACAGAGGCATTTACTTTGAGCAAAACAGCTCCAGAATTTAACTCCGGCGAAGTAAGACTTAAACCGCAAAGCCGCAACCTTAATGAGGTGACAGTTACAGCAGAGAGTAAAAAGGTTGAATACAAAATAGATCGAAGAGTTGTAAACGTAGAGAAGGATTTAAATAGTGCGGGCGGAAGTGCAGCAACAGCTCTCGAAAACACCCCTTCGGTACAGGTTGACCCACAGGGTAATGTAACTTTGCGAGGAAGTTCAGATTTTGTTGTTTTGATAGATGGCAAACCTACAACATTGAAAGGCAATGATGTCTTAAAACAAATCCCAGCATCCTCTGTAAAGCAGATAGAGGTGATTACCAATCCATCCGCGAAATATGATGCCGACGGTAATGCAGGTATAATTAATGTTGTAATGAAGAAAGGCAAACTTTCAGGGATCAATGGTAATGTGAATGTCAATTATGGTAATAAAAACATGCGAGACGGAAGCATACAATTGAACTACAGACATAAAAACCTCAACTTTTTTGGAGGTACAGAGTACAACGATAACACCTTCCGTAACTTCATGGTAATCGACAGCAAGGCGATTATTAATCAAGATCTGCCAACACAGAAGACAATTAACCACTCAAAGAATGGAACTCAGTTTTATGAGAATTATAACTTAAATTTCAAGGGTGGGGCAGAGTTGACATTTGCAGAAAAAAATACAATTTCACTATCTGGAAACATCAGCAATCAAAGCTACGACAGAGGATTCGATAGTTATATTCGTCAATGGGAGAATGCCGATCCTATAAAATACAAAAAATCTATTAATTACACCGATGTTACAGGTTTGGTTAAAGGGGTTAATTTCGACTTTACCAGAGATTTTAGCGACAACCATAAACTGGTAGTAGCCTATTCCTACTTCAGTTGGAACGGAGATGATGACAATAAATTGAATGATTTCTTTACAGATCAAAACTATAACGAACAATCAGTCTCTTCGAAACTTTGGAATACTAAACACGATTTCAACTTTAACTATCGTCTGAATATCGACTATACAGTACCCGTTAAAAATGGAAAAATCGAAGCTGGATTTCAGTATCGATTCGAGAAAAGATTCGAAGATTTCAGATTTTTCGATTACGACAAAGTGACCGACACATGGGCAAGAAATAACACATACTCTTACGACCTAAATTATGACAACTCAATCTACTCAGGATACCTTATCTATTCAGGAAGTTACAAAGGTTTTGGATACCAGGCTGGAGTTAGAAGTGAGTTCTTCGATCGAAGAATTATGCTAAGTAAAACAAGCACACCGAACGATTACGAGAAGTTTATGTTTTATCCAAGTATCCACTTCTCGAAGAGTATCAAAGATAAACATCAGTTTCAGCTGAGTTACAGCCGAAGAATCAACCGTCCTGCACCGTTTCTGCTAAATGATATTCCGCAATATATAGATCCAGACAATATTTTTATGGGGAATCCAGAACTCAAGCCTGAATTTACAGACTCATTTGAGTTCAACTACAGGACTACAATCTCAAAGGTTACAATATCTGCTCAAAGTTACTTAAGAAACACCACAAACATGTTTCAGGCACTTAGACTAATGACCGAGACTGGGGTAATGATTCATAAACTTGCAAACTCCGACAATCAACTATCGGCAGGGGAGGAGTTTGGAGTCGATATTAATGTAACAAAATGGCTGCAACTAAGTACTGGCGCGAATGTCTATTACTACAAACTCAAAACAGTTGTAGATAATCAAAAAATCATCAAAGAGTCTGCCTCTTGGGATGCCAGAATGATTGCTAATATCCAGATGAAGTGGGGAACAAGAATTCAGCTTTTAGGTTACTACAGAGGTGCAAGTTATGATGCAATGGGTAAAAATGAAGGGTTCTTCATCTCGAATATCGCTGTAAACCAGTCTCTTCTAAAGGGTAAGGCCTCTATTGGAATAAATGTTCGAGATGTGTTTAATTCGTTTAAAATGAATTACTCAACATACGGATCATCGTTCGATAATCGTTATAAAATCAATGTTGAGGGGCCACTGGTTATGCTCAACTTAACATACAACTTCAACAACTTCCGTCAAAAAAACAGAGGTCGTTCAGACGATACTAGTTTTAAGGGAGGCGGAGCATTTTAGTCAGACTATAAATTGATAAGACTAATAAGACTAATAAGGGTGATTAAGAGCCTCAATATTCTCTTTGAGTTGTGCGACGGAGCTTGCCCCCACAAGCACAGAAGTAATTCTAGCGTCGCGCAACACCCAAGAGATTGCAAGTTGAGCTAAGCTTATACCCCTCTTTTCTGCCTCAGTTGCATATTCTCGAATCTTATCGAAGGTATCGGGTGGAAAATTTTCGAAACGCAGTGTGGTATTATCTCTTGCAGCTCTTGAGCCCTGAGGAATTCCCGCTGCGTATTTATTTGTCAACATACCTTGAGCCAACGGAGAGAAAGCAATACAACCAATCCCTTCGTCTCCTAAAAAGTCTATCAAACCATTCTCTGGCTCTCTCCAAAGCATTGAGTATTTAGGTTGATGAATCAGACACGGAGTGCCGAGAGACTTTAGAATAGCCGCTGCCTCTCTTGCTTTCTCTACCGGATAGTTGGAGATTCCGGCATAAAGCGCCTTTCCGCTTCTAACTGCAGTATCAAGAGCACCCATCGTCTCTTCAATTGGTGTCTCAGGATCGTATCTGTGTGAATAAAAGATGTCTACATAATCCAGATGCATTCTCTTCAAGCTCTGGTCTAAGCTCGAAAGCAGATATTTTCTGGAGCTTCCGTTGCCATAAGGACCTTCCCACATATTGTATCCAGCCTTTGTCGAAATTATAAGTTCGTCGCGGTAATCGCTAAGGTCGTTATGGAGAATTCTTCCAAAATTTCTCTCTGCAGATCCAAAAGGGGGCTCATAGTTATTTGCAAGATCGAAATGGGTGATTCCAGAGTCAAATGCATAAAGGATTATCTCACGTGATTTCTGGAAATCATCTACGTCTCCAAAATTTTGCCATAGACCTAATGAGATCTCTGGAAGCTTGATTCCGCTTTTTCCGCATTTACGATAGTTGATTTTTCCGTATCTGGCTTTGTCTGGTGTATACATGTCATCAATTTTTAACAAATATAATATTAACTTAGCAGCGTTAAAATAGTTCGAGCATTTACTCAAAAAGATATTGTTATGAAAAGAAAAACTGTGGCACTTGTGGCGCACGACAACAGAAAAAAGGATCTCATCGAATGGGTTGAGTACAACAAAGGTACACTTCTTCAACATAAGCTAGTCTGCACAGGAACAACTGGCAGAATGGTTGAGGCTGCCTTAAACGCTAAACTTAAAAAAGGAGAGAACAAGGCTAATGTTGTGCTATTAAAGTCAGGTCCACTAGGTGGTGATCAGCAGCTTGGAGCAATGATCGCAGAAGGGGAGATTGATATGCTAATCTTTTTATGGGATCCGATGCAACCACAGCCTCACGATGTTGATGTAAAGGCACTATTAAGAATATCAAGTCTATACAACATTCCAACAGCAAGTAACAGATCTACTGCAGACTTTTTGATCTCTTCACCTCTATTCGAGAGTGATTATGTTCCTCGTACAGAGAATTTCTCTTCGTACATTGCACGTACGATAGACGTTTAAAAGATAAATCTTACAGCAAATACAGAGGTCTCGCCTCGTTTTCCTTCGACGAAAACGGTGAGACCTTTTTCATTTATCTCAGTATGGCGGAAGAGATCAATCTTCTCACCAAGCCTGCTCTCGGAGTTAAAGTTGATCGTCATCTCCTTTACGTGGTGTTCATTTAGAATATCGAAATCGACGCAATCGTTTGCCCACTCAACATATTTTGCATTGTTTGTATGTCCGTTTAGGTCTATATCGGAGTATGAGACTATGATTGTGCGAAAGAACTCTGCCTCTGCTGGCATAGTGAGTTTCTCTGCATTTTCAGATAGTGCGTCTCTCTTGTCGGTACCAGGATAATCTTCGCCAAGAACCTTATCTACTCTCAAAATTTTCCTTGTGTCGGCATTAATGATTAGCCAAAGGGAAGTTGCAAGTGCAAGTACCTCTCCATTTGCAGAGCTCATTTTAAAGTCTCTGATTCCAAAGAGCCTGTCTGTTCCTTTGTGCCAAGTCTCAAAATTAACCTCATCCTTCCAATCGGGCGAGGAGATAAATTTTACTGCAAAGCGCGATAAGACCCAAACTGCTGACTCTTCGATGAGGTTGTCGTAACCAAAATTGAGCATATCAGCATGCTTCTCTGCAGCATTTTGTGCATGGTTCATGAATGCAAAAGGCCTCATTCTCTTTTTGAAGTCGGTCTCATAACTTTTGACTGAAAATTTTTCGGTGTAGGATTTCATAATCTTGAGGTACAGTAATTATTCTATGCAGATGCAATTTATATCCTATGCAAATGCAATATATATCCTATGCAAATGCAATTCTTATTCAACGCAAAGATAAGATTATTGTCTGCGGTGGTGAATTGTTTTTTGAGAAAACGGATAAAATCATTACTTTTGTATCCCAGAATTACAAATCCACTCAATACATCATGAGCACCAAGTATGTTTTTGTTCTGGGGGGGGTAACCTCTTCCTTAGGTAAAGGTATTATTTCAGCCTCGCTGGCTAAATTGCTGCAAGCCAGAGGCTTGTCGGTTACAATACAAAAATTTGACCCCTATATCAACGTCGATCCCGGCACACTTAATCCCTATGAACATGGCGAATGCTTCGTTACCGAAGATGGTGCCGAAACCGACCTCGACCTTGGTCACTACGAAAGGTTTTTAGGTGTTTACACATCTAAGGCAAACAATATCACAACTGGTAGAATCTACCGCACAGTGATTGACAAAGAGAGAGAGGGAGCATATCTCGGAAAGACAGTTCAAGTCATTCCTCACATCACCGACGAAATCAAAAGAAGAATGCTTCTTTTGGGCAAGAGTGGAAAATACGACGTGGTGATAACTGAGCTTGGCGGAACAGTTGGCGATATTGAGTCTCTTCCATTTGTTGAGGCTGTTCGTCAACTTCAATGGGAACTTCCAGAAGAGGACTGTATAGTTGCTCATTTAACTTTGGTGCCTTACTTAAGCGCCGCTAAAGAGTTAAAAACCAAGCCTACCCAACACTCTGTAAGAATGCTTCAGCAAAACGGAGTACAACCCGATATTATTGTCTGCCGTACTGAGCATCCGATTCCTGCCGAAATCAAGAAAAAAGTTGCCCTTTTCTGTAACGTTCGTCCAAATGCCGTAATAGAATCTATTGATGCTAAGAGTATTTATGAAGTTCCTCTTTTGATGATGAAGGAGAAGCTCGACGAAATTGTTCTTAAGAGATTCGGTCTTCCTGCAATCAATAATGTGCCTGAGCTCACAAAATGGAGAGGCTTTTTGGACAAGCTATTTAACCCTAAACAAGAGGTTAATATCGGACTTGTTGGAAAATATGTTGAACTTCAAGACGCGTATAAATCTATCCTTGAATCTTTTATACATGCAGGTGCTGCTAATGAGTGCAAGGTAAATGTTATTAGTATTCATAGTGAATACATTACCGAAAAGAGTGTAGATGACAAATTGAAGAATATGCATGGAATTCTTGTCGCTCCAGGATTTGGAGAGAGAGGAATTGAGGGCAAAATCATTGCTGTCAAATATGCTCGCGAAAACAATATCCCATTCTTAGGTATATGTCTAGGAATGCAAATGGCAGTTATTGAGTATTCTAGAAATGTACTTGGCATGGAAGATGCAATGACTACAGAAATAACAAAGAATACCTCTCATCCAGTTATAGATTTAATGGAGGATCAAAAGAGTTTGACAATCAAAGGTGGAACAATGCGTTTAGGAGCCTACTCTTGTCAAATTGAGGAGAATTCATTGGCTCACAAAGTTTATGGAACCACTGAGATATCTGAAAGACACAGACATCGTTATGAGGTGAACAACAATTATGTGGAGGCATTAGAAGAGGGAGGCCTAAGGGCAAGCGGTAGAAACAAGGATACAGGCTTGGTTGAGATCGTTGAACTTCCAAATCATCCATATTTTATTGGAGTTCAGTTCCATCCAGAGCTAAAAAGCACTCCAGAGAGACCGCAGCCACTATTTGTATCTTTAGTAAAAGCTGCAATTGAACGCAAGAATGGACAAAACTAACCATATATCGATTAAAGTGTTGATTATGGCAGTGTTAATGATAGCACTGCCATCTTCGGCTGCTTTTTCTTCGGGCAAGATGCCAAAGAGTTATAAAATAAAAGTATTGGAGACTCTCCCTTTTAATTCAGATCTTTATACTCAAGGACTCTTTTTCCACTCTGGAAATCTATATGTGAGTGGAGGCCAATACGGTAGTTCATCCTTTCATCGAACTGATCTGAAAAGTGCAAAATCATTAAAGAGTTTTAAAGTTCCTAAAGAGTACTTTCTCGAAGGGGCTGCAGTCGTTGGGTCAAATGTCTATATTCTAACTTGGCAAGAGCGTGTCTGCTTCGTTCACGATATAAACTCGTTCAAGCAGATAAAAACTATATTTAACCCTAAAGAGGGTTGGGGTCTGACTTATGACGGCACAAATTTGATAATGAGTGACGGTTCTAGTGATCTCTATTTCTTGGATCCTGCTAATTTTAAAGAGAAGAGCAAGATATCTGTAACAATCAATGGGCGTAAGGTGAGTCAGTTGAATGAACTTGAATATATTAATGGCGAAATATGGGCAAATGTCTATATGACAGATCAAATTGTGATTATAAACCCAAAGACAGGTAACGTTACTGGAATTGTTGATTGTAAAGGGCTTCTTGCTGCTGGCTTACGCACCGATAAAACTGATGTTCTAAATGGAATTGCATACAATCCTGCCAATAAAGGAATCTATGTTACTGGTAAATACTGGCCAAAAATCTATCGAATAGCTCTTGTCATGTGATGTTTGTCTCCAAAACCTGTAACACGATTGACTTTTAATCCCGCATTTCTGAGATTCTCTTTAATTACACCTCTGCAGGCGTAAGTTACTAATACGCCATTGCTGTTCATTGCATTTGCGACTCCTTGAAAGATCTCGCTGCTCCATAACTCTGGTTGCAGGCCGAACGAGAAAGCATCATAAAATACGACATCAATCTTACTCCCCAAGGCATCAATAATCTTGTCTGCAAAAGGAAATATGTTTTCGAACGACTCTTCTGTTTTTCTAAAATTAAAATTCGCTTCCAATTTGTGCCACTCTCCCCATTCGCACTCATGTAGCTGTTTGAAGAGTTCAATTGCTTCAATTTCATCTATATTGCACTCCTCTTTTTTGATCAAAACCGAAGGATGATTTAGTCTGGAATACTCCTCTTGAGTGAGTGGAAACTTCTCAATTGAAAGATAGTAAAATTCTGTATTTGAGTATTGTCTGGCTAAATTAAAAGCTAATAGAGCATTTAAAGCTGTTCCCAGACCTGCCTCTAAAATTGTCACTTTTTTAATCTCATCTCCTCTTTCGAAGGCTTTGTCGAGGAAAAATTTAAGTCCGTTTTTGATATAAACGTGGAGTGATTCCGATAGTGCCCCTGCTGCAGAGTGGTAGCACTCCTGAGTCCCTTCGAGGCTCAAAGAGGTCGATCCGTCTGAGGTATATGTAATACTTCTGTTGTTCATTTGCTAATGTTTGGCTGCAAAATTATATCTTTCTATCTATTTTCTTATCTTTGTAGATTGAATAAAAAAGATAAACTAATAAAATCATAATGGCAATTTTTACAAGCATAATGAAGAAACTTTTCGGAACAAAATCCGAAAGAGACCTCAAAGAGATCCAACCTTATGTAGACAAAGCTCTAGAAGCCTATAAGACAATAGATTTGCTCTCTCATGACGAACTTCGTGCAGAGACACAGAGGATTAAAAAATACATCTATAGCAAAATTGAGGCAGACGAAAACAGGAAGCACGAAATCAGGGCTAAGTTGGAGGATGTAACAATTGCTGTTAATGAGAAGGAGGCTTTGGCTACTGAGGTAGACAAACTAACAAAGAAAATTGACGAAACGATTGAAGAGGTACTGATGGAGGTTCTTCCAAAAGTATTTGCGATTATGAAATCGACAGCTCGTCGTTTCAAAGAGTTTTCGGAGGTTGAGGTTACTGCGTCTGACGCCGATCGCGATTTTGCGTCTGTTCACGAACATGTGAGAATCGAAGGTGAAAAGGCATTCTGGAAAAATAGTTGGATGGCTGGTGGAAACAGAATCGTATGGGATATGGTCCACTACGATGTTCAGCTGTTTGGTGGTGTGGCTCTTCATAAGGGAAAGATTGCAGAGATGGCAACTGGTGAGGGTAAAACTCTCGTTGCAACTTTGCCGGTTTTCCTTAATGCTCTTGCAGGAAAAGGGGTACATGTAGTAACAGTCAATGACTATCTGTCAAAACGTGACTCTGAGTGGATGGGACCTCTTTATCAGTTCCATGGTCTTAGAGTAGATTGTATCGACCGTCACGAACCGCACTCTGATGCACGTAAGAGAGCATATCGTTCCGATATTACATTCGGTACAAACAACGAATTTGGTTTCGACTACTTGCGCGATAATATGTCCACTTCACCTGATGATCTTGTTCAAAAGAAGCATCACTATGCTATTGTCGATGAGGTTGACTCAGTTCTGATTGACGATGCAAGAACTCCGTTAATTATCTCTGGTCCTGTTCCAAAGGGAGATGATCAAGAGTTCAATGAATACAAACCTTTTGTTGAAAAATTATATTCGGCTCAAAGAACATTTGTAAATCAAGTGCTTAATGATGCTCGTAAAAAGATAACTGAGGGTGATGAGGTCAATGGTGGTATCTTGCTATTAAGAGCATTCAAAGGTCTTCCTAGATACAACCCGTTGATTAAGTTTTTAAGTGAGGCAGGAATGAAACAGCTTTTGCATAAGACTGAGAATGAGTATATGCAGGAGAATAACAAGAGAATGCACATTATTACTGATGATCTATATTTTGTGATTGACGAAAAGCAGAAATCTGTGGATCTAACCGATAAAGGTCATGAGTTAATAGCTCAAAGCGTAAGTGATAATAAGTTCTTTATCCTTCCAGATATCGGATCAGAAATCTCGGAGTTGGAGAAGAGAGAGATTGCTGCGGAAGAGAAGGCAAGGCTCAAAGATGAATTAATGAGTGACTATGCAATCAAATCAGAGCGTGTTCATACAGTAAATCAGCTATTAAAGGCATATACAATGTTCGAAAAGGATATTGAATATGTTGTTATGGATAACAAGATTAAGATCGTTGATGAGCAGACTGGTCGTATTCTCGAAGGTCGTAGATATTCAGATGGTCTTCATCAGGCTATTGAGGCAAAAGAGAATGTGAAAGTAGAGGCTGCAACTCAGACTCATGCTACAATCACACTTCAGAACTATTTCAGAATGTACCATAAACTTGCGGGTATGACTGGTACAGCTGAGACAGAGGCTGGTGAGTTGTGGACAATCTATAAGTTAGATGTTGTTGTTATTCCTACCAATCGTCCAATTATCAGGAAAGATATGGACGATCTTATCTATAAAACTAAGCGTGAAAAGTATAATGCTGTAATCGACGAAATTGTAAATCTGACACAGAAAGGACGTCCTGTTCTTGTTGGTACTACATCAGTTGAGGTCTCTGAATTACTAAGCAGAATGTTGAAACTCAGAGGTATTAAACACAATGTTCTGAATGCTAAACAGCATGCTCGTGAGGCAGAGATTGTAGCGGAGGCTGGTCAACCTGGTGCAGTTACGATTGCAACAAATATGGCTGGTCGTGGTACCGACATCAAACTCGGACCTGGTGTTAAAGATGCAGGTGGTCTAGCGATTATAGGTACTGAGCGCCATGATAGCCGCCGTGTAGACAGACAGCTTCGTGGACGTGCAGGTCGTCAAGGTGACCCAGGATCATCGAGTTTCTATGTCTCTCTTGAAGATGATCTGATGAGACTTTTCGGCTCGGAGAGAATTGCAGGTATCGTTGACAGGATGGGAATGAAAGAGGGCGAGTCTTTACAGCACTCAATGCTCTCTACATCTATTGAACGTGCTCAGCGTAAGGTTGAAGAGAATAACTTTGGTATTCGTAAGCGTCTGCTCGAATACGACGACGTAATGAACTCTCAAAGAGAGGTAATCTACACTCGTAGAAGAAACGCTCTTTATGGAGAGAGAGTAGATGTCGATATTCAAAATATGATGGCAGATCTTAGTGAAACTTTTATCCAAAACAACCTTGGAGAGATGGATTACGAAGATTTCAGATATGAGACTATAAGACAGTTATCAATCGAGCCAGGTATATCCGAAGAGGAGTATTCAGATATCTCAAAGAAAGATGCAGAGATTCGTCTTTTAGAAACTATTCATAATGTTTATGATCGTCGCACCGATGTCCTTGTTCAACAAGCTTGGCCAATAATCAAGCAGATTTATGAGACACAAAGTGCAACTTACGAAAATATTGCAATACCTGTTTCTGACGGACAAAAGGCTTTCAATATGATTGTAAGCCTTAAGAAGGCTTATGAAAACCAAGGTCGTGAACTAGTTCGTTCTCTTAATAAGTCAATCACTCTTTATATGATTGATGAGTATTGGAGAGAGCATCTTCGCGACATGGACGATTTGAAACAGTCTGTACAAAACGCGACTTACGAGCAGAAAGATCCGCTTCTTATCTACAAGTTTGAGAGTTTTCAACTCTTCAAGACAATGGTAGATAAAATCAACAAAGATGTACTTAGTTTCTTGCTCAAGGCTCATATTCCATTGAGAGAGAATCAAGAGCGACCTAACTTAGCTGCTCGCGAAGAGAATAGAAGAAAACCAGATATGAGCAGGATGAACACCTCTCGTAGTGATCTCTCTACCTCTGCTGGTGAACCAAAAAGTCAGGCACCTGTTCATGTTGAGAAAAAGGTTGGACGAAATGATCCTTGCCCTTGTGGAAGTGGCAAGAAGTTCAAAAACTGTCATGGTACAGTTTAGTTATTAATTTAAAACTTTATTTATGTTTGATATAGTTGTAATTGGTTCCGGCCCTGGTGGCTATGTTGCCGCTATAAGAGCTGCTCAGCTTGGTAAAAGCGTTGCAGTCATTGAACGGTCGGAACTTGGAGGCATCTGTCTCAATTGGGGTTGTATCCCAACTAAAGCTCTTCTAAAGAGTGCCCAGGCAATTCATTATGCAGAAAAGGCCAATGAATATGGATTCTCTATTGAAGGAGAGGTTGTTAAAGATATTACGAAAGTTGTAGAGAGGAGTCGTGGTGTTGCTTCTAATATGAGTCGTGGTATTGAGTATCTATTTAAAAAGAATAAAATAGAAGTAATTGCTGGTATAGCTAAAATTTTAGCTCCCGGTAAAATTGAAGTTCTATCAGAGAATGGAGAAAAGAGTTTAGTTGAAGCTAGCAATATCATCATTGCAACTGGTGCAAGAGCTAATTCTCTGCCATTTGCTCCAATAGATGGTCAAAAGATTATCTCCTATCGTCATGCGCTTGTTCCCGAGAAACTTCCTGCTAAGATGGCAGTAATTGGATCTGGTGCAATAGGAAGTGAATTTGCTTTCTTCTATAAATCAATGGGTGTTGAGGTTACTCTAATTGAGTATCTAGACAATATTGTTCCTCTCGAAGACGATGAGGTCTCAGCTCAATTGAGCCGCTCTTTCCGTAAAGCTGGAATCAAGGTTATGGTTTCAACTCAAGTTACTGCTGCCGACACATCTGGTGATGGTGTTGTACTCTCACTTAAATCAAAAAAGGGAGAGGAGACTCTTGCTGTCGATGTTGTTTTATCTGCTGTTGGCGTGATCGCCAATATCGAAAATCTTGGTCTTGAGGAGTGTGGTGTTATTACAGAAAGGGGTAAGATTAAGATTGACGAAAATTATCAAACTTCATGCAAAGGTATCTATGCAATTGGAGATGTTATTGCTACACCAGCTTTAGCACACGTTGCTTCTGCCGAAGGAATCTGCTGTGTTGAGAGGATTGCTGGTATCGATGCAAAACCTGTAAACTATTCAAATATACCTGCTTGTACCTATACGACTCCTGAAATTGCCTCTGTTGGTATGACAGAAAGAGCTGTAAAAGAAAAAGGGATCAACTATAAAGTTGGAAAGTTTCCTTTTACTGCTTCTGGCAAAGCAACAGCTGCTGGCGATCGTGATGGTTTTGTAAAACTAATTATAGATGCTCAAACTGATGAGATCCTTGGTGCTCATTTAATTGGCTGTAATGTAACTGAAATGCTCTCGGGCATCGTAGTGGCACGCAATTTGGGAGCAAAAGCGAAAGACATAATCAACTCTGTTCACCCTCATCCAACTATGAGTGAAGCAATCATGGAGGCTGCGGCAGCTGCTCACGGAGAGGTGATACATATTTAAACTTAAATTGAAAGATGGCAAAAAACGAGATTGTTACGCAGGTTAACGAGGTAAATCGTATCTCTGGAGGCTCTGAGTTCATAGGAAGACTTAACTCAGCATGTGATATAAGAATTGATGGCTTTTTTGAAGGTCGTCTAACTACTACAGGGAAACTCGTTATAGGCGAAAACGCAAAATTACTTGGAGAAGTGATTTGTAAAAGTTGCGATATTTGGGGTTTTATGGAGGGTGCGCTTCTTGTGAAAGAATCATTCGGCCTTAGAAAAACTGGCTCTATTACTGGTAACATAGCTTGCCAAAAAATATTCATCGAAGAGGGTGGTACATTCAATGGTTCGTGTAAACTTATCGACGACGAAGCCTTTGAGGATATGAAGACCAAGTTTAAATAATCTTTAATGCAGTTTGAATAAAATTATAAAGGACACCATCAAAAGGTGTCCTTTTTTATATACAAAAAATGAGGCAATAATGCATAAGCATATTATTACCTCATTTAGTGTTTATAGAACTAGCCCTTTACACTAGTTAAAGATCATAGTTTAGTTTAGGTTAAGCAAAGTCAATAAGTTAAGCAACTACTGATACGCAAGTGTTTGCATTTCCAATATCAATACCAATATAGTCAGCATCTTCGCTGTCTAAGCTACGATAAGAAGAGAAGCTATCTTTTTCGTCCTCTTGGTTTGTTGCATTTTGCTTAGAATAGATTGCGTATCCAACTGATGCGCATTTCTCAGGCTCTCTGCAAACATTTACTGATGCTATATCACCAAACTCATGGTTGAAAAGATTGATTAAATCGGCATGATATGCACCACCACCCACTAGAATGATTTTTTGACATTGCTCAAAATCCTCATCAGTAATGTAACGTTTGATAATAGGCGAGATTACGTTTGTGTAATAGAGTTGAAGAGCTTTACGTTTTTCAGGAGCAAAATCTTTTTTCTTTCTGTCGATGTAGATAAATCCTTTTGTAAAGATTTGGTCTACCTGATGCTCTGTTTTAAGTCTAAGATATGCATTTTTATTCAACTCTTGAGTGAATAGATTTATAGCATAACTCATTCCATGAGTACTGAACAAAGTTCTGTTCATCAACCCGTCTGGTGTGCTTACAGCTCCTTCACAGGTACCGTATCCTAAACTTATGATAACATAATTACCTTCAACAGGATTTTCTCCTTTTCTGATAGCGATATCACAACCCATAACTTCTGGCAAAACGTGAACTTTAGCGATTGAAATAACTTTTTGTTCAGTTTTCATGTCACCAGTCTCTTCTGCCTTGTAGTATGTGATAATCTTCTCATCTTGGAAGAACTCGGATGCATTGTCGCGATTCATTTGATAAGTAGCAAATGGAAATCCTGTAGTGATATGCATCTTTGTTAACTTGCCATTACGAGTGTTTTTTTGACACATGTTACTTGCAAGCACAAGAGCGGAACTGCTGATAAGCTTGTAGTCAGTATCCTCTGGAGAGGCATTGATAGATTTGTGAGGTGATACACCTTCGTTCATTGCTTGAAGACCAACCATGTAATCCATGCTGTCTAGCTTGATCTTCGAAAATCCCAGAATGGGATCATTGTTTGTACAAAATTCCCTGAGCGTAGCTTCATATACGCTCGGGAAAGATAATGTTTTAACCATAGCCTTGTGTTAAATGTTCGCGTAAAAATACGCAAAAAAATTGACAAACAAGGCGATTAAATAGTTTTTTTGATTTTATAGATATTTCGTTCTGTGCTGTTTCGGGAGATTAATTCACCAATAAATCCCGATAAAAAGAGTTGCATCCCAATAATAAGAGCTGTGAGCGAAACATAGAACAAAGGCTGTTCTGTTACAGGTCTGTATATAAGTCCCTGAGCCTGAATAATAATTTTTTGAATAATTAGATAACCAGCAGTCCCTGCTCCAATCAAGAATGTGAAAATTCCAAATAACCCAAAGAAGTGCATAGGTTTTTTACCAAAGCGCGACAAAAACCATAACGAGAGTAGGTCTAGAAATCCATTAACAAAGCGATTCATCCCAAATTTGCTCTTCCCAAATTTTCGAGCCTGGTGTTTTACTACCTTCTCTCCAATCTTGTTAAATCCAGCATTCTTCGCCAAATATGGAATATAGCGGTGCATCTCTCCATAGACCTCGATGTTTTTAACAACCTCTTTTCGGTACGCTTTCAAGCCACAGTTCATATCGTGAAGTTTCAAACCCGTAACTTTTCGCGCAGTCAAATTGTAAATTTTCGAAGGAATATTCTTGGAAATCTTGCCATCGAACCTCTTCTTTTTCCATCCAGAAACTAAATCTAAACCATCCTCCTTAATCATCCGAATCATCTCCGGAATCTCTTCTGGATTGTCCTGAAGATCGGCATCCATCGTTACAACAATGTCGCCCTCTGCGGCATCAAACCCGCAGAACAGAGCTGCGGATTTGCCGTAGTTTCTTCTAAAGCTGATACCTCTAAGTGGATACTTAATTGCCAACTCTTCAACTATTTTCCATGAAGAATCCGAACTTCCATCATCGACCATTACAACCTCGTATTTGATTCCAAGAGGAGTAATTGTTCTATCTATCCATTCCACCAACTCCCTGAGAGACTCCTCTTCGTTATAGAGTGCAATTACAATTGAAAGATCCATTTTGAGTAATCTGTTAAATATAGTTATTGAATTTCGTCAATTAGTAAATTGAATCTTGTTAGATACTTTGATTTTGATCATTGTTCTCTTGATTCTCATTACCGAAGAAAAAGGTCTCTTTCTTCGTATAATTAGCGATTATAGCAGAGAAAATCAGACCTAAAATTGTGTAATAAAATAAAGTCACAATGAAAGTGATATGAGGTATATAAGGCATTACAGCTTCATAATTAGATGTATCTCCACCTGAAGATTGCATTCCCGCCATAAATTGTTCCATTTGTGAATTTATTGCATCAGGAAATAAAAGAGCAAAGTGCAGGAAAAAGTAACATGCACAAATAATTGCTGAAAAGAAAGATACAAGTACACCATAACTTACGCCATCTCCATAACGGAAGTTTTCTTTTGGTTTACTGAATTCTCTTATAAAGTAATAAAGTAGCCAAACTGTGGCAACTAATTTTACTATCCAAAGAATGATACTTATTGCTACACCTGGTTCTACAACTGTACTGATCAATGTAGATAAAATTGTAACCAGAGCAAGTAAAAGTCCATTAAATGCAGCCGAGCTAAGTTTGTTTGTTTCCATATTTGTTAGGTTTTAGGTTTGTTTTTGAATAGAAATAATGCGTAAGTACTTAATATAAAGCAATATTAAAGTAAAAAAACCAAATCAAAAATAGTAATAAATCTACATTAACCAAAATTAAGAGAAATTTAAAAAAATCATTACCTTTGCGTGATTATCAAAGCGTATAAAATATGATTAACATTACATTTCCGGACGGAGGGGTTCGTACCTACAACGAAGGCGTTACAGCGTACGAGATAGCGCAGAGCATAAGCCCGAGACTTGCTGCAGATGTTTTAGCAGCAACAGTTAATTCAACAATATATGAACTCAATAGACCAATATATACGGACTCTACGATTAGACTACACAAATGGGATGATGTAGAGGCTAAAAGCACATTTTGGCACTCATCTTCTCACTTAATGGCATCAGCTCTCGAAGCCCTGTATCCAGGAATTAAATTTGGTATCGGACCTGCTATCGAAACAGGCTTTTACTATGATGTTGATCTTAATGGAAAGACAATCACTGAGGCTGATTTAGCTGCTATCGAAAATAAAATGCTTGAACTAGCAAGAGAGAAGCAGTCGTTTGTAAGAAAAGAGGTTAGCAAAGAAGAGGCGCTAAAGACATACTCTCAAAAGGGAGACGAATATAAGTGCGAACTTATTGGTGATCTTCAAGATGGAACAATTACCTTCTACACAAATGGAGCGTTTACCGACCTCTGCCGTGGCCCTCACTTGATGGACACCTCTGTAATCAAAGCGGTAAAATTAACCTCAATAGCAGGTGCATATTGGAGAGGCGATGAAAAGAATAAAATGTTGACACGTATTTATGGTGTTACATTCCCTCAGAAAAAGATGCTTGATGAGTATCTGGTGATGATGGAAGAGGCTAAAAAACGTGACCATAGAAAAGTTGGCAAAGAGTTAGAGTTATTCGCATTTTCACAAAGAGTAGGACAGGGTCTTCCGCTTTGGCTTCCAAAAGGTGCAATGTTGAGAGAGCGTCTGGAGAACTTTTTGAAAGCAGTTCAAAAGAAGCACGGATATCTTCCAGTAATTACACCTCACATTGGACAGAAAGAGCTATATGTTACATCTGGCCACTATGCAAAATATGGTAAAGATTCATTCCAGCCAATCCATACTCCACAAGAGGGAGAAGAGTTCTTGTTGAAACCTATGAACTGTCCTCACCACTGTGAAATTTACAAAACAAAACCACGTTCTTATAAAGATATGCCGTTACGCTTAGCTGAGTTCGGAACTGTATACCGCTACGAGCAAAGTGGAGAGCTTCATGGTTTGACAAGGGTTCGAGGATTTACTCAAGACGACGCGCACATCTTCTGCCGTCCTGATCAATTAAAAGAGGAGTTCTGTAAAGTGATTGATATCGTTTTGTATATTTTCAAAACACTAGATTTCAAAGACTATACAGCTCAAGTATCCCTTAGAGATCCTAATAATACCGAAAAGTATATTGGAACAGATGAAAATTGGGAGAAAGCAGAGAGTGCAATCATCGAGGCAGCAGCAGAAAAGGGCCTTAAGACTGTTGTAGAGACAGGCGAAGCTGCATTCTATGGGCCTAAATTAGACTTCATGGTTCGTGATGCTATCGGTAGAAAGTGGCAGCTTGGAACTATTCAAGTTGACTATAATCTCCCTGAGAGATTCGAACTTGAATATGTTGGTGCAGATGATAAAAAACACCGTCCTGTAATGATCCATAGAGCTCCATTCGGTTCAATGGAGAGATTCGTTGCAGTGCTTATCGAGCACACTGGAGGTAGATTCCCATTATGGCTTGCGCCAGAACAAGTGGTGATTCTTCCAGTGAGTGAGAAATACAACGATTATGCAAAAAAAGTTGGTGATTTGCTGAATAATTACGATATTCGCGCTCTAATTGACGACCGCAACGAGACTATCGGCAAGAAAATCAGGGAGAACGAGTTGAAAAGAATACCGTTCCTTTTGATTGTTGGCGAAAAGGAGGCGGCGTCTGATGTCGTTTCTGTACGTAGACAAGGAGATGGTGACAAAGGACAGATGTCAATTGAAGAGTTTGCAAAACTGCTTACAGACGAAGTTAAAGAACAAATAAAATAAAGATTTAATAATTAAATAATTAGGAGGATTTACTTATCGCTACAAATTTCACACCTCGTCCCGGTATTATTAATAGACCCAAGACGAATGATTCATCAAAACCTATGAATGGGCACAATCAGTCCGGTTCTAGATCGAAGGCTGACGATGGTCCAAGAATGAACCGAGAGATTTCTGCACCCAGAGTAAGGGTTGTCGGTGATAACATCACCAGTCCGGGTGTTTATTCTTTGTCCGAAGCTCTAAGGATGGCAGAGGAGTTGGAACTTGATTTAGTAGAGATTTCACCAAATATAGACCCGCCTGTTTGTAAGATTATTGATTATCAAAAATATGTCTACCAACAAAAGAAGAAGGCAAAGGAGATGAAAGCCAATGCCAGCAAGGTAGTCATAAAAGAGATCAGATTCGGTCCGAATACCGATGAACATGACTTCCAGTTTAAACTCAAACACGCACAGAGTTTTTTGGAAGAGGGATTCAAAGTTAAATCCTTCGTGTTTTTCAAAGGTCGTTCTATTCTGTTCTCTCAGCAAGGAGAGAAGCTACTTCTCAGATTTGCATTGGAACTCGACGAATATGGCAAAGCAGAGCAGATGCCAAAACTAGAGGGAAAGAGGATGATAATGATGATTACTCCAGTAAAGAAAAAATAATTTTAACTAACTTAAAATAATTGCGATGCCCAAATTGAAAACCAACTCCGGTGCCAAAAAGAGATTTCAACTTACCGGATCGGGAAAAGTGAAAAGAAAGCATGCTTTCAAAAGTCACATTCTGACTAAAAAAACTATTAAGCAAAAAAGAAACCTGACTTATTCAGCTTTGGTTTCTAATGCAGATGAGAAGAGAATTAAAGCTCTTTTAATCGCTTAATTTAATTATTAACCTGAGTGTTCAGCAGAAAAGTTTCTCATAAAGGGAGAGCGCTGACATTCGCAAAACATTTTTAAAAAATGCCAAGATCAGTCAACGCGGTGGCATCCAGAGCGCGCCGCAAAAAAATTCTCAAACTGACCCGCGGTAACTTCCTAGCCCGCGCTAATGTTTGGACGGTAGCAAAGAATACCTACGAAAAAGGTCTTACTTATGCTTATCGTGACCGCAAAACCAAAAAACGTCACTTCAGAGCTCTTTGGATTCAGAGAATTAACGCTGCTGCAAGACAGCACGGAATGAACTATTCTCAATTCATCGGCAAACTAGCTAAGAACAATGTTGGTCTTAACCGTAAAGTTCTTGCAGATTTAGCTATGAACAATCCACAGGCATTTGAGGCTGTTATAAATTCTGTAAAATAGACAAATGTCGAAAATCGTCAATATAATAGGCAATAAGTGGTTCAGATTTTCCATCTGGGCTGCACTTTATTTGCTTTGGGTTATATGGTTCGGAAACTACTGGTTCCTGTTAGGTCTCGGTATTATTTTCGATCTATATATAACAAAGAAGGTAAAGTGGGCTTTCTGGAAAAAACGCTACAAAGAGGGCGAAAAGAGAAACGCATGGCTAGATTGGCTAGATGCTGTAATCTTTGCTCTAATTGCTTCGACCTTCATTAAAGCATTCTTCTTTGAAGCTTATATGATTCCGACCTCTTCTATGGAGAGATCGTTAATGGTAGGAGACTACTTATTTGTGAGCAAGTTCAAGTACGGACCTAGAGTTTCTCAGACTCCGATTGCTTTTCCTCTAGTTCACAATACACTGCCTATTTCGGGAGGAGAGTCCTATTTAACTTGGATTCAAAATCCTTATAGACGATTAGCCGGTTTGTCGAAGGTTAAAAACGATGATATTGTTGTATTTTCATTCCCTCATGGTGATACTGTCCTAAAGTCAGAACCAGGAGCAGACTATTACACATATGTAAGACTCTACGGAAGAGATTATACAATCAATAATTATGGTCCGATTATCGTTCGTCCTGTTGATCGAATGGACAACTATGTAAAGAGATGTGTTGCAATTGCTGGTGATTCACTGTCTATCGTAAACGGAAAGGTTTATGTAAATGGTGTCGCTCAAAAGAATATTCCGGGAATTCAAAACACATATACAATCTTTACAAACGGGACAGAAATTAATCCAATTTTGATTGAAGAGATGGGACTAAACCCAGAAGAGATGATATTTGATAAATCATTACCTGGTTACACTTTCTTTCCTCTCAATGAGACCGAAGTCGATAAGATTAAGGCACTTGGTAATGTTGTTGAAGTTCGCCAGAACATCGACACTTATCCACCAGATATGCCAGACTCACCTTTGACAATATTTCCTTTTTCGGAGAATTACAAATGGACCAAGGATAATTATGGCCCAATCTGGATTCCTTCAGCTGGTGCGACAATTAAGTTAGATGTAAATAATCTTCCTCTTTACTCTAGGATTATCTCTTCGTACGAAAAGAATAAAATAGAAGTTAAAGATTCGGTAATATACATCAATGGAGCACCAACAGAAAGCTATACATTCAAGATGGACTACTATTTTATGATAGGCGACAACAGACATAACTCTCTTGACTCACGTTATTGGGGTTTTGTTCCAGAATCGCACATAGTAGGAACTCCTTCGGTAATATGGTTCTCCAAGAATCAATTTAAGTCTTTCCCTAAAAACATAAGGTGGAAGAGGATATTTAAATTTGTGTAAATATTTGGAATTTTTAAATAAATTACGCATATTTGCAGCCCTTAAAAGGGTACTTGTAAGATAATAATTAATATAGGCAATATAAAATGGCACGTGTTTGTCAAATAACAGGTAAAAAAAGGTTGATCGGGAACAACGTTTCTCATTCAAAGCGCCGTACTAAGAGAGAGTTTGCTCCAAACCTTCAGACTAAGAAATTTTGGCTAGAAGAAGAGCAAAGATTTGTAACTCTGAAAGTTTCTGCAGCAGGTATCAGAAACATAAACAAAAATGGTTTGAGTGCTTCTATCAAAGCTGCTCAGGCTAAAGGTTTAATCAACGTAGTATAATTCGAAATATATGGCAAAGAAAGGTAATAGAGTTCAGGTTATACTAGAGTGTACCGAACAAAGAGAGAGCGGTATACCGGGAATCTCAAGGTATATCACTACAAAAAATAAGAAGAATACGACTCAAAGACTTGAGCGTAAAAAATATAATCCATATTTGAAGAAGGTAACTCTTCATCGCGAGATTAAATAGTTAAAACAGTTATTATACTATGGCAAAGAAAGCGGTAGCATCCTTCAGTGGTGACAAAGCATCACTAAGAAACACAGTTAAGTGTATTCGTATGACTCGTTCAGAAAGAACAGGTGCATATGCATTTCAAGAAGAAATGGTTCCTACAGAGCAAGTAAAAGATTTCTTCGCTAAGAAGTAATCGCTAAGATATTTTTTTAAAAAAGCTGCCCACTAAGGCGGCTTTTTTATTTTATATATCGCCAATCTCCGGAGAGAGAAAAATTCTTCTTATCTTTACGGGATAAAATTTAAGTAATGGCACTATTCGGTTTATTCGGCTCAAAGTCGAAAGAGGAGAAAAAGTCGTTGAATGATGGACTTGAAAAGACAAAGACTGGGATATTCGAAAAAATATCACGGGCAGTTGCTGGAAAGTCGAGAGTTGATGATGAGACTCTGGATGGTATTGAAGAGGCATTAATCGCTTCTGACATTGGAGTTCAGACAACTCTTAGAATCATAGAGAGACTTGAGGCAAGAGTTGCAAAAGATAAGTTCATGAATACATCAGAACTTAACAAGATTCTAAAAGAGGAGATCGAGGCTCTACTCGATATCGATGACAATTATAGTAGCGACATCCCATTTGATTTATCTAAAAAACCTTATGTTATTCTAGTGGTAGGGGTAAATGGAGTTGGTAAGACAACAACTATTGGCAAACTAGCTGCTAGACTGAAATCTTCGGGTAAAACTGTTGTTTTGGGTGCTGCAGATACTTTTAGAGCTGCAGCTGTTGACCAACTGACGATTTGGAGTGAGAGAGCTGGAGTTACAATTGTTAAACAACAGATGGGAGCAGATCCAGCATCGGTAGCATTTGACACTGTCTCATCTGCTGTTGCACAAAATGCTGATGTTGTATTGATTGACACTGCAGGAAGACTTCATAACAAGGTAAACTTAATGAATGAACTTACAAAGATTAGAAATGTGATCAAAAAGGTCATTCCAGATGCACCTCATGATGTTCTTCTAGTTTTGGATGGTTCCACAGGACAAAATGCATATCAGCAAGCTAAGGAGTTTACTAAAGCAACTGATGTAACAGCATTGGCAGTTACAAAACTGGATGGAACTGCAAAGGGAGGAGTTGTGATTGGAATATCTGATCAATTTAAGATACCTGTTAAGTTTATTGGGGTTGGAGAGAAGATCGAAGATCTGCAGGTATTCGACAAAAAAGAGTTTGTTGAATCACTGTTTTAACCAATAATAACTCTTGATCAATTATTTAGAATAAAATAACTTACTGAAAGTATGAAAATATCTTTGAACTGGCTTAAAGAATATGTGGGTTGTAACCTAGAGCCTGAGAAAATTGAAAAGATTTTGAGTTCCATAGGTCTTGAAGTAGAGGCGATGGAAGAGGTAGAAAAGATTCCTGGAGGACTAGCCGGAGTTGTTGTCGCCAAAGTTGTAGAATGTGTTAAGCATCCAGATGCTGACAAGCTTAAAGTTACAAAGGTAGATGCCGGAACAGGTGAATATCTGCAAGTTGTCTGTGGAGCTCCAAATGTTGCTGAAGGACAAAAGGTTTTACTTGCAACTGTTGGCACCTCACTGGTATTTTCTGATGGAGGTGAAGTAAAGATAAAGAGATCAAAGATACGCGGAGTAGAGTCGTTGGGTATGATTTGTGCCGAAGACGAACTTGGCCTAGGAGCTTCTCATGATGGAATCATGGTTCTTTCAGAAGATGCAGTAATTGGAACTCCTGCAAAAGAGTATCTCAAATTGGAATCAGACGTAATTTTTGAAATAGGTCTTACACCAAATCGAGTAGATGCGGCATCGCATATTGGAGTAGCAAGAGATCTATCAGCATATTTAAGAATGAATGGAGGTAATGAGTCTGCATTGATTATCCCATCAATCGACCAATTTACTTCGCTCTCGAAAAGCGAGAATATTAAACCAGCTAAGGTAATAGTACCTGCTATTGAAGCAGCTCCTAGATACTCTGGACTCACATTTACCGATGTTAAAGTTGGCCCATCTCCTGAGTGGCTTCAGACTAAACTTAATTCAATTGGATTAAGACCAATTAATAATGTTGTTGACATTACTAATTTCATTCTTCATGAAACTGGACAACCTTTGCACGCTTTCGACTACAGCAAGATTGAAGGAGGAGAGGTTGTTGTTAGATTAGCTAAAGAGGGTGAGAAAATAACTACTCTTGATGGAATTGAGAGAACATTAAATGGAGAGGATTTGGTGATTTGTAATCAGTCTAAACCAATGTGTATTGCCGGTGTATTTGGTGGTGCAGATAGTGGAGTTACTGAATCTACAACTTCTCTATTTTTAGAGAGTGCCTATTTTAATCCCGTATCGGTTCGCAAGACTTCTAAGAGACATGGTCTAAAGACCGATGCTTCATTCAGATATGAAAGAGGAGCAGATCCTTCGATCGTTCCTTATGCTATGAAAAGAGCTGCAATTTTAATCTGTGAACTAACAGGTGCTAAGATAGTTGGTGAGATTCAAGAGTCATATCCTAATGAAATAAAGAGAGCAGAAGTTGAATTAAATTTCGACAGAATGCGCTCTTTGATAGGTAAGAAGATTGAAAACGAGGTTTTTGTACAGTTGTTGACCTACCTTGAATTTGATATAGTTTCAAAACTTGAAAATGGAGCTGTTGTCTCAGTTCCATCTTATCGTGTTGATGTTACAAGAGAGTGTGATGTTGTAGAAGATGTTTTGAGAATCTATGGATACAATAATATTGAACTTCCAGAGCGAGTTCAGGCCTCAATTAATGCTACAAATAAACCAGATAGAGAGAGAGTCAGGACTATTGCTGCTGACTTTTTAGCTGCTAATGGATTCTACGAAATGATGAATAACTCTTTGACAAAAGGGGAGTACTATGCATCTTTAAAGACCTTTCCAGCAGATAATCTGGTTAAGATTCTGAATCCACTAAGTACCGACTTAAATTCAATGCGCCAGACTTTGCTTTTGAATGGTCTAGAGGTAGTTGCTTATAATATCAATCGTCAACAATATGATATCAAACTTTTTGAGATGGGTAACGTTTACTCAATCAAAGAGAACTCAGAAGTATCGGATCTATCTGCATACAAAGAGGAGAGTATGATCTCTATGTTTATTACTGGTTCGGGTGCACAGAACTGGAGAGGAAAGACAGGCTCTTCGCACTATTTCGTTTTGAAGGGCTATATGGAGCTACTATTCAAACGTTTTGGAATAGATATTCAAGATCTTGAGTATGCTGCTGCCCCTTTGGACATGTTTGCAGAAGGTTTAGTCTATTTTGCAGGCGAGAAGCAACTTGCTGTTATGGGAACAGTTAATAATAAACTCCTCAAACAGTTTGGAATTAAACAACCGGTTTATGCTGCTGAAATTTCCTGGAAAGTTTTGTTCGACAAGGTGAAAAAGCATAAGGTTCTATATAAAGAGTTACCGAAATATCCAGAGGTTCGACGTGACTTGGCTCTATTGTTGGATGAGAATGTCTCTTTTGCAGAGATAAGAAAACTAGCCTTCAAAACAGAGAAAAAGGTTTTGAAACATGTCTCTCTATTCGACGTTTACAGAGGTGATAAGATACCTCAAGGTAAAAAGCAATATGCAATCAGCTTTATCCTTCAAGATACCGAGAAGACTATGACCGATAAGTTTGTAGAGGATGTTATGACACGTCTGTTGAACGCTTTTTCGGAGAAGTTTGGAGCATCACTTAGATAGATGAAATCGCTGAATAACTATTTAAAGCTTGTAAAGTTTTCGCATACGATTTTCGCTATGCCGTTTGCCTTTACAGGCTTTTTCCTTTCATATTCACATAATGGAGGTGAATTGTCTTATGCAATCTTTTTGAAGATTGTTTTGTGTATGGTATTTGCCAGAAATGCGGCAATGGGATTTAATCGATATATTGACAGGTATATCGATGCTGCTAATCCTCGCACAGCATCAAGGGAGATTCCTGCAGGGGTTATCTCTTCTAGATCTGCACTATTGTTTGTAATCTTCAACACAGTGATGTTCTCATTGTCTGCTTTATGGATTAATCCTCTCTGTTTCTATCTCTCGTTTCCTGCACTTCTTGTACTTTTGGGATACAGCTATATGAAGCGGTTTACTGCACTTTGCCATTATGTACTTGGTTTGGCCTTAGCAATTGCGCCAGCTGGTGCATATATTGCTTTTGCAGGGAGAGCCGATTTAAGTATTATTGTCTTATCGTTGATTGTTCTGTTTTGGTCTGCAAACTTCGATATTATTTATTCGTTGGCCGACGAAGAGTACGACAGAGAGAATGGGCTGAAGTCAATTCCAGCTACATTTGGAAGGGTAGGAGCCTTGATTTTGTCTGCAATAGGTCACTTAATTGTTGTTCCTCTACTAGTTCTGTTTGGTCTTCTGATTGATGCTGGGGCTCTTTATGTTATTGGTGCATCAATCTTCACAGCCCTTTTAGTCTACCAACATGCAATAATTAAAAAAGACGACATCTCTAGAGTGAATGCCGCCTTCTTTACTGCTAATGGATATGCCTCTGTGTTATTTGCAATCTTTTCAATTGCAGATATTTTATTCTAGTTACCTCTCTTTTCGAAATATCGGAAGATTGGATATCTGTCCGAAACTGATTCAGCTTGTTTTCTAACTTTTAAGTAAAAAAAGTTTAAGATCTCTTTTGGGTTTGAGGCAAACTGTTTGTCTTTCAGCCTCTCTTCGAATTCGAGCTTAAGTGCTGGGTCTTTTGCCAACATCTCTCTACCTTTAATCTCCATATATGGAAGTGAGATCCAGAATTCATTTGGTGCTTTTACATATGCATTGTAGAATCCCCAAAATAGAAGTGAAGATGAGGCTGCTGGTTCAAGGATATTTGCTGCTAGTTTAGCCTTTGGCTGGTTCATGTCTAAGAGATAATCGCCCTCTCTTACAAGCACCTGTTCGCTCTTTTCATTGAACTGTGTTGTCAATGTATTTCTACCCTCATAAGGGGTCTCCGACCATTTATACTTTGTGAATCTATATGCAGAGACTGTGAGCACAGTATCTTTGGTTGCTTTTTGCAATTTAATATCATGAAGGTTCAAGAGATCTATTGTAGATACCAGCTCCGAAGGTATGATGTATTTATCTGGTAGTACTGTCGTGTATTCGGGAAGAAACTTTGTAAACATCTTTACTTTTCCATTAACTGGACTCTCGTGGTCGAAATAGGTCCAATCAGCTCCGCTTAAATCACTTTTGACTGTTTTTGTCTGCCAAGTCAGGTAGTCGACATAAGTGCTGTCTGTGAAATCTTCGGCATAGGAGAGAATATATGGTTGTTTGCGAAACTCTTTGGATGCAGTATAGTTGTCTGCATCTTTAATAATAGAGATTAACTCCTTACTATTTTTTGAAACAATCTCTAGAGAGTGTTCCAGAATCTTATAACTTGCCTCTACTCTTTGTTTATATGGTTTGTATATATGGTTTTCTACAAGGAGACCGATTCTGTTTTGAGATGCTGCATAGCCGTTTGAGTATTGCGGAGTGAAGGTGCTTGGATAGATACCTTTTGAGACATCTCCCCACTCTTTGTAATCGAAGTATGGGAAGAGAGGATAGCCCTCCTTCATCATTTTGGACTTTAACTCTTTTTCGTATACACTCTTGCTCCAATCAAAAACATTTGAAGACAGATAGCCGCATTGATCTAAACCATAAGTTGATACATATTGAAAATCAGCTCCATTTGTCACGTGAATATCAATGAATAGCTCAGGAAGCCATTGATTGTATACTTTTAAAAGAGCTTGGGTTTCGGGAGCGTCAACTTTGATAAAATCGCGATTCATATTGATTTTTTGAGCAGTAAATCGTGCACCCACCTCTTCTGGTCCATTCTGATTTATCCTATAGTGAACTCCAAAGTCTTCGTGTCCATCGACATTGATAATTGGGATAAAAAGTAATGTTACGTTTTTTAAAAGCTCTTTATGTTTGCCATAAATTGCTAAATCACGAAGGAGCATGAGTCCTGCATCTTTTCCATCTGGCTCACCAGCATGGATACAGGCTTCTGCGAGAATTATTGCCTTTCCTTTTGCTCTGATCTTTGCAGGGTCTGTCTCCCCATCGGCATCAGCTATAAGCATCATAATCTCTCTTCCTTGTGGGGACGTTCCAATCTTTACAAGGCTTATTAAAGAGGAGGCTGAATCAAGCTTTCGGCAAAAGTCTATTGTCTCCTTATACCTTGGAGTTTTGGTATTGCCTGATAGCTCGTAGTATGTTAAAAAATCTTTGCTTTGGGGTGTATGTAAAAAATTGCTCCCTTTACCGGATACTGTTGCTAAAACAGCTATGGTAAAGAGAGCAACACCAATCAGTGACCTATTATTTCTAGACATGTTTTATATGTTTGTTTACACAAATATATAAAAATGTCGGGGAGGAGAATTTATTTTCTGCCGTAAACAGCTAAATCCCCCAACTCCTCTTCGATTCTCAACAATTGGTTGTACTTAGCCATTCTGTCTGAGCGGCTGAGTGAACCTGTCTTAATCTGTCCGGAGTTTGTTGCAACCGCAATATCTGCAATTGTAGCATCCTCAGTTTCACCCGAACGGTGAGAGGTTACTGAGGTATATTTGTTTCTATGAGCTAGTTCGATAGCATTCAAGGTCTCAGTAAGTGTACCGATTTGGTTAACCTTGATAAGGATTGAGTTAGCGCAACCTTGATCGATACCTTTTCTTAAGAACTCAACGTTTGTTACGAACAAGTCGTCACCAACAAGTTGAATTTTTGATCCAAGTTCGTCTGTAAGAAGTTTCCATCCTGTCCAATCTTCTTCTGCCATACCATCTTCAATTGAGTCGATAGGGTATTTGTCAACAAGTGATTTAAGGAATGCAACTTGTTCTGCAGCGTTTCTCTTTGCTCCGTTAGCACCTTCGAACTTAGAATAGTCGTAGATACCATCTTTGTAAAACTCAGAAGAAGCACAGTCAAGAGCGATAGTTACATCTTTCTTAGGCTCATATCCTGCAGCTTTGATAGCTTTAAGGATTGATTCAAGAGCATCTTCTGTTCCATTAAGTGTTGGAGCAAAACCTCCTTCATCACCTACAGCTGTACTAAGACCTCTGTCGTGGAAAATTTTCTTTAGGCTGTGGAAAACCTCAGCACCCATTCTTAGACCCTCTTTGAAGCTAGTTGCTCCAACAGGACGAATCATGAACTCTTGGAATGCGATAGGAGCATCAGAGTGTGATCCACCATTGATGATGTTCATCATTGGAACTGGAAGGGTTACTGCATTTGTTCCTCCGATATATCTGTAAAGAGGAATTTGAAGATAATCTGCTGCAGCTTTTGCTACTGCTAATGAAACGCCAAGGATAGCGTTTGCACCAAGTTTAGATTTTGTAGGGGTACCATCTAATTCTAAAAGCATTTTATCTATTTCTGCTTGATTAAGGGCGTTCATTCCCAAAAGTGCAGGCGCGATAATGTCGTTTACGTTTGCTACAGCTTTAAGTACGCCTTTGCCCAAGTAACGAGATTTGTCTCCGTCTCTTAATTCTAGTGCTTCGTGAGTACCTGTTGATGCTCCTGATGGAACTGCAGCTCTACCGAATGCTCCAGAATAAAGTCTTACTTCTACTTCGATCGTTGGGTTTCCGCGAGAATCAAGAATCTCACGTGCGTGAATGTTACTAATTTCCATAATTACTTTTCAAATGTTTATGATTAATCTCTTAATAAATAATCTATTGTGCTTACTACTCTTATGGTCTTAATGTGTGGTGTATTGGCATCTCTGTCGGAAATTGAGAACTGACCTTGATTAGCACTCTTTATCTTTCCAAGTTTGCTATCAGAATCTTTTGCGAACTTCTCTGCTGATGCTCTTGCGTTTTGCGTTGCCTCTTCGATCATCTTAGGCTTGACATCATTGAGCTTAGTGAAAGTATATTGAGGTACATATTCGTACTCACCTCCACTGATTGCAACACCTTTTTGAAGAAGGTCTGATTGTCCCGAAATGATTTGTCTTACAAGTTCTACTTTGTCGGAAGTGACTGTCAAAACACTTGTTATATTGTATCTGTATGTGCTTGGTTGGCTTTGATATCTCTCAGCATTCATGTCGATAATCTTTGGTGCTGAGATTGTGATTTCGGCTTCAGTAAGCCCTTTTGAGATCAAAAAATCCTTGATGATCTTGTTTTTCTGGTTTATTGTCTGGTAAAGGGAGTTGAGATCGTTTCCTATCTCTTTGAAAGCGATAGGCCAGACTACTTTGTCAGCGGGTACTTCTAATTCCGCAAGCCCCTTCACGCTTACAACTCTGTCGTAGGACTTGAAGGCTTTTACAGCACTAAAAAGAAAGATTCCCAAAACTATGAGGCCGATCATTACGAACAGACCGGAATTGATGATTTTGTTTGTGCCGTTTGTTCCCATAATTTCTATATTTGTGTGTCAAAAATACAACAAATTTCAAGCCATGAAAAACAAAAAAACAATTTTATCGCTATTTGTGATAAATTTCTTTTCCCTAGCTCTATTAAGTGCACAAAATGAGTCTGTTATAAAAATTACAAAAGGACAGACCGACACAGTATCCATTAAACAGCATGTGATTGTTGGATTAGCTCCTCTAAATTCAGAGATTAAAATAGATGGTAAAATTGTAAAGCAATATAAAACAGGCGCTTTTGGTGGTGAAGTTGTGTTGAATGATGGCGATAATTTAGTTAAAATTGAGGCTATAAGTGATGGTAAAAGTTATGAGAAGAGTCTTAAGATTTTTTACCGACCAGTAAGCCCTGCTCAAACTGCTCTTTTACCACTCGATTTTGTGGGAAAAGTTGTTGAGACAAAAGATGGAGCATATCTAAATTTTGGATCGGGAGACGATCGATTGGGCGGAACAAAAATTAACTTCCTGTCTCAAGGAATAAAGTTAGAGGTTATTGATTCTGTTTCGAATTTGTATAAAGTAAAGTTGTCGGATAATTTCAAAGTGTTTATTCCTAAAGAGTATACAAGTCCAATGACTCAGGGTACTCGTCCTGCCAAATCATTGACAGGATCCTGGAGCGTCACAACATACGAAAAGGGCGATAAAGTGAGAGTTTCATTAGACGAAAGAGTTCCATACATTGTTTATTACGATAAGGCTCTGAATATGTTAGTAGCTGAGATCCATGGAGCAAATTGCAACTCAAATTGGATTACCCAATATCCAGGATTAAAGAGCATCGAATATGTAGACATTCGTCAAACCTCAACAGAAGTTGTAAAGGTGATGATGAAATTGAAGAACAATTATATGTGGGGCTATGAGGTTGCTTATGCTGGAAATGCTTTGGAGATTTCGATTAAAAAAAGACCATCTTTGAATCTTAAAGATTTGACAATAGGTATTGATGCTGGACATGGAGGACCAAAATCATTTGGTGCAGTAGGAGTGTCGGGATTAAAAGAGAAAGATCAAAACCTTGCAATGGCTTATATGTTGAAAGAGGAGTTGGAGCGTTATGGTGCAAAAGTTGTTCTAAGCAGAAGTGATGACTCCGATATGAATATGACTGAGAGAAAGAGAATCTTTGCAGAGGCTAAGATAGATCTTTTAGTTTCGATTCACTGCAATGCTGGAGGCAATCCTCTTAAAACGGGAGGCACAAGCACATATTATAAACACATTGAATATAGAGATTTAGCCGAGACTATACTTGCTAGACTTTTAGAACTTGATGTTAAAAATTTTGGATTAGTTGGTAATTTCAACTTTAGTATGAATGCTCCAACTCAATACCCTTCGGTACTAGTAGAGACGCTCTTTATGAGCAATCTTGCCGAAGAGGAGTTACTATCCGACCCTGCCTTCCAGCGCAAAATGATGCAAAGCGTGGTCAAGGGCCTTCGTGATTATCTTAAAAAAGTGAAGAAAGCTGAAAAATAGATGGGATTTAAATTACAATCAGAATACAAACCTACAGGCGATCAACCCGCAGCAATTGAGCAGATTTGCGAACACATAAATGGAGGACTTCCTGCTGTAACTCTTTTGGGAGTAACAGGTTCGGGAAAGACCTTTACGATGGCAAATGTTATTCAGCGTCTGCAGCGTCCGGCATTAATTTTAAGCCACAACAAAACATTGGCGGCACAATTATACGCCGAATTCAAAGCATTCTTTCCAGAGAATGCAGTAGAATACTTTGTCTCCTACTATGACTATTATCAGCCTGAGGCATATCTCCCTGTTACCGATACCTATATCGAAAAAGATTTAAGTATCAACGAAGAGATTGAAAAACTTCGTCTTTCTGCCTCGTCTGCTCTCCTGTCGGGTCGAAAAGATGTGATTGTAATTTCAAGTGTATCTTGTCTTTATGGTATTGGAAATCCAGAGGATTTCCATGCCAACACCCTTTTCCTACGCAGAGGAGATACCTTATCGCGCAATAAACTCCTCTATTCGTTAGTCGATAGTCTCTACTCTCGCAGCGAAGCTGAATTCAAAAGGGGAGTCTTTCGAGTAAAGGGCGATACAGTAGACATCTATCCAGCCTATTCAGATACTGCAGTGAGGATTATCTTTTTTGGCGATGAGGTGGAGAGTATTGAGTTGTTCGATCCACTAACAGGTGCTCATATCGAGGATCTGCCAGAAATTAATATCTATCCTGCCAATATTTTTGTCACTACAAGGGAGCGTATGAAAAGTGCTATCGTTCAGATTCAGGACGATATGAAAAAGCAGTTCGACTACTTTAACGAGATAGGGAAACCGATGGAGGCGAAAAGGATCAAGCAGAGAGTTGAATTTGATCTGGAGATGATCAAGGAGATTGGATATTGCTCAGGAATCGAAAACTACTCTAGATATTTTGATGGTCGTTCGGCAGGAATGCGCCCATTCTGTCTGATAGACTACTTCTCTCCCGATTTCATAACCTTTATAGACGAAAGCCATGTAACTATTCCCCAGATCAGAGCAATGTATGGCGGTGACAGAGCAAGAAAGGTTAATCTGATTGACTTTGGATTTCGTCTGCCAGCTGCTGCAGATAATAGACCTCTGAAATTTGACGAATTTGAGGGAGTTGTTGGACAGACAGTTTATGTAAGTGCAACGCCTGCAGATTATGAGCTAAATAAATCGGAAGGCGTTATTGTAGAGCAAGTTGTAAGACCTACTGGTCTGTTGGACCCACCGATTGAGGTTCGTCCTACCAAAAATCAGATCGACGATTTATTAGAGGAGATTAGAATAAGAGTCAACAAAGATGAGAGAATACTTGTTACTACTCTCACAAAACGGATGGCTGAGGAGCTCGATAAGTATCTTACAGGGATTGGAATCAGATGCAGATATATTCACTCCGATGTGGATACTCTCGAAAGGATTGAGATTTTGGAAGACTTTCAAGCTGGTAGATTTGATGTCTTGATTGGAGTAAACCTATTGAGAGAGGGATTAGATTTACCTCAAGTCTCGTTGGTGGCAATCCTTGATGCCGACAAAGAGGGGTTTTTAAGATCGGAACGTGCACTAACTCAGACTGCTGGAAGGGCAGCGAGAAATGTTGATGGAAGAGTGATAATGTATGCCGATACAATTACTCAGTCGATGAAGAGAACAATTGATGAGACTGAGCGCAGACGTAATAAGCAGATGCAGTATAATCTCGAAAACAACATTATCCCGGTTCAGATCAGAAAGCAGGTGAGGAATGTTTTGGGTAAGCAAAAAGATTATGTAGAGCCTTTGGAGGAGACAAAATCTATTTTAGCAGATCCTGTTCTTGCCAAGTTAAATCCCGACCAAATTCGTAAAGCAGTTGAGGCTGCTAAGAAGGAGATGGAGAGAGCTGCTGCTGACCTCGACTTTATGAGGGCTGCAAAATTCCGTGATGAGATGAATGCACTCAAGAAACTATTGTAAATAACAATGATCTATAACCTGTTAAATAAAATATACTCAGACTTTCCCGAAAACGAAAGGGAGCTTCTGAAATCGGCTTTCGAATTTGCCCGTAAAGAGCTTTATGGCAAAGAGAGAGGCGATGGTTCCGAATTTATCAGCCACGCTATCTCTGTTGCAGAGATTGTTGCCGGAGAGCTGGGGCTTATGCCAGGAGCAGTGACTGCGGTCTTTCTTCACGAAGCAACACGTGGAAACAGCCAGATGCTTGAGCCTATTAAAAGAGAATTTGGAAACGAAATCATCTTGATGGCTGAGAGTTTAAACAGAATTTCGGAGATTAAACCTAAAGACACAGGTCTTCAGGCTGATAACTATAGAAAACTAATCGTCTCATACTCCCGTGACCCTCGCGTCACTCTCATTAAGTTGGCAGATAGGCTAGAGATTATGAGAAACTTGGATAACTTTTCGAAGACTCAGCAAGTAAAGAAGGCAACGGAGACCCTTTTACTTTACGCTCCATTGGCTCACCAACTTGGTTTGTACAATATGAAAAGTGAGATGGAGGACCTATCTTTCAGATACACCGATCCAGAGCATTATCGAATGATAACCAATAAATTAAAGGCTACTGAGAAGGATCGTGAAAATCTGATGCACCAATTTGTAAAGCCCTTAGATGAAAAACTAAAGAGTTCTGGGCTGAAGTATGAATTGAAGAGCAGAACAAAAACCGCCTATTCTATTTGGAAAAAGATGCAGGCGCAACAGATATCATTTGAATCAATTGCAGATGTTTTTGCAATGAGATTTATCATTGATTGCGAACTTGAGAAGGAGAAGGAGCTTTGCTGGCAGGTATATTCATTAGTGACCGAGAGATATGTGCCAGACACTAAAAGGTTGAGAGACTGGATAACAGTTCCAAAACCCAATGGTTATGAATCATTGCACACAACTGTAAGCAACGATGATGGTGCTGTAATAGAGGTTCAGATTAGAACTAGAAGAATGGATGAGATTGCAGAGAGCGGTCATGCTGCTCACTGGAGTTACAAAGGGGTAAAAAGAGAGCAAGGGTTGGACGCTTGGCTTGGAGGGGTTAAAAAATTGCTAGAATCTCCCGAAAAGAAAGGTGATTCTCATATTATGAACTTCTCTTTAGACGAGATCTTTGTCTTCACGCCCGATGGCGATTTGAGAAGATTGCAAGCTGGTGCATGTGTCCTCGATTTTGCCTTTGATATCCATACAAACCTTGGATTGAAGTGCGCAGGTGCAAAAATCAATGGTAAGCCAGCATCAATCCGCGACAGACTCAATACAGGTGATGTTGTTGAGATTATGAGCAATAAAAACCAGAAGCCGTCTCAGGACTGGTTGAATTTTGTTGTATCGTCTAAGGCTAGAGCTAAAATCAAACAAAAGATAAAGGAGGAGGAGAGCAAAAGAGCTGTAATCGGTAAAGAGCTCTTAGAGAGACGGATGAATAACTGGAAGATTGAGTTTAACGATGATATCTTATATGCTCTAATCAAACAATACAAATTCAAGACTGCCAGTGAATTTTATTCTGCATTGGCTATGTCCGAAGTAGATATTGTCGATGTCAGAAACTTTTTGAACTCAAAGAGCGCTCAAGACTCATCAGATTCTAAAGAGTCTGCAGTTATTACAACTGACAGGAGAGAGGTGCGCAGCTCTTCGTCGGATTCTGATTATCTGATTATTGACGAAAGACTCAATAATGTTGGATTCAAACTCTCTAAATGCTGTAACCCGATTCATGGTGACGATGTGATTGGATTTGTATCGGTGAAAGATGGAATAAAAATCCATAGAACATCGTGTCCAAATGCCTCAAGGCTAATAGAAAATTACCCATACAGAATTCACAAAGTCAAGTGGCGCGAAAATATTAGTGGTACCAATTTCATAACCGCGATCAGAGTTAGTGCTCACGAAGAGGGTGTGATTAATCAGAAAGTTTTAGAGGTAATAGGTCAGTTTAATGTATCTTTGCGCTTCTTCAGTCTCAATAAACTCAAAGATGTTTTTGAGGCAAGAATGCAGCTTGCTGTGCCTAATAATCAGTTGTTAGACAAGTTAATATTCAGTCTGAAGAAGATAAAAGGAATAAAATCTGTAAGTAGGGTTTCAAATGTCTGATTCTAATATTGTTATTAAAGGGGCGAGGATGAATAACCTCCGTAATGTCTCCCTTTCTATTCCACGCGACAAGCTGGTTGTTATCTCCGGAATCTCAGGTTCGGGAAAATCTAGTCTTGCCTTCGACACAATTTTTGCAGAGGGACAGCGACGTTTTGTAGAGAGTCTATCCTCTTTTGCCCGTCAGTTTTTAGGACGTATGTCTAAACCCGACGTAGATGAAATTTCTGGTATTCCGCCAGCGATTGCGATTGAACAAAAAGTTAACACCAGAAATCCCAGGTCAACAGTCGGTACAAGTACCGAAATTTATGACTATCTGCGACTTCTTTATGCCCGAATCGGCAGAACCTACTCTCCAGTAACGGAAAAAGAGGTTAAGCGCGAAAGTGTAAATGATGTAATGGAATATATCTTCTCCCTTACCGAGGGCGAAGCTGTCTACATTTTGGCACCCTTTGGCTGGGACGACGAATCGATGCGAACAGAAAGACTTTTGAATTTCAAAGCGCAAGGCTTCACAAGAGTCTATGCAGACGCAGAAGTTGTTAGAATTGAATCGCTATTATCCGATAAAACAGATAAATACAAAGATGTCTTGTTACTAGTCGACAGAATTTCCGTCGACAGAGGAGACGAGGGGGTGAGTAGAATTTCGGACTCTGTTCAGACTGCATTTTCGATTGATAGAGGAGATGGAAATACTGGAACTGTAATTATTGCTTTAGCGTCAAAACCACAAGAGAAAGTTGTGTTTTCGACCCATTTTGAGGCAGACGGTGTTAAATTTATGGAGCCCGACGAGCTTCTTTTTAGTTATAATAATCCACTGGGAGCATGCCCTGTATGTGCTGGTTATGGAAAAGTAATTGGCATTGATGAAAATTTAGTTGTCCCCGACAAATCGCTCTCAATATATCAGGAGGCAATAGCATGCTGGAAGGGAGATGCAATGAAAGAGTTTGCTTCGAAGCTGATTATGAATGCATCTAAATTTGATTTTCCAATCCATAAGCCATTTTACGAACTCACAGATGAGCAAAAGAGGTTACTTTGGCGAGGTAACCGATACTTTACAGGTCTGGATGATTTCTTTAAAATGATAGAGTCTAACAAATATAAGATCCAATACAGGTATTTACTTAGCAGATATTCCGGAAAGACCACCTGCAAAGAGTGTGGAGGGACACGTCTAAGAGTTGAGGCATCTTATGTAAAGGTTGGAGGAAAGACCATCAGCGAGCTTATGAATCTAAGTATGGAAAAACTTTTTGATTTTGTAAGCAACCTGGAGCTGACAGATTACGAAAAGACAGTCTCTTCCAGAATTTTAAAAGAGATCAAAGGACGCTTGCAATGTATTATAGATGTAGGTCTTACCTATCTAACCCTGGAGAGACCATCCAACACACTTAGCGGAGGAGAGAGCCAACGAATCAATCTGGTTAGCTCTATCGGCAGCAGTCTGGTTGGGTCATTATACATACTTGACGAGCCTAGTATTGGTTTGCATCCAAGAGATACAATGCGCCTGATTAAGGTTTTAAAGCAGCTTCGCGATTTAGGAAACAGTGTGTTGATTGTAGAACATGACGAGGAGATTATCAGGTCGTCAGATCAATTAATTGATATTGGCCCATATGCTGGAAAATATGGTGGAGAACTTGTCTATCAAGGGTCAGTTAATGCTTTGGAGTATTCAAAAGGGTGGGAACAAAGTTTGACACTTGCCTTTCTTGATGGAAAAGAGAAGATAGCACTACCCGACAAAAGGAGAGAGCCAGCTGGTTTTATTGAGATAAAAGGTGCTGCAGAACATAATCTAAAAAATATAGACGTTAAATTTCCTCTTAAGGTCTTTACAGCAGTCACAGGTGTAAGTGGATCTGGAAAATCGACATTGGTAAAGGATATTTTATATCCAGCGTTGAATAGGCATATAAATCAGTATGGTGATAAACCAGGACTGTTTCGAGAGTTGTCTGGTGATCTTTCAAAGATTACCGCTGTAGAGTACATTGATCAAAACCCAATTGGAAAATCTTCAAGATCTAATCCTGTAACATATCTGAAGGTATATGACGAAATTCGGAAATTATTCTCCGAACAACCATATGCAAAGGCGAATGGATATGGTCACTCTCACTTCTCTTTCAATATCGATGGTGGCCGATGTCCTGAGTGTCATGGCGAAGGTGTGATTTACATTGAGATGCAGTTTATGGCTGATGTTCAGATGGTATGTGAATCATGTGGCGGTAAAAGATTCAAACAAGATATTCTTGAAGTTAAGTACAAAGGGAAAAATATCAATGATATCTTGAACATGAGTGTCGGTGAGGCAATAGAATTCTTTGCGGCTCAAAAAGAGCCTATTGCAAAAAGAATTGCTGATAAGCTGCAGCCATTGGAGGCTGTTGGATTATCCTATGTTCAACTTGGTCAAAGTAGTAGTACATTGAGTGGAGGAGAGAGTCAGCGTGTGAAACTTGCATCATTCCTTGGTAAAGATGGCGGTAATGGTTCGGTTCTTTTCATCTTTGACGAACCTACAACTGGTCTCCATTTTTACGATATCAGAAAACTCTTAGATTCATTCAACGCATTAATCGCTAGAGGACATTCTATTATTGTGGTTGAGCATAATATGGATGTTGTCAAATGCGCAGATTGGATCATAGATGTGGGACCAGACGGTGGCGAAGGTGGTGGAGAGGTCGTGTTCGAGGGTCGTCCCGATGACCTTATTAAGCAAAAGAGTAATTTTACTGCTCAGGCTCTACTCAGAGATCATAAAATGGTATAGAAGACAGAAAATCAGTCTTGTTCGTTTTGCCATAACTGGGTAACTGATATAATCAGCATCATCAGTAGGTTTGTAGGTGTGTGCGTGGATTCCCGATGTAATCATCACAGCTGGAATCTTATTTCGTACAAAATTATTTTGATCGCTAGTCTTGTAGAAGATATCTGCAAAGGCTCTGCTTCCATAAAATGAGTAATCAATCTCTAGTCCCAATTTGTAGTATTTGTTGCTGAAATCTAAAATCTCTTTAGCAAAGCCTCCATTTTTCTCAGCACCCAAAACAAGCACATAACTTGTGTCTTTGTAAGGTGGTGCGAAGATAGAACCTATCATATCTATATTTATGTTAAACAAGATCTTCTCCTTCGGAATCGGAAGATTTTTTACAAAATATTCCGAACCTGCCATATTTGACTCCTTGCCATCGAAGGCAGCAAAGATTATATTCCTAGTTGGCCCCTCTTTAGCCTTTCGCATAGAAGAGACCATCTCTGCTAGATTAAGTAAAGCAGTTACTCCCGACGCATTATCATCCGCACCATTAAAAATTCGCTTATCGAGAACTCCCAAGTGATCGTAGTGAGCCGAAATCACAATATATTCGTCTGAATAGTATTTTGAAGGAACTACACCAATTATGTTTCTGCCAATCAATGAATCGCTCTTGAAACTTTTTATAAATGTCTGTCCATAAAATGGTTGAAGTCCATACTTTTCGAATTGACCTTTTATGAAAACACCAGCATCTCTGCCCCCTTGTGTTCCCATTGCTCTCCCCTGATTCTTATCGTCTGCCAAAAAAGTAAGGATTCCCTCTTGCTTTTGGCGATAAATCATCGTTAGATACTTATTGATATCAACGATTTGTGCTGATGTGAAAATTGGAGCTGTCGTCATCAAAATTAGCAGCAGTAGTGCGGGTCTCTTCATTTAGATTTTAGTATATTTGTCAAAAATAATCTATTTGCGACAAAATATGAAAACAAAAGGGGGGAAAATTAAAAGAATTCTCAAATACTTGTTCGTATATGTTCCTGCGCTCTTTTTTCTATTTTCTATTTTTTGGATAGTTGTCCTTAAGTGGGTGCCTGTTTATGTTACCCCGCTTATGGTTATCCGAAGTGTAGAATATATTGGAGATGATAATTTTGATACACGAAAGAGTTGGCGTTCTTTGGATAAAATTTCCAAAAACATGGTGATGGCTGTTATCGCTTCGGAAGATAATAAATTTATGGAGCATAACGGATTCGACTGGGAAGCAATAGACAAGGCAATAGATTATAACAAAAGAGGGCGTAAAATAAGAGGTGCAAGTACAATAAGTCAACAGACGGCAAAGAATGTGTTTCTTTTTCCAAGCCGTACATGGCTTAGAAAAGGGTTAGAGGCTTATTTTACTTTTGGCATAGAATTGGTTTGGGGGAAAGAGAGGATCATGGAGGTCTATTTGAATGTAGCCGAAATGGGACGTGGTATTTATGGAGCAGAGGCTGCTGCACGTGAATTGTTTGGGAAGTCTGCATCTGCCCTGTCGGAGAGAGAGGCTGCCTTAATTGCAGCTGCACTTCCAAATCCTATGAGAAGAAATGCTGGCAATCCTACGGGCTATCTTAGTTACAGAGCCTCGCGGATTCAAAATTTAATGTACAAAATTGAGATGCCAGAGTTTATAAAAAATCGAAAAGTAAAAAAGAAAAACTAGATATATGAAGAGAGTATTCCTGCTGATATTATTGATGACAGAGCTGAGTCTGTCTGCCACATTGTTTGCTCAGTACGACAAACAGCAGTTCTTTTTCAGAGGAAGGCAAATGCTTATCGAAGGTAAGTATGCTCAAGCAATCGAAAACTTTAATATTCTTACTCAACTTGATACTCTTTTATATGAGGCATACTTCCTCAAAGGGATCGCAAAATACAATCTAGGTGACTTTTTTGGAGCTCAGGCTGATTTCGACCGAACTCTAAGGGTCAATCCAATTTATACTCCAGCCTACCACTATAGAGCTATTACCCTTAGTCGAATTGGTAAATACGATATGGCTCTAAAAGATTTAGAAGAGGCAGTAGACCTTCGGCCAAGCTATACCGGCCTATATTTTAGCCGAGGAGTAACATACTTTTTGTCGCAACAGTTCGAAAAGGCAATTGTAGATTTTAATAAATTCATACGTCACGAACCAAAAGTGCCTGACGCATATCTAAATAGAGGTGCCTCATATCTATTTTTGGGAGACACTTTAAAGGCTCTTGACGACTATAATACAGCTATCAATTTAAATCGTTTTGAATCTGAGGGTTATATCAGACGAGCCAGAATTTTTATTCTGAAAAATGACAATGAAAAAGCGTTGAATGACCTTGATAAAGCAATCTCGCTAGATACTACAAATACCTTTGCCTTTTTTAATCGAGCTCTTATAAGATACAATAACAAAAACATACTTGGAGCATTAAGTGACCTCGAAAGGGTCTTGAAGGAGGAGCCGGGTAATGCATTGACTCTATATAACAGAGCTTTGATAAGATCTCAAATTGGAGACTATAACAATGCGTTGGAAGATTACGACAGAGTACTTTCAATCAACCCTAATAATGTGCTGGCATATTATAACAGGGCAGCACTCTTTATGCAACTGGGACGATATAGAGATGCAATGGACGACTACTCTCAAGCTATCAATTTATATCCTGACTTTGCAAATGCCTATCTCAATCGATCTTATGTAAAGAGTCAGATGGGGCAGTTTAACTCAGCGAAGACAGATTATCAAATTGCACAAAAGAAAATTGCTGAATATAAGAGCAAGATGGCAGATTCGACAAAAGCCCTGCAGTTTGCAGACACTACTAAGAAATATGATAGACTTCTTGCACTCGATGCCGATTTTGCTAAAAAGGACTTCAATAACGATTTGCTTCAGCACAAAGATGTTGATATTCGTTTAAAACCTCTGTTTAAGTTTCGTCTAGACGAAAAACGAAAAGAGAAACTAGCGATTGACCATCAATATGAGGACAAGAGTACAATTGAGTTTACAAACGCAGTAAAAGTACCTGTTGTTCTTACTACACAACCAGGATCGCTTCTTGCAAACTCTTCGCAATTGAAAGAGGAGGTTGAGAATAGGCTTAAGAATGAAAAGAACAGTTTGGACTATTTTGCAAAAGCTCTGCTTGAGTCTGGCAACAAACAGTTCAATTCCGCATTGGATAGCTACAATAAAGCAATTGAGGCTGAGCCAAGCCAGACATTCTACTATTTGAACAGAGGCGCATTGCAATCGGAGATGATTGATTTCATCTCTTCGATAGAGAGCAATGTTCAGGTGTTAACCCTTGACAATGCAGGTGCCACACGAGCTAAAGTTCAAGAGCAAGCAACCAGAACCTACGACTACTCTCCTGCAATCCACGATATGTTAAAGGCAGCTGGCCTTGCACCTAAGTTTCCATTCATTTACTACAACTTAGGAAATCTATATTGTCTCTCGAATGATCTTCCCGAAGCTATTAAGCAATACTCAAAAGCATTAGAGCTGTTCCCTAGTTTGGCTGAGGCTTATTATAATAGAGGCTTAGTTCTTATCTATTTGAAAGATAAGGACAAAGGCTGTTTAGATTTGAGCAAAGCAGGCGAACTCGGTGTTAATGAGGCCTATGGTGTTATAAAGAAATACTGCGTAGAAAATAAGGAGTAATCTATTTACGAAGTCTGCTAACAGAGCGAACCATTGCCTCGTCACGAGCAATAAATTTGACTGCAAGGAATACAAAAACAGCTGCAACCGCTGGAAAGAGCGCTGTTACTGAAAATGCTGTTCCTTTTGGAGCAATTACAAAATAGTATACAATCCATCCCTGATAACAAACAAGCAGTACTAAATTTACTACCGATAATCTTATCTGAATCATTCTCTTACGATACAAAAAGATTGAAAAGAATGAGAGCGCTGTGGTAATTATAGATAAGATTAAAAATGGGCGAATGTCTGTATACTTTACGATTTCCGAAGTGCTGTATGCCATTTTTGAGAAAAACAGCAATGACAATAAAATGGTGGCTGATAATAGAAACAATGTCTGAATTCTTTGTAGCATAAGGGTATATTTTTTTACAAAAGTATAAAAATAAAGCTTATTTTTGCTATTTAAATTTAACCAACATGAAACCTATAGCACCTTCTGAACTTATAATAAACAGCGACGGATCGGTATTTCACCTACACCTAAAACCAGAAGAACTGGCGGACGATGTAATTCTTGTGGGCGATCCTGGAAGAGTTGAGTTAGTAGCATCTTTCTTTGATTCTACAGAATTTCGTAGAGAATCAAGAGAGTTTGTAACAATCACTGGTCGATACAACAACAAAAGAATCACTGTATTATCTACCGGAATCGGCACAGATAACATCGATATAGTAGTTAATGAACTCGACGCACTTGCAAATATCGACTTTGCAACAAGATTGATTAAAGAGGAGAAAAAATCACTAAGACTTCTTCGTTTGGGTACATCTGGAGCTATTCAACCTGACATTCCTTTAGGATCATTTGTCTTCTCAAATATATCTATTGGTTTTGATGGTCTCTTGAACTGGTACCAAAGAAGAGATGAGGTATCGCTGCTCGATTATGAAAAATTATTTGTTGAGAGTACAGGTTGGTTAAATGAACTACCTGCGCCATATTTTGTAAGAGCTCATCAATCTTTAGTAGATCTATTTGCTGACTCTACGATTAAGGGTATGACTATGTCTGCATCTGGTTTTTATGGCCCTCAAGGAAGAGTTCTGCGCCTTCCTCTTGCAATGCCTGATATGGTATCACAATTCGAAAAGTTCTCATTCAACGGCGACCGCATTACAAACTTCGAAATGGAGAGCTCTGCTCTCGCAGGTTTGTCTGCTCTTTTAGGCCATAAAGCCGCTACAATTTGTTGTATTATCGCAAACAGACACTTACACGAAAGTCAACCTGACTATAAGCCTTATATTAAAAAGCTTATCGAGATGGCTCTGAATAAGCTTACAAAATAGAGAATGAAGACCGATGTTGAACTGAGCTCACTGATAGCATTGTATGACGATCCCGATCCGGTTGTCAGAGGTGCTGTCATAGGCAGAATGTTGCAAAGAGGAGAGGAGATTCTCGAACCTTTGATGAACTTGTTGTACCAAAGTGAGAACAGTCAAAAAAGAGAGTTCTACACCGAAATCGTCAACTTTCTCAAACAAGAGATTGCGATGGATGATTTCTCAAAGTATCTGACATCAACCGATCCAATTTTAACCGAAGGTCTTTTTCTTGCCAGCAGAGTTATCAATTACGAAATAGATAGAGCAGGATTTGAAGCTACAGTAGACGAGATATCGGAGGAGTTGCGGTTTGAGTTGTCTGACGATAAAACAGCTATTGAAAATATCGAAATCTTCAACTACATCTTCTTTCGCAGGCTTGGATTTAAACACTCCGATCCGATGATTGAAGATGAAAAGTACGCATTGATAAACTCTGTTCTTGTATTGAAAGAGGGAAATCCAATAGCAATATCTCTTTTATACTTTATGCTCTGTCGTAAAACTGGTCTCCCTGTATATCCATTGTGCTTCCCTGGAGGCTTTGTTCCTGTATATGTAGATAACTACGGAAAGATAATCTTCTATCTGAATATCTTTAAATCGGGGGCTATCTTCTTGGAAGATAATCTTAAAGCATTTTTTGGCGAAATAGGGATGATTTACGATCGTTCGAAACTGAATGTTCGCCAAGACAAAGCATTGATATCAATTTACTGTGAATTAATGTGTTATATGTATAAAACTCAATCTAATGACGAAAAACTGAAGCTTTCGGAAAGAATGTTAGATGTAATTGGAGAGGAGAGGTACTTATGAAAAACACCCCTGAAGAGAAACTCTGGCAGGGGTGTGAAGTTAAGTCTTAGGTTAAGTAATAACTAACATTAAACAAATATAATAAAAAAATTTTGATTGAATACAAATTTTTATATTTATAAATCACTTTGGTGTAAAAAAAATTCTGTCAACCGCCTTACAAGAATCAGCGGGAAGATAGCAGGTATCTCTATTTCTATAAGTATCATGGTAATGATACTTGCTATATTTATATCTGATGGGTTTAAGATGGAGATTAAAGAGAAGGCCGCTGGTTTCTCTGGAGAGCTGATTATCAATACTCCAGGCTTTGAAATGAATTCGAATCAATACCCAGTTGAGAGAGAGCCAAAGTATTTAGAGAGTATTAAAGATCATCAAAATGTTAAACATGTACAACCATTTGCTTATAGATCGGGGCTATTAAAAAATGGTGAAATAATTCAAGGAGTTGTATTGAAAGGGATCGACTCATCTTATGATTGGAGCTTTTTCAACTCAGTTCTTTCCGATGGACGAGTTATTGAATTCAAGGACTCTCTCTCTTCGAAAGAGATTTTAATGTCTACGAGGTTAGCAGCAATGCTTGGATACAAACCTGGCGACAAAGTTGAGATGTATTTTGTTGATAAAACAATTCGTGTAAAGCTATACAAGCTTGTTGGTCTTTTCGATGCTCAACTTGAAGATGTTGATAAAAGCTTAGTTATATGCGATCTAAAAGAGGTTCAGAGACTGAATTATTGGGACGAAAACCAGGTTTCGGGGATAGAAATTTTTCTAAATGATTATAAAAAGATTGATGAAACTGCTGTTCAGGTAGAGGATTTAATTTTTAAAGCAGACAATAATGAATCAACAGTCATCGTTACAAAAATAACCGATCTGTTCCCACATCTTTTTGATTGGTTAAAATTATTAGACTTTAATGTCTTAGTAGTGCTTGTGCTGATGTTAGCTGTTGCCGGATTTAATATGGTTTCTGGCTTGTTAATTATGTTGTTTGAAAAGATCTCAACAATTGGTCTATTCAAGTCGCTTGGAATGAGGAATTCAGATATTCATAAAATTTTCCTCTATAGAGCTGCATCGATTGTCGTTAAAGGGATTCTCTCAGGAACAGCTATAGCATTTATTCTCGCCTTTGTTCAATGGAAGTTTAAGTTGATCACCCTCGACCCAGCAAACTACTTTGTAAAGTTTGTACCTATTGATTTTAACTTTTACAAAGTAGCCATTTTGGATCTATCATCATTTATAGTAATTATGCTAATATTGTTGATTCCTTCTGTCTTTATCTCGAATGTCAGTCCAGAAAAAACACTTAGAGTGAAATAGGTAATTTTTCCATTTGCTCGTTTCTCTTTAGTATGTTGTCGGCCTTCTCTCTGAATGCACCACTTTTACCTCCAATCATAAACTTGTAGGTTAGTGAGAACAATATATGACGGCCAACAATTGAACTTCTGCGTTCCTCAATATAAAAATCAGACACTTTCCTATAGATGCTCTTGTTTTGATTCAGTATGTCGTTAGCATTTATAGTGAATAAGAGCTTATTGCGGATAATATTTCTAGAAATTTTAGCATTCCATAGAGCAATATTTGTATTTCCTCCAACATAACCTGTAAAAAAGTTATAGGAGATATCGGAATTGAAATCTACATCTAGAGGAAGTACTGTCCTAAAATAGAGATCGGCAGAGTTTTTCCAGGTTGTATTGAAGATGCCTCTATTAAAGGAACTCTCTCTACAATCATTATTGAAAGATACACCTGCTTGAACATATGTGTTTACACTTCGATATCCTAAACCAAAGGAGAGGTAGTTGTTAGCTATTTTGGTCTCTCCTTTTTGATTATTCACATAAGTTTTCATAGTGCTAAGCTCCGATGTAATACTTCCTTTAATTGTCATTGATTCATTGAATATAGGGTAGTCGAAAACCATATTTGCTTTTGCTGAATAATCACCAGATTCATTCACAGGCATAATATATTGAACCCCTTTATCATCAAACCAAGACTTAGAGATAATATTATTGGATATCATATTTAAACTTCCAGAAATAAGTAAACCAGATGCATTTCCTTTAGAATTAACTATATTTAATTTTACTGATAAATCATTGATATAGCTTGGTTTTAAATCTGGATTTCCTAGAGCGAACACCAGTGGATTGCGATTATCTGGCATTGGAATTAAATAGTTGAGATTTGGTGATACATTATATCCTTTATAGGTGACAAATAGTAATGTAGAGGCTACAAATTTTGTCCTAAGGAAAAAATTTGGATTAATACTGAAAAATGATCTATTTATATTACTGTTTTTAAGCGAAGCACCAATATACTCCCCAGATATGTTAAATCCACCTTTAAGGATAAAACCTGATTTTGACATATTATTTTCAATAAAAAGACCAATATTTGACACATAGTTTGTGCTGTTTAGGTCGGCACTCATCTCTTGATCTATTATAGAATAATTACCATTAATATCCTTGTCGTATGTTTTCTTTTGTAATTTGCTTAAATTAAGATTGTTTTTGAATTCAGTTACCAGTTTATATTTCTTAAAAATCGGTTCATTATAAGAGAAATCGGCAGAGAATGAATAGTTATTCCAATTCGATGTGTTTTTTTGGTCAGTAATGTAAGAGTTGTTCTCTTTGTGGATAGTCTTCTTGGAGTAATTAAATCCGTCTGATTCTCGGTCGTTAATCTTTAGAGAGGTTTTAATACCAAAGCTCCGATTGGTTTTCTTTAATTTTCGGATATAATCATAACTTAAGTCAACGCTCTCTGTCAAATTTTTATCGCTACTCCTTTGCTCTCCATCTATAATTGGAATGCCTGTTTTACCTCCAATGGTTCGATATTGATTTTCATTATCACTCATAAGGTTGGAATATAAGGCAGCTGCCTTAAATATTGACATAGATTTTACAGATGTTTTAGTGACTTTTGCATCAACGTTATGGCTATTTCGAACTTGATTGTTCTTTGTGTTTTGATCAATTATAAATGAGGTATCTTTCAGAGTGTTTAGCTTGTTAATATTCGTTTCGTTAGTAATATTATTCCCTGAGAATTTATAAGAGATATCACTTAAAATATTTCCCTTTTTGTTTCGTAAATTTAGATTGGAACCTAAACTGTAATTTGTGTTTTTTTGAGGAAATGTGGTTGAAAAGGATCTGAATTCATCGTTAACATTTGATCCGTTTCCGATAATTGCGATTTGTTTAAACTTGTCGAAATTGGCGACAAATGCTTTTGATTTGAATCTCTCCTCACTCCCTGCACCAGCAGTAACATTTCCAACCCATCCCTTCATCATATCGTCCCTAATCTTAACATCAACAGTTTGTTTTGGATTGTCATCATGACTTCCTAGAAACGCACTTTTTTCAGATTTTTTTTCGAACAACTTAATCTGTTGCATTATTTTAGCTGGTAGGTTCTTACTTACAAATACAGGATCATTTACAAAGAAAACTCTTCCATTTACAGTAATCTGATCGATTGGCTTTCCATTAACTGTTATTTTTCCATCTCTATTGACGCTCCACCCAGGTAATTTTTTGAAAAAATCCTCTAGCATATCGTTATCCGAAACCTTAAATGATGCCACATTATAGATAAGTGTATCTCCAACTCTTTTAATTGGAGTTGTCTTATCGGTTAATATTGCAGCATTTAGCTCTCGTGGATTTTCTCTCATTACTATTTTTTCGGGGAATGTAGAATAGAGACTAACATTACCTCCATCAACCTTGGCCTCAACTTCTAGATTTGAGATTTTTTTTGAATAATACCCAAGATATTCAAGAATTATACTATACTTGCCCGAAGGGATATTCATAAATTTTACTAGTCCCGAACTATCTGAGATGGAATATGTGTATACCGTTTTCTCATCCTTTACTTTAAAAAGCGAAGCGGTTACAAACTCTAACCCTTTGCCTGATAGTGAATCTTTTACTTTAAAAGAGATATCGATTGACTTTTGGGTGTAAATTCTATTTTGCCCAACAGCGGAGCAAAAAAATAATAACGCTAAAATTGAAAGCAGACTCTTTTGTCTCATACACTATTTTTTTGAGGGAGATTTGTTATTAATGACTTTTATTTTTAAATAGTTGTTATTTATAGATAATTAGATAGTAAATTTATCTTGGTTTTAAAGATTTTTTCATTCTCGATGAATTTTTTCTTTCAGCCTCATCAATCAGTGTTCTTCTAAGCAAATTATATCTTTTTTCACCTAAAATATTGTAAATTGAAGTTTGTATTTCATTATATATATTCTCTATTTTATCTAATAGTACAGGATCTGCTTTGCCGATTGGATAACCATTAGGTCCGTATGGTATAGATTTATTTGCTTGATCGTTTAAAGAAATAAACTCCTTTTTTCGCGAATTTATTATTTGAATTATTTCATTAATCTCCTTTTCGGACAATTTGACTTGAGACCTATTAGAATTAACAAGAGTTCTTAGTCCATCGTCACCTATTGTAAAGAGACCATATAGCTTACCAGGGTTTTCTTGTTGGGCAAACAAGTTTAAAGGGATTAGTAAGTATAAGAATAAAAATAAAAAAAGATTTTTCATTATATCTATAATTTTTAATAATAATCAAGTCGTATAGCATCTTTTGGACAAACAACAATTGCTTCAATAAATTCGTGTAGGTCAGTCTCATTTTATTGAGGTAGATTTTTGTTTAAGTTTACTTTTATCATAATATACGACTGGAAAGAAGTAGTCAATAAGTAAATTCCCTAATCTTGGGTCATCTAAAATCTCTCTGCGTTGAAATCGATAATAACGATCATTTCTCATACCTTCTTTGACGAGCTCTGGACTACAGTTTCTTTTATTTTCTTGGTTTTTTACTTTAATAATCATTTCTTGAATTTCAGCATCTGATCTTCCATTTACAGTCAACATTTCTACTATATTTACTGAATCTTCTTCGGTAAAGGGGTAATCATACATCTCCCCATTTGGGAGTTTGCTCTTCTCCATTCTTTGTTGAAGATCAAAGTATTTATATGTCTCTTCTATTAAATTTCGTTCGAGTTTAATGCGAATATCATCTTTGAGACGATATTTTTTAGCGAATACAGCAAGCTTTGTTTTAATTTCAGTGGAGTCCTTTCCCCATTTTTGTGCATTAACAAGCAGAGGCGAAAATATGATCAATAGAATTATTAGTAATTGTCTCATTTTTTTGAGGGAGATTTTTGTTTAAGTTTACTTTTATCATAATAGACAGCTGTTGAGAAGTGTTCAATAAGTAAACTTTCTAATTTTGGGTCATCTAAAATCTCTCTGCGTTGAAATCGATAATAACGATCGTTTCTCATACCTTCTTTAATTAGTGATGGTTGACAGTTTTTTTTACGAACAATCTTCTTCTCTTTTTCTATACGCTCGAATATTTCTTGTTCAGAGACACCTATAGCAATAAATGATGTAAAAAGCAGGGAGTCTTCTTCGGTAAAAGGGTAATCATACATCTCCCCATTTGGGAGTTTGCTTTTCTCCATTCTTTGTTGAAGATCAATATTTTTGTATGTCTCTTCGATTAAACTTCGTTCGAGTTTAATGCGAATATCATCTTTGAGACGATATTTTTTAGCGAATAGAGCAAGCTTAGTTTTAATTTCAGTGGAGTCCTTTCCCCAACTTTTTGCAGATGCAAAAAGGGAAATGAGTATTGTAAATAGAAGAATTACAATATTTTTCATAGCTCGAAAGTTGTAAGTTGTTGTAATTCAACTTCAAAAATCGTGCCTATCTTATTTTCAGGATATTAGCCTCTATTTTTTAACTAAACCTTTATACTCTTCGTATCGGTCTAGAACTTGTTCGACAAAACGAATTGTCTCAACACCTTTGAATGAACCGAATTTCAGAAGTTCGACAATCTCATTTTTACGCATTAGTGGAATCACGGTTTTGACTTCATTCCAATTATTATGATCAACTCCTTTATATTGAGCAAAAGTGCGGCAATCTTCGATTCTGCCCTCACCTGCATTGTAGGATGCCAATACAAATTTAACTCTATTCATAGAGTCTATTCCATCCTTGGAATACATCTTCTGAAGTCTCTTTAATAGCATACTGCCTGCCATAATATTCTGTTCGGGATCGTACACATTATCGACCTTAAACTGTTTTGCAGTAGAACTTTTGATTTGCATTAGTCCATGAGCTCCTCTTGAGGACTTAGCATCAATAGAGAACTTCGATTCTTGATAGATCAGAGCAGCTAAAAGTCTCCAATCCCAATCAATCTTGTCTGCATATTTTTTAATGATATGGTCGTATGGTGAAAGGAGTGATGCTTGACGCCCATAAGATGTAGTGATAGTTCGATACTTTTTGTAATAATTGTTTATAAGGTGCCCATAGTCCTTAGTTTGGACAAAATGGCCCATCCAATAGTTTAAACTTTGCATCAGTCGATAGTTACTTTTTTTAACTACCCATACATCTTCATTGTTGTTTAGGGATATACTTGAGATAACCTCTCCTTGATACTCTTCTGGAATAACCTCTTTTTTAGAGTCGATAACAATCACATCGATACTATCAGCCATAAGGGCCCTCCAGATAGTTGTATCGCCGCTTCCTGGGCGGACATTTGTATAACATCTCTCTTGTTTAGAGAATTTTTTTAGAAGATCGAAGTGAAAACCAACTGTGTGACCTCTTTTGAGATACATACCTCCTTCGATATTTACTACACATTCAAGAGTGTCGCCTTCTAAATAGAATACGTGTTTTTCGTAATTCTGCATCTCTCGTTCTGCTGCTAAAAAAAAGAGCAGAGTGATGACGGCCAGAATTAGCGCGTATTTATAAATTGGTCGCATATCATTTTACGTAGAAAGGCCAATGTATGCCAAATTTAATGGCAGTTTGTGGCCTTATGTAATGGTTTGCCGAGAAATAATCGGATTCCGGCCAACCTTGAACACCATTAATGTACTTGACAAAAATGCTTGCTCTTTTCCACTGTAAATTTGCGAATATGTCTATGTAGGGGTTGTTTCCGATTTTTCTCTCTTTCTGAGTTTGAAAAGCACCCAATGCCGGGTTGTACGAGGGTGCGTAGTACGCTGTATTATATGTTACATCTGCTCCTATCTGCGATCTGAGAACATTTTTAACAATGTTGAACTCAATAAAGTATCTGAGGTTTGCACTGACAGTAGGCAGGGGGATGACGTCTTGGTTAGACGAAGCTTGGAATAGTACTCTGTTGTTGAGGTGAAGTATACCCAACTTAAAGTTTTTTGATGCATAAGCGGAGATTACACTTATTGCCTCTCCGTTTTGACGAACTGTTCCTGTATTATCGTAATAGATTTTATCTGTTATTAATGAATATCCGAAGAATAGATTGAATTTATAGTAAGGAATGTCTAATAATGCCTCAAGTTTTGATTCTGAGGTTTTTGAAAAGGAGTTATTCCAAACATTATGATTACCATAGTAATAATTATCGAACCAATCAGGACTCTTCATGCTTATGTTTACTCTTCCAGTGAGGTGGATACCCTCTTTGATTGGATATAACGAGAATCTCATCTTTCCATCAATAAAAAAGTCATTGGCAAAGTATCCAGAGATATCGTATCTGCCAATTGCTTCCCATTTAAGGTATTTCTTATATTCACCTGATGCTCCAGCATAAAAGTACAAGTTGTTATAAATAGTACTTTCAACTGGTTTAGTAAAGAATTCTGGACGGAAACCATAAACATTCAATATTTGGTAACCTAGTCCTCCATCTAATTTAGAGACAATCGCCTCTTTTGCCCATGGCTGAATTCTGATGAATAACTTATTTTCAAATGAAGATACCCTTGTCGAGTCATTTGATTCTGTAGGGTTTATGTAAAATTTATTGTTGTAAAAATCCCTTGCAGTTTTATCGGACAAGGCGATATTGTCGGTATATATCCTTTTATATGTAGAGTATTCGAATGAGTGTCCAAAATATGTGATTGTTCCTTCGCCCTCTGCAATACTGTCTCTTGTAAATCGAATAGGAAGTCCGTAAGTATGTGTCAGGAAGATAGTATTTCTCTTTATAGTGTTCTTCGCAGCATCAAGCATAACAGATAGAGTACGGGCATCTAGTGTAGTGTCAAGGATATCTTTATCGTTGACCAAGCCTCCGTTTTCATTTCTTTTGATACCGTTGTAGAGGTATCCTGCATGCATAACATACCTGTTACCGATATAGTTGATATTGAACGAAAATGTTCTGTTATCTGTAGCTTCGTTACGCAATAATCCTTTACCTCCGAAGCGTTTGTAAAGCATTTGAAAATTTAAGGATGGAGAAAGATTTTGTGTATGTAAAAATTTGACGTTGCTCTCCTCTTTTTCGCGGTTTGCGAATAGTGTTCCAGAGTATGCTAGCTCGGTATATGGAGTTTTTACATTATAAAAAGGGAGTGTCTCCGGTGTATAACTCCATGATAAATAGGGAGAAATTGCTTTGAAATTCCGAAACTCTTCATTGTTGAAATAGTTATGCATCTGCGTTGCAGAGCCAGAAATACCTAGATATGTAGCGCCAACATCTTTTTTCATGAAGGGATAGTCATGAAAATTGTCGTTGTAAGTTGTGTCTGGTGGAAGCATTGTGATAGAATTTAAATATCTATCATGTTTCCATAATATCATCCTTTTGTATTTAAGAGAATCGGGAATGAGATATGTCTCAAGAATAAGTGGCTTAAGGTTTCTTATACTGTCTTTCGCGTTACGAATACTATCTTTTATCTGTTTGGGTGTTTTTTTGATGATCACCTGTTTGATAGAATCAGCAGTCTCTTGCTCGTTTTCGCTATTATTGTTTTGTGCGTATGTATAAGTAAAAGAAAGCATTACGACAGCAATTGCCGTAATGCTTCTTAGAAGTTTAGATATGTTTTGTCTCTCTCTTTGCATAATTAAAGTGCAAACATACAAAAATCGGGCTAAATTCCTGCAACCCTCTCTTTATATGTTGCCAGACAAGCATCAAGTCTTTCGTGAGCTGTTGTGTCACCAGGCACATTATGAGATGGATGGATATATAATTTAACTCCTCTTTCGGCCAAAATCTCTGCAACTGTTGTAACTGTCATCCAAACTAACGTAATAAACGCCATTGTTGAAACTGGTCCAATTTTGTCGAAATGATTTTTTAAAGGAACACTTGCGTCTACAAGTGGAGCACATGAGTCAACTACAAGGTCAGCTAATTCGAATAGTGTTTTGCCGCATGAATGTCTGGTCTTTTTACCAACTGACTCGGCAGCAGATCCAAATACAACTACCTTCATCCCAAGCTCTTTGGCTTTGAGTGCAACATCTATGTTCACATTATTAATACCTGTGTGAGAAAAGATCCACATGGTATCTCTTTTGTCGAAGGTGTAGGACTTCATGATTGCGTCTCCATAGCCTTCTGCTCTTTCGAGGAACAAAAATTGATGGACACCCATCTCGCCTGTGATTCTTGTAAAGAAAGTAAGAGGCAGTTCGCACAAAGGATGGAATCCTACAAATCCGCCGATTCTTGGATACATCTCCTCAATTGGAATAGTTGCATGGCCACATCCAAAAGTATGCACCCATCTTCCAGCCTGGATACTGTCGGCCATAAGTTCGGCAGCCTTCTTGATGTTTTCGAGTTGAGATTCTTCGATTTTGGACATTACCGCCCTGGCATTGGTTAGCCATTCAATTGCTAGCATAACATTAATTTTTATAGAGATTGTTTACGGTTTTTGTTTGTCAGAATAGCATTAGCAGAGAATAGAATTGTAATTGCGACGATACATATCATCACGATATAAGGAAAAATATGGAGACCAGTGGCTCCGACAGCAAGATTGATTAAGGTATTCCCAAAGAGAGCAATCGTTAGTGCAAAACTGAAAGCAGTTCCCGACATCTCTTTATACTTCTCCCCGATAATTCCAAGGATAACAGGGAAGGATGATGAATAGCCCAATCCCATCAAAAATGCACCTGCCAAAGATAGAGTTGCATCGGAGAAATATGTAATCATATAGGTACCTATCATAGCTATGATCATGCTGAATAATAGTACTTTATTCGCAGATTGGTGTTTTAAAATATAACTTAGAAATACCCTTCCAACACCAATGCCAATTACACTTATGCTCAACGCCATCATCGCATTCTCTTTATCAATTGAGTGAACATTCTCCATAAATGAAGGGATCCAACTACTTGTAATTCCCTCCATTCCACTTTGGAAGAAGAGGGTGAAGCTCATCAGAAGCAGAGTTGGTTCTGTGAACATTTTAAGAATTTTTTGTCTAGGAATTCCAGCTTTTGCTTTGGCAGCAGGAAAAGTGACAAATGCATAAAAGATTACAGAGAGAGCCATAATTGCTCCAGCTCCCGATACTATGTAGTTGTAGGTTATCGATTTCGATAGGTAAGCAAAGACTGTAGGGATGCTGATGGCTCCTAAACAGTAAAATATGCCCAAGATACTCAAATTGGAGGAGCGGTTATGATCGTTGGATGCATCAGATGTCAGCGCGTTGGAGAGACCGTTTAGAAGGCCTCCGCCGAATCCCAATATAAATATCGATAATCGGATTAATTGTAGATTTCCGAAATAGGCTAACATCTCTAATCCAGCTACAACTATTAGTGTGGAGATGATTATAAGTGCTTTATAACCGAATCGGTCTATTATTGGCCCGAATAATAGTGCGCCAAGCATGATTCCAAGAGGGAGCAGCCCTGTGAGAGTCGATGCGGCAGCAGTGTCGAGTGAAAATTTTGCTGAAAGAGACGGCAGCACAGCGCCCATCACCACGAAGGCCATCCCAAAGAATGCCATTCCTGCAAAGCTAGCTGCCAAGATGTAACTATTAGATTTTAGGTTCATTATAATTAATTGAGTTTGAGTTTCGATTTATTGTATGAGTTTCTGACAGCAACAGCACCTGCACCGTAAAGACCGGCATCGTCTGGTAGCTCTGTCGCTTTGAAAATTGTCTTTTTAATACTTATTGGTTGAGCCCATTTTAGGGCTTCAGAGTAAATTCGATCAATAAATTTTGAAGCAGGCCCAAAGACTCCTCCTCCAAAAATTACAATTTCGGGATTAAGCAGACTTACTAAATTAGCTGCAGCCATTCCCCAGAGTTCTATTGCTTTATCAATAACCTTAGTGCAGATAATATCTCCCGATTCATAACCAGAAAATATGGCTCTTGAGCAGATATCATCTAAAGAGAATTTAGATAAGAATCCATCGTACGACTTATTGGATAATAGTTCTCTTTTAGCTTGAAATGCGAGACCTTCGCCAGATGCCTGACTTTCGAAGCATCCAGTTGAAATGTACGATTGGTCAAAAGGGTGGGAGAGTGCCATCCATCCAGCAGCACCAACGATATCATCTGCCCCATGCAGAACTCTTCCATCAATTAAAATACCAACGCCTATCCCTGTTCCAACAGCCATAAAAACAGCATTGTTGCTCCCCTTAGCAGCACCATGAGCCGCTTCGCCAAGAATATAGCAAGTACGGTCACTCTCAATAGTAACTTCCGCCTCTGGGATTCTCTCTTTGATATACTTTTGCAAGGGAAATCTCTCCCAACCTGGAATATTTGGAGCCCAAACATCACCAGATTTTGAATAGGCAATTCCAGGAACTGAAATTCCAATAGATACCCTCTCAGGTTCTGACGTAGATTTTCTATTCAATAGTGTGATTATTGTGTTGAAAATGAGATCGGCAACCTCTTCAGCCTCTCTGCCGTCTAGTAGAAATCTCTCCTGTCTTTGGATGACAATGTTTTTTGAAAACGACGCCGCAGCCACTTTTGTGCCACCGAGGTCAACGCCGATGTATTTCATAATCAGATGATCATGGCTCCGTTCAGCTCCATCTCCTTCAACGCCTTTAGATGTCCTTCAAAATTCACATAAGCCAGGTTCTCCCTGTTGATGTACACATCGTATCCTGCTTTAAGCAGCTCCATACAGCTCTCTTTTACACAATACTCGGTTGCAATTCCACTAATAACAACCTTTTTAGTAGCATAGCTGAGAATTCTCTCTCCTCTAAGATTATGAGAATCAAAACCAGAATATTGTTCCAATAGTGGATCTCTGCCCTTTAGAAATACATTATCGTTATGTGGCTTTATTCTCTCCAATGAGAGTTCGCTGAAGAATTTAGAATGAATTTCGGCACCTCTAGTGCCTTGTACACAATGGATTGGCCAAATACCTCCATGCTCTTTGAATGAGCAGTGATTTAAGGGGTGGTTGTCACAAATGTAAAGGACCCTTTGATAGGGATTTTCATTTATGTATTTTACAGTATTAGAGACGGCATCGATTGAATTCTGACATGCCAGGGAGCCGTCAATAAAGTCGTACAACATGTCTACGACCAGGTGTGTTACATTACTCGCATTTAGGTTCATCGAATGATTTGATCTCTTTAATTAGTGAATTAATCATATTGTTTTTCAGATCATAAAGATCGTCTGAAATGTCAACTTTATAGTAGTGAGGATTTATAATCCTCTTTTCTGTTGGATTGAGACTTGCCAAATTTTGCTCATAAAAGCCCCTTGATCTCTTTATATCGTATGGTCTCTCAATCAATTTCCCATCAATAATCTGAGGCTGTTGAAGCGCTCTGTAGATATATGATCCTGCTTTGAATGTGGTTGTCTTTGTGTTATCGAACTCGTCTCTGATGGTAAAATCTTCGTGATTTTCTATCTTCTTAGCGAATGAATCACCCCTTAGGCATGTAACATCAGCTTTAAAACTGTTGTTTTGAATGATTCTGTATGTAATTTGAAAACCAGGATTAATCAACTTGCTTTTGTCTTCTGATCTTTTGAGCACAGGGTTACCATCAAATTCTACCATTTTGTAAACATTTCCAAAGCATGGATTATGTTTGCTTGTTGCAATCGCATCACCCACTCCGTAAGCATCAATTGCCGCATTTTGTCTCTCGAGATCAGAAATTATATATTCGTCCAACGAGTTTGTTGCAAAAATTTTGCATGAAGTGAGACCTGCTTTGTCGAGCTCTTCTCTGCATTTTGATGATAAATACGCAAGGTCGCCACTATCAAGCCTGATGCCAAAAGGGGCAGGGTAGTTGTTATCAACTCCACAATCTCTAAAAGACTTTATTGCATTTTTGATTCCGCATTTAAGTGTATCGTAAGTGTCGACTAATAAGATTAATGGTTCGCCAAAATGGCTTTGGATATATGTGTCAAATGCCTTTTTCTCACCTGCAACCGTACAACCAAAAGCAGTGATAAAACTATGAGCCATAGTGCCGGATGGTTGAATTCCGAAAATATCACTTGTAAGAATATTTGAGCTATTAAGACATCCTCCGATATATGCTGCTTTGCCACCATAAACAGCTGCCCATGGCCCATGAGCTCTGCGCGAACCAAATTCGCTGACAGGCTTTGAAGTTGCTCGGGTAACTCTTGACGCTTTAGTAGCAATTGCCATCTGATGGTTCATTATGCAGAGCAGAGGTGTCTCCAGTACTTGCGCTTGAGCCAAAGGTGCCTCTACAATGATTACCGGCTCCGATGGAAATGCAATCTCACCCTCCTCCATTGCATAGACATTTCCAGTAAATTTCATAGAAGCTGCAAATTTTCGAAAATCAGCATACATCTCGCCAGGGAGAAATTTTTCGAAGAAAGATTCAGGCATATTCCCTAGTCCCAGTATCATCTCAATCGCCTCTCTTGTTCCAGAGACCACAGCCCAGTTATTTTTATCTGGAGCAGATCTGTAGAAAAGATTGAAAACAGACAACTTTTCGTGCATGTCATTATCGAAAAATGTCTTGCACATTGTGTACTGGTATTTGTCGGAACAGTATGAGATATTCATTGCTCTGATTTTTTACGGATAACAAAGGTATATAAAATTCAAACTAGTTTGGTTTATTAAATTCTAAGTCGTCGATAAAAGTTAGTAATTCATCGAATATAACGGAGACAGACAATCAACGATAGTAATAAAAAATATTAATTTATTATATTTGTTGAGATAGAAAACTTATCTGAATATGATTAACTTAAATAAATTACTACGATTTGAATATAGGTTGTTTAACCATATCATTTTCTGGGTAGTAATATTTAACTTCTTAACATTCTTTCCCTTCATATACACTCCTTACGATCGCTGGACTATTGTAATCAGTAATTTGATGTCATTCCCATTTATGATGGCTGCCGTCTATTTTACAATGTATTATGTGATTCCTTACTTTTTCAAAACCAGCAGAATCTTAGTTTTTATCTTCTTGATTATACTTGTGTTGGGATTCATTTTTGGAATAAATCTGATTGTAGATTACCTCACTTGGCAAGGATTCAGGTTTACATTCGATAAAGTTTCGATGTCGTTGTGGAGTACTACTGTCTTATTTACATTTGTACTTGCTACGGCGCTAACTATCAAAATGTTGAAGAGTTATCATCAACTTCAATTAGAGAAGATAAATGTTGAAAAACTAAACCTTCAGAATGAGTTGACACTTCTCAAGAGTCAGATTACTCCTCACTTTATTTTTAATACGTTAAATAACATCGACGAGCTAATGTATCAAGAGAGGGAAAAAGCGTCGAAGAGTATATATCAGCTTTCAAATATATTGAGAACGATGCTAGGGGAGATGTCAAATGACAGAGTCTCTCTTGAGACGGAGATGAATTTCCTGAAAAACTATGTAGAACTTGCACAATTAAGCTATCCCAGTCCCGATTTTATCTCTTATGCCTTCCGTGGAAAGTACAATGATAAAGTAATTGCTCCAATGATGATTCTCCCTCTATTAGAAAATGCGATTAAATTTGCTGATAGAAATGGGGAATATCCAATTATTAAAGGGGATATACTAGTAGAAAAAAACTATATAAACTTAGTTTTAGAGAATAAGACTAAAGTTAAAGCAGGTGAATCGGAATCTACTGGAATCGGATTGAAGAATCTTAAAAAACGTTTGGAACATATTTATCCTCACAAACATAGCTTATGTTTCGATAATAGAAACGGAGTCTTTAAAGTTGAACTATATATTGAATTATGAAAATAAACTGTATCGCCGTTGACGATGAAAATCTGGCTCTTAGCAAAATTACCAGATTTGCAGAAAAGGTTGAGTATTTAAACCTTATCAAGTGTTTTGACAATGCTATCGATGCACTTTTGTTTATTAAACAAAATTCTGTTGATTTAATTTTTTTAGATATTAAGATGGCTGATTTTACAGGTATTCAATTAGTTGAGTCTCTTAAAAATCCTCCATTGATTATATTTACAACAGCATACGATCAGTATGCAATTAAAGGGTTTGAGTTGAATGTTACCGACTACTTGTTAAAACCGATTGAGTTTGACAGATTCCTTAAGGCGTGCGAGAAGGCTTATGCTCAAATGCAGACTCAATTAAAGTTAAAAGAGAGAGCCGAAGATAATTCATCAACATCTTCGTTAACTACATCTGAGCCCAAATCTGCTAAAAAAGAGAACGAATCTATCTTTATCAAATCTGGTGGGACTTTCGTGAAGATCTTTATCAACGATATTTTATACATTGAGGGTATGAAAGACTACTTGTCAATTTATACAACAAATGATAGAGTTCTTTGTCTTCAAAATTTCTCATCGATGTTACAAATGTTGCCAGAAGATAAATTTATCAGACTCCATAAATCGTTTATAGTTTCAATTGATAAGATAACTAAGATTCATAACAATGAAGTTGAGATAAATAAAAAGGTAATCCCTGTTGGAATTACCTATAGAAAACACTTCGAAGAGGTTATGAAAAAACTGATCTAAGATTAATCTATCTAAAAGTTAAATATGAGCAGCCAATATATAGACAACTGCTCCAGCTATATAGCCTGCTGCTGCCAGTAGGCTTATATTTTTCAGATACCATGAGAAGCTCATCTTCTCAATACCCATAACTACTACTCCTGATACAGATCCAATAATCAACATACTTCCTCCTACTCCAGAGCAGTATGCCAAGAAAAGCCAAAAATCACCATCTTGAACAAAGTGCTGCATAAAGGCAGGATCAGCAATTGTGGCAAGATTTGCAGGCTCGACAAGTGGATACATACCCATTGCAACAGCCACAAGAGGGACATTGTCTACTACTGAAGACAACGCACCAATCACTACATTGATTATATAGACATTATGAATCTTATCGTTTAAGAACTGACCCATAGTATTCAGTACACCTGTCGCCTGTAAAGCTCCAACAGACATTAGAATACCAAGGAAAAACAGAATGGTAGGAGTGTCTATTCTTCTGATAACTCTTGTAACTCTGTGTTTCATATCTTCGTTCATCTCTCTCTTTTTTCTGTAAAGAAGCTCTGTATAAACCCAGAGGACTCCCAGACCAATAAGAACTCCAACGAATGGAGGCAGGTGAGTGATATATTTGAATAGAGGTACATAAAGAAGACAAGCTATACCTAACAATAAAAGAATCAGACGTTCATTGTTGGACAAAACATCAGAGTGCATATGTCCTTTATTATCAAGTTTTGCAGAAGGTGTAATTTCACCCTTGAGCATCCTGGTTGCAAAAAGAAGAGGAACAATTGTAGAGACTAAACTTGGAAGGAAAAGCTTGGTAATCAATGGAAGTGCAGTCACTTTGCCTTTTACCCACAACATAATTGTAGTAACGTCTCCAATTGGCGACCATGCTCCACCGCTGTTTGCTGCAATGATAATCATGCTGGCAAAGACCCATCTCTCTTTATAATTTGTGATAATTCTACGAAGTAGCATTACCATTACAATAGCTGTCGTCATATTGTCTAAAACGGCAGACATAAAGAATGTGATTCCAGAAATTACCCAAAGAAGTTTTCTTTTCTCTTTGGTTGTAATCTTGCTTGTGATGATGTGGAATCCACCATGCACATCAATAATTTCTACAATAGTCATTGCGCCTATCAAGAAGAACAGCGTCTCGGATATCTCTCCAAGAGATTCAACAATTTGTACATCAACAATGAATTTTCTACATTGCTCTAATAGAGGCAACGAGGAGATGTTTCCAGTATGATTTACAAAATCTTGAAAGTGAACAGGGTTAATGACTGGGGCGGACAAGGGGGCGAAAAGGATATAAATTATCCATAAAAAGCCTGCGGTTAGAAGGGCTACGGCAGCCTTATCGATCTGAAGCTTGTGTTCCGTGGCTATCATTATATAGCCAATAATGAACACGATAATCATTATATTCAAGGTCGGTATAACTGTTTAGTTCGGTACAAAGATATTTAAATTTCAGTTACCGACAATTAGAATTGTAAGAAAAAAATTACAATTTATAACAAAAATTCTAGAGGTATGTTAAGTCTTCTATTCCAGGCATTCTCGGAATGATCAGTGCCTAAAAATTCTCTTGTTTGCCAGAATTGTGGTTTAAATCCTCTTTGTCTAATAACTTGATCAATCTTTAATTGATGCGGTTTATAATAGGCATCTAAAGTTTTATCTCCATAATCAATATAGATTTTATGTCTATTTGCTTTTGGCAGTTTATTCTTTAAATATGTTCTGAAAACAGATGTTACGTTGTCAATAAGCTTCTCTTCAATAAGTTCATACGACACCAAAATTGAGTGCATTGACAAACAGGCAGCCCCTCCAAAAATAGTGGGATACTCGCAAAGGGCATATAGAGAGATTAGCCCTCCCATACTAGAACCCATGATAAATGTGTGAGATTGGTTTTTATATGTAGAAAAGTGAGAATCAATGTAAGGTTTAAGTTCGTACACCAAAAACATTAAGTAATCGTCTGCTTTTGGTTCTGTTTTAAATTGATTCAAAATAATTAAGTCTCTTTGAGGCTTTTCCAAACTATCAATCACTCTCTGAGGAAAGTACTCTGCAAATCTCAGCTGTGGTATATTCCATACTCCTACAATGATACAATCTTTAATCTTTTTAGTTTCAATTAGACGACTGACAGTCTCGTCAACTCCCCACTCTTGTTTGTTCCATGTTTTAGTACTGTCGAACAACATCTGTCCATCATGCATATAAACAACAGAGTATCTTTTGCGTGGATTGTAGTTCTCGGGAAGCCAGACATCAATATTTCGAGATTCGACAAATCTAGATTCGAAGTGAGAAAGTCGAATGATTTTGCCTTTTGATACTGTTGGGAGATCTCTGTTTGCGGAAAAGGTGTTGCCAACGCAAATGATCATGAAAAGGATGAAGGGGATTATCTGTTTCATAATTATGTAATTTTCTGCTAGTTTGTCAGTTCAAGAATTGCCCCCTCTTTTGCTCCGAGGGTAATCATATTCTCTTTAATGCTAATATTATCGAATAGAGGTATTTGTTTAAATTTTCCTTTGATTGGGAGTTGAATTACTTTATCACTATCACTATTGTTTATCACAACTATAATCTTTTGTTTAACAGATGAGCGCATGAATGCATAAAGATTTTCACTGTCGTTAGTAATCAGTGTTTGAAAATCCCCAGTATTGAGTGCTTTATTATCTCTTCTAATGGAGATTGCCCTTTTATAGAACTCAAAAAGATCCGTATTAACAGAAACTATATCGTCTTTTGCTTTTATCTGATTTGGCAATACCTGCTCGTTTTCATATCTGATATCATCCCAAATCATAGGTTTCCTGCAATCAGGATCATTCGCACCCCACATTCCAACTTCGTCACCGTAATAGACCATCGGTGCACCTACATTAGTCATTTGGAATAGGATGAAGAGCTTTTGCAGACGCATCTCCTCTTTCCCAGGTTTTGAGGTGTTGTAATTTTTGTTTGAAGAGGCTTGGGATAGATTGAAATATTCACCCCAATTGCGATATTTTCCGATTCCTCTGTTTAATATATAAGATCCAAGCCTGTTTGAATCGTGACTCCCAAAAAGATTTTGAACAACATAAGGGATGCCTCCGGGATAGATTTCGCGCAATTCTCGAAGTTTCTTATCGAATTCAGATGGTGTGATATTCTTTCCTTTAGGATCGAAAAAGAACTCAGCACATGCAAATGCAAAGTTGTAACTCATCTCTCCATCAAATTCATCTCCCGATAAATATGGTAAGACCTCTTGAGGCGGTTGAACTATCTCGGCTGTCAAATAAGCTTCGGGATTAATTGATTTGACATGATTCCGCCAATCTTTCCAAAATTTATGTCCTACACAAAAGGCAACATCAAGCCTCCATCCATCGATTCCATTCTCAATCCCATCTCCTTTAGGATTCATCCATCTCTGCGTTGCTGCAAATATATAGTCTCTAGGACCTTTTACGATTCCGTTTGCATCTTCCTTAAATTCGGGTAAAGATTTTACACCAAACCACCCTTCGTAGTCAAACACTGTTCCCTTAATAGAGTCATTGAACGATTTTACAATAAACCAATCTTTATACGGCGATTTTTCTTGATTCTTAAGCAGGTCTTGAAATGCAAAACTGTTTACACCCATATGGTTGAAAACGCCATCGAGTATAACTTTTATCTCACGTTTATGACACTCTTTAATTAACGTCAATAATAACTCGTCGGCTTTTGTCCAAACCCAAGTAGATGGATCTAAAGAATTTTCAGTTGCCATCAATTTTCTGTCTCCATCTGGATCGGGCCCGAAATTTGGATCGGCATGGTGGTAACTTGCTCCATCGTATTTATGCAGAGATGGTGAGTCGAAAACTGGGTTAAGGTAAACTGCGTTTATACCGAGTTGTTTTATATAATCCAGTTTATCGATGATTCCTTGAAAGTCACCACCATATCGCCTGCGAAGTATATGCTTCCAAAGCTCTGGCTCTCCATTTTTTACTTCGTATGGTTGTAACTTATACCAATCAGAACCCCATGGATGGATTTGCCACTCTTTAGGCATCTCTGCTGGATCGGCACCAATAATATCTTTCAACTTTGGATCGTTGGATGGATCTCCATTTCTGAATCTTTCAGGAAAAATTTGGTACCAGACTGCAGACTTAGCCCATTGAGGTACTGTCTCTTTAACTGTTATCTGGTCTTGAGAATATAAACTTTGTGCTGCAACAATGAGTAGCGCAAATATCGGAAGACCTTTTTTCATGACTTATTTGAGTTATTCGATGCGTAAAGATAACGTAAATCTATGTTAAAACCCTATATTTGTATGGCAAATCTTCTTTATTAGAGCGATGATAATTGATAAAATTAAAGCTGGATGCAAGGATTCTTTCAGAGAACTTTTTTCTGATTACTATCCTATTTTATGCTGTTTTGCCGAAAATTTTCTCAATGATCGTGATTTGAGTAAAGATGTGGCTCAAGAGGCTTTGTTAAAATATTGGGAGCAGAAGGAGAACTTCTCGAATATAAATCAAGTGAAGTCTTTTTTATATACAGTCACAAAGAATATGTCTTTGAATATTCTTAAAAGAGCTGGTAAAGTTTCTGACTTGGAATACAATTGTGACATCTCGTCTGACTTCGATCTTCAAAGATCGGTTATAGAGCATGAGACTCTATTAATGGTTCGCAAGGCGGTCTCATCGCTGCCCGACAGGATGAGGGAGATCGTGGAGCTAACCATGTCGGGTGCGCAAAATTCCGATATTGCAGAGAGACTTGGAATTGCAGAAGGAACTGTCCACTCTCTAAAAAAGAGAGCATACAAAAAATTAAAGAGTGTTCTCGGAAGTCATTTCTGCTATTTATTGATGATATAGTCTGCTATTTATTGATGATATAGTCTGCTATTTATTGATGATATAGCCTGCTGTTAATTGTGGTGACTCATCTTTATCAATAATATTTTATAGAGGATTTGTCTCTATAAATATTTCAGAATAGTTTCGAAAAGCTTCGCAAACTTAGACATTGAATTTACCCTTTCTCTAAGCCTTATTGTCAACTCTTTTAATGGCACTCCTGCTTGATTTGCTTTATTAGCCAACTCTTCACCTATCAACTCAATAACTCTTCTTTCGGCCCTGTCCAACTCAATAGAGAGGAGCTCTAACTCTTGATTTTTTGGAGAAGCCTCTCTTAATCTATTGCACTCTGTTTTTGACTGTCTGATGAGTTCTAACTCTTCAACTGGAGTCCCCTTAGTGCTACTATTTTGAAAACTTTTCATTGTTTTAGAATTGTTTATATTTCTTAAATGATAATTTTAAAGGCTATTACAAGAACTTAGAGATCTCATCCGACAATCGATATATGTCGTTTAGAAGCTCGTCAGCTTTTTTCCTTTGTTGGATCTCTTTACTCAGACGATTATGGGCACTCTTCAATGATTTTAAGCGTCTACAACAGCTTATTCTTAAACTCTCTGCCTCCTCAATTTGAGAAGTCATACGATAAAACTCTTTTGTCTCCAAAAATGAGATAACCTCTCCCTTGTTTTGTTTCAAAAGTGCATAATTGTGGAATTGGTCGCGAACCCCTTTTCTCTCGGTAGAAATTAAAACTCGGAAAGAGTCTGAACTTAAGGTTTCATACAGATTATCACATAGACGGGCAAAGACAGTATCTCCCTGAACTATAAATCTTCTGAGGAGTTTGATTTGACGGTGTTTAAAATAAGTCTCTGCTGAATAGCCTAAAGCTCTGCTGATTGATTTCCCATACCCCGATGGTAATTCATACTTAAAGCCCAAAGAGTTGTATCTTATTATCAATGAGTCAATATTTTTCCCTAAAGACTTTATACCTCGCCCACTGGACTCCCATTTTTCGGGAGAAGCTAAAAGGGTTAGAGAATAACAGTAGGCATTCATTAGTTCGAATGACTGTTCGAGTTTGTCGCCAATTCTATTGTTCTTTTTCCAAGACACTCTTATCGAATCGATCTCATCTATCAAGAGTTTGTTGTTTGACAGTGTTGACACAGAGAGAATGTATCTGTCTGTTCTGACGTCATTGAGCAAACTCCAAATTTTTACAGGCGAAGATGTGACTGAGTCGGTAAGTTTGTAAAATGTTTGTACAGACTTAATTTGAGTCTTAGAGAGCGATGCGCAACCTAAGATTGTGGTTGAGACAAGGCATGCAACTATCACATGCCGCAGCTTGATTCCTGATGTTTCCATTTATTAAGTTTTAGGTTAATCGGGGCAAATGCGGTGCTAGTGAAAAGTTTACCAGTATTGGGAGCAGTTGTTGAGTTGGACGATAGAACTATCGATTTATCAATCTATTCTATCTGAACGGTGAGACTAATTGTCTCATTACGATCTCCATTATGGCCTCGGCAGCTTTTCCGTCTCCAAAAATCTGAGGATATTCACAATTTTTCTCAAGTAATTGCACATATCCATCCATTATAGAGTCGTAGTCTGCATCAACCAAAATAGCAGAACCACTGTCTAAAATCTCAACCCATTCAGTTTCGGGACGGAAGATAAGACATGGTTTCTTGAAGAAATAAGACTCTTTTTGAACTCCGCCAGAATCGGTCATAACCATCAGAGCGTTTTTCTCAAGAGTTATCATTTCGAAGAATGAGGCAGGTTGCGTGATTTTAATCATCTGAGAGGAGATGACTCTTCTGTACAAGCCTGTCTCTAAGTTTTGATTCAACATCTTTGCTGTTCTAGGGTGCAGGGGTAGAACAACGTCAACTCCTTTTTTCTCGGAGATATCAAGCAATGCTCTGAAGATGTTATTTAGGCGAGAGCTGTTGTCTGTATTACTATCGCGATGAATTGTTGCTAAAATATAGCAGCCAGGTTGCAAATTTAGACCAGCATACTCTTTTAATGGTGCTTGATCTTCGGCTAAAGATGCAAAATAGAGTGAGTTGTCATACATCACATCACCAACATGAAATACTCCTGGATTATCGATTGTGTAGGGCTCTTCGTTTTCTGTAGAGAATCCCTCTTTGATTAGATTGCGAATTCCTGCATCGGTGGGGGAGAACAGGAGAGTAGATGCATGGTCGCAGACAATTCTGTTGATCTCCTCAGGCATCCCTTTATTGAAAGAGCGGAGACCTGCTTCGATATGGAAAATTGGGATGTGAAGTTTCGAAGCCGCAATAGCTCCAGCTAACGTTGAGTTTGTATCGCCATAGAGGATAACTCCACTTGGAGCCTCATTCAGCAATACCTCCTCTATCCCTTTGATCATTTTTGCTGTTTGTGCTCCATGATTACCAGAACCTACATTGAGGTTATAATTAGGTTTTGGAATCTGAAGTTCGTTGAAGAAAATCTCCGACATATTTTGGTCGTAATGTTGACCAGTATGAAGGATTATCTCCCTTACAGCTCCTGAGTAGTTATTTTTAATCGCCCTGCTTATTGCCGCCGATTTAATAATCTGGGGTCTGGCGCCAATAACCGAAAGGAGCGAATACATTGAGTTTTTCATGGTTTTGAAAAGATTACCAGTTTTTGAGTTTTAGTTATTGGTCTGCAAGTTACTAAAAAAATGAAAAAAAGAGACCAAAAGATTTTAGTTGCCCTTTAACTTTTCCCTTTAACTTTATCCTTTTGTAATTTATAAATAAGCTAATCTCCTTCTAACTAAAAACTCCCCATTCTCCAACTTCCATCTACGGATAGACTGAGTACTATTTGTCACACCAGCCACAATAAGCAACCAAAATAGCCCAATATTGAAATAAGCAGTTAGGAAGTAAGAATAATCTGTGTTTTTATCAGACACCCCATAGTCTTAGTTTTTTTTCTACAAATGTGCACATAACTAGGAATAGATGCCGAATTTGAATAGCAAGGCTTAGTTTTCGAATAGCTAGATGTAAGTTTCGGAATAACTAGATGCTGGTTTAGAATAGCTAAATGTAGGATTAGAATCGCTAGATGCTGGTTTTGAATAGCAAGATGTCGGTTTACTTACTTTGCAGTTGATCTTGTTTTAGAGGATAAATAACAGATATACAATGTGTTTTGCGATTTCCTGCAGAATGGGGGGATCTGCCAGAATAAAGTATAACTATCACATAATGTGCAGAATAACGCTTTTTAATCTCATATATTGGAATATTTAAAACGCTAATACCTTATAAAACAGACATATAGAAATTATTCTGGCAGATTGGGGGGATCTGCAGGAAATCGCAAAACGCATTGTCTATGAGATATATAGCCTCTATTTAAAAACTGAACTTCAAACTAAGTTGCCTCAATTACATGTTACATGTTATGTTCCGGACAAGGCGAAGCGCAGCTGAGCATATGACTTGCGAAGCACCATTTTCTGCGAAGCGCAGCTGAGCTCAGAACTAGCGGAGCACCATTAGAATCGAAATGTTATATCTGGATTAAACCGAATAAGATATATGTATCATCTGAACAAGTCATTACAATTTTCGCCTGCAATCTTATTCGATCTATATTGTTGATTATATGAGCGTTTTGCAAATACATGCAGACCAGGGGTGTCTGCCAGACTACCCATAGTCTGACAGTAAATGCAAAACATATTGATATTCTTTTAGTTAGTGGTGATGGCGAGAAATTAAGGAAAATAGGAAGAGAGTAGGTGATATAGAGAGGAATAGAAAGAGAGAAAGAGAGAAAGAGAGAGATAGAAAGAATGTAAGAGAGTGAGAAAAAAGATGAGAGTAGATTAAAAAAGAGGGAAAAAGAAAGGGTAACTAAAAATCTCTTTTTAGTCACCCTCTTTTTGGTTGTTGCAGGTACATGCCTAATTTTATTCAACTAGCAATTTTGTAGGTAAATAGCGAATATGCGATTTTACCTAATTTTAGGTAAATACCTAATTTGTGATTTTACCTTATTTCAGGTAAGTATCGATTGTGGGTAAATTTTTTATTTGCCTTGTTCTGCTTGTTGGATCATGGCTTTATTTGCAGTAATGAATACCTCAACTCGTCTGTTTTGAGCTCTTCCTGCAGGAGTTGCGTTGTCGGCAACTGGTTCGTCCCAAGCTTTACCATAAGTCGACATTCTGTTGATGTTTATACCATTTGCATTAAGGAAATTTGCTACAGAAGAGGCTCTCTCAACAGAGAGTTTCTCGTTGAACTCTCTAGTTCCTGTATTGTCTGTGTGTCCATTGATAGTTATATCAGTCTCTGGATTACCTTTTAAAGACTCAACAAATTTTAAAAGCGCATTTCGCGAAGTTGCATTAAGGTCACTCTTTCCTGTTTGGAAAAGAATACCATTATCAAAAGTAACTTTGATTGCTTGTAGATTGTTTGCGTCAGTAACTGTCTCTACTTTAGCTCCCTCTATCTTCTCTAGTTCCGCTTTTTGTTTATCCATTTTCTTTCCGATAATCACGCCTGCTCCAGCACCAACTGCACCACCAATTGCAGCACCGATTGCAGCACCTTTTCCTTTACCAGCTATTGCTCCAATTCCTGCTCCAAGTAAAGCGCCACCTGCACCGCCAAGCAGGCCTCCCTTTGTTGCATTGTTAGCGGTAGAACAGCCTCCGAGTACAAGAGATCCACTCAGAAGTACGATTGTAAAATTTCTTAAAACTTTCATTTTGTATTGTATTAGTTTATTATTGTTATTGTGAATAGTTGCTAATGTTAACATATCACTTTAGCTTTTGTTTAGCTAGATAATGCCAGAAAGGAGTCCAATGTAGACCGCTTCTGACGCCGATTCTACATGCATTTTCTTAAAAATATTACGCTTGTAATATTTAACAAGATTAATACTTATAGACAATTTGTCTGCAATATTTATTTCAGCATAACCTTTCGAAGTAAGATTGAGAATCTTAATCTCAATTTCTTTTAGCTCTGCCTTTCTTTCGGAGATGAATCCGTCTCTACCCGAAGAGTAGAGAAATTTTTTCTCTTCATCGATAAAATGAAGAAGAAATCTGTCATAACCCTTCTTGTATGAGGGTTTGATGAGGAGTACGCTAACAAGAGGCATGCCATGATCGTCATAATAGACGGGTCTTATCACACAACTTACATGTTGATAAGCACCGTCGAATCGCCGAAGACGAAAGTTATAGACAGCAGCTAGTTTTGGTTTGATCTTCTTCTTTGCAAATCCCTTCATCACATCGAATGTGTGCATATGGACCTTATATAAAAGTTCGAAGTCTTTTTTGTGTATTGTAAATTTATGGACCTTAATACCCATCATGTCGGCATCCTCTTGCGAAATACCTGTAAATTCGGTGTAGCTGTCGCATAAATACTTCAATGTTCTATCGCGGTGATCAAATAAAACCGACATAATTCCATTAACCTCGCTAAAGATTGCGCAGATTCGCTTTAGCTCTTCAATGTCGCTTTCTGGAATATCTTTAGTAGTAATAAAAGTATGACACTGTCTGTCATCTACAGGGTATTCTTCCGAAGACTTTTTTCTCTTGTTTTGTACAGACCTAGTAGTTATAAATGGATCTGAGTTCTCTAACAGATGATTTTTAAAAGCAATCGTTATAGCTTCTGCCGTAGTCTTAACCTTCATTTTATTGAAGATATTAGATTTACAGAATTTTAACATCCCCATCGTCATTCCAGTCTCCGATATAATTTCAGATTCTGAATAGCCTTCCGCAGATAATCTAATTATTTTTATCTCTCTATCATTAAGATAATTAGTTAAGTTTGCCTCTTGAAAATTGTTTAATTCAGGTATGAACTTATACGTTTGTTTTTGATTGATTGCGTGTAGAATCAGAGATTTCGAATACTCTTTATTTGATTTAGAAATTACACAGTTAACAAGCCATGGTTTATTATCTGGTGTAAACCTATACGGATAGACTTTAAATAAAAAGACGCTCTCTCCGAAAGAGGCATCTGATAGTTTTACGTCAAATTCAAAATAGTAATAATTGTCACCTTTGAGAAAATCATTTCTCATGCAATCATTTATTGCCTTATTCATTGAGAGGATATACTCTTTGTCCTCATTGGAGACTAATGTGAATAGATAGTCTTCGGGTAAATATCGTTCACTCATCTCTCCGAAATAGGGAAAGCAATCTCTGTTGTGAGAAGTGATGTAGGTAGATTTATTAAAGTGGTCTACCATTACAATTGTCAGCTCTTCAATGATTGAGAATGAAGTTATATGGTTAATCTTCTCTCTGTAAATGTCGTAATCCGGCACCTCGCTAAAGACGATCTCTCTGTCGTAGAGCATTGCGGCTGATAAAGAAGGAAATGCATCCATATAATTTAACTTGTTAATTGTTTATATAGATGGCCTAAAACCTATACTGCGATAAACAAATATAATAAAAATTGATTAAAAATCTATTATGTAGAATAACTAGTGTTGGTAAATATTTTTAATATTTTTAGGTAGAGAAAGGTGTCATAATTATGAGCACAATTCTATAACTAGATAAACATATTATATGCCAAAATAGATGAAACCATTTGTCTGACTGAGTATTGAAAAGCTTTTTAGATAGATAATCTTTATTAATGAAAAAAATGATTACTTACTAAAATATAATAAAAAACATTCTTTTTGCTTATGTATCAATGAATTAAGTTTTTTATATGTGCGATTATTACTATTTTTGTGATGGGTTGATGGCTGAAAATTTATACTGCCGATTAAATGGTTGCCATATTAAACAACCTAGGAGGAGGACTAGCCTATCTTAGCCGATGCCTGCACAGCTGAAAGGAAAGGGGGATATTCCTATGCTGTAACACTCGCGGCCTCCTCCTTTTTTTTGACCTTCTTTATATCACACAACTAATAAACTCTACAAAAAAAAGAGGTTGCCCAAAAAGGCAACCTCTTTTTATAACTGAATCAAATACTTACGCTTGCGGAACCTCGAAAGGCATTACCGATACATAAGATTTATTGTCTGCTTTTTTACGGAAAACTACAACGCCATCGATAAGAGCAAATAGTGTATGATCTTTACCTATGCCTACGTTAAGGCCTGCATTGTGAACTGTTCCTCTCTGACGAACAAGAATGTTTCCGGCTTTGGCGTTTTGTCCACCGAACAATTTAACGCCTAATCGTTTACTGTGTGATTCGCGGCCGTTCTTCGAACTACCGACACCTTTCTTATGAGCCATAATCTAAAATCTTTTCTACTAGTTAATTAATTAAGCGATCTCTTCAATTTGAATTTGAGTAAGGTATTGACGGTGACCGTTTTTCTTGTCATAACCTTTACGGCGTTTCTTTTTGAAAACGATAACCTTGTCACCTTTCAGGTGTTGAAGTACTTTTGCCTTAACAGCTGATCCATCAATGTAGGGAGCTCCTACTTTAATTGAACCATCGTTGTCGATTAAAAGAACTTTGTCAAAACTGAGAGATTCACCCTCTTCTGCTTTAAGACGGTGTACAAAGATTTTTTTGTCTTTCTCTACTTTAAATTGCTGTCCTGCAATATCTACAATTGCGTACATAAAAAAATATTTATAGTTTTTGACTGTAAGCGGCTGTACTTAAACAGCTCTTTTTCACTGGCTTATCAATCTTTAATAGTTTCTAAACAGGTTGGCAAATATATGTAAAAAAAAATTAACAGTCAAAAGATATTATCAATTTGTGGAAAATTTTATCTTTGTAACATAATTGTTTTTTAAAAAGAAAATTATCCCCCTAATCACTTAAAAGTATGGACTCGCCATTTGTTTTCAACAAGTTTGTTACAGGTACCGATTTTATTGCGCGTACTGGTGAACAGAATCTCCTCTTTAATATGCTCAAGCAAAGGCAACACTGCCTGATTTATGAGCCTGCAAAAAGCGGAAAAAGATCATTGATACAGCAGACAATTTTGCGAATGCAAAAAGAGGCGGGGAACTTTACTCTATGTAATATAAACTTGTTTAATGTTAGAACAAGAAGGGCTTTTGTAAAAAAATTCACAAACCATCTCTTATCGCTCTTTGCAACTACAGTTACTGATTGGGAGAGTCTGGCTTCGGAGCTTTTAGCCGGAACACCCTATAAAGTAGAGGCACCAGAGTACACAACAAAATCTATTAGTGTAGATTATGGGCAAGTGCTGACAAAAGAGCATATTTGTTCGATACTTAAGCTAGCAGACAAACTTTCGGAAAAATATAGCACAAATATTATTGTCTATCTAGAAGAGTTTCAGGAGATAAACCTGCATGAAGATGCAGATGATACGTTTAAATTGATGGAAAAGTGCTGGATGGATAGCCGTCATTGTACTTTTCTGATAACAGGCTCTTTTGTAAACGAGATGAAAGAGATCTTCGAAGAGAAAAAATTCTTCTACCGTTTTGCCGAAAGAATCAAGTTAGAACCAATAGATGAAAAATCATTTTCGGAATACATTATTAGAAATTTCCTGAAAGCAGGAAGAGTTGTCACAAAAGAGCTTGCCGTTTACATGTATAAACTCACTGAAGGACATCCTTGGTATACTCAGCAACTTGCCGATATCTCGTATGGTCTAACTAGAGGTTATCTAACAGAGCAGATTATCAACCAGTCATTTACAGCGTTGATGGAGCTTCATAATCATAGATTTCATGCGATGACCAGCAGAATGAGTCTGTTCCAGTTGAATTTTATCAAAGCAATCTTGGATGAGATGGAAAAATTCAGCAGTACAGAGGTTTTAAGCAAATATGATCTGCAATCATCTGCCAATGTTAATAGAATAAAAGATGCTCTGCAAAAGAAGGAGATAATCCAATTTGAGAAGGGCAAACCATATTTTATTGATCCTCTTTTTAAGACTTGGCTTAAGCAGATCTACTTCTCTTAATTAATGAGCCATACCTAACAAAAGAACCATTCCTAATCAAAGGACCTATGAGAACAAATCTCAAAACAATAAAGCTAACAATAGCAGTAACAGGCGCAAGCGGACAGATTTATGCTAAAGCATTAATCGACAAACTATTCACATCCGAATTCAAAAAACAAAACGAGCTTTCAGATGTGCCGTTGATTATAGATCCAGAAATCATTTACTCTCAGACCGCTACTGACGTGTGGAGAGATGAGCTTAACTCAGAGGTGCCAAAAGAGTATCAGACATTTATCAGAAGCAATAATGACTTTTATTCACGTTCAGCCTCAGGTTCCAATGCCCCAGATGTTATGATTATAATTCCATGCTCGATGGGAACCATTGGCAGAATAGCCTCAGGAGTATCGTCAGATTTGATAACAAGATCGGCAGACGTTATGCTCAAAGAGAGAAAGAGACTCATTATTGTGCCTCGCGAGACACCATACAACCTGATCCATCTGCGCAACTTGACCACTCTAGCGGAGGCAGGAGCGATCATAGCTCCAGCGTCGCCATCGTTTTATAAAAAACCAGCAGACATAGATGCACTTGTCGATAATTTTGTCTGCAGAATTTTAGATCTAGCCGACATTCAACAGCTGCCAGAAAAGTACCGTTGGCAGTAATTCACAAAAAATAAGCTGCCTGCAAAAGCAGACAGCTTACGATAAAGTTAACTAAACCTAACCCTATTATTTCATTAACTTTTCAATTTGATATAGAAGATATCTATAGTGCTCTTTTGTCTCACCAGTAGAGGTAGGGATTCTAGAGGCAAGAAGAGATTTTATGGTTGTTAGCTGTGAGTACAAAATCGATTTAGACTGAATCTTTACTTCAGACTCTTTTGTCGAAATTGTCATCTGACGCTCCAATTGCTCGGCAGTAACAGGAATAGATTCAAACTGATCAACATTGTTGAGACTATTTTCTAAACAGAAAGCAAATGATTTATTCTTTACAACTTCGGCAGGAAGCATATCTAAAGATCCTAGAAGTGAATGAATATATACATATTGAACAAGCTTGTCGGTGCTGTTTATGTTTTGACCTTTGATTGTTTTCGCCCAAATAGTCTCATAAACATCTTTAACAAACTCTTTCTGAGAGTAAGGATCGTTTGAGCCTTTAGCGCAAGTACCAATTCTACCTATCAAGGAAGGATTTGTAAGTAATCTGGTTAATGCAGTTTGAAGTTCACCAACATTATTTTCCATTTCGCCAAGATGATCTGCAAGAGTTTTACTGTTGAGCCACTCTGGCATCTCGTAAATTTGACCTAACAGGAATTTAACAGCCTCTTTTTGTTTAGCCTTAGATACAGCAATAGTCTCCTTTTGATTATCACCCTTTACAGAGTAGTTTATATATGAGCCGCCCAAGTAAACAGAACAATGAGTAAGATATCTAGTGTATTGTCTTACAACCTCTTTATACATAGAAGCAGTGTAAGAGTAATCCTTACCCTCTTCGGCAGTCCAATCAATAAGATTTTTAGTAATAATCTTTAGATTACGAATACCATAAACACTTGCTTTGATAGCGTCATCTCCAATTGCCTCTGTTTGGGCTGCAGGATCGGTTGTGCCAAACACCTCTTGAGCTCCGAACTTGTATTCTGGGTCGTTACACTTCTCAACCAACCATTTGTTTAGGATTGCAGACTCTTGATCTGGAGTGTTAGCCTCATATATTTTTGAATATCCAAACTTGATAGCATAATAGTCGTAAGGGCCTAGTCTTGGTGGAAGAAGCTGAGTAACGCCGTCGCCAGGTTGTGCAACATAGTTGTAGCGAGCGTAGTCCATTATAGATGAGGTAGTACCTTTTACAGCAGTGAATGATGGAGATCTGAGAGAGTCAACAGGATATGCGTATGAACCTCTCATGTTGTGCATCAAACCTAAAGTGTGGCCGATTTCGTGAGCAATAAGATATCTCATCAAAGGACCCATCACCTCCAAAGATAGAACCTTCTCTCTAGCCTTAGGATCGACAGTCGAAGTCTGAATAAACCTCCAGTTTCTAAGAAGACTCAAAACATTATGATATACATAAACAGAACCTTGAATAATTTCGCCCGAACGCGGGTCTGTCCAAGATGGACCCATTGCATTAGCTACATTAGAAGCAGAGTAAACAATACATGAGTTTCTAATGTCGTTAGGGTTGAATAGTGAGTCGTTTGCAGGATAATCTTTGGCAACGATTGCATTCTTGAAACCAATTTTTTCGAAAGCCATTTGCCAATCTTCGATACCCTCTTTAATGAATGGTCTCCACTCAGCTGGGAAAGATGGATCTATGTAATATACAATCTGTTTTGCAGGCTCGACAAGTTCTCCTCTTTTATGCTTTTCTACATCTTCTGCCTTTGGTTCAAGATTCCATCTATTGATATAACCTTTAGACATAACTTGATTTTGAGTAGTCGAGAAGATATGCTTTCCATCAGTGAAATAACCTACGCGATGGTCGGAATATCTAGGTTTCATTGGATGCTCAGGAAGGAGAATCATTGAGATATTCATTATACAAGAGAATGGCGCACCTTCGGAAGTGAATGATAATCTAGACGATACACTGATATTCTTTGGGAAAGAGTGAAATCTGAGAATTGATGAGTTGTCTGCTTTAAATGAACCGCTCATTCTTTTGATTCCAAAAAGACCATCGAATGGAGTAGATTCTGTGAAAGGAGACATCGGCTTCTCATCGGAGCAGAAATATTTGGTCACATCGATAACCACTTTTGAAGAGTCTAAGCTGTAGCATTTAATTGGAAACGACTTAAGAACAGGATTCAAATTATTTGCTAAAACTCCTTTGAAGATAGACTCTTTAGGGTCACATACCGCACGATTATTAATTGTGTGAATGTAAACTTTGTCGTTATCGAAAGAGAACTCAATCATTAGTGGGTCATTTGGCATCTGACCTGCGATAGACTCTTTGTTGTTGCTGGTCTGCTCAATTCTTGCTGCAAATAAGAATGGTTTTCCCATAATCTTTTTTGGAATCTCGAGATAAAGAGTCCCTTTAACCATATGGAGATCAATGATCCCTTTAGAAGTCTTGGCATCGGCAGTAATTACTGCGGCATAGCCCTTTTTCTCTTCGGGCTTAGTAGCTTCTGTCTTTGAACCGTTGTCCTTTAGAGGCAGTTTAAACGGCTGGGCAGACAATACTCCGCCTGCGGCAACAATAATAGCTGCAGCTGTTAAAAATCTTTTCATTAGATTAATTTAGTGTGATTTGTGTTGGTTTATTATTTCCTATTGCTTGTAAATCAATATTGTACTTCTCTTTGAAAAAAGTGGTCAATATTACATATTTATTATAGAGAATAGGATAACCATTCATTTTGGTCATCATCTCTTGATAGGTGCTACTTGTAATCTGCTGGATAAATTGATTGATATCACCCTGCTTCTTAGGTGCCATGTAAGTTGAAGTAGTTGATGTCTCAGGATCTTTATCCCAGAATCCGAGCTTTTTGGCATCAAATGGAGGAGTATCGGTTTTTGTACCAATCTTGTAGGTGTACAACTCTTCGCAAGGAGAGAAGAAGTCTGCAGGAAAGTCCATTAATCCATTAATATAGATATGGTTTCCCCATAAAGCTCCATTGATAACACCTTTAGCAGTATTGAGGTTGACATCTGGAGTCAATTCAATGCCTCTGCTGATCTTTCCGATAGCCATAAAGTTACGACCCGACAATGTGATTAAATCTTTGGTAGTTAGATTTTTTAGTGTATCACAAAGCAAGAAGTTGAGAGGAAAGTACTTTTTCTTGAAATTTAAATCATAGTAATCGAACAGTACTTTGTCTAAATATTTTAATCCATTATCTATTACCGCTCTATCTGTTTGTTTTACAAGGATAAAGTCGGTGTAAGATGTTGAACTTAAGTTCCATTTATAATCTAGTTCGGTATAATCGTATAAGATAGCAACACCAGTCGATGAGTAAATATTGAAAATCTTTTTATCCAAAGGGTCGTTGCTGTCTTTGATTTCGTGGCGAGGCTTTCCAAGCTCTGCAGTTATGTGCTCTTTTCCGTAGCATCCGCTGATAAGAATGCCGGATACAAGTACAAGTGCTATATTGATAATTCTTGATTTCATAGTTCTAAAGTGTATTCTTTGTTCTTACCGGTCTCGGATTATTCTTTAAGTCTGGCTGATATTCCATTACCGCAAGAGGTATTGGAAGAGTATAGGCGTCATCTTTTGCTTTTAAAGTGTAGAAAGATGACACAGTAGTTGGGTTGTATTGCTCGATAAACTCATGAGTTATCTCAGGCATATCCCATCTTCTCAAATCGAACCAACGCATCTGTTCGTAACAGAATTCAAGTCTTCGCTCTTTACGAACCATCTCAATAACCTCCTCTTTTACCGAAGAGGCCAAGTCTACATAAGTTGCCTTTTTAATTCTGAATTTGCGAAGGAAGTTCAGATCATTCAGAGCCTCTGGAAGTTTTCCTTGTTCAGCATAAGCCTCTGCTCTGTTTAGATAGGCTTCAGCTGTCCTTAAAGCATAGCCATATACTTGAGTAGTTGATTTTGTTGTACTCTTAAATTGAGTGTATTGTTTTCCAAAGATATTCCCTTGCTCTCTGATAAATGCACCAGTACTCTTTCCGAATCTCAAGTCATCGATAGCATAAGCACTTTTTAGGGACTCAGAAGCAGGGAAACAACAATTAGCTCCTGCAGCAAAATAACCGATAGACCAATCGCTGTAAGAGAATAAAATCTCTGGATTTGAGATGTTTAAAAACTGTTTAGCAGCTGCTGTAGCATCGTTTGCCTTTGCATTCAGGTCGTATAATGATGGATTCTTGGTCATTACACTTGTTGCATACTTCTCGCAATTCTTATAATCTTTCATATAGAGATATACTCTCGAAAGAAGAAGATTTGCAGCGGTAGAGTTCCAACGGAAGATGTTTTTATTTGTAATTACACCATCGAATAGCGTTACTGCCTCTCTTAGGTCGGTTACAATCATTTCGTAGTTTTTTGCAAGAGTCTCTCTTTGCAACATAACATCCTCCATAAAAGTTAAATTATTTACTGGCACTCCTAAAGTAGTAGTTGCAGTAGCTGGATCGTATGGCTTTGCGTATAGATTTACCAACATAAAATATGCATTTGCTCTAATACATAAAGCCTCTGCCTTGATTTTGTCCTTTTCGTTTTGAGTGCCCGACACTTCGGGTAGTTTATCTATAACAAGGTTGCTAATTACAATGTAGCGGTAGTATGTCTGCCAAGAGTTATCTGCTCTAACTGGACCACTAAGAGTATATTCCGGCTGCTCTTGCCAAGTGAAATATCCAAATCCCGACTCTCTGGTGTCGTTTGCAATAAGACCTGGTTTTCCAAAATAAGATTTAGCATCATCGGTCATAATGTCTAAATATGGCGCTATAACCTTTGTATCACGTACATATCCTTCGCCAAGCAAAAATTCTGAAAGATCCTTAGCTGACTTAGGAACAATTTCGTCTTGTGACACCTCTTCTAGAAAACTGCTGCACGAAGAGAGCGTCAGGATCGCCATAATAAGATATATTAATTTATTTTTCATCGGTTTAAAGTTTTAGAAGGTGATATCTATACTTACAGAATAAGATGGCAACAGAGGAGATGTCTGGCCTCCAAGCGAGATCTGATCTGGATCTTGTCCTCTTAGCTTTTTAGAAGCAAATAGTAGTAGGTTGTTTCCTTCAAATTTTACAAAAGCATTTGAAAGACCAGCTTTTTTGCAAAGATTTTCTGGAATCTGGTATCTGATTGAAGCTGTTCTTAGACGAACATGGTCGGCAGAAACAACTCTAAGATCGCTCTTGTTATACATTTGCCACATATTGTTTGCAATCTCGAAAGATCGTGTACTTCCAAAACCAAACATAGGAAGTTGATCAGCAGATAGCACAGGTATGTTTGTGAAGTTTTCGTCTCCAGCTTGTCTCCATCTGTTTACAAACTCGTCAGACATATTTTGCTGAGGCTGAGGTAATCTTTGTCCGCTGTCGCTATAAAGGTTGTTTAATCTGATCTTTGCACCCATACTGTAGGTAAAGAATAGGTTTACAACTATATTCTTATATTTAAGAGTCGATCCAAAACCACCCTGGATATCTGGGATTCTTGTTCCCGATTTCACAAATGCTTTATCGAACATTGTTTGTTTAGTATCTCCAGAAACCTCATCTATATTGTAGAATTTAGGCAATCCCTTTGAGTCTAGCCCCGCAAATTGATACGAGAAGAATGTGTTTACAGGGGTATTCGCAAGAACAGCTGTTCCATTGATATACTCAACATAGCTATAGTTGCTGCTAAGACCTGAGCGAACTACATTGTTCGTGTTTTTTGCACCGTTGAAAGATAGCGACCAAGTCCAATCTTTTGCTCTGACAGGAACAAAGTTAAGGATGACTTCGTAACCCTTATTTACAATGTCTCCAGCGTTTAAAGACATGCTACCGAAACCAGTTGTCGGAGATACAGTCTTAGTAATAATTTGATCTACACCCTTTTTGTAGTAGTACTCGAATGTTCCAGAGATTCTGTTATTTAAAACAGCGAAATCCAAAGCAATGTTATATGCGTTTGTCTTTTCCCATCTAAGTTTTGGATTAGGAAGTTTCGATAAGTAGTTCATATACTCTTGAGTAAGAGGATCAAGTGGACCACCTTGCAAAATAAGACTTGGAGTCTGGTCGTCTGATACGTTACCCTGAACACCCATCGATCCTTTAATTGCAAACTCATTTAACCACTCTATATCTTTAAAGAACTTTTCGTTATGTAAGTTAGCTTTTGCCGAAAGCGACCAAATAGGGAGGAATCTAGCACTCTTATCTTGTCCAAACTTATTAGAACCATCGGCTCTAACATTGAAGTTCAAAATGTATTTATGCTTATATGAGTAAGTTGCAATTCCATATAGAGAGACAAAGTTCGATAATCTATTTGTAATCACGTTTGGATTAGAAAGAACCATTGCATTGTATTTTGGCCAGAATGCAGGGTCGATAGCAATAAATTTTTCACCTCTGTCGGGCATATATCCAAATTGAGTTGTCCTGATACCTGTATATTTTGTAGAACGAATCTCGGTACCAGCAGCAACAGAGAATTCATGAGCATCTTTAAGTTTGTAGCTATAATCAACTTGAGCACGAGCTGTAAAACCAATGTTACGAGTGTTACTGTTTTTAAGACCACCACCATAAGGTAATGAGCACTGCTCTTTCACAAATGGACTGTTAGGGTCTAAGCTAGGAAACTTAGTTCCATAATTGATATTTCTAAGGTTGGACGCATAGTAGCTCTTCTCCCCAAACCACTCTTTCTCTTCGGTGTTAGCAGTATTTAAACCGATAGTTCCAGTGAATCGAAGATCTTTCATCGCCTTCCACTCGATATTACCAACGAAGTTTAAGCTGTTGTTGTTGATCTGGTTACCAGTATTGTCGATCTCATTTAAAATGTTGTAAACCAACTGTTGCTGATTACCCTGTTTCATGTTATAAAACGATCTATTGCCATTAATATCAAAAGCCTCAATTGCTCTCGAAGTATTATAGGCATAAGAGTATGGCGAAATTGAACCATGTAGATACTCTTTATCGGTAAGGGAACCTCTAAGCTGAATATTGGCAGTTAATTTTTTTGACAGATTAAAGATCAACTTCATGTTGGCGTTGTATTGATTTACACCCGAGCCACGAACAGTATTCTGATCGCCTGAGTAAGCTCCAGAAAAGTAGTAGTTCACTTTATCGGTAGCTCCACTCACAGAGACGTTGTGCTTATGAGAAAAAGCAGTGCGGTAAAGAAGACCAAACCAGTCTGTGTTTACCTCTTCCATTCTCTGCACCTTTTCTAGGAACTCTTGTTGTGTAATCTTACGGTCGTAAAGATCGTACAGAGCACCTTCATATCCAACGCTTGCAGGAGGAAGACTATAAAGCAGACCCCTCTCTTCGATCTCTTTAGAGACCTCAATTCTTTGAAGCGAATTCATTCTGTGCAACTTTGAGTAATCAGGTCGCTCAGTAACATTGAAAGTACCAGAGTAGCTAACTTTTGGAGTTCCAAGCTTACCCTTTTTTGTAGTTACTACGATAACTCCATTTGCAGCCCTTACCCCATAAATAGCAGTAGATGAGGCATCTTTTAAGATGTCTACACTCTCGATATCCATCGGATTCAGACCCGAAATAGCATTACCAATAAGATTCACATTATCTAAACTATTGATCTCTTCGGTCGACAACGGAACTGGATCGTCTAAGATGATACCATCTACAACCCAAAGTGGCTCTCGATTTCCCGATATTGTTGAGGCTCCACGAATACGAATCTTAGTAGAAGCACCAGGTGTAGAGGAGCTATTCATAACAGTCATACCCGGAATCTTTCCCAATAGCATGTTGTCTAAAGAGGAGGCTCCGCTCTGCTTCAAATTCTCACCCGAAACCGAAAAGATCGATGAGGTTGAGAGTCTTTTGTCTATCTTTTGATAACCAGTGCTATAGACAACAACTTCGCCCATTTGAAGAGCATCGGCCTGAAGCACAAATCTTACAAGGTCCTTAAGAATCTTCTCTTCGCGAGTCTTCATTCCGATGAACGAAATCTGGAGAATAGGTGTGATATCTCCAGGAATCGTAATCGAAAAGTTACCGCTACCATCAGAGGCAGTGATAAACTTTGTACCCTTCACCATAATTGTCGCACCTGCCAATGGGGCACCCTTTTCGTCAGTGACTGTTCCCTTGATTGTCTTAGGTTTCGATGGTTGTTGGTCTTTTTTCTTGATGTACACCACGTTATCTTTGATTTCGTAGTATAAAGATGTGTTTGCAAGTGCCTTTTGAAGAACCTCTCCAACAGTTGCATTTTTTACATCAATCGAGATATTCTTATACTCCTCTACATCCTTTGTTCCATATACAAACTGGAAGTTGCACTGTTTTTTTATCTCCCAAAGAAGCTGCTCAAGAGAGACTCCTTTTTTAGTTAAAGTGATGTTAGTTGGGGCAACGCTCTCTGCTATGGCAGTGTTAAAAATAGCAGGAGCAAAAAGAAGAGTCAAGATGACTAGAAGCGTCTGCAAAGCTCTGCCCGGAGGGGCGATTCTGAGACAGTTCAATAAGATCCGGTTTTTTTTCATATACATTAAGTTTTAAATAAGTGAGTTCAATCCTCAAGCTTTTCAATGATAACTGTCTTACCTTTTTTGTTGATTTTGAACAGTTCTGCATTGTTCATCCACTCCAGAATCTCACCAAAACCGGCATTTCGCGGAAGATTCATACCCATTCGGATCTCTTTACACTCATTGTCGAGAAAGACATAATCGAAGTCGTACCATTTTTGGAGAGTGCTGAGGATGTTCGACAGCTTCTCATTACGGAACGAAAACGAGCCCTCTGTCCAAGAGAGGTAGAGAGATGCATCAACCGTCTTAACCTCGGTTGACTCGTTTCTTTTGCTGCAGACTGCTTGCTGGTCGGGAGAGAGGACAACAGATTTGCCTCCGTTCACCACTTTGAGCGAACCACTCAGCAGCGTAGCAACAACCTCTTGGGATTGTGGATAAGCATTGATATTGAATTTAGTACCTAAAACGATCGTCGAAATTCCACCTGCGTTTACCACAAATGGCCTTTTTTTGTCTTTAACCACATCGAAGAAAACCTCTCCCTCTACCTCCACTTTCCGCTCATTGCCTCCATAATTATCGGTAAATAGCAGAGAGCTTTCGGAGCTCAAGTGAGCAAGCGTGCCGTCGGGAAGGATGACCTTGTATTCGCAACCTTTATCGGTCTTGAGCACATTGTGTTTCCCTTTGCCTGCCTTAATCTTAAGCGATTGCAGCGAGATTGTCTTTGTTAGTGTGTCGATTTTAACTCCGCATCTTTCCGAAAGACGTCCCTCTCCATTGTCGATATTCATCACGCTACCGTCTGCAAGAACAAGTCTGGCACCATTGTGCGCCATGTCGATCTTGTTGTTGTCGAGAAGGTCGATGATGTCGGGAGCATAGAAGAGCGATGTCGCCACAGAGACTGCCAAAAGGAAGATAGCTGCATAACGCATAAGGTCGCGATAGAGAATCGATTGCCTGCGTGAAGAGGAGGTGAGTCTGTACTCAACCTTTTCCCAGGCGGCATCGCTATCGTAGGCGTCTGCTCTTTCGAAGAACGACGAACGGAACTCATGATCGCCCAGTTTGTCGAAAAGTTCCCTGTTTTTTGAACTCTCCGACATCCAGGCGTCAATCCTCTGGCTGTTCTCCTTTGTCTTCTTTCCGCTGATCTGCGCAGCCAGTGAAGATGCGATTTTAAAAACTCGTTTCATACTAATTCGTGATTAAAACAACTTCGGTCATGTTTATGGGTACTGCTTATATGAAAAAAAATGATTTTTTTTGCAAAGCACAAAGATAGCCCTTATCCTTTCGGATGGAGCAAAGAAAAATACGACTCAGAAATAAGAGACAACAGGTCAGATAAAAACATTTTTTAGACCTTTGTACATATGATTACTTCGCAGCAATAAAAATTATTAATTATGAAAACGAATAAAATTTTTGAAAGTAAATCTTGTATTGCTGCTCTTTTTTTGATTTTCTCTGTTGCAGTATCACTTTTGATGAAGTTTCTCCAAACGGGAGACGCATTTCACCCATCAGTTATTGTACCTATAATTGCAATCTTCCTGACAACCCTCTCAATTGCATTATCAGCACTTTATCTGATTAAAAAAATCGAAAAATTTGACCTTCTCAAAACGAAAAAGCTTATTTTCCCCTCACTATTAGCATTCTACGTAATAGCATTTATTGCCGCAAATGTAGCTGTTATCTTATCAGTCTTTGTGTGGTTTTTATTAAATGGATCTGATTTATCTATGTTTTGGCAGCAAATGATGGAAAATGAGTTGATGTTTGCCAACGAAAAATTTGCTGTTGGACTTCTGATCTTTACAATCATTCTATTCTTTATACTCTGGCAAAAATCAGTAAATAAGGAGTATAGATTACGTGAGGAGAATCTGAAATTCAGATACCAAAATCTAAAATCGCACCTAAATCCCCATTTCCTGTTCAACACGCTCAACGACTTGTCTGAGATTGTACACACCGACGCCGATGGAGCCGAGAGATACATTATTCGATTGTCAGAAATTTATAGATACGTTCTAGCTAATGAGGAGACGGATTATGTTCCACTTTCGTCTGAGATAGATTTCGTCAAGAGTTATTTTTGGCTGCAGTCGGAGAGGGGAGGAGATAAGTGCAATTTAAAAATTGATTTAAATGGGATAGATAGATGGAGGGTGATACCTGTTTCGGTGCAGATGCTTGTTGAGAACTCGATAAAACATAACTCTATCTCTTCGACCAATCCATTGAATATCACTCTTACGATAGAAGATGATTATCTTGTAGTATCAAATAACATCCAAAGAAGGTCTTTACCTGGCGAGACTCACAGGACAGGCTTAAAGAATCTACGAGAGAGGACAAAACTTTTGACCAAAAAGGATATTGTTGTTATCGAAAATTCAGCGACATTTATAGTGAAAATTCCACTTTTGGCAAATTAGTGTAAATTTAAATCTAGTATGAAGGTATTAATCATCGAAGACGAGAGGTCGGGTTCTGCAAAACTTGTAAGACAACTTAAAGCCATTGATTCGCAGATTGTTGTTTTGGATGTTTTGCAATCGGTAGAAGAGTCTGTAAACTGGATTGTTGCCAATCCTGCTCCAGATTTAATCTTTATGGATATTCAGTTAGAAGATGGAATAAGTTTCGAAATCTTCGAAAAGGTAAAAATTTACTCACCAGTGATCTTTACAACTGCTTACGATGAGTATGCAATCAAAGCATTTAAGGTGAATAGTATAGACTATCTTTTGAAGCCAATAGCGATTGAAGATTTGAAGCAATCACTCGAAAAATTTAATACACTACACAAAGGTTTTACCCAACGCAACCAAACGATGATATCTTCGGCAAAAGAGCTTTTGCCAACAATCAAAGAGAGAGTTTTAGTAAAAATAGGGGAGAGGTACATCTCAGTTATCTTATCGAAAGCTGTTTGTATCTACTCAATAGACAAATCGGTCTTTCTGATTACCGACACAGGTGCCTCTTTCCCTCTCGATCTCTCTCTCGACAAACTAGAAAAGATTCTCAACCCAACCCTCTTTTTCAGAGTCAACCGCAACTACATCATCAACTTCAACTTCATCAAAGAGATCATCACCTACTCTTCAAACCGCCTCAAACTAATCCTCTCGACACACCCCACTGCCCCCGACATCCTCGTCAGCCGCGAACGCGTCAACCAATTCAAACATTGGTTGGATAGGTAGATGTAAATTCTTGGATGGTTACACAATATTGGTTATGTAGCCTTCCCTAAAACCTCAATACTCAATAGTTAGTAATAAATAATATACTATTCTATATTAGAGCTCAAGATCTTATAGTTGGTTAAGAAGTTGTTTGTCACCTATGCTAATAATAGTATAAATGGGTCAGCCTTTTTGGCAGGAATTGATTGATGCTAAATATAATTTTAGTAATTGCCAACTAAGCTTTTTTATTCCTTTACCGTTTCTTTAATCAGATCTACCTTGTTGCAAATAGCTCTATTTTAGTTACCAAGTATTTAGCTTCGTTATATTAATTATTTAAGTAATCAGCGAACTTTGGGATATTTGATAAATTTTCAATAATACATACTAACGAAAAATACTATTATTCCTTATTCCAAGTTGAACGAATATTCTTGCTTTTAGAGTGCTATATCTTGTTTGCTATAATTTCACTTAAATTCTTCATTCTTTTTTTAATCAACTTATTTCGTATGTTTTGAATACGTTCAATTTCTTCTGAATTCAGGTCAATATAAGTATTCAAAATACTAAAATCATTCTTGAACAAAATATCTTCAATGTGAGTTTTATTTTCAAAAAGCTTAGTATAAGTTTCAAATTTTGCATCAGTAATTTTTACTAAAGGTATAGGTAGTTTCTTAAATTCTGAAGGTGTCAATTCGAGAACCCCTCCGCCATAATAACGCCCTTCTAATTCAGAAAAGACAAGAGTCAGAGAATTGTAGAAAGAATATATTAGATGATTAATTTTAAATTCTTCTTTCATATCTACTTTATAAGCTGAATCTGTTACCAATACATTGGCTTTATTCTTAATTAGTTTAGGATAAAGATGGCATCTTTTAAAAAAGAAACCGTCTGGGGCTGTAGATATATTTGGTATAACAAACCAGTTATTTCTAATTTTACATTTATATCTTTCATGAACTTTAGCGACTTTTCCTAATTTTAAATATGACAAAACTTGCGTGTCTATATGGTTTTCGTCGTCATCCTTAAAACATAAAATTCTTGCAGGCTTTCCATCTAAAAGCAACTGCATGTAATCTTCATTGTCAAAAACAACACTTCCATTGACAAAGAATCCTTTTTGGATAATTGGCTGAGTATATGATTTTAATCCATATTTTTCTTCAGTATCTTTATCAACAATAAAGAATTTATTTGCAGCAGTTACAATTCCTGGTTTTGAATCACAATAATAACTGATAGGTTTAATTTCTTTTTTAAGATTATATAAGAAATTCAAGTCATCAGAATCTAGAATATGGTGAGTCCATTTCACATCTGAGTTTACCAAAATATCTTTTTGAGTAAGAATTATCGAATCGTTTAATTGCTCTTTATTTTCAATATTTGTGTAGAATACTCCTTTATTATTAGATTGTTTGAATCCTAGTAAAACAATAGTATCTTGCCCTTTACATTCAAATAACAAATCTGAAAATGTATAAATCTCTATACATTGAAATTGTAATTGGATGTATTTACGTAATTCTTCTGCAAACTTTACCTGTAATAATTCAGCAGGTAAAACAAATGCCAAAACACCATCATTATTTAACATTTGAATTGACTTAATGAGAAATGCCGTCCAAATATTTTTTATAGAATTGGTGGACAAGCTTGCATTTGAATGTATTTCTTGACAAACGGCAATTTGTTCGTCTTTTAATAGATTCTTTTTTATGTATGGGGGATTTCCGATAATCAGATCAAAGTACTGATTTTCATTTTTAGTGTATTTTAAAAAATCACAGCAACAAAATGTTTTTTTCCATTTGTTGTTCTCTATATTACTATAAGCTTTGACAAGTTCTTTTTCATCGATATCAAGGGCTAAAATCTGAACTTTTTTGTAAGGATTGAGAATTTGAGATTTTTTTAGTGCATTTAAAAAACTACCATCTCCAACACTTGGCTCAAAAATGGAAATACCACTTCCTTTTGTTAATTGTGCTGAAATACGATTAACAATAAAATCTGATAAAAAATCGGGTGTATAATAAGAACCGGTATGTTTTTTATTGGTCATTTTTTTATCTGCTCTGCCGTATAAGGTACTGTTTCATCTTTAGAGAGAAACACACTATGAATATTATTTATTGCATCAAAAAACTCTCTAAGCAATATTTTTTTTTCGTCATTATCTGAAGAATTTATAAGTTCATTCACTTGCAATGTGGTTTTTTGAATCAATTCTTCATATCTCATTTTCAAAATGTGTTCTCGTCTATTTATAATTAGTTGAGGCCTGTTTAAGTAAAGTTTATAAAGAACATATTTTGCTGCAACATTCACACCATTAATCAATCCTGTAGTGTGTTCAATGGTAAAAATGTGAGAGTAGTCAACTATAGAAGGATTAGGATAACATGTAGTATTCAAATCAGGGTCTGGTTCACAAGGCCAATCATCAGATTTAAAACTATTGCAAACAGGGCATGCATAAAATAGGTTTGTAAAATCATTCTCTAAATGGCTAAAACAAGAAAGACTTTTAGGTTTATAATGTTCTACATGAAAATTGCGAATACCTCCGAATGAACTCTCAGAAATAGAGCAATATACACACTGATGAAACCCTTCTTCTGCTATTAGCGGCTTCCAATCTTTGTAGTTTCCAGATTGAGGCTGAATACTCTTTTCTTTAGGGATACGTTTCCAATTCATGATTTTTTTGCAGCTAAGAATTGTTCAATTTTTAAGGAAATTGCATCTAGTTCGTTCAACTTATCTTCATATTCCTTTAACCATTGCTCTCTTGTTGGCAAATGGGAGTAAGGTAAAGCCATCAAAATTTGTAATAACTTTAACTCATTTTTCTCTTCATTAGATGATGTGCCCAAAGCTATCTTTTCAGATAATTCTGATAAGCGTTTTAATTGTTCATAATGAGTTATTAAGAAACGTTGACCTGCACGCAAAAAACGCGAGATATATTCATCAGATTTATTGAAAAAAGCGTCTCTTTCTAAAATTTCATCAAATAATGGAAATTTACTTTGTAAATCGGGTTCATTTGGATAACTTGTTATAGCAAATACAGGAAATTCCTTCAAGGTCTCTCTTATCTTTTCAATTAAAAGGCTACCACTGTAATCTACTTTAGAACCAGTAGCGACTTCTTGTAATTTTTCATCAAGAATTAGAATTGCTATATCATTATCTTGTATCCATGATACATAGTCTCCGATAATCGGAAAAGGGTCAATGTCTATCACTGACCATATGGATTGATTAAGCTTCCTTAGTGACAATTCAATTTTATGCTTCAGTGTTCTTCTGAAATCCCTTCTATCATCTACAATTGCTATATTAGGCATATATCTTTATGTTAATGGTAACCAAATTTTAAATTTTGCTCCACCTAATTCTTCGTCAATAAGAATTTCTTTGGTGCCATTTAAGTCTTCCACAATAGATTTGATAATAGTTAACCCCAATCCTGTCCCAGTTTCTCTACCTGTACTATCTTTTTTTAGCGTGTTTAAAGGTTCCCAAATCCAATCCTTAAAACTAGATTCAATAGGATGACCAGAGTTTGCTATAGTTATATAATATCCCTTCACTCCATTTTGTTCACCTGTGAATAACTCTACTTTTATCACTCTATGATGATTTTTTTGTAGACATGCTGTATACGCATTAGTAAGTAAATTTACTAAAATAGATTCAATATCCATTGGATAAACTTGCGCTTCAAGTGATATTAAGTTATCATTTTTAATTTCAATATCCACTGGCTTAAAAACCTCGGTTAACTCATTTAAAATTCCTTCAATTATTTCTTTTATATTTCTTTTTTCTTTTTTTCTTTTTTCTCTCTGCACTCTTGAAAGAGCAAATTTTCCCCATGCTGCAACTTGTTCACCATATTTTATTGACTTTTCTAATTCGTCTATAATTATATTTAATTCAATAGGTTCTATACTTAAATACTCTCGCGCAATTATTGCGGATTCCCTAAATTCAGTTATTGCACCTTGAGTTTCATGTCCAAATACGGCGGAGGCAATGCCTATTGTTGCCAAACCAGCAAGCACTCTATTGTGATTAAGCAGGTCAGTAAATGAAAAAGATGCTTTTTCTGAAGCTTCTACAAATTGAGCAATATCGTCTACGGTCTTTTTTAACTCATTTTCTGTAAATAGGTGCATTGGCGCTTTTATAAGCTGTTTTAATTTGTCTACATCTTCTTTAGCTGATTTTACTTCTGCTTTAAAAATTACGGCAGTTTCGCTATGACTAGGGTTTGTATTAGCACCTCTTTTTTTTTGTACTTGATATATTGAATAACGATGATTTTCTAGAAGAGCAATAGCAGATAATGTAATTGCACGTAAATCAAAAAACGCATCGTTTTCTACCAATCCCTCACGAGCAGCACTATCTAATATGTTTGGGTTGTCATCTCTTCCAATAAATACAGCACCTACTAATTGATTGGCAACTACCCGATATTCAGGCCTATCAATCCCAGCTGGATTTCTTGAGTGACGTTCTGCCAAACCTAGCCAATCATTACCAATAATGCTTCCAACATACCCATAAGGTTTAACGCTGATGTTATCTCTATAAATTTTTACTCCTACATTCTTATCTACATATTCTCGCAATTCGGATAGTGAAAAATTTGTGCCTTCAGCAAGTGCTTTTGTTCTTGGGTATAATAACAATTTAATAATAACTGAACCACAAGATAAATTCTCACTGGCAAAAGGAAGGTCAAAAGGATCAATAACTTTATGGCTTAACTCAGCCCATTTAATTGTACCTGATTTTAGCTTATCTCCATTAAACTTATCCTTAATATCATATTTAATGTCAGAAGATGAACTATTGAAGACCATAATTAATTCAATTTCTGGAAGCACAAAGTCTGGAGGTGATATTTTCCCATTAAACTCAGGAGAAACATCATTTTGTAAAAAAATTTCAAAATCTTTAGTATCAGAGAATGGTGGAGTTAGAATAGAGAGTTCATTACGCAATGCCTCAATATTCTCCTTTGTCCAGTTATGACGAAGTTTAGATATAATTAATTCAGTTCCTGTATCTGTTTTTTTAGCTAGTGGCAACGCAGCTAAAGGAGTTTCTATAACTTCAATCGGAACGCCAGATAAGTCCTGGTTGTCTTGATTGAAAAGTTCCCAACAGATTCTTATTCCATTTATGTCTGTTCTATTTCCCTGATTGGCAATAGAAACAATCTGAAGGTCTTCTCCTAATCTATCTGTTGATAAGCGTCCGATACCCTTTTCTCCTGTTTTTCTTCTTCCTTTTGGGCTAAATTTTACGTTTCTTTTTTCAGAAAATCCTATTCTAAGCCAATGATCATCAATATCCGATTCAGTCATACCAAGGCCATCATCGGCAATCCTAATTTTATCTAATGTCTCTTTTTTGTAAATTTCAATCTCAACAACACTAGCATCAGCGTCATAACTATTCTTCACTAATTCTAGTAAAGCTGTCGCATGGTCTTTTATACTTTCTCGACCTAGATGAATTATTGTTCGAGCATCTACTTTAAAATTTTTAATTAGAGGCATAATATACGAAAAAAGTTATTTACGCAAAGATATGATTTTATTTGAACTTTTTGTGTAAACGAATTCATTATATAAATCATTGCAAGTTGCTAAAAATATGATTCTTTATTATGTAACTATCATATTTAGTCGAAATAGTTTCATTTAAAATTTTATAATTTACTAAAGGTTGTTAGACTCAGGCATTATCTATAATCTATAATTGCTAACTACATTGCTAAAAATCTTAATATTATTATACTTCAAACAATAATATTATATAAAAATTTTAATGAAAAACTATCTTAAATAATAATAACTGTGAATTGTACAAAATAAAATAGGCTGCAAAATATTAGTTTGCAGCCTATTACTATTAGTTATGAATTATTTCAAGTAGATCTTACTTCACCTCTTCAAAATCTACGTCGGTTACCTCTTTGTCGCCGCCGTTGTTTGTTGAGTTGTTGTTTGCGCCGGCGCCTGGGTTTGGTTGATCTTGAGCAGGGCCGCTTTGTTGAGCAGCTTTTGCCATATCTTCCGAAGCAGCGTGCCATGCAGCATTCAATTGCTCAGTAGCTTTGTCGATGGCAGCAATGTCGCCCGATTTGTGAGCCTCTTTGAGCGAAGCCAAAGCTGTCTCAATTGCACCCTTTTTGTCGCCAGGGATCTTGTCGCCATACTCTTTCAAATTCTTCTCCGATTGGAAGATCATAGTGTCGGCAGCGTTGATCTTGTCAACTCTCTCTCTCTCCTCCTTATCTTTCGCCTCGTTAGCCTTCGCCTCGTCTCTCATTCTCTTGATCTCATCTTCGGTCAATCCGCTAGAAGCCTCAATTCTGATCTTTTGCTCTTTGCCAGTTCCTTTATCTTTTGCAGAGACGTGAAGGATACCGTTAGCGTCGATGTCGAAAGTAACTTCGATTTGAGGAACGCCTCTTGGAGCAGGGGTGATTCCGTCTAAGTGAAAACGACCGATAGTCTTGTTGTCGCGCGCCATAGGTCTCTCACCTTGGAGAACGTGGATCTCAACAGACGGTTGATTGTCGCTTGCAGTAGAGAATACCTCCGATTTGCGAGTAGGGATAGTTGTGTTAGACTCAATCAATTTTGTCATAACTCCACCGTAGGTCTCAATACCTAATGAAAGAGGAGTAACGTCCAAAAGAAGAACATCTTTCACATCACCAGCAAGAACACCGCCTTGGATTGCAGCACCAACAGCCACAACTTCGTCTGGATTAACGCCTTTACTTGGAGCTTTACCGAAGAACTTCTCTACGATTTGTTGAATTGCAGGAATTCTGGTCGAACCACCAACTAAAAGAACCTCGTCGATATCGTTTGCAGTAAGGTTTGCATCGCTCAACGCCTTGCGGCATGGTTCAACTGTTCTTTGAATCAAAGAGTCGCAAATTTGTTCGAATTTAGCACGGGTAAGTGTCTTCACTAAGTGTTTTGGAACACCGTCAACAGGCATAATGTATGGCAAGTTGATCTCAGTAGAGGTTTGGCTCGAAAGCTCAATTTTAGCCTTCTCAGCAGCCTCTTTCAATCTTTGAAGAGCCATTGGGTCTTTTCTAAGATCGATACCGCTGTTCTCGCTCTTGAACTCATTAGCCAACCAGTCGATGATCTCTTGGTCGAAGTCGTCGCCACCAAGGTGAGTGTCACCATTAGTTGATTTCACTTCGAAAACACCGTCGCCAAGCTCAAGTACCGAGATGTCGAAAGTACCACCACCAAGGTCGAATACCGCAACCTTCATATCTTTGTGCATCTTATCCAAGCCATAAGCCAAAGCCGCAGCTGTAGGCTCGTTGATGATTCTCTTCACCTTAAGACCAGCAATCTCACCAGCCTCTTTTGTAGCTTGACGTTGAGAGTCGCTAAAGTATGCAGGAACTGTGATAACAGCCTCTGTAACCTCTTGACCAAGATAGTCTTCTGCAGTCTTTTTCATCTTTTGAAGAACCATTGCAGAGATCTCTTGCGGGGTATATTGTCTTCCGTCGATGTTTACTCTCGGAGTGTTGTTGTCGCCTCTCTCAACTTTGTAAGGAACGCGGCCTACCTCGTTCGAAACCCTGTCAAAGGATTCACCCATGAATCTCTTGATAGAGAAGATGGTTTTGGTTGGATTTGTGATAGCCTGTCTCTTTGCAGGATCACCAATTTTTCTCTCTCCGTTGTCGGCAAATGCCACTACCGAAGGTGTAGTTCTCTTTCCTTCGCTGTTGATGATAACTGCAGGCTCATTGCCCTCCATCACGGCAACGCAGGAGTTTGTGGTTCCTAAGTCGATTCCGATAATTTTTCCCATAATCTTGATTAATATATTTTGTTTGTTTTATTTCAATTTTATTCTTGCCCTTGAATCTTCTAAGATTGTGCCAAAAGAAAAAACTGACAGAGTGTCATATTTCAAGTGTAAAATAATTGCTTAGATTTGCACCACTTAATTTTAATTAAAACTTGTTCCAACACAATGTCAACAGAGGGAAGGAGTAGAGTCTTGACTACTCGAAAATTATTGGAAATGAAACAAAAGGGTGAGAAAATTGCAATGCTCACCGCTTATGACTATACATCGGCTAAAATATTGGATGAAGCCGGAATCGACATCATTCTTGTGGGTGATTCGGCTGCTAACGTAATGGCAGGACACGAGACAACTCTGCCGATTACAATCGATCAGATGATCTATCATGCTCAGAGCGTTGTGAGAGCAGTAAAGAATCCGCTGGTTATTGTAGACATGCCATTTGGTACCTATCAGGGAAACTCTCGCGAAGCGGTGTCGAGCGCAATCAGAATCATGAAGGAGTCTGAGGCAGACGCGTTAAAGGTTGAGGGAGGCTCAGAGGTTATGGAGTCTGTCAGACGCATTCTTTCGACAGGGATCCCAGTTATGGGGCACCTTGGTCTCACGCCACAATCGATTCACAAGTTTGGAACCTATACCGTAAGGGCAAGAGAGGAGGCTGAGGCTGCCAAATTGGTAGAAGACGCTATCGCCCTCGAAGAGGCAGGATGCTTTGCGCTTGTCTTAGAGAAGATCCCTGCGGCTCTGGCTGCTAAAGTTGCCTCGATTCTTAAGATTCCTGTGATTGGAATCGGTGCTGGAAACGGCGTCGATGGTCAAGTTTTGGTAATGCACGATATGCTTGGCCTCAACACAGAGTTTTCGCCACGTTTCCTTCGCAGATACCACAATCTGAGAGACGAGATGGTGAAGGCCTTTGGCAATTATATCAACGATGTGCGCAGTGGCGACTTCCCTAACGAAAACGAACAATACTAAAGATGAATATTTTTGACCAATCGAGAGTATTATACGAAGACAACCATCTGATTATTGTCAATAAAATGGCAGGCGATATTGTCCAGGGTGACAAGACTGGCGACACCCCTCTAAGCGAGATTGTGAGCCGTTTTATTGCCGAAAGAGATGAAAAACCAGGAGCTGCCTTTATTGGAGTACCTCACAGAATTGACCGACCAGTAAGTGGAGTAGCGGTGTTTGCCAAGACCTCAAAGGCGTTGGAGAGAATGAATGAGCTTTTCAAAAGTGGCGACATCAGCAAAAGATATTGGGCAATAACATCGGCAAGACCTCCAAAGATGGAGGAGGAGCTTGTGCACTACATGACAAGAAACGAAAAGCAGAACAAATCATACACCTCGCCAATTCCCAAAAAAGATGCAAAAGAGGCACGACTGATCTACAAGTTTTTAAGTAGCAGCGATAGATATAATCTGCTTCAGATTACCCTTTTGACAGGACGACACCATCAAATCAGAGCACAACTTGCCGCAATCGGTTGCCCAATCAAGGGTGACTTGAAATATGGTGCTGCAAGATCGAACCCCGATGGAAGCATTTCACTTCATGCAAGGGATATCAGATTTATTCATCCAGTAAAGAAGACAGAGGTTTTTGTAGAGGCACCTGTGCCAAACGATCAGCTTTGGAAGTGGTTCGAACAGAGTGTGAGTGCTATTTAATTTAATCGAGCATCTCTCTGATTTCAGGCGGGCAGAAACTGTCCCATATCTTCACCTCTCTCTTCGCCTTGGCGAATCATCGTAGAGGAGACATCAACTAGTGGAGCGTCTATCAAAGTCGCTCCATATTTTTTACAAAGTGCGCCAGCATCGAATCCACATCTTGGAAATACCCAAGTTTCATAGCTTTTGAGCAGTAATTCGTAGTTATGCCATTTTTCAATGATTGCAATGTTATCGGCACCAATTACCAAAATAAATTGATCATCGGGATTCCGTTTAGAGAGTTCGCTTAAAGTGTTTATCGTATAAAGAGGTTCGCTCAGATGAAACTCGATATCGCTCACCTCTACCTTTGTAAACTGCTCTTTATCTTCAAAATAATTGACAACGGATTTGAATCGCTCTTGTGCGTCAGACAAGATTTCTCCCTTTTTTAATGGATTTTTAGGGCTTACAACTAACAGAACCCTCTGAATATCGTCGCGCAACTGGAGATACTCAACAATAGCCAAATGCCCAATGTGCATTGGGTTGAACGATCCAAAATAGACTGCGTACTTCATTCTGTTAAGTTGTTATCTCAAGAATTTATCGATAGTAGCTTCGGCTTCACTGAGACACTTTTCAAGGTCGTTATTTACCAAAATCTTATCGAAGTTGTCTGCAAAAGTCATCTCGTACTCTGCCTTCGCCACTCTCTTTTCGATAGCCTCAGGCGAGTCTGTTCCTCTGCCTATTAGTCTCTCTCTCAGTACCTCTATCGACGGTGGACAAACAAAAATTGCCAAAGCATTGTCGCCATAGAGTTTTTTAAGATTCACTCCCCCCTTTACATCTATATCGAATACAATTGTGTTGCCCTTTTCCCAAATACGCTCAACTTCGCTCTTCAGAGTGCCATAATAGAACCCTGAATAGACCTCTTCGTACTCCACAAACTCCCCATTATCGATTCTACTTTTGAACTCTTCGGGAGACATGAAAAAGTACTCAATTCCGTCTCTCTCTTGACCTCTTGGCTTACGCGAGGTTGCGGAGACAGAGAATTCCAATGTGCTGTATTTTTTTAGCAGATGCTGAACAACTGTCGATTTGCCAGCTCCCGATGGAGCCGAAAAGATTATTACCTTGCCACTACTCATACTAATCTCAATATTATTCGTATAAATCACTCTCGCTTTGTGCCTTGTCGAACTCATAAATGAACTCTGCCATTTTGCCAACACACTCCTCTATGAATCTCTCTCCCTTTTCGGCAGTTGCCGCTTTTGGGTCTCCAACACCTGTGTCGGCAGTAGTTAATACCCATCTGCGCGGTATCCATGCCCACTTTTCAGAAAAACCCTTTAGCTTCAATCGTCTCTCTGCTCCATCACCAGCCTCGTCTAATGGAAGGACCAGTTCGGGGGCAACTGCAAGCATACAAGAGGTCTCCAACTCACCGGCATGGTCGCCAGGTTCGTCGAAAAATTTTGTCCCTTTACTTACAACCCACCAGTTGATGTTGCAAACCATTATCTGCGGATACTCAACAGATAGTTCGCGAATGATAGGCTGGAATTGGTTTCCACCGTGAGCGTTGATGATGATTAGTTTTTGAACCCCGTGAATAGTTAAAACCTGTAAGATATCCCTTAGAATCATCTTCTGTGTAGAGGGGTTGAGGTTCATGCAGAAAGGGATGTCGAGCTGACCGCTATTGACTCCGTAAGCAATTGATGGTAAGACAATTGATTTAGCTCCTTTGTCGTTTGCCATTTTTGATGACAACTCTGCCATTTTTTCAGCTAAAATCGTATCTGTCCCATATGGCAGATGATAGTTGTGAGCCTCAGTAGCTCCCCAGGGCAATAACGCAACTTTAACTTCGGACTCTTTGATTGTCTTCCAGTTAGCTTTTTGCAATACGTTCGACATAGACCTTTTTCTTTTTACAAAGCTACTCTTTTTAAAAAAATATATAAAATTTTGTAGGTAAAAATTATATTTGCACGATTTTTGATTAAATTATGTCGAAAATAAACATGAAGTTTTTTAATTAATTCTATACAAAATGATTTCTTACAAAGAATTAGGCTTAGTAAACTCTAAGGAGTTGTTTGCTAAAGCAGTAAAGGGCGGTTACGCTATTCCGGCTTTCAATTTTAACAACATGGAACAGATGCAGGCGATTATCTCTGCAGCTGTAGAGACCAAATCTCCAGTTATTCTTCAAGTTTCGAGCGGAGCCAGAAAGTATGCTAACCAAATATTACTTCGCTACATGGCCCAAGGTGCTGTTGAATATGCTAAAGAGTTGGGACAAAACATTCCTGTCGTTTTACACCTCGATCACGGTGATTCTTTCGAATTGTGTAAATCATGTATCGATTCAGGATTCTCTTCTGTAATGATTGATGGTTCACATCACTCATTCGAAAAAAATATCGAACTTACTAAACAAGTTGTTGAATACGCTCATGCTCACGGTGTGACAGTTGAAGGTGAACTTGGAGTTCTTGCAGGTGTTGAGGATGAAGTATCAGCTGAGCACCACACTTACACTCAACCAGAAGAGGTTGAAGAGTTCGTTAAGAGAACAGGTGTAGATTCACTTGCTATCTCAATCGGAACATCTCACGGTGCATTCAAATTCAAACCTGGTCAAAACCCAGAGATCAGACTTGATATTCTTGCTGAGATCGAAAAAAGAATCCCTGGATTCCCTATCGTTCTTCACGGTGCATCAAGCGTTCCTCAAGATGTAGTTGAGGAGATCAACAAATATGGTGGCAAATTGAAAGACTCTATTGGTATTCCAGAAGATCAACTTCGTAAAGCTGCTGCATCTGCAGTTTGCAAAATCAACATCGATTCTGATGGTCGTCTTGCAATGACAGGTGCTATTCGCAAGGTGTTTGCAGAAAACCCAGGTGAATTCGACCCTCGTAAATACTTAGGACCAGCAAGAGATGCTCTTAAGAATCTTTACAAACACAAGATCGTAAACGTTCTTGGTAGCAACGATAAAATTTAATTTTACTGAATATTTTTTTGCAAGAAGGGTAGTCTGCCAAGGCTGCCCTTTTTCTTTGACCTAAAGTCTGTCCAACGCTCTCTTATAGTGCTGCAGTGTTCTTTTGCGAGCAAAGTCGTGGTCGATACATGGTGCAGGATAAGACGGAGTTCCGAGTTCTGGTATCCATTTGCGAACATATTCGCCGTTTGAATCAAATTTTTTGCTTTGCTCGTATGGGCTGAAGACTCTGAAATATGGTGCAGCATCGCAGCCGCAGCCTGCCACCCACTGCCAATTGCCGTTATTTGAGGCTAGCTCAAAGTCCATAAGTTTTGCTGCAAAATAGGCCTCACCAATTCGCCAATCGATTAGGAGATCTTTTGTCAAAAACGAAGCCGTAATCATCCTTACTCTGTTGTGCATATAGCCAGTTGCATTAAGCTCTCTCATTCCTGCATCCACTATCGGATAGCCCGTCTTCCCATTGCACCATTTGTAAAAATCTTCGGGATTGTTGATCCACTCGATTGCTGCATATTGCTTTTTGAAAGGAGAGTCAATTACGTATGGGAACTGCCCCATGATTGAGAAGAAGAACTCTCTCCAAATCAACTCATTTAGCCATATCTCATTTAGTTTACGAGCATCTTCCACACACTTTCTTATGCTGATTGTGCCAAATCGAAGATGTGTGCCAATGTGTGTTGTACCATTGGAAAGCGCTGGAATATCGCGTGTTTTGTCGTAATTGGCAACTACTTGGGTGCTCATATTGAAAGCGGCAGAGTAGGGAGTTTGGACAAATCCAAGGGAGAACAAAGACGGAATTCGGGCAAATTCATTGAAGGGCAGACGCTCCTTTAATAGTGAACTGAGGTGCCTTTCGGAAGGGTAGTGCTCAAGGGTTAAAGGGCATGCCAATTTCCATCTTTTTGAAAAAGGAGTATAGACAGTATAAGGCGTTCCGTCGTCTTTCAAAATCTCTCCGGGTGCAAATATGAGGCTGTCTTTGAATAGTTTAAAACCAATTTCCTTTGTCTTTAAAAACTCTGAGATTGATCTGTCGCGCTCAAGAGCGTACGGCTCGTAGTCTTCATTAGTGTATACGGTCTCTATCTCTATTTGAGCCTTACTGAGATTTTCTATTAAGTGGTTGAATGAATCCAGAGGGTTGCCATGGAAAAAAAGGAGTGACGATCCGCAGCCTCTCAACTCTTGGTCGATTTTGATCAGAGTGTCGTGAATAAACGATACTCTTTTGTCTTCCTTCTCTTCGAGCTTACTTAGAATCTGAGTGTCGAAGATAAAGATTGGGATTACATCTAAGCCACTTTTAAGTGCTTCGTAAAGTCCTCTGTTGTCGTCTAACCTAAGATCGCGTCTAAACCAGTGAATGGCAACTTTTTTCATTCGAAGTAACTATTTTTTAGATAGAGCGTTGGTGTTAATATTTAGAATTTCTGCTGCAGATGAGTTAATCTCTGCGACTGATTTTGACCTCCATCTCTCAATATCGTTAACAAAGGTCTCTCCAAATAGTTTTTGCGATAGATCGGAGATTACTTGATAAGAAGCTGCGGCATGTGGAAGTCCATCTTTTGCGGAGTAGCTGATAAATGATCCTAAAATTTTGAAAAGGTCCACCTTCAGAAGCGCAAGTTCGGTAAGTTTTGCACGATATTCAAGTGTTTTGGAGTCTAATCCTGGGTAAAGTTTAAAGTCTTTGAAGTGTCTGCCTTCGTGGCATAAGTAGCTGATTAAAAATGACTCTGAGTTAATATTATATGCCTCTCTCACGCAAAATAGTTTATCGGAGGTGGCCCAGCCTCCTGGATAGGCTCTTCCTAATGTTGCAAACTCCTCCCATCCAAGCGAACGGAATCCAAACATAAATCGAACATCTACCTTGATTGAATCTCCTTTTCCAATTAAAAATGAGAATGTTGTATCTTTTTCGCTCTTCCATACAAGCAGATCCAAAAGCTTGCCAGTTCTTCCCATTCCTGTAGTTTTGAGCCCTTTCGATTCAATGTAGGTAATTAGGCTTCGGTGAACTGAGTCGCGATTTGTAACTCCTAAAAATTGACAAACATCGCCAATCAGCAGGCTGTCATAATTGTTTGAAGGTTCCATTAATGCCTGTTTCCAGTATCTGCCGTAAATTTTTAAAAGCTCCTCTATCTCTGTATCTCTATCGGGAAATGGTCTATCTGCCTTTTTAAGCTCTTCGAATTTTTTTAAAAATGCGGAATCTTTTTTGCTAATTAGTTTGTTGGAAAAGGTTGATAAATAGTTCGATGCAGACTTCAGATCGGCATTAAGTGCGTCTCGGTAGAATCTTCCTCTATCGATTTTTAATGTATCGCAAAATGCAATGCTAGAAATAAGCATTGCTAAACATGTCACAATTGTTTTCAATTTATTGGGTATTTACTCTACAAATTTAGAATAAATACTTAAAACTGCTTATAAATAAGCCAGAAAGCTACAAAGATTACAGCTGCACCGACACACCATCTAATAAACTTCACTCCCCACTTAACAGCAAGTTTGGAGGCTAAGATTGCTCCAGCGATATTCCCGATAGAATAGATCAAGGCTACGGGCCAGTTTACCTGATCGTGCCAGATAAATACAGCAAGGGCAATTGGAGTGTACATCACAACGGCGAATTGTTTGATTGCGTTTCCTCTCAGCATGTCTGTGCCTAATAGATAGACCGAACCAAAAATGATAAGGATTCCTACTCCTGCATGAGTGAAGCCTCCGTAAACGCCAATTAGTGTGAAAATTATAAATTTTGCAAATGTTATTTTCGATGCTCCACCATCAACTGAGGAAAACTTTGGTTTTTTATCGGTGACCAGTAGATATGCCATAAATGGAAGAATACACCCCATCACAATCTCTATAATTTTGGGGTTCAATACGGCCACTAATTGTGCTCCCACTAACGATCCGATTGCCACAGGAATTCCAACTCTATACCCCTCTTTAAGGTCTAAATACCCTTCGCGTTTAAAAATAACCGACGAGACAGCAAACTGAGCTAAGACTCCAAAACGTGTTGTGCCGTTTGCAATATTAATCGGCATCCCCATTGCCATAAATAGTGCATAAGAGAGAACCGTTGCCATCCCGGCAAGTGTGTTTACAAATCCTACAAAAAAGCCAACACCAATAAGGATTGCCAACATTGGGGCAGAGAATGGATCGGCAGTTTGCAGATAATCTAAGAACTGAGCGAACATTTTGAAAAATTTGGCGCAAATGTAGTAATTAAAGAGTACCATTATGCCAAATTGTCGCTTTTATCTTTTTGGCAAATAATTTGTGACTATCTTTGCGACCCGTTGGAATAAAAAATAACAATATATAGTAATGAAAAACCGTAAGATGGATACAGAAAAGGACATGGAGAAAGTAGAGGAGAATATTGTAGCTAACGAAGTTAAAAGCGAGGAGAAATCTGAGCAAACAGCAGAGAATAAGTCTGACAATCAGTCTTCTAATGATGCTGCTAAAATCGCTGAGTTGAATGATAAATATCTACGTCTTGCAGCAGAGTTCGACAACTACCGAAGACGTACTGCAAAAGAGAGACTCGATCTTATCATGACTGCATCGGAGGAGACCATCAAAGGGTTACTCCCTGTTCTTGACGATTTCGAAAGAGCAATCAAGGTGCTGAAAGATTCTGGAGCTGAGGCAGCTGTAGTAGAAGGCACTGAGCTCATTTATAAGAAGATGTTCGACTATCTTAAATCAAAGGGTTTAGCTGTAGTTGAATCAAACGGTAAAGATTTAGATACCGATTTTCACGAAGCAATTGCTCAAATTCCTGCGCCAGAAGAGGCTATGAAGAACAAGATCATTGATACTGTTCAACTTGGTTATACTCTCAATGGCAAGGTTATCAGATATGCAAAAGTTGTAATGGGGGTTTAAAAAGCAGACAATGGCAAAAAGAGATTACTACGAAGTCCTTGGTGTCTCCAAAGGAGCATCAGCGGAGGAGATTAAAAAGGCCTACCGCAAACTGGCTATTAAATATCACCCAGACAAAAATCCTGGAGATAAAGAGTCGGAAGAGAAATTCAAAGAGGCTGCCGAAGCTTATGATGTTTTGAGTAACCCAGATAAAAAGAGCAGATACGACCAGTTCGGCCATGCAGGTATGGGCGGAGCTGCTGGTGGTGGCGGAGGATTCGGTGGTGGATTCTCAATGGAGGATATTTTTAGTCAGTTTGGCGATATTTTCGGAGGACACTTTGGTGGTGGATTTGGAGGATTTGGTGGTTTTGGAGGTGGATCATCGAGAGGTAGACGTGTAAACAGAGGTTCAGATATCAGAATAAGAGTTAAGTTAGATCTTAAAGAGATAGCGCATGGTGCAGAGAAAAAGGTAAAAATCAATAAGATGGTTGCCTGTGACATGTGTGGCGGTAAAGGTGCAAAATCCGAAGCCGATATCAAGACTTGTGATACATGCCGCGGAACAGGTCAGGTAACAAGAGTTACTCAGACAATTTTAGGTCAAATGCAGACATCTTCTGTCTGCCCATCTTGTAACGGAGAGGGAAAGACAATCGTTAAGCCATGTTCGAAGTGTCATGGTGAGGGATTGGTGAAAGAGATGGAGGAGATTACCTTCAAAATTCCTGCTGGTGTTGCGCAAGGAATGCAACTGACAGTTCAGGGAAAGGGTAATGCTGCTCGCAGAGGTGGCATCAATGGCGATCTTTTGGTTGTGATTGAGGAGGAGGAGAATCCAGAATTACAGAGAGACGGCAATGATTTGATCTACTCTCTGTTCGTTAGTATTCCAGAGGCAGTATTGGGTGCTGATGCCGAAATCCCTTCGGTTGACGGCAAACTTCGTATTAAGATCGAGCCAGGAACTCAATCTGGAAAGGTTCTTCGTCTTCGCGGAAAGGGTCTTCCCGATGTAAATGGCTACGGAAATGGCGACCTTCTTGTCTATATTCAAGTCTGGACGCCAAAAAAACTCGATAAACAGGAAAAAGAGATGCTCGAAAAGCTGAAAAGTTCGGAAAATTTCCGACCTTCGCCTAACAAAGAGGACCGCAACTTCTTCGACAGAATGAAGAAGATCTTTTCCTGAAAGTTAAGAGATGAGAATTAAAATCATATTACTTGCGGGGCTCCTGTTTATGGGGCCCTTTGTTTTTTCTCAACCGAGAGACGGCAACCAAATCAGGTCTGTCATAAACCTTATGTATCCATTGGACATTGAACCCTCTTTATCGGGTAATTACGGAGAGTTTCGCCCTGGGCACATCCATCTTGGCCTCGATTTTAGAGTTGGTGGAAAGGTTGGAGCTAAAGTCTACTCATCATCTTCGGGGTATGTGTGGAGAATTGTTGTCTCTCCTACAGGATTTGGGAATGTCCTATATGTAATGCATAAAGATAGCATCTCAACTGTCTATGGTCACCTTAATAACTTTGCTCCAAAGATTGCCTCATATGTTAAAAAGCTGCAGTACAATAATAAAAGATTTGCTCTAGACATTGTTGTTCCTCCTGGCAATCTTACTGTTTTGGAGGGAGAGGTTATTGGTAATGCGGGCAACTCTGGAAACTCTCAAGCACCGCATCTGCATTACGAAATTCGCGATCGTAACACGCCAGTCAATCCTTCAAAAATTCTTCAGATTCCCTATTTTGATACTATCGCACCTGTGATGACAAAATTGAATCTGTATGCAAAGATTAATAGAGAAGGAATTGAGAGTCAATACAATCTTTATAGTTTCGATACGATTCCAAGCGATACAATTCTTCTGCCGCAAAGGTTTTACATCTCTGTAAGTGCGTCTGACTTTCAGCAGTCCAATAGATCAAGTTTAGCTGTAGAGACATTTAGCTACTATTTTGATGAGGAGCTTGTTTACTCTTTTGAACCTGAGTGGATAACCTATGGTGAGGGTAGATATTTAAACTCCGCAATCGATTATGAACAGTATGTTGCAGATGGTTCTATGATGCTGAAATCTTTAGTTGAGCCGTACAGTGCTTTAAAGGGGAATATCTTTTCGGTTAATGAGGGGTTGATGACCTTAAATGACGATGAGGTACACCAAGTTAGAATTGAATTAATTGATTCCGAAGGGAATAGTGTAAATAATGTTCTTTATGTAAAGAGGGCTCCCTTCTACAAGCTTTATGATCGTCTTTTCTTTACACAGAAAGGAGAGGTGCCTGCAAAAGCAGACAAATCGATATCGATAGAGAGACATGGAGTGAGGGTTGAAATCCCATCTGAGGCTTCGGCCAGAGATTATCTTTTGAAGATTGATACTACAATTGTTAATGGAGCGTTAAATTGGGAGGTTGGAGATATCTATACTCCTCTTTTTGCTAAAGCGCAAATTACGATAACAAGACCCTTTGTTCCGAAAGATAGAAAGTACTGCTTTCTTGCAAAAATAGAGAAGAGTGGGAGGGCAAGTTATGTTCCAAGTCGATTCGAATATGGTGAACTCATTGCAACGATATCCTCTTTTGGTACTTATACGATTTTAAAAGATACAATTGCTCCATCTATAAAACAATCCTTCGTCAATGGGGCTTCGGTCAAAGGGCGTAAGAGTGTTTGGTTTACAATTTCCGATAACCTTTCGGGAATTGGCTCTTATGATGTTTATATTGACGGTAATTGGGTCTTGGCATCTTTTGATGCTAAGATAAGCAGACTAAATGTTGATTTGGATGAAGAGGTAATTGCAAGGGGAAAGAGGCACGAGGTAGAGGTTGTGATTAAGGACAGAATTGGTAATGAATTAATTCACAAAACGAACTTTATATGGTAAAGATTATTGGTTTAATGTCGGGAACTTCTCTCGACGGTCTCGACATGTGTTATGCAGGATTCGAACTCAAGGACAATAAGTGGGAGTACACGATTTTTGCTGCCGAGGCAGAAGAGTATCCAGCCGAAATCAAATCAAAACTTGCTGAGGCTCAAAATATGACGGCTCTTGAATACGCACTGTTTAACTCCGATTATGGTCTCTATTTAGGTCAACGAGTGAAGCTTTTCATCGACAAAAACAAGATCTCTCCCGATTATATTGCATCTCACGGACACACAATTTTTCATCAACCTCATAAGCGTTTTACTGCCCAAATTGGTTCAGGAGCAGGCGTTGCAGCCGAAAGTGGCGTTGACTGTATTTGTGACTTCCGCACTACCGATGTTGCTCTTTATGGTCAGGGTGCTCCTCTGGTTCCAATTGGCGACAGACATTTGTTTCATCAATATGATTACTGTCTCAATTTAGGGGGTTTTTCAAATATCTCATCGGAATCTGGCAATGGATCTCGAATTGCATACGATATATCGCCTGTGAATTACGTTCTGAACCACTATACAAGGCAAATAGGACTTGATTTCGATAGAGATGGTATTATGGCTTCACAAGGTTCTTTGTGTATGCCTCTATTAGAGAGATTGAATAATTTATCGTTTTATAATATGAGCGGACCAAAATCCTTGGGTAGAGAGTGGGTCGAAGAGGAGGTTATTCCGTTGATTGATTCATTTGGCTTGTCTATGAATGACAAACTAAATACTTTTTGTGAGCATGTAGCTTTACAGATTGCCAAACATATCAAAGGTGGAAAGGTTTTGGTTACAGGTGGCGGTGCTTTCAATAAATACTTGATTGAAAGGATGTCGGCAAATGCAAAACATTGTGAATATATTGTTCCCGATAGCATGACAATTAACTTTAAAGAGGCTTTGATTTTTGCCTTCTTGGGTGCTCTTTATGCTTGCGACAGACCTAATTGCATGTCTTCTGTTACAGGTGCAAAGTATGATTGTATAGGAGGAGCTTTGTATAAAGCTAAAAAATTGTGAATTAATTTTTTTGTTTTTTAAAAATAATTCTTACTTTTGCAGTCCCAAATTTAAAAAGCAACCGCTTACAAGAACCAAGGAGTCGGTAATGTTGCGCTAACAAAGATTATGACAATGGATTTAATTAAAATTGCAGAACAATCTTTTGCCGCAGAGGCTAAACAGTATCCTGATTTCAAAGCAGGCGACACCATTACTGTAACCTATAAGATTAAAGAGGAGAACAAAGAGCGTCTTCAAAAATTCCGCGGCGTAGTAATTCAAAGAAGAGGAACAGGTACTACTCAAACTTTCACTGTTCGTAAAATGTCTAACGGAGTAGGTGTTGAAAGAATTTTCCCTATCACTTCACCGTTTATCGAGTCGATTGAACTTAACAAACATGGTAAAGTTCGTCGCGCAAGAATCTTCTACCTAAGAAACCTAACTGGTAAGAAGGCTCGTATTAAAGAAAGAAAATATAGCGTAGCTAAAGATATAGAGTAATCTCTATTCCGGCTCCGTAGCTCAACTGAATAGAGCATCTGACTACGGATCAGAAGGTTACAGGTTTGAATCCTGTCGGAGTCACAAACAAGAGTGTCTGAAAAGCAATTTTCAGACACTCTTGTTTTTTTTACTGATAATCCTACACACAAATCAGTAATAAAAACACTGTGGCAAAACAATTGCAGTACAATGATTGTAGTATATAAAAACTAGAATGATGAAAACAAAAATTGCAATCACTACAATGCTCATGTTGATACTAGTATCAGCAACATTTTCGCAAGAGAAGAGAGAGAGGGAGTATGGTGTCAAAAAGCATGAAGTTTCCAAAGAGGCAAGAGAGTTTATAACAGATATGTTCGAACATGCTAAACAAATCAAATGGTACTCTCAGGTTTCGGAAGATGTGTTCTCTTATGAGGCAAAACTAACCTTCAAGGGATCATCTTTTAGCATTGAATTCAACAAAGATGGACGGCTATTAAATATCGAAAAGAACATTGGGATCAATGACATTGATAAAAGTATTCTAAATAATATTGAGCGATATTTTTCCGAGAATTTTTCAAAGTATAAAATTCATAAGATTCAGATTCAATATACTCTTAAAGAACAATATCCTACTTTGAATGCAAGACAATATAACGATGTTGCAGAAGATTTATTGGAAGATTTAATTGAGAAAGGTATTAATCGAGTTGACGATGTAAAGTTGTCGAAAGTTGAGATTAAATACGAGATTGAATTTACCGGAAAAGATAAAAGTATGAATAACCTTCTTTATGAAGTTATTTTTGATGGTTTTGGTAAGGCAGAAAGCTTAAAAAAAGTAGTGTTAAACCCAACTGAAAATCTGGAGTATTAATGAAAAAAATATTTTTGACGGCAATTGTTGTCTTATTTGCCGTAAATCTGTATTCTCAAAATACATATAAAACAGGTTTTGCCCCTGAACTTTCGATGAATGTTAAGTTTGGTGCTAAATTTAGTTTGAATACTAAAATCGAATCTTTCTTTTATGACGAGTTCGACGGGACTGATTTTCAATTTGTGTTGAGTTATAGAAACTCTCCATTCTCATCATTTGCAGCAGGGTATCAATATAGTTTGAAGCACAATAAACCCGATAATCATAGAGCTATTCAGCAGTTATCGTTATTACAACGTTTAGGTTCAATTAATCTTAATCACCGATTTAGAACAGATCAGACATTTTATAACGAAGATCCTTTCAAGTTCAGGATTAGATACAGACTCTCTTCTGAAGTGCCTTTCTCTGGCAGAACATTAGATCCAAATGAGTTATATTTGATTTTATCTGACGAGGTTATTTATGGGCGACAAGAGAGTACTAACGAGTTTGAAAATAGAGTAGTGTCTGCTGTCGGTTACTATTTTGCCAACAAATCAAAATTCCAGTTAGGATTTGATTATAGATTAAATTTCAAGAACGACAAAATTGATAATAGGTTAATCTTTAAGGTAGCCTATTTTATCTCGCTTTAGAGCAGAAAATTTTAGTTTTTAAAGATCTAAAATCATTTCGTACTGTTTGCAGACATGAGGAACTCCCGAGCGTACACAAAACTCTTCCATAGAGGTGCATCCGCACTCAACATTGATAATCTTTATCTTACCACAGGTTATCTCTTGCACGGCGCTTTGAAGCAGCATAGAGGCAACTCCTTGTCTTCTGAACTCTCTTTTGACAGCGAGCTGAGCTATGTCTCCGCTCTCTGGCTCAAAAGCGATAAATCCTGCTGCTCCTCCGTTAATTGAGCATTGTTTGAATTTAAACTCATGAATCGCCCTTTTGATGGATTCACTTGAGTTTTGCCAAGAAGGATTGAAATCAAAGTGACTTACGAACTCTTCTATGTCGCGAAAATCTATGTCAGTAATCAAAAAATCATGATTTATTTGCTTGATAGTCAGTTTAGACAGATCATCGCATAGATAGCAGTTAAACTCTCGGCTTATCTCAAATCCCGATGATTTATAAAGATTTACTGCAGCACTATTGTGTTGAAGGACTTCAAGCAGATATCTCTCGATGCCGTTTTGCTGTAATGTTGGTAAGGACTCTGTAAAGATTTGTTTTGACAACCCTTTTCCTCTGTACTCTTTTAAAGTACCTGTTCCTGAGTCGTATGCTGTCTTTACGCCATTATAGCTTCCGATTCCATTGAAGATGAAGGAAACGATCATGTCTCCGTGGCTTATACCAAAAGAAAGCTCTTTACAAAAACCTCTTCTTTTGAGCATTTTTATCAATTGCTCTGTATCAATTTTTACATCGTATTCGGCAAATGCCGACTGAAATGCATCATAAAGTGTTGTGTCGGGAAAATGGTTTAGGTCGGTGACGGGTGAGATTTCCATAATTACAATTTTTTGTAAAATTATTATAAATTCATATTCATCCTAAAAAAAATCGCATTTATCTATTTTTCCTAATGTATTGTAAATACAATTTCTATATTTGAAAAAAATATTTTCATGCGCAATATTTTCTGGTCGTCGGGTCATCCAAACATCATGGGTGACATTGTTAAATCCGATGGTTGTTATGTTTATGACGATAAAGGAAAGTCATATTTAGATTTGGAGTCTGGAGTTTGGTGCACATCGGTGGGGCACTCTAATTCCCATGTCAACAACGAAATTATCGATCAATTAAAGACTAATGCTCACACAGGATTTGTCTACACTAATCCGATTATTGAACAGGCATCTGATAGAGTCTTAGAAATTACAGGATTGATTGGGGGAAAATGTGAGTTTTTATGTTCTGGTAGTGAGGCTGTTGAATATGGGATGAAATTATCCAGATGGTTGAATCCGGGCAAAATGGCATTAACATTTTCGGAGTCCTATTTTGGTGCTTATGGCGATGCCTCTGCAAAATCAAAGGATAGTTGGTATGTTTATGATAGACTGAATTGCTCATGCGGTGCTGATGGATGTAAAGGGGAGTGCGAAGAGTTCGCCTCTATTCCATTCGACAAGATCTCCATCTTCCTTTTCGAACCTGGTAGCTCTTCTGGACACGTTAGATTCGCCTCTCAATCTTTGATAAAAAAGATTGCAGACAAGATTCAGAATAATGGAGGAGTTATTGTGGTTAATGAGGTTACAACAGGGATTGGACGGACTGGGAAATGGTTTGGATTCCAACATTATGACATCTCTCCCGACATTGTTGCATGTGGCAAAGGCATTGGCAATGGATACCCTGTAAGTGTTGCTGCGATATCTTCAAGAATTACAGACAGGGGCGAATGTTCCTCCTTTAGATATGCTCAATCGCATCAAAATGACCCTCTTGGAGCTAGAGCTATATTGGCTGTGTTAGACTACATTAAGAGTAATAATCTCATTGAAGAGGGAGATCAAGTTGGAGACTATTTGCAGCAAGAGTTAGAATCATTAAAGAGAGAATTTGCTGTAATAAAAAGCGTTAGAGCGAGAGGATTGATGATGGCAATAGAGTTTGAATATGGGGCAGACGATATTTTCAAAGCTCTATTAGAAGATGGAATAATTGTTTGTAAACGTCCTGGTTTGGAGTTGCTAAGGATTGACCCACCACTAATCATGAAAAGAGAGCAAGCTGCTTTCTTTATCTCCAAACTTAAATTACGTTTAGCAAGCTTGAAGATAAAATTGGCATTTGTCCCTTTTCTAATGCTTTTTTAAGCTGTTAATCAGTTAAATAGATCAGATGAGGGTTCGCAAATCTTAAAATACTCTCCAGGAGTATATCCTGAGAATTTTTTGAATTCACTAGTCATGTGAGACTGATCGTAAAATCCACACTCCGAGGCAAGTTGTGCTAAGGTAATCTCTGGAAACTTGTTTTTTACATCAAGTGCTTTCTGAAATCTGGCAACTCTTATAAATTGTTTTGGACTCAGTCCAACAATATCCTGAAATTTTCTTTCGAAATGACGTTTACTCATACAGGCTGCCGAGGATATTGACTCCAGAGAGGCATCTTCGAAGGTCATCGTCATACTTTTAATCGGAGAACTCATCCGTTTAAAATCAAACTGAGAAGCATATCCAAGGCTCTCTTTCTGAAGAACTGACAGAAAGATGGATTCTGCAACTTTGACCATCTCTTCAAATGTATCTGCTTCGAATAGTAAATCCTCCAATTTTGATGAAATTTCAGGAAGAAGGTAGTTAAGAGGAACGCTGTTGTCTCTAAGTTCCGACGCTGGAATGCCTGTTAATCTGGTAAAACCTGCAGGTGTCAGGATGATTGCAAATAGCGACAGCTCTCCACAGATCAGAAGATCATAATAACTACTCTGTTGTCCGCTGACTACTATGTTTCCAATGTAATCTCTTTTTGAGTCAGAGCATTTTGGCGTTGAACTTTTGTAAAAGATTAAGTCCGAAAGTCCAGTAGGTATAATTCTTTGAACGTGACCTTCCGAAGAGTCATGACAAGCCTCCATTGCCCAGTATTGTTTTACAATACCAGACAACGAAGCCGATGGTGCAGATGTCATAAAGTTCATAATCAATTGTCTCCGTAGAGTCCTAGTTTATTCCCTTCGCAATCGATAAAGACTGCAAAATAGCCCAGACCCTCAACTTGTAGTTTTGTTTTTGGAATTACAATTTTTCCGCCTCTTTCAACTATTCTCTTGATAGCTGCCTCGATGTCGTTTCCTGTATTTAAACTCAAGAGAACACCATCTTCCGAAGGCTTAAAGCCTTTAGCTTGAGAAATTGCTCCAGCTCCATTTGGGAAACAGGCCATTTTCTCAGATTCACATTCAGAAATCACAAGTTTTACTTCGAAAACCTCAGAATAAAACTTAACAGCTCTGTCGAAATCGTTCGCAAAAATGTCGAACCAAGATACAAATTTTTCCATTTTTTATAGATTTTGTGATTACGATGCAAAAGTAGATTCTGGAAAAGTCTTATATTTGGAAAAAAACGACCAGTTTTTAAATAAAAGTAATTCAATATGTTATCCAAAATCTTCCTTTGTTCTGTTTTCTCTTTATTGATTTCAATTTTTTCGTTTGCTCAACCGAAAGAGTTTAGTTATAAGAATGATTTGTATGTTAGGCAATTATCCAAAAATTGTTTTTTACATGTCTCAGTTACAAACTCTCCGCAGTTTGGTAAATTTTGGTCTAATGGTGTGATTTTTATAAACAATGGCAAAGCTGCTCTATTTGATACTCCATCTGATACGATCTTAACTAAACAGTTAATTAACATTATTGAAGATTCCCTTAAATGCAAAGTAGTTATGTTTGCTCCAAATCATTGGCATGAAGACTGTATTGGAGGGTTGTCGATAATCAACAAAATGGGTGTAAAATCTTACTCTTCACGTATAACAAAGGAGATTAGTTCAAAGCACGAATTACCAACAGCAACTTTTGATTTCAGGGATTCTTTAGAACTAAAATTAGACGATAAGAGTGTTAAATTGTTCTATTTCGGACCTGCTCATACTCTTGATAACATTGTGGTTTATATACCTTCAGAAAATGTTCTTTTCCCAGGATGTATGATAAAGGAGCTAAGATCGGCAACATTAGGTAATACAGCAGATGGTGATAAAGTTGAGTATCCAAAAACAATAAAAAAGGTAAAAGAGAGATTTCCAAACATAACTGTAGTTGTTCCTGGTCATGGGGCCCCAGGCGGTGTTGAATTGCTTCAACACACATACGAAATTGCTTCAAAATAATCTCTTCAGCTAATTATAAGGATCTCCTTAACTAATTAATGAGGCAGGTTTCATATCCTCGGTATAGATCTTTTGTATAGGATAGACAAGCATAAAACTATTAGAGGTAAAGTATTTATTGAGATAAAATGGTACTTTTTGCATTGCCTCCTGGTAGGATGGCATGTCTGGTCTACTCATGATTGTGATTAAGTTATCGTCACTTCTAATATCTCTGCTTAAAATTAAGAAATCGTTCCAGTCACTCAACTCTTTGAAGGTAACTTCTGCAGGGTGTTTTTTTACCAGATCGCCTAAGATGTTTCTAGTGCTTAAAGATGAGTAGATGACAACAGGGATTCCAGTATTTCTGCTCATACTCCAAAGTCTACTCACCCAAAATGGAAATCCATCCTCCTTCTCAGCTTTAGGAGGGACTACTACAAGGTGGCGTTTTATTGTTGAGAGTGGTTGATGCGGTTTGTAAATCAATGTGGTAGTATTACATTTAGAAAGAATACCCTCTGTGAAGTTTCCTAAAAATGAGCTTGAAATATCCTTGTGCTCATGTAGTCCAAGGATCAGATCAGTAATTTTATACTCCTTGATTACGTTAACAATACCATTTAATGGATTGATATCGTATCTAATTATTTGATGTAGATAATTATCTACTGCAGAAGCATTTGATGCTGCTTGTTCAAGCAGTTTTTTTGCCTTTTTATCGGAATTATTGTCGGGATAGCTATCTTCAATTATATGTACTCCATAGAGGTTATCTGTCAACTTTCTGCTTTTTACAGCTAAACTTAAATTTATTAGTTCGTCTGCATTCGCATTATTGCTTACTGCTATCAATATCTTCTCAGCACCTTCGGTTTCACTTATTGACACTTTTTCCTCCGAAGCTTCATCCAAAGCGATGTTCCTCGCACCTTTTTGAGTTACAAAAGAGGAGATAGTACATGTAACTAGAATCATCACAATCGTACCGTTTAGTACACTTTCGTTTAGAAGTCTAATCGGTTCACCATATGGGTCTTGTCCCAAAATAATATTATATCCAACAAGGACTGCGGCTAATGTTGCTGCTGCTTGCGAGTTGCTTAGTCCAAAAATAAGCCTTCTCTCGTCAGTTGTAAATTTGTATGTTTTTTGAGTAAACCAGGCAGCCAAAAATTTTGCAACAAGTGCTACAACAGTCATAATTATTGCAACTTTAATTGTCTCCCATCCCTCGAAAAAGACACGATAATCGATTAACATTCCCACTCCAATTAAAAAGAATGGGATGAAAAGAGCATTCCCGACAAATTGAACACGATTCATTAGTGGAGATGTTTCGGGGATAAGTCGATTTAAAGTAAGTCCAGCTAAAAATGCTCCAATAATAGCCTCAATACCGGCAAGTTGTGCAAGAAAGCCCGCTAAAAAGACCATTCCTAAGACGAAGATAAACTGCAGGATGCTCTCGCTAAAGCGTTTGAAGAACCAACGCGCTATAATTGGGAATCCAAAAAATACAACTGTTCCAAAAATTATCACAGATATTACTAGCTTGATCCAGAAGCCATTGTCTGCCTTTCCTGTAGACATTCCTGCAATTGCAGCTAACACTAATAGAGCAAGTGTATCGGTTATCATTGTGCCCCCAATTGTAATGTTTACAGCTCGATTCTTAGTCACTCCAAATTTGCTCACTATAGGGTAAGTTAAAAGTGTATGAGAGGCAAACATACTTGCAAGCAATATGGCAGACTCATTGCTGAAATCAAGGACATACAGACCTACAACAGTGCCAATTATCATTGGAATCCAAAAGGTAAACATCCCAAAAACAAAGCTTTTTACACTGTTTTTGCGAAATTCGGCTAAATCAATCTCTAATCCTGCTAAAAACATAATATAGAGTAGACCAACAGTTCCAAATAGTGTGATTGAACTATCTCTTAGAATTAAATTGAATCCATTTGGGCCAATAAGAGCACCTGCAATAATAAGTCCAATAAGACTAGGGATTTTTATTTTATTTAACAGAATTGGTGCAAATAGTATGATAAACAGAATTATTGTAAAAATTACAACTGGATTATTTAGTGGAAAGTTTAACATACAATTTTAAGTATTTTGATGAATATTAATCTTACTTGTTTTATTCTCTTTTATTGAATTTGTCCTATAGCAAAGGACTTAAGAGCCTTGCCAATCCCTCTTTTATCTGTTTTCCAACACTTCGTTTTGCCCATTTTGAACCAGCAAGACTTTTGCATCTCTCAATATCTTTTATAAACTGACTCTCCACAGTTTTGGCGCAATTTGAATTGTAGATTATTGATGTAATCTCGAAGTTATGTTCTAAGCTTCTATTGTCTAAGTTCGCCGATCCAATGATGCAGAACTCTCCATCAATAGAAATTACTTTTGAATGGTTGAATCCTTTTCGGAATAAATAGACTTTAACGCCCGCATCTAGAAGCTCAGTTGCGTATGACATTGAACTCCAATATGCAACCTTCGAGTCCGATTTCTCTGGAAGCATTAAGCTAACCTCCACTCCACTCAATGATGCTACTTTGATTGCATTAAGAATAGTCTCATTTGGAGTAAAATAGGGTGTAATGATATAGATATGTCGTTTTGCACTAGTGATTGCAGAAAGATAACACTGCATAATACTTGCCCAATCGCTGTCGGGACCAGATGTAATTATCTGAGAATATATATGATAATCACCCTCAATTCTGATGTTCTTTGATGGGTTGATTGGAAAATATCTTTTTCGTTTATTGAATTGCCTGTTGATGATAAAGTATCTGTCAAGCAAAAAGCTTGATTGCATTGCGGAGACTGATTCTCCAGTTATTTTTATATGAGTATCTCTCCACTCAGGGAAATTACCACCATTGTAGTATCTGTCGGCAATATTAACCCCTCCAATAAATCCATAAAGCCCATCAACAACTAAAATTTTCCGGTGATTCCTGTAATTTACCTTAGAAGTAGGAGTCACTATTCGCACTGGTGCAAATTTAAGCAGCTCAATACCTGCCTCTTGCATCGGGAGTAGAAAGGTCTTCTTGAGAGACCAGCACCCAACATCGTCGTATATTAATCTGACCTCTACTCCACTTTTGGCTTTACTGATTAGCAAATCTTTAAACATATTGCCTACAGAGTCATCTTCAATTATGTAGGATTGAAGGTGGATGTGGCTTTTAGCTTCGTTGATGCTGTTATACATAGCATCTAAAGCCTCTCTTCCCGAAAAATAGATCTCAACTTTTTTGTTTAAGCCTAAAACGCTTCTATTGCCTTGCAGATTTAGAAAAATTAGTTTTCTGAAGCTTTTTAGCTCTTCGGGAAGGGTAGAGGGTTCTGAGATAAAGCTTTTTAATTGAGCATTAGAGATTAGTCTTCTAACCCTTTCGTCCCTAACCCCTTTTCGGTTATAAATCTTAATCTTTCTGAAATTTTGACCAAGAAAAGTATAAAGAAACAGACCAATATATGGAAGGGCAAAGATTACCACTACCCATGATAGAGACTTTACGGGATCTAACTTTCTGTAAATAATATTTGCTGCTGCGTAAAAGGCCAGCAAAAGATAAATTACATAGAGAATCACCGACAAAATCTCAAGAAAACTCATAAATCAAGTCTTTTTAGCAATATATAACACCGAAATACCTCCTGAAAGGGACTTGTATGTTGTGTTGTTGAATCCGTTATTTTCTAGCTCTTTACAAAATTCTTCGTATTGAGGAAAAGAGTCGACAGAAGCGGGTAGGTAGCTGTATGCACTGCTATCTTTAGAAACAACTCTTCCTAATACTGGCAGGATGTTGTGAAAGTAGAATCTATAAATCTTTCCCCACAGATAGTTTCGTGGAGTTGCAAATTCTAGTACAACAAGCATTCCACTCTTCTTAAGAACTCTTGCAATCTCTCTCTCGCACTGCTCACGATGATCGAAGTTTCTAATCCCAAAAGAGATAGTTACAACATCGAAAGATTCATCATTAAAAGGGAGATTTTCTGCCGAGGCAATATAGTAATCTGGCCCTTTTCCCCAGTTTTGCTTCCATTTTCTTTTGGCAACATCAATCATCTTTTCAGCAATATCTGCTCCAGATACTTGATAACCCTTTTTTGCAAATGAGATCGTAAGATCTCCTGTCCCACACGCTAAATCTAAAATACTCTCTGGTGAAGATTTGACTACTTTATTGATCAATATTTTTCTCCAAACAACATCAGTCCCAAAAGATAAAACTCTGTTTAACAGATCATATTTTGAGGCGATGCTGTTGAACATGCCCGAAATTGTGGCACGGTCTTTTTTGAGATCGGGAGCAGAGGTCATTAGCCAATATAGTCTTTAATAAATCCGAATGAAATATCATCCATTCTGATCTCTCCTCTTGTAACGTGTCCCAAAAGTGTAAGCTCTGCACCATTATTATAGATAAAGTCAACAAATTTACCTTCTGATTCTCCATTTACCCCAATCAAAATTGCAGAGTTTTTGTCATTGAACAGAAAATCTTTGTCGCTAATCTCGGCATCACCTGTGATATCAAAGCCCAATTTATTTACCGAACATGACTCAATCAAACCCCAAAACAGACCTTTCCCGCTTAAAACATGCGCACTGATTATCATCTTTTGCTCTATTGCTTCATATAGAATTTCCATCACAGAACTATTGTCCTCATCACAATTTTTATAATCACCCAATAGATAGATTGTATCTCCTTTCTTGTTGAAATTCATTTGAATCCTGTTTCTTTCTCCTGCAAAAACAGAGTCATGCGGCTCTTTTGCAAACTTCGCAATGTCGGCTTTTAGTTCTATGCTGTCGGTCAATAAGTTAGCAATATCCTCAAGATCTTCTGTTGAAGATACTAGTTTCTTGAAATTCTCGTTCATCTCCTATATTTTATGTCTATATTTCAGGCTAAGTTACTAAAAAAATAGAGAAAAAAATCTCCAAAAAAATTTCTTTTAAGAAAAAAATCCTCTTATCTTTGCGCTCCCAAGCCCAGATGGTGAAATTGGTAGACACGCTACTTTGAGGGGGTAGTGCCGGTTACGGTGTGCAAGTTCGAGTCTTGTTCTGGGCACCAGATATGAAAATAGTTTTTTTAGATGCGGAGACACTTGGAAAAGATGTCTCTTTTTCACAATTAGAGGGTTTGGGTAATTTAGTTTGTTATCCTCATACATCACCCGAGCAGATTATCGAAAGAGTAGCTGATGCTCAAGTAATTATCGTCAACAAGGTAGTGCTTGGAAAGCCAGAAATTGATGCTGCGACATCATTAAAACTCATCTGTGTAGCTGCAACTGGTACTAATAATATCGATGTAAAGTATGCAGATTCAAAAGGAATACCTGTAAAAAATGTCTCTGGTTACTCTACGGAAAGCGTTGCTCAGATTACATTTTCACATATGTTGAATTTAGTTAATCACTCCTCTTTCTTCGATTCTCTAGTTAAAAGTGGTGCGTATTCTAAAAGCAGACACTTCACAAATACAGATAGGTCTTTTTTTGAGTTTAAAGGGAAAAGCCTGGGAATCATTGGTATGGGTACTATTGGGCAACGTGTTGCTCAAATAGCAGAGGTCTTTGGAATGAAGATATCATACTATCCTACAAGTGGTGTTCCTCATTGCAAACGATATCCAGCAGTAACCTTAGACGAACTATTGACCAAGTCAGATATCATTACCATCCATGCACCTTTGAATGAAAAGACAAAAAATCTGATCACTTTGGAGGAGTTAAAGCTAATGAAGACAGATGGTTATATTATTAATATGGGTAGGGGAGGAATTATCAATGAAAGCGACCTTGCAAAAGCTCTTGATTTCGATTTAATTGCTGGAGCTGCAATGGATGTTTTTGAAAAAGAACCTGTTCCTGCCGATCACCCATTTTTGAATCTAAAGAATCCAGAAAAGATTATTTTTACTCCGCATATTGCATGGGCAAGTCGCGAAGCAAGAAAGGTTTTACTTCAGAAGATAGCTGATAACATTAACGATGCTATTTAAGAGGAGAGTTAGGCTCCTTTTTCATAAAGTTGTATTCAAGCCTGTCCACTAGACGTGGGAAGAATTTATTGATCCAAACAACAAGCTTTCCTTGAGCCGTAAGTATAACTTCGGCTTTTCTTTTTATAATACCTTTTGATAAATGCTTGGCACACTCCTCTGCTGTCATCATCTTGTTTTCGTCGCGAGGAGTCTCGCCTTGTTTAGAACCGTCGGCAGTAAGTGCAACTTGGCGAATATTGGATGCAGTAAAACCAGGAGCAAAGACCATAACATGAAGACCATCATGGAGATGCTCTATTCTTAATGTATCTAAAAAACCATATACTGCAAATTTTGATGAAGAGTATCCTGTTCTGGCAGGAAGCCCTTTGTAACCAGCAATAGATATAACTCCAGTTACTGATCCTTTTGATGATAATAACCAGGGCAAGGCATATTTTGTACAATATACCGTGCCCCAGAAATTTACATCCATAAGTTGTTTGATTACAGAGAGGTCGAGATCTCTGAACATCGCTCTCATCGAGATTCCAGCGTTGTTTATAAGAATGTCAATTCTTCCAAATTTAGCTACCGTTGCATCTATGAGTGCTTTACAATCCTCTTCAATCGAAACATCACACTTGACAGACAAAACCTCAGTTGTTGTCGAAATCAATTTTTCTGTCTCCTGAAGAAGTTCAAGCCTCCTTGCTGCCATTACAACTTTACAACCGTGAGAGGCAAACTCTTTTGCAGCGGCAAGACCAATTCCAGAACTTGCTCCTGTAATAATTACAACTTTATCTTTTAACATTTTGTTTATTCAACTGCTTTGTCAACAATCTCTTCGCCTTTGTAAAGACCTTTTTTCAAGTTCTCTTGAATCTTAGAGAATGCGTTAAGAGTATATTCAACGTTTTCTAATGAGTGCATCGCTGTAGGGATGATTCTAAACATAATCACACCCTTAGGTACTACAGGATAAACAACTACCGAGCAGAAGATACCATGATTTTCTCTTAGGTCGATTAAGATGTTTGTTGCTTCAGCGATGTTTCCTTCTAGGAAGATAGGAGTTACGCAAGCTTCTGCTTTACCAATATTGAAACCTCTTTCGCGAAGACCTACTTGAAGAGCTCTGGTAATAGTCCAAAGTTTTTCACGAAGCTCTGGCATTGTACGAATCATATCAAGTCTCTTCAAACATCCTTCAACTAAAGGCATCGGAAGTGACTTAGCATAGATTTGTGAACGAAGGTTGTATCTCAAATAGTTGATGATATCTTTTGGACCAGCAATAAAGCCACCAACAGCTGCCATAGACTTAGCGAAAGCACCAAAGTATAGATCAATTTCATCCATAACATTGTAATACTCCGAAGTACCACGGCCATTGTCTCCCATTACTCCAAAACCATGAGCGTCATCGATTAAGATACGGAATTTGTATTTTTTCTTAAGCTCAACAATTTTGTCAAGGATTCCAAGGTCGCCTGTCATTCCATAAACACCTTCTGTGATCAATAGAATTCCGCCACCTGTCTCAGCCACAAGCTTTGTTGCTCTTTGAAGTGCCTTTTCGCATTTCTCGATATCGTTGTGAGGGTATACAATTCTTTGACCCATATGAAGTCTTACGCCATCCATAATACAAGCGTGAGCTTCTGAATCATAAACGATTATATCGTGTCTGTTAACAAGAGCATCAATTGTTGATACCATTCCTTGATAACCAAAGTTGAAAAGGTATGCATCCTCTTTAAGTTCGAACTCTGCAAGCTCTTTCTCAAGTTGTTCGTGCTCAGTTGTGTGACCAGACATCATTCTGGCTCCCATAGGATAACCAAGACCCCATTTTGCAGTAGCTTCGGCATCAGCCTTTCTAACTTCCGGATGGTTAGCTAGTCCGAGATAGTTGTTGAAAGTCCAAGCAAGTACTTGTTTGCCATTGAAAGTCATCATCGGCTGAATTTGTCCCTCTAGTTTTGGGAACATGTAATATCCGTGAGCTTTCTTTCTGTACTGTCCTAGTGGACCGCCTTCATCCTTGGCGATTCTTTCGAAAATATCCATATTATGTTTATTGTTTATGTGTATCTTAAATTTCTACCTATTTTGAGCTTAGTTGTTCTCTTGATGCCATTTATCTTACATAATTTAGCAATTGAAACGCCTGTTCGCTTTGCAATACGTCCCAAAGTGTCGCCTCGTCTGACTTTCCAAAATCTAATTTTATCAATCTCTTTTTTATAAGAAAAATATGATGAATTAAGTTGAAGAATATTATTTTTGGTGCAGCAGCTTTGAAAATCGATAAGGTCGTTTGGATTCAATGGATTACCAAGATATCTTAATTCGAAGTGAAGGTGGTAACCTGTCGACCTTCCAGTATTTCCACCCAATCCAACAGGTACTCCTGCTTTGATTGTGTCGCCTGGATTAACAGTGATTCTAGCTAAGTGACCATAAAGAGTCTCAAGCCCATTGAAGTGTCTTACTAAGACAAAATATCCGTATCCTCTTCTGTCTCTTCTTGTTAGACGGACTGTGCCATCGAATGCGCACAATACACTATCGCCCTTTTCTACTTTTAGGTCGATTCCATAGTGAAAACGCCATCTTCTGAAACCAAAATCAGAGGTTACATGTTTTGTAATTGGTGGGACATAGCCAGAAAGATCCAGTTTTACTGTATCTTTCATATCTTTCAGATCAACTTTATATGGATTAATCTGAGAGTCACTCCATATATCGTACTCTTCGGGCATGTCCGAAAACTCAATATCGCGGATAAAATCGACAATTGGAGTTATGTTTTTGTTAAGTTTTGGCCTTAATGAGTCAATTACAAAGACTATATCGGGCCTTGGAACCGGCTCTAGGACCGGTAGAGATTTGGGTGGATCCATAATAATCGTCTTTTCTCTTGCCTGTAAATCGGCAAATGAACCTCCTGCGAGAAGCAAAGAGGTTCCGATAATTATTAATGGTTTGAACAAATTTCTATGCATCAATATTAGCGTATTTTGCGTGAGCTTCTATGAACTCTCTGCGAGGAGGAACTTCGTCTCCCATCAGCATAGAGAAGATTCTGTCGGCTTCGGCAGCGTTATCTATACTTACTTGTCTTAAAATTCTTGTTTCAGGGTTCATTGTTGTATCCCAAAGCTGAACAGCGTTCATCTCTCCAAGACCTTTGTAACGTTGAACATGTACTCCAGACTCTTTGCCTTTTCCTATTGTTTCGATAGCCTGCTTTCTCTCCTCGTCGGTCCAGCAATATGTCTCCTGCTTCCCTTTTTTAACTAAATAGAGAGGAGGGGTAGCTATGTAAACGTATCCATTCTTAATCAAATCCTGCATAAAACGGAAGAAGAATGTAAGAATTAACGTTGCAATGTGACTACCGTCGACGTCGGCATCGGTCATAATTACAATCTTGTGATAGCGAAGTTTGGTGATATTCAGAGCTTTGCTGTCTTCTTCGGTTCCGATTGTAACACCAAGAGCTGTATATATATTTCTGATCTCTTCACTCTCGAACACTTTGTGTTCCATCGCCTTTTCAACGTTCAGAATTTTACCTCTCAACGGAAGAATCGCCTGGAATGAACGGTCGCGGCCTGTTTTAGCCGTTCCACCCGCTGAATCCCCCTCAACAAGGAAGATTTCGCATTTTGCAGGATCGCGATCGGAGCAGTCTGCCAGTTTGCCAGGAAGTCCTGAGCCAGACATCACAGTTTTACGTTGAACAAGTTCCCTAGCTTTTCTTGCAGCGTGACGAGCAGTTGCAGCTAGAATTACCTTATCTACAATATTTTTTGCGTCTTTTGGATTCTCCTCTAAATAGTTCTCAAGAGCAGCGGAAGTTGCTTGCGAAACTGCAGCTGTCACCTCAGAGTTACCAAGTTTTGTCTTTGTCTGACCTTCGAACTGAGGTTCAGCAACTTTTACTGAGATAATCGCTGTAAGACCCTCTCTGAAGTCGGCAGCATCAATCTCAAACTTAAGTTTGGAAAGAAGGCCATTCTTGTCGGCAAAATTCTTAAGGGTAGTTGTAAGACCCCTACGGAAGCCTGAAAGGTGAGTACCTCCCTCTATAGTGTTGATATTATTAACGTAAGAGTGAATGTTTTCTGAGAAACCACTATTGTATTGCATTGCAATTTCGATTGGAATACCGGTTTTGTCGGTCTCTAAATAGATTGGCTTTTCAGTTAATTTATCGCGAGTTCCATCGAGGTATTGTACAAATTCAAGCAGACCTAATTCAGAATGGAAAATCTCGCTTCTTTGAGTTGTATCTTCCGAATCCACAACTCTTTTGTCGGTTAGAGCTAATTTTACATTTTTATTCAAAAATGCAAGTTCTCTAAGTCTGGCTGCGAGAATTTCGTAATTATACTCAGTTCCCATTGTAAAGATCTCAGAATCCGGCTTAAAAGTAATGATGGTTCCAGTTCTGTCGGAATCACCTACAACTTTTACTGGGTATTGAGGAACACCTTTTGAATACTCTTGAACGAAGCATTTACCTTCGCGGTGAATCTCAGCTTTGAGGTGGATGGATAATGCGTTTACGCAGGAAACACCCACGCCATGTAGACCGCCAGAGACTTTGTATGAGTCTTTGCTGAACTTACCACCTGCGTGAAGAACTGTAAGAACTACCTCCAGAGCCGATCTTCCCTCTTTCTCGTGAATACCGGTAGGGATACCACGACCATTGTCTTCGACAGTTATTGAATTGTCTTCGTTTATGAATACCTGTATGTCGGTGCAATATCCGGCAAGAGCCTCATCGATTGAGTTGTCAACTACTTCGTACACTAAATGGTGAAGACCTCTGTTGCCTACATCACCAATATACATTGACGGGCGTTTGCGAACCGCCTCTAATCCTTCCAGTACCTGAATACTATCTGCGGAATATTGTCCGCTGGCTGTATTGGATTCGTTTTCCTTCATCTTTGTCCTATCTGTTTTAAAGATGACAAAGTTAATGAAAAGTGTCTTAAAAACCTAATCGGGCGATGAAAAAGTTATTCACCGCCCGATTAGTTATGTTGTTGAAAATTAGAATTTTAAAGTGACTCCTATTCCAAAATTCATTCCCATTTGTCTGTAATACAGAAAATATTGCTCTTTTGAGTTAAGGATATTGTTTGCTCTGACATAAAATGAGAGGTTTTTATCGTAAGAGTAGAGTGCCTCTAAATCTATTTTTGTAAATGCTCCAACATAAGTAGCAGTGCCTGGGAGTGAGTTTACAAATAGGGCTGGAGACTTAGCTCTGTGTAATAAGTCTGTGGAGAAGACAATTCTTTCGCGCCAGTTATAACGTGCGAAACCATTGATTTCAAATGGACTTTTGTTATATGCTGGCATCTGTGTATTTGGCTGAGTATAGTTGTGATACTTCAGGTTAATTCCAGCTTGGATATCTTCGGATTTGAAAGACAATTCGGCTCCTGCAGTAAATCTGTTTTGGTCGACATAATCTACTCTCATGAGTGAATTGAATCCGATTGGGGTATTGTAGAAAAAGTAATTGTCTTTGTAGTTTGTGTAGAGTGCATAGATATGCGCTGCAAATCGGTCTTTATATTGACCCTTTAGTCCAAACTGAGCAGACAGCGGGACATTTGTGTTTTTAATGTCAATATCGGGTGCAAGATATGGATTGATTGCTATTAATTCGTGATATGTTCTGAATTCGTTTCCACCATCGAGTTTTGCATATACCCAAAGATTTTTCTGCACAAGCTCTACAGTTGCCAATGTCTTTACATAAAAATCTGTGCTCTTTTTGTCTGGAGAGTAGGAGTGGTTGATTTTTATTCCTGCCTCTAGGTTTAAAATTTTGTAATTCAGTTTGTAATGTGGATAAATTTCGATATTTCCTCTATCCATTTCGTTCTTGCCAATTGTATTAGCAGCAGTGAATGAAAGGCCTACGTAGAATTTATGATGAAATGCAAAATCTGGTCCTACAACTGCAGAGATATTCAATAAATTCTCTTTGAATGGATCTCTGAAAATAGCCTTCATTAGCGAAGGTTTATCGTTAAGAGTGCTGATTTTTGCCGAAACATCGTAGTAGAATGAGTTGGGGTCTGGATTTACAGATCTAATTCTCAATCCCGAAAATACGTTATCGTATTGATGTGACAGAGAGTCTCTCATAAAACGGAAGTCTTTAATCTTTTCTGGAGTTACTCCGTCGGGATAGACTCCGTCATTCATTCCGTAATAGGTAAAAAAGTCTCTTTTGTAGCCAAAATCAAAGAGGAACTCTCCCTTTTTCCAATGAATTCCAAACTTAGCACCAACCTTGTTTTTCATGCTTTGACCTGCAATTTTTGTCTCAGACATCGAAGTCTTTTCTCCATCCTCCTTCATCAACTTCAGATCGCTTAAATACGAATCGTGGTCGACAAACAGCAGTAGAGACAAGTTGCCAGAGAGGCGAGGTGATAGCATGATTTTCAAATGAGGATTCGTTGGAAAATTAAATCCAAGATCGGTATATAAAAATGGATATTGTTGTTTTCCAGGCTTCTCTATTTGGGCAGATGGTAGCGGAGAAAATTCATACAAATCTTTATAAGGTTTGTTGAAGATCGAGTATTGTATATTTAGGTTGAAGCTCTTTAAAGAGTCTGCAATGTAGGTATTAAGTTTGCTTTTGGTCACATCCTGCAACTTTACATCAAAGTCTCTTTTTACCTCTAATGTTGGATCTATTTTATTCTGTCCGAAAGAATTGGCAGAGATTACCAGTGTGACTGATAGTAAAATGATTGTTTTTATAATGTTTCTCATATCGGCAGATTGTTATTTAGATTTGATTTTTTTGAGTCTTAGCCTAATTTGTTCAACGATATCGTCACCCTTTTTAGATTTATAAGAGTCAAGGATGCTGTTATAGGTTGCTCTGGCTTGTGCCCACTCCTCTTTTTCGGCGTATGTGTCTCCAAGCAGAATAAAGCTTTTTGCCAACCAGTAGGTATGAGGCGTTTTTGTGTCTGAGAAGGCATAAACAAGTCTCTCAACCGAAGCAAAGTCACCATTGTCGAATGAGTTCGCAATAAGTAGATATGAGCTCTCAGCACCTTCTGGAGTCCCTGTGTTTTTTGCTAGGTCTTTAAGGAGAGGGAGGGCTTCTGCTCTATTGCCTGTCATGTAATTTGAAAGGGCCGTGATATATTTTACACGTAGCTTCTGATTGTCATTAATAGCATACGCAGAAGCTTTTTTGGACTCAATCAGCGCCTGGTCGTATTGTTTATCCATAAACAGAGAGTTCATCTTACCCAATGCTGCCTCGGTCTTGTTATTATCGAGAACAGCAATTAATGATAGAGATGAATATGCTTTATATGCCTGTTTGTAATTTTCAATTTGATAAGATAGTTGAGCATAGTGTAGGGTTGCTAGCTCGGTAAATGATCCGTCTCTTCTCTCCATCACTTTTGAATATGCATCCATTGCTGCCTCTGGTTTTCCTAGTTTAGAGTAACTTTCTCCTAGGTAGAAGTATGCATGAGTTGTTTTAGAACCTTGAGGGTAGTTTTGGATAAATTCAAGAAGCGATGTTGCTGCAGAGGCATAATTACTATTTACATATTGTTTTTCGGCAGCATTAAAGAGCATCACCTCTTTTTCTGAGGCGCTCTTGAGTGACGACATTCCAATTTTATCCAAGTAAGCAAGATACTCCTGAACCTTTTCAATGTCTTGATAGATATTTTCCATTCCTGCCAATGCATCTTGTGCCTCTTGCGACATTGGGTTCTCCTCTACAACTCGCTTGTAGTATTCTAAAGCTTTGTTTACATCATGACGATTAATACTAATCAATCCAAGTTCCAATAGTGATTTGTAATAGAATTGGGACTCTTTGTGATTCGATACGATTTCGTTGAAATAGGTTACAGCTTGACCATTGTCGCCAGTCTGAACAAGTGATCTTCCAAGTTCGTATAAGAAGTCTGGGTAAACTTTTGATTTAGGATATTCGCGAATTACATTTTTCAACACTTCGATCTTCTTTGCATCTTCGCCAATCAGACCAAGAGAGACCGCTCTTTGATAAGATGCGTAAAAATATGTATTTAGATCTTTTTGAGAAATATTGGCATACGAATCTGACGCCTCTTTGTATTTCTTCTGCATAAAATAACTATCAGCTAATCGAACTCTCGCCTCATTCTCTGTTTGAGCATCTGCCTTACCAGAGTAGATGTATTTGTCAAACCATTGTTGAGCTTGTTCAAATTGTCCCGCTTTAAAGCTTGCATAACCTAAGTTGAACATCGAAATATAGTATTCAGGAGTGTTTTTGAATCCTGTAGTTCTGTTGATTAGAGATAGGTTTATATTGATTGCATCCTGAAATTGACCGTTCCTGTAGTAAGCTTCTGCTAACCAATAGTTGGAGAGATTATCAATCTGAGTATTGTAGGCTCCGTTTCTTACAGCTGTCTCCAAAAATGGAATCGCCTCTCTATATGCTCCTAAATCAATTAACTGCATACCTCTGAGGAAAGATGCCTTTTGGATAGAGACAATATTTGTAGCCGTAGGGTTTTTAATTTGAGACAATGCCTCAAGCGCAGAGACATAGTCTTGCTTAACAAGATAAGAGTTCGCGATGTAGTTTTTAATCTCATTGAACTTCTCTACTGGAGCATTATATTGTTTTAAATATTGATCAAAAACAGAGATGTCCGAATTGAGGTCGAACGAAAGCTTAGCGTAATTAAATAGAGCATCCTCCTTGATTGTTAAATCGAAATTACTGTCAGCAGCTTTTTTAAATGAGTTAAGAGCCTCTTGTTTATTTTTAATTTGAATATATGAGTTGGCTAAGTGATAATAAGCATTTTGCGAAAGACTGTCGTTTACAGTTATAACCTTTTTAAAATTATCAATAGCAGAAAAGTAACTCTTTAATGTGTAGCCAATTATACCCGAATAATAGAGATCTTTTCTACTTAGGTCATTACTGTAAATTGAGTATTTCTCAAAATAGAATTTAGCTTGATCGGGCTTTTTCATTGCGAAGTATGATTCAGATAACATCCTTGCTGTTTTAGACTTATAGTCTTTCTCAACAATATTGTAGATATCCTCTCCATTCTGAATTACATAATCATAATTCTTTTGCATGAATTCCGATTCCAAGATATAATATCTCGACAGTACAGAAAAACGTTTGTCACTGGTGAGTGTTTTAAAAATATCAACAGCAGCGGCAAAATCTTTCTTCATATATAAAATGTAGGCTGCGTAATATTTTGAAGCAGGTACAAAGTTACTTCCATTACCCGAAGAGATTTCGCTAAACATTTTGAATGCTTTGTCTAAATTCCCAAGACGAAGGCTACAATAAGCATATTTGAATTTATACTCTTGTTCATACTGTGGCGCAAGATTTCTTTTTTCGAGCTTTACAAGATAGTTATGGGCTTTGACATAATCTTGATTGTCGAAATAGTATCCAGCAAATTTGAAATAGATCATCTCCATGTCCGAAGACTCAGGATAGCGAGTTTCATATGCAACTACCAATCCCTCTGTGTTTTCGCGTCTAAGCTCAAGCGCGCATAGCACAACATAAGCATCCACCTCCGATTTGAAAACCGAAGGCTCTGTCGAATACTCCTGCGAAAGAGTGACAAATTCACTCTCAGCGGCAGAGAACAGCCTTTTGTTATAAAGTTCGATAGCAGCTTTTAGCCTCTCTTTTTGAGAAGGACGTTGATTCTGAGCAATCAGAATCTGAGGTATCACCATCGAAAAAATGCATAATACCACCAGGAAGACTCTTTTTTTCATTATACTCATCGGAAAATAATTTTGTCAAGAACAATTCTAAGGCCAAATTTAGTAAATTTGCGCAGAATAAACATTAAAAACATGGAAGAAGCAAGCCTTACTCCCGTTGTTTCGTTCAGAAACACCGACATCATAAAAGAAGATAGTCTTATTATATCAAACCTATGTATGGATATACAAAAATCCGATTTTGTATATTTAATTGGAAAGGTTGGAACTGGTAAAACTTCTATCGTCAAAGCGATTATTGCAGACACTCCTCTTAAGGACGGCGAAGCCTTTGTTGCAGGTTACGATCTGCTTAAAATAAAACCGAAACAGGTGCCGATGCTTAGACGCAAAATTGGTGTTGTTTTTCAAGATTTTCAGCTTCTTACAGACAGATCGGTCTATGAGAACATGAGGTTTGTGTTGATGTCAACAGGTTGGAAAGACGAAAAGGTGATTGATACAATCATTATGGAGCGCTTGGAGAGTGTAGGATTGCAGACAAAGGCACATAAAAAGCCCCATCAACTATCGGGCGGAGAGCAGCAAAGGGCAGCCATTGCAAGAGCTCTGTTGAATGAGCCTGAGATTATTCTGGCAGACGAGCCTACCGGCAATCTCGATTCAGAAACTGCAACAGAAATTATGGAGTTGTTACTCGAAATACACAGAAAAAATGGTCCTGCAATCATAATTGTAACACATAATAAATCTCTGATAGAGAGATATCCTGGCAGAGTATTCCTTTGCGAAGATGCATGTTGCCGCGAGGTGACTGATCAGCAGGAGATCTATTTTTCTCTAGAGTTATGAACAAAAGATATAGCTCTATCATAGAATGGTTCGAAAAGAACATGCCTTCGCCAAAAACGGAGCTTAACTATCGAACACCGTTTGAATTATTGGTTGCTGTTATTTTGTCTGCTCAATGCACCGATAAACGAGTAAATCTTGTAACGCCCTCGATTTTTGAAAAGTGGCCAGACGCAAAGTCGATGTCTTTAGCATCAGAATCGGAAATTTTTGAAATTATTAAGTCTGTCTCTTATCCCAATAATAAGAGCAAGCATCTATCTCAGATGAGCAAGGTCTTGTATAATGACTTTGGGGGCGAAATGCCTCAGGAGGTTGACGATTTGCAAAAATTGCCAGGTGTCGGAAGAAAGACTGCAAATGTAATAGCTTCGGTTCTATTTAATAAGCCAGTTATTGCAGTTGATACTCATGTTTTCAGAGTTGCTAGAAGATTGGGCCTTTCAAAAAGAGAAGATGTATTGGGTGTTGAATTAGATTTGACTGCTAATATTCCTCAAGAGAAGAGGGCAACTGCTCACCATTGGTTGATTCTTCATGGCAGATATACTTGTAAGGCCAGAAACCCTCAGTGTAACACTTGCGGTCTCCAGCCTTACTGTAAATTTTATTCTGATCAACAGGCTATTTAGCCATGTTTCTTACATTTCCAAATTCGATGAATGAAGCACCAGCTTGAGTTCCAAAGCTTCCTCCAAGAACTCCAATCATATCGTCCATTTCAATAACGTTATCGGCAAGCAAGTTTCTAACCGCTTGTTTAACAAAATCATCTTTGGAGTCTTTAACCTCCATCATGTATGGATAAACACCATATGATAGAGCTAATTCTCTCATAACATATGTTTTATAGCATTTGGCAAACAAAGGAACTTTTGGTCTGAATGCAGCTATATATCTTCCAGTTCTACCCGACATTGTATCGAAGACGATTGCTTTCACAGGAAGCTGGCAAGTAGATCTTACTATGTTTTTTGCAAGTACTGCAGCAACAGGCCAAGTAACATCAGTTAACTCCAACTTCACATTTGGTTGAACATTTTGTTCGATTTCAATCGCAATCTTTGTCATCATTTTAACGGACTCAATTGGATATTTGCCGCTTGCGGTCTCACCGCTAAGCATGATTGAATCTGTACCTTGGTAGATCGCATTTGCAACGTCACTCACCTCGGCACGAGTTGGTCTCGGATTGTCAATCATAGTATGAAGCATCTGTGTTGCAATAATTACAGGCTTCTTTCTAGATTGACATTTATTGATAATCTGTCTTTGGATTACTGGTATCTTTTGAGATTCAATCTCTACTCCAAGGTCGCCTCTTGCAACCATCGCACCATAGCAATGTGAGAGGATTTCGTCTATGTGGTCAACTCCCTCTTGATTCTCGATCTTGGCAATAATCTTAAGGTGGCTGTTTCTTCTGTCAAGAATATCTTGAACCTCTTTGATATCCTCTTTATTTCTTACGAATGAGTGAGCAATGAAGTCTAAATCATTGTCAATAGCCCATTCAATGAACTCTTTATCGCGTTTTGTTACTGAAGGTAGTTTGATTGAAACATTAGGGACATTGATACTCTTCTTCCCTTTAATTCTGCCTCCATTGTTAACTCTACAAACAAGTTGTGATGGTCTCTTTTCTACAACTGTCAATGAAATTTCACCATCGTCTATCAAAATATTTGCTCCAACTGGCACTTCGTTCGAGAAGTTGTTATAGTTAGTATAGAGCAGAAAATTACCCGAAACTCCGTTGACATCATCAGCGAAGTAGACAGTGTCTCCCTCCTTGACAACGAAACCTTCGTCGTACTCCATCTTTGTTATTCTGATTTCGGGACCTTTAGTGTCGATGAGAATTGCAATTTTTTCTGAAACAGCTCTTGTGTTTTTAACAATTTCGAGCGAAGATTCTAGACTTGTGTGTGCCGAATTTATCCTCACAACATTCATCCCAGCCTCATAAAGCGATCTGATAAACTCTGTACTGCAATTCCTGTCAGAAACAGAACAAATAATTTTGGTTTTCTTTTCGAGCATATTTTATTCTAAATTTGTGGCAAAAGTAAAACTATTTTGTGTGAAAAAAGTTTATTGTAACAATCTGTTATCTGATTTTTCTTCATATCTAAGATTAGAACTCTCATTATCAGAGAATACGGTAAACTCATACTGTTCCGATGTTGATAAGTTTTTTGAATACTGGGCAAATTTGGGGGATGTCTCAAATATTAGAAGTGTAGATTCAGAAAATATTAAAGGATTTATCTCGCAGGAGATGGAAAAAGGTCTCTCCAAGAGATCACAGGCACGGTTAGTAAGTTCGCTTAAAGCTTTCTTTAAATTTCTTGTCAATGAGTCCATTATAGAACTTGATCCTTGTGTGCTCATAGACTCTCCAAAAATCAAGCCATATTTGCCAGAGGTGCTGTCGCAAGATGAAGTTGTGAGAATAATTGAGGGGGTAGATTTGTCCCAGCCCGAAGGTCATCGAAACAGGGCAATTTTGGAGACCCTTTACTCATGCGGACTTCGTGTGTCTGAGCTTGTAAATTTAAAATACTCCGACATCTTTTTTGATCAAGAATTTTTGCGAATAATTGGAAAAGGGAACAAGCAACGATTAGTCCCTTTGGGCAGACCTGCTGCCGACGCAATAAGATTATATCTGCAGACACGTTCTCTTCTGCCTGTCAAAAAGGGTAGCGAAGACAATGTCTTTTTAAACAGACGCGGAGGGAGAATTACAAGAGAGATGGTTTTTCTAATTGTAAAAAAATCTGCAGCAGAGGCTGGAGTCGACAAAGTAATCTCTCCGCATACATTCCGCCACTCATTTGCAACGCATCTTGTTGAGAACGGAGCTGATTTAAGAGCAGTTCAAGAGATGCTCGGACACGAAAGTATCCTTACAACTGAAATTTATACTCACATCAATAGCGAAAAATGGCGCGATAGCATCTTGAAATGTCATCCAAGAGGTAACTGATGCAACAAAATTTTTATATTTTCGTATTAAACTGTAAACTACCTAACCAAATATATATGAAACTTAATATACAGATTACTATTACCGCTATTGCACTTATTTCTTGTGCTTTTCCAGCGAAAGCAAACCTTATAGAAGAGAAGAGTCCTTCTGATACTCTAAAGAAAGTAGAACTTAATGCAGTCGTTGTCACTGCCACAAAGGATAGAGTAAACAGAAACAATGTTCCTTTAACAATATCTGTAATTAATAGAGACGAAATTCGAACTTCAGCGGGCTCTTCGTTGCTTCCTGTTTTATCCGACAAGGTGCCAGGACTTTTTGTAACTCAAAGAGGAGTAACTGGTTTTGGTGTATCTGAGGGTGCGGCTGGCGCGGTTAGTGTCAGGGGTGTTGGCCAAGGAAACAAAGTATTGATTCTTCTTGATGGGCAGCCTCAGTGGGCCGGAGTCTTTGGTCATGCTCTGCCAGATATGTATGTGGCGAGTGATGTTGATAAAGTTGAGGTTATCAGGGGACCTGGATCTTTGATCTATGGCTCAAATGCAATGGGGGGAGTTGTGAATGTTATAACAAGAAAAGGTGATAAAGATGGCATTTCTGGAGATATTAAGCTGCTTTATGGAAGTTACGACACAAGAAAAATTACTGGAGGGATTGGTTATAAATCAGGTAAATTTTCCTCGTATCTCTCTCTGAATAACGATCGTACAAATGGTCACAGAGAGAATTCTGAGTTCAATATTACAAATGGGTTCTATAAAGCCTCATATGAATTTTCTGAAAAATTGAGAGTTACTGCAGACATTAATCTTGCTCGATTCTTTAGTGCCAATCCTGGTAAGGTTTTAACTCCAATGATTGATAATGATATGGATATTTTCAGAGGAAGTACTTCGGTTGCTCTAGAGAATAATTTTACTAAGTCTGGTGGTGCTTTACGTCTATTTTATGGTTGGGGAAACCATAGAATTAATGATGGCTATGCTGCTCTTGGGGGTACTCCAAAGGATTACTTCTTTCGCTCTTTCGATAAAAACATGGGGGTTTTATTATATCAATCTGTTGAACTTTTTAAAAACAACACAACAACTTTTGGTTTCGACTATAAAAATTGGGGAGGACATGCCTGGAATGATAAATTCAATGGTTCGACGATTGAGTTTGCAAATAAAAGTGTCTCTGAGACTGCTTTGTATTTGATTACCAGGCAACAACTGATGACTCACTTCTCTTTAAGTGGAGGAGTAAGGATTGAAGCTAATCAAGTTTTTGGAAATGTTGTGATTCCTCAATTTGGTCTGTCATACACAGGTATTAAAGATGGTGTAATAAAAGCATCGATCTCAAAAGGATACCGTAGTCCTAATATTAAGGAGATGTATATGTTCCCGCCTCAAAATCCAGATCTTCAACCTGAAAATATGGTTAATTACGAACTTTCTGCAGGTAAGTCATTTATGAATGGAGAGGTTACTGCTGAAGCATCTCTCTTCTTAATTGATGGAAAAGATATGATAGAAATAGTAAAAATTAATGGTGTGCCAAAAAATATCAATACTGGAAAGTTTATCAATAGGGGAGTTGAGTTTGAGGCCTCATGGAGAATTGCTCCTTATGCAAGATTTGATGCAAACTACTCATATCTTTTTACCTCAAAACCGCTATTGGCTGCACCTAAGCACAAACTATACGGCGAATTGAGGCTAACTCCAGCTCGTCTCTTTGTGAAACTAAACGCTCAATATATCTCTGGTCTGTATACAAATACAACAAACCTTTCAAAAGAGAACTACACAGTTGTTAATTCTCGAGTTGGCTATTCATTTGGCAAAAAATCAACTCTTCAGCTTTATGTCAGATGCGACAATGCAACAAACACATCCTATTCAATAAATGAAGGTTTTCCAATGCCCGGAAGAACATACATGATAGGAACTGATTTTGCATTTTAGAAATTAGAATTTACAAATTTAGAAAATAGTCACTCCAATTTAGAGTTTGAAGATAGATAAACTAGAGTTTCAAGGTAGATAAAAGTTTCTCAATGAGAATTTTATAATGAAAATAAATTTTGTGCTTTAACTTAAGATTCATACATTTACTATACAAAACGAATTTTCATTTTCAAAACTCTAAATTTTACCATCATGAAAAAATTATTGCTAATCTCTTTTCTATTATTAGGATTTTCTTTTGCGGCAAATTCACAAAATAAATATCAAGGTGAGGTTCAACTTGGTTATAATTTTGGTGTAAATCAAAATGATGTGGACTATATTAATCTTAGTTTTATAAATGGGATTAGATTTAATAAGTACTTATTTGCTGGAGTTGGTGTTGGTCTTCATTCATATGCAATATTTGATTCTAATATTGAAAATTTATATTCATTACCAATTTTTTTAAATGCAAAAACATACATCCCAGTAGCCTCTTCAACAAGCTTATTTGCATCTTTAGACACAGGATATTGGTTTGGAATTTCAAAAAATATTAGCAGCCTTAATGGGTTTCTTCTAGGGCCTTCAATTGGAGTTTGTTTTAATAAGGGCAAGTCTTATGGACTGAATTTAAGTTTAGGCTACAACCTACAACTTTGGAGTATTAAAGGTCCTTTAAACTTTAATACAGACGCTATTGGATTAAAACTTGGATTCTCATTCTAGTCTAATATTATATCGTTATTATACCATCATCATATTTTATATTCTGTTTTATTTTAACTCATCTCATCTAATTTGATCTCGTCTAATCTTAAAAATGAGTAAATGCTAAATAGTGAGGATGTTATGGCTAAATTAAATTTTGTGTTACTACTTAAGATTCATACATTTACTATACAAAACGAACATTCATTTTCTAATCTATAAATTTTATTATCATGAAAAAATTATTGCTAATCTCTTTCCTACTATTAGGATTTTCATTTACAGCAAATTCGCAAAATAAATATCAAGGTGAGGTGCAGATAGGCTATAACTTTGGTGTTAAAGATTTTGATCCCGATTATGCAAATCTTAGCTTCATAAATGGTATTAGATTTAATAAAAATCTATTTGCTGGAATTGGTGTTGGCCTTAACACTTATGCAATATTTGAGTCTGGTGTTGATAAAGAGTATGCTCTTCCAATATTTATAAATGCAAAAGCATATTTACCAGTTTCTCCCCAAACTGACTTTTTTGCCTCTCTTGATTGCGGATATTGGTTTGGGATAAGCAGCAACCTTAAAGAAGTAGGCGGATTGATGCTAACTCCATCAGTAGGTGTCTGCTTTGATTTAGGTAAATCTTATGGCTTGAATTTAAGTTTAGGCTACAATCACCAAAATTGGAGCGCCGATGGTCCTGTAAGCGTCAACACCGGAGCAATAGGACTAAAGGTTGGATTTTCGTTCTAGATAAAAGTCCAGTAATTATTTGAAAGAACTAGTACAAATTATAACTCACAAGTTATCAATATGATACGGTAGTTCTTGTTTTCTAAGATCTAAATATAAGTAAGTATCCCCAATAATGTAGCTGTACATTTTGGGGATTTTTCTTTGAATGTCGTTAAATAGCATATAATGAGAGTGTTATGCGTTTTCCTGCAGATTACCCCTATCTGCCAGAATATTTCTTAAGTAGCAGAAATACAAGCTTTTAATTTTTTGAGATTTTTAATAGATATATTTTAAAAAGCATTATACCGCATATTATCAAGTAGTTATACTTTATTCTGGCAGATAGTGGGGATCTGCAGGAAATCGCAAAACGCATTGTATATGTGATACATAGCCTCTTTTTGAAAACTGAACTTCAAGCTAAGATGTCTCAAAAACAAAAAAACGTGATGTACCGGACATGGCGAAGCGTAGCTGAGCACATAACTTGCGAAGCAACATTTTCCGCGAGGCAAAGCTGAGCTCATAACTTGCGAAGCACCTTTAGAATCAAAAAGTTATGCCAGAATTAAACCGAATAAGATATATTTATATCTTATGAACAAGTCATTACAATTTTCGCTTACAATCTTATCCGAGCTATATTGTTGATTATCTGAGCGTTTTGCAAATACATGCAGACTACCCATAGTCTGAAGGAAAATGCAAAACATTAAGGTTGTGAAGAGTTTAGTGCAGAAAAAATGTAGGAAAATAGAGCAAGATGTTTTGTTTTATATAGGTAAGTAAGTAGTTCGGTAGAATCGTCTGAATCGAGGATTTTATGGTGATTAATGGCTGATAGATTACTTTTTGATTGAGTTCGAAAAAAGAAAAAGGGTAACTTAATTTTTTTAGTTACCCTCGTTTTTTTTGTTTATTCCCACTCAATTGTTGCTGGTGGTTTGGAGCTGATGTCGTAAACAACTCGGTTTACACCACGCACTTTATTGATTATGTCGTTTGAGACTTTAGCCAAAAATTCGTACGGCAAATGCACCCAGTCTGCAGTCATTCCGTCGGTAGAGGTTACTGCTCTGAGGGCGATTGTATATTCGTAAGTTCTTTCGTCTCCCATAACACCCACGCTCTTGATTGGAAGAAGGATGGTGGCAGCCTGCCAAACCTGATTGTAGAGACCGCTGTCGCGAAGACCTTGAATGAAGATTGCGTCTGCCTCCTTTAAGATCAAAAGCTTCTCTTGAGTAACTTCGCCAAGAACTCTGATTCCAAGACCAGGTCCTGGGAAGGGGTGTCTTGAGATCAATTCATCTTTGATGCCTAAAGCACGGCCAACTCTTCTAACCTCGTCTTTGAAAAGAGAACGAAGTGGCTCAACAACTTTTAGCTTCATGTAGTCAGGCAATCCGCCTACGTTATGGTGAGATTTGATTGTAGCAGAAGGTCCATTAACAGACACAGATTCAATTACATCTGGGTAGATTGTGCCTTGAGCAAGCCAAGAGGCGTTTTCAATCTTGTGAGACTCAGCGTCGAAGACTTCAATGAAGACACGTCCTATAGCCTTTCTTTTGAGTTCAGGGTCAGTCACGCCCGAGAGCGCATCCAAAAACTCAACTGAGGCGTCTACACCTCTTACATTAAGACCCATATGTTTGTAAGAGTCGAGTACAGACTCAAATTCATCTTTTCTTAAAAGACCATTGTCAACGAAAATACAATGAAGGTTCTCGCCAATGGCTCTATATAAAAGAACTGCCGCAACTGTAGAGTCTACACCACCAGAAAGACCAAGAATTACCTTGTCGTCTCCTAACTTTTGGCGAAGCTCTGCAACAGTAGTCTCAATAAATGAGTCAGGCGTCCAGTCACCCTTACAGCCACATACACCCATGACGAAATTCTCCAACATCTTGCTACCCTCAGTCGAGTGGAATACTTCAGGATGGAATTGAACAGCGAATGTCTGCTCTCCCTCAATTCTGTACGCCGCATTCTCAATGTCTCCAGTCGAAGCCACAATAACTGCGCCTTTTGGCAGACGAGCAATCGTGTCTCCATGCGACATCCACACCTGAGACTCTTTTGAGACACCTTTAAATAGAGGACAATTTTGGTCGGTAACATTTAAGATTGCACGACCATACTCTCTCGCAAGTGAAGGATTAACCTCACCCCCGAAGTGATGAGCCAAATATTGCGCACCATAACATACCGCCATTAGCGGAAGTTTGCCTTTGATTTCCGACAAATCGACAGTCGGAGCCTTTGGATCTCTCACAGAGAACGGGCTTCCAGAAAGGATTACACCCTTGACGCTTTCGTCCAGATCGGGAATTTTGTTGTAAGGATAAATTTCGCAATAAACATTCAATTCCCTCAATCTTCTGCCGATAAGTTGCGTAAACTGCGAGCCGAAATCAAGGATAATAATCTTTTCAACCATAAAAAAAGGATATTATTTTGTAAATATGACCCGCAAAAATAGGGCAAAAAAATATTTTTACCTACTTTTGCCCCCGAATTATGCAAAAAATACGAAATATTGCCATCATTGCACACGTCGACCATGGCAAAACCACGCTAGTGGACAGGATGATACTTCAAGCTAAAATTTTCAGGGACAGCGAGAAGGTAGGGGATCTGATCCTCGATAGTAACGATCTAGAAAGAGAGAGAGGTATAACGATTCTTGCGAAGAATGTATCGGTGCCTTACAAAGACTACAAAATCAACATTATAGACACTCCGGGCCACGCCGACTTTGGGGGTGAAGTTGAAAGAGTTCTGAATATGGCAGATGGCGTTCTTCTGCTTGTTGATGCTTTTGAAGGTACAATGCCTCAGACAAGGTTTGTGCTACAAAAAGCAGTTGAGATGGGAAAAAAACCAGTAGTTGTTGTTAATAAGGTAGACAAGCCAAATTGCCGTCCCGACGAGGTGAATGAGCAGGTTTTCGACCTGATGTTCAGCTTGCAAGCTACCGAAGATCAACTTGATTTCAAAACAGTTTACGGAAGTGCAAAACAGGGCTGGATGTCGCTTGATTGGAGAAAACCAACAACAGACATTACTGCTCTATTAGATACAATCCTCGAAGAGATACCAGAACCGCTTCAGTTGGAGGGAACTCCTCAGATGCTAATCTCCTCACTTGAGTACTCGCCGTATGTTGGCCGTATCGCTGTGGGAAGAGTAACTAGGGGCGAGCTAAAGCCAGGAATGCAAGTTTGTCTGTGCAAACGCGACGGCTCTATCGAAAAGGCGAGAATCAAAGAGCTGATGGTATTCGTAGGGTTGGAAAAGCAAAGAACAGAGCTTGTGAAGAGTGGAGACATTTGCGCTGTAGTAGGAATTGAAGGGTTTGAGATTGGAGACACAATTGCCGATTATGAAAATCCAGAGGCCTTGCCTCCAATTGCCGTAGATGAGCCAACAATGAGCATGATGTTCACAATCAACGACTCTCCATTTTTCGGAAAGGAGGGAAAATTTGTAACATCTCGACACCTAAAAGATAGATTGGAAAAAGAGTTAGAGAAGAATCTTGCTCTTAGAGTAAAAGAGGGAGCGACTGCAGACTCGTTTATTGTTTATGGCAGAGGCGTTCTACACTTGTCTGTTCTTATTGAGACAATGCGTCGCGAAGGGTTTGAACTTCAGGTTGGACAGCCAAAAGTGCTAGACAAGACAGTTAACGGAGTAAGATGTGAGCCAGTAGAACATTTAACAATAGATGTTCCAGAAGAGATGGTCGGAAGAGCAATCGAAATGGTTACTCGCAGAAAGGGGAGTCTTCTGCATATGGAGCACAGAGAAGATCGTGTTCACCTCGATTTCGACATTCCAGCAAGAGGTCTTATCGGACTAAGAAGCAACCTTCTAACTGCAACTCAAGGAGAGGCAATCATTTCACATAGATTCAAAGGATACGAACCTTTCAAAGGAGATATCGAAAAGAGAACAAATGGTTCACTTGTTGCACTTGAGACAGGAACTGCAATTGCTTATGCAATGGATAAACTTCAGGACAGAGGAAAATTCTTCATCTATCCAGGCGAAGAGATCTACTGCGGACAAGTAGTTGGCGAAAACTCAAGAGGCGACGATTTGACTATTAATCTTTGCAAAACCAAGAAACTCACCAACGTACGTGCGTCTGGTTCTGATGATAAAGTCGTTCTCGCACCTCCAATTGTCTTCAGCTTAGAGGAGGCGCTAGAGTACATTCAGGAGGACGAACTAGTTGAGTTGACTCCTAAATCTATAAGACTCAGAAAAATCTATCTCGACGAGAATGACAGAAAGAGACGTAGAAGTCTATAGAAATTTATTCTTGTAATATTGAAAAAAAAAATTAACTTTGCGGGCTCATTTTATATATGCAGAAAGTGAGAGAGAAAGAATATACCTTGCCCATAAAAGGGCTGTCTGCCGGAAAACATAGATTCGACTTTGCTATTGACGGATCGATGTTTGCAGATAGTGAAAACAGCCGAATTACAGACGCTTGTCTTACTGCGGTTGCCGATGTGGAGAAGAGTGCGACATGGATAAAAATCGCCTGCAATATAAAAGGAACCGTCTCGGCAGAGTGCGACAGGTGCCTGGAAGAGGTTAAACTTCCGATAGACACAGATGCAAAACTGCTCGTTAAGTTTGTAAGAACCGAAGAGGAGACTGACGATGACGAAGTGCTTATACTTGAACCAAATGAGTCGGAGCTGGATTTGAAACAGTTTTTTTACGACTATGTGTGTTTGAGTTTGCCAATTAAGATTGTACATGACGAAAACGACTGCAATCCAGAAGTTTTGGAAAAGCTCAATCTAACGGCCAAAAAAGCAAAGACAAAGAAAATAGAGAACGAAAAGGAGAACCCTTTTTCGAAACTTAAAGATTTATTGAATTAAAACTGTTTAAAATATTTTTTACAATGGCACATCCGAAACATAGAATTTCAAAACAGCGCAGAAACAAACGCAGAACCCACTATAAAGCCGAAGTACCGACTTTGGGAACTTGCTCTAATTGCGGAGCAGCAGTACTTTACCATAGAGTATGCCCTGAGTGCGGTTATTACAGAGGCCGCCTCATCGTAGAAAAAGCAACTGCATAAGTGCGATGAAAATCGGGCTCGATGTAATGGGTGGCGACTACGCTCCGCAGAACATAGTTTTGGGAGCAATAGACGCCTTTCACAGATTGGGTCGGGATTCTGAAATATACCTGCTAGGTGATCAGATAAAGATTACCGAGATCTGCCGTCAACAAGGCTTTGATCCCGGTAATTTTTCTATTGTACACTGCAGTCAAACAATTAAAATGGATGAACATCCGGTAAAAGCCTATCAAAAGAAGAGTGATTCTAGTGTTGTTGTTGGCTTTAACATGTTGGCAAAGGGTCAGTTAGATGCTTTAGCCAGTGCAGGAAATACCGGAGTAATGCTTACAGGTTCTGTGCAGACACTACGCACGTTGCCTGGAGTTATAAGACCTTGCATCTCATGTGAAATGCCAATGGTCAGCGGAAAGAATGTTCTTTTGCTGGATGTTGGATTTAATACAGATTGCAAACCGGACTACTTATATCAGTTCGGAATATTAGGCTCGATTTATGCTAGAGAGATGATGGGTATTGAACGCCCAAGAGTAGCTCTGCTTAATATCGGAGAAGAAGAGGAGAAGGGAAATATGGTGGTAAAAGAGGCCTATAAGTTGATGTTAGACTCAATAGACTTTAACTTTGTAGGTAATATAGAGGCCAACAGACTATTTGCGGGCGACATTGCAGATGTGCTTGTGACTGACGGCTTCGTAGGTAATATCTGTCTAAAACAGGCAGAGGGTATGTATGATCTTATTCAGAGACTCGATGTGAGAAATGAGTTTCTGGACAGATTTAATTACGAAATTTACGGAGGAACACCCGTGCTTGGTGTTTCCGCCCCGGTCATAATCGGCCATGGAGCATCTAGTCCTGTTGCAATAAGCAACATGATTGCCCAAGCCGAAAGAGCACTTAACAATAAACTTATAGAAAAATTTAAAGAGGCCATGTCCTATGAGTAACAAAAAAGCAATTATTACCGGAGTCGAGGCGTTTCTTCCCGACTACATCCTCAACAATGAGGAACTTTCTACAATGGTTGATACCACTGATGAGTGGATAATGACTCGAATCGGAGTTAGAGAGCGTCGAATTTTAAAAGAGGATGGACTCGGTACATCACATATGGGAGCAGAGGCAGTAAGGAGACTATTGGAAAAAACAGGCACAAAACCCGAAGAGGTTGACATGCTTATTTGCGCAACAGTAACTCCAGACATGCTTTTCCCAGCAACAGCAAACGTAATCTGCGATAAAGTCGGAATCATGAACGCATGGGGATACGACATCAACGCAGGTTGCTCAGGATTCATCTTCACCTTCGAAACAGCAGCAGCTTTCATCGAAAGCGGACGTGCCAAAAAGCTGGTTTTGGTTACAGGTGAAAGGATGTCTTCAATTACTAATTATCAAGACAGAACTACCTGCCCTCTATTTGGAGATGCAGCAGTAGCAATGCTTGTAGAGCCTTCGGAGGATGCCTCTTTTGGTCTGCAAGACTCTATCCTTCACGTTGACGGAATTGGCAGGAACTACCTTTACCAAAAGGCCGGCGGATCAATGTATCCACCTTCAATCGAGACTGTTCAAAATAGAGAGCACTTCATCTATCAAGATGGTCAGACAGTTTTCAAATATGCTGTCAGCCGTATGGCAGACGTCTCTGTTGAAATTATGGAGCGTCACAACCTCAAAGCAGAAGATATTGCATACTTGATTCCTCATCAAGCCAACCAAAGAATCATTGAGGCAACTGGTAAGAGAATGGGCTTGACAACCGATAAGATTTTGATCAATATTGAGAAATACGGTAATACTGCAGGAACATCTATTCCATTAGTAATCTGGGAATTCGAAAAGCTATTCAAGAAGGGAGATACTCTGATTTTCTCTGCTTTCGGAGCTGGCTTTACATGGGGTTCACTCTACTATAAGTGGGCTTACGATCCTCAGACAAAATAAGGGAGAGCAAGGGTTTATATAACTTTTTTGGTTATATTTGCACTCCCAAAAATGAGGGCCCTATAGTTCAAGGGATAGAACGAAAGTTTCCTAAACTTTAAATACAGGTTCGAGTCCTGTTGGGGCTACTTAATAAAAAAGGGCGACTAAAAGAGATTTTAGTTGCCCTTTCTTGTTAATAAAGTACCATTTCGAAAAAGAAAATCTTTATTACCTTTGCGACCTTTTAATATAAAATGATAAAGAGCTTAATGAATAGAATTAAATTACTGGCGGTGATGTGTTTTACTGCTGGACTGACGGTATTGCCGGGTACGGCACAATCACAAGAGGCAAAGGTTGAAAAGCCACAGGAGAATAAACCTGTATATAAGTTTGGTGGCATGATCGATTTTAAGGTTTATACAGATAGTTATAAATCGAGAACCTACAGGAATGATCTTATCTACTTTTTCCCTTTGGCTCCAAAATACAACGCGGCGGGAGAGGATCTGAACAAAGTTTCAACTCTCAATATGTCGATCTTTTCGAGTAGACTTAATTTCTCGGTCTCAAATTTCAAATTCTTAAATGCCGAAGCTAACGCCTATGTAGAGGGCGACTTTCTTGGAGCAAATGAGGCAGGTCTGCAAATGTTCTCGATGCGTCACATCTATCTTAATCTTAAATGGGGCAAAAATGCACTCCTTCTTGGTCAGACAAACCATCCTGTCTATATAGACGAAGTCTCACCAAACACAATTGCTTTTGCGGCTGGTCTCCCTTACTACTTCTTGAACCGCGCACCGCAAATCCGCTACACTCGTAAGATAAACGATAAATTCAGCTTAACTGCGGCAGCTGTTGTATTCTCTTTGCACAACACTGTTGGTCCTGTAAATTCTCAAACAACTGCGATGATGCCCGATATGCAGGTGCAGTTGAAATATGGGGCTAACTCTCCACTTTTCATTGGTTTGAATGCAGGTTATAAGTTGTTGAAACCTCGTCAGACAGATGCGGCTGGAACAATGATTGATAAGACAGTCGGTTCATACAACGTCAGTGCTTTTGCAAAAGCTACAACTAAAGCGGGCTATACATTCAAATTGTGGGGAATTTATGGGGAGAATTTGACAATGCTTCTCTTTCCTGGTGGATATGGTAAGTTGTTGCAAGATAACGCATCAGGCGATTACGACTATTCAAATATCCGTACATTTTCTTCTTGGGCAGACTTTGAGACTCCAGTCTTGTCAAACCGCTGGAGAGCAGGAATCTTTGTTGCTTATCAAAAGAATTTAGGTTCATCTAAAGAGTTAGATCTAACAAAGGATGCATCGGGTAACTTCTCTTATGGATTTTTCCGCGATGCCGAGATATCTTGGTTTTCAAAAATAGCTCCAAGGGTAGAATTTCTTGCAGATAAAAAACTTATCTTTGCTTTGGAGTACGCTCTTTCTCACTCACAGTGGTCGAAATCGTACGACAAAAAGTTTCAGCCAGTGGAACTTTACCCAACTCAGCACAACCACAGGGTAGAGTTAATGGCTAGATTTGTTTTCTAAATATCAGATAGTTAAACAGAATGAGTATAGACATAAAAAAATCGGATGTCGCGTGGAATGTTGCCGCTTCGGTGATGCGCCTGGCATCCGGTTTTATTATGCTACCTATTTTGATTAACAGACTATCTGCCGAAGATCTTGGTCTTTGGACAACTGTCTTCATTGCACTTAATTCAGCAATAATTTTACTGGATTTTGGCTTTTTTACAACCTTTTCGCGAAATATAACCTATATCTTCTCTGGTGCGAAGGAACTAAAAGGGGAGGGGCTTGGGGAGATGGATCCAAGTGGAAGAATCTTTTACCCTTTGCTAAAAGGTACAATCAACGCAATGAAGGTCTATTATAGCTCAATTGCTTTACTTTTAGCGATCCTGTTTGCATCAGTTGGTTATTTCTATATTGAGAAGATTCTTGTTGGATATAGTGGCGATCCCGTAATGACAAGGGTAGCATGGTTCGCCTATGGTGCTCTTCTCTGCTATCAGTTTTATACATACTTCTACGATGCTATTTTAATGGGTAGAGGCTTTGTAAGGCGGTCGAGACAAATTATTGTTTTATCACAATGTATTCATATTGTTGTTGGTTCAATCCTGCTATTTTCGGGATTTGGAATCATCTCGCTTGTAATAAGTCAGACTTTATCTACTCTTGTGAACAAAGAGTTGGCAAGGAGATCCTTTTTTGACCGCGAGATTAAAGACAATTTGAGAAAATCGGCTTCTGAATCTTGGAAAAAGATTCTTGGCATCATGTGGAAAACAGCTTATAAATCTGGGATGTCTAGTGCTGCTTGGACTCTATCTAATAAGATGTTACCATTGATTGCTCCACTTTTTATTCCCTTAGCTTTGACATCATCTTATGGTTTGAGTAAAACAGTGGTTGATATAACCTATTCGATGTCGGTGATTTGGTTTATGACCTACTATCCAAAGTTGACGCAAGTGAGTTTTCACCAAAATAATCAAGAGGTAAAGAGACTATTTGTGAAGTCACAATTTATGATTATTGGGGTTGTCCTGCTTTGCGCAGCATCGGCACTTATTTTTGGGGATTTTGTTTTATCAATCCTGAAAAAGGAGAGAACATTTTTAGAGACACCGATTTTTGCGCTATTCTTTATCTCTGCTCTATTTGATGCATTCACCTATATTTCGACACAGGTGCTGCTTAGTAAAAACAGAGTTCCTTATTATAAGGCTCAAATTCTCTCTGCTTTTGCTGTTGTAATTGTGTTATACCTCTCTTTGAAATTTGTCAGCAACGATATTGCCATACTTGTGGTTGTCCCATTTGCAATTCAACTACTTTGGAACCATTGGTATTGGTTTGCCAAAGTAGTCAAAATGTTAAATGTGAGATTTGTCGACTATTTTAAATTTATCTCTATTTATTTCTGAGAATCTCAGTTTTTACTTTAAGACCTCTATAATCTGTATTATTGATTTCATTCGCAAAGAATCCTGCAGCACGATTAGAGATTGAGATAAATGTAATATCGCGTCTCATATCGATCTTTCCAACCGCATTCTTTCCAACACCAATAGTTGATGCCATTCTTATCAAGTGGCGAGGGGTGATGTTGTGTTTCATACCCAGATTAATCTTAATCCAGCTATAACCCTTTTCACTTCTTGATGGAAGTTGTTCGCGTTGCTGATCGTTAGATCTTTTCGAACCCTCCTCTTCTCTGATATTCAGATCTGGAGCGTGGCGATAATAGTCTAAGAATCTGTTGAATTCAATCGATAATACCTTTTGAATAATCTCCTCCTTACTAATGTCTTTCCACTTATCGTTGATCAAGTCAATATATTCAGAGATCTCATTTTTTACCTGTACCTTTTCGATAGATTGGATCAAGTGTAGAAGTTGCTTTGAACACACTTCGCTACCAGTTGGGATCTTCGCTTTTGCAAATGGTTTGCCGATAAGCTTTTCAATCTTCTTTATTTTATGTTGCTCTTTGCTATTGATAATAGCAACTGAGACTCCATTTTTATCTGCTCTACCTGTACGTCCGCTGCGGTGAGTATAAATCTCAGCTTCGTCTGGAAGGTTGTAGTTGATTACATGAGTTAAATCATTCACATCAATTCCTCTTGCTGCAACGTCTGTTGCTACTAAGATGCTAAGAGTCTTGTGTTTGAATCTGCTCATTACTTGGTCTCTCTGTCCTTGAGAGAGGTCGCCATGTAGTGCATCTGCATTGTAACCATCTTTTACCAACCAATCAGCAACCTCTTGTGTCTCTTGTCTGGTGCGGCAGAAAACGATTCCGTATATATCTGGATTGTAGTCAGCAATTCTTTTTAAAGCATTGTAGCGATCTTTTGCATGAACTACGAAATAGTAATGTTTGACATTATTAGAACCTGAGTTTCTTACACCCACTGTCACGATTTCGTGTCTCTTCATGTAGTGCTTTGCAATTCCCTCAACTTCGAGAGGAAGTGTTGCTGAAAAAAGAAGAGTTCTTCTCTCTTCTGGACTTCTTCCTAAGATTGCATCCAATTCGTCTTTGAAACCCATGTTTAGCATCTCATCTGCTTCGTCGAGCACTAAATTCGAAATGCTGTCGATATTTGCAGCACCTCTGTTCAGAAGGTCAACCATTCTACCTGGAGTTGCAACAATAATATGGGCACCTTTTTTCAGTAGTCTGACTTGGGCATCTATGCTTGCCCCACCATAGACAGGAACAATATTGATTCCCTCATAGTATTTCGCATACCTCTTGAGGTCATCTGTGATTTGCCTGCAAAGCTCTCTCGTTGGGCTGAGAATTAAAGCTTGCGGATAGTTTTTGGAGGTGTCAAGTGTTTGTAGCACCGGAAGTCCGAATGCTGCTGTTTTACCTGTTCCTGTCTGCGCTAGGCAGACAATGTCTCCGTTTTCTGTTAATAGTCTTGGGATGATTGTTTCCTGTACCTGTGTGGGTTTTTCGAAACCCAATTCGCTTATTGCCTTTAAAATTTTGTTGTTAAGACCAAGATCCTGAAATGAAATCGACATGTATCTGTTTTATATGAAAGGGCAAAGGTATGTTAAAAAAACCATAACAAGCAATTTTTTATTCTGCAGCTTCGTACCCCGAATCAAATCCTTTTTTAAATTCTTCCCAATTAGCAATCACAGAGATTGTTGCAATAAGAATAAGAACAAGTGCGATAGCACTAAACAAATGTTTTTTGTTGATTGTTTTCATAATGTTGCCTCTTTAATTTAGTTTGTTTTAAGTTTACATAGGCGAAGGTATTTGATGAGCTAAGTTAAGGGGTGCCATATCGTAAAATAGTTAACTTTGTACTGTGATTTTTTATTTAGAAATAGAAAATAATTCTAGAAAATATGAGTAAGGTCAAAAATATAGGTGTGTTTGGAAGACGGAATTCTGGGAAAAGTTCTCTTATTAACACCATTTGTGGTCAGGATATAGCGATTGTTTCCGACACTCCTGGAACTACAACAGATCCTGTAAAGAAGAGAATGGAGATCTTTGGAATAGGTCCAGTAAATTTTATAGATACTGCAGGTATTGACGATGAGGGAGAGCTTGGACAACAGAGAGTTGCCAGAACTAAGAGAGTTATCAGTCAAATTGATCTAGCATTATTGCTATTCACCGACAATACTTTTGAAAAGTTTGAAAAAGATTTAGTATCAAAATTTATAAAGGAGGAGATCCCTTTTATATTGATTCATAATCAATCGGATATTATTTCTTTAGATGGAGCTAAAGCCGATGAGCTAAGAGAGAGGTATAAATCAGACCTTCTGGAGTTCTCTTGTTCAATGTTAAATGATGAGGACCAAGAGAGAGCAGTAGCTGAGTTGACATCTTTAATTGTTAAAAACATAAACAACTCGGCAATTCTTGAGAAGGGTATGTTTGAGGATCTGGTTGTCGCAGGTGACCTTGTCGTTCTTGTATGCCCTATAGATAGCGAAGCTCCTGAGGGAAGACTTATTTTGCCGCAAGTGAATGCAATCCGAGATTTATTAGATAGAAATTGTATTCCAGTTGTAGTGCAGCCTTCGGAATTAAAGAGTTTTCTTGAAAAATCTTCAATATTGCCTAAATTAGTAGTAACAGATAGCCAGGCATTTGACAAGGTTTCGGAGATAGTTCCAAAACAAATTCCTCTGACAGGTTTTAGTGTAATACTTGCAAGATGTAAAGGAGATTTTGTTAGTTACCTTAAAGGGACGCCTGCAATTGATTCTCTAAAAGATGGTGATCGGGTTCTGGTTCTTGAATCCTGTTCTCACCACTCTACTTGCGATGATATTGGACGTGTAAAGCTACCTCGTCTGCTTAAAAAGAGGAGTGGAGCAAACCTTGAGTTTGATATTGTTGCCGGATTAGATGAGATTCCAATGTCTATTGATAATTATTCGATTGTTATCCAGTGTGGTGGATGTATGATTACCCACCGTCAGCTCCATAATCGTCTCAAACCTGCCATTACTGCTGGCATTCCTGTCACAAATTACGGTATGGCTTTAGCCTTTTGTATGGGAATCTACGAAAGAGCAGTTGAGATTTTTAATTCAAAGTAAAACGTTAAATGGAAAAAAGATTAGATAAACATAAATTCGAAAACTTAGACAAAGAGTCGCTTGTTGATTGGTTGAAGGAGAGGGATCATGATTTGATTCAACTGCTTCATCAGAAGGCATATGAGGTAAAAGTAGCTAACATTGGAAATAAGGTCTTTTTGCGTGGATTGATTGAGCTTTCAAATAAATGTGTAAAAAACTGCCTTTATTGCGGAATTAGATGTGCAAATACATCTGTTGATAGATATGAACTAACAGATGAACAGGTATTTGAAGCTGCCGATTTTGCCCTTTACTCGAGATATGGATCTCTTGTTCTTCAAGCTGGAGAGAGAGTTGATTCAGCCTTCAGGAAAAGGGTAACGTCATTGGTAAAAGAGATCAAGAGGAGGACAGACAATCGTCTTGGAATTACTTTGTCGTTAGGGGAGCAGCCAGAGGAGGTCTATCGTGAATGGTTCGATGCAGGTGCGCATAGATATCTATTAAGAATCGAATCTTCAAATCCTGATATCTACTCAAAAATTCATCCGAATGATTCTCTGCACTCATTTGATACACGCCTTAACTCTTTAGAGGCTTTGAAAAGAATTGGTTACCAGACAGGAACAGGAGTGATGATTGGATTGCCTGGCCAGACTGAGGAGAATTTAGCGGACGATCTTCTTTTTTTCAAGTCGTTTGGTGTGCACATGGTTGGAATGGGGCCATATCTGAAGCACTCAGATACACCTCTTGGACAAATTAGTTCTGGTACATCATCTATGGAGATGCCGTTAAAAATGATCTCATTATTGAGACTTTTAATGCCCAAAATAAATATTGCATCTACAACTGCACTTCAAGTAATTGATCCTTTTGGCAGGGAGATGGGAATTATGGCTGGCGCAAATATTATAATGCCAAACATGACTATAAGCGAAGTGAGGACAAATTATCAGATTTACGAAAATAAACCTGGAGTTAAAGATGATGCTACTGTCTCAAAATCTAAGCTTGAGCAAAATCTTTCCTCAAAGGGCATTGAGATTGGATGGGATGAATGGGGCGATTCAAGAGCTTTTAAGGAGAAGCATGAGGTAAATTTATAGAAATAAGATATTTATATATCAGATTACTAATTATCTATACGCGACCACTCGAGTAGAATCTCTGACTCTCTTTCGTTTACCGAAGATCCTGGTCGTAAGATTGTGAATGAAAATGGAGGCATCTCTCCAGAATTTATAACTGCTTTAAATTTTGAAATCAAAACGGAATCAGAGCTATCTATTTTGTAGTTCTGATTCCGTTTTAATGAGTCTTTGATTGAATTGAGAGATATTTCAAGTCGTTTGATATCAAATTTATCAGTATGTTTGCCTGCATGGCATTTCATACATCCTGAATTTTTCAAGATCGCTTTTGCTTGTTGGTCCAACGTCATTGTGTCTGTAGGTTCGTGATCGATAACACGAAAAGTTATTAAGACAACTGAAATTAAAATTACCAGGCCAATTAGCGACTTGTAATATCTGTTCATATAATTATATTTTGTTCTCTGCTGCCTTTTTAAGAACAATCTCTATATTCTTTGTAATGGCATTTGCAGAGATGGTTGCTCCAGTATAGCTGTCTGCACTTGCTTTTTTTGAGGCTGCCTCGTTGAATTTTAATCCATTCCAGCTGTTGAAGTAGTTTTGTCTCTCTAGCTTTTTGATGTATCCAGCAGTCTCCCAGTTGCTTAACAGCGCGATTTTCTGAATCACTTTTTGTGGATCTAGAACGATAATCACTGGAGTAGTGTTGTGGTATCCTTTAATTCCCTCCGAATATGGTTTGCTTGAAAGTGTGTAGCCTAGTATCTTTTTTCCTGAGTCTACAATCTTGAACCATACATTATTAACCTTCTCTACAGCCACTGCACTCGGATACACTGTCTGAATCACCTCTAATCCCGAAACCTCTCTGTAAACCGGCTTCACCTCTTTGTTACCTTGACCAAACATCTGTACGAATACGAAGATAGCAATAAATGATAATAAAACTTTTTTCATCTTTAAAATTTTTAATACTGTTTAAATGTAGACAATAAATGTGCCTGAGGGTTTATTTTCAGGGCACAAATTTATGTTTTTTTCAACAATCACTTAATTTTTTAGTTGGAATTATATAAAAAAGCAGACTAATCTTGAGACTAGTCTGCCTTTTGGAACTATTTAAAGAATAGTGTTGGCTATTTGTATTCTTTGATTGCTGCTTGTGCTGCTGCAAGTCTTGCGATTGGAACGCGGAATGGAGAACATGAAACATAGTTCATTCCGATTCTATGGCAGAACTCTACAGATTCTGGATCACCACCGTGCTCACCGCAGATACCAATTTTTAGTTTGGCATTTGTGCTGCGACCACCTTTGATACCCATCTCAACAAGTTTTCCAACTGTGTTTTGATCTAGAGTTTGGAATGGATCAGCAGGAAGAATCTTCTTACCTAGGTAATCACCCATGAAAGCTCCGATATCGTCACGAGAGAAACCGAAGGTCATCTGAGTTAAGTCATTTGTACCGAATGAGAAGAATTGAGCTGTTTGAGCCATTTCGTCAGCGATGATAGCTGCTCTAGGGATCTCGATCATTGTACCATATAGGTAAGAGATCTTAAGACCGCTCTTTCTTTCAGCTTCTGCGTGAACTCTGTCGCAAATAACTTTTTGGTTGTCAAGTTCTTTAACTGTAACAGTTACAGGAACCATGATCTCTGGTTGTGGTTCGAAGCCCTCTTTCATCAACTCTACAGTTGCATCGAAGATAGCTCTGAATTGCATTTCAGAAATTTCTGGATATGTGATACCAAGACGAACACCACGGTGACCCATCATAGGGTTAACTTCGTGAAGTGACTCGCCACGTTTTTGGATCTCTTCTAAAGTGATGTTCAAAGACTCAGCAAGTTCGCGTTGTTTCTCAGTTGTTTGAGGAACGAACTCATGCAAAGGTGGGTCAAGAAGACGGAATGTAACAGGCTTGCCGTTCATTACCTTCATTGTGCCTTTAACTGCCTCTTTTACGTATGGCTCTAGTTCGCTAAGTGCATTTACTCTCTCTGCCTCAGATTTCGAAAGAATCATCTTACGAAGTTTAGAAAGTGGCATCTCTGAGTTTGCTCCGTAGAACATGTGCTCGATACGGAATAGACCGATACCTTCTGCTCCGAAGTTGATTGCATTTTGTGCATCTTCTGGAGTGTCAGCATTTGTACGAACACCAAGAACTCTATATTTGTCAACAATCTTCATGTACTCTACAAAGCGTGGGTTTTCTGAAGCGTCCATTGTGTCGATAGCACAGTCGTAAACGAAACCTTTGCTACCATTTAAGCTGAACCAATCTCCCTCGTTGTAGTTCTTTCCATTGATTGTTAGAACTTTTGCATGAACATTCAAGTGTACTGCGTCGCAACCTACGATACAGCATTTACCCCAACCACGAGCTACAAGAGCAGCGTGAGAAGTCATACCACCACGTGCAGTCAATAGACCGTCAGCAGCACGCATACCCTCTACGTCTTCTGGATTTGTCTCTTCGCGAACAAGGATTACTTTTTTGCCTTTTGCATTCCATTCAACAGCATCTTCTGCAGTGAAAACGATTTGTCCAACTGATCCACCAGGACCTGCAGGAAGACCTTTTGCTATTACAGTAGCTGCTTTTTCAGACTTAGGATCGAGGATTGGGTGAAGAAGTTCGTCTAACTGGATAGGATTTACTCTCATCACTGCAGTCTTCTCATCGATAAGACCTTCGTGAAGCATATCCATAGCCATGTTAAGAGCAGCAACACCTGTTCTCTTACCTACGCGGCACTGAAGCATCCAAAGTTTACCATCTTGAATAGTAAACTCGATATCTTGCATATCGCGGAAGTGTTTTTCTAGTCTCTTTTGGATCTCGTCAAGCTCTTTGTAAACTACAGGCATTGCAGTTTCTAGAGATGAAAGATGTTTATTTTGGTCGTTTTTAGTAGCTTCATTAAGCGGATTTGGAGTACGGATACCTGCTACAACGTCTTCACCTTGAGCATTGATCAACCACTCGCCATAGAATTTACCTTCGCCAGTTGCAGGGTTACGTGAGAAAGCTACTCCTGTTGCAGAGTTGTCACCCATGTTACCAAACACCATTGCTTGTACGTTTACAGCTGTTCCCCACTCATCTGGGATGTTTTCGATACGACGATATGAGATTGCTCTCTTACCATTCCATGATTTGAATACAGCTCCGATACCGCCCCAAAGTTGCTCAATTGCATCGTCTGGGAAAGGTTTGCCTAGTACCTCTTTAACTCTTACTTTGAAAGCTTCGCAAAGTTCGATAAGATCTTCAGCTGTAAGATCTGTGTCGCTCTTGTAGCCTTTCTTACTCTTCACATCGTGAAGCATTCTGTCTAGCTGAACGCGGATACCTTTGCCCTCTTCTGGCTCGATGCCTTCTGCTTTCTCCATTACAACATCAGAGTACATCATGATAAGACGACGGTATGCATCATAAACAAAGCGTGGATTTCCAGTTTTCTTAACTAAACCTGGGATAGTTGCTGAGCAAAGACCAATGTTTAGAACTGTCTCCATCATACCTGGCATAGAGCTTCTTGCGCCTGAACGACATGAGATTAGAAGTGGATTTTCGCTGTCGCCGAACTTCATGTTCATAACCTCTTCGGTTTTAGCAATAGCTGCTTTAACCTCTTCGAACAATGGAGCTGGATACTCGCAATTGTTTTTGTAGTATTCAACGCAACAATCAGTAGTGATTGTAAAACCGGCAGGGACAGGGATTCCCAGCATGCACATCTCGGCAAGGTTAGCACCTTTTCCGCCGAGCAAATTCTTCATTGAGCCGTCTCCGTCAGCAGTTTTGCCGCCAAAGAAGTAAACTCTCTTAATTTCTGACATAAATTTTATAATGTTGTTGGTTTATATTGCAATATTTATAGGGGGTGCAAATATAATAAAAAAATCTTATAAAAGCTTGCCCGCAAGGTCTGACAATTCACTACGTTCTCCACGAATCAGGTTAACGTGTGCAAAGATCTCTTGGCCATATAGTTTCTCTCCTAAGTGGGTCAATCCGTTTGAGTGGATATCGAGGTATGGAGAGTCGATTTGCTGGATGTCGCCAGTGAAGACAAGTTTGGTGCCTTCGCCTGCTCGAGTGATAATTGTCTTCACTTCGTGTGGAGTCAGATTTTGTGCCTCATCGACAATAAAGAAAACATTAGTCAGACTGCGTCCGCGTATGTATGCGAGTGGCGATATGAGTAGCTTTTCGTTTTTCAGCATCTCCTCTATTCTCACTGCCTCGCGACTGGTTGATTTGAAGCATTTTTTGATTACAGCTAGATTGTCATACAGTGGTAGCATGTATGGCCCAAGTTTCTCTTTTATATCTCCAGGGAGGAATCCCATGTCTTGGTTTTGTAATGGAATAACGGGGCGTGAGAGGAGAATCTGATCGTACTGTTGCTCTTGTGCTAATGCGGCAGCAAGTGCAAGGATTGTCTTTCCTGTACCTGCTGTTCCTGTCAGTGAGACGAGTTTTATATCGGGGTTCATCAGTGCGTCTAGTGCAAATGTCTGCTCTTCGTTGCGTGGCTCTATTCCGTATGCATTGATCTTTTTGACTCCGACTAGACTTTTTGTTGCATGATTGTATCTTGCAAGTGCTTGGGAATTGTTTTTGCCGTTTTTGAGAATGTAGAGTTGGTTGCACGGAGGTGTCTTGAGTTTCAACTCATTGACTGAGACTCCATTCTCTTCGTAATACATTCTGTCTACCTGATTTTGAGGAATGTCTTTGATTACAATCACCTCTTTTTTAATGTTCTCTACTCTCTCTTCTTTAATCTTGTCGGTGAGATAATCCTGTGCAAAGAGGTGAAGAGCCTTAGCCTTCATTCTCAGGTTCACATCTTTTGTAACCAAAGCGACAATCCTGTCGGGATTATTGTCTTTTACCCATTGTGTTGTTGCAAGAATTCTATGATCCTGAGTGTCTTCAAAAAAAGACTCCAACATCTTTTGCGGGAATGGTTTACCAAGTTCTATCTTAAGAGTTCCTTTGCCTTTACCAAGACTTACCCCTTTATCAAACAGCCTATTGTCGGTTATTTTATCCATCTCTCTCACAAACTCTCTCGCGTTGAAGTTGATAGCCTCATTCCCCTTCTTGAATTTGTCCAACTCTTCTAGCACGGCGATCGGAATTACGATGTCGTTTTCCTGAAAATTATAAATAGCGCGGAAATCGTGCAAAATAACATTTGTATCCAACACGAAAATTTTTGGTAGTTTAGCCATGATTATACAGGTTTATGATTCAGTAAATATAACTAATCTTTTCTTCACTGAACTCAAAAACCACACCAAAACTCAACTTTATTAGTTGTTCAATAACCAGTTTTTAGCATTGATGAACATCTCAATCCAAGGAGTAACTTCGTCATTTTGTCTTTCAGGAGCGTAGTAAGCCCAGTTGTATGGCCTTAAACATCTTTCTGGGTGAGGCATCATAGCTAAGTGACGACCATCGTTGCTGCAAACACCGGCAATTCCTTCTGGCGATCCATTTGGATTTGCTGGATAGTCGTTGTAGTTGTATCTTACTGCAACGTTGTATCTGTTTATAGATTGAGGGAATGTGAATTTTCCTTCGCCATGAGCTACCCAAATACCAAGTTTGCTGCCCTCCAGGGTTGAAAGCATGATTGAAGGAGACTTTTCAATAGAGACTCCTACGAAAGCACTCTCGTATTTATGGCTATTATTGTGAGCCATTTTTGGCGAGATCTCTCTATTATCTGGAGTAACAAAGCCAAGCTCTGCCATTAATTGGCATCCATTACAAACTCCAAGACTCATTGTGTCTTTACGAGCATAAAATTTTTCAATTGCGTTCTTTGCCTTTTCATTGTACAAGAATGCACCAGCCCAGCCTTTAGCAGAACCTAAAGTGTCTGCATTTGAAAATCCACCAACAAAGACAACAATTCTAACATCTTCAAGAGTCTCCCTTCCGCTAATCAAATCTGTCATATGCACATCTTTAACTTTGAAGCCAGCAAGTTGGAGTGCCCAAGCCATCTCTCTGTCGCCATTTGACCCCTTCTCGCGAATAATTGCTGCAACAGGAGTATTTGAACTATCTAATGAATAATCAGATAGCTTACCTTTGAAATTTGCAGGGAAGTCATAGAATAGTGGTTGCTTTGAGAAGTTTTCAAACCTCTCGGTTGCTAACTTTTCACCAACCTGACGAATATCGAAAAGGTATGAAGTGCGGAACCATAGTTCGCGGTATTGATCTATATCGAAAGAGTAGTTTGATTTGAAGTTCTTGATTTCCAATATTCTCTCCGATGAGTAAGATCCAATCTGATATAATTTAACTCCAAACTCTTTGGCAATTGAGTTTACATCTTCGATATCTTTACGATTGATTTGCAAAACGACACCTGGCATCTCTGAGAAAAGTACCCTAACTGAATCCTTTTCGCCTAGAGAGGTAAGGTCAGCAACGATTCCACCCTTAGTGCTTGGATAGCACATCTCCATTAGAGCAGTAACCAGACCGCCTGCAGAGATATCGTGACCAGCAAGAACCAATTTATTTTCGACCATTTTTTGAACAGCCTCAAAACACTCAACGAAATAATTGCCATTTTTAACATCTACAGACTCATTTCCAAGCTGATTGGTAACTTGAGCAAAGGCAGATCCGCCAAGAGCAAAAGTGTCGGAGTCAATAAAATCGAATGGAATGTATGTGATGACAGAATCTTCAATATGTTTTAGATCGGGACGAACAATTTTATAGACGTCTTTGCATTGAGCAACAGTTGAAACGATTAAAGTACCAGGAGAGAGCACCTTTTCGCCATCTGGGTACTTCTGTGTCATTGACATTGAGTCTTTTCCTGTTGGAATATTGATTCCAAGTTCAATCGCAAAATCACTTGCGGCTTTTACTGCTTTGTAGAGACGAGCGTCTTCGCCAAGGTTACGGCATGGCCACATCCAGTTTGCAGAGAGTGAAACCCCTTTGATTCCATCCTCTACCGGTGCCCAGACAAGATTTGTCAAAGACTCAGCAATTGCTAGACGACTACCAGCTTCGGGATCGATGATGGCAGCAGCAGGAGCGTGGCCGATCGAGGTTGCTATTCCCTCTTTGTCGATATAACTGATCGCTGTTGCCATCA